>Ga0255336_100020_pt1 | contig 396628 bp, 326 predicted proteins | sample MeOH1_35cm_T3_17_FD_189102 | JGI IMG/M metagenome (GOLD analysis project Ga0255336, IMG submission 189102) | Sandy soil microbial communities from University of British Columbia, Vancouver, Canada - MeOH1_35cm_T3_179 | ecosystem: Engineered > Artificial ecosystem > Sand microcosm > Unclassified...
ATCTGGCCAAGGCGCAGGATTCGGTGATGGAGCGCATCGAGAAGTCGGGCGTGCAGGGGGCCTGCGGTCCGAAGATGGGCAAGCTCGAGAGTGCCGATTACTGGTACGACAAGTCCGCCAAGGACGGCAACATCGCGCCCCAGCGCAAGCTGGCCAACGAGAAGCCGCAGGGCGAGACCATCGACTACGACACCCTCATCAAGAGCTGGCCGGCGACCCCGCCCAAGAAGAGCTGACCCCCACAGGGCCAACAATACCCTCCCAGAAGACTTTGGGCCGGAGATGTTCTCCGGCCCATTTTCTGTCGGGCTCGGTCACTTTGTTCAAATCCACTTCCACTTAAAACGATCGCGCTCTAGGCTGGCGACGGCAGGATAGAGGTCAGGTTCAGGTCATGCGCATCATCTTCCGTTGCGATCCGAAACTGCGCGACCTCCTGCCGCCGCCGATCGCGGCGCGTCGCGCCTTGCCGGACTGGATCCGGCAGATGCCGAAGGACGCCTTTTCCGATGCGCACGGTCAGGATGTGCGAACGGTCAAGCAGTGCCCGCCTTTCATTGACGCGATGAGCCACGGCTTCATCATCCCCTTGCCGTGCGATGTCACGGTGCGGGACGGCGTGTTGTCCTGGGACTGGGATTTGCCGCCCCTGTCGATCGAGGCGCATCCGCGCTCGCCGATCAGTTTTCACGTGCCGGCACAGGTGACCGGGACGCCGCTGCATCACCAGGATCGCGCCGTCGTCAAGTTCAACAGCTTCTGGACCATCGAGCTGGAACCAGGCTGGTCCCTGTTCGCCACGCATCCGGTCAACCGTACGGATCTGCCCTTCCGTCTGTTGACCGGTCTGGTCGATGCCGACCGTTTCACGGAAGTCGGCATCCTGTTCCCGGCCGTGTGGAGCGATCCTGCCTTTGAAGGCGTGCTGCCGCGCGGGACGCCGATCGTCCAGTGCTTCCCGGTGCCGCGCGAAGCGCTGCAGCTTGACGTGGAAACCATGTCAGCGGCGGAGATAGCGCAATATGAAGCAACCGCCGGCGCGCTCCTGAGCGAACACGGCGTCTATCGCAAACGCTATCGTGCCGCGCGGCCGAAGGCGGATGACGGCGATTGAGACGAGAGGCCGCTTGAGACAAGAGCCCCGTGGGCTGAGGCGGATGATTGCTCTTCCACGATGGAATCCGCCCCTTCTTAGACTTTATGCATTGAGATATTTCATGGCCGGACGTCTGGATCACCCGCATGCACATCGTTCCATTTTCATCCGAGAGCTTCACGCGCGGCCGAGATTGTATATCTCTTGTCTGGTCGGCGTGCTGGTGATCGCGCTATTACCGACCTCCCTCGCGCATCACCAAATTACCCGGCTGATCGTCGGCTGGAATGCCGGGGCCTGGCTCTATCTGGTCTTGGCCGTCCGCATGATGTTCTGGTCCAGCCATGAAAAGATGCGTATCAGGGCGCGGTTGCAGGATGAAGGCCGGATCGTCGTTCTGATCCTGGTCATTCTGGCGGCGCTGGCAACGCTGGCGGCCATCGTCGCCGAGCTGGTTGTCGTCAAGGATATGCATGGCGCCATCCGCTATGCCCACATCACCCTTGCCGTGCTGACCATTCTTTCTTCCTGGGCCTTTACGCATGTGATGTTCGCCCTGCATTACGCCCATGATTTCTATGTTGCCCAACTGCGTGGCCGGCCGCCGGGACTGCTGTTTCCCGATACGGAGCAGCCCGATTACGGAGACTTCCTGTATTTCGCCTGCATCATCGGCACCTCGGGGCAGACGGCCGATGTCAGCTTCACCTCGTCGGAAATGCGCCGCACGGGGCTCGTTCACTGCGTGCTGGCGTTCTTTTTCAACACCACGCTTCTGGCCCTGACCATCAACACGGCGTCCGGCCTGTTTTGACGCGGGCCTGTTTTGACCGCGGCTTGTTTTGATGGAGGTGTCGCGTTCCCGGATCGGCCCGTTGCCGCCTCGCCCGTCGCGCGGCGGCGTTCAGCCCTGCAGGAACGCTCGCAACCGGCCGAGGTCAAGCCACATCTGGCCATGCGGGCCGGCGGTGATGCCCTGGGCGATGCGGCCGAAGCTCTCCGGACGCAGGGCGAGAGCGCGGCGATAGCAGGCATAGGCGGCGTCGCGGTCGCCAGCCTCCTGGAGCAGAAGGCCGAGATTGACCGCCGCTTCCGCAAGATCGGGCCGCTCTGCCAGGGCCTGGCGATAGGCGGCGACGGCATCCTCCGGCCGATGCTGGTCCTGATAGAGTACGCCCAGCCGGAACCAGGCCTCCGCCAGCCGCGCATCCATCGTCACCGCGGTTTCGAAAGCACTGATGGCGGAGACCGGCTCTTGCCGTTGCTGCAGGATCACGCCGCGCCGCAGATGGCTGTCGGGCCGGCGATGGGCGCGCGCGAAGGCTGACAAGGCGGCCTCCGTCTTATCGGCACGCTGCAGGCTGAGGCCGATTTCGAACCAGCCGTCGGCATCCTCGGGAAAATCTACGATCAACTGGTCGAGCAGCTGCCGCGCAGTGGGATCACCCCGCTCCAGTCGCGTGACGCAGGTCAGGAAGGCAGCTTCGGCCCGCTGCGGCTCCAGTTGCAGCGCGCCCGTGAAATGCCGGTCGGCGCCCGCGAGGTCGCCCTGCAACCTCGCGGCGCGGCCGGCAATCAGCAAGGTGGGCGCATGCCGGGGACGATATCGCAGACTCGATGCGGCATGCTCGCCGGCCGCTGCCGCGTCGTTTCTGGCAAGCGCGACCACGGCCGCGAGCTGATGGACGGCGGGGTCGTCAGGCAAGTCGGCAAGCAGCGACACGACACCCGCCTCCGCCTGGGCGATATCGCCGGCGCGCAAGGCGCCGAGCATGGCGGCGATGCGCTGGTCGCGGGGAGGGACATCGGCTTGCTTCATGACTACCAGATACAACCGCTTGGTCCGCTGCGACAAGTGCCCTGATCACGCAATGAAAGAAGATGAGATGGCCAGACCACCTTTGGTGGAATTCTCCGTCGCCGCGTCGATGGCCGATGCCGGCCGAGCGGCGTTTAGCCGCGATATTGACAGACCGGCCGAGGAGCCCGCATCATTCGGCTTCACCTGGGGAGTCCCGACAAGGGGCTGAGATACTGCTCGCCTTGGCAGCGCAGTGACCCGTTGAACCTGATCCAGTTCATGCTGGCGTAGGGACGGTGTAAGTGCGTCGAGGGCCGTAGAACCGGCTTGAAGCTGATAGGCTGCTCCTGCCGACCTGCTCGACGGATCGTCCCTCCCTCCTTCGGCAAGAACCGGGTCTCCAATGCGATTGTGCAAAGGAGCCGCAGATGATTGCTGTCACCGCAACAGTGCCGACCGCTTGGCTCTTCGCGCGCAAAGTCCGCCAGCCGGGTCCAAGTTGTGCCGGTCTGAGGGCCGGAGCTCTGCTATGAAGGTGCTCATCCGCGGCGCAGGCGTCGCGGGGCTGACGCTTGCGCATGAACTCGCCAAGCGTGGTCTCAGCATAAGCATCGTGGAAAAACGGGCGCAGCTTGCCGGGAGTGCTTCCTGGCAAGCCGGCGGCATGCTGGCCCCATGGTGCGAATGCGAAAGCGCTGACCCCGCTGTGCTGACCTTGGGCCGCTCGTCGGCCGATTGGTGGGACGCGGCGTTGGCCGGCCATGTCATGCGCAACGGCACCCTGGTGCTGGCGCCGGCGCGCGATGCCGGCGAGCTTGAGCGCTTCGCCCGGCGCACGACCGGTCATATGCCGATCGATGCGGCGGCGCTTGCCGCCCTGGAGCCGGACCTGGCCGGCCGCTTCCGAAGCGGGCTCTTTTTTGCCGGCGAGGCCCATCTCGATCCGCGTCGCGCTTTGGCGGCGCTGGAGGCAAAGCTGATGGCAATGGGCGTGCGTTTCTCGTTCGGCGGTGCACCGGCGCGAAGGCCGGATGCGGCCGACATTGTCGCAGAATGCACCGGCATGGCGGCAAAGCTTCCCGCCTTGCGCGGCGTGCGCGGCGAGGCAATCGTCCTACGGACATCGGACGTTGCGCTGTCGCGACCGGTCAGATTGCTGCATCCGCGCTTTCCGATCTATGTCGTGCCGCGCGCCGAACATCTGTTCATGGTCGGCGCGACGATGATCGAAAGTGACGCGGCAGGCCCGATAACCGCGCGCTCGATGATGGAATTGATCAATGCGGCCTATTCTCTGCACCCGGCATTTGGTGAAGCGGAGGTCGTGGAATCCAGCGTCGGCGTCCGCCCCGCCTTTCCCGACAATCTGCCCCGGGTGGGTCGCAGCGGCCGCACCGTCAGCATCAACGGTCTCTATCGGCATGGCTTTCTGCTCGCCCCGGCAATGGCTGGGCAGGCGGTCGAACTGATATTTGGCAAGGCGTTGGACAAGGAGGTTCTTCATGGAACTCATCGTTAATGGCGAGAGGTGCCAGGCTTCGGCAGATACGTTGGCCGCGCTCATGATCGAGCTCAGCTATGTCGGCGGCTGGCTGGCCACGGCCCGCAACGGCGAAGTCGTGCCGGCGGCCGAGCGCAGGCATTGCCGATTGGCAGATGGCGATTGCATCGAGATTCTGTCGCCGATGAAGGGAGGTTGAATCATGCTGGAACTCTATGGAACACCGCTTTCATCCCGACTGCTGCTGGGTACCGCGCAATACCCGTCGCCCGCCGTGCTGACGCAAGCGGTGAAAGAGGCAGGCGCCGAAGTCGTCACTGTCTCGCTGCGGCGCGAGAGCGCCGGGGGAAATGCCGGCGGACAGTTCTGGTCGTTGATCCAGGACCTTGGCGTGCGGGTGCTGCCCAATACTGCCGGCTGCCACTCGGTGAAGGAAGCGGTGACGACAGCGAAAATGGCGCGCGAGGTTTTTCAGACCAGCTGGGTCAAGCTCGAGGTGATCGGCAACCATGATACGTTGCAACCGGATGTCTTCGGACTGGTTGAAGCGGCGCGTATTCTCGTCGCCGACGGTTTCCAGGTTTTCCCCTATACGACCGATGATCTCGTCGTCGCCGAGCGCCTGTTGGATGCCGGCTGCGAGCTGCTGATGCCCTGGTGTGCGCCGATCGGCTCGGCGCGGGGGCCGCAAAATACCGAAGCCTTGCGCAGCTTGCGCGGCCATTTCCCGCAGATACCGCTGATCGTCGATGCCGGCATAGGCCGTCCCTCGCATGCAGCAATGGTGATGGAACTCGGCTTCGATGCGGTCCTTCTCAATACAGCCGTGGCCAAGGCCGGCAATCCGGCGGCGATGGCGCTCGCCTTTGCCAAGGGGATCGAGGCCGGTCGCGAAGCCTATCTCGCCCATATGCTGGAACCGCGTGACATGGCGGTCCCATCGACGCCTCTGATCGGCAAGGCGGTGTTTTCGTGAGGCTCGATCCCTTCTACCTCATCGTCGACAGCGCCGGCTGGATCGCGCGGCTGCTGCCGCTGGGCGTGAAGCTGGTTCAGCTTCGCATCAAGGATATGGATGAGGCATCGCTGCGTGCGGAAATCCGCACTGCCAGGGAGAGCTGCAAACATCACGGTTGTCAGCTTGTCCTCAACGACTACTGGCGGCTCGCCATCGAGGAGGGATGCGACTGCGTCCATCTCGGCCAGGAGGACCTGGCGGAGGCGGATGTGGCAGCCATCCGGCGTGCCGGATTGAAACTCGGATTGAGCACCCACGATTCCGCCGAACTTGCGACCGCGCTTGCTGCCGATCCGGATTATATCGCCCTCGGTCCGATCTACCCGACCATCCTCAAGAAGATGACGTGGGCGCCGCAGGGCCTCGAGCGCATTGCCCAATGGAAAGCGAGCATGGGCGCCATCCCGCTTGTTGCGATCGGCGGCCTCAACCCTGAGCGCCTCCCCGGTGTGTTCAGCCAAGGCGCGGACAGTGCCGCGGTTGTGACGGATATCTGCCTTAATCCGGATCCCGAAAGCCGTACACGCGACTGGATATCGGCGACGGACCCTTATCGGCGCTTATGACCAGAGAGAACTTCGCCTGCCTGCGCGGCGCCGGTTTGCCGATGCTGTTGGCGGCGGGCGGGAGACAGGGTTTAAGGCGAACAGGTTGGATCTCTTCCTCAACTGGTGCTGAAGATTGAGGACATCGGCCGGTTTCCGCTTGAAGGCGGCGGAACTGGCGCATATGCATCTGATGACAGCAGGGCAAGCCGAACGAAGATGGGGGAACGAGATGGCCACGAAAACGATCAAGCTGACGCCGAAGGCGGCGCGGGCGCTCATTTTCAATGCTCTCACGGGTGCAGGAACGGCGCCCGGCAACGCCTCCTATTTCACCGAAGCCATTCTCGACACCGAACTCAGCGGTCTTGAAGGTCACGGCTTCTATTGGCTGCAGTATTATTGTGCGCATGTGAAAAGCGGCAAGGTCGACGGCAAGGCTCGGCCCAAAGTGCGGAAGATTTCTCCCGTTGCCTTCCGGGTCGATGCCAAAGGCGGATTTGCCCATCCGGCGATCGAAAAGGGCTTCAAGAAACTGGTTCCGGCGGCGCAGAAGGCCGGCATCGCGGGCATGGCCGTTCACAATTCCTACAATGCGGCGACACTCGGATTTCATACGGGCTATCTGGCACGGCAAGGCCTGCTCGCCTTCGGCTTCACCAATTCCACCCCCGCGATCGCCCCGGTCGGCGGCAAGACGCCGTTGATCGGCACCAATCCCATGTCCTTCGCCGTTCCCGGCAAGCGCGGCAAGATCGCTCTGCTGATCGATCAGTCCTCGTCCGCCGTCGCCTGGACCGCCGTCAAGCGCGCGGCGGAGGAGGGTAAGGAGATTCCGCTGGGCTGGGCGCTCGACAAGGAAGGAAAGCCCACCACCGACCCTGCCAAGGGACTGGAAGGCTCGATGGCGCCGTTCGGCGGCTATAAGGGCTTCGGCCAGGGTCTGATCGTCGAAATCATGTGCGCGGCTCTTGCCGGTGCCAATCGGGGGCCGCAGATGGGGTCCTTCGTCGATGATGACGGCCGTCAGATCGGCTGCGGCCAGTTCTTCATCGCCATCGCACCGGAATTGTTCTCGGGCGGCGACTTCGTCAAACAGGTGACGGCCCTGGCGAAATCGATCAGCGCGCAGGAAGGTGCGCGCCTGCCCAATTCAAGGCGCGAAGGCAACCAGAAGCGGCTGGCGAAAGAGGGCCTGCCGATCGACAAGGATCTTTATGAGCGGCTCAAGAACTTCGCTTAAGTGAGCCAAATCGCGGAAGGCGCGCAATTGGGGGTGCGCATAAGTGACAGGCTCAACCGGCAACGGCCAGGGCGCGCCGGCCAAGCGCGTGGAGGAGTCCTGGAAGCCAAGCGAGACGAGATTCTGGCGTCTGCCGACGAGCTATGATCAGCGGCTGGCATCGCCGCATGCCAATGTCGACCTGTGGCCAAGGCGAAGTATTTCCTGGACTAATGGCTGCCGCGGTTCCCGGTTAATTTCTTCCCTCACCGAGAACAAAGGCAGATAGTGGGGCTTGTCAGTATATGAACCGAGACAAGTCCATGACGGATGCGACGTCTCTCAGCTTTGACCCGCCGGTGATGATTTCCGGTTATCGGCTTGAAATCATCCAGTTGGATGAGGCGGTGACGTTCATCGACGGGGTGACCAATGTCGTGTCGGGCATATCGAACCACGGCGCCAGTGCCGCGCTTGCGCGTGCGATGACGGGACCGACCCCGCAGAGGCTCGAAGCGGCACGAACCGCCTTTGTAGATTTCGTCGCGGAGCTGCAGCTTTGGACGAAGGGCATTTGATCGGTCGCCCGGGCCCGAATTAGTTAATTGCCGCAAAAGCGGCCTATTTGTGACATTTTCGGATGCTCTCCATCATCCTCTTGACCAAGCGAACCGGCCTTGGAATCTTTCGTTCAGGATGCCCAAACGTATGGAGGCAGGCATGGGACGAGTGACCATGTATCAGGAACCTCTGGAACGATATCTCGTCACCAAGATCAACAATGTCGCCCCGACAAAAATTGAGCGTGTGGTTGTCCGGCGATTGGACGGCGGGCGAGACCGGTGCAACTGGGATGTCGCCGCCACAAAGCCCGCGCTGCCGATGGAAATTGCAGCCGATGTTGAGCGTGACGTGATCCTTCCCATTCGCGAAGCGATAGATTTGGCGGATTAGATCAGCCACAGCCAAAGGTGCCGAGGTTTGCTTCCCGCATCCTCGGCACCTTTTTTATTGCGATGACATGGCCTGTCGCCATCCTGGAAGGTGGTGGCGCTGCGGCTGGCGGCGGCCGGAAGTGAGGCTAGGGAAATGATGCAACCGTCATCATCCGCGGCCGCACGTCAGCGGGCGGGTGCAGGTCATTTCAAGCTATCAGCTAAGCCATTGGAAAGATGGTGGGTGCGACAGGGATTGAACCTGTGACCCCTACCGTGTGAAGGTAGTGCTCTCCCGCTGAGCTACGCACCCGGGTCACGAACGAACGCGCGGGCCGAGCCGGCGACGTGTGAGCGGTTCTTTACCGGCGCCTCGCGCCCCTGTCAACCGGCGGCAAGCGCCTGCCGCTATGGCTGATGCCGCCGTCTGGCTTTCACGCCTTGCTGATTTGACAAGCGACTCCAGACGGATCATTTGAAATCCTTACGAATCAATACTTTGTCGCGTATAATCGATAAGGTGACATGAACGGTCGACCTGCAGCCGATCGGATGGAGCGGAAATGACGATGGCAATGGAACCAGGGCGGCGCGGATATCGGATGATCGGCCAGGAGCGGGCGCTTAGCCCGGAACCGGCGACGAGCCGGGGACAGCGGGGCAGTCGCCAGGGCGGTCGAGGGCGCAGTCGAGGGCCCTCCCGGAAGGTGCGACAGCTGCTCCTTGGTCTCGCGATGCTGGTTTCGGCGGCCGGGATCGGCAGCACCTCTGCCGCGGCGGGGCAAAAGACGCTCACTTATCTCGGCTATCTCGCCGGCGTACCGGTCCTCAACCTGACCGCGACCGTGACCGTTCCGGTCAGCGGCGGCGGTGCCATGGCGGCACCGGTGACCGGCGCCTATCAGATCAATGCGCAGATGGGCACGATCGGCAATCTCGCCATGCTCTATCCCTATCAGGCGAGCATGGCGGCCAACGGCCGCATGTCGGTGGGACGGCCGACACCGCAGCAGTTCAAATCCAACCAGACCATCTGGCAGAAGCAGGAGAGCATCACCCTGACCTATGACGGCGCCGGCGACGTCAGCATCACCGCCAATCCGCTGAGCCAGCTCGGCAAGCAGGTGGTGCAGAGCGGCAATGCCAACAACACCATGGATCCCGCCAGTGCGGTGCTGGCCCTGGTCGGCGCCTTCAGTGCCCGCAATGCCTGCGGCGGCTCCTATGCCGTGTTCGATGGCGTGCGGCGCTATGACATCGCGGTCGAAGAGGCCGGCAAGGCCAATGTCAACATGCTGCAGCAGAGCTTCTATCAGGGGGCGGCGACGGAATGCCGCGCCGCGCCGCGCCTGGTCGGCGGCTTCCAGCAGGCGGCGGTGCAGAACCAGCTCTATCCGCAATCGGCGCGGCTGTGGCTGGCACGTCCGATCAACAATTTCCCCGCCGTGCCGGTGCGCATCTCGGCCCAGAATGCGCTGGGCGAGATGGTGCTCGATCTCGTCGCTGTGCAGTGAATCGCGGCGCAGTGATCAACGCGCAGTGATCAACGCGCAGTGAATCGCCGCGCAGTGATCAACCGCCGGTGAAGGCGCCCTGCGGCGCATTGCCGGACGGCAGCATATGCAACAGCCGCGGCAGATCGGCGAAACTGTCGAAGCCGGGTGTCGCCGCCACCGTTTCCACGCCATAGCCTGAGGGAATGATCAAGGCCGGGATGCCGGCGGCAACGGCGGTGGCGAGATCGGTGGCGCTGTCGCCCACCATCACGGCCTGGTCCGGTGTGCCCTGCAGTTGTGCGATGGCGGCGAGCAGCGGCTCCGCCTGCGGCTTGCGCTGCGGCAAGCTGTCGCCACCGATGCAGGCCGAGAAATAGGCGGCGAGGTTGCAGGCCTCCAACACCATCAAGGTCGCCTGATAAGGCTTGTTGGTGCAGACCCCAAGCCGATAGCCGTTCCGCGTCAGCTGCGCGAGCGTCTCGACCACGCCGGGATAGGGCTTCACCAGCCGCGTCGCATGGGCATCATAATGTTGCATGAAGCGCGGCATCACGTCGGCCAGTTCGAGCGTCAGGCCGGCGGCGGAGAGCGCGCGCTCCATCAGTTTCGGCGCTCCATCCCCGATCATGCGGGTGATGGCGGCCAGGCTGAGGGGGGCTGCGCCCAGTTCCGTCAGGGTGTCATTGGCGGCGCCGGCGATATCCGGCGCGGAATCGACCAGGGTTCCGTCAAGGTCGAAGACCACGATGTGGCGTTTTTGGGGCATCTTCATGGCGCGGGTTCAAACTCCCATTCGGCGCTTGGAGCGTTGCTGGGGATATGGCATTTTTCGCCACATCTCAACGTTTTTGCTGGATTCAGCGCGGGAAAACGATCGATGAACGAGAACACTGCCGGAACCGGAAGCGTTGCTGCAATCATTCTGGCAGCCGGCCAGGGGACGCGGATGAAGTCGACATGGCCGAAGGTGATGCACCGGATCGGCGGCCGGACGATGATCGGCCATGTCCTCGACAACCTGGCGCCGCTCGAGACCGCGCGCGTCACCGTGGTGATCGCCCCCGGCATGGACAGCGTGGCGAAGGAAGTGTCGCCGCATGCGACGGCAATCCAGGAACAGGCGCTCGGCACCGGTCACGCCGTACGGTCGGCGCAAGCAGCGATGGCCGGGGTTCGGGCACGGACGGTGCTGGTGCTCTATGGCGATTCACCCTTTGTCAGCGCCGCGACACTGCGCCGCCTGCTCGACCGCCGCCATGCCGCCGACAATCCGGCCGTGGTGGTGCTGGGCATGCGCCCCGGCGACCCGACAGGCTATGGACGGCTGGTGCTGGAGGACGGCGACCGGATCGCCCGCATCGTCGAGCAGAAGGATGCAAATGCCGCCGAACAGGCGATCGATCTCTGCAATTCCGGCGTCATGGCGATCGATGCGGCGATCATCTGGGACCTTTTGGCGCAGGTCGGGAACCAGAATGCCAAGGGCGAGTTCTACCTGACTGATATTGTCGAGCTGGCACGGCGCGCCGGCCGGGTCAGTGCCTATGTGGAAGCCCCCAGCGAGGAACTGCTTGGCGTCAATAGTCGGATCGAACTGGCTGCAGCCGAAAGGCTCTTTCAGCAGCGGCGGCGCCAGCGGGCGATGGCGGAGGGTGCTACCTTGATCGATCCCGATACCGTCTATTTCAGCAGCGATACCAGGCTCGGCCGCGATGTCGTCGTCGGCCCCAACGTCTTCTTCGGCCCGGGCGTCTCGGTGGCCGACGATGTCGAGATTCGCGCCTTCTGCCATATCGAAGGGGCGACCATCGCCAGTGGCGCGCAGATCGGCCCCTATGCGCGGTTGCGTCCCGGCAGCGAGATTGGCGCCGATGTGCATATCGGCAATTTCGTTGAAACGAAGAACACCGTCATGGCAGCCGGTGCCAAGGCCAATCACCTGACCTATCTCGGGGACGCGACGGTCGGCGCCAAGACCAATATCGGCGCCGGCACCATCACCTGCAATTACGACGGCTATTTCAAGGACCGCACGACGATCGGCGCCGGCGCCTTCATCGGCTCCAATGCGGCCCTGGTCGCGCCGGTGACCATAGGCGATGGTGCAATCGTCGGTGCCGGCAGCGTCATTACCCGCGACGTGCCGGCGGATGCGATGTCGGTTGCGCGTGGCCAGCAGGTCGACAAGCCGGGCTGGGCGGCGAAATTTCGGCAGGCGCGGGCGGCGCTGAAAGCAGCCCGCAACAAGTCATAACAGATCGGCAAAAGCGCGGGCGTTCCGCCAATTTGCACTCGGCATAGCAGAAGGGATTTCACGCGATATGTGCGGCATCATCGGCATCCTCGGCAAATCGGAAGTGGCACCGCTTCTGTTCGACGGATTGAAGCGGCTGGAATATCGCGGCTATGATTCCGCCGGCGTTGCCACCCTGATCGACGGGCGCATCGAACGGCGCCGCGCGGAGGGCAAGCTCGGCAATCTAGAAGCGGTGCTGAAGGCGCAGCCGCTGACCGGAACGACGGGTATCGGCCATACGCGCTGGGCAACCCATGGGCGGCCGAACGAGATCAACGCGCATCCCCATGCGACCGAGAAGGTCGCGGTAGTACATAACGGTATCATCGAGAATTTCCAGGAACTGCGCACGGAACTGCAGGCGGCGGGGCATGTTTTCGTCACCGAAACCGATACCGAGACGGTCGCGCATCTGCTGACCTATTACCTCAATCAGGGCAAGTCGCCGGAAGAGGCGATGGCGGTGGCGATGGCGCGGCTTCAGGGCGCCTTCTCGCTGGCCATCCTGTTTGCCGGCCGCCCCGACATGATGATCGGTGCGCGCCGCGGTTCGCCGCTCGCCATCGGTTATGGCGAGGGGGAGATGTATCTCGGCTCCGATGCCATGGCGCTGGCCCCTTTCACCAACCGCATCTGCTATCTGGAAGAGGATGACTGGACCGTCATCACCGCCGATGGTGCCACCATTTACAATAAGGACCGGCGGGTCAATCGTGAGGTCAAGCAGACGGCTCTTTCCGGTGCCCTGATCGGCAAGGGCAACTACCGCCACTTCATGATGAAGGAGATCGCCGAACAGCCGGCGGTGATCGGCGATACGCTGCAGGTCTTCTTGAACCCGCTGGAGCGGCGCATCGAGTTGCCGAAGATGCCGGTCGATTTTGCCAAGGTCAGCCGTCTCACAATCGTCGCCTGCGGGACCGCCTATCTCGCCGGTTTCGTCGCCAAATACTGGTTCGAGCAGATCGCCCGTTTGCCCGTCGAGATCGATGTCGCTTCGGAATTCCGCTATCGCGCGGCGCCGATGCCCAAGGACGGCGCCACCATCGTCATCTCGCAATCCGGCGAGACCGCGGATACTCTGGCGGCCCTGCGCTATGCCAAGGAACAGGGCAACAAGATCATCGCCGTGGTCAACGTGCCGGAAAGCACCATCGCGCGCGAATCCGATATCGTGCTGCAGACCCTGGCGGGGCCGGAAATCGGCGTCGCCTCGACCAAGGCCTTCACCACCCAGCTCGTCATCCTGGCCTGCCTGGCGATCAATGCGGCGCGGCAGCGCAAGGCCATCGACGCGAAGCGCGAGGCCGAACTGTCATCGGCCCTCATTGAAGTGCCGGCGCGGGTTGCCGAGGTGCTCAATCACGATCAGCACCTGAAGGAGATCGCCCTCAAGGTAGCGGAGGCCCGCGACGTTCTCTTCCTCGGCCGCGGCACCTCCTATCCGATCGCCCTCGAAGGCGCGCTGAAGCTGAAGGAGATCTCCTATATCCATGCCGAGGGCTATGCCGCCGGCGAGATGAAACACGGGCCGATCGCCCTCATCGATGAAACGGTGCCGGTGATCGTCGTGGCACCGCATGACGACCTCTTCGACAAGACCGCCTCGAACCTGCAGGAAGTGCGGGCGCGGGGCGGAAGGGTGATCTTCTTCTCCGATGCGGCCGGCATCGCCAAGCTCGGCGGCGACACCCTGGCGGCGGTGGAGCTGCCGACCGTCGATTCCTTCGTGGCGCCGATCCTCTATGCAGTTCCGGTGCAACTGCTCGCCTATCACGCCGCCGTCGCCAAGGGCACCGATGTCGACCAGCCGCGCAATCTGGCAAAGAGCGTGACAGTCGAATAGAGAGCCGCTCGATCTGGTGGGACGAGCGGCGCCGCTATGTCCCCTCTGTTCATTTGATATCGAGCGGCGTGAAGCTCTTGACGAGATCGTCGACCGCCTTCATCTGCGCCAGGAAGGCCGGCATCTTGTCGAGCGGCAGGGCGCAGGGGCCGTCACATTTCGCCTTGTCGGGCTCAGGATGCGCTTCGATGAAGAGGCCGGCGATACCGACGGCAAGACCGGCTCTGGCCAGCTCGGCGATCTGCGCGCGCCGACCGCCGGATTTCTCCGCCATGGCATCGCGCATCTGCAGGGAATGGGTGGCGTCGAAAATGATCGGCAGGTCGTTGCTGACCGCCTTCATGGTGTGGAAGCCCAGCACGTCCACCACCAGATTGTCATAGCCGAAGCAGCTGCCGCGCTCGCAGAGCAGGACGCGGCTATTGCCGCATTCATTGATCTTCTCGACGATATTCTTCATCTGCGGCGGGCTGAGGAATTGCGGCTTCTTGACATTCACCACCGTGCCGGTCTTCGCGACCGCGGCGATGAGATCGGTCTGGCGGGCGAGGAAGGCCGGGATCTGCAGGATGTCGCAAACTTCCGCCACCGGGACCGCTTGTTCCGGTGCATGGACGTCGGTCAGAACCGGCACGCCGAATTTCTGCTTCACCTCGGCCAGCAGTTTCAGGCCGGCGTCGAGGCCCGGGCCGCGAAAGGAATGAATCGAGGAGCGGTTGGCCTTGTCGAAGGACGCCTTGAAGATATAGGGCATGCCGAGGCGCTGCGTCGCCTTGCAGAAGGCCTCGGCCACCTGGAAGATGGTGTCGCGTTCCTCCAGCACGTTCATGCCGCCGATCATCACCATCGGTCGCCGATTGGCGATATCGATATCCGCAACGCGTATCGTGGTCATGTGAACCGCTCCCCTGAGATTCGTTTCCAGGCCGAGTTACCGGCCGATCCCCGCAATCGCTATTCCCGGGGTCGGCAGTTGTCAATTGATAGGAGGGCGACGCCGCCTGCGGCTCCGGGAGAAGGCGGGGCCGCTTTTCCTTACGCCCCGACGCAGGGGCTGATGCCGCCGACCGGCAGATGGGCGTCATTGCCGGGCACGATCTTGGTGCTGTCGGAGGCGAGATAGGCCTGACCGGTATCGGAGATCGAGACGAATTGCACACCGCCATCAGGGCGCACGAACATGATGAAGCAGTTCGGCGCGTTGTCGCGGTAATTGGGATAGGCGTAGCAGACCTCGCCGTCATCGGCGATCCACCACTTGCCCGGATAGGTGCAGCCTTTTTCCCAATAGGCGGTGCGTCCATCCGCCAAATGATATTCGACCCAATCATCGCCGTTATCGACGTAGCGGCCGTAGATGGTGACGTCGTCGAGCTTGGCCCGGATCGTCGCGGCATCGGTGACGGCCTTGGCGCCCGGTGCCGCGACACCGGCCGGATCATTTGTCGCCGCCTCATTCAAGGCCAGCGGATTGCCGGGCGCTGCACTCTCGGCATGGGCCGCGGCAATGAAGGGCAGGGTGTTGGGCAGGAGAAGATTGACCAGAAAGGCAGCGCAGGTCACCCGCGGCAGCCAGCGGCGATAGCCTTGGCAGGAAGCAGGTCGGGAAGAAACGGTCGGAGAAATGCCAAGGGCCGGATGGGTCATGCGATTTCGGTTATCCGTGGGAAGGTGAAGGCTTGCTGCCACTCTATCTTGCTGCCAGTCTATGTTGTCCTCATATCCTAGCAATCCAGTCTTTCGCGACAATTTTGCGGCGGAAATATGGTTCCGGGGCGACCGCCTAGGGTTCTTGCCATTTGACAAAAAATCAGAATAAATTGCGGAAAATTCGGATTTCTCATGAATAATATAAGATCTTGGACGCTATAGACCGCAAAATTCTCCTCGAGCTGCAGCGCGATGCGGATCTCCCTTACGCCGAGCTGGGCGCGCGGGTGGGTCTGTCCGCCTCGGCCATCAACGAGCGGCTGAAGCGGCTGAAGGGCGGCGGGCAAATCCGCCGGCTGTCGGCCGAAATCGATCCCGCAGCTTTCGGCCTCAATCTGCTGGCTTTCCTGCTGGTGCGCCTCGATCAGTCGGCCGACGAGGGCGCTTTCCGTGCCGCCATGGCGCGGGCGCCTCAGGTTCTGGAATGCCACCATATCACCGGGAAATATGCCTATCTGCTGAAGCTGCGCCTGCGCGAGGCGGCGGATCTCGAGCGATTCCTGAGCGGGGAAGTCAAAATCATCCCGGGTGTGGCCGCGACGGAAACCATCATCGCGCTATCCTCGGTCAAGGACGGCCACCAACTGCCCGATCCGGAAATGCTGGCGAGGCCGATCCGGCAGCCGGGAGCGGCATCGTGATCGAGCTCATGTTGCTGCATAGCTGGATCTGGGCGCAGGGGGCGGCGATCGGTTTTGCCGTGGCGGCGCCGGTCGGGCCGATCGGCATGCTGTGCATCCGGACCACGCTGGAAAAAGGCCGGGTCGCCGGCTTCTGCGCCGGACTCGGTGCGGCGGTGGCGGATACCATTTTCGCCGCTATCGGCGCCTTGGCGATCAGCCTGGTGGGCAATTTCCTCAGCATGGAACAGGCCTGGTTCAAGCTGGGGGCCGGCATTTTCCTCATCGTTTTTGGGCTCTATCTCGCCCGGAAGCCGGCGATCCTGCCGCAAAACGGCGAAAAGGTACCGACAGGCTTGCTGGCTGAGTTCGCCGTCACCTTGCTCCTGACGCTGGCCAATCCCTCGACCATCCTCTCTTTCGCCGCGGTCTTTGCCGGCGTCACCGCCGGCGGCGGTTATGCCTTGGAAACCATGCCGGCGCTGATCACCGGGGTTTTCCTCGGTGCGGCGGCCTGGTGGCTCACTCTGGGGCTTATCGTCGGCCTGATCCGGCACAAAATCAGCCAGCGGGGGCTGGTCATGATCAACCGCGGCGCCGGGCTGGCCCTTGTCGCCTTCGGCATCTTCAATCTCGCCCAGGTCTACTGGCGACAATATCATTGAAATTCCGCCCCCGTCGGCCGGCCTTTGCCGCCGAGCCGGTTGCAGCGGGGCGGGGCCGGATGCTAGTTTCCGCCGCACTTTTCCGCAGTTTTCGTGAGACTTGAACAGAACGGATTGCCAGATGTCATTGGACACCAAAGCCGTCGCCCATATCGCCACCTTGGCCCGCATCCGCGTGCCCGAACAGGACCTGGCCGGCCTCGCCCAGGAACTGAACGGCATCATGACCTGGGTCGAGCAACTGAACGAGGTCGATACCACGGGTGTCGAGCCGATGTCGGGCGTGGAGCAACGGGGCCTGCCGCAACGGGCCGATGTCGTCACTGATGGCGGCCAAGCCGGCAAGATCCTGGCCAATGCGCCGGAGCCGGCCCATGGCTTTTTCACCGTTCCCAAGGTTGTCGAGTAACGGATACCCATTTCATGAGCGATTTGACGCATCTCACCATGGCCGCCGCCCTCGAGGGGCTGGCCGCCAAGAAATTCTCCTCCCGCGAGCTGACTGATGCCTATCTCACCAAGATGGAGCAGCATCGCGATCTCAATGCCTATATCACCGAGACGCCGGAAAAGGCCCGGGCGATGGCCGATGCCGCCGATCAGCGGCGCGCGAAGAACGAGGCCAAGGGCCTGATGGAGGGCCTGCCGCTCGGCATCAAGGATCTCTTCTGCACGGAAGGCGTCCTCAGCACCGCCGGCTCGCATATCCTCGACGGCTTCAAGCCGACCTATGAATCGACCGTCACCGCCAATCTGTGGAAACACGGCGCGGTCATGCTGGGCAAGCTCAACATGGACGAGTTTGCCATGGGCTCCAGCAACGGCACCTCCTATTACGGCGGCGTCACCAATCCGTGGAAGCGCAAGGACAGTAATGTGAAGCTGGTGCCGGGCGGTTCGTCCGGCGGCTCGGCGGCGGCAGTTGCCGCCCGCATGGCGATCGCCGCGACCGGCACGGATACCGGCGGGTCGATCCGCCAGCCGGCTGCCTTCACCGGTACCACAGGCATCAAGCCGACTTACGGCCGCTGCTCGCGCTGGGGCATCGTGGCTTTTGCCTCCTCGCTCGATCAGGCGGGGCCGATGGCGCGCTCGGTCGAGGATTGTGCCATCATGCTGCAGGCGATGGCGGGACATGATCCCAAGGATTCGACGTCGGTCGAAATGCCGGTGCCGGATTTCCGCAAGGCGCTGACCGGCGATATCCGGGGCCTCAAGGTCGGCATCCCCAAGGAATACCGCCTCGACGGCTGTGATCCCGAAATCACCAAGCTGTGGGAACAGGGCGTTGCCTGGATGAAGGCGGCGGGGGCGGAGATCAAGGAGATCAGCCTGCCGCACACCAAATACGCCTTGCCGACCTACTACATCATCGCCCCGGCGGAAGCCTCGTCGAATCTGGCGCGCTATGACGGCGTCCGCTTCGGCCTGCGCGTACCCGGCAGCACCCTCGACGACATGTATGAGCTGACCCGCGCTGCCGGCTTCGGCAAGGAAGTGAAGCGCCGCATCATGATCGGCACCTATGTGCTCTCGGCCGGTTATTACGACGCTTATTACCTCAAGGCGCAGCGCCTGCGGGCGCTCATCGCTCGCGACTTCACGGAAGCCTTCAAGGATGTTGATGTGGTGCTCACGCCTTCAACGCCCTCGGCCGCTTTCGGCGCCGATGAGAAGAACGACGATCCCATCGCCATGTATCTGAACGACGTCTTCACCGTGACGGTCAACCTTGCCGGCCTGCCGGGCCTTTCCGTGCCGGCTGGCTTGAACAGCCAGGGCCTGCCGCTGGGCCTGCAGCTGATCGGTCGCGCTTTCGATGAAGAGACCCTGTTCCGGGCCGGCCATGTGATCGAAAAGGCCGCCAATTTCACCGCCGTTCCGGCCGGTTACTGAGCAGGAAGGTGAGGGTAAAATGAGCGATAACGCAAAGAACCTGATCGAAGGCAAGACCGGCATGTGGGAAATCGTGCTGGGCCTCGAAGTCCATGCCCAGGTGATTTCCAAATCGAAGCTGTTCTCGGGTGCCGCCACCAATTTCGGCGCCGAGCCGAACAGCCAGGTCAGCCTGGTCGATGCCGGCTTCCCCGGCATGCTGCCGGTGATCAATGAGATCTGCGTCGAGCAGGCGGTCAGGACCGGCCTCGGCCTCAACGCCCAGATCAATCTGAAATCGGTCTTCGATCGCAAGAACTACTTCTATGCCGATCTGCCGAACGGCTATCAGATCTCGCAGTTCACCCAGCCGATCGTCGGCACCGGCACGATCATTCTCGATCTTGCCGACGGCTCGAAGCGCGAGGTCGGCATCACCCGCCTGCATCTCGAGCAGGATGCCGGCAAGAGCCTGCACGACCAGCATCCATCGAAGAGCTATATCGACCTCAACCGGGCCGGTGTCGCTTTGATGGAAATCGTCTCCGAGCCGGATATGCGTTCCTCGGAAGAAGCTTCGGCCTATCTTCGCAAGCTTCGCACCATCCTGCGCTATCTCGGCACCTGCGACGGCAACATGGATGAGGGGTCGATGCGCTGCGACGTCAACGTCTCGGTGCGCAAGGTCGGCGATGCTCTCGGCACGCGCTGCGAGATCAAGAACGTCAACTCCATCCGCTATGTCGCCCAGGCGATCGAATACGAGGCCCGGCGCCAGATCGAGATCATCGAGGATGGCGGCACGATCAAGCAGGAAACCCGGCTCTACGATCCGAGCAAGGGCGAGACGCGCTCGATGCGCTCGAAGGAACAGGCGCATGACTATCGCTATTTCCCCGATCCCGATCTGCTGCCGCTGATCCTGGAACAGGGCTTCGTCGACAAGATCAAGGCCGACCTGCCGGAACTGCCCGACGTCAAGCGCGCCCGCTTCGTCAAGGAATTCGGCCTCAGCGATTACGATGCCGGCGTGCTGGTGGCGGAGCGCGAGACGGCCGCCTTCTATGAGCAGGCAACCAAGGGGCGTGACCCCAAGCTGACCGCCAACTGGCTGATCTCCGAACTGTTCGCCGTCCTCAACAAGGAAGGCAAATCGATCGAGGAAAGCCCGGTTTCGGCCCAGCGGCTCGGTGAACTCGTCGGCCTCATCCAGGACGACACCATCTCCGGCCGCATCGCCAAGGACGTCTTCGCGGCGATGGTGGAAACCGGCAAGGCGCCGGCGGCGATCGTCGAGGAAAAGGGCCTGCGCCAGGTCACCGATACCGGTGCCATCGATGCGGCGATCGACGACATCCTTGCCAAGAATGCCGACAAGGTGGCTGAATATCGTGGCGGCAAGGATAAGCTGTTCGGCTTCTTCGTCGGCCAGGTGATGAAAGCGACCGGCGGCAAGGTCAATCCGGCCATGCTGAACGAGCGCCTGAAGACGAAGCTGCAGGGATAAGCCGACAAGTGACCGGCGCGGCTCGGGGGAGCGCGCCGGTTGCGGCTATCCTGAAGCGGCCGCTGAGACAGGCTCAAATTGCGCTCAAAGGGGGGAGAGTGTGATGACGATCAGCCGGAGATCTCTGGGCATCCAGGCAGCTTGCGCGACGGCGATGACGATGTGTTCGCCGCATCTCGCTTTCGCCAAATCTTTCAACGCGGCTCTTTCCATACCGCAAACTGCCAAGCGCAGCCGCGCCAATGACGACTGGCTGGCGGCAGCGGCCAATCTCGCCGCCTGGCAAAGCGAAGTCTCGCTGGGCGAGGGAAATGTGTTGCAACAGATCCGCAACCCGCAGCGCTGGCGCGATCTTTTCGATGCCGATACCGGTCTTGCCAAGAACGATCTGGCAGGCTTTGCCGCCGATGCCGAGCTGGTCGTCGATGGCCGCAGCAGGCAGACCCTGGATCATTGGCATGCCTTGCTGCTGCAATCCGGGCCGCTTTGGCTTGGCGTTGCCAATCAGGCCTTCAAGGCCGGTCAGGTCTGGGTGCTGACCGGCATCGTCGGCGACGGTACAGCCGATCGCACGCAGATGAGCATCGTCAATCTGGAAAGCGGCGGCGTCGATAAGATGACGGCAAAGGAATTCACCAGGCTTTATGAGGACGCCGCCAAGGCCGATGGCGTCACCGGTGATATCGAGGTGCAGGTGCTGCGGCTGGCGTGACCTCGTTACAGCGGTTGCCTACCCCGGCAGCCGCACCGGGACCGCCGTCGTATATTTGATCTGCTCCATGGCGAAGGTGGAACTGACATTGGTCAGCCGCACTTTCTTGATCAGCTGCTTATAGACCCGGTCGTAATCGGCGATATCCGCGACCTGCAGTTTCAGCAGGTAATCGACATCGCCGCTCATGCGATAGAACTCGACGACTTCAGGGATGCTGTTCACGGCGTCGGCGAATTGCTGCAGCCAGGCATCGTTGTGCTCGTTGGTGCGAACGGCGACGAAGACGGTGACGCCGAGGCCCAGCTTCTGCGGATCGAGCAGCGCCACCCGCGCGCGAATGACGCCCAGCTCCTCCAGCCGCTTGATCCGTCGCCAGCAGGCATTGGTCGAGAGGCCGACCGTTTCCGCCAGCTCGGCAACCGGCGGCGTTGCGTCCCGTTGCAGCGCGGTGAGGATTTTGATGTCCAGCCGGTCCAGTTCCATATTTTCGATGCTTCTATGCTTTTACGAGAAAATTTCCCACAAAATACCATGACAAATGAGGTTTTTGGGAAAAATTACGGCGGAATCCGTGTATAACTGTGGTTATTCCACCACGCCAGAATCCAGAACCAGGGCAATTCTATGTTCGACAAGCTGTTCCGCGATCATCCCGCCTCGGTCGACGAGACCTATTTCGAACATATGGCGGTCGCCGCTAGCTTCGGCGGCCGGATGTTCATCGCCAGCCTGGCCTGCTTCGTCCATGCCTTGGTCCCCGGCCTTTTCGTGCGGACCGGCAGCAATGCCATCCGCAGCCTCTATGAGCGCATGGTGACGCACCGCCACCGCGGCAGCGCCCAGGCTGCCCGCACGATGCAGGAAATTGCCGTGCATGGCCTCAGCGGCGACGCGATCTGACACGGCTTCGTCCCACCACGAGCTGATCGCCTCTTTCGACCGGCAGCGACCGCCCTCTCTTGCCTCGATGCGGGAGCCTGTGATCCACTTGGCGCGGATCATGGGGGAGTGCAATGCTATCGATTGTGATTTTCTTCGCCGCGGCGCTGGCGGAGATCGCTGGCTGCTTCGCCTTCTGGGTTGTCTTCCGCCTGCACAAATCGGCTTTGTGGCTGATCCCCGGCCTCGGCTCGCTGGTCCTGTTCGCCAGCCTGCTCACGCTGGTCGACAGCAATGCCGCCGGCCGCGCTTACGCGACCTATGGCGGCATCTATATCTGTGCGTCGCTGCTCTGGCTGTGGCGGGTCGAAGGCGTGCGGCCGGATCTGTGGGATCTGACAGGTGCCGCTTTCAGCCTGATCGGGGCCGGCATCATCCTGTTCGCGCCGCGCGGCACCTGATTCCGATCCGCTGCCTCAGGCCGACAGATGTTCGATCAGGATAACGGTGCCGATGCCGATGAGCGCGATGCCGCCCAGCGCCTCTGCCTTGCGCCCCAGCATCTTGCCGGCCCCTTTGCCGATCATCGCGCCGATGGTTGACATGGCAAAGCTGACGAATCCGATCACGGCGCAGGCGTAGATGAGATTGACGTCGATGACGGCAAGGCTGACGCCGACTGCCGTGGCGTCGATGCTGGTGGCAAGACCGGTCAGCAGCAGGCGCATGGGATTGAGGCCATTTCGCGGCTGCTCTTCGGCCGCTTCCTCTACCGGCGAAAAGCTTTCCTTGATCAGATGCAGTCCGACGGCGGTCAGCAGGCCGAAGGCGATCCAGTGATCATAGGCGTCGATATAATGGCTGAGGGCGGCACCGAGGAACCAGCCGATCGCCGGGGTAATCGCTTCGCAGGCGCCGAAGACCAGGCCGATCTTCAGCGCATCCGCCAGGCGATGCTCGCGTTGCGCAGCGCCCTTGGCCAGGGCGGCGGCAAAGGCATCGACCGACAGGCTCAAGGCCAGGATCAGGAGAACGGGAAAACTCATCGCGGAACCCTTTGGGCTGATCTCGTCGGATCAGTTCTTGCGCCGGCATGACCGATGACGCAGCGCGCCCCCGGCTTACAGGCGCAGCTTCGTCATTGGTCTCGCCAACCGCCGATCAGACCGTTGGCCTGAAATCGGCTGCCATCTGCACCATGCGCCCTTCCGGCCTTCGGCGACCGGACATGACAGCAAGTTTGTTGATGCAGACCCCTTTCAAGAAGGGCGGCTACTCCCCAAAGATGGTGAGGGTTTAGAGGAAGTCGGCGGCGAGGTCAATAGTACGCACACGGCGCGGGCCGTGCGCTTACTCTGGTGCCGCTTCTAAAGCCTTGCACCTCCGCGGCCTTCACCGCATGGATACGTTAAGACTGTAGGTTTCAAATCTATTGAGGATGAGCCAGCGATGAAGCTTTTTGCAGAATTCCGTTTGCCGAGAAAAATAACAACCGTTTGCGGTATCGTGGGAATCTTGTTGGCGGCTATGGCGACGGCCGAGCAGACAGCAGCAGATGACTCCACGCGTGGCATCCTGCCATCTGCTGATGAGATGATCCGATATGCAGAGCACCATCTGTCAACCAAGGAAGAGCTGGGTATAAGTCAGTATGGCTCAATAGTGGATCCTTTAATTCCTGTTTGGCGTGATGATTTAAATATCCTGATCATTTCCTCAAATGATCCTGAGAAGCCATCGGCGCCGGAAGCGACAACTTTGGATATGCTGGATTACTACGCCCAGGCGGCAAATCTGAAGACTACCCAAGCGTCGGCTACGCCGAATGTGATTGTTCTGAATGAAGACGATCCAATAAGCGCAGTTTTGTCGGGGCGCCATTCAGAGATTTATAACGTGGTGTTCGGTGGGCGCAATAACGTCCAGCTCGCACTCCAGAACGTCAGGATCTACGCCTGCATTGTGAATAATGTACTCCGGCCCGACGGCACAATTGCTTACGCGCTGATCTTTATCGACAAGCGAGTTCCGGAAGGTTTAGCTGCGAAATGTGTAGCAGACCTCATCCCAACAGCTTTCGGTATTAAGCACATCGTCAAGGGCGACATCAATCAACGCTCAAGCAACCCAAGATACATGCTTTTGAATTTCGCGATGATTGGCGCCGTTTCGCGTATCTACCGTCAGAATGGCGCAGTCGGTGGTTTGACTCCGGAAAACCTCTCCTCAACGATTCATGATATTGCGGCGGGTAACTGATGTCTGACAATTACTGGAAAAATTGGTCTATTGTGAGCGTACGGTCCAGACCGTACGCTCACCCTGGATCTGGCGAAGAACACGATTCAGTATAATTCGGCTCCGAAAGTAGACCCCTTGGATTGCAGCCAGGACAGCGAGTTAGGTAAGCGAGCGGTGCTGGCCGTACGCTTACGTCAATACGACCCGCGAAATATCAGCCCTGGCATGCCGCTTCGCCATTTCCGTCGCCGACCGACTTCGCGCAGAATATCGCGCTCCGACCCGAAAACGGATGAAGGTGAGAGAGATGAAAGCGATCGGCCTGCGACGTCCCTTGCCAATCGACAATCCGGAGAGCCTGATCGATATCGAGCTGCCGAAGCCCGTTCCGACGGGCCGCGACCTGCTGGTCGAGGTGAAGGCCGTTGCGGTCAATCCGGTCGATTACAAAGCGCGTGGGCGCGCGCAGCCGACCGAAGGGACACCGCATATCCTCGGCTACGACGCCGCCGGCATTGTCGCGGAAGCCGGGCCCGACGTGACGTTGTTCCGGCCGGGCGACAAGGTCTTCTATGCCGGCAGCATCAAGCGTCCAGGCACCAACAGCCAGTTTCACCTCGTCGATGAACGCATCGTCGGACCGATGCCGGCATCGCTCGATTTCGCCACCGCCGCCGGCTTGCCGCTGACGACGCTGACCGCCTGGGAGGCTCTGTTCGACCGGCTCGATATCGACCGCAGCGGCCGCCATGACGGCCGGCGCCTGCTGATCATCGCCGGCGCCGGCGGTGTCGGTTCGATTGCCATCCAGCTGGCGAAAAGGCTGGCCCGCCTCACCGTGATCGCAACGGCCTCACGGCCTTCTTCCGTCGACTGGTGCCGCAAGCTGGGCGCCGATCACGTGATCGATCACAGCCGGGACATGGGCGCGCAGTTGCGCGATCTCGGCCTGCCGGCGCCGGACTATATCCTCTGCCTCAGCGATACCGTCACCTATTTCCCCGTCATGGCCGGCCTTATCGCGCCGCAGGGACGCATTTGCGCCGTGGTAAGTGCGTCAAAGCCGCTGGAGATGCAGTTGCTGATGGATAAGAGCGCCAGCTTCCACTGGGAATATATGTTCGCGCGATCGGCGCATCAGACCGCCGACATGATCGAGCAGCATCGCCTGCTGCGCGAGGTCTCGGTCCTGATCGACAAAGGCGTGCTCGCCCCGACGGCAACCGAGGTGCTGAAACCGATCAATGCCGCCAATCTTCGCGCGGCGCATGCCAGCTTGGAATCCGGCCGCACCATCGGCAAGATCGTGCTGGCCGGCTGGTGATGCGGCCGCCATGCAAAATTAAAGGAGTCCATCTTGCCCGCAACTGAAACGCCTATCAGCGGAACCGTCGATCCGGCTTTCGCCCCGGTGCGCGAGGCCTTCGCCAGCACCTTTGCCGACGGGCTGGAACACGGCGCTGCCGTCGCAGTGATGGTCGACGGCAAGATCGTCGCCGATCTCTGGGGCGGCTTTGCCGATCAGGCTGCGACGCGGCCCTGGCAGGGCGACACGCTGGTCAATGTCTGGTCGGCGACCAAGGGCGTCATGTCGCTGGCGATCGCCATGCTGGTCGAACGCGGCAAGCTGCGCTACGACGCGCCGATCGCCGATGTCTGGCCGGAATTCGCCGCCGGCGGCAAGCAGCAGATCTCACTCGATCTTGCCCTCTCGCATCAGGGCGGGCTCGATGGCCTGTCCGTGCCGATGGATCTCGCCGGCCTCTATGCCTGGACGCCTTACGTCGATGCATTGGCGGCGATGAAGCCGCTTTGGACGCCCGGCAGCCGCTGCATCTATCATGCCCTGAGCTTCGGGCATCTGGCGGGGGAGCCGTTGCGACGCGCCGACGGACGCAGCCCCGGGCGCTTTGTCGCCGAGGAGATCGCCGAGGCGCTCGACGTGCCTTTCTATATCGGGCTGGCGCCTGAGCAGGATCGTCGCGTGGCGCAACTGATCGAGGGGCCGAGGACCTCGGATTGGGTCAAAGAGATGCTGGCAAGCCCGTATCCGCATTCCTGCCGCAACCCGACTTTCGCGGCGACGACACCAAATGAGCGTGCCTGGCGGGCCGCGGAAATTCCCGGCGCCAACGGTCACGGCAATGCGCGCAGTCTGGCGACGATCTATGGCAACCTCGTCACCGGCGGTTCACGGCTCTTGTCGGCGGCGGGCCTCGCCGAGGCGATCCGCCCGCGCTTCGACGGGCTCGACGGGTGTGACGGAACGCCGGCCGCCTATGCCGCCGGCTTCCGTCTCAAGGACCCGTGCTACGGCGAGAAAGCCTCATCCCGAACCTTCGGTCATACCGGCTGGGGCGGAACGCTGGCTTTCGCCGATCCCGAAGCGCGCATCGGTTTCGCCTTCACCACTTGCCGTATGCTCGGTTTCGCCGACGGCGTCGATCCGCGCCGGCAACGCCTGGTCGAGGCGCTCTACGCGAGCCTATGAAAAGACAAATCCCGTGGCCTGCTGTCGCAGGCCACGGGATTGCATCCCAGACTTTTGCAGAGAGGCTTTGTCTGCTGACGGAGCCTCTCGTGACGTCCTTGTCAGGCCGCCAGCTTGCCGTCGAGCGCGGCGACGAAGATCTGCCGCAGCTCACCGACACCGACCTTGATCGGATTGCCGCCGGCCGAGGGATCGACCGCGGCCATCTCGGCGACCTTGTCGATCTGCTTGTCGTCGACCTTGATCTCGCGCAGCGTATGGGGAATGCCGATCTCTGTACGCAGATCGAGCACCCATTTCTGCACCGCCTGGAACGACGGATTGGGCAGATTCAGATAGCGGGCGAGGCCGGTCAGCTTCTCGTCGATCGCCTTGCGATTGAACTCCAGCACATAGGGCATGACGACGGCATTGGTCAGGCCGTGATGCGTGTTGTAGAGGGCGCCCAGCGGATGGCTGATCGCATGCATGCCGCCGAGGCCCTTCTGGAAGGCGGTCGCGCCCATGCTGGAGGCCGCCATCATGAAGGAGCGGGCGGCGAGATTCTTGCCGTCCTTGACCGCGGCCGGCAGCCACTCTTTGATGAGCCGCATGCCTTCAAGCGCGACGCCGTCGGCCAGCGGGTGGAAGCCCGGCGCGCAGAAGGCTTCGAGATTGTGCGACAGCGCATCCATGCCGACGGCGGCCGTGATATGCGGCGGCAGGCCGACGGTCAGTTCGGGGTCGTCGATGACGATGGCCGGCATCATGTTCGGGTGGAAGATGATCTTCTTCACATGATTGACTTCATCGGTGATGACCGAGGCGCGGCCGACTTCGGAACCAGTGCCCGAGGTCGTCGGCACCGCGACGACCGGCGCCATGCCCTTCGGATCGACACGGGTGTACCAGTCGCCGATATCTTCGAAATCGAAGATCGGGCGGGTCTGGCCGACCATCAAGGCGACCGCCTTGGCGGCATCCAAGGCCGAACCGCCGCCGAAGGCGATGACGCCGTCATGACCGCCAGCCTTGAAGGCCTTGACGCCGTCTTCGACGTTCTTGGCGGTGGGATTGCCCTGGACCTGGCTGAAGAGACCGGTCGGCAGACCTTCGGCTTCGTTGCGCGCGATGGTCTCCTTGATCATCGGCAGGCCGGCAAGGCCCGGATCCGTGACCAGCAGCGGACGCTTCATGCCGAGCGCCTTGCAGAGCTTGGCCAGTTCGACAATGCGGCCGCAGCCGAATTTGACGGAAGTGGGGTAATTCCAGTTGCCGCGCAGGGCGGCCGCGTCAATGCTCATGTCCTAGATCCTAGATGTCGCGATGCGGCGCATTCTAGCCAGTCCGGCGGCGAGGGGAAGCGCTTTCACACCGCCATAATCGCGCGTATTTCATGCTGAATCTTCAGGCGTCGCCGGCAGGCGAAAGGGGTCGCCCGGCAGCGTAGCGCCGGTGCTTGCTGCGCCGCAGCGGGGCCAAACGTCGATTGCCAGCAACGAACTGTCATTAATAGATAATCCGTCAATCACCGATTGCCGGCCGGTCGCGTGCAATTGGCCGAAGCGCCGCGCGTAAAGGCAGGCTACACTCGGCGGCGAATCAGGGGGTGCCATGTCGCCGATCGATGTTTGTCTGGCCATCTTCGTACAAGTTCTCTGGGGCGGCGTCCTGACACTGGCGAAACCGCTGGTGGGGCAATTGCCGCCGATTTTGCTGATGGCGGTAAGCTACAGCCTTGCCGGTCTGGTGCTGTTTCCGGTGGCGCCCCGCCTGCGCACCCGGCCGCGCCATCTGGTGGTCATCTCGCTGACCGCCGGGACGATCCAGGCCGCCATGTTGCTGTCCGGATTGAAGCTGCTGCCGGCATCGATGGCGATGCTGATCCTGCAATTGCAGATTCCTTTCGCTGCCCTGCTGTCATGGATCGTCGGACGGGACAAGCCCAGCCTGCGCAACTGGATCGGCATGGCGCTGGTTCTTATCGGCATCGCCGTCGTCATCGGCCGGCCGAGCGGCGAGGGCCGCTTGCTCGGTATTCTGCTGGTCGGATTCAGCGGCGCCTTTTGGGCCAGCGGCCAGGTCGGCATCGCCGTCTGGAGCCGCGATTCCGGCCTCGCCGTCTATGCCGGCCTGCTGCGCTACGCGGCACCGCAATTGTGGCTGACCTCATTGGTTTTTGAAGGCAATCCGGTTCCCGCACTGCAGAGCATCGGCGCGGAAAGCTGGATCGCGATCCTGATCCTGGCCTTTCTCGGCTGCGTCCTGCCCTATGCCCTCTGGTACCGCCTCCTGATGCGCTATCGGGTCGACGAGGTGATGCCATTCTCGGTGCTGATGCCCGTTGTCGGCGTCATCCTCAGCATCGTCGAATTGGGCGAGCCGATTACCGAGGGGCTGATCATCGGCGGCGGCATCCTGACCGTCGGCCTGGCGGTGATCGCCTTTGGCGGCCGCGTGTTCCGCCGCTTCGCCTCGGCCGTTTCCCGCTGATCCGCCTGATTTCTTGGGAGTCGCCGCGTCGGTTGCGCTAAGATGCGGCCGAATCACGCGTATCAGCCAAGAGTCCGACCATGCCCGACGCCACTCGCCAGATGACTTCGCCCAGCTATCTGCTGCCGGCAGAAGATACCGATTTCATGCTCAACCGGCGTGAAATGCGCGGCCTGCGCTTTGCCATGGAATACAGCAAGGCCGATCTGCTGTTGCGCGATTGGCATGTGCGCTCGACCATCATCTGCTTCGGCAGCGCGCGAACACCGTCGCCGGAGCAGGTCGAGGCGCTTTGTGCGGCGGCGGAATCAGGCGACAAGGCGGCACGGGAGAAGGCCGATCAGGCGAAGACGCTGTCGCATTACTACAATCAGGCGCGTCTCTTCGGCCGCTTGGTGTCGGAGAAGGGCGGCGCGCTCAATCCGGTCGATGGCTGGCGCGACAATGTCATCGCCACGGGCGGCGGTCCAGGCATCATGGAAGCAGCCAATCGCGGCGCCATGGAGGCCGGGGCACCGACCATCGGCTTCAATATCACGCTGCCGCATGAACAGGTTCCCAATGCCTATACGACACCGGAATTGACCTTCCGTTTCCATTATTTCGCCATGCGCAAGATGCACCTCGCCATGCGGGCCCGCGCTTTGGCCGTCTTTCCCGGCGGCTTCGGTACGATGGACGAGCTGTTCGAGATCCTCACCTTGCAGCAGACCGGCAAGGCGAAGCTGGCGCCCGTCGTGCTGGTCGGCCGCGATTACTGGCGGCGGGTCTTCAATTACGACGTCATGATGGAATACGGCGTGATCGCGCCGCGCGACCTCAATCTGTTCGAGATCGTCGATTCAGCGGAAGAAGCCTGGCAGTCGCTGTTGAAGCGCGGCTTGCAGGTTCCGTCGACGCTCTGAGCGGCGCCGGCTTTCGGCCGCTCAGTTCTTGGCGGCGACGCTGCCCCAGAGATCGTAATCCTCGGCGGCTTCCACCTCGACCTGAACGAGATCGCCCGGCTGCAGTTTGGCCGCTTCATCGCCGTTGATGAAGACGTTGCCGTCGATCTCCGGCGCATCCGCCGAAGAGCGGCCGATGGCGCCGTCCTCGTCGACCTCGTCGATCAGCACATCGATCCGCGTGCCGACCTTGCGCGCCATCTTGACTTCGCTGATCTGGCGCTGGGTTTCCATGAAGCGGTCCCAGCGATCCTGCTTCTCGTCTTCGTCGACATGATCGGTGAGTTCCTGCGCCTTGGCGCCGTCGACATTCTCGTATTTGAAGCAGCCGGCACGGTCGATCTGCGCCTCGTCCAGCCAGTCGAGCAGGTAGTTGAAATCATCTTCGGTCTCGCCGGGGAAGCCGACGATGAAGGTCGAGCGGATGGTGAGGTCGGGCACCATCTCGCGCCACTTGCGCAGGCGCTCCAGCACCTTCTCCTGATTGGCCGGGCGGCGCATCGCCTTCAGGACATTCGGACTGGCATGCTGGAAGGGAATGTCGAGATAGGGCAGCACCTTGCCTTCCGCCATCAGCGGCATGATCTCGTCGACATGGGGATAGGGATAGACATAATGCAGGCGCGTCCAGATGCCGAGCTCGCTCAAAGCATCGCAGAGTTCCGTCATGCGTGCCTTCACCTTCTTGCCGCGCCAGGTGCTTTCGGCATGCTTCAGATCGAGGCCATAGGCGCTGGTATCCTGCGAGATCACCAGCAGTTCCTTGACGCCGGCCTTGGCGAGGTTCTCCGCCTCGATCAGCACGTCGCGGGCCGAGCGGCTGGCGAGGTCGCCCCGCAAGCTCGGGATGATGCAGAAGGTGCAGCGATGGTTGCAGCCTTCGGAAATCTTCAGATAGGCGTAATGGCGCGGCGTCAGCTTGAGGCCGGCCGGGGGCACCAGATCCATGAAGGCGTCATGCTTCGGCGGCACGGCATTGTTGACCGCCTCGACCACGGATTCATATTGCTGCGGACCGGTCACCGACAGCACGCTGGGATGAATGGAGCGGATGGACTCCTCATTGCCGCCCATGCAGCCGGTAACAATGACGCGGCCGTTCTCGGCGATGGCTTCGCCGATCGTATCCAGCGATTCCTGCTTGGCGCTGTTGAGGAAGCCGCAGGTATTGACGATGACCACATCGGCGCCGGCATAGGTATCGGTGATTTCGTAACCCTGGGCCTTCAGGCGGCTGAGGATGCGTTCGGAATCCACCAGCGCCTTGGGGCAGCCGAGGCTGACGATGCCGACGCGCGGATCGCGACCCTTCGGCACACGCTTGGTTGGCTGTCGATTGGCGGCCGTCTTGCGCACAGGCGCATGGCTGGCGGTTTTCGTCATCACATTGTCCGATCTGGAATTGCGGGCGGCGCCTGCGCCGGCCCTCACGACGGCTCCGGCCATCGCGGCGAAGGAGGTAACCGGAAATGCCCGCCAAAGCAAGGGCTTGGCGCGCTCAGGCGATACCCTCGGCGATTCCAGGGGCTTGAGGAAAGTCCATTAAATCAAAGGCTTGACCTTCAGGCCTGCGGCGGATCGCGGTCTGGCGCGCTTTCCTCGTATGGATATCGGCCTGCCTAGGGCCGGTTTTATACCGCGAGCCCCAGGCGCCGGCCTTCGAGAATGGCGGCCGGGGCGTGGCGAGGTGCCAGGCTGTCGCCGATCACCTGATGGGCGACGCCCGCTTCCCGCAAACCGTCCGCCAGCTCGCTATTGGCCTGGTTGCCGAGCCCCAGCACCAGGCTGTCGGCCGCGATCTCTTCCGTCGTGTTGTCGAGGATGGAGGTGAGGGTGGCGCCGTCGCCGCGCCATGCGGTGATCACCGTTTCCGTCTTGCAGACCACGCCCATCTTCTTCAGCCGGCTGCGCAAGGGCCAATCGGCCGAGGTGCGCTGGATCTCCTGGCCGATATAGGCGGCGGGGGTTACCAAAGTGACGGCATGGCCTTTCTCGGCGAGATGCCAGGCGGTGCCGCAGCCGCGCCAGTTGCTGCCTTCATCGACGAGCAGCACCCGCTGGCCGAGCTTCGCCTCGCGGCGCATCACATCCTCGACCGACCAGATATTGCCGCGGTCGATGCCGGGCAGTTCGGCAAGCATCGGCAAGGCGCGCTGAAAGCCGCTCGGATTGGGCAGCGAGCCCGTGGCGATGACCACCTCATCGGCGCCAAAGGCCGCGATCTCATCCTGCTCCATCAAGGTGTTGTAGCGGATCTGCACCTGATGCTGCTGCAGCTGCCGCTCGTACCAGTCGATGAGATCCAGGATCTGCTGCCTGCGTGGCTGAAGACCGGCGAGGCGGAACTGGCCGCCGAGCCTGTCGGTTGCCTCGACCAGCGTCACGGCATGGCCGCGTGCGGCGGCGACCCGCGCCGCTTCCAATCCAGCCGGACCGCCGCCGACCACCAGCACCTTCTTCGGTGCCGGCGCCGGCTTGAAGGTATCGCCGTCCCACTGATATTCGCGGCCCGATGACGGATTCACCAGGCAGGAGATCCAGTAATCGCGCGAGCGCCGGCCCCAGCACATCTGATTGCAGGAAATGCAGGGGCGGATATCGTCGGCGCGGTGTTCCTTCGCCTTATTCGCCCAATGCGGATCGGCGATCTGTCCCCGCACGATGCTGACCATGTCCGCCTGTCCGGAAGAGACGATATAGGCGGCGTTGTCGGGCGTGCGGATATGGCTCTCCGCCTGCACCTTTACATGCTTGACGACGGAACGGATCTTCTCGGCATATTGCGCGCCGAGCTTGTCCTCATAGAGGAAGGTCGGGATGATACGCGGGAAATCGTAATAGCCGCCGGTGCCGACGGTGATGTAGTCGTAGAGGCCGCGTGCGTCATGCCAGGCGGCCGCTTCCTGATGCATCTCGATCGACATGATATCGGGCTGGCTGTCATCGACGCTGATTGCCATGCCGATGATGAAATCCTCGCCAACGGCCTTGCGCATCCGCGTCAGCAGCTCCTCGGTGAAGCGCATGCGGTTTTCGAAGCTGCCGCCATATTTATCGGTGCGACGATTGCTATAGGGCGACCAGAACTGCTCGATCAGGGCGTTGTAGGCCGCCATCATTTCGATGCCGTCGAAGCCGGAGGCCTGCGCGCGCCGCGCCTGGGCGACGAAGCTTTCGATGGTGATCTCGATCTCCGCCTCGGTCATAGCATGGCTGACATCGGAATCATGCATCGAAGGTAACCCGCTGGGCGACCAGGCGGCTTCGAAGGAATTGTCCCAATCGCCATGGGCACCGACATGGAACATCTGGCCGATGATAACGGTGCCATGCTCCTTCACCGTCTCGGTGATCTTGCGGAAATAGGGGATGACGGCGTCGTCGCCGGCGCGGAACTGGCGCCCGGTCAGCACCGCCGTCTGATGCACAGGCACCGGTTCCACCACGATCATGCCGGCCCCGCCTCGGGCGCGTTCGCGGTAATAGCCAAGATGGCGTTCGGAGGGGAGGCCGTCGATGCTCATATTGGCGGTATGGGCACCGAAGACGATGCGATTCTTCAGGGTCTTGTGACGGATGGTCAGCGGCTCGAACAGGCGGCTGTGATTGGTGGTGGGATCGGTGGGCATCGGCTTTACCTCACGGGATCGCGATCCTGCGATGATGGGATGCGTCGGTGCTGACCGTCAATCGGCGCTCTGGTTATCGGATCAATGAGTTTTGTGCGGTCGTCCGGACCGAGCGCCGCCTTGACCTCGAGGCCCTATCTCGGATCATCATTGGAAAAGAATGGGGAGATTAGGAATGCAGATCATCGATGCCGCCGCCGTCCATCGCCTCGGCGACTATCCCGGCCTGGTGGCAGCCTTGCGGGAAATGAATCGCAGCGGCGTCGACCAGGTCGAACGCTTCTATCTCAGCGAGAAGCGCGCTGAAGGAGGCACCAATGACTGGCTGCTCTTGCCGGCCTGGTGGCATGAGCGGGTCTATGGCGTGAAGCTGGTCTCGGTCTTTCCGGGCAACGAGGCCAAGGGGCTCGACAGCGTCCAGGGCAGCTACATGCTGTTCGACGGCAAGAGCGGCCTGCCCCTGGCCTATCTCGACGGTGCGGCGCTTACCTTGCGCAAGACCGCCGCCAATTCCGCTTTGGCGGCCGATCTCCTGGCGCGGCCCGATGCGGCGACACTGACCGTCGTCGGTGCCGGCGCGCTGTCGTCCTATCTTGCGGCGGCGCATGCGGCGGTGCGCCCGATCAAGCGCATCCTGTGGTGGAACCGCAACAAGGCAAAGCTTGCGGCGGCGATCGATCAGCTGCGCTTGCCCGGGATCGAGGTCATCGCCGCGGACGATCTCGCCGCTGCTGTCGGCGCGGCCGATATCGTCACCTGTGCGACCCGAGCGACGCAGCCGGTCGTGCGGGGGGCCTGGCTCAAGCCCGGCACGCATCTCGATCTCGTCGGCGGCTATCTGCCGGACATGCGCGAGGCGGATGACGCGGCCCTGCAGCGGGCGGACCGGCATTATGTCGATGCACGCTTCACCACCGTCGCGGTCGCAGGCGACGTCTGCCAGCCGATCGCCGCCGGCCTGGTCGCCGCGGATGCGTTCAGCGATCTCGGCCAGGTGATCCGCGGCGAGCGGCCGGGGCGGCAGTCGGCGGCTGAAATCACCTGGTTCAAATCCGGTGGCGGCGGGCATGAGGATCTCGCCGTGGCGGATTACATTGTGCAGAAGATCAGGAAATAAGATTGTGTTTATTCAGTTATTTATCGTGAAATTCATAAGAATTAGTTATGCGAGACATGAGGTGGTTGCCAGTCGATGGCGGCTGCCGCTCGGCATAGACTGAAGGCATCTGCGTTCGCTCCCCCTTTGGAGCCATATCGAGGCCGACCACATGACCGACCGAACCACCGTTCCCGCCACCGGCACTGAAAGCCATCGCGGCCGCACCGGAGGACGCCGCCAGCGCGACCGCGACAAGCAGAAGGCCGCGGGGCCGCGCTACATCACGCGCAGGATTCCCTTCTACGAAATGCTGTCGCAGGAAGGGCTCGACAAGCTGGAGCGTCAGGCCGAGTGGATTTTGAAGGAAGTCGGTCTGGATTTTCGTGGCGATGCCGAGGCGTTGCGGCTGTGGCGCGAGGCCGGCGCCGATGTGCGGGGCGAAAATGTCCGCTTCGAGCCGGGCCTCGTACGCTCGGTCATACAAAAATCGGCGCCGCGCGAATTCGCCCAGCTTGCCCGCAACCGTGATCGCTCGGTGCAGATCGGCGGCGATCATATCGTCTTTGCCCCGGCCTATGGTTCACCCTTCGTCAGCGATCTCGCCGGCGGCCGGCGCTATGGCGCACTGACGGATTTCGAGAATTTCGTCAAGCTGACCTATATGTGCCCCTGGCTGCATCACTCGGGCGGCACGGTCTGCGAGCCGGTCGATGTACCGGTCAATCAGCGCCATCTCGACATGGTCTATGCCCATCTCAAATATTCCGACAAGGCCCTGATGGGGTCCGTCACCTTGCCGGAGCGCGCGGAGGAATCGATCGAGATGTGCCGCATCGTCTTCGGCGCCGAGACGGTGGATCAGAACTGCGTCATTCTCGGCAACATCAATGTCAATTCGCCGCTGGTCTACGACCATGTGATGTCGGGCGCCCTGCGTGCCTATGCTGCTGCCAACCAGGCAGCGGTGGTCGTGCCGTTTATTCTGGGCGGCGCCATGGGACCGGTGACAACGGCCGGCGCCATCGCCCAGGCCCATGCCGAGGCCATGGTCGGCGTTGCCTTGACGCAACTGGTGCGGCCGGGCGCCCCCGTCATCTACGGCAATTTCCTGAGCTCCATGTCGCTGAAATCCGGCGCGCCGACTTTCGGCATGCCGGAACCGGGTATCGCCTATCTCGCCGTCGGGCAGCTGGCGCGGCGGCTCGGCGTGCCGCTGCGATGCGGCGGCGCGCTTACCGCTTCGAAGGCGGTCGATGCCCAGGCGGCGCAGGAGAGCGCGGATTCACTGATGCCGGCTTTGCTCTGCGGCGCCAATTTCATCCTGCATGCGGCCGGCTGGCTCGAAGGCGGCCTCGTCATGAGCTATGAGAAGTTCATGGCCGATTGCGATCACCTCGGCATGATGCACACCTTCATGAACGGCCTCGATCTCAGCGAGAACGGTCTCGCAGGCGCCGCTTATGCCGATGCCGGCCCGGGCCAGCATTTCCTCGGCACCGGTCACACCTTGGCGAATTACGAGACTGCCTACTACATGCCGGAACTCAGCGATTCGGAATCCTTCGAGCGCTGGCAGGAAATGGGCGAGAAGCGCCTCGATCAGCGGGCCGGCGAGCAATATCAGCGCTGGCTGAAGACCTATGAAGCGCCGCCGATCGATCCGGCCCTGGATGAAGCGCTGAAGGATTATATTCACCAGCGCAAGGCTTCGCGGGCCGACGCCTGGTATTGAAAACCAGCTATCGAAGAAAAGCAGTTCAAGCACCACGGCCGTCGGGTAATGGTAGGGCCGGGAGTGTCTCAAGAAGACAAAAAGACATTGGGAGAAGAGTGAGATGGCCGATCCGTTGCTGCAATCGTTCCAGTTGAAGCATTTGCGTCTGAAGAACCGCATCATGAGCACCAGCCATGAGCCGGCCTATTCGGAAGAAGGCAAGCCGAAGCTGAAATATCAGCTCTATCACGAGGAAAAGGCCAAAGGCGGCCTCGCCATGACGATGATCGGCGGCTCTTCCGTGGTGGCGCCGGATTCGCCCCAGGCCTTCGGCAATCTCGATGTCAGCAATGACGAGATCATCCCTTATTTCCGCCAGCTTGCAGCGCGGGTGCATCCCTATGATTGCGCGGTGATGTGCCAGATCACGCATCTCGGCCGCCGCACCAACTGGAACAAGGAACATTGGCTGCCGATCATCTCGGCTTCTGCCGTGCGCGAGCCGACCCATCGTGCCTTCCCGAAGGAAATGGAGCTGTTCGACATCAAGCGGGTGATCAAATCCTATGGCACCGCCGCCCGGCGTTGCCAGGAAGGCGATCTCGACGGCGTGGAGATCGAGGCATATGGCCATCTCTTCGACAGTTTCTGGTCGCCACGCACCAACCTGCGCCAGGACCAGTATGGCGGCAGTCTGGAGAACCGCATGCGCTTCGGCATGGAAGTGCTGGCGGAGATGCGCGAACAGGTCGGCAAGGATTACATCATCGGCATCCGCATGGTGGTGGATGAAGATGCCAAGAACGGTGTCAGCCGCAGCGAAGGCCTTCAGATCGCGCGCATTCTTTCGGATTCCGGCCTGATCGATTTCATCAACGTGATCAAGGGCCATATCGACACCGACGAGGCCCTGTCGCATGTCATCCCCAGCATGGGTACGCCGGCCGGCCCGCATCTGGAGCTCGCGAAATCGGTCAAGGATATCGTCAATCTGCCGGTCTTCCAGGCGGCGCGGGTCGCGGAACTGGCGACGGCGCGGCATGCGATCTCGGCCGGCCTGGTCGATATGATCGGCATGACCCGCGCCCATCTGGCCGACCCCTATCTCGTCAAGAAGCTGGAAGCAGGCGAGGAAGACCGCATCCGTCCCTGTGTCGGCGCCAGCCATTGCATCGACGGCATTTATCTGAGCGGCGCGGCCTACTGCATCCACAATCCGGCGACAGGCCGCGAGCAGACGATTCCGCATAAGCTGACGCCGACCACCGGCAAGAAGAAAAAGGTCGTGGTGGTCGGGGCTGGTCCGGCGGGCCTCGAAGCCGCACGGGTCAGCGCCGAACGCGGTCATGAGGTGGTAGTGCTCGAAGCCGGCGACCGGGTCGGCGGCCAGGTCAATCTCGCCGCCAAGATCCAGCGCCGTAAGGAGATCGTCGGCATCACCGATTGGCTCCATGCCGAGGTGCAGCGCCTGCAGGTGGCGATCCGCTTCAACACCTATGCAGACAAGGCGGATGTGCTGGCGGAGAAGCCCGATATCGTCATCATCGCCACCGGCGGCCTGCCGCATGTCGGCTATCTCGACAGCGGCGATGAGGTTGTCACCAATTGCTGGGATGTGCTCTCGGGCCAGGTCAATCTGGCGCCCGATGTGCTGATGCATGACGATCACGGCGGCTACGAGGCCTCTACCTGTGCCGAATTCATCGCGATGTCGGGATCGAAACTGGAATTTCTGACGCCGGAGCGCCTGGTCGGTCCGGATGTCGGCGGCCTCAATTATCCCGCCTTCTACAAGACGCTCTATGCCAATGGCGCCACGCTGACGCCGAATGAGCGGCTGACGGGCGTGCGCCGGGAGGGCAACAAGCTCGTGGCGACGCTCTATAACGAATATACCCATACCGAGCGCGAGCGGCGTGTCGACCAGGTGATCGCCACCAACGGCACCTTGCCGGCAGCCGATCTCTATTTCGAGCTGCAGCCTGATTCGCGCAATGGCGGCGAGGTCGATATCGACGCCCTCATTGCCGGCAAGCCGCAGGAGATCGTCAGCAACGCAGAGGGTTCATTCCAGCTCTTTCGCATCGGCGACGCCGTCGCCTGCCGCAGCATCCATGCCGCGATCTACGACGCGATCCGGCTGTGCAAGGAGTTTTGAGCCCTAATCATCTGCTCACGCCCGCTCGCACATCCATCACTGGCGCGATGCCTCGCCCTGTCCCTCTCCCACGAGGGGAGAGGGACAGGGCGAGGGGTCTCTTTCTTCAGCGCCAGTTGCGGCAGCGCGATACCGCGTCGTTGAATTTGGCGATCAATTCAGCCGACAAAGGTTCCTTCGCCGTGACAACGCGGCTGGCCGGCGGTGCCGGTGGAAGTGTTTCAAGCGTTGCAAGTCCGGCGCCGATCAGGGCGAATTGCGCGGCGCCGAGGCCGGTCAGCTCAGCCGTCGAGGGCACTGTCAGTTCGCGACCCAGCACGGCGGCGAGGAAGTCGCAGAAGTAGTCGTTGCGCATGACGCCGCCATCGATCGAGAGGCGGGCGGCGATCGGCACCAGTTTCGCCATGGCACGCAGCACTTCACCGGCGCGCAGCGCAATACCCTCCAGCAATGCCTGCATCATATCGGCCTTGCTGGTGTCGAGGCCGAGACCGAGCCAGAGGCCGGCGGCACTGCGATCCCAATAAGGGCAGCCGAGGCCCGACAAGGCCGGCACGAAAGCAAGATTGCGCGAGATCGCCGGCGCGGTGTCGAAATGCGCGATCTCGCTATAGTCGCTGAAAAGGCCGATACCGCGCGCCCAGTTGATCGCGGAGGCGGCGTTATAGACGCCGCCATCGAGCGCATAGGTGCAGGGTGCGTCGCCGATCCGCCAGGCGATGGTCGGCAGGAGACCGCTGGCGGCATCGCGCAGGGGCTTGTCGCCGGCGATGCTGAGCGCAAAGGCGCCGGTGCCGAAGGTGATCTTGGCATCGCCGCGGCGCCGGGCGCCATGACCGAAGAGGGCCGCCTGTTGATCGACCATGCTGGCGGTGACCGGAACACCGCCGATCTCCGCCAGGTCGCCGGTGGTGGAGACGATCTCCGGCAGGCAATCGCGGGGCACGCCGAAGAGCTCGCACAGCACCGGGTCCCAGGCGAGCGTTTCCAGGTTCATCAGGCTGGTGCGCGAGGCGGTGGTGACGTCGGTGACGGCACGACCGGCCAGACGGTCGAGGAAATAGGCGTCGCTGGTACCGAGCCGCAGGCGCCCGGCCTTATGCAGCGCTTGGGCTTCCGGCGCGTGATCCAGCAGCCAGCGCAATTTGCTGGCCGAAAAATAAGGATCGAGCGGCAGGCCGGCGCGCTGCAGGGTTTCGCTTTCGGCACCTGCTGCCTTCAGGCGCTGGATCTCGCCTTCGGTGCGGGCATCCTGCCAGACGATGGCATTGTAGATCGGCTGCTTGGTCTTCGCGTCCCAGGCCAGAACGGTTTCGCCCTGATTGTCGAGGCCGATGGCGGCGGCATTCTTGCCAAGCGCGATGCAATTCTCGATATGGGTGATGAGTTCTCCCGGGTCATGCTCAACCCAGCCGGCCTGCGGAAAAATCTGCCGATGCTCAAAGCCGCCCAGGGTCTCGAACCTGCCGTCGCGATGCAGGCGATGCACCTTGGTGCCGGTCGTTCCCTGGTCGATTGCAATGACAGATTGGTCCGCCATCTCGCCACCTATCCCGCGAAGCGATTCTTATAGATATCGCCATCCTTCATGACGAAGGCGACATCGGCCACGGCCTTGATGTCGTCCAGCGGATTGGCCGCATAGGCGACGATATCGGCCAGGGCGCCTTCCTTGATCTCACCCAGCTTGCCGGCCCGCCGGATCAGCTGGGCGGCGTTGATGGTGGCGGCGCGGATGCTGTCGATGGCGAAGAGGCCGCAATCGCGCACCATGACGATCAGCTCCTGCCAGTTCTCGCCATGGTGATTGCCCGGCGTACCGGCATCGGTTCCCATGGCGATCGGCACGCCGAGTTCATAGGCGCGGCGGATCGCCTGGGCCGAGGTCTTGCCGCTTTCGATCATGCGGTCGATCTGATGCGGCGGCATCGAGGCCATCGCCTCCTTACTGTTCAGCATCGCATCGAGCGTGCATTGGGTCGGTACCAGGAAGACCCCCTTGGCCGCCATCTCGCGCAATACCGCATCATCGGCATAGGTACCGTGCTCGATGCTGCTGCAGCCCGCAGCGACGGCATTGGCGATGCCGCGGCAGGCATGGGCATGGGCGGCGACATGCTTGAAATTGTCCTCGGCGATCTCGACGGCCGCCTTCAATTCTTCCAATGAATACTGGATCGAGCGCGGGTCCTCGCTTTCCGGCGAGAGCACGGCGCCGGTTGCCATCACCTTGATGAGGTCGGCGCCGCGGGCGAGCTGCTTGCGCGCTGCCGCCTTCACCGCGTCGGCGCCGTTGGCGATCTCATACATGCCGGGATAGAGGTCCATCCCGGAAGTGGTGATAGAGAGAATGCGGCCGGCGACCAGCATGCGCGGACCGATATAATCGCCGCGATTGATGGCATCACGCATGGCGATCTCGACGAAATTCCAGCCGCCCACCTCACGGATGGTGGTGATGCCGCAGAGGAGCGTACGTTCCGCCGCCTTAGCCGTGTAGAGGGCGACCTCGGCATCGCTGCGCCTGGCATGGCCGAGATAGTCGCAGCTGTCGGTCGGCTGGGTCAGATGCACATGGCAATCGATCAGACCTGGCAGGATCCAAGCGCCATTGAGATCAATCACCGTATCCTCGTTTGTCGGACGCGGCTCACCGCCGAGCTTGACGATATTCTTGCCGTCGATCCCGATTGCGCCGTGCTTGAAGTTCCCGGCGGCGACATCGAGATATTGTCCGTTAATAAGCCATTGCATGATCTTGATCGTACTCCACCAAACCCATGGATCTTAGTCTCGCGGGCATCAATCCCACGGGCATCAGCCCTCGTTGATATTGACGTCTATCCGTTCGGCGCCGCGCAGGCGCCCCGCAGGCAACTGCCAGCCGATCCGACGCTCTGGCAAGGCATCTATTGACCGCGCCCAGACCGTCTGGCCATTGACGCTGACGGTCAGCCGGCCGCGCGTCGCCTGCGTGACACGCGCCTTGAAAAGTACGGGACGATCGGTATCCAGGCCCGGGTCGATGCATTGCGGATAGACGTAGGAAAGCGGCGCGGCTGTTCGCACGGGGATGAGCGTGTGCGAGCTTGGCGTCGGCTCGCGCAAGGCGGCAAGAATATGGCCGGCTGCAGCTGCCCCCTCGCGGAAACATTGCCCCGCGGTCTCGATGCCGCGCAGGACGTTGCCGGCGGCGAAATAGCTGGGATCGCTGCAACGCATATTCTGATCGATGCGAGGGCCCCGCGTGCCGGTATCGACGACAAGCTCACTCGGCACCACCAGCGCCGTTTCCGGCCGGAAACGACCGGTCAGGATGACGCCGTCGCAAACGATGCGCTCCACACCGTGGCCACGGTCGACCTCGATACCTTCGACGCGGTCGATGCCGAGAATGCGGATCAGCTTGGTGTCAAGCAGGACCGGTACACCCAGTAGATAGCGGGCGATCAGGTCGCCGGGTCGCCGCGCGGTGATGCGGTCATTGGCCTCGATCATGGCAACGGGCTTGACGCCGATATGCCGCAGCGTCACCAGCGTGGAGAAGGAGACTAGTTCGGTGCCGATGACGACCGGTCGCTGAAACGGCTTGCGCCCCTGCAGATAGACCATCTGCTGCAGCATGCCGGTATTCATGATGCCTTGCGGCCGCGCCCCTGTCAGCAGCCGTGCGCTGCGCGGTGCTTCGCGGGCGCCCAAAGCGAGCAGGACCTTGTTGCCGGCGACGGTCATGGGGCCATGCGTATCGGTTACCCGCACTTCGCCATTGGGCTTGAGGCCGAGGACCGTCGTTCTGGTGCGAAGATCGAGGCCTTCGACCTCGTCGACCAGGCGGCGGGCATAATCCGGCCCCTGCATCAGCCGGGAAAATTCGCGCAGGCCGTAGCCGCTATGGCCGCAATGGCGGGGAATGCCGCCGGCTTCCGCCTCGCGCTCCAGGATGATGATGTCCTTGAGGCCCGCCTGCTTCAGTGCGCGGGCGCAGGAAAGGCCGGCCGGTCCGCTACCGATAATGACGACTTCAGCCGAAGTAGGTTTCATGCTTGTCGCGTTCGCGCCGCTCATGATGCGAAGGCGCTTTCGGCCAGCCGCGTCACCTCGGCGCCGCAATAGAAGCCCTGGCAGCGGCCCATCATGCAGCGGGTGCGGCGCTTGAGGCCGCCGAGGTCGCCGGCAGCGAAGCTCCCGCCGAGGGCAGCGGTCACTTCTTGGCGCGTCACCCATTCACAATGGCAGACGATATCGGTGCCCGCTTCGGTCTGATAGGGACGCGGCCGGTACTCGCAGATATTCGGGACCGGCGTCCAGATCGGCTCCGCCATTGTGCCCCCGCCGAAATGTCGTTGGTGCAATTCGGTGACGTGCTGGGCGATGCCGAGGGCACCGGTGAGGCCCGTCGAGCGGATGCCGGCGACGGTGACCCAGCGCCGTTCGGGCAGGGCTTCGATCTGGTAATCCTTGAATTGCGTTGCCGGCCGAAGCCCGGCATAGACGGCATTGACGGTCTGCTGCGCCAAAGCCGGGATCATCTCGCGGCCCTTGTCGATCAGATGCCGCAACATCGCCTCGTCGACTTCGGCCAGGGCACGATCCTCCTGGTCCTCGGCGGTGGGACCGACCAGCAGATTGCCGAAGGCGGTGCGGCAGATGACGATGCCCTTGGTGCGCTCGGTCGGCACCGGCAGGATGATAGCCTGGGCGAGCTTCGCCGCCGGCTTGTCGAAGACCACGAACTGGCCCTTGCGCGGCGTCACTTTGAAGGGGCTCGGGCGGCAGATCGTCTCGACGATATCGCCGTAGTTGCCGCTGGTGTTGATGACGATGCCGGCGGCGATGGTGCCGGCTGTCGTCTCCAAGGTCCACGCCCCCTTATCGAACTGCCCATCGGTCACGCGGCAGCGGCGTATCACCCGGCCGCCATGGGCGATCCCCTGTTGCACATAAGCAAGCGGCGCCGACCAGGGATCGATGATATGCTCGCCGGGAACCAAGACGGCGCCCAAAGCGTGATCGGCGAGATGCGGCTCGCGACGCTTGAGATCGTTGCGGTCGATCTGCCGCACATCAGCGACATGATTGTGATGCGCCTTCTCGACGATGCCGGGCAGCTTCGCCAGCTGTTCGTCATCCCAGGCGACGACCAGGGCGGTGCTCTCGACCAGCGGCAGATTGAGGCGGTCCCTGATTTCCAGATATTCGCGATGGCCGGCCTGCATGCAGGCCAGTTCCAGGCTGTCGGCCGGCGCATCGAAGCCGGTGTGCAGAAGCGCGCTATTGCCCTTGCTGGCGCCGGACAGGATATCGCCGCCGGCTTCCAGCAGCAGCGGCTTCAGGCCCAGCATGGCGAGGCGGCGAAAGATCGCGCAACCCACCACGCCGCCGCCGATGATGACGATCCCTGCCTGATCAACTGACGTCGTCATGCTCACCTTAAAATCAGAACCCCCATCCGACGGATGGGGGCGCTGTCATCATGATAAAAACCGCTCTGCGGTCAACAGATCAGATCTGCCGCAGATGGAACGACTTCGGCCGGGTCAGCATTTCATAGCCGACCCTGCTCAAGGTGGCGCCGCGGCCGGAATCCTTGACGCCGACCCAAGCGAGGGCGGGATCGAGATAATCGCAGCGGTTCATATAGACCGTGCCGGTCTCGATCTGGTTGCCGATCTTGAGCGCCGCCTGCTCGTCATTGGTCCAGAGCGCGGCGGTGAGGCCGTATTTGCTGTCATTCATCAGCTTTACGGCCTCGTCGTCGGACTTGACCTTCATGATGCCGATGACCGGGCCGAAGCTCTCTTCCGCCATCACCGACATGGAATGGTCGACATTGACCAGCACCTGCGGGGCGACATAGGGCGTGCCCGGCTTGTCGGCGGCGAAGCTCTTGGCATCGATCAGCGCCTTGGCGCCGTGCTTGACGGCATCGGCGATCTGGCCGCGCACGAATTCCGCCGCCGAGGTGCGCACCATCGGCCCGAGATTCGTGTTGGTGTCGAGCGGATTGCCGAGACGGTACTTCCTGGTCAGATCAACGAAGCCAGCGACGAATTTGTCATAGAGGCTGTCATGCACATAAATGCGCTCGATGGCGCAGCAGCACTGGCCGCTATTGAACATGGCGCCGTCGACCAGATTCTCGATCGCGTGATCGAGATTGGCATCGGCCCGCACATAGGCCGGGTCCTTGCCGCCGAGTTCCAGGCCGAGGCCGATGAATTTGCCGAGCGCAGCCTGCTGCACCGCATGACCGCCAGCGACCGACCCCGTGAAGTTGACATAGGCGACTTCCGGCGCGGCGATCACCTTCGCCGTGTCCTCGTGCGTCAGCACCAGATGCTGGAAGATGCCTTTCGGCAGGCCGGCCTGGTCGAAGGCGTCCTGGAAGCCTTCGGCGCAAAGCGGCGTCTGGGCCGAATGTTTGAGCACCACGGCATTGCCGGCCATCAGCGCCGGGATGACGCCGTTGACCGAGGTCAGATAAGGATAGTTCCAGGGGGCGACGATGAAGACGACGCCGAGTGCCTCGCGGCGGATGAAGCGGGTGAAGCCCGGCTTGTCCTTCGCTTCGATATCTGCGAGCGCCTCCGGCGCGATCTGGATCATGTAGCGGGCACGTTCCTCGAACCCGCGCATCTCGCCCGGGCTCTGGGTGATCGGCCGGCCCATCTGGCGCGTGATCTCCTCGGCATGCTGATCCTTCTTGGTCAGAAAGATATCAACCGCCTTGCTAAGGAGCTTGGCGCGCTCGGCCACCGGCGTGAGACGCCAGGCCTTTTGCGCCAGCCGCGCCGCCGACAACACCGCCTGCACCTCGGCGGCCGTGTTATACGGCCGTTCCACGCAGACGGAATTGTCGATCGGGCTGATGGTCTTTTGCACTGCTGACATGATGCTTCCTCAGATGATCTCGAAATAGCGAGACAATTCCCAATCGGTGATGTGCTTGCGGAATTCGCGCTCTTCCCATTCGCGCGTCGCCGCCCAATGTTCGACGAAGGCCGCGCCGAACAGCTCTTCCGCCGCTTTCGACTTCTTCAGGCGCTGCGCCGCTTCCCAGAGCGTGCGCGGCAGGTCGAGCTTGGCCGGGTGCTTGCGCTCATAGGAATTGCCGACGATGGCGTCGGTCGGTTCGATCTTGTTCTCGATGCCGTAGAGGCCGGAGCCGATGGCGGCCGCCAAAGCGATATAGGGATTGCAGTCGGCGGCAGCGATCCGGTACTCGACGCGCTGGGACTTCTCCGACCCCGGAATGACGCGCAGCGCGCAAGTGCGGTTCTCGACACCCCAGGTTGCATTGGTCGGCGCCCAGAAGCCGGGGATGAGGCGCGAATAGGAATTGACCGTGCTGGCCACCATGCCGAGGAGTTCCGGCATCAATGCCTGCTGGCCGCCGATGAACCAGCGCTGCTTGTCGCTCATCGTATGCGGCTTCTTCGCGTCATAGAACGCGTTCTTGCCGCTCTTGTCCTTGAGCGAAAGATGGATATGGCCGCTTTGTCCCGGATAATTGTTCGACCATTTCGCCATGAAGGTCGCCATCAACCCGCGGCGCTGCGCCAGCACCTTCATGAAGGTCTTGAAGAGGGCGGCGCGATCGGCGGATTCCAGCGCCTTGTCATAGGTGAGCGCGGCTTCCAGAACGCCGGGGCCGGTCTCCGTGTGCAGGCCCTCGATCGGCATGCGCATGATCTCGCAGGTATTGAGGATCTCCTTGTAGAGATCCGCCCAGACGGTGTTGCGGATCACGGAATAGCCGAACCAGCCCGGCGTCATCGGCGTCAGGTTGCGATAGCCCTTCTCGCGCACGCTTTCGGGCGTCTCGTCGAACATGAAGAATTCAAACTCGCAGGAGCCATAGACGTCATAGCCCATGCCCTTGGCCTTATCGAGTACCCGGCGCAAGGTGCCGCGCGGGCAGATCGTCTCCGCCTTGTCGACGAACTCGGCGAGGAAGAACAGCATATTGTCTTCGAACGGGATCTCGCGGCAGGTTTCCGGGACCACGCGCACGAAGGCGTCGGGATAGGCGGTGTGCCAGCCGGTATAGGTGGTGTTATCGAACAGCTGATCGCTGCTGTCCCAGCCCAGCACCACGTCGCAGAAGCCGAAACCGCTTTCCAGGGCCGAGAAGAATTTGGCCTTGGACATGTACTTGCCGCGCAGAATGGCATCGCCATCGAACACGCCGACCTTCACATGGGTAAGGCCGCGTTCCTCGACGATCTTTTTGGCATCGGCAATCGTCTTAACCTGTTCCGGCTTTAAAGGCATTCGTTTCCCCTGATGTTTTTTGCTGATATTGGCAACTGAAGCGGTTAATTCACTGCCAGATCACCGGCTGGTTTGGCCGGTGATCTTCTTCCCCTCGATACTGATTTTGGCCCGTTCGCGGCGCTGGTAAATAGCCTCTGGCGATCTTCGCTCGGACGCGTTCCATAGGCTTCCGTATAGCATTTCGAGAAATGCGAAAGCGAGTCGAAACCAACGTCGCGGGCAATGGCGGAGAGCGTCGTTGTCGTGCCCTGCATCAGCTCCCGGGCGCGTTGCAGGCGCAGGCGCAGATAGAACTCCCGCGGGCTGGTGCCGAGATGGCGGCGGAAGAGGCGTTCGAGATGGCGGAGATGAACGCCGGCCCGTTTGGCGATGGCGCGCAGTTCCAGCGGCTGCTCGGCATGGCGTCGCATGGCCTGCAAGGCGCGCTGCAGGGCGCCGGCACTGGTGAGGCTCGAGGCCAGATGGGCATGCGGTTGCAGCTCACCGGCGTCGCGGGCGCGGTCGCGCAGCAACTGCCCGGTCACATGCCGGGCCGCATCCTCGCCAAGGGTTTGGCGCACGACCCGCAGCATGAGATCGGAGGTGGCGCAGCCGCCGGCACAGGTGAAGCGGCGACGATCGATGACGAAGAGATCAGGATGCAGGCTGGCGGGGCCGCGCTGCCGGCAGAAGAGATCACCGGCGGCAGGCTTGCGATCTTCCATCATGGCCGCCTGGCCCGGCGTCGCACAGGCGTAACCCTGCATCAGCCCCAAGCGGGCGAGCAGCACCGCGCCATTGGCGACGGCGCCGATATGGCTGCCAGCGGTATCAGCCGCCTGCAGCCAGTCGACCAGAGAGGTCAAGGCCGCCGATCCCTCGGGCAGAATGTCGGCGGTCGATGTCTCCGCCAAAATCAGGATATTGCTGCCGGCTGCGCCATCGGCGATGCAGCGGTCGGGATTGACGTCGATGCTGCTGGCGGAAGGCACGGCGCCGGACACCAGGCCGATCGTCTGTATCTGGAAGACCTGGCGTCCCGCCATCTCATTGGCGGTCGTCAACGTATCCACAACGCGCGCGAGATCGCCGAGGGCAAAGCCCGGTATCAGGAGGACGGAAAGGCTGACATGTCCGTCGGGATCAGGCTGCAAGATGGCATCGCCGCTTTCCATCATCGGCTTGCCTCTGACGGCGGCGATACGATCCCCCGCAAGCGGAACGATGCTTGGGGCAAGATCATCAGGCGTAATCGCAGTTTCGGTCATCATCTCCCCGACAGGGCGAAACGGCTCATCGGGCATTGCTGCCGAACGGCGCTTCCCCCCTCTGTCTAGGGACCTGAGAGATTGGCCATGTTCGCGGGCGAACAGGTTTACTCCGTCGGTGGGGTGCTGACGGCACCCGCTTTCCAGAGTGTGGCACCGCCCTGGTCCTTTTGCCTGAGAGTTTCCGGGGGCGGTTGCTCCTTCGGCGCCGGCCTGATGGATCGGCCGATCTCTCCCAGCGGCGGTGTTAACGAGGCGGTAGTCTCAGCGCCGCCGCCTGTTCCGTCAAGCGCATTCTTACATATCAAAGCAACAAGTCATGTAGTTTCGACTTGGTAATTGCCGATACTGGTTTAGCAAATCCGAGGTAATGGCTCCTATACATGGCGCTGGTGGCGGGGGCTTCGCGTGTCGCCCTTCCGTTCAGGTCGCCAAGAAGCAGACAAGAAAAGGGGAGGCAATTGCCTCCCCTGATCCAGCCCGGGAGCGCAGCTCCCGGTATCGTGTTGGCGGTCCCGGTATTACGAACCGAGGGCCGCTTCTTCGCGGGCGATTTCCGCCTGACGGGCAGCCACCGCTTCCGGAGTCAGCGGCGGACCGGCAAAGCGGCGCTTCTCGAAGGCGAACCAGACGACGACCAGCAGCACCACCACGGCGGCAAGGAACTTGCCAACGAGATCATAGGGCGGCTGGAAGCCGACGAAGGCCAGCACCGCACCGCCGATGACGGCGAGCAGGGCAATCGGCTTCGACCAGACACCGAGATCGAACGGGCCCTTCTTCGTCCAGCTGCGGCCTTCGGCAAAGATGCCGGCGCCGATCGGGATGATGTAGGACACGTAGAGGAACACGGCACAACCCGAGGCCAGGATAATATAGGCCTGGGAATTGGCGCCGCAGGCGTAACCCAGGATCATGCAGAGCACTGCACCGACCCAGATGGCGACGCCCGGCGTACGGTGCTTCGGGCTGATCTTGCGCAACAGGTGCGAGCAACCCGGAATGCCGCCATCGCGGGCAAAGGCATACATCATGCGCGACAGCGAGGTCATGCCCGCCAAGGCGCAGAGGAAGTTCGATACCACGATGCCGATGCCGATCAGGTTCTTCAGGATGTCCGGCATATGGCTGGCACCCAGCACATAGGCGAAGACCGAGAAGCCCTGCTTGGCACCGTCATCCAGCGACGGCATGGCGAGCAGAATGGCCACCACCAGGAAATAGCCGAACAGGCCCGACCAGAAGACCGAGGTCAGCATGCCCTTCGGCACGGCACGTTGCGCGTCGCGGGTTTCTTCCGAGGTATGCGCGGAAGCATCGAACCCCGTGATGGTGTAGCAGACATGCAGCAGGCCGAGAATGAAGGCGAACATCAGGCTGCCATGCGGCGGCCATGTGCCGGCACCCGGGTCGCCGGTGTAGTTGGTGAAATTCACCAGACGCGAGAAATCGAACGCAACGGGCGAGCCGACCAGCAGGCCGATGATGATGATGATCGATACCAGGAAGATCAGATAGCCCGAGAAGTCGGTGAGGATCGTCGTCGCCTTGATGCCGACATAGTTCAGGATTGCCTGCAGCACGGTGATCAGGATGACACCAATGGTGAGATCATTCGCCGTGAAGCTCTCAGGCGTGATGCCGAAAATCGGCACCAGAACGAGATCGCGTGCCAGCAGGACGACGCCATAATTCACCGAGGAGACGACGAAGAGCAGGCCGATCAGGTTCAGCCATGCCGTACCCCAGCCGAGACCCTTGCCGCCGAGGATCGAGCCCCAGTGATAGAGGCCGCCCGCCGTCGGATAGGCAGAAGCGATCTGGCCCATCGCAGTCGCGACCAGCAGCGCGAAAACCGAACCGACGATCCAGCCGATGCCGATCGAGCCGCCACCAGCGGCGCCGAACCCAACAGCATAGGCGCCGATGCCACCGGCGAGAATGCAAATGATCGAGAAAGAAATGGCGAAATTCTGGAACCCGCCCATTCGTCTGGACAGTTCCTGGGCGTAGCCCATGCTGTGAAGGACTTTTACGTCCTCGTCCTGATGACCTAACGTAGACATGTCGTTTCCCCTTGCGTGGTCGTATGCGGGACGAAGCTGGCCAGTACGGCCTGTCCGGATCACAGCCAAACCGGCTCGCGCCGATGAACTGAAACCGAACACCCCCAGATTGTCCCGAATCGACATTCCAGCGACTTCATGCCGCTTGGTGAGGCAAGTATGCGTCGGCGTTAAAAACTTGTAAAGCTACACGCCCGCCACATAAAACGCGGTTTTATGATGGAATTGCCATCATGATTCGGCGCGGGTCGCTCAGCGAGCAATCGTGTCGGCAAATCGCGCCGTGCAGAAATCGATAAGAGCCGCCGCTTTGCGTGTTGGCCTGCTCGCCGCCAGACGCGCCACGCCCAATTGTGTCGGACGCAGTTTCTCGCTGAGCGGGCGATAGATCAGGCGCCTGCCGTCGAGGCTGAATTCGCTGATCGGTCGCGAATGCATCAGCGAGAAGCCGTCGCTATTGGCAACCAGGCCCCGCATCATCTCAAAACTCGGCGTTTCATAGGCGATGCGCGGCTGCAGGCGCTGGCTATAGAGAATGGATAGGAAATAATCCCGGCTCTGCGGCAGGCTCAGCAGGATCATGGGATAGGCGACGAGGTCATGCAGCGAGACCTTCTTGCGCTCGGCCAGTGGATGGCCCTCCGCCATAAAGGCATGCAGAGGCACTTCGGCGAGCGGCGTGAACTCGATATCGCCGCCAAGATTGAGATCATAGGTCAAGGCCAGCTCGGAACTGCCGCTGCGCAGATCGTCGAGCACCCCTTGCACATGGTTCTCATGCAAATGGATGGTGATATCCGAAAAGGCGGTGCCGAATTCGCGCAGCAGCTGGGGCATCACCATGGGGGCGAAGGTCTGGAAGCAGCCGAGATGCAGATCGCCGGCGAGGTCCTTACCCAGGCCGATGGCGCTCTGGCGCAGGTCCTCGGCATGGTCCAGCAGGCTCTTGGCTTCGGCGAGCAAGCGCCGCCCCGCCGTGGTGAGGCTGAGGCCCTGGGCATGGTGGCGGATGAAGAGGGCGACCCCGAACCGTTCTTCCAACTGGGCGATCGCGGCGGAAATGGAGGGTTGGGAGACATGCAGCACCTGGCCGGCGCCGGTGACGCTGCCGGCTTCCGCTGCCGCCACGAAATAGCGCAATTGCTTGAGGGTATAGGTCATTAAAAAATCCGATCCATAATCAATTATAAAAATATTTTCCCTTTCCAAGGCTCGCCGTCAAGATTTCTCCTGACAGGATGATCGGCCGGGCCGACCATCCGCGATTAACCCGTGAGCGGAGAAGCACATGCTGAGGACCGGAGAACAATATCGCGCCTCCCTGCGCGATGGCCGGCAGGTCTGGATCAATGGCGAAAAGGTGGCCGACGTCACCCGGCATCCGGCGCTGAAGCCGATCGTCGATATCCGTGCCCGGATCTATGACATGGCCCACGAGCCGGGCAGCAAGGAGGTCATGTCCTATCGCGATCCCGCGACCGGCGAGGAAAACAATATCGGCTATAAGTTGCCGCATACCCAGGATGACTGGCATGCCAAACGCCGCGCCGTCGATACGGTGATGAAGGACATCAAGGGCTATGCCATCCGTGTGGGCGACGAGACGATCGGCGAGATGTGGTCGCTCTATGACGGTCGCGATGTGCTCAACGAGGTCGATCCGCAATTCTCCAAGAACATCGAGCATCATATCCAGCATGCTCTGGCCTCCGACACCTTCCACGTCTCGGCCAATACCGATCCCAAGGGCGACCGTTCCAAGCGGCCGCAGGATCAGGACCCCGACATGCTGCTGCATCTCGTCAAGGAGACCGACAGGGGCATCATCGTGCGCGGCGCCAAATACGAGACGGCGGCGGCCTATGCCAATCAGGCTTTCGTCAAGCCGACCATCGCCAATTGGGGCGACGACAAGCTCAGCGATTACGCGCTCGGCTTCATCTGCGATATGGGATCGCCGGGGCTGAAGCATATCTGCCGCACCGGTTTTACCGGGCGGGCGCCGGCCAAGGACTATCCCCTGTCCAACCGCTGCGACGAGGTCGACACCCTGCTGGTCTTCGACAACGTGCTGATCCCCTGGGAGAATGTGCTGTTCTATCGCCATACCCGGGCCGCCAGCTATATCCGCAGCACGCTGCACCGCTACAGCGCCTTCCCATTCACCCAGCGCCTGATCACGATCGCCGATATGCTGATCGGCACAGCGATGTTCAACGTCAAGCAGACCGGTCTCGATGCACAACAGGCGGTGCGCGAAAAACTCGCCGAACTGATCTGCTACCGCGAGGCGATCAATGCTCATCTGACGGCGGCCATCGCCACCGCGCAGAAAAGCCCCGGCGGCCTTCTCATGCCGAACCAGTCGCTGCTTTATACCGGCCGCAAGACCGCCTGCGCGCGGCTGCCGGAAATGATGCATCTCGCCCGCGAATTGTGCGGTGGCCAGATCTGCGTGACCCCTGATTCAGCCTCCTTCGAGAGCCCGGAGATCGCCGAATGGCTGGAGAAATACTATCATGTGAACGAATTCTGGACGGCGGAAGACCGTCGCCGGCTGCTGGCCTTCGCCCGCGATCTCATCAACTCCGATCGCGCCGGCCATATGGTCACCTTCGAGCTCTTCGCCCAGTCGCCGCCTTTCGCGCATCTGAACGCCGTCTATATGAATTTCGATCCCAGCAATGCCTTGCACCTGGTCAAGAATGCTGCTGATCTCTCGGACAATGTGATGGGCCAGTGGCCGAAGCGCTGAAGCTTCCGGCCCTGAGGCCATGCCATGAAAGAGTTGGGGACAAGATGAGTTACAGCCATATCCGCCTGCGCAAGTTCAACACCAAGATCACCTATCCGGAACAGAACCTGGATAACGACCTTTCCATGTCGGTCCGGGCCGGGAACCAGATCTTCCTGCGCGGCCAGGTCGGCCAGGATCTGCTCGGCAACAACGTCGGCGTCGGCGACGCGGCGGCGCAGACCGAGCAGGCGATGAAGAACGTGAAGCAACTGCTGGAAGAGCAGGGCGCGCGGCTGCAGGACGTCTGCAAGATCAACATCTATATCGTCGACCGTGCCTATCGCGAGGCGGTTTATCGGGTGGTCGGCAAGTGGCTGAAGGGCGTCTATCCGGTCTCCACCGGCCTCATCGTCAATGGTCTTGCCCGGCCGGAATGGCTGATGGAGATCGACGTCTGGGCGGTTATTCCGGAAGAGCGCATGGCGAAGCTGCCGACGCCGCCGGCCAGCCTCGACTGGCGCGACGCCCGCAACAAGGCTGCCGGCGCGAAAGCCGGCGTCGGCAAGCGTATCATCGCAAAGAAGACCGCCGCCAAGCGCGCGCGCGGAACGCAGGCATGACTTTCTCCGTTGCCGGGCGTTGCCCGAAGACCGGCATGCTGGGGGTTGCGATCACGACTTCCTCGATCGCGGTGGCCAGCCGCTGCCCCTGGGCGCGGGCAGGTGTCGGTGCCGTGGCGACCCAAAACATCACCGATCCCAGCCTCGGCCGCAAAGGCCTCGATCTGCTCGAGCAGGGCTTGGCAGCTCCCGACGCCTTGCAGCAGTTGATGGCAGGTTCACCTTATGCGGCCTATCGCCAGGTGACGATGATCGATGCCGCCGGACGCACCGCGATCTGGGGCGGTGAGAAGACGCTTGGCATCCATGGGGCAGCCAGTGGCCGCGACTGCGTCGCCGCCGGCAATCTGCTGCGCAGTACCGAAATCCCGCAGGTTCTCGTCAAGGCCTTCGAGACGGCGACGGGCGACCACCTGGCCGATCGCTTGCTGACCGCGCTTGAAGCGGGCCTGGCGGCCGGTGGCGAAATGGGGCCGGTCCATTCCGCCGGATTGCTGGTGGTCGATCGCACGGAATGGCCGCTGGTCGATCTGCGCATCGACTGGGATGACGGCAATCCCCTGCCGCCTCTACGGAAGCTGTGGGAAGCCTTCAAGCCCCAGGCGCAAGACTATATCACGCGCGCCCTCGACCCGCGCAGCGCCCCGGCCTATGGGGTGCCCGGGGACCCTTGAAGTCGATCGCTTAAACCGGCATCGATGTCTTAAGAGGACAATTCCTGTTCGGCTTCCTGCCGTTTCGATCGGCTGCTGCTGCGGGCGATATGCAGGCAGCAGCCGATGACGATCAACGCGCCCAGCACCATGACCAGGCTGGGAAAGTTCGACCAGATGGCGATATCGAACAAAACCGCCCAGATCATGCCGCTATATTCGAACGGTGCCAGCAGCGAGATCGGGCCGTAACGATAGGCCTGATTGAGAAAGAATTGGCCAAAGCTGCCGAGCAATCCGGTGAGCGCGAAGAAGCCGATATCGCGCGCATTCATCGGCAGGTGCCAGAGCGACGGGAAGAGCAGCAAGGTGCCGCCGAGGCTGATGACGACGGTCAGCGCATAATAGAACAGGATCGTATGGCTGGATTCTGATGACGAGAGGCGCCGCGAGCTGACCAGGGTCAGCGACCAGGTCACCGCCGAGACGAGGGCCAAAAGCGCGCCGGTTCCGACGCCTGCATCGGGGGCGGGCTGTACGATCAAGGCGATGCCGACGAAACCCAGAAAAACGGCAACCCAGCGATCCACCGGCACCTTCTCGCGCAGCATCGGGATACTGAACAGGGTCATGAAAATCGGCGAGGCGAGGCTGATGCAGACGGCATTGGCCAGTGGAATGGCGCGCATCGCCAGATAGAAGGTGATCATGGTGGCGATATTGAAGGCCGAGCGCCAGAGATGGCTGGCAGGCCGCCGCGTCACCAGCCCGCCAAGCCCGGCGGGGCTCGCGCCGGCGAGGCCGATTGCGATGAAGAGGCCGATCGCGTACCGCAGGAAGGCGATCTGCACGACCGAGTAGTCGGTGGTCAGCCATTTCACCACGGCATCCATGGTGGTCAGCAGGAAGGCGGCAGCCAGGCTATAGGCGACGGCCCGGCGAGGATTGTTGCGAAGACTGGCGAGATCGGCCTGCATCGGTGCTGTCCGCTGGGAAAACCTGTGGCGAGGGGATTTGATCGGTCTGCCTAAACCGGGTAGATAAGGGAGATATCCACAGGGCGGGGCATCGCCTTTGTCCTGTCAGTCGTTCCGGGATCTGTCAGTTCATGCCGCTCGATATTGTCCATTCCGCTTGCCCCCATGATTGTCCCAGCACCTGCGCCCTCGAGGTCGAACGCCTCGATCAGAATCGGGTCGGCCGCATTCGCGGTGCCGCGGATAATGATTACACGTCCGGCGTCATCTGCGCCAAGGTGGCACGCTATGCCGAACGCCAGCATCACCCGGACCGACTGACGCGGCCGCTGCGTCGGGTCGGCGATAAGGGCGTCGGCAGAGCCGCGTATGAGGAGATATCCTGGGAAGCGGCCCTGGACGCCATCGCCGAGCAGTTCGTCCTGGCCGCCCAGCGTCATGGCAACGAAGCGGTCTGGCCCTATTACTACGCCGGCACCATGGGGTTGGTGCAGCGTGACGGCATCGATCGCCTGCGCCATGAGATGAGGTATTCACAGCAGAAAAGCACGATCTGCGTCGCCCTTTCCGATGCTGGCTGGCAGGCTGGCGTCGGCATCATGCGTGGCGCCGACAGCCGTGAGATTGCCGAATCCGATCTCATCGTCATCTGGGGCGGCAATCCGGTAGCGACCCAGGTCAATGTCATGACCCATATCGCCAAGGCGCGAAAGGCACGCGGCGCCAGGCTGGTGGTGATCGATCCCTATCGCACCGGCACGGCGGCGCAAGCCGATCTCCATCTCATGCTGCGGCCCGGGACCGATGCCGCCCTCGCCGTCGCCGTCATGCATGTGCTGTTTCGCGAGGGTCTGGTCGATCGCGCTTACATGGCCAAATACACCGACGATCCGGCCGCGCTGGAGGCGCATGTCGCCAAGCGTTCGCCGGCCTGGGCCAGCGAGATCACCGGCGTTCCGATCGATGCGATCGAAGCCTTCGCCAGCCTGTACGGCAAGACACCGCGCAGCTTCATCCGTGTCGGTTACGGTTTCTCGCGCTCCCGCAACGGCGCATCCAGCCTTCATGCGGTCAGTTGTCTGCCGGCCGTGACGGGTGCCTGGCAGCATCGCGGCGGTGGCGCGCATTATTCCAATCGCGTCATCTACCACATCGACAATACCCTGATCACCGGCACCGACCTGCGCGACACGCGCATCCGCGAGCTTGATCAGTCGCGCATCGGCGCCGTTCTGACTGGCGAGAAGCGCGATCTCGGCGACGGTCCGCCGGTCACCGCGATGTTGATCCAGAACACCAACCCGATGATGGTCTGTCCCGACACCCTGAAAGTCCGCGAGGGGTTTTCGCGCAGCGATCTGTTCGTCGCGGTGCATGAGCAGTTCATGACCGAGACGGCGGCCATGGCGGATATCGTACTGCCGGCGACGACCTTCCTGGAACATGACGACATCTACCGCGCCAGCGGCCACACCTATCTGCAGGTGACACGCAAGGTGGTGGAACCCTTGGCCGAGGCACGGCCCAACCATGATGTGATCTGCGGTCTCGCTCATCGCCTCGGTTGCCAGCATCGTGGCTTCTTCATGAGCACCTGGGATATCATTGATGAAACGCTGCAACGCTCCGGCTGGCCCAGTGCTGAGGATCTTTATCAACGTCATTGGCAGGATTGCGCGCTGCCCTCTGAGACCATGCGTTTCCTGGACGGCTTCGGGCATGCCGATGGCAGGTTTCATTTCCGCGCTGATTGGTCATCCATCGGCCCGGCCGGTGACAAGCTGCCGCTGTTACCCGACTTCGCGGCGGTGATCGACGCCGCCGATGCGACTCGGCCGTTCCGCCTCGTGACCGCCCCGGCGCGGCAGTTTCTCAATTCCACTTTCACCGAGACGCCGACCTCGCAGGCGCGGGAAAAACGCCCGACTTTGCTGATTCACCCGCTCGATGCCGAGTCGCTGGGCCTCGCCGAAGGCGCGCGCGTGCAAATCGGTAATGAACAGGCAACGATTCTGGTACATGCTCATCTCTTCGATGGACTATTGCGCGGAGTCGTGGTGATCGAGAGCATCTGGCCGAACAGCGCCTTCGAGGGAGGTGTGGGAGTGAACGCATTGGTAAGCGCCGAACCGGGTCTGCCAAATGGCGGCGCGGTGTTTCATGACACGGCCGTCTGGCTGAAGGCGGCCTAACATGTCACGCCCCCATGTGATCGTTCTCGGCAACGAGAAAGGCGGCTCCGGCAAATCCACCACGGCGATGCATCTCATCGTCGCTCTGCTGCATGACGGTTACCGCGTCGGCTCCATCGATCTCGATGCGCGCCAGGGGTCTCTGACCCGCTATGTCGAGAACCGCAAGCAGACCAATGCCGGCATGCTGGTGCCGCTGCCGCAATCGATCCATTTCGCGATCGAGCGGTCGAGCCTCGACAGCGCCACCGAAGGCCGTGCCGATGAAGACATACGCCTCTCGGCGGCAATGGCGCAGCTGGCCGATTGCGACTATGTGGTGATCGATACGCCGGGCGCCGATACCAGCCTCTCGCGTCTTGGTCATACTCTGGCCGATACCCTGATAACCCCGCTCAATGACAGTTTCCTTGATCTCGATCTTCTCGGGCGGGTCGATGCCGACGGCGCCAAGATTCTCAAGCTGAGCGTCTACAGCGAGATGGTCTGGGAACAGCGCAAGACGCGCGCGCTGCGCGGCGGTAAACCTATCGACTGGGTGGTCATGCGCAGCCGCCTCAGCAGCCTCGATGCCAAGAACAAGCGCGATATCGGCCAATTATTGCAGCAACTGGCAAAGCGCATCGGTTTCAGGGTCGCGCCGGGATTTACCGAACGCGTGATTTTCCGCGAGCTGTTTCCCCGTGGCCTCACCTTGCTTGATCTCAGCCGCAAGGACACCGGTGTTGCGTGGCGCATGTCGCATGTTGCGGCCCGTCAGGAAGTGCGCGACCTGATCGATGCACTCGGGCTGAAAGCACCGTCACCGGCAACCGGCGCTGCGCCCGCGCCCGGCAATGTGACGGCAACATTACCGCCAGCCGGCCAGCCGCCCCAAGCTCCGACCTCGCAAACCCCGGCTTCTCAGGCTCCGGCTTCCCAGACTGCGGCGCATCAAAGTCCGGCGCCTCAACATCCGGTGGCGGAGAATCCGGCATCGTCCGAGGATAGCGATCTGCCGATCATTCGGTTCTCGACGTCGGCCGCCTGAACGCAGGGCGGGCCTTTTGGCTAGCCCGACCGCTTGGCCGGCGCGGGCGGCTTTCGGCATTCGCGGCCGGGAGCAGTGGGAACGAAACGGTCAGGATTGCGTTATCCGAGGCGCCTCGGCCGTGCCGTTTGGTCTGGAAGCTTCCCGCAGCCGTCACATTTACGTGGCGCGGCAACGGCGGGCTTGCCGAGGTTCCTGTGAAGTGGCACAACCAAAACGGTTCATATCCTCAATCAATTCCAGCGTCGTAAGGTAAGGCTCAATGCGCAAACCACTGCGTAAGGCAATTTTTCCGGTAGGCGGTCTCGGCACGCGTTTCCTGCCGGCAACCAAGGCGATGCCGAAGGAAATGCTTTCGGTCGTCGATAAGCCGCTCATTCAATACGCCGTCGAAGAGGCGAAAGCTGCGGGAATCGAGGAATTCATCTTCGTCACCGGCCGCGGCAAGAGCGCGATCGAAGACCATTTCGACTATTCCTATGAGCTGCAGCACACGCTTGAAGCGCGCGGCAAGAAGGCGGAGCTGGAGCTGATCAGCGGCTTGCTGCCCCTGCCGGGCCAGGTTGCCTATATCCGCCAGCAGGAGGCCAATGGTCTCGGCCATGCCGTCTGGTGTGCGCGTAATCTGGTCGGCAATGATCCCTTCGCCGTGCTGCTGGCCGACGACCTTGTCCAGGCCGATGCACCCTGCCTGCGGCAGATGGTCGAGGTCTATAACGAGGTCGGCGGCAACGTCGTCGCCGTCATGGATGTGCCGCGCGAGCAGACCAACCGTTACGGTGTCTTGAAGACCGGCAAGGACCAGGGCCGGATCGTCGAGGTCGAAGGCCTGGTGGAAAAGCCGAAGCCCGAGGAGGCGCCGTCCACGTTGTCCATCATCGGCCGCTACATTCTGCAGCCTGATGTCTTCGGCTTCCTTGAAGAGCAGAAACCGGGCGCCGGCGGGGAGATCCAGCTGACGGACGCCTTGGCGCAGATGACCGGACGCGGCCGCTTCCATGGCTACCGCTTCGAGGGCCGCCGTTTCGATTGCGGCGACAAGGCCGGCTTCATCGAAGCCAATATCGCCTTTGCCCTGAAGCATCCGAAGATCGGCAAATCAGTGCGTCAGACGGTGCTTGATTTCGCCAAGGAAATCAGCGGCTGATCGCGGAAGAAGCTGGTATCTGAGGCAAGGCGGCGTGTTTCACGCCGCCTTTGCTTTGGGGCGCTGCCCAGCCGTCGCTCACGCATCCTGGAAGGCGATGGCGACCATGATCATGTCGATCTTCTTGCCGTCGCCGGCGAGCGGCAGCAGCAGGGCTTCGTAACGGAAAGGCCTGCCGTCGGCGGTGAGGTCGCGGTAATAACGCTGCGGCTCGCGCGATTCGACGATGCTGCGATAATTGTCGTGGATTGACTGACGCATTCCCGGCTCCGGAAAAGTGTCCAGGAACCGGCCCGTCATATCGAAGCCGAAATGCTCGACATGGCGCGTGCCGTCGAGGCGGAAGCGGAAGCGCAGCGGTTCATATAAGACATCAACCAGGGTGATGTCCCCGAGGGCATAGGAAAAGTCGATCGGATCGATATCGGCGCGCCCCGGCAACAAGGAACCATGCCATTTGCTGCGCCAGTAATCGTACAGACGTTGCAGCGTGGAGCTATGCAATGTCTGCTTTATGGCGTCGGGGGCAACGTCGAGCATCACGCCTTTAAAAACCTTCTGCAAAAGAGCGGCAGGATAGCCAAGGCGAGCCTGACTGCCTAGCTATCGGATCATTGCGATGCTGATTTGGCACGATCGTTTTGTCCCGCAAATCGTTAACGTCTCTGCCATTTAGGACTTGTGTTTTGGCGTCGCTTGGACGTCAAATACAACGTAGGCATGTGTCGCAAGTCGATCGATCGAAGTCGCAGCGGCAAATGACAGGGACTAACGTCTTCAAAAAACACAAATTCGCTAAGAAAAACTGAACGATACGCGTTGCAACAGGAGGCTAACGCATCATGAAATCGCGTCTTGGGACTTTATTCGCGTTTGGGCGTCCGGCTGTGGCCGCCGCGCTCCTGGTTTTGGCAGCCGCTCCCGCCGCCATGGCCGCGGACATGATCGGCAATTGCGAGGTCACGGGCACCAAGGGATCCATTCCCTTTACGCCGGCGCAGGCCGGTCAGCTTACCGTCGAAGTCAATCTGCCGGCGCCGGGCTGGTGGAATGGCGATACGCCCGAGCAGATCAAGGATGGCTATGAGTATTGCATGGCGGCGAACATCGCCTATCGGGCCGGGCTCGACAACGTGAAGGTCGTCAACGTTGCCTGGGATGCGCTGGTCGCCGGCCAGACCAAGGATTTCGATTTCGCTTTGTCGGAAATTTCGATCACCGACGAACGTAAGAAGGTGGTCGATTTTTCTGTCCCTTATTTCAATTCTGATATCGGCATCCTGGTGAAGAAGGGCACATCGGTTGACGGTGAGTCGATCAAGAAGATGCGGGTCGGTGTGCAGCAGGCGACTACCGGTGCCGATTTCGTCTCCAACAAGCTGAAGCCGGCCGAAGTCAAGGTCTTCCCGGATACGACCGGCATGTTCACGGCCTTGATGGCCGGCCAGGTCGATGCGGCAATGACCGATACCGCCATCGTTCTCGGTCAGGCGTCGCAGGCGAGTGGTGCGTTGGAAGTGGTCGGTCAGTATTCGACCGGCGAGACCTATGGTGCGCTCTATCCGAAGGGCTCGGCCAATGCGGCGACGATCGACAAGATCATCGACGCCTTGATCAAGGACGGTACGTTGCAACAGCTCTCGGCCAAATATCTGGCCGCGGCTTGGGGCGCCGATCCGACCAAGATTCCGTATTTCAAGCCCTGATCGTTCGAAATCGGTCTCTGACTGATGTCATCAAACACCGATAACCGAGGAGGCCAGACGCTTGGCCTCCTCGGCGGCGAGCGCCGCTGGAGTGCTGGGACGCCGCCGAAAGATGTCACCGGCTGGGCAGCAATCGCGCTCATCGTCAGCGTCCTCGTCCTGGCCGCGAGCTGGAAGACACTGACAGATGTGCGGGCCGCCACTGTCGTCCTGAAAGTGGACGGCCTGCTGGCTGACGCAATCCTGGTGATTTGCGGTCTCGTCGTTCTGCCGTTGATCTGGCCGGCCATCCAAAGCCTGCGGAAGTCGCAGGCGGCGAAGGCGGCACAGGCAGGCGGCAATCTGGTCGATGCCCGGGTCGCCACCGCCGCGTCCCGCGACTACGCCTATATCACGCTGGGCTTCGCCGCGGCGGTCGTGACGCTGCTGCTGGTCACGAAATTCTTCATCGCCAATGATCTTGCCGTCAGCCGCACCTTCTTCCTGCTGCCGTTGATATTCAGTTCCTTCTGGCTGATCCTGAAGGCCTTCTGGATCAATATCTATATCTTCGTGGTGGCGGAGATCCTGGTGCTGATCTGGGGCCTGATCGTTGCCGTGGCGCGACTGGTGCCGGGCGAGGCCGGGCGGCCGATCCGCATGATGTCGACCGTTTATACCGACATGTTCCGCGGCCTGCCGGCGATCATCAATATCTATCTGATCGGCTTCGGCCTTTCGCTGACGGGTTTGCCTTGGGTCAAGGATTTCTCGCAGGAGAGCTTTGCGATCCTTGCTCTGACCCTGACCTATGGCGCCTATGTCGCCGAGGTCTACCGCTCCGGCATCGAGAGCATCCATTGGAGCCAGGTGGCGGCAGCGCGTTCGCTCGGCCTCTCCTATTTCCAGACCCTGCGCTATGTCATCGTGCCGCAAGCAGTGCGCCGCATCATTCCGCCGCTGCTCAATGATTTCATCGGTTTGCAGAAGGATACGGCGCTGGTCAATGTGATCGGCTCGATCGATGCCTTCAACCAGGCAAAGATCGTCGCCAGCAACCACTTCAATCTGTCGCCGGTGACCACGGTCGCTATTCTCTTCATCCTGATCACCATCCCCCAGGCGCGTTTCGTCGACAGGCTGGTCGAACGCGATCAGCGTCGTATGCGCGCCGGCGGCAGTTGAGGTTGCCTGCATCATGGCGATGATCGAAATCCGCGACATCTACAAGAATTACGGCGACCATAAAGTCTTCAACGGCCTCAGCCTTGAGGTTGACGAGCATCAGGTCGTCTGCCTGATCGGTCCCTCCGGCTGCGGCAAGTCGACCCTGCTGCGTTGCATGAACGGCCTTGAAAGCATCCAGGGCGGTGAGATCCGCATCCATGGCGATCGCATGACGGGGCCGGGCGTCGACGTCAATGCTTTGCGCCGGGATGTCGGCATCGTCTTCCAGAGCTTCAACCTCTTCCCGCATATGACGGTGCTGGAGAACGTCACCCTGGCGCCGGTCAAGGTGCTGGGCGAACGCCGCAGCGAGGTGGAAGCCAAGGCGATGACGCTGTTGAAGCGCATCGGCCTCGAGCACAAGGCGAAGGAATATCCCGATCGCCTGTCAGGCGGACAGCAGCAGCGTGTCGCCATTGTCCGGGCGCTGGCTATGGGACCGATGGTCCTGCTGCTCGACGAGATCACCTCGGCGCTCGATCCCGAGCTGGTCTCGGAGGTTCTGAACATCGTCCGCGATCTGGCGGCGGAGGGCATGACCATGCTGCTGGCGACCCATGAAATGGGCTTTGCCCGCGAGGTCGCCAGCAAGATCTGCTTCCTCTGCGACGGCAAGGTGCATGAGGAAGGGCCGCCGGCGGAGATCTTCGGCAATCCGAAACAGGAGCGGACACGCGCCTTCCTGCAGCGGATCATCGAGGCCGGACGACTCTAATATCACCTGGCGGTCTTTGCGTTGGCCCGCATCGCACGGCGCAGAAACAGTGGCAAACCGCTTCCGTCTCGTATACCGGCATTCTATGCTAACGCTGACATCGGCGCAGTAGCCGGCGCGCTCACTTCGCCGCATTCCATCAATCAGTCATCGGCAACCGGAACGGAGACCTCGCCATGTCCGCAAAAAAACTCCGCTGGGGCATCGTCAGCACCGCCAAGATCGCCACCGAGAAGGTCATTCCCGGCCTGCTGCGCAGTCGGCGCTGCGAGGTCCTGGGTATTGCTTCGCGTGATCTCGATCGCGCCCAAGCAACCGCGAAGCGGCTTGGCATCGCCCGGGCCTATGGTAGCTACGAAGCGTTGCTGGCCGATACCGAAATTGACGTGATCTACAATCCGCTGCCCAACCATTTGCATGTCCCCGTAACCTTGCAGGCGGCCGCTGCCGGTAAGCATGTGCTGTGTGAGAAGCCGATCGGGCTCGATGCCGCGGACGCGGCAAAACTGCGCGATATCGGCGACAAGGTGCAAGTGCTGGAAGCCTTCATGGTGCGCTTCCATCCGCAATGGCTGCGGTCCCGGGAGCTGGTGGAGCAGGGGACGGTGGGGCCGGTTCAGGCAATCCAGGTTTATTTCTCCTATTTCAACGCCGATCCGGCCAATATCCGCAACAAGCGCGATATCGGCGGCGGAGCAGCCCTCGATATCGGCTGCTATCCCATCGTCGTCGCGCGCTTCATCTTCAAGGCGGAGCCTGAGCGCGTCATCGCCCTGATCGACCGCGATCCGGGCTCCGGCGTCGATCGTCTGACCAGCGGCCTTTTGGATTTCGGCCAAGGCCGCCGGCTCGATTTCACGGTCGGCACACAATCGGTGCCCTACCAGCGGGCGCAGATCATCGGCTCCAAAGGCCGCATCGAGATCCAGATCCCGTTCAACGCGCCGCAAGCGGCGACAACGCTGGTTTTCCGGGACGACGGCAGCAAGCTCGACGGCAGCGCCGTCGTCACCGAGACGATAGCGGCTTGCGATCAATATGCCCTGGAAGGGGACGCCTTCGTTGAGATGATCCTCGGCGAGCGGCCCCGCGCCTACGGCATCGAGGATGCCATCCAGAACATGCGCATCCTGGATGCGTTGTTTCGTTCGGAAGAAAGCGGGCGCTGGGAGAAGCCGTAGGGCTACGGCGCTCCAACATACCCATCCGTCATTGCCGGGCTTGACCCGGCAATCCACGGCTGACATCACGCACGGCTTCCATCATGGACCCTCGGGTCAAGCCCGAGGGTGACAGTGAGAATGAAGACAGTCCGCCGCTAGCCTGCTTCCTCACGCCCTCTTCTGGATCGGTATCGGCTGGCGCAGCACGGCCTTGATGTTGCGGGTCGCCTGGCGGATGCGGTGCTCATTCTCGACCAGGCCGAAGCGCACGAAATTCTCGCCATGTTCGCCGAAGCCGACGCCGGGGGCGACGGCCACTTTTGCCTCGGTCAGCAGGAATTTCGAAAATTCCAGCGAACCCATGTGGCGATAGGGCTCGGGAATCTCCGCCCAGGCGAACATCGATGCCTTGGGTGGGGTGATGTTCCAGCCGGCCGCGTGCAGGCCCTCGACCAGCGTGTCACGCCGGCTTTTGTAACGGGCGCGGATTTCGTCGACGCAATCCTGCGGACCGTTGAGGGCCGCCGTCGCCGCCACCTGGATCGGCGTGAAGGCGCCGTAATCGAGATAGGACTTCATCCGCGTCAGGGCCGAGATCAGGTCCTTGTTGCCGGCGCAAAAACCGATGCGCCAACCCGGCATGGAATAGGTTTTGCTGAGCGAGCTGAATTCGACGGCGATTTCCTTCGCGCCCGGCACCTGCAGGATCGAGGGCGGGGGCGGGCCGTCGAAATAGATCTCGGCATAGGCGATATCGGAGATCACATAGATCTCGTGCTTCTTACAGAAGGCGATGATCTCGCGGTAGAAATCGAGATCGGCCACTTCCGCCGTCGGGTTGCTGGGATAGTTGACGATCACCGCGCGCGGCTTCGGCACCGAATAGCGTACGGCCCGGTCCATGGCTTCGAGGAAGCCGTCGCCCGGCTGATAGGGGATCGATCGGATCGCAGCGCCGGCGATGATGAAACCGAAGGCATGGATCGGGTAGCTGGGATTGGGTGCCAGGATGATGTCGCCGGGACTGGTGATTGCCTGGGCGAGATTGGCGAGGCCTTCCTTGGAGCCGAGCGTGGTGATCACCTCGCTCTCCGGGTCCAGCTCCACGTTGAAGCGGCGGGCATAGTAGTTGGCCAGCGCCTTGCGGAGACCGGGGATGCCGCGGGAATTGGAATAGCGGTGGACGCGTGGGTCGTTCAGCGTCTCGACCAGCTTCTGGGTGACATGGGCGGGCGGCGGCTGGTCCGGATTGCCCATGCCGAAATCGATGATGTCCTGGCCCTGGGCCCGGGCGGCGGCCTTCAGCTTGTTCACCTCAGCAAAGACGTAAGGCGGCAGTCTCTTGATGCGGTGAAAGTCGGGTTCCATCGAACGCGGGTCCTCAGATGCGGGTTGGCCATGATCCGGTGGCTGCCAGCATCGCTGATCTGACCGGCCGAACGTTCATGAGGGTAACACAGCGCAAGGCCGATATCATCGCCGGAGAGACGAAGTTTGCGAAACACGCGACCGATTGCGCAGGCCAAGCAGTCCTCGCCTGCGTACAGCTAACGGTCGACCCGTCTCAGGCCGCGACCTCAGGTCCCGATTTCAGGTGCGGCGGTCTAAAGTTTGACCGCTTGGGCAAAACTGCCTTTGAGGTCGCGATAGAGCTGCCGATAGACCTCGCCCTTTGCCTGGTAAGCCTCGACCAGGGCGGGGTCGGGGGCGACGGTCACGTCGACCGGCGGCTTGGTGCAGACCGCGGCGGCGGCTTCGCCGGTATAAGCAAGGCGGGCGAGGCGGGCTGCTCCATGCGCGGGACCGATATCGCCGCCCTGACGATAGGTCAGCGGCAGGTTGAGCACGGAAGCCAGGATGCGGCCCCAGAGCAGGCTTCGCGCACCGCCGCCGATGACGGTGACGTCACCGATCTCGACGCCGCCTTCCTGCAGCACGCGCACGCCATCGGCAAAACCGAAGGCCACGCCTTCCAAGACCGCCTGCACCAAGTGATGCCTTTTGTGCTCAAAGGTGAGGCCGAAGAAGACACCCATGGCATTGGGGTCGTTATGCGGGGTTCGCTCGCCGGAGAGATAGGGCAGGAAGATCAGCGAGCCGGTGGAGAACTTGGGATCGGCCTCGATCTCGGCCAGCAAAGCCGGAATCTCGCCATGGACGGCATGGGAGACCCAGGACAGACAGCTGGCGGCGCTCAACACCACGGAAAGCTCGCACCAGATGCCGGGCAGGCAATGGCAATGGCCGTGGATGCCGGCGGCGGCTTTCGGCGCATAGACGTCATTGGCGACGAAGAAGACGCCGGAGGTGCCAAGCGAAAGCGAGGCATCGCCGCGGCCGATGACCCCCACCCCGATGCCGCCGGCGGAATTGTCGCCTGCTCCGCCGGCCACGACGACATCGGGCCCGAGACCCCATTGTGCGGCGATCGCCGGCAGCAGTTTGCCGGTGACATCGCTGCCTTCGAACAGCGCCGGCATATGCGCGCGGGTGAGGTCGGTTGCCGCCAGCATCTCGTCCGACCATTGCCGCTTGCCGAGATCCAGCCAATGGGTGCCGGAGGCGTCCGACATATCGGTGGCATAGTCGCCGGTCATCAAGAGCCGGATGTAATCCTTCGGCATCAGCACCTTGGCGACGCGCTTGAAGAGATCCGGCTCGTGCCGCTGCAGCCAGATCAGCTTCGGCGCGGTGAAGCCCGGCCAGCCGAGATTGCCGGTGATCTCCAGCATGGCTGGTACCCGGCGCTGCAGTTCTTCGCCTTCCGCCTTGGAGCGGCCATCGTTCCACAGGATGCAGGGACGCAGGATCTTATCCTGCGCGTCGAGCAAGGTCGCGCCCAGCATCTGGCCGGAGAGGCCGATGGATTTCACGCCGCCGAGGATCGGTGCGGCCTGAGCCTTGATGTCCTGCATGGTGCGGTCGACCGCATCCCACCAGACGGCGGGATCCTGCTCTGCCCACATCGGATAGGGGCGCGATACCTGCAAGGGCGCGAAAGACTGCGCCAGGACGCGCTGCGTCTCGTCGACCAGGATGGTTTTCACCCCGGAGGTGCCGATATCGATACCGATGAACATGCCTATCCCTGTCGTGCCGGCAGCAATTTACCCGGATTCATGAGACCTTGCGGGTCGAGCGCCGATTTCAGCACGGACATGAGTTCCAGTTCCAGTGGGTCGGCGGTGCGCCCCAGCTCGTCGCGCCGCACGGCGCCGATGCCGTGTTCGGCGCTGATCGAGCCGCCGCGAGCCAGCAGGATGTCATGCACCACCTCATTGATCTCCTTGGTGCGGGCCTGGAAGCTTTTGCCATCCTGGTTGAGCGGCTTCACGATATTGAAATGGATATTGCCGTCGCCGACATGACCGAAAGGCATCGGCCGGGCATCGGGCATCAGGCGCAAGACAGCGGCCGTGGCTTCTTCCAGGAAATCCGGCACCTGCGAGACCGGCACGGAAATGTCGTGCCGGATCGAGCCGCCGGCTTCCTTCTGCACTTCCGCCAGCGATTCCCGCATGCGCCAGAACTGCTCGCCCTGGGCGACGTTCTGGGCAACCACGGCATCGAGCACAAGACCCTGCTCGATCGCCCCAGCGAGCGCATTCTCCGTGGCGCTGATGATGTCGAGACCGTGCCCGCCGGCCCCCACCTCGATCAGCACGTACCAGGGATGGGTCTCGGCAAAGGGATCGACGACATTGGGGATGTATTTGCAGGCGAGTTCCAGTGCCAGGCGCGGCACCAGCTCGAAAGCGGTGATGGTATCGCCGGTCTGCGGCCGCAGGCTTGCCAGCAGCTTCACGCTGGCGGCCGGATCCGGCACGGCGACGAGGGCAATCGCGACCTGTTGCGGACGCGGGAACAGTTTCAAGGTGGCGGCGGTGATGATGCCGAGCGTGCCTTCGGCGGCAATGAAGAGATGCTTGAAATCATAGCCGGTATTGTTCTTGCGCAATTTCCTGAGGCCGCTCCAGATACGGCCATCCGGCAGTACGACCTCAAGCCCAAGGACGAGGTCGCGCATATTGCCGTAACGCAAGGTCATCACCCCGCCCGCATTCGTCGACAGGTTACCGCCGATCTCGCAGCTGCCCTCGGCCCCGAGCGACAAGGGAAACAGGCGGTCAGCCGCCTTCGCCGCCGCCTGCAGATCGGCCAGCACACAGCCGGCTTCCACCGTCACCGTATAATCGAGCGTGTCGAGATCGAGGATACGGTTCATGCGGCCGAGATTGACCAGAATCTCTTCGCCGGATGCTGAGGGAATACCCCCGGCGACCATGCCGGTATTGCCGCCCTGCGGCACAACCGGCAAGCCATGGGCGGCGCAGAGCTTGATGATATCGGCCACTTCCTGTGTGGAACCCGGACGCAGCACCAACGGCGCCTTGCCGGTGACAAGACCGCGCCATTCCGTGAGATAGGGCGCCATCACCTGCGGATCGTCGAGCCAGCCCTTGCTCCCGACAATGTTTTTCAGCTGCCCGGCGAGTTCAGGCGTCAGACGTGTCATCGTAAACCTCAATCTGCATCATACAACCATCATCACCGATAGCAGATCAGATGCAAGTGCGGATGAAAAGAAGCGCCTGGCGCAGCGAAGGTCTTTTGCCCCTGCGGCACATGCGCTAGTCTCAGCCATTGAAACAGAGCAATCGACACCGCCATCCGCATGACGGCTCCGGTGCAACGACTGCGGGGAAACAGTTTGGCACAAGAACGACCCGATGCGGATTTCGTCAGCAGCGACGAGCAGCTGCAGGTCCGTATCGCCTGGCATTATTACGTCGAGGGCCTGACGCAGAAGGATATCGCCGAGAAACTCGATATCAACCGCGTCCGCGTCAATCGCCTGCTCTCCGCCAGCCGGGCCAGCGGCCTGGTGCAGGTGCAGATTCACGGACGCCTCAGCAGCTGCGTGGCGCTGGAACAGCGCCTGGCGGAAAACTTCGGTCTGCGCGAGGCGATCGTGGTGCCGAGCAGCGATGACCCCGACCTCATTCAAGAATCGATCGGCTTCGCGACGGGAAACTGGATCAGCGACAATATCGCCCAGATCAAATCCATCGGCATCGGCTGGGGCCGCACCCTGCGCCTCAGCCTGCGCTCGATCCGCGGCAGCTCGATACCGGATCTCTCCGTGGTCTCGCTGCTGGGCAGCCTGACGCGCGGAGACGGCACCAATACCTTCGAAATCGCCTATCGCTTCGCCGACATCTTCGAAGCGCAGCGTTACTACCTCGCGGCTCCCGTTTTTGCCAGCAGCCGTGCCTTGCGCGATTCCATCCTGGCGGAAGACGAGCTGCGCATGGTGATCGACCGCGCACGCAGCGTCGATACCGCCTTGCTCAGCGTCGGCGATCTGTCGCTGAAATCCTTGATGGTGCGCCTCACGCCGGTCAAGGATCATATTCGCGACCTGCAACGGGCCGGTGCCGTCGGCGATATCCTTGGCCACTTCCTTGATCGCGATGGCGAGGTCATCGACCATCCGCTCAACCAGCGCGTGATCGGCCTGGAATTCGCTGATCTTTCCCGCATTAACCGCGTGGTGCTGGCTTCCGGCGGCCTGCACAAGCTCGACATCCTGCGGGCCGTCCTGCAGCGCCGCCTTATTCATGTGCTGATCGTCGACGAGACCACGGCGCGGCATCTGATCGGCTGAGCAAGGCGTCATCGCTGCGGCCGGTCAATTCTGAAAGGCCGGCAGCACGCGGGCGATGCAGGTCTTCATGTCGGCGAGAACCTGCTCATTGGTCCATTCGAAGGGATAAAAGACTTCGAGGAAGACCGGCAGATGGGCAAGGCCGGCAGTGCGGATTTCCGCGACCACCTCGGCCGGATCGACGATGCCATCGTTTGCAAAACTCCAATGCCGGTCAAGCTGGCCGTCTGACTGCTGCAGCTGGATCTGGCCGATATGTTCCTTGCAGGCCTTCAGCCAAGGCAGGGTCTTGGCCTTTTCCTTGCCGTAGAGCGGCTCATAGATGGCATGCCCCCAGTCGAAGCACCATTGCACCGGCACGGCAGTCTTGCCGGCAAGGTCGCGCTGCATGCGCTCCGCCCCTTCGATGTTCCAAGGGAACTCACGGGTCAGCGGGGTCGGTTCAATCAGCAGCGATCTGAGCCCCGCCGATTTTGCGTAAGCCGTCAGGTCAACGAGATCGCCGAGCAATTCCTGGTAGCGTGCCTCCACCTTGTCCTTGTCCAGCGCCTCGTCGGCGCTGACGGCGCCGGCCGGCCCGCCGATGCATTCGACGCCGAGTTCGGCGGCGAAGTCGATGGCATTGCGGTACCAGAGCCGCGCGGCAGCCCGGCCTTCCGGCAGGGGATGGCAGAGCTGGTTGTAGCTGTAATGCGCCAGCCCGACGAAGGCACTGTGGAGGGTAATGCCTTCATTGGCGCAAGCCTGGCGAATACGTTTCGCCAAGGGCTGGCGCAGTTCCGCCGGCCACCAGGGGTCGACGAAATCAAAGGAGAACTGGGCGAGATCGAGCCCAAGCTCGTGGCGAATGACGCGAGCCCAGCTTTCCGGTTCGACCCAGCGCTTGACGCCGAAGGACAGATTGGTGCCGAAACGCATATCCCGCTCCCGAGCTTATTTCACCGCGCCCATGGTCAGGCCTTGCACCAGCTGGCGCGAGACGGTGAGGGCGAAGATGATGACGGGGAGGACGATCAAGGTGCCGGTCGCCATGATCTCGCCCCAGGGCAGCTCATAGCCGCTCATGAAACTGGTGGCGGCTACCGGAACGGTATGGGTCTCGTTGCGGGTCAGCACCAGCGCATAGAGGAGTTCGTTCCAGGAGAAGATGAAGGAGAAAATGGCGGAGACGGCGACGCCGGGCGCGGCCAGCGGCAGCGCGATCCGCCAGAACACCGACCAGCGCGAGGCGCCGTCCAGCCGCGCGGCGTCATCGAGGTCGCGCGGCACGCCGCGGAACTGGTCGGCGCAGATCCAGATGACGATGGGCAGGTTGAAGGTGAGGTAGAGCAGGATCAGCACCAGATGCGTGTTGATGAGATCCAGCGACCGCGCGATCAGGAAGATCGGAAGGGCGAGCACGATCGGACTCACCATCTTGTTGGAGATGAACCAGAACCACAGGTCTTCCTTGCCCTTGAACTCGAAGCGCGCCAGAGCATAGGCGGCCGGCGTGCCGAGCAGGATCGACAGGGCCGTGGTGGTGATGGCCACGATCAACGAGTTGACGATGCCGCCAGCGACGCCGTGATCGGTCAGGGCCTCGCGGTAATTTTCCAGGGTCGGCGAGAAGATCCAGAGCGGTGGCGAGGCGAGGGCATCGGCCTGGGTTTTGAAGCTGCTCGCCACCATCCAATAGAACGGGAAGACGCAGAACAGCAGGATCGCCAGCAGCATCAGGCAATGGGCGAGGGTGACGGCCTTCTGCCGTGCCGAGCGCTTGCGCTTCGGGCGGGCGATGGCGACGGTGGATGCAGAGGTGAGGGATGCGGCGGTCATGCGACCTCCCGATAGACGAGTTTGATATAGAGGCGCGAGAGCAGGATGGTGACGATCAGCAGCAGGATCGCCTGAGCTGAAGCGACGCCCTGGTCGAAGACGCGAAAGCCGATGCGCTGGATATAGATGCTGACGAGCTCCGTTGCCGAGCCGGGGCCGCCCCGGGTCATGACGAAGACCATGTCGAACAGCTTCAGGATATCGGCGGTGCGCAGGATCAGGATGGCGGTCAGGCCAGGCAGCAGGAAGGGCAGCTGTACATGCTGCAGCACCCGCCAGGCGCTGCGGGTTTCCAGCCGCGCAGCTTCCTCGATCTCGCCGGGCACCATGCTGAGCCCCGCCAGCAGGACCAGGGCGCAGAACGGCGTCCATTGCCAGATATCCATCAGGCCGATGGCGATGAAAGCGAAAGTCGGGTCCGCCAGCCATTGCTGCGCCGGCAGGCCGATGCGCGACATGAGATCGTTGACGACGCCGAAGTCGTTGTTGAACAGCAGCCGCCCGATCAAGCCGACCACGGCATAGGTGGTGGCGAGCGGGATGACGAGACCGAGGCGGGTAATGACGCGCAGGACCGACCAGCCCGGCTTGTGCAGCATCAATGCCGTGATCAGGCCGAGAATGATCTCGACCGGCAGGACATAGAGCAGGAAGCCGAAGGTTCGCAGCAGGGAGTCGATGAAGGAACTGTCGGAAAGCACGGCCAGATAATTGTCAAAACCGACGAAGCCGCGACCTTCCATCGGCTTCGCCAGATTGTAATGGCGGAAGCTGGTCACCACCGCCACCAGCATCGGGTAGAGACCGATGATCAGCAGGGCGAGGACGGCAGGTGCCAGGAACCAGATATGAGTATAGCGGATCGTCCAGTGATGTCGGTTACGCGCCATCAGCTGCCTCCGTTCATTCGAGGTTGGTGTGGTTGGCGCGCATGAAGTCGGCGGAGCGGCCGAGTTTCTCGCGCAGGCGCAGGATCAGCAACTCGAAGATCACGTATTGTACGCCTTCATACAGGCTGCCCATCGGCAGGATCGACAGACTGGCGCCGCCGGCTTTCGCCTGATCATTGGCCATCGTTTGCGCCGGCAGGTGCAGCACGAGATCGGCAGCCTTTGCCGCGCGACCCTGCGGCTGCGCCGTGACGCAGGCCGTCTTGGCGCCGGCGCCACGAGCGACGCCGAGCAGCGCGGAAACGGTCGAGAAATCGCCCGGGCCGGCGCTGACCAGGAGCAGGTCGCGCTGTCCCAAAGCAGGTGTCGTCATGTCGCCGACGACATGGGCATCAAGGCCGAGATGGAAGAGCCGCATCGCGAATCCCTTCATCATCAGCCCTTCGCGGCCGACACCGTAGAGCGCGACGCGTTTTGCCGCTGCCAGGGCCTCGATCAGCCGGTCGGCCGCGGCCTCATCGACACGCGCGATGACTTCGGCGATTTCGCGGCTGGCTTCCTGTGCCATCGTCCCCAAGGGGAGCGAGGCGGGGTTAAGTGATGTCATCCGTCACTCTCCATCGACGTGAAGAGATGCCGGCCGGGGAAGACACCGGCCGGCATTCATCGTCAGGAGCGTTCGTTACTGGTTGAGCTGCTTCTTGCCGTCATAATAGCCGGCCTTTTGCAACACAGCTTCCATGCGGGTACCGATCTCCTTGGAGCCGTCGGCAATGCTGACATCGCCCAGCATGATTTTCGAGCCCCATTCGGCAACGATTTCGGAGATTTCCGGCCATTCGGCGAAGCGCGGACGGAATTGCGGCACGCCCTTCTGCCAGGATTCGACCATCGGCTTGACGAACGGATACTTCGCCTGAACCGCCGGGTCCTCATAGACCTTCATACGGCCCGGCACGCCGCCGGCTTCGAGATAGGTCTTGGCTTCCGCAGCCGAGGTGATCCACTGGATGAACAGATAGGAAGCCGCCTTCTTGGCATCGCTGGAATTCTTGTTGACCGCCAGGGAGAAGCCGCCGAGGGCGGGCAGGCGACCGGCCGAACCGGCAGGTTCCGGGGCGACGCCGAGGCAATCGCCGAGCTTCGAGGTCGCGGGATCCGTCAGAGTCGGATAGAAGGCCGACCATTCGGTGATCATCGCAACCTTGCCCTGCGCCAGAGCATTGACCGCTTCGTTGTGGTCATAGTCGACGATGCCCTTCGGCATATACTTCATCAGGTCCTGGCGCGCCTTGAGGCCGGCCTGGCTTTCCGGCGACATCAGGTTCGACTTGAAGTTCTTGTCCAGGAGCGAGCCACCCCAGGGCCAGAGGAAGCGCATGAAGCTGTCGGCGGATTGCGTCTCACCACGCTTTGATTGCAGGGCATAGCCGAATTGCGAACCATCCGCCTTGGTCAGCTTCGGCGCGTAATCCTTCATCAGTGCATCCCAGGTCTTGGGCGGTTCGCTGAAGCCGGCATCCTTCAGCTCGCACTTATTGTAGAAGAGCAGGCCGGAATAGTTGTCGAAGGGCAGGCCATAGACCTTGCCGCCCCAGGTGCCGAAGGCATCCAGCAACAGCGGGAAGAAGTCTTTGACGTCGAGTTTGGGATCGGCGAGATCCTTGTTCTTGAAGAAGTCATCCATCGGCTCGACCCAGCCGGATTCGGCGAATTCGCCGAGCCAGACGAGATCGATCAGCACGACATCGAGGTCGCCGCCCGATGAGAATTCCAGCACTTCGCGTTCGCGGGTGTTTTCATAGGGCAGGATTTCGTAGTCGACCTTGATGCCCGTCTGCTTCTCGAAATCCGGCAGCATCTTGATCGCGGCGCGATAACCCGGACGATCGAGGAAGATCGCCTTGATGGTTGTCCCGCTATAGGGCTTGGCGGCAGTGGCGAGATCCCAGGCATGGGCCATGCCCGATGCCAGCATCATCGACGCGCCTACCGCGCCGCAGAGAATCGTTCGTAACGTCTTCTTAAAAACGGCCATAGGGAGCCTCCTCCTAGGGTTGGTATTTGTGATTTATTTTTATTTTTGGTTTCTTGGATCGGCCGCACACCGATCGGGTACACCGTAATCTCTCTCCGGGATCTTTCCTGGCCCCTTACTGATTGGGGAAGATCATCGATTTCATGGCTGCATCGGCATATTCCGCCTGCAGGTCAAAAGCCTCTTTGGTCTTGGCCAGCGGAAAGCGATGGCTGACCAGCCGGTCGACATTGACCTTACCTTCGGCGACCAGCTGAATCGAGCGCGGATAGACGTGGCCCATGCGCCGCGACAGCTTGATCGACAGGCCCTTACGCCGCATCAGCGAGGCCTCCAGTGAATAACGGTCGCCTTCGGGGATGCCGACAACGACGAGCCGGCCGCCGATGCGCACCGCCTCTGCCGCCTGCTGGAAGCCGACCGGAGAGTTGGTGGCCTCGATGACGAGATCGACGCCGCGGCCCTTGGTCCAGTCGGCAATTGCCGTATGCTTGTCGGCGATAGCGGTGGCGCCGAGTTCGGCAGCCACCTTGGCGCGATGCTCGACCGGGTCGATGGCATAGACGCGCGACGCGCCGGCCAGTTTGACCAGCTGCAGAATCGAAAGACCGACCGGGCCGCAGCCGAGCACCGCCACCGTTTCCAGGAGCTGCACCTTGGCCAGGTCCATGGCATGGACGGCGATGCCGAGGGTCTCCAGCATCACCGCCTGTTCCGGGCTGAACCATTCAGGCAGGCTGAAGATCTGGTAGGGATAGGCGGTCAGGCGCTGCGTCAACGCCCCATGGAAGGGCGGTGCGCCCGTGAACTGTACATTGGGGCAGAGATTGGGATAGGAGGCATGGCACCACTCGCAATGGCCGCAGGGGCGCGCCGGGTCGACGGCGACCAGTTGCCCCTTCTTCAAATTGAGATCCGGCCGATCCTCGGCGACGCGGCAGGAGAATTCGTGGCCGGGCACGAAGGGCTGGCGGATGGACGCGGCCCCGATGGCGCCTTCCAGATAATAGTGCAGATCGCTGCCGCAGATACCGACGGCGGCTACATCCAGCAGCACTTCGTCAGCCGGACAGGTGGGTTCAGGCAACTCGCCGATGCGGACGTCGCGAATCCCGTGAATGAAAGCTGCGCGCATTGTTCATTTCCCCGCATGCAACGGACCAAGCAATTGATCCGGCTTGAGAATTTTCCAGTTCAACAGCGAGCGAAAGACGCCTCTACATGCTGTTTTCTGAAATATTGTAATTTCTGATTTACAAAATTACCATCATCAAGATAGGTAAGGCAACAGCTCTTGCAGCCCCGATCATCACAATCTCGCCTGCATCCTTGCCGGCGATGGCATTTGCGGGGTGGCTGAGCCAGGATGACCTGCGTCCGATCAAGGTCACCCGGAACAGATTCCCTGGAAGGGAGCGAGGGCAGATCGGTGGCTGAAGCGGGGAGGATCGTTTCGAATGGCTCGATTAGCGTTGCGCGGCGTGCAGAAATCCTTCGGCGATTTCAATGTCCTGAAGGACGTCAATCTGGAAGTCGCCGATGGTGAGTTCTGCGTCTTCGTCGGCCCTTCGGGCTGCGGCAAGTCCACGCTTTTGCGCAGCATCGCCGGCCTTGAGGAGATTACCGGCGGCGCCATTCTGATCGGCGACCAGGATGTCAGCGACCTGGAACCGGCCGATCGCGGCGTCGCCATGGTGTTCCAGAGCTACGCGCTCTATCCGCATATGACCGTCGCCGCGAATATGGCCTTCGGCCTGAAGATGGGCGGCATGGCCAAGCAGGAGATCGAGCAGCGCGTGGAACGCGTCGCCGACATCCTGCAGATCCGGCCCCTGCTCGACCGCAAGCCGCGCACCTTGTCGGGCGGCCAGCGCCAGCGTGTCGCTATCGGCCGCGCTCTGGTGCGCGAGCCGCAACTCTTCCTGCTCGACGAGCCGCTGTCCAATCTCGATGCCGCCTTGCGCGTGCAGATGCGCGTGGAAATCGCCAAGCTTCATAAGGAAATCGGCGCCACCATGATCTATGTGACGCATGACCAGGTCGAGGCGATGACGCTCGCCGACAAGATCGTCGTGCTCAATCAGGGGCGCATCGAACAGATCGGCACGCCGCTGGAGCTCTATCGCCGTCCGGTCAATCTCTTCGTTGCCGGATTCATCGGTTCGCCGAAAATGAATTTCATGCAGCTGCGTCTGGACAATATCGGCGGCGGTGCTGCGGTGCTGACCTTGCCGGGCGGCATCAATCTGAATGTTCCGGTCGTCCGCCAGGATGTGTCGGCCGGTTCACAGGTGACGCTCGGCATGCGGCCTGAGCATCTGAAGCTGAATGGCGCCGGCAATGGTTCTGCTCAGGCAACCATTCCCGCCAAGGTCAATCTGGTCGAGCATCTTGGCGGCGAGACCTATTCCTATTGCCAGCTCGCCGACGACAGCACGCTGGTGGTCAAGGGCGAAGGCGACATCGATGTCCAGGCCGGACAGTCGGTACAGATTGGCATCGGCCGCGAGAACAATCATCTGTTCGACCCGGAAGGCAAGTCACTGACGACCCCGCAATAGCCAAAGATACTGCGGCGGGCCCGATCAGAATTTCAGCACCACCATCTTCTCCTGCGACATATCGTGCATCGTATAGGGGATGCCGCCGATGCCGTAGCCGGATTGATGCCGGCCGGCGAAAGGCATCCAGTCGGTGCGGAAGGCGGTATGGTCATTGACCATGACGGCCGAGGCATCGACCATGCGTGCCGCCTGCAGGGCGGTATTGATGTCGCGCGAAAAGACTGAGGCCTGGAAGGCGACGGGCAGGCTGTTGGCGCGCGCGATGGCGTCATCGAGATCGCTATAGCCATAGATGCAGGTGACCGGGCCGAAGACCTCTTCGGTCGAGACGCGGGCTTTGGCCGGCGGCTCGTCGAGGACAGTCGGCGCATAGACATGATCGCTGATCCGCTGGCCGCCGATCATCGCCTTGCCGCCGCCGGCGACGGCTTCCTTGACCCAGCTTTCCACCCTGTCGACTTCCTTCGGCAGGATGAGCGGACCGACCTCGGTTTCGACGAGTGTCGGATCGCCGACGCGCAGGGTGGCGACGCGGGCGGTGAAACGGTCGAGGAACTGCCGCTTGATCGCCTCATGCACATAGATCCGCTGCACCGACACGCAGACCTGGCCGGCATGGTAATAGCCGCCTTTCACCAATGACTCGATGAGACCGTCCAAATCGGCTGACTGATCGACGATGACGGGCGCGGCGCCGCCATGCTCAAGCGCGCAGCGCGTGCCTGGCGCCAGCTTGGAACGCAGATACCAGCCGACCTTGGCGGAGCCGATGAAGCTGAAGAAGGCGACACGGGGATCGGTTACCATGCGTTCGGCGAGCGCATTGTCTTCGATCACCGCCAACTGGCACAATTCCGGCGGCAGGCCCGCTTCATGTACCAGATCGACGAAATGCTTGCAGGAGAGCGGCGTCGTCGTTGCCGGCTTGATGATGACGGGGCAGCCCGTGGCGATTGCCGGCACCACCTGATGCACGACCAGATTGAGCGGATGGTTGAAGGCCGAGATCGCCACGACGACGCCAATCGGCTCCTTGGTGGTGAAGGCCCAGCGGCCTTCGCTGGCCTTGGTCAGGCCCATGGGAATCTCGCGGCCGGCCAGATGCTCCAATTCCCCAGCGGCGCTCTCGACACCATTGACCGCGCGCGTGGCTTCGATCCTGGCATCGGTCAGCGGCTTGCCGCCTTCGCGGGCGATGGTCAGGGCGAGGGTGTCGTAGTCACGTTCCATCAGCCGGGCGAGGCGCCGGAGGATGTCGATCCGTTGATGGGGCTGCAGCCAGGCTTTGCGGTTTTTGAAGCTGCGCGTCGCGGTATCCAGTTTGGTGGCGATGGTTTCGGCATTGTCGCTGGCGATTTCGGCAATCGGCGCAGCGTCGAAGGCCTGTTTGACAAGCATCTTTTCTCTCCAGCAGTTGGGGGCCGGCCAAGCGGACTGGCGGGCGAAAGGCGAGATTGGTCGAGGGTAGATATGGAGCGCAAGCGGCTATTCGTCGAGATGCTCGGCTTCCTCTGATCCGACGCAGCGGAGCTTAGCCGCCGCTCGCGCAGACCCCGCGGGGTGGGTGAAGAGAAGCCGCCGGATGCGCTTAGGTTCCCTTAAGTAGCTGTCATATCGATGAATTTCGAGACAGAGCTGACATTCCATCCCCAGTTTCATTTAGTAACTTGCAAAATGATACTTACTACATTAAGTTACTATCATAGTGATAGTAACAAGGCTGGCGCCTGCAGATATGGACGATTGCACCGTCGCCGCCAGCCAGGCCATCGGCCGACCGCTGCAACCGCTTTGACGCGAGACGCCGCATTCGAGGTCAAGGCTTGAAGGAGACATTGAAGCGATGAACGCCATATCGATGAGCCCATCCAACGCAGCCGCCGATGTCATCGACCTGAAGGCCAGCCCGGGCGAGGCGCTACAATCGCCGCCGCGCCGCCGCGTCTCCAGGAAGAAGCTCGTCCTTGGTAGCGTTTTGCTGGCGGTGATCGCCGGCGGCGCCTGGGGCGGACATTGGTGGTGGACGATGGGTCGTTATCTGGAGAGCACCGACAATGCCTATGTCCAGGCGGATATCTCGCCGATTGCCCCACAGATCGACGGTTTCATTGCCAAGGTCGAGGTCGGCGACAATCAGGTGGTGAAAGCGGGCGACGTCCTGGTGCGGATCGATGACCCTGATTTTGTCGCGCGCCGCGATCGCGCCGACGCCGCCGTCGCCACGGCCAGAGCCAATATCGCCACCCTCGACAGTCAGATCGGCTATCAGCAGAGCCGCATCGCCCAGGCCGACGCCCAGCTCGAAGCCGCCAATGCCGAACAGCGGCGCGCACAGCAGCAGTTCGATCGCTATGCCAAGCTGGTGGACGACAAGGTCATTTCGCATCAGGAATATGACGACGCGCAGGCGACCCTGACCAAGGGCAAAGCCGATGTCATCCGCAGCGCTGCCGCGATCACTGCCGAGAAGGCGCAGCTGACCGTGATCCAGGCCGAGCGCAATGAAAGTGAGCAGAAGCTGCACGAGGCGACGGCGCAAGCAAGGCTGGCCGCGCAGGATCTCGAAAAGACCGTCATCCGTGCGCCCATCGATGGCGTCATCGGCAATCGCAACGTCCGCGTCGGCAATTACGTGCATGCCGGCAATCAGTTGCTCTCGATCGTGCCGAACGAAGTCTATGTCGTCGCCAATTTCAAGGAGACGCAGCTGACACATATGAAGGTCGGGCAGAGGGTCGAAATCGATGTGGACGCCTATCCCGGCGTTGCGATCTCCGGCGAGGTGCAGAGTTTCGCCCCGGCCAGCGGTGCCCTCTTCAGCCTGTTGCCCCCCGAAAACGCTACCGGCAACTTCACCAAGATCGTCCAGCGCCTGCCGGTCCGCATCAAAGTGCCGGCACAGACGCTATTGCAGGGCCTGTTGCGTCCCGGCCTCTCGGTGGAATCAACCGTCAATACAGCGAGCTGAGGTCGTGGCCAGAACGCAGCGACCATAAATCACCGGCCCGGATGCATCCAATGGCGGTGCGTGACGATGCGCTCGGCCAGGAGATCGATGAAGCAACGCAATTTTGCCGAGAGATGCTGGCGGTGCTGATAGATGGCATTGATGCCGAATTCGACTGGCTTATAGTCCGGCATGATCGATACCAAACGCCCCGCCTCGAAATCCTCTGCCGTGACGAAGCCCGGCGCCAGGAACAGTCCCTCACCGGTGAGCGCGGCGATCCGCAGGGCCTCGGCGCTGTTGGTGACGAGATTGCCGCTGACGCGCTGCGCCACCTCCTTGCCGTCCGGCCCGGCAAAGTGCCACTCGTCGCCATAGTGGTAGAGCGAGTATCGGAGGCAATTATGCTGCGTGAGGTCGGCGGGCTTCTCGGGCGCCGGATGATTTTCCAGATAGCCGGGTGAGCAGCAGAGAATATGCCGCCACGTGGTGAGGCGCCGCACGATCAGGCTGGAATCAGGTGCCGGCAAGGTGCGGATCGCCAGATCAACCCCCTCGTCGATGAGATCGATCATCCGCTCGCCGATCTGAAGGTCGACGGCCATTTCCGGATAGCGCGACAGATATTCGGTCACCACCGGGGCGATAAATCGCACGATATGGGTGCTGGTATAGAGCGTGAGCTTTCCCTTGGGCGTCGATTGCAGGGCACTGGCAGTCTCGTCGGCCTCCTCGAGATCCGAAAGGATCTGGGTGCAGCGGTCGTAATAGGCCTTGCCGACATCCGTCAGGCTGACCTTGCGGGTGGTGCGGTTAAGCAGCCGGACACCCAGCCGATCTTCCAATGACTGGATATGATTGCTGACCATGGTCACCGACATGTTCAGACGCCGGGCCGCTGCGGAAAACCCACCATTATCAACTACTTGAACGAATGCCGTCAGGGTCGTTAAGCGATCCATGCTTCCCCCAATCGCGGAAAATTCCCATCATCGGCAGCCTTAGCATTGCGCGGCCGATTATCAAATCGCGTCGCCAGACAAGGCTTGGCCGGGTCGATTATCATATGTGGCTGGATAGTCCTTCCCTTTTTCTGCGGATTATCGCACGGCCAACCCGAACATACCTTTCCTCCAAGAATGCGGCGTAACGCAACGGCCGCAATTGGAGGACTGGGACCATGATCGAGGCCATTGAAAGCCCAACCCCTCGCCCGGCCGGCCGGACGCTGAACCGGCAGACCACCAAGCTGATCCTGAAGCGCGGCGTTTCCGCTCTGCTGCTGCTCGGCGCCCTCGTGGCGGCGGGTTATTACGGCGAGCGCTACTGGACCATCGGCCAATATCAGCAATCCACCGATGACGCCTATGTAAAGGCAGATTTCACCGTCGTTGCCCCGAAGGTCGCCGGCTATATCGCCGAGGTGCTCGTCCAGGACAACCAGCAGGTCAAGGCCGGCCAGCTCCTGGCCCGCATCGATGACCGCGATTTCCGCACAGCCCTTGATCAGGCGCGCGCCGATGTGACGGCGACCGAAGCGGCGATCCATCATCTCGATGCCGAGGTTTCCCTGCAGCAATCGGTCATCGACCAGGAGAAAGCCAATATCACCGCTGCCGAGGCCGCGCTGAAATTTGCCCAGGCGGATCGCGATCGCTACCAGGATCTCGTCAAGACGGGCTCCGGCACCCTGCAGCGCGCCCAGCAGACCGAAGCCGCCCTTGGGGAAAAGACCGCAGAGTTGCAGGGCAGCCGCGCCGGCCTGGTCGCAGCCCAGAAGCAGATCGATGTCCTCGCGGCGGAGCGCGCCAATGCAGTCGCCCAGCACGATCACAATCTTGCTGTCGCCCATCAGGCAGAACTCAATCTTTCCTATACGACCATTACCGCGCCGGTCGACGGAACGGTCGGTGCCCGCTCGCTGCGGGTCGGGCAATATGTCCAGGCCGGTTCGCAGCTGATGGCCGTGGTGCCGCTGCATGCCGTCTATGTGGTGGCGAATTTCAAGGAGACCCAGCTCACTTACGTGCGGAGCGGCCAGCCGGTGGCGGTCGAAGTCGACAGTTTTCCCGGCGTTAAGCTGAGTGGCCACGTCGACAGCCTGGCGCCGGCCAGCGGCCTCGAGTTCTCGCTGCTGCCGCCCGATAACGCTACCGGCAATTTCACCAAGATCGTGCAGCGCATCCCGGTGAAGATCGTCTTCGACAACGATGCGCTCGCCGGCCTGTTGCGCTCCGGTATGTCGGTGACGCCGACCATCGACACCAAGCAGGCGACATTGGAAGCGGAACGGCAGGACGAAACGCATAACCTGGTCGCCGATCTGACTGCGACCGCGAAGAAGGGGAGCTGAGCCATGGTTGCCAATGTGCAGCAAGCCGGTTCCACGGCGCATCGGCTCCAGTCGCTGCAGCAGCCGGCCTCGACCCTGCCGGCGGATCATGTCTCGTTGAAGAGCTGGGTTGCCGTGATCGGCGCCACCATCGGCGCTTTCATGGCGGTCCTGAATATTCAGATCGTCAATGCCTCGCTGGCCGATATCCAGGGCGCCATCGGGGCGGGCATCGATGATGGTGGCTGGATATCGACATCCTATCTGGTGGCGGAGATCATCGTCATCCCACTGACCGCCTGGTTGGCGCGGGTGTTCTCCCTGCGGATCTATGTGCTGACCAACGCCATCCTGTTCCTGATTTTCTCGGCGGCCTGCGCTTTCGCGCATAATCTTGGCCAGATGATCGTGCTGCGGGCCATTCAGGGCTTTGCCGGGGGGGTTCTCATTCCCATGGCCTTCACCATCATCATTACCCTGCTGCCGAAGTCGAAGCAGCCGATCGGTCTTGCCATGTTCGCCATCTCGGCCACTTTCGCGCCGGCGATCGGCCCTACCATCGGCGGCTATCTCACCGAAAATTGGGGCTGGGAGTATATTTTCTACGTCAACCTGGTGCCGGGGGTTGTCATGGTGGCGATGCTGTGGTTCTCGCTGGAATCCTCGCCCATGCAGCTCTCGCAGTTTTGGCAGGGGGATTGGCCGGGGGTCTTCACCATGGCGATCGGCTTCGGCACGCTGCAGACGGTGCTGGAAGAGGGCAATAAGGATGACTGGTTCGGCTCGCCCTTCATCACGCGCCTCTCCGTCATCTGCGCGGTTTCCCTGAGCCTGTTCATATGGATCGAACTGACCAGCAAGAAGCCGCTGCTTAATCTGCGGCTGTTGGTCAGGCGCAATTTCGGCTTCGGTATCCTCGCCAATTTCCTGATGGGGACGGCCCTCTACGGCTCGGTCTTCATCCTGCCGCAATATCTGGCACGTATTCAGGGCTACAATTCAGAGCAGATCGGCATGGTCCTGGCTTGGACCGGCCTGCCGCAGCTGGCGCTGATCCCGTTCGTCCCGAAGCTGATGAAGCGCTTCGATCCACGGCTGGTGATCGCTTTCGGCTTCATCCTCTTTTCAGCCAGCAACTTCATGAATATCTACATGACCGCGGATTACTCCGGCCCGCAGCTTCTGTTGCCGAATATCGTCCGTGCGATCGGCCAGGCCTTCGCCTTTGCGCCGCTCTCGGCCGTAGCGACGGCCGGCATCGAGAAAGAGAATGCCGGTTCCGCCTCCGCGCTTTTCAATATGATGCGCAATATCGGTGGTGCGATCGGCATCGCCATGCTGCAGACTTTCCTGACCAAGCGGGAGCAGTTCCATTCCAATATCCTGACCCAGGCCATCTCCCTGACGCAGGAGGCGACCAATGAGCGGCTGCAACAACTGACCGACTACTTCCTTGCCCATGGCGCCGGCAGCCGCTACGAGGCCTGGCATCAGGCGGTCATCGCCATTGCTCAAACAGTCCGGCAGCAGTCCTACGTCCTCGCCTTCAGCGACACCTTCTTCCTGCTGGGCGTGGCTCTGGGGGGCGCCCTGCTGGCCAGCCTGCTGCTGAAAAAGCCAGGCAATCTGCAGGGCGGCGGCGGCGCACATTAACGCTCGTCTCCCCCAGGCCAAGGACTTGGCGTGGGCCTCAATCCGTGGTCGCCCGCGCGATTGCAGCGACTGTCCCGGCGAACTGGAAAGTCCTTCACCGATTATGTGGATTATCAATCAGGTGCAAGAGACGCATCTTTCCATTGTCGAAACGCAGTGGATTTTCAGCGCAGCAGCCCGACCGACACTGCATCAGCTAGGAGAAGAACGATGACACCGCGTCTCAATCCGTACAAAGCCGCCCCCGATGCCATGAATGCCGTCGTCGCCCTGGAGAATCACATCGCCGCGGCCGGCCTCGAAAGCTCGCTGGTCGAGCTGGTTAAGACCCGTGCCTCGCAGATCAATGGCTGCGCCTATTGCATCCATATGCATACCCGCGACGCCCGTGCCCATGGCGAGACCGAGGAACGTCTGTATCTGCTGAATGCCTGGCGCGAATCGCCGCTCTATACGGCCCGCGAGCGCGCTGCCTTGGCCTGGGTCGAGGCGGTGACATTGGTTGCCGATACGCATGTTCCCGATGAGGACTATCAGATCGTCAGGGCGCAGTTCTCGGAAGAGGAAATCGTCAAGCTGACGGTCCTGATCGGCACCATCAATATCTGGAACCGTGTGGCCATCAGCTTCCGTGCCGTTCACCCGATAAGAGCCGGCAGCGCCGCCTGATCGCCACCATGAGCCACGGGAGAGCATCATGAAGAGCTCATTGATCCAGAAGCGTATGTCGGGCGGCCTCGCGGCTATCCTGATCCTGAGCGCCACCGTGCTGGGCGCGCCCGGCATTGGCTCGGCCGATGAAGTTACTGGCACCGTGATTGTCAGCTATGTGCCGGGCGGCAGGTCACCGAAGCATCATCATGCCGGTAGCGTTCTTGCCTACGTGCTGCGTGGCGCCATCCGTTCCGAGAATTCGGCGACCGGTGCAGTGCGCGTCTACCAGGCCGGAGAGAGCTTCTTTGAGCCGGCCGGCAGCACGCATATCGTCAGCGAGAACGCCAGCACGACCGAGCCGGCTCGTCTGCTGGCGGTCTTTGTTGCCGATGACGGCGCGCATCTCACCACGATCGACAAGTGATCCGGCGTTATTGGGGAGAGGCAGCCACCGGCGTGGCCTTTCCCGGAGGAACCCGACATGCAGGATCTCGGTGAAAAGTCGTCACGGAAGTACCGCAAGGGCGACAGCGCTCCGGTAAAGACGCAGGCGGTTCTCGAGATCGTCGAGTGGTTGGCGAGCAATGATTGCCATGAATTGGACGATGCGGGGCTAATCGCGGGCCTCGGCCTGCGGCTGCGCAAGATCGGCCTCCCGGTCGATCGCCTGACCCTCCATCTGCGTACCTTGCATCCGGAGATATTCGGCCGCACCGTCGCCTGGGCGCCAAATGAGCCCGTGGAAGTTCGCGATCGGGAACATGGCATCCTCTCCACCGGTGCCTTCGCCGGCAGCCCGCTTCGCCAAGTCATGGACACCGGTGAGGCGGTCCGCGTGCGGCCGGCAGGCGATATCCCGCCAGCCTGGACCGGGATCGACATTTTTCAGGGCCGTCATCTCGTCGAATATTACATCGTGCCGCTTTGCAATACCGATGGCCCGGTGAGCGCCGCCTCTTTCTGCACGGCAGCGTGCGGCGGCTTCTCCGCCTTCGATCTTGCTACGCTGGACCGCGTTCTGCCGGCGCTGCGCAATGTCTGCGAATTGCGCCTCCTGCGTCGCACCGAATTGACTCTGTTCGACACTTATATCGGCGCGACCACGGCGCAGCGCATTCTCGCCGGCCATATCCGGCGGGGCGCCGTCGAGACGCTTGAGGCGGCGCTGCTGCTCTGCGATCTGCGTGGCTTCACGGAACTCTCCAATCGCCTGCCTGGCAGCCGTGTTCTCAAACTGCTCGATATCTATTTCGATCATGTCGTGCCGGCGATCGCGGAAGCCGGCGGCGAGGTTCTCAAATTCATGGGCGATGCGGTCCTCGCCTTCTTTCCCAAGGATGATCCCGCTGCCTCCTGTGCCGCCGCTTTGCGCGGCGCCCTCGTCGCTTTGGCGCGGCTGCGGGAAGTGGCCGAACCCGACGCCGCGCTGCAGGCAGGTATCGCGCTGCATTACGGCACTGTCAGTTATGGCAATATCGGTTCCGGTCAACGCCTCGATTTCACGGTGTTCGGTCCCGACGTCAATCTCGTCAGTCGCATCCAGGGTGCCTGCAGCAGCACCGGTCAGCCTTTGCTGATGTCTTCGCGTATGGCCGGCTTATTGCCCCGATCTGTCACTGCCTCGATCGGCGGCCATGCGTTGCGTGGTTTTGTCGAACAGGTCGAGCTTTACACCGTCAAGTCGGCGTCGAGCGTGCGAATCCGGCAGTAACCGCTTCCTTCCTCTGCGCGATTCGGTCGCATGTGCGCCGGCAGGCTTCTTCTTCTATATAAGAGGTACAAACAATACCGCTTTTAAATCCGTTCAATCGCAAACCGACATCAGAGGAAGATCACGATGTTAAGTGCTGCAACACGGAAGTTGGTCCGAGATACGGTGCCGGCCCTCAAGGAGCATGGGGTGAGGCTGACCCGACACTTCTATCAACGGATGTTCAGCCGCAATCCGGAGCTGAAGCATGTGTTCAATCAGGCGCATCAGGCCAATGGTGAACAGCAGCAGGCGTTGGCAATGGCCGTGCTGGCTTATGCCGAGAATATCGACGATCCCTCCGTTTTATTGCCGGTGCTCACCCGTATCGCCCACAAGCATGCCAGTCTCGGCATTCGCGCCGAGCACTACCCGATTGTCGGTATGCATCTCCTTGCTTCCATTCGCGAGGTGATGGGTGCCGCGGCCAGTGACGCATTGATCGATGCCTGGGCTGCTGCTTATGGTCAGTTGGCGGATATGCTGGTCGAAGCGGAGAACAAGCTTTACACGGATGCGGCAACGGCCAAGGGCGGCTGGTCGGGCTGGCGCCCGTTCCGGATCGGTCGACGCACACAGGAGAGCGAGGAGATCACCTCGTTCTACCTCTATCCGGTGGATGGCGGTGCTGTGCCTGATTTCCTGCCGGGCCAATTCGTCAGCGTCCGCGGCAGGGCAGGCGACGGCACGCTCATCCAGCCCCGGCAATACAGCCTTTCCGATGCGCCGAATGACCACTATCTGCGGCTGTCGATCAAGCGCGAGGCCGGGCTCTCGGATCGGCCCGATGGTCTCATTTCCAACTGGATGCATGACGATGTGAGAGAGGGCGATCTGATTGAGCTCTCGCCGCCTTTCGGCGATTTCAACCTTCATCTCGACCGCGACACGCCGGTGGTGCTGATCAGTGGCGGCGTCGGCCTCACACCTATGGTGTCAATGCTGAACCACGTCACCCGCGAACAGCCGGAGCGACAAGTGGTCTTCGTGCATGGCGCCCGTCACCGCGGCGTACATGCCCTGGGCGATCACCTCCGCCAGCTGACGGCATCGCATCCACGGCTCGACACCGCGATTTTCTATGAGCTGGCGGGGCCGGAAGACCGGCCGGGCGTGGATTATCACCAGATTGGCCGTGTCGATCTGGGCGCGATCCGTGATCGGGTCATCCTGCCGGAAGCTGACTATTACCTCTGTGGTCCGGTGCCTTTCATGCGGGCCAAGCTCCAGGAGTTGCAGTCATTCGGCATACCGTCGGCACGGATCCATTACGAAGTCTTCGGCTCCAGCCTCGCTGCCGCAGCCTGAGCTGACAGGTCGAGCCGCTTATCTTTCGCGGGGCCGATGATCGCTTCATCGGCCCGCGACTATTGCGCGATGGCGAGATAGGCGGGAACAGTGAGGATGGAGAGGATGGTGGAGACCAGGATGACGTTGGAAGTCACGTCGGCCTCCCGACGGTAGAATTCGGCCAGCATGAAGGGGCCGGTACCGGTCGGCAGGGCGGAAAGCAGGACCGCGGCATGGGTGGTAAATGTCGGCAGCCGGAAGACGAAAGCTGCGAGAAGCCAGACCAGGACAGGCTGGGCAATCAGTTTCAGGATAATGAGCGGCAGGCAGTTCGCAATATCGCGTTTGTTGACGCCGTGCCGCTGCGCCAGAAAGAGGCCGAGCGCCACCAGGGCACAGGGTGAGGCCGTGCCGCCCAGCATTTTAAAGACGCCTTCCACCGGCGCCGGCAGGGTCAGCCCGCTGAGCGGCACGAGGGCTCCCAGAACCGGCGCGATCAGCAGGGGATTCTTGGCCAGCGACCGGACGACCGCCATGATCAGGCGCAGGCGATTGCGCTCCTTGTGCATGCCGATTTCAATCAGAATGATCGCGGCCCCGAAAATGACGCAGACGGTTATGATGGCGGCGATCGTCGTCGGTATCTGAGAGGCGGGGCCGAAAGCCGCCAAAGCGAGAGGGAAGCCCATATAGCCGGTATTTGCATAGCCGGCATTGAGGCCATCGATCGCCGCGTCGGCCAAGGTCCGCTTAAGCCCCAGGCGTATCGCAACGGTCGCCAGGAAGATCGCAAAGCTGCCGAGGCCGAAAGCGGCGATGAAGCCGGGTTGCCACAATTCGGCGCCATGGCTATGCGCGACGATATCGAAAAGAAGCGCCGGCAGCGCCAAATAGACGACGAAGCGGTTAAGCTCTGTCGTCGCATGCGGTCCAAGAACCCCAATCTTGCTTGCTCCCCAACCCGCGCCAATCAGGGCGAAAATCGGGAGTACCACCCATAAAGTCGAAAACATGAAGATCCGGTGAGAGAACTGTCAACACCAGTCATACATGAGTGGCGCCATGGATCAACTGCCGATCCGTCGGGCGGCCCGCTTTGAGGCGGTTAGCTGCACGGCATAACATCGCCAAAGTTCTCTTCTCCGCGGCGCAGACCGATCGAACGCCGGCACAGGCTCGCTTCGATCTGTCAATCCTCGGGGTGGCCGCTGCCGGCAAATGTGCCGCCCTGATAGAGGGTAGCCGGGTCGGCCGGATCTTCCGCCATGGATGACATGATCCGTGCGCGCCAGGGGACGGAGCTTCTTTTGGGCCGCCAGCCGAGGAAGGATGCCTGGCTGTTATCCCACCAGACTTCCTCATTATCCGATACGCCATAGACAATGGCATTGCCGAGCCGCGGCACCGAGAAGGCACAGGCGCAGAGATCGCACAGATCTTCAACGGCGAGCCATGTCGCCAGCATGCGCGGATTGCGGGGTTCCGGGAAGCAGGAGCCGATGCGTATGGAAAGGCATTCCTGGCCGAACTTGTCGAAATAGAGGCTTGCCAGGTTTTCGCCGAATACCTTGGAGACACCATACAGCGAGTCCGGGCGCGGCAGCACCGTCGCGTCGATCCGTTGATCACGGCGGTAGAAGCCGACGACGTGATTCGAGCTGGCGAAAATGACACGTGGCTTGCCGTGGCGGCGCGCGGCCTCGAACAGATTGTAGACGCCGATGATATTGCCGTTGAGGATAAGATCGAAAGGCTTCTCGGTCGAGATGCCGCCGAGATGAAGGATGCCGTCGACGCCGCCGACCAGCTTATCCACGGCGTTCTTGTCCGCCAGGTCGCAGGGCCGAAAGCTTTCATGGGCCTGCAGGTCGCTGATCGGCGTTATATCGGAGAGCAAGACGGTTTCGGCGAGGACCGGCAGCATCGGACGGATCGCCATGCCGACACCGCCCGCGGCGCCGGTCATCAAAAGACGCTTAAGCATATTTCCGTTCCTAGTTGAGCAATCGCGGCAGGGTCAGCGACATCGCCGGTACATAGGTTACCAGCATCAGCGCGACGAAGATGGCAAGATAGAACGGCCAGATGGTTTTAACAGCCTGCTCGATGCGCACCCCGCCGATCGCGCATCCGACGAACAGGCAGGCGCCGACTGGTGGGGTGCAGAGGCCGAGGCCGAGATTCATCATCAGCAGGATGCCGAACTGGATCGGGCTCATACCGAGACTGACCACGACCGGCAGGAAGATCGGCGTGCAGATCAGGATCAACGGCGCCATATCCATGACCATGCCAAGGACGAGCAAGGCGACATTCAGCAGGAACAGAATGACATAGGGATTGTCGGAGACGGAGGTGAACATGAGCGACAGCGTTTCCGGCACCCGATAAAGCGCCAGCAGGTAGCCAAAGGCTGAGGCGCAGCCGACCAGGATCATGACCAGGGCGGTGGTTTTAACCGAATTGGCGACCGCCGCTTTGAAGCCGGGCCAGGTCAGCTGGCGGTAGACGAGCCCGGTGACGACGATGGCATAGATCGCGCCGAAAGCACCCGATTCCGTCACCGTCAGCACACCGGAGAGGACCCCGCCGACAACGATCACGGCGGTGAGCAGGCCGGGCAGGGACACGAAAAAGCTGGTGACGAGCACTTGCCAGCCGGGAAAGCGCTCAGCCTTGTACCCGCGCCGAATGGCGACGACATAGGCTGCGACAGCCAAGAAAAAGCACATGACGATGCCGGGAATGATGCCCGCCATGAAGAGCTGGCTGAGGGAAATGCCGCCCCCGGCTGCTACAACATAGATGATCATGTTATGGCTGGGCGGTATGACGATCCCGGCGATCGAGGAGGTTACCGTCACATTGACCGCGTAATCGGCGTCATAACCTTTTTCTTTCATGATCGGCATCAGGGTTGCGCCGAGTGCGGAAGCATCTGCAACGGCCGAACCGGTGATGCCGCCGAACAGCATGGATGAGGCCACGTTGACGACGCCGAGGCCGCCGCGGCTCGCGCCGACCGCGGCGGCTGCCAGGCGAACCAGTCGAGCCGCGATCCCGCCATGCAGCATCAACTCCCCTGCGAAGATGAAGAAGGGAATGGCAAGCAACGAGAAGACGGAAATGCCGGCAAGGATCCGCTGGAAGGCGACGAATAGCGGCAATCCTTCGTACATGAAGGTGGCGATGGCGGAAATGCCGATCGCGAAAGCCACGGGCGCACCGATGATCAGGGAGAAGAAGAACAGCCCGAAGAGAATGATCAGTCCCATGTTATGCGACCTATAAGGTGTCAGGCTTGCGGTTGCGGGCCATGGCGCCGCTGACGAGATCGGCTGCCGAGAACAGCATGATGAGGATACCGCTGATCAGGAGGGGTGCCGCACGCCAGCTCTCGGAGAGGCCGATCATGGGGATTTCGCGATCATGATTGGTCGCAACCAGCGTCCAACCCTGCCAAGCCATGAACCCGCCGAAGACGATGACGGTCAGCTCCGAAAGGCAGCGCATGATCATGCGGGGAATTTTCGGCAGTTTCTCGCGGATGAAGTCGATGCTGAGATGGGTATGGCGACGCACGCCGACTGCCGCGCCAAGAAAAGTGATGTAGTTGATGAGCAGGAGTGAGAGTTGCTCCACCCAGGTCGGCGTGTCGTTCAGAATATAGCGTCCAAAGACCAGCCATCCGAAGACGGCGATCAGGACGACAACGGCAATGCCGGCAATGAGCATGCATAGCCAGGCTATCCCATCGAGAGCGCGGTTGATCGTTGCGGCGGATCGGTCGGACGGAGCGGCCACGGTCAGCCCTCCTGCATCATTGTAAGCATGCGCCAAGGGAACCCTCCTTGTTAGCAGATCGCAAGATGGCGGCGCCGATGCTCAGTTGGTGGCGCGGATCTCGTCGACTAGTGCCTTCATTTCAGGATGCGCCTTGTAGTATTTATCGTAGACCGGCTGCATCGCCTTCTGAAACGGGCTCAGATCCGTAATCTCGTTGATCTTGGCGCCTTCCTGTTCGACCTTTTCCTTGGCCTTTTCGGTGGCGGCCGCCCAGAGCTCACGCTGCATCTTGGCGGCATCGATCGCGGCCTGGCGGACGATTTTCTGATTGTCGAGCGAAAGGGCGTCCAAGCTTGCCTTGGAGACGCAAAGGCATTCCGGAATGATCAGGTGGTCGGTAGTCGAGTAATACTTCGCCACCTCGTAGTGGTTGGTCTCCGCATAGGACGGATAATTGTTCTCCGCGCCGTCGATCACACCCGTCTTCAGCGACTGGTAGACCTCACCGAAGGCCATCGGCGTAGCATTGCCGCCCATGGCCTGGATCATGTCGACATAGAGGTTGTTGTCCATGACGCGGATCTTGAGGCCCTTGACGTCGTCCGGCTTGGTAATGGGCCGCTTGGTGTTGTACATGCTGCGCGCGCCTGAATCGAACCAGGAAAGTGCGACAAGGCCTTTCTGCGACAAGGCATCGCTGAACTTCTGGCCGATGGTTCCGTCCATCGCCTTGTGCATCTGGTCGACGCTGTTGAAGAGAAAGGGCAGCGAGAGAACGTCGGTCATCGGAACGATCGGTCCCATCGGGCCTAGGTTGAAATTGGCGAAATCAAGTGCGCCATTGCGCGTCTGTTCGATTGCGTCCGACTGATCGCCGAGAACGGCGTTGTTATAAACGGTCGCTGTTATGTCGCCCTTGGTGCCATCCGTGATGGCCTTGGCGAATTGTTCCAGTGCCACGGTGTTGGGATATCCCGGCGCATGGATGTTCCAGCCGCGCCATTGTTTGGCGCTCGCGATCGAGCTGCCGGCACAGAGCACGGCGCTCGCCAGGATGGCGGTGCAGATGATCGACCGGACTTGGCCCCACATATCTTCCTCCCCGTATATGACGATTGTTGTAATATGTCATTGTTAATGTCATCATATAACTAAGAGATAAGTCGTCAAGATTAATCTCGACGGGATTCGGGTGGCTCCGCTATAGGTGGCGGGAGCGAAAAGAGGGATGGCCGTGCGGTCTCGCGGCTTCGGAGGCGTGATGTGACGAGTTCGCAGAGTGCGGAACAAGCGGGACGAGAAGAGAGGCAAAGCCCCGGGCGTAAGAACCTCGTCGGGAAGGTCAGCGATCAATTGCGCCAGGCGATTCTCGCCGGCGACTTCCAGCCCGGTGACAAGCTGCCGAGCGAAGCGGGCCTGACGCAACGCTTTGATGTCAGCCGGACGGTGATCCGGGAAGCGATCGCTTCCTTGCGGGCCGATGGATTGGTCGAGGCGCGCCATGGCGTCGGCGTCTTCGTGCTGACAAACCAAATGGCCGGCACCTTGTTGCTTCAGCCCACGGATACGTCGCGGATTTCTTCGATTATCGAGATGCTTGAGTTGCGCGCGGCGGTGGAAATAGAGGCCGCGGGCCTGGCTGCGGCGCGACGGTCCCCGGCACAGATGGAGGTGATCTTCGAGCGCTTCGATGATCTCAGCGTTCTCATCGCCGAGGGCAAGCCGACGACGGCCGCCGATTTCGCCTTCCATGTCGCGATCGCCAACGCCACTAACAATCCTCGCTTTCGCGAATTCTTTGAGATGATGGGCAAAGCCGTCATTCCGCGCTCATCGCTGCAGGAAGGGCGCCCCGAACGCACGGCCGCAGGCTATCTGGAGCAGATCCAGGCAGAGCACAAGCTGATCGCCGAGGCGATTCTGGCGCGCGACGAAGAGGCAGCGCGAGATGCGGTGCGGACGCATCTTAAAGGCAGTCTCCAGCGCTACCGGAATTTGATCCGGCAGAGCTGATTTTAGTCATCATATCTCTTATTGACAGAGATATGATGTGAACTATGATCCGGTCAAACTGTTGCACTCAGTCGAACGGGATCTGACCTCTCATGGAACCCAATGCCCTGAAAGCCGCCCTCGGGGCGGGTCTCCTGTCATTCCCCGTCACTCCTTTCGGTTCCGACGGCGCCTTTAACAGCCGGGTTTACGCCGATCACGTCGGCTGGCTCTCCGGCTTCGCCGCGAGTGTCCTGTTCGCAGCCGGCGGAACCGGCGAATTCTTTTCTCTGGCGCCCGAAGAACTGCCCGCGATCGTTCGGGCGGCGAAGGCTGCCGCAGGCGAGACGCCGATCGTCTCGGGATGCGGCTACGGGACGCGCATGGCAGTGTCACTCGCCAGGGCGGCCGAAGATGCCGGCGCGGACGGCATCCTGCTCCTGCCGCATTACCTGATCGAAGCGAGCCAGGACGGGCTGTTCGCCCATATCAAGGCGGTCTGCGACGCGGTGAAGATCGGCGTGATGATCTATAATCGCGATAATTCGATCGTCGAAGCCGACACTTTGGCCAGGCTTTGCGAACAATGTCCCAATCTGATCGGCTTCAAGGACGGATCGGGCAAGATCGGCTTGGTGCGCGAAATCACCGCGAAGCTGGGCGATCGCCTGACATATCTCGGGGGCATGCCGACGGCGGAATTGTTCGCCGATGCGTATCTGGGGGCAGGGGTCACGACCTATTCTTCCGCCGTATTCAACTTCGTGCCGAAACTGGCACAGGAATTTTATGCGGCATTGCGCGCCGGCCAGCGCGTACGGACGGATGCAATTCTCAAAGAGTTCTTCTATCCTTTCATGAAGATCCGCGACCGCAAGAAAGGCTATGCGGTCGCGGCCATCAAGGCGGGCGTGCGGCTGATCGGTTTTGATGCCGGAACGGTGCGCGCGCCGCTCACCGACCTCACGGAGGAAGAGACGCGAATGCTGGCGCAGCTGATCGAACCCTACCGTGCCTGAAGCGCCGCGCATGAAGATTGAAACGGTCAGAACCCATATTCTCGATCACAAGCTTTCCCAGGTATTCGAAAGCGCTTCCATGCGCTTTGATCGCCGCCAGCACTGCCTGGTCGAGATCATCTGCTCGGATGGTACGACCGGCTGGGGCGAATGTCTCGGCCCCGCATTACCCAATGCAGCAATCGTCAAGGCCTACGCGCCGGCCCTCGTCGCCCGCAATCCACTGGAAACCGAACGCCTCTGGATCGAGCTCCACAATCTTTTGCGCGATCAGGGGCAGCGGGGACTGACCGTCACCGCGTTGTCGGGCATCGATGTCGCCCTCTGGGATATCAAGGGCAAGCATTTCGGCGCCTCGATTTCGACTTTGCTCGGCGGCAGGTTCCGCGAGAGCGTGAAAGCCTATGCGACCGGCGGCTTTCGCAAGCAGGGGACCGATCGCGTCAGCGATATTGCCGAGGAAGTCGGCGGTTATGCAAAGCAGGGTTTCCATGCCGTCAAGATCAAGATCGGCTTCGACGTCGAAGAGGATCTGCGGGTCATCGCCGCCGCGCGCGAGGCGATCGGCCCGAAGACGCGTCTGATGATCGATGCCAATCATGGTTATGACACCTTGGAAGCGGTCGAGCTCGGGCGGCGTGCCCAGCCCTATGGCATCGACTGGTTCGAGGAGCCGGTGCTGCCGGAGGATCTGGAAGCCTATGGTACGGTGCGGGCGGGCCAGCCCATTCCCGTCGCCGGCGGTGAGACTTGGCATACGCGCTATGGCATGCGCGAGCCGCTTGCCACACGCGCCGTCGACATACTTCAGCCGGATCTTTGCGGTGTCGGCGGCTTCAGCGAGATGCGGCGTGTGGCGGATATGGCAGCGATGCATGGGATACGCCTGGTGCCGCATGTCTGGGGAACCGGCGTCGCTCTCGCCGCCGGCCTGCAGTTCATGGCGGCGCTGCCGCCCAATCCGCCGCGTCACAATCCGATCGAACCGATCCTGGAATTCGACCGCACCGTCAATCCATTCCGCCAAGCGGTGTTGTCGGCGCCGATAGAGCATGAGGGCGGCATCGTCGCCATTCCGGGGGGACCCGGTCTTGGCGTCGAGATCAATCGGGCGGCGCTCAACGAATTTGCGCTCAAAGAAGATTGATCCGTGACGGCCATCCCCGCCAATACGCGACCGCTTGACGGTCCGCCGCCGCGATTGAAGGCTCCAGCGGGTGGCACCGACTGTCATATGCATTTCTACCTGCCCGGTTTCGCGGCCCGGCCGAGCGGACCGCCGATCGCCGAATTGGCGACCGTGGAGGATTACGCGGTCGTGCAGCGGCGTCTCGGTCTCGACCGTGTCGTAATCGCGCAATCAAATGCCTGTCAGTTCGACAATGGCGCGACCCTCGCTGCCTTGGAACAGATCGGCAAAGAGCAGGCGCGAGCCGTCATCGCCGTTGCGCCTGATATGACGCTGAAAGAGTTGGAACTGCTGGACCGGCAGGGAGTGCGGGGCGCACGCATCATGAATCTGCCGGGTGGTGCCGTAAAAATCGCCGACATGAAGCCGATTGAACGGCTGGCGCGCGGCGTGGGCTGGCACCTGCTGGTCCAGTTCAACGGCCAGGAAATCGCCCAGCACCTGGATGCGCTACGCGCGATTGAGACGGATTACGTCATCGATCACATCGGCAAGTTCATGCCCCCGGTTCCGCCTGAAGATCCGCGGATAGATGAGATTCTTCGCCTGGTCGACCGTGGCAACGCCTGGGTCAAGATCTGCGGCGCCTATGAGACGAGTGAGACCGGCCGCCCGGACTATGCCGATGTCGCGGCGGTGGCGAAGCGGATCATCTCTCACGCCCCTGACCGCATCATCTGGGGCTCTAACTGGCCCCATGTCGGCGTCCCGCGCGGCGCCTATCCTGACGACGCGGAGCTGCTTAACTTTCTGCTGGATTGCGCCCCGCCTGCGGCCCGCAGGCAGATTCTCGTCGAGAACCCGGCTCGCCTTTACGGCTTCTGAGTTCTCCTGCGGCACGCTTGGCTGTGATCGCCGCGGTTAATCCAATGTACGGCTTTGAGCGGCCAGCGCCTTGCGCGTGTCGGCTGTCCCTGTCGGCGACAGGGAACAGCGGCCTCGGCAATTTGTTGTCGATGAACAGGGATTCCTGGCTTGATATTTCCTGGTTGTCAGTCATCCGTCGGGGCTAAAGGCGGTTCATATTCCGATGTTTTGGGACCAGGAAGTTCGCGTCGGGAAGGCGGTGGGAACCGTCTGTCGCCCCGGTAGTTAATTTCTCCGAGCATCGCCGATTTCTCTTCGTTACAGGCCGCCCATGTCCATCACGATCAACGGGAAATCCGTTTCCCTCCCCGCCGATATGCGCGTCTCTCTGCTCGATCTCCTGCGAGAACATCTGCATCTCAGTGGCACCAAGAAGGGTTGCAATCAAGGCGCTTGTGGTGCCTGTACGGTGCTCGTCGATGGCGAGCGCATCCTGTCCTGCCTCGCGCTCGCCGTGCAATACGACGGCCGGTCGGTGACCAGCATCGAGGGCCTCGCAGCTGAGGGTGACTTTCACCCCCTCCAGCGCGCCTTCATGGAGCATGACGGCTTCCAGTGCGGTTACTGCACGCCCGGACAGATCTGTTCGGCGATCGGGATGGCGGCTGAGATGCGGCGCGGCCTACCGAGCGTGTTGACCGCTGATCTTGCCGCGCCTGAGATCGCACTCGATCGCGATGAACTTCGTGAAAGAATGAGCGGCAACCTCTGCCGGTGCGGCGCCCATAACGGCATCATGGATGCGATCGCGCAGGCGATCGCCATGGGAGAAGCGAAATGACGCCTTTCACCTATGCGCGAGCACGGGACAGCGCCGAAGCGGTTCATCTGGCGAGCAGTGCCGGCGCGAAATTTCTCGGCGGCGGCACCAATCTCGTGGACCTGATGCGCGAGACCGTGGAGAACCCGCAGTCCCTTGTCGACGTGACGGGGCTTTCACGCGAGATCGAGGAGTTGGCCGATGGCGGCCTTATGATCGGTGCCGCCGCCAGCAACACCGCGGTGGCCGAGCACCAAGCCGTCCGAACCCGTTATCCCTTGTTGACGCGCGCCATCCTCGCCGGCGCGAGCGGCCAGATCCGCAACATGGCGACGGTCGGTGGCAACATGCTCCAACGTACGCGTTGCGCCTATTTCTATGACGATGCGGCGCGCTGCAACAAGCGTGTCCTGGGAGAGGGATGCGATGCGATCGACGGCTTCAACCGCATGCATGCAATCCTAGGCGCCTCGCCCTCCTGCGTCGCGACACACCCTTCCGACATGTGCGTCGCGCTCGCCGCCCTCGGTGCGGTGGTGCACCTCAAAAGCGCGTCCGGTACCCGTGCAGTTCAGCTGGTCGATCTCCATCGGCTGCCGGGCGGGCGACCCGATAGGGAGACGGTACTGGAACCGGGTGAGCTGATAACGGCGGTGCAGATCGCTCCGCTATCGGCGGCGCGGCGGTCGACTTATCGAAAGGTGCGTGATCGCTCAAGCTATGCCTTCGCGCTTGTCGCGGCTGCTGCCGCGCTCGATATCGAGGATGACGCCACTGTGCGTGAGGTCCGGCTGGCGCTGGGTGGCGTCGCCCACAAGCCCTGGCGCGCATTGACTGCGGAGGCAATGCTCAAGGGGACACGGTTGACCCCAACGATGCTCCGCGCCGCCGCCGAAGCCGAACTCGCCGACGCCGCACCCCTGCGCGACAATGGCTTCAAAATCGAGCTTGCGAAGCGGACGATCGTCGCCGTGCTGACTGAGCTTGCAGGAGAACGAATGGCATGAGCGTGGTCGATCAAGCCAATCAGGGGGCGATGGCCGCCGGTGCGGCAACCCATGATTTTTCGCCCCAAGCGCCTGCCAGGAAGCATGGTCGCGTCGGCAGCTCCCTCTCTCGGGTCGATGGGCCGCTTAAGGTGCGCGGCAAGGCGCGTTTTGCCGCCGAGGTGGCGGTTGAGGGCCTGACCTATGCCGCGCTGGCCTACAGCACCATCGCGCGCGGGCGCATTGCCACGCTCGAGACGGATAGGGCCGATCAGGCGCCCGGTGTCGTCCTGGTCATGACCTACCGCAACGCGCCCCGCATGCAGCCTCCGGCGGTCATCATGACCCAGCCCCAGGCGGCCGGCATGAGCAGCTTGCCGGTGATGCAGGATGACAGCATCCATTGGAATGGCGAGCCTGTGGCCCTGGTTCTTGCCGAGACGCAGGAGCAGGCGGACCATGCCGCATCACTGATAAGCGTTACTTATGAGGCCGAGCCCGCTAGCCTGATCTTCGACCAGGCTAAACGCCGGGCCCGCCGGCCGGAACGCATATTGCGCGACGAGACAACTATCAAGATTGGCGATGCCGACCAGGCGTTGGCGCAGGCCGGGATCAAGATCGACCTCACCTATCGCACGCCGCGTCACAGCCATGCAGCGATCGAGCCGCATGCGGCGACGATTCTTTGGGAGGACGGCCACTTAACCGTTCATGACGCGAGCCAGATGCTCCACCTGACCCGCTGGACGCTTTCGGGCGTGTTCGGCATGGCGGAGGAAGAAATCCGCATCCTCTCGCCGTTTGTCGGCGGCGGTTTCGGCAGCAAGGGGCTTTGGCATCACCAGATGCTGGGGATCGCCGCGGCGAAGCTGAGCGGACGCCCGGTACGGATTGCGCTCTCCCGCGAGGGCGTGTTTCGCGTCACCGGCGGCCGTACCATCACGGAACAGAGGGTGGCGCTCGGTGCGCGCGAAGACGGCACGCTGTTGAGCCTGATTCATACAGGCACGGCCGCAATGACCCCGCATAACAACTGCCCGGAGCAGTTCACCTTCCCGGCGCGCCACCTCTATGCCGCGGAGGCCATCAAGGTCGATCAGCGCGTCGCAGACATGGACATGGTCGCCAACACCTTCATGCGGGCACCCGGCGAATCCGTCGGTACGTTTGCGCTCGAATGCGCGTTGGACGAACTGGCCGAAGAGCTCAAGCTTGATCCGATCGAATTGCGTCGCCGGCTCGAACCCCAGAAGGATCCCACCAGTGGCCGACCCTTCTCGGCGCGTCACATGGTGGAAGCCTATGCGCGGGGTGCTGAGCGTTTCGGTTGGGAAAGACGTTCTCCTGTACCGCGTAGTCGCCGCGAAGGCGAGTGGCTGATCGGCATGGGTGTCGCCACCGCCACCTATCCATATTATCGCATGCCGGGTGGCGCCGCGCGAATCAGGCTCAGCCGCGATGGGTATGCAGTGGTGGAGATGGGCAGCCATGAGATGGGCATGGGCACCGCGACGGTGCAAGCCCAACATGCCGCGGAGCGCCTTGGTCTGCCGATCGATCAGGTCCGGTTTGATCACGGCGACACCAATCATCCGACCGGCACGATCGCCGGCGGCTCGTCTCAGACTGCTTCGATTGCCGCGGCCATTATTGCCGCGCATCGCGCATTGATGGAGGAACTCCTCAAGCTGGCCGGTAATGATTCCCCGCTTGCGGGGCTGACGGTCGAGGCGCTGGTCACCCGGGATGGCGGGCTTGGTCATCGGGATGCGGCGGATCGCTTTGAGAGCTATGCCTCGATCCTGAGCCGTGCGGGGCGCGAGGAGATTATCGTCGAAGCAAAAGCACCCGAGCCGGCCGAAGTGCAGGAATTTTCCATGCACAGCTACGGTGCTCAGTTCTGCGAAGTCAAGGTGAGTGTCGTCACCGGTGAGGTCAGGGTGACACGTTTCCTGGGTTCCTTCGATACCGGCCGCATTCTCAATCCCAAGACGGCGGCCAGCCAGTTCCGCGGTGGAATCATCATGGGCCTGGGCCTTGCCCTCTCTGAAGAGACGCTATTCGATGAGCGCAGCGGGCGGATCATGAATCCGTCGCTCGCCGAATATCACGTGCCGGTGCATCTGGACGTTCCGGCAATCGACGTGATCTGGACCGACATCCCTGATCCGCAGAGTCCGCTCGGTGCGCGCGGCATCGGCGAGATCGGCATCACCGGCGTCGGTGCGGCAGTCGCCAATGCCGTCTATAACGCCACCGGCATCCGCGTACGGGAGCTTCCGATCACGCTCGACAAATTGCTCTGACGTTTGCGGCGGACAGGGACTCTGCCTGGCGGGTGGTGGGGATAAGGCGCAATCGCCGATTTCATCCCGCCTCATCCCAGGATGATGGCCTCAGCGCTTGGCCAGTCCGTCAACAAAGACTTCGACGAGGCGCAGGGCGTTGGGCTGCCAGTCGGCCGCGCCCTGGGAATAGAAAATACCGAACAGGGTACGCAACAGATCTTCCGGCGGGACGTCGGAGCGGATTTTGCCGGCCGCGACCGCGCGTTCGAGGAGCAAGCCGATCGCTTTGGTCAGCTGCTCGAAGGAATAGGCCTTCAATTCGGACGAGCCATGTGCGGCGAGTTGGAGTGCTTCGATCATGCCCTTCTTGGCGGCGACGAGGCGGACATTGGCCTGAAGCCATTTCCGCAGCGCTTCCACCGGGTCGCCGTCGCCGGCAAGCCGCTCGGCAATCTCGGCGAGATGGTCGACCTCGTGGCGATAGACCGCCTCAAACACGGCTTCTCGCGTGGGAAAATGCCGGTAAAGCGTGCCGATCCCGACGCCGGCGTGGCGCGCCACCGCTTCCAGGCTCGCCTGCGGACCGCCGGTGCTGAAGATTTGCGTCGCTGCCTCAATCAGGCGCTCACGATTGCGGATCGAATCCGCACGCGGCTTGCGGCTTGTCTTTGCGCCCTCGGATCCCATTTCTTTGAACAGGCCTTTTTCTTTTCCACTTGATAAACGGAGGCATCCTCCGTATAAGTACATTGCCCGCTGGGAAACCACAAGAAAGCGAGCATTTCCAGCCAAGGGCGATGGACCGCTGCGTCCGATCGTTTTCCGCGGCTGCATCCTCCGCCGTTTCGGCGGCTCCGATCCATACATCAAAAACACTGAATGGGGTACCTCATGTCACTCTCCATCAGCCTCACCATCAATGGCCAGCCGCGTCTGGTTGCGCTCGACGACCCCCGGGTGACGTTGCTCGACTTGTTGCGCGAGCGACTGGATCTGACGGGTACCAAGAAAGGGTGTGACCGGGGCCAATGCGGTGCCTGCACCGTGCTCGTCGATGGTCGGCGGATCAACTCATGCCTGACGCTCGCCGCGAGCCTTGATGGGTCGCAGGTCACCACGATCGAAGGGCTCGCAGAGGGAGAGATGCTGCATCCGCTCCAGGCCGCCTTCATCGCACATGACGGCTTTCAATGCGGCTACTGCACACCGGGTCAGATCATGAGCGCGGTCGGCCTCATCGCCGAAGGCCAGGCAGGAGACGATCCTGAGCGCATCCGGGAACTGATGAGCGGCAATATCTGTCGCTGCGGCGCCTATCAAGGCATCACCGAAGCGGTTCTGGAAGCGCAAAAAACGCTCGCGGAACGCAAGGGGAGGGACGCGGCATGAATCGCTTTGATTACGTGCGGCCGGCCAGCGTATCGGAGGCGGTAGCAGCCGCGGCCGTGCCGGGCTCGGTCTATCTGGCTGCCGGCACCAATCTGCTCGATCTGATGAAGGGCGCCATCGCCCGGCCGCAGCGGGTCGTCGACATCACGCGGCTGCCCGGCCTCGACCGTATCGACTGGCTGCCGGATGGCGGCGTGCGCATCGGTACTCTGGTCCGCAATGCCGACCTCGCCTATGACGCGCGCTTCGCACGCACCTTCCCCGCTGTTGCGGAAGCGCTGCTTTCGGGGGCGTCCCCGCAGCTCCGCAATGCGGCAACGGTGGGCGGCAATCTGATGCAGCGCACGCGTTGCGCCTACTTTCATGACCTCGCCAGTGCCTGCAATCGGCGTGCACCGGGAGCGGGCTGCGATGCGCGCGATGGCGAGAACCGTCTCCACGCCGTGCTCGGCTGGAGCGAGCAGTGCATCGCCACCCATCCTTCCGATTTCTGCGTACCGTTGGTGGCGCTGGATGCCGTCATCGAGGTCGAAGGTCCGCAGCGCGCCCGCGAGATTGCCGTCGATGGACTGCACAGCCTTCCCGGTACCACGCCCGAACGGGAGACCGTGCTTTCGCCGGGCGAACTGATTGTCGCCGTGCGGATTCCGGCCAAGAGCGCGACCTTCGCGCGTAACGCCCGTTATCTGAAACTGCGCGAGCGCACCTCCTATGCGTTCGCCGTCGTCTCGGTGGCGGCGGCGATGGAACTGGACGGCGGCATCATCCGCGAGGCGCGTATCGCGCTGGGTGGCGTCGCGGCGAAGCCTTGGCGCGCAAGCGAAGCGGAAGCCTCGCTCGAAGGCATTCGCCCGACGCCTGAGGCGTTTGCAAAGGCCGCCGAACTGGCGCTCGCCGAGGCACGGCCCTCCGGCGACAATGCCTTCAAAATCGAGCTGGCCCGCCGCATCGTCACGCGTGCCCTGGCCCTTGCGCTGGAAGGAACGCCCGACGTCATGCCCGCGCTGCCGGCTTCGCCTTTTTCAACAATCCCCGGAACGCAAACCACCGGAGCGAATCATGTCGCCTGACACCGCTTCCCCGTTTCCCCAATACCGCCGGCATGGCTCCAATGCGGGCCAGCCGCTGACGCGCCGCGACGGCGTGCTCAAGGTTACCGGCCGTGCGACTTATGCGGCTGACAATCGTCCGGCTGGCATGCTCTATGCCGTCATGGCGGTCAGTCGTATTGCGCGTGGCAGGGTGACGGGGCTCGACGTCGAGGCTGCCAAGGCCCATCCCGGCGTTGTCGAGGTCCTGACGCCGGCCAACCGGCCGCCGCTGGCCCATGATCCGGACGAAAAGATGCCGCCCTTCGGCTTTCGCGTCGAGGTGCTGCAGAATGACTCCGTGCGTTACGTCAACCAGCCGATCGCACTGGTGGTCGCGGAGACGCTGGAAGCGGCAACGGAAGGAGCCGCGTTGCTCAACCCGACATATGACGTCGAGCATGCCCGCACGGGACGGGAGAACGGCGAGCGCTTCGATACTGAAGTGGTCGGCGTCGGTTCGCCGGCGCGCACGGTGCATGGCGACGTCGAGGCCGGCCTCGCGGCCGCCGCTCATGTAATCGATGCCGAATATGTAACGCCGCCGCAGTATCACAACGCGATGGAACCGCATGCCGTCGTCGCCGAGTGGGATGGCGACCGGGTGACGCTCGATATGCCCAACCAGGCAATGGCATTGAGCTGCAAGTCCTACGCGGCCTTTTTTGGCATACCGGCCGAGAACGTGCTGATCCGCTCGCCTTTCCTCGGGGGCGGCTTCGGTTCCAAGGCCATCCTCAACGGGCCGCAGATCCTCGCGATCCTCGCCGCGCGCATGCTGAAGCGACCGGTCAAGCTGGCGATCACCCGCGCGCAGATGTATGGCCCCGTCGGGCATCGCGGCAGCACGTGGCAGACGCTACGCCTCGGCACGGATACGGACGGCCGCCTCACGGCGCTGCATCACCATGTCCTCGCCGCAACTTCCAGCTTTGACGATTTCCTTGAGCCAGCGGGCAATGCATCGCTGCCGCTCTATGCCAGCCCGGCAATCCTCGCCGAACACAAAGGCTTGCGACTCGACATTGGCACGCCGGGCCCGATGCGTGCGCCCGGCGAGGCGTCCGGCTCGGCGGCGCTCGAAGTCGCGATGGATGAGGCGGCTGAAGCCTGTGGCATGGACCCGCTCGATTTCCGTCTCGCCAACTACGCCGAGACGGAGCCCGGTACCGGCAGGCCATTTTCGTCCAAAGCGCTGCGCGAATGTTACGCCCAAGGCGCTGAGCGTTTCGGCTGGGCCGGTCGGCCGCTCAAGCCGCGCCAAATGCGTGACAAGGACGGTTTCCTCGTCGGCTGGGGCATGGGGACGGCGCTCTTTCACTGTCCCCATTTTCCGGCTGAGGCGCGCGTCACTCTGCGCTCCGACGGTACCGCGCTGGTGGAGACGGGCGGCGCCGACATGGGGCAGGGTGCCTGGACGGCGCTTGCCCAGATCGCGGCCGAAGCGATCGGCCTCGATCCCGACCAGGTCGAGTTCCATTCCGGCATCTCGAACCTCCCTGATGGTGGCATCGCCGGCGGCTCGGGCCATACCGCCAGCGCCGGATTGGCGCTTCACAACGCCGGCGAGGACGCAATCACGCAGCTGGCAGGAATCGCCGCCGCGGATCCCGCGTCGCCACTCTTCGGTACAGGCAATGTCGGCGTGGTGGCCCGTTCCGGCCGGCTTTACCGGCTCGATGATGAAGGGCGCAGCGAAAGCTACGTCGAGATTCTCGCCCGTGCCGGCCGCGCAACCGTGGTCGGCACCGCCAAGGCGGCGCGCGATCCGGCTGTCGCCGCGGCGCATGCGATGTTTTCGCACGGCGCTGTCTTCGCCGAGGTGAAGGTCGATCCCGATCTCGGCCAGGTGCGCGTGACGCGCCTCGTCGGTGCCTTTGCCGCGGGACGTATTATCAACCCCCGTCTCGTGCGCAGCCAGTATTTCGGCGGCATGATCTGGGGCATTTCCTTCGCCTTGCAGGAGGAAGCAATCACCGACCGCAGGACGGGTCGGATCATGAACGGCGACTTTGCCGAGTATCACGTTCCGGTCAATGCGGACGTGCCTTCGCTCGATGCGATCCTGGTCCCGGAGGACGATCCCTACATTAACCCGCTCGGCGTGAAGGGTGTTGGCGAGATCGGCGTTACCGGCACGGTAGGAGCCATCGCCAATGCGGTCTGGCATGCAACCGGCACACGCGTCCGGCGCTTCCCGATCCGCCTCGAAGACCTTATTGGTTAGGTGGAATCGAGGCGCAAAGAACGGGGTCCGGAACGTGACGCCGCGACATGGGATATATGCTCCCTACCGTCTATGTCGGGGCTGGGCTCGGGTTTACGGCTCGATAGAGTTCGCGATAGGCGCTGACCAGCTGATCTAGGCTGAAAGCACGGTTTCGCCCGCTGGGATTAGGCAGCACCCAGACGGTGGCACCGCCAAAGGTGGTTGCCTGGTATCCCCAGGTGATCTCGCGTCGATCGGACAGGGCTGAATAGGCCGCTTTGCCGAGAAACGCGACGAAGCGTGGCGCATGGCACCTGATCTTTTGTTCAAATCTCTCGGCGGCGGCCGTGAATTCCAGTGCCGATAGCTGATCCGCCCGCGCCGTTGGCCGCTCGACCACCGCTGTCAGGCCACAGTGATAAGCGAGGATCGTGCGGTCGTTCTGGGGGAGGATCTCCGCCGGCGTGAAGCCGGCCAGATGGATTACACGCCAAAAGCGGTTGCTTCTGCTGACAAAATGATGCCCAGCGGCCGCTGCGGACATCGCGGGATTAATTCCACAGAAGACCACGGCGAGGTCTTTCGCGTGGATATCCGGCAGGGTGTCAGCCAGGGTGTGCTTCATGATTCCGGCGCTTCCTGGCCGCCGTGAAGAGCGCCGATCATCGCGTGTCGGTCCTCATCCGCAGATCACACTGACCGCCTTGCGTGCAAGCTCACGCAGTCCGGTACGGGCGGCGCCGGTGCGGGCGCGGATGGCGACGGTATGCATCGTGGCGGTGGCAAGCACCGCCAGCGCTGCGGGATCGGCATCGCCTTTCAACTCGCCTTTCTCGCGAGCCGCTCGGAAGCGCGCCTCGAAATCGCTGTCGAAGGTGCGAAATCCCGCCATGAGGCTGTTGCGGATCTCACGATCCTCAACGGCTTCGGTTACTGCGGTCCCGATCACGAAGCAGCCGCGCGGGCGGCCATCGCCCGAAAAGTAGATCGACAGCGCGCCCTCATACACCCGCATCAGCGCCTCATCCAAGGGCAGGTCGCCTGCAAGGTCTTTGCGCATCGCTGCAAAGGTGAGCTGCCAATAATGCGCGAGCGCCTGGAGATAGAGCGCGTGCTTGTCCCCGAATGCCGCATAGAGGCTCGGCTTATTCATGCCTGTCGCGGCAGAGATTTCCTCGAGCGAGGTACCAGCATACCCGCCTCGCCAGAAGGTATCCGTTGCCTGCTGGAGCGCCGCCTGGGGGTCATAAGCACGGGGGCGCCCGCGGCGTGCGGGTTCCGTATCGCTCTTTTTTTGTACCATATAGTAAAAAACCTTGACTGCTGAAGGACGGAGTAATATTTATCCCACACGGTACAAAAATCAATAGAAATGATGGTCCGAAAATGCAGTCCTATCTTTCAGGTACCGGGGAGCTCGATGACTTCCCTGCGGAGTTCGATGGACCCGCTGCGCTGCCTCGGTTCGTCGGGGTCGGTGGCGGGCCAAATCGCTTGTTTGCCGCCGAGACGGCGGGTTGGAGCGTGGAAGCGCAATTTGGACTGACACCTTCGTCCTATAGCGTCCCTCTCATAAGCGTGTCATCCCTGTGGAAACGCTCAGGCGTGTGCTTTCAGCCTCCCAGCCGCAAGACGAAGGCGTTGGCGACGAAAGGTCCGGGGCGTCGGAGCGTCGATCGCAGCCATATGACGAATAGCCGACACCTACGGGTGTCGGGATCATTCCAGCTGTCATGGCAGGTCATGTGATGGATACGCAATTCGAGCCCGTGGCCTTTCAGGGCGTAATCAGTGAGCCCGTATTCGACCTACCGGCTGCAAAGCCCCGAAGGACGCTCAAGCAGCGGCTTCGCCGGCCCCTCTTGGTCGCCTTCCCGATCGTTCTGGCTGTCGTTGGCGCCGCCGCGTATATCGCGGAGGAACCTTATGTCTCGACCGATGACGCCTTCGTTCGGGCGGCAAAAGACTCCGTCAATGCCCGGGTTTCCGGACAGGTAGTCGAGATCGCCGTGGTGGACAATCAGCCCGTACGCAAAGGCCAGCTATTGTTTAGGATAGATCCGGAGCCTTATCAGATCGCAGTCGAACAGGCCCAGGCGGATCTGGAGCGGGCGCGTCTCGAGATCGAGACGCTTAAGACGAAATATCGCCAGCAGCTGGCTGAACTGCAGTCGGCGAAGGACTCGGCGACCTTTGACGCGCACGAATATGACCGCAAGCAGGCGTTGATTGGCTCCGGATTCACACCGCGCGCGGTTCTCGAGCGGGCGGAAACCGACCTCAAGGTCGCCCGCCAGAATATCGCTTCGATCGAACAGCAGATCGCCAATACCGTCGTCGCCTTGAACGGCGATCCGAATATCGAGGTCGATCGCCACCCCACCGTGCGGGTGGCCAAGGCCCGGCTGGACCGGGATAAGCTGGATCTATCCTATGCCGAGGTGCGGGCGCCTGACGACGGCATCGTCACCAAGGTAGATGATCTGCAGGTGGGCGATTACGTCAGCCCGGGTGCGCCCGTGTTCTCGCTGCTATCGAGCCGGCAGGTCTGGATCGAAGCGAATTTCCGCGAGACCGGCTTGACCCATATGCGGCCCGGTCAGGCGGCGACGATCGATGTCGATGTTTATCCGGGCCACACCTTCAAGGCGCATGTGGTGAGCATGAGCCCGGGTACGGGCTCGGACTTCGCAGTCCTGCCGCCCGAGAACGCGACCGGCAATTGGGTGAAGGTCGTTCAGCGACTGACGGTGCGCCTTGAACTCGACCAAGTCGATGCGGACCGGCCGCTCTTCTCCGGCATCAGCGTCACGGCACGGGTCGATACCGGTTATCGCCGCACCTTGCGCCATCCTCTCGAGCCGGTACCGGCGCTGGTAACGGAGGCAGCGAAGTGACCGCGAGCCTATCGAGTAGCGCGGGCGCATCGGGTATTGGCTCCGCATCGAATAGCGTTCAAGGGCATCGCGCCGTCGCGGTCGCGGCCGTGATGGCGACCTACATGCAGACGGTCAACATCTCTATTCCGAACGCGGCGTTGCCCCATATGCAGGGCGCGCTGTCGATGGCCAATGACGAGGTGGGTTGGATATTCTCTGCCTATATCGCGGCGAGCCTCATCGTCCTGCCGATGACCCGCTGGCTCGCAGGACGTTTTGGCCGGAAGACGGTCTATCAGGTTTCGCTCGCCGTTTTCGCGCTCGGCCTCGTGCTGGACGCCCTGGCGGCGACACCCCTTCAGTTCGTGTTCGCCCGCATCGTCCAGGGTCTCGCGAGCGGCCCCCTTGTGCCGCTGTCGACAGCTATCCTGCTTGATGTACTGCCGCCGGGACGCCAGGCGCGAATCAATCTCGTATTGACGGCGATCGGATTGCTCGGCATCTGCACGGGCCCGGGTATCGGCGGCTGGCTCAGCGAATATCACGGCTGGCAGTCGATCTTTTATATCAGCTTGCCGATGACGGGTTTCATCTTCCTGACAATGGCGCTGTCGCTCCCCGAAAAGAAGGCGGAGCGGAACCCGCCCTTCGATTTCTTCGGCCTCTCGGCCATCTCGCTCGGCATGACCGCCCTGCAGATGCTGCTCGACCGTGGGGAGCGTCTGGAATGGTTCTCCTCCCTGGAGATCTGGGCGGAAGCGCTCGCCGCGGTGCTGGGGTTCTATCTTTTCCTCGTCCACATCCTGACGGCGGAGACGCATTTCCTTGATAAGGGGCTGTTCAAGGACCGCAATTTCGTTCTCTCGACGACCATGTTCTTCGCCGTCGGCTTCGTCCTGCTGCCGACCCTGGCCTTGACCTCGCCGATGCTCGAGGAATTACTCGGCTATCCCGTGGACACCACGGGCTACATGACGATACCGCGCGGTGTCGCACTTGTGGGAGCACTCGTGCTGACAAGCTTGATTCCGGCGCGAATCGACAACCGCCTGCTCGTGATCGGGGGTACGTCTCTGGTCGTCTATGGCAATTGGCAGATGCTCGGTTACTCACCGGCGATGGACTGGTGGCCGGTAGCGGCTGCGGGATTCACCCAGGGCGCCGGTCTCGGTATCGTGCTGCCTGCACTCACCAAGACGGCGTTCAGCACACTCAACCCGACGTTCCGCCCGGAAGGCACCGCGCTTTTCAACCTGTCGCGCCTCTATGGCAGCACGATCGGCATCGCGATCGTCCAGATCTCATTCTACAACAACACTCAGGCCATGCATCTGGCGCTCGCCAAGAACCTCACGCCCTACCGCGCGGCGGCACATGGCGCCGCTTCGATGTCTCCGCAAGCCCTGGCCGGGCTCAATGAAGCGATCACCGGCCAGGCAGCGGTCATCGCGGTCATTGACCAGTTCAAGATCCTCATGATCGTCATGCTGATCGTAAGCCCGCTCGTCCTGTTTCTCCGCAAGCCCGCGCCAACCAGCGCCAGCGGAACCCGCTAACGGCGCCGCGGCCGCAGCGATGATGCGGTCCTAACCCCAGCTAGAGGAGAACAAGCGTGACCCCACAGGATACACTTCGCTATACCAGAATTCCTCTCGCCCATGGCTCCGGTGCGATCCCGGCGGTCGGATTCGGCACCCTCATCCCCGACCCGGTCGCGACGAAACAAGCGACCCGAACCGCCTTGGAGGTAGGTTTTCGGCATCTCGATTGTGCAGAACGCTATGGCAATGAAACGGCGGTGGGCGAAGCGATACAGGACGCGTTCAAGGCAGGGACGCTTCAGCGGCGAGACCTATTCGTAACCACGAAGCTGTGGAACACCAACCATCGTCCGGAACGAATCAAGCCAGCCTTGGAGGCGAGCCTCCGCCGTCTGCAACTGGACTATGTCGATTGTTATATCATCCATACCCCCTTTGCCTTCCAACCTGGCGAAGATCCCCATCCGAGGGACGGGCATGGCCAGGTAATTTATGATTCTGGCGTGACGTTGCTCGAGACCTGGCAGGGGCTTGAGCGTCTCATGGATGACGGTCGGTGCAGGTCGATCGGCTTATCGGATATCGGTTTGGGGAAGCTGCGGGAGATCGTTGCGGCCGCGCGCACCAAACCTGCCGCCGTGCAGGTCGAATCCCATCCATATCTCCCCGAATGGGAGCTGCTCGACTTCTGCCGGGAGCACGGGATTGTCGTGCAGGCCTTTGCCGCCTTGGGACATGCCATGGAACCAAAGGTCCTGGATGATCCGGTCATCACGACGATCGCGCAGCGCGTCGGCAAGACCCCTGCTCAGGTCGCCTTGGCCTGGGCGGTGCAGCGTGGCACGGCTTTCCTGACGACATCCACCACGCCGCGCCGCATCCGGGAAAATTTCGACATCTCGGCATTGCCTGAAGATGCGCTGCGGGAAATCCGGGACAGCATCAAGACCAATATCCGCTTTAACGCCGTCGTGGAGACGGGCGTGCCTGGCTTTATCCCCCAGACCGCGGCGCGAGCTGAGCATAAAAGCACGGCATCGCATTGATCTCGGCGAAGACGTGTGGTTGAGGACAGAAAATGACAAATGGTCAATCGTCGAGGGATATCTTTTCCCTCATCGCACAAGCGCTTGCCGATCCCAGGCGGTACGAGATCCTCAAGCAAATCGCCAGGCAGTGTGCACCCCTCTCTTTCTCGGCACTGCGAAAGGAACATGATATCGGGGCGCCGACGATGTCATATCATCTGAAATTGCTTGCCGAGGCGAACCTCATCGAGGTGAAGCGACAAGGAACGCGCATAACGGTGGCTCTCCGTCCGGAAATTGTGGAACGCTATCTCCGGGATGTTGAGCATCAGTTGAGGCTTGGCTAGATCCTATAGACATCCTGCTCATAGGCGCTCGTCTGATGCGGCGGTCCGAGCGAGCTCCAGGTCGGTGAGGCGGCGATGTCCGGTAAACGCCGGTACCTGGGGTCAGCTATTCCGACATCGCCGAGTTTCCTTGCCGCCTTCCTTTGATCTGGTCCGCCGGGACAGCTCGGGTAGAGCAGCGTGGCTATGACGCCGATACTGCCGTGTCTGGGCGTGGAACGGGGCAGAGCGTGCGCGCCTCATCGAAAGCGCGCCGCTGAGGAGAGGTTGAGGAGAGGTGGCGCGCCTGGCGATTGCACATGGGTGCTGACAGTACGTTGGTATCGACCGTTGCCTCCCTGAACGCGTCATTCCAGGAATTGCGGGGCATGGGAGTGGGCCTAAATTGCGATTCACCGATACCAAAGTATTATGTGTAAACGCTGCTCGGCTGGCGCAATGTCGATAGACGAGGCATTCGGAGCTGGCGCAAAGGTGACGCTACCAACCGCAGCTGTGCTGGAAATGCTCTGCATTACGGCGTGTGCTCGCATCGGGTAGCAGGGCAAAGGAGGAATTCCTGTGAAAAAAGCCCCGGCACCGATTCCCTTTGCTGGGTCGAAGCTCGATGGCATCCGACATGTATGCGCGTTTTTCAACAGCCAGGATGAAGAATATCGAGTGCTGCTGCCGTTCATCAGGGACGGCCTGAAGAGCGGCCAGAAGGCCATCCATGTGGTCGATCCCGCGCGGCATCATCCTCATCTGAATTATCTCATATCCGCCGGGATCGATGCTGCCGCCGCGCAAAGCAGGGGCCAGCTCGAAATTCGCACCACCACCGAGACTTATCTCAGGGACGGGCGATTCGATCAGGATCGCATGCTCGAGGCATTCGAGAGCATCGCGAGCGGTTCTTCTGACAGCCCATATCCCCTCAGCCGCATCGTTTGCCAAATGGAATGGGCTCATGACCATCACGACTGTATGGACGATCTCGTCGAATTCGAGGCCCGGGTAAACGACATCTGGCAGCGGCACGATGATGCCGTCATCTGCGTCTATGACCTGGCGACGTTCCGCGGAGATATCGTGATCGATATCATGCGCACGCATCCCATGGTCATCATCGGCGGCAGTCTCCAGCACAACCCCTTCTTCATGCCGCCGCGGGAATTCCTGCATGAACTGCGGCGGCGACGCCGGGATCGCATATCGTCTCTTGGATCGGCTGGATGAAGATGGAACCGGAAGTCGTCGCCGCAGAGGTATTGCAGCTTCAGCATTGCATAAACGACCTGGTCGGCATCCTGGCTCTACCGGCAATGTGGCTGGGCAGCGAACCGTCGCGGATTGTGCAAAGCCTGCTCGATTCCCTCGCGGGAATGCTTCATCTGGATCTGGTCTATCTTCGTCTCAATCATCCGATCGCGGATGCGCCATGGGATATGATGCGGCTTCCCGACAAACAGCAGTTTCTCGTCGAACAGAAGAATATCCGCGAAGTACTGGGTGCCTGGTCCGACGCCGACTTGACGGAATGGCCGGAGCGGCTCGCGTTCGGAACGGCGGAGTTTGGCATCGCGCCATTTCGGCTCGGGCTGCAGGGTGAAATCGGTATTCTCATCGCAGGGTCCGCACGCCAGGACTTCCCACGGAAGACCGAGCGCTTGCTCCTCAGTGTTGCGGCCAATCAAGCGACAATTGGCCTGCAGGGTGCTCGGCATCTCAGCGAGCAGAGGAGTCTAGCCAAGGAGCTTGACGAGCGCGTTGCCGAGCGAACCGCAGAGCTTGCGGCGATAAACGAGCAACTGAGACAGCAGATATCTGAGCGCGAACGCGTTGAGGAGAGCGCGCGCGACCAGGAAGCGCTGCTACGCCAGCTATTCGACAGCATTGCAGCGGAAGTGACGGTTTGTACGCCCGAGGGCGAAATCGTCCTTGTGAACCGAACCTGCGTCGAGCGCACGGGCCGATCCTTCGAGGAGCACCGGAACTGGAAAGACGGGGACGTTCTCTATCACGAAGATCTGCCTCGCGCGCAAGCGGCCTGGAGGAAAGCAGTCGCGAGCGGCGGTACCTATGAAGCCGAGGTGCGTGCGCGCAGAGCAGATGGCAGCTATCGCTGGATACATTCCAACGGCTTTCCGGTCCGAAATGCCAATGGCCGCATATTCCTCTGGTGTTCATTGCACCTCGATATCCACGATCGCAAACAGGCCGAGGAAGCCTTGGCCGCCAGCGAACGCAAGCTTGACCTGGTCATTAATACGGTCCCCGGCCTCGTCTGGTCGGCCGATGTGAACGGTGCCGCGGAGTTTTTCAATCAGAACTATCTCGACTATGTCGGCCTCTCGGGTGAGGAGATGCGCGGTGCAGGTTGGATTCAACCGGTCCACCCTGATGACCGACAGCCCCTGGCAAGCGCATGGGCGCGCATGATGGCGACCCGTCAAGCGGGAGAAGCCGAAGGGCGGCTGCGCCGGTTCGATGGCGAGTACCGCTGGTTTCTCTTTCGAACCAATCCGCAGTTTGATGATGCCGGGAACGTCATCAAGTGGTTTGGCGTCAACGTTGACATCGAGGACCGGAAGCGCGCCGAGGAAGCGCTTCGCGCAAGCGAATTCAAGATGCGCCAGTTGACTGAAGCCATACCGGAAATGCTATGGACCGCGACGCCGGAAGGGAAGACAGATTACCGCAATCGAAGGATGTTGGAGTACACCGGCGCTATCGCTTCGGACGTTTCGGGAATGGACTGGGCGCAGATATTACATCCGGATGATGTCGATCGGATGCTCCGGACATGGCAGGTCAGCGTCTCCACCGGCGCGCCTTATCAGGTCGAAGCCCGTACCTACAATGCCGCGGAAGGCACTTATCGATGGTGCCTCAGCACTGCGTTACCGTTGCGCGACGAGGCCGGGAAAATCCTGAAATGGCACGGCACCTGTCTTGACATCCATGATCGAAAGCTTGCCGAAGAGTCGCTCGCAGCAAGCGAGCGAAACCTGAACGCGATCATCAATACGCTGCCGGCGATGGTTTGGGCGGCTCATGCGGACGGATCCGCCGAATTCGTCAACCAACACTACCTGGACTATGTCGGCCTCTCGACGGAGGAGATCCGGGGCTGGCGCTGGACGGTCGCCGTTCACCCCGATGACCTCGAGCCGTTGGTCGAGAACTGGAAACGGATCATCGGGACTGGCCGTGGCGGTGCATCGGAAGCCCGAATGCGCCGCTTCGACGGGGAGTACCGCTGGTTTTTGCTGCTTGGGAACCCGGAGCACGACGAAGCGGGCAATGTGACGCGGTGGTTCGGCGTCAATATCGACATCGAAGACCGCAAGCGCGCGGAGGAAGCCCTGCGGGCGAGCGAGCACAATCTGCGCCGCATGACGGAGACGATTCCGCAGATGCTATGGAGTGCGACGGCCGGCGGTGCCATCGACTATTGCAATAGCCGTCTTCTCGAGTATTCGGGATTGGCCATGGAGGACATCCGGGATGATGGCTGGACGAAGCTGTTGCATCCCGACGATGTCGAGCAGACCGCCCGCATCTGGCAAGCCTGCGTCGCAAGCGGCGAGCCCTACCAGGTGGAAGTGCGGACGCTGCGCGCATCGGATGGCAGCTATCGCTGGGGTGTGACAAACGCGCTGCCGCTGCGGGACGACGACGGGAGAATTCTCAAATGGCACGGTACTTGTGTCGACTTGCACGATTGGAAGCAAGCGCAGGAGGAGTTGCGGGAAATCCAAGCGGAGCTCGCGCATATGACGCGCGCGACGACAATGGGGCAGCTCACCGCCTCGATCGCGCACGAACTCAACCAGCCGCTTGCCGGCATCATCACCAATGCCAGCACCTGCTTACGGATGTTGGCAGCCGATCCGCCGAATGTCAGCGGGGCACGCGAGACTGCCCGCAGGACGATCAGGGACGGAAACCGCGCCTCAGAGGTCATCAGCCGATTGCGCGATCTCTTTAAAAAGAAGGCTGCGGTGTTCGAAGCCGTGGATATGAATACGGTCGCACAAGAGGTAATAGCGTTGACATCAAACGAATTGCAGCGAAGCAACGTGAACTTGCGCATGGAGTTGGCCGAAGATCTGCCGCCGGTGACTGGAGATCGTGTTCAACTGCAGCAGGTTATCTTAAACCTTATCCTCAACGCCGCCGAGGCAATGCTCGAGACAGGAGGGCGCGAAAAGGAGCTGACGATCATCACGGAGCACAAGGGGGAAGATAGCGTGCGTCTCGCGGTGAAGGACGTGGGCATGGGATTCGATCCGGCCACAGTCGAGAGGCTGTTCAATCCGTTCTACACCACCAAAAGCAACGGAATGGGCATCGGCTTATCGGTTAGTCGAACGATCATCGAAAACCACCAAGGCCATCTGAGCGCAGAGCTTAATGACGGGCCGGGCGCGACTTTCTGGTTTTCCGTTCCGTATCGATCGCAAGGCGAGCGTGACGGCAACAGTTTCAGTCGATTTGGTGCCGCCAGGATGGCGCGGGCGATGGGGAAGGCATGATGCAACAGCGCGCCTTCATCGCCGTCGTCGATGATGATGAATCCGTACGGGAGGCGTTACCGGATCTGATCCGAGAATTCGGCTATGAAGCCGGCGCCTTTTCATCGGCAGAGGAATTCCTGGCCTCGGGCCGGATCTCTGAGACAGATTGCCTGCTTCTTGACCTTTCCATGCCTGGCATGACAGGGCTTGATCTCCAGCGGGAGCTCCTGAAACGGCAGCTGGACATACCAATCGTCTTTATCACGGCGCATGGTGACGAGATCGTCCGACGCCGCCTGCAAGAGCACGGTGCCGTCGAATGTCTGCTGAAGCCATTCAGCGATATAGCGTTGCTTGACGCGCTCAATTCGGCGCTTCAATAAAGCTATTATCTTGGCCTTGCGCGAAGCGAAAGTGGGAGGCATAAAATGTATGGAGGGAGCATCGCGGGCAACGAATTAGGATCAGAGACCATGCCGGTCTTGACGCCAATTGTTTACGTTGTTGACGACGATATTTCGGTACGTGAGGCGCTGGAGGCGTTAATCCGGGAAGCGGGTTGGCGGGCCGGAGTCTTCGCTTCCGCGCAAGAGTTTCTGTTACACGCGCGTGACGCGTGTCCCCGTTGCCTCATTCTCGACGTAACACTTCCGGACCTTAACGGTCTCGATTTGCAGGAGCAGATTGCCGCCGAACGTGCCGAGATGCCGATCATCTTCATCACGGGCTATGGCGACGTGCCAATGACGGTCCGGGCCATGAAGGCAGGGGCCGTCGAATTCCTGACAAAGCCGTTCGGCGATGAGGCGCTCCTCAGCGCGATACGCGGTGCTATCGAACGCAGCGAGATAGCACTATCACAGGCGGCTCAATTGCAGGTACTCAGGGACCGCTACGAGGCACTCAGCTGCCGCGAGCGCGAAGTCTTCGCCCTGGTGGTTTCGGGGCGTTTGAACAAGCAGGTCGGAGGTACGCTCGGTATCAGCGAGATCACCGTCAAGGCGCACCGGGGCCGCGTGATGCGGAAGATGGAAGCGGGGTCGCTTGCTGATCTTGTGAACATTGCTGCCAAACTTGGGATCTCCGGCTAGTTCTGCGCCCAGAACGCGATCGCTTTAAGTGAAAGCGGATTTGGCTTCGATAAAAAACGTGAATCGCCCTCTATACACAGAACCGCAAAGAAATTCTGGGTAAGCGGTGCGACCCCAGTGCGCGAGATGTCAGTCTAAATTCCTCCTGCCGTTAATCTTTGCCCGTTGTCCCACCTCGGACGACCTTCACGAGTTCAGGCGTGAAACTTGTATCGCCCGCCTCGAGGCCCGGGCTCAATCGCGCGGTGACCTCCTGGAACAACCAGCCGTTGCCGTCCGGATCGCTGAACGAGGCATAGGAGGCGTAGCTCTTTCGTTGCGGGTTGGGGCCGTGGCGCAGGCTTTCGCCGCTGACGTGATGGAATATGCCGCCGGCATCGTGGAACGGCTCACTGACCGGGATGCCGCGACGAAGCAGGTCGCCGCGGGCGGATTCGATGTCGGAGACGATCAGGTGCAGCCCCTGCAGCGAGCCGGGGGCGGCCGCAGTGACGTTCTTGCCGAAGATGACGGAACATGCGGAGCCCGGCGGCGTGAACTGGATTACGCGATAGTCGTTCCCGGCGGCATAGTCGATGTCGAGCCTCCAGCCCAGGTGGCCATAAAAGCGCTTGGCACGATCGACGTCCGAAACAGGGATAACGATGACCTCGAGGGTCATGTCGACCGTGCCCGCCTGCGAGGTCCCGGCCACCGGTTTACTCAGCATTTCAGTGCCGCTCATGTCTGGCTCCCTGGAAGTGAGGACTATTGGATCCCCGTTCACCACTTTCCACGCACGCGCGGTGTGCGTCAAAGAAATCTGTTGCTTTGACGATGTTACGGTGACGGCAAAGCGGTCGCCATTGCACGAAGGTGTCGTCGACACCTTGGTATGCGGGGCCGCTTCCGCGATAGCTTTGCGGAATGCAGGGCAGGGTCACGCGCTGATACGAAGGTATGGCCGATACCTTCGTTTCATAGAAAGCGCTTCGATCCTCTGTCAATAAAGTGGAGCGCCGGGATTGGCCCGGGGCATGTGGCCACCCGGAGGACAGAGATGTATGACAGCGAGCCCAGCAAACAGATCCGTCTTGAGCGCCATTCCGCCGCCTACTGGCGCGTCATCTTCGATATCCCGCCGCTGAACATCTTCGGTCCGCAAAACATGGCGCCATTGACCGCGATCGTCGCGGCCCTGGAAACCGACAAGGACGTGAAAGTCGTCGTTTTCGACAGCGCCGTGGAGGGCTTCTTTATCACCCATTATGACTTCCTCGCCACGCCCGAGGACACGCTGGACCTGCCGCTCGGCCCGACCGGCCTGCAGCAGCTGCCCGACGCCCTGGTTCGCCTGAGCCGCGCTCCCGTTGTTTCCATCGCCAAGATCCGCGGACGCGCCACCGGCGTCGGCAGCGAGCTGGCGCTTGCCAGCGACATGCGCTTCGCCAGCCGGGAGAAGGCGATTCTGTCACAATGGGAGGTCGGTGCCGGCCTGGTGCCTGGCGGCGGCCCGATGGCGCGGCTACCGCGCCTGATAGGGCGGGGACGCGCGCTGGAGGTGCTGCTCGGCGCCGATGACATTCCCGGCGACATCGCCGAGCTCTATGGCTATGTCAATCGCGCGCTTCCCGATGCCGAGATTGACGGCTTTGTCGATGCCTTGGCGGAGCGGATTGCGTCATTCGACAAGAAAGCGATTTCGGAGACGAAGCGCCTGACGAACCAGGCGGATCTTCCTCCCGATGCCGAAATCGAACCCGAGTGGGACGCCTTCATGGCCTCGTTGGCGCGCCCCGCCACCCAGGCGCGAATTAAGAAGCTGATGGAACGTGGCTTCCACAAGCCGGGCGATGTCGAGACCCGGCTGGGCTATCACGTGGGCCAGCTCGGCCGTTAAGAGCGCTTGCTGCGCCGCCAAAACAACATCCGCTGCGACGAAGGACATGCAACATGGATAACGGCAGAAAGGTCGCAGTCATTACCGGCGCGTCGCAGGGAATCGGCGCAGCCCTGGTTCAGGCATATGGCGAACGCGGTTATTGTGTCGTCGCGACTGCCCGTACCGTCAAACCATCGCAAGATGAGAGCATTCTCGCCGTTGCCGGTGACATTGCCGACCGGACGACAGCGGAGCGTGTCATCGGCGAAGGCATGGCTCGCTTCGGTCGGATCGACACGCTGGTAAACAATGCGGGCATTTTCATTGCCAAAGCTTTCACGAAATATACTCAGGCCGACTATGACGCGGTCCTGGCGGTCAATACGACCGGCTTCTTCCACATCACCCAGCTTGCGATCGCCGAGATGGAGAAGAGAAAAAGCGGACATGTTGTCCAGATCACGACAGCCCTGGCCGACCAGGCGAATTCGAAAGTGCCGTCCGTTCTGGCGTCATTGACAAAAGGCGGCCTCAACGCGGCGACCAAATCACTCGCGATCGAATATGCGCAGAGCGGCATTCGCGTCAATGCCGTTGCGCCCGGTATCGTGAAGACGCCGATGCATTCCGTCGAGACGCATGCCGCCCTCGGCGCCATGCATCCGCTCGGGCGCATGGGCGAGATATCGCATATCGTTCAGGCAATTCTCTATCTGGAGACGGCGAACTTTGTCACCGGCGAGATATTGCATGTCGATGGCGGCCAGAGCGCCGGCCGCTAAGGTCGCACAATGCCGGGCCGGCTTTGCCTGGTCAGACCGGGGATATCGTGGCGTGGTGACACGGATCTGACATTGGTGAAAACGCCGGTCCCGATGGTGCCGCCTAGACGCCACGCGGTATGGTGCGACGCGGCAGCCTTCGAGGCGTGTCATTGCGGAACGGGTTACCCGATCCGGCTGTTGCAATCGATTTGGAGGGTGTCCGATGGTTGCTGAGTGTGCCAACGGCTTCGGCGCAGCATTCTCGACGGAAGACGGACATGCGGGGCGCAACCTCTTGCGGTCCATCCTGCCAGAAGACATCAAGTGGCAGGCGTTCGCGGCATTTCCGCCGGATGCCCGTCTGGCCGTCCTTCTCGGACATCCGTCGGAACCGGGTTTGTATGTGATCCGGGTCAAAGTGCCCGATGGCGTTAAGCTGATGCCCCGTCGCCATCCGGAGAACCGGATCTATACCGTCCTGTCCGGCGTCTTCTATATTGGCGTCGGCGAACAGTTCGACCCCGGCCGGCTGACGGCCTATTCGACAGGCAGTGTCGTTCTGCTCCCCGGCGGCACACCGCATTTCCACTGGGCCAAATCGGGCGAATACATCACCCAGGTCATGGGTCTGGGACCGGTTGGAATGGAATATATGCGCCATGCGGACGACCCGCGGGTCGTCCCTTGAATGGCTCTATGGTGAGTTTCGCGCCTGTCCGACGGGCCTCAAGCAGCGACCCAGGGGCTTTGCTCGTATCGCTCTGGCATGAATGCCGGCGACGCGGTGATACAATGGTATCGCCGATACCTAGGTTCACTACTTCGCTCGGTGTTTTTCACCCAGAATTCAGTCCACGACCATGCCACAGGTAAGTCCCACGTCACAGCGTTTCGGCTTAAGGCCCACCGCTGCAAACCGGACAGACCCGACAGCTTCGATGCTTCAGGTCCGGAAAAAGGGAGAGATACGATGAAAATTTTGATGGTGCTGACTTCGCACGACAAGCTTGGCAATACCGGTCGCAAAACCGGATTTTGGCTGGAGGAGTTCGCCGCACCTTATTTCACCTTCCGCGATGCCGGCGTCGCGCTGACCCTGGCCTCCCCCAAGGGGGGCCAACCGCCAATCGATCCTAAGAGCGACCTGCCGGAAAACCAGACGGATGCGATGGCGCGCTTCAAGCAGGATGAGGCTGCAAAGAAAGCGCTCTCGCAGACAGTAAAGCTTGGCGATATGCGCGCGGCGGATTTCGATACCATCTTCTATGTGGGTGGGCACGGGCCGATGTGGGACCTGGCCGACAATCCGGATTCCATCAAGCTGATCGAGGCCTTCTACAACGCCGGAAAACCTGTGGCAGCCGTTTGTCACGCCCCGGGGGTGCTGCATAAGGTGATGTATCAGGGCGCGCCGCTGGTGAAAGGGAAGCGTGTTACCGGGTTCGCCAATAGCGAAGAGGAAGCGGTGCAGCTCACTGAGGTGGTGCCGTTTCTTGTCGAAGACGAGCTTAAACGGCTGGGGGGCCTCTACGAGAAGGCCCCCGACTGGCAACCCTTCGCGATCGTCGATGGCCGACTTGTCACCGGGCAGAATCCTGCGTCGTCCACATCGGCCGCCACGGCATTGTTGCAGCTTTTTTCCAGCCAGCAACAAGCGCTTCGGGCCGCGAGTGAGAGGTAGCCATGATGCGGCTCTAAGACCCATCGCAAGCGGAAGGCGCCGTCGCCATCGTCAATTGTTGGAGCGGCGATCTCCCGCACTTCGACCCGGATCGCCCGGCATCGCACCGACACTGCCGGTGACCTGAGCGACGACGTGCTCCATCACTTTCCAGCCATTCTCACGAACGGGCGGGTGCGCACGGACATGATCAGTAAGCATAGTGATTTGCGTTTTGACTTTTCCTGCCTGGCTCCACCGCATCGTACCTGCACTTAGCTCAGAGGCCGAAAGGGAGCCTTCCGTCTCGACCAGCCGGTGCGGTTCGACTTTCACCGCATCGGCTCGACCCATTGCGCGCGTGATGGCCCCGGCTCAAACTCATCGCCGAAGTATTGGGTTTCGCGGGCGACTTTGCCATCCTTGAATTCCATGATGCTCACAGCGTAGGACGGCACCCCGTCATAAGTGAGAACGAATTCAGTGATCCAAAGGTCTGAAATGCCAAGAATGCGCCGCACTGTGAACCGCTTCATGTTCGGTTGCGCGAGGCGGGACGCCTGAATATTGTGCCGGCCGCGGATTCGCTCGCCCGACTGTGGATACTCCAGAACCGCATCCTCTTGGTATATCTGGTGCTCAATCTCGAAGTCGTTCGCATCAGACGCGGCCCAGTGAATATCCAAAGCCGCTCGAATTTGCCGGTCTTCCATCTCGGTCTTCCCGTAAGTTTGCCTGCTCAATACGGCGGCTTGCGACGTTGACGCTGGTGTTTCGTCGCTTCCGTCCACCACGCGAGGTCATCGGCAAAGCGGGTGAAAGCGCGTTGCAGCCGGGCGCCAGAAACACCGGAAGGCCGGCCGTTTTCATCAAGTGCCTCGGCGATCGGCCCGACCGTGATCGTGCTCGAAATCACGACCATGCCCATCTCGGAAAGAATCCCGTGCCAGGTGACGTTCGCGCGAGCTCCGCCGATTTGGCCTGCGGAATAGCTCAGAACCGCGGCCGGACGCCAGAACCACTCTTCCAGGAAATGGTCGGTCAGGTTCTTCAATCCGGGCTGCGGACCCCAGTTGTATTCACCCGTCACAAAGACGAAGGCATCGGCGGCGATGATCTTCCCGGCCAGAGCCTCTAGCGCGGCCGGTGCCGTTCCTGGTTCATATTCCTTGTACATACGATCGAGCATGGGAAGACCGATCGCCTTGGCATCCATCAATTCAACGTCATTGCCGAGGGCTTTCAACTCGGAGACTGCATAGTTCGCGAGGCGGATGCCCATCCGATCGCGGCGGTACGAGCCGTAGAAGACAAGGATTCGGTCCGTCATCGGTGCTACACCTCTCTTGGAGATCCTACGCTCTGCATTATGTGCACCGATCGGGAATGCAAGTCCATCGGACGAACGTATCGCCGATAAGCTTGGCGCCGCCATATCAATCTCGCTAAAAGAGTGAGCCTGCGCCGCCGTCGCCGGCTGATCTAAAGAGTCATAACTGTTTGATGTTCTCGTACACCAGGAAGGACCGCATCTGGCGGCGCGCCTTTGTCGATTTTGTCGCGGAGAACCGCGGGGGCCTCGAGGAAGAAACCGGCGCTTCGGCCTCCGGCGTCAGGGCAGGCAAGTGGCGGAAAATGGCTGCCGAGACGTCCCAGGACGCCCCGGCACTCCAGTGTTCAACTCAAGCCAGATCGAAGCGATCGAGGTGCATAACTTTTGTCCAAGCCGCGACGAAATCCTTCACGAACTTCTCCTTGGCATCTGCGCTGGCATAAACCTCTGCGACGGCGCGCAACTGGGAATGCGAACCGAAGATCAAGTCGGCCCGGGTCGCTGTCCACTTGACCGCATTCGTCTTCCTATCGCGCCCTTCGAAGACGAGTTCGGACCCGCCGAGCGGCATCCACTGCGTGCCCATGTCGAGCAGGTTGACGAAGAAGTCATTCGTCAGCGCACCGGGCCGCTTGGTGAAGATACCGTGGCCGGACTTGCCGGCATTGGCGCCGAGGACGCGCAGGCCGCCGACCAGAACAGCTAGTTCGGGTGCGCTCAGCTTCAGCAGCTGGGCGCGGTCCACCAGGTGTTCCTCCGGCGAGAGCCGCATCCTGGCACTCTCATAATTGCGGAAACCATCGGCAGCAGGCTCCAGCGGCGCAAAGGAGTGGACATCAGTCTGCTCTTGGGAGGCGTCCATGCGGCCCGGGGTGAAAGCGGCCTTCACGTCGAAACCGCCATCCTTGGCGGCCTTCTCGACCGCGGCCGTGCCGGCGAGAACGATCAGATCGGCAAGCGAGACCTTCTTGCCGCCGGATTGCGAGGCGTTGAATTCATTCTGGATCTTCTCCAGTGCCGGCAGCACCTTGGCGAGCTGGGCCGGCTCATTGACCTCCCAATCTTTTTGCGGCGCCAGGCGGATACGGGCGCCATTGGCGCCGCCGCGCTTGTCGGAGCCCCGGAAGGTCGAGGCGGAGGCCCAGGCGGTTGATACCAGTTCGGCCACTGACAGCCCGGAAGCCAGGACTTTCGCCTTCAGTGCCGCGATGTCCTGCTCATTGATCAGCGGATGGTCGACCGCCGGAACCGGATCCTGCCAGATGAGGGTTTCCTGAGGGATGAGCGGGCCGCGATAGCGCACAATTGGTCCCATGTCGCGATGGGTGAGCTTGAACCAAGCCCGGGCAAAGGCGTCGGCAAACTGGTCCGCGTTCTCATAGAAACGCCGCGAGATCTTTTCGTAAGCAGGGTCAACCCGCAGTGAAAGATCGGTCGTCAGCATCGTCGGTGCGTGGCGCTTCGAAGGGTCATGGGCATCCGGCACCGTACCAGCGCCGGCCCCATTCTTGGCCGTCCATTGATGTGCGCCAGCGGGGCTCTTGGTCAGCTCCCATTCATAGCCGAAAAGGCTCGAGAAGAAGCCATTGCCCCACTTGGTCGGCGTTGTGGTCCAGGTGACTTCCAGGCCGCTGCCGATCGCATCGCCACCTACGCCAGACCGGAACTTGCTCTTCCAGCCGAGCCCCTGCTCCTCGATGCCGGCACCTTCCGGCTCCAATCCGACCAAGGTGGCGTCCCCGGCGCCATGGGTTTTGCCGAAGGTATGGCCGCCGGCGATCAGCGCCACGGTCTCCTCGTCATCCATGGCCATGCGCGCGAAGGTCTCGCGGATATCGCGCGCCGCCGCGAGCGGGTCCGGCGTGCCGTTCGGCCCCTCCGGATTGACATAGATGAGCCCCATTTGCACGGCGGCGAGGGGATTTTGCAGATCGCGGTCCCCGGAATACCTTTCGTCAGCCAGCCATTTGCCTTCAGAGCCCCAATAAATATCCAAGTCGGGTTCCCAGCTGTCTTCACGCCCGCCACCAAACCCGAAGGTCTTGAAGCCCATGCTTTCAAGGGCGACATTGCCGGTGAGGATGATGAGATCCGCCCAGGAAATCTTGTTCCCGTATTTCTGCTTGATCGGCCAGATGAGCCGGCGTGCCTTGTCGAGGTTCACATTGTCCGGCCAGCTATTGAGCGGCGCAAAGCGCTGCTGACCGGCACCGGCGCCACCTCGGCCATCGCCGATCCGATAGGTACCGGCACTATGCCAGGCCATGCGGATGAAGAGCGGCCCATAGTGACCGAAATCGGCCGGCCACCAATCCTGGGAATCCGTCATCAGTGCCTTGAGATCCGCTATCACCGCATTGAGGTCGAGGCTCTCGAATTCCTTGGCGTAGTCAAATGCTTCACCTAGAGGATTGGAGCGCGCTGTGTGTTGGTGGAGGATCTGAACGTTCACCTGGTTCGGCCACCAGTCGCGGTTCGAATAAGCACGGGTCGCGTGCGTGAACGGACATTTGCCTTCATTCGCCATTTCTCTTCCCCCTTTGGGTTCGGCTCATATTGCGAGGATGTTACGCTCGGTCTGACTCGTGGACGGTGTCCCGTACCTATATTCCGTGCCGGGAGGATTGAATACGGCAATTCAACATCACGACCGGTGTCAGTCGATCATGCCATTAAAAATGATCAAAGAAAGCCGTTTGTGTTCAATAGGCTTTTGCAAAAAGAGAACAATGTACCCGTTACCGGCCCGCGAGCATTCTGTTCAAACTTTCCTCTCAGGAGATATCCAATGAGAGCACAACCGCTCTCAATTCCGCAAGCGTCAGGAGCTCACGAGCGGGCCATTCTGGACTGGCTCATGCGGGGGACGCATTGCAGGCCTAGCATCGAGGACATCTTTGCGGAATTGTGTAAGAAACTGCTTGGTGCAGGGCTGCCGATAGCCAAAGCAAGCCTCCATTTTCGGGTTCAACATCCCCAGTGGGTCGGCACCAGGATTATCTGGAACCGGGGCGGCTCCGCCGCGGAGCTGCAGACAGTTGGCTACCATGTCGAGGAAACGCCTGAATTCTTGGATAGCCCGCTAAGAGACATCACACTTGGCGCGGACCTGATTCGGCAGCGCCTCGATGCGCTCGAGCTCGGCAGCCATCACTATCAGTTTTTTACCGACCTTAAAGCGGCCGGCTTGAGCGACTATATCGCCCTCCCACTCGACCATACCCTCGGCAAGCGGCACCTGGTTTCATTTGCCTCAGATGCAACGGCAGGGTTCGACGACGGGCACATCGATTTGTTGGCCAATATCCTTCCGGCCCTGGCGCTTGTGAGCGAGATCCGTATAAAAAATCAGCTCGCGCGAACGCTGTTGGAAACCTACGTCGGTCCTCACGCGAGCGAGCAGATCCTGGAGGGCGCGACGACCCGTGGTAGCGGTGCTACGGTCGGCGCTGCGATTATCCTATGCGATCTTAGGAACTTCACTGCATTGTCGCATACCCGCCCGAGGGACCTGGTCATCGATCTACTGAATGGATATTTCGATGCCGTAACAGGGCCGATTGAGAAATATGGCGGCGAAATTCTCAAGTTTATGGGCGACGGACTCCTCGCTGTTTTCCCTCTGTCCGAAGTTCTGGCCTGCTCCAATCTGCTACGCGCGATTTGCGAAGCCCGAGCAGCGATAGATCGCCTCAATGAGACTGTGCAGTCATCGGGCCTGGATCCGCTGGAATACGGAATGGGTGTCCATGTCGGTGACGTGATGTATGGGAACATTGGCTCGCGCAGCCGGCTAGACTTCACCGTTATCGGCGCGGCGGTGAATGTTGCATCGAGGCTGGAAGGGCTGACCAAAAAAGTGCGGCGATCGGTCCTTTTTTCGGAAGCTTTTGTCAAATTGGCAGGCTGCCATGAAGCCTTGGAACGCCTTGGTGACCATCACCTTCGCGGGCTCGATGGGCCGATTGGGGTATTCGCTCTCCAATATTAGGCGGCATAACACGACAGCTGCCTGGCAAAGCCCGGCGTATGCGATCTAGGCAGAAGCCAGCATCGCTTCGGCGGCCTGCAGGTCTTCCGTGTTCTGTCCGTCCGCAAACCTTCGAAAGACGGTGAGTAATGGTTCTCGCCAATCTTCCCCCGGAAAAAAGTCATGCCGAAGCTTTGCCAGCTGCGTGGCCGTTCGAAGCTGCCATGTCAGGGCACCCTGTCTTTCCGCGCAGTCCAGCGCGGCCTTGAGACAGGACTGTGCATCTTCCATCGCGCTGCGCGCGGCCATGATCCTGGCCTTGATCCTGAGGAGTTCCGGCCTGAACCATCGGTCCTCATGCGCGTCACATCGACCGAGCGCCTCGTCGACAGAAGCGAGCGCCTGATCGTAGCAGCCACTTTCGACCAAGAGTTCAGCATACATGCCCAAGATCAACGGAGCCTGGATGAAAAAGTTGGCGGCGCGCAGATCGGCAAGCGCGGCGAGGAAGCGGTACTGCCCCGCTTCAATTCCGTAGGAGCGCATCAGAATTATCGCGTCAAAGCACCGACCATAGGTCTGCCAGATATTCGGGCCAGCCGAAGTCTTTTCGTTGAACAACATCTCGGTGCAGCTTTTCGCGGCAGTCTCATCGCCCGCCAACAGATAAAGCGGTATCACCGCTTCCGTGAGAACAAAGCTTAGGGTCATCAGGTGGCCGTCTGACCTTGCCTCCTGCAATGATCGTGCGGCCATTGACAGTGACTCCCGGTACTTGCCTTGCAGCCAAAGGACCCGCGCCAGATGGCTGCGTCCGACGATATCGACATCGGCGATCCCGAGATCGATATGCAGATCCGTGGATTGCCGGCGATAGCTCTCGCTGCCGCTGTTGGCGATGACTTCCGACAAATTCCTGTGTGCCGCCTCCTGCTCGCCGAGAAAGTGTTGGGTAACGCCGACGATCCGATAGCTGATCAGGGACATGACGTCATTGTCATCTGGCGCAAGCGCAACGTGCCTGTCGGCGAAGCCCATCGCCAGTCTTGGCTGGCCGCTATAGAGATAGTGGCTCCAGAGCCCCCACAACGCGCGTGCTTCGGCCAGTCGGTCCGATAGCCTCACCGCAATATCGAGAGCGCGTGACCATGCAGTCTGTGTCTCCTGGACCGGCCCCCTCGTATATAAGAGCGCTGCACCAAGATTGGCCTGGAGGACCATCTCCTCTCTGAGATTGGGTTGATCGGATGCCGACAATTCGGCGATTGCCCTCTCGGCGATCTGGCGAGAGGATTCAAGGAGACCCATTTCAAACATCGGGCCAACCGCCACGGAAGCGAGGGAAATTCCAAGCGTCACGTCACCTTCTCCGCCAAACGCCCAATTCAGCGCCAAACGGATATTCTCGACCTCGGGACGATATGTTTCGAGCCACTCATCGGCCGCGTCACGTTCCCAATTCCCTTGTGCTTCAGTCAGCAAGCCAAGAAAGAACTCGGCGTGACGCCGCAAGATCATGGCGCACTCGCCGCTTTCGTCGAGTTTCTTGTTCAAGTACGATTTTGTGGTATTGAGCAAACGGAAGCGCGTTGCGTATTTCCCGTTTTCCACGGCGATGAGCGACTTCGCGACGAGGTTGCTCAAAAGTTCGACGACATCGCCGCCGGCCTCAATATCGTCGCAGCGAGCGACCGCTTCGGCAGCCGCTATCGTAAATCCTCCGCTAAACGTGGACAGCCGGCGCAACACCTGGGCTTCTGCAGGCGACAGCAGACGGAAACTCCAATCAAGCGTCGCGGCCAGGGTCTGATGGCGCGGGAGAGCCGTCCGGCGCCCGCCGGTCAAAAAGTCGAATCTGTCATCCAGGCGGTGAAGAAGATTGTCGAGACCGAGAGAATTGAGTCGCCCGGCGGCGAGTTCGATAGCCAAAGGTATACCATCCAATCGTCGGCAAATCGCCATGACGGTGGCTGCCGTGTGATCGGTGAGGGTAAAGGAATCGTCCCCCGCGGCCGCTCTCTCAATGAAAAGATCGGCAGCCGCGAAGCTTCGAATGTTCTGCCCGGTGATCGCATCGTCTTCGGGCGAAAGCGTCAGTGGACCCAGCCGATGGATGCTTTCCCCCTCGGCTCTCAGCGGCTCGCGGCTCGTCGCCAGGATGCGAACGCCGAAGCAAGCACGCAATATTGCCTCCGCTGCCATTGTGGAGGCCCTTAGAAGATGCTCGCAGCTATCGAGGATGATCAAGCATGTCGTCTCGCCGAGCGCCACATTTAGCCGGTGCTGCTGGTTGTCTCCTACCAGCTCAATGCCCATTGCTTCGGCGATATGACCCGGTAGAGTATCCGGCTTCTCAACGTCGGTGAGGTCCACCAGCCATATTCCGCCGGTATATTGCTGGCGTAGCGTCACGGCGACCTCGATCGAAACGCGCGTCTTGCCGATCCCCCCGGCGCCCACGATGGTGACGAGGCGATACTCCTCGAGCCGCTTCGAGATTGTCTCGACCGCAGCTTCCCGGCCGATCAGCCGTGTCAACGGACGGGCGATGTTGCCAAGCTGCGTGACGTGCCGGGGTAAAACCCGCGGCTCGCTGGTGACTTCCCTTACTTCCACGACAAAGCGGTATCCTTGGCCCGGAACCGTCGTGATCGTCTCGGTCCCCAGGATCTTCCGGAGCGTGGAAATATGAACCGTGAGATTGCCTTCTTCAACAATCCGGCCCGGCCAAACCAGTTCAAAGAGTTCGTCCTTCGAGACGACCTGTCCCCGTCTTTCGATAAGGGTCAGGAGCAGGTCGAAGGGGCGGCTGCGTATCAGGACCTCATCATCTTCCTTGAGCAACTGCCGGCGCGCTGGAGTCAGACGAAACTTGCCAAAAATGTACGCAGTTACGACTTCTGGCATAGCACTCACGTAGTCGGAATTTGGAAAAATTTGGAACTACAGTAGTGGACTTCATGGCATATTGCCACAGTTTGACATTGTGCAATTAAAGCGGCGGGGTCGCTGCGCCCGTAACCGGTAGCCGTTGTCTCGCCGCGGGAAAGAAGAAACGTTGGAACCGTTCTATACTGCCGTAGCCGAAGTCCAGGGGGGGCGGGCGGGCATCGCCCGGATCGCGGGGCGTGAGGAAGAATTGCGCGTGGATCCGCCGGCCTCGATGGGGGGGTCCGGAAAGGGATATAATCCCGAACAGCTCTTTGCCGTCGCTTATAGTGCATGTTTTGGGGCCGCCATTGATCTGGAAGCGCGTCAGCGCGGCATTGCCTTGACCCGGGTCACTGTCGAGGCGCATGTCTCGATCGGTCATGGGGATGGCGGGCATTTCGCCCTCTCAGTGGAGCTTCACGTTCGGTTGCCTGAAATCGGCATGGAACTCGGTGAGCAGATCATGCAGGCCGCTCATATCGCATGCCCCTATTCACAACTAGCCCGCGGCGACGCGGATGTGGCGCTTATTCTGGATGAGTCAAAGGCGGTCTAAATCCGGCCTGGTCGGATTTGGGCTGGATTGGGAACGGCGGAATTTGGAATTATTTGGGGCGGTCTCGCAGACAGCTGACGCAACAATGGATCATTAGTCTCACTCCGGGGAACGAAGGTGGGGGAGACCAGATGTTACAGACAGCAATGAGCGACCGTCGACGAAGCCTGGCCCTGGTTACCCGTCAGTCGGCGTCATATCCAGATCCGCCGAATTGCGCGCCGATGGAAGCCTTCGGGCAGCGGCTGGGTGCGCACTTCCATGTAAAAACCGCGCCGACCGTTCTTCTTGGAACGCAACAACGCATTTCTTTCGCAGCCACGCGTCTGACGGGCTCGATTCCAGCGGGTACCCGAACCGCGGCAATACCGGCAGAAGAAGCCTTCAGCGTGATGCTGCAGCTCCGGGCAATCGAATCGCATAAGCTTTGGCTTGGCAACCGGGAGGCCTATTCCGGCCCGTATCTCCCCGGCAGCGTCAGCGTCGTCGATTTCGAAGACAATCCGACCGCCTGCCCGAGCGGACCTTATGACAGTCTGCATTTCTATATACCGAGAGAAACGCTCGACGAACTGGCGAGCGAACATGGCGGTCGACGTATTGCCGGACTATCCTGGCCGCGCGCGACCTACGACCCCGTGGCAGCCACGCTCGGAAATCGCCTTTTACCCTATCTCGCCGGTGGGCAGCAAAAAACGTTTCTCATGGCCACCCATGTCGCGCTCGAGCTGCTTCTCCACTTTGCCCATACCTATGGCGGGATGCGGCGCTCTCCCGCGGAAGGCGGCGTCACCTTATCGCCGTGGCAGGAGAGGCGGGCGAAGGAACTCATCGTCGCCAATGCTGCCGTGGGGATCACGATCGACACGCTCGCGGCGCAATGTAATCTATCGCGCGGTCACTTCATCAGGGCGTTCAAGAACTCAACCGGCTTTCCGCCGCATCGCTGGCTGCTTGAATATCGCGTGCAGAAGGCCAAGAGCCTTCTGGTGCTGACATCGGTCCCCTTGCCGCAGATTGCAATAGATTGCGGGTTCGCGGATCAGGCGCATCTGACGCGGACGTTCAAGAGCCTTGTCGGCACGCCGCCGGCTGCTTGGCGGCGGCAAAACAAATTCTGATTGCTTACATATTTGTGAAAGCAGGCGGAGCGGCGACATTGGCCTCTGGTGGACCATCCCCCGACCCCGTGCGCATTGGCGGTCGAAGCATCAAGAGGCAGCACAATTAAACAAGACGGCAAATGCCGGACTGAGCAGGATGTCCACATCAGTTTCCCGTTCAACATCAAGAAGGTCTAAGGAAATGGCTATCAAAGCAACGCCGACGCCGGGGTCGAAGCTCGTTTCACCGAAGGATCACGCCCTGATCCTGATCGACTTCCAGTCCCAGATGTCTTTCGCGACCAAGTCCATCGACGCCGTCAACCTGCGGAACAACGCCGCCCTGATTTCCAACGCGGCAGCCGGCTTCGGGGTACCGACGATCCTGACGACCGTTGCCGAGAAAAGCTTCTCCGGCCCGATGTTCAACGAAATCACCGACGCCTTCCCGGGGCAGAAGCTGCTCGACCGCACCTCGATGAACACCTGGGAGGATGCGGCGGTCATCGCCGAGGTCAACAGGATCGGGAAAGGGCGTCTGGTCTTCGCCGGCCTCTGGACGTCGGTGTGCATTGTCGGGCCGACGCTCTCCGCGCTCGATCAGGGTTTCGAGGCATATGTCATTGCCGATGCATGCGGTGACGTGTCCACGGAAGCCCATGATCGCGCGATGGAACGTATGATCCAGGCCGGCGTGCGCCCGATGACCTCGCTCCAATACATGCTGGAACTGCAGCGCGACTGGGCACGCACCGAGACCTACGACATGACTACCGGTATCGCAAAGAAGTATGGCGGTTCCTATGGCCTTGGCATCATCTACGCGAAGTCCATGTTCGGCGCCCACGAGGGCTAACGATCAGTGCCGGGCCACGGCCCGGCACGCCACTTCGCCCATAAGTGAGGCACCGATGAAAGTCTATATGGCATCGCTCGCGGCCGGGATACTGGTAGGGGTGATCTACAACCTTATCAACGTTCGATCGCCGGCCCCGCCCGTTGTCGCCCTGATCGGCCTGCTGGGCATCTTGCTTGGCGAACAAATTCCGCCTCTCGCCAAGAACATCTGGCTGGGGGAGCCAATCAACCTGTCTTGGTTCCACCAGGTGAAACCGCATGTCTTCGGCCACCTCCCCAAGGGCCAAGTGCCGGTTGATCAGGCCCAGCAGGAATCATCCGAACGCGATACCCTGACGCGCGGGTGATTCCCGTTCCCTCGCTTGTGGCGGACTGCTGAAAGTTGCTTTTCAAACTCAGGAAGATGGAAACACAGATATGACTGATACCGCGGATGTGATTTTGCACCACGGGCGCTTTACGACGCTCGATCCTGCGAACCCTACCGCGAGTGCTGTAGCGATCAAGGATAGCCGCTTCCTGGCTCTAGGGCCCGACAACGAGGTCATGCGCCTTGCAGGACCGGATACGAAGCTGATCGATCTCAAGGGCCGCACTGCCCTCCCAGGGCTGATCGACAATCACCTCCATATCATCCGCGGCGGTCTCAACTTCAATCTCGAACTCCGCTGGGACGGCGTGCGCTCGCTGGCCGATGCCATGTCGATGCTGAAGCGCCAGGTCGATGTCACGCCGCCGCCGCAATGGGTGCGGGTGGTGGGTGGCTTCACCGAGCAGCAATTCGTTGAGAAGCGCCTGCCGACCATCGACGAGATCAATGCAATTGCACCCGATACGCCGGTTTTCCTGCTGCATCTTTATGACCGGGCGATCCTCAATGGAGCGGCTTTGCGGGCAGTCGGCTATACAAAGGATACGCCGAATCCACCGGGCGGTGAGATCATCCGCGACAGTGCCGGCAATCCGACCGGCCTGCTGCTGGCGAAGCCCAATGCCGGCATCCTCTATGCGACCCTCGCCAAGGGGCCGAAGCTACCCGAGGAATACCAGATCAATTCAACGCGCCACTTCATGCGCGAGTTGAATCGGCTCGGCGTCACCGGGGCGATCGATGCCGGCGGCGGGTTCCAGAACTACCCCGAGGACTACAAGGTCATCGAGAAGCTGGCTGTCGACAATCACCTGACGGTTCGCATTGCCTATAATCTCTTTACCCAAAAGCCGAAGCAGGAAAAGGACGATTTCCTCAACTGGACCAAAACTTCGACTTACAAACAGGGCGACGACTACTTTCGTCACAATGGCGCGGGCGAAATGCTGGTCTTTTCCGCCGCCGATTTCGAGGATTTCCGCCAGCCGCGGCCCGACATGGCGCCGGAAATGGAAGGCGAACTCGAAGGCGTCGTCCGCGTCCTCGCCGAGAACCGCTGGCCTTGGCGCATGCATGCGACCTATGACGAGACCATCAATCGGGCGCTCGATGTTTTCGAAAAGGTCAATCGCGACATTCCGCTCGCCGGCCTCAACTGGTTCTTCGATCATGCCGAGACCATTTCCGATAAATCCATCGATCGGATCGCGGCACTTGGCGGCGGCATCGCCGTGCAGCATCGCATGGCTTATCAGGGCGACTATTTCGTCGAGCGCTATGGCGCCGGTGTTGCCGAGGCGACCCCCCCTGTCGCCCGCATCCTGAAAAGCGGCGTCAAGACCTCGGCCGGCACTGACGCGACCCGCGTTGCCTCCTATAACCCCTGGGTCTCGCTGGCCTGGCTGGTCACCGGCCGTACCGTCAGCGGCCTGAAGCTCTACCCGCGTCAGAACTGCCTCGACCGGGAAACCGCCTTGCGCATGTGGACAGAGAATGTCACCTGGTTCTCCAACGAGGTCGGCAAGAAGGGTCGCATCGCCGTGGGCCAGCTCGCCGACATCATCGTTCCCAGCCAGGATTATTTCTCCTGCGCCGAAAGCGAAATCGCGGATATTACCAGCGACCTCACCATGCTCGGTGGCAAGGTCGTCTATGGCGCAGGCGACTTCGCCAAGCTTGATGACAATCCGGTACCGCCGGCGATGCCGGACTGGTCGCCGGTGCGCCGTTTCGGCGGTTACGGAGCTTGGGGTGAACAAGCGGCCGAAACCGGCCATGCGGTCCATCGGGTGGCGGCAAGCGAATGCGGATGTGCACATCAGTGCGGCGTACACGGGCATGATCATGCAACCGCCTGGTCCAGTCGCCTGCCGATTTCCGATCTCAAGAGTTTTTGGGGCGCGCTAGGTTGCGCCTGTTGGGCGGTTTGATCGAGCGAGGAGCAGGAGCACCGTATGGGTAACGAGAGCGGGTCAGGCGGATTTTTCCTCCGCATCGCGATGATCGACGAGCGGCACGGGCCTCTGCCGGTGCTATTGCTCGGCCTCACGTTACTGACCGGAATGATCGATGCGATCAGCTACTTGCGCCTCGGTCACGTCTTCGTCGCCAATATGACCGGTAACGTTGTGTTCCTGGGATTCGCCGCGGCGGGGGTGACGGATTTCTCGGTACCAGCCTCATTGACCGCGATTGGCGCATTTCTTGTGGGCGCCTATGCCGGTGGTCTTGCCGGTCGGCGGCAGGCCAGCCACCGCGGCCGCCTCTTTTGGCTGGCCATGTTGTTGGAATGCATATTAATGGCGGCCGCCTGGATCCTGAACATTCTCGGTCCGCAGCTGGAGCCTGCCGTCAGTCACTATGGCCTTATCATTTTGCTCGGTCTGATGATGGGCGCTCAAAATGCTGTCGTGCGCCGACTGGCGGTGCCCGATCTCACGACCACCGTTCTCACACTTACCCTGACCGGACTTGCTGCGGATCTGCCGCCTCCGGCCGGTAGCCGGATGCGGCGCATTGCTTCGGTGATCGCCATGTTTGCCGGCGCGCTGATTGGCGGCCTGCTGGTATTGCGGGCTGAAACGGGTATCGCCCTGGCCGTCGCCTTTTTTCTGCTGGTCGCCATTGCGGTTGTTGCGCATGCGGGCCGTAGTTCCAACCATGCCTGGACGTCGTTCCGATAAGGCCGTTTCTCCAGCGTTCTTCTGAAGCATCTGGCATGTCTGAATCTCCGAGGTGATTTCTGTTGCCTCTCGAACAGCGTGATTTTCACTGCTCCGGAGGCCTTTGATTATTCCAGGTGCATGCTGGAGTACTTGAAGGGAATGCGGACGATTTGGATAAAGGGGGCGAATAATCCGGGACTTCTCCGCCGCGAGGGGCAGGAACCAGGGGTTACGTGACTGTTGTACAGACGGGGCCTGCCCGACAGGGGCAGCGGTCACAAGCTGTATTTCAGCTCAACGCCGACATAGTTTGAATCCTGGCCGCCGGCGCGTCTGACAGCCTGGCCGACGTCATAGTGAACGGCTTCCACGGCACTCGAGAGATTGGGCGTGATCGCCCAATCGACGCGCAGTTGCTCGTAGTAGCCCGTCCATCCGCCACCCTCGCCGGCGGTTCCCTTGATCGGAATATTCGGCTGGACATAGACGGCGTCGGCTGTCGTCTCACGCCATTGCAGCCCCACGGCGCCGAGGACCGAGACGCCGGGTAGCGGTTTCAGCGTCAGCGAAGGCTTGACGTGGAGGAGATTCGCATAGCCCGTATAGCCCGCGAGCGAGAAGTAATAGCCATTTGGAAAGAGCGGATTGAAGGTCTCGAGATTGCCGTCATTCGGGCGGCGGTCACCGGAAGCAGCATCCAGTTGCAGCCCGATGCGCGGCTGCCAGGTCGTCGAGGTGAATGTATAGCCGAGACGTGTGCCGGCCGCCCAGGCGAGGACATTGCTCGAGCCGACCTTGCCCTGTTGCCCCATGGCTTCGAGATCCCAGTCGATATCGCCGCTTTTACCGGCAAATCGCATATCCAGGATGTTGCGGATCTCGTTCCCTTCAGCGTCAGGGTATCGAGCGTCGTCTCGCTCATAGCGGGCGTAATAGGCCGAAAGCTCATTGGTGCCGAGCACCTGCCGTTCGACGCGCAACGTGTGGAACAGAAGATGGTGGTTGGAATAGTCGTCGAACGGCTCGCCGTTCTGATATTGCACAGGTTGGCTGACAAACCCCAGGACGCGCCAAGGGCCGGTTTCCCAATCACCCCAGGCGGCATCAAACGACTGCCGGACATTGGGGCCATCGCGTGACGAAACAAAGCGCTGTAAGTCGAAGTCGAAGTCCTGACGGCCAATACGAGCCTTCAGCGTGCCGGCATCGAATTGATTCGTGTAGGCCAGAAAGGCCAGACGGAGATCGACCTGGTCCTCGTCGGCCGGCCCGGGCATTTTTTTGTCCGGTGCCCGGTCATCCTCGACCTCGGTGAAAATCTGCCAATTTTCGTTGAGGTGCAGATCGACATGCATCTGCGTGCGGTCAAGCAGGTAACCGTCCGCTTTCTTGTCGCCCGTTCCAAAAGCGGGCGTATCATTGAACTCGTAGCGCTCGCGAATGGTGACACCGAAAGAAAGATAGCTCTTAGGATCGCCAGGGATCAAAGGGATGTATTTGAGCGCGTCGAGCGGCTCAGTGCGCAGGCGCGGGTCAGCGAGTACCGACCAGTCTTCCTCCCAGCGATTGGAGCGGATTGCCGGACGTTGCGGCTGTGCGTCGTCGGCAAAGGCGGGGATGGCGCACGCGGGCAATATTGCCAGCAGGAGCGCCGTTTTCAGGTGTCGCCGGTAGAAACAGGCGGGGCCAGGAATTCGCTGATCGCTCCACATTTCATGACGGCTTTAATTTGCTGGGGCATGAATTTCAGCGATATAGCCGCCGGGGAACTGAACCATCGCCGCCATGCGATGATCAGATGTATAGGGTTCGACCAGCACCTGGGCACCCGATGCTTTGGCCTTATCCAGGGTTTCGCTCAGATTGCCGACTTCATAGCCGGTCATTTCCACGCCATAGGGGTAGGGCAGGTGGCCGTCGGTTACGAGAACGGTCATCTTGCCGAATAGCGATTCGATGCGGATGCGGTGATAGGTATCGCTTGCCCGGCCGATTTCGACCCCGGGTGCCTTCGGGTCGTCGGAGACCACCTTGCCATGGGAAAAGGCGACGAAATCCTTGACGAATTCCTTCTGCTTATCCGGCGACACATAGACCCGGTTCTCAGGGATCGTTGTGAGCTTCGGATAGTTCGGTGGCGTGGTATGCCAATAGAGCTGCATGTTAACAGCGCCCGGCCACTGGATGACGGCATCGCGGCCGATCGGATCATCGAACGGCGCCACAATGACACTGGCGCCCGCCTTGCGGGCGGCCTTCACGGCATCATCCAGGTTGGTCACCAGATAGCCGGTTCGCTCGGTACCAAAGGGATGGGGCACGGGCGTCTTGAAGCCGAAGGCTGAAATGGTGCCCGCAGGGGTGAGGGCCAGTTGCGAAATCGTGCTGCTCGGGGTCGGTGTCACCGTTGCCACGACTTGCTTCGACAAGATTCCGCCAAAAGTGGCCTGGAAACTCGACATGAACCTGTCATAGTCTCCGGCATTCACATAGATATGGGTCGTGTCATATTGCGGCCCGACGGCGAAATTCTGCGGGTCCGCTAAAGCCGTCGCGGCGGTGAGCGCCAGGAGCGCACCGCCGAGGCCAGCAGCAATCAATTTGGCTTGGCAAATCTTCGACATCATATTCCCCATTTCGCCACCCGTTTGTGTTGACGCGAGCGCAGGCTTGCTCAGCCCTCGACCCACTTTCATTGCTACTTTGGTCACCCTTCGATCTGTCCGTCTTGACCAAGGATGCGACCCTTTGCACAAATTTGATCCCGGGATGGACCGCTGGTCGAGAAACGGCTCGTTTCTGGCATCCCGGTCGAGGCGCCGCCCGCCGGAGCCGGGTCGCCGGTCGAAATCGCGGGGCCTGGTCAGGCCGCCTTTGGCGGCTCCCTGAGGAAGGCGCTGGCGAGCAGACAGACGATCATGCCGCCGCCGATGAGGAGAAAGGCGTCGACATAGGCCAGGACATAGGCCTGCTTTTGCACCATCGCCGCCGTAAGAAGCGTGCCTCGTTCTGCCGCCAGCCCTTCCCCAAAAGCGAGAAAATAGTGCTGGTTTTGCGACAACGCCGCGACAGATATCTGTGCTCCTTCGACAACATGCAGGCCCACAAGGTTTGAATGCACCTGCTCGCGGACCCGGACAAAGGTCTGGACATAGGCGAGGCCAAGCTCGCCACCCATGAGCCGCGTGGTCTGGAGGATCGTGCCGAAAGCCAGGATCTCGGTCGGGTTAATGAACTTCAAGTTATAGACAACCAGCGATGTCATCGCGAAAGACTGGCCGACTGCCTGCAAAATCTGGGACGGCATGAAGTCGTCGCTGATCCAGAACGGCGTCAGCCCGCTGGATATCCACAAGCAGGCAAGACCAATGGCCGCAAAGCCCAAGGCGATTGTTATGCGGGAGTCGATGCGCTGCAGCAGCAATGCGATCATCGGTGCCAGCAGGAGCTGAGGCAAGGCAATCAGCAATAACACATCACCAATCTGCAGAGCCCGGTAGCCCTGCACGTTGGTAAGGTACTGGGGGATGAGAAACGAGGTGGCGAGGATGGCGAACCGCAAGAACGTCAACATGGCCGCGAGCGCCGAAATGTTGCTCCTGAATATGTAACGAAGGTCGAGGAACGGCCTTGCCGCGATCAGACTGCAGATGACGAAGCCGGCCAACAGCGTAAAGCCGCCGAGAAGCAGCCCATTGACGACGCCGCTGCCCAGCCAGTCCAGCCGATTTCCCTGATCCAGTGCGGCATAGACCGCGCTCAAACCAAGGCTATAGAACAGCATCCCAGCCTTGTCGACTTTAGCTGCAGGAATTGGATCGATAGGGCGTTTGGGCATGCCGATATGGACCAGGGCGAACATTGCCACGCCGAGGATGGTGTTTTGCCAGAAGATCCATTTCCACGAAGCGTGATCGAGATAAAATCCCTCAAGCGATGCCGCGATATTTTGCGACATCTCCGAATTCATCGCATAGGCCGCGATCCCGAAGACGAGATAGCGCGGGGGAAGGTTGCGGGCGACAAAGCTGACCGTGAGCGGAATGAATGTTCCCATCGCGAGGCCGGCAATGAACTGTAGGCCAATGACGGCGATCAATGTCTCGGAGTAGGGGATGAGCAATGAAGCGGCCGCTGCCGTGAGCGACGAGATGAGGAGGACGCGCCGCGGTCCATAGACCAGCCCCGCCCAGACAGTCGGTGCGCAGACCAACATCTGACCGACGGTATGTGCCGTTGGAATCCAGGCACCCTCGTCAAAGCTGGCATGCACGGCCCCTCGAAGATCAGCCAATCCAAGGGCCGTGATGCGGGTACTCAATGTCGCAATGAAGGCACCGACCAGCACAGCGAGAATGCCAAAAATCGGCTGACTGCTTTTGGCCGCAATCCGTCCGGCGGGGACGGCGAGGCTGCTAATGGATGGAGGCGCCATTTCCAGTACCCACAGCGGCAGCGGATCCTGTGTCGATCCGGGCGATGACAGACGACCCAGGCAACAACCGGCCAACCAGCTGCTGGGGAAGTTTCAGTCGGATTTTCACCGGTATGCGCTGCACAACCTTCGTAAAATTGCCGGTCGCGTTGTCGGGCGGAAGCAGGCTGAATTGGCTCCCGGATGCGGGCGAGAATGCCTCGACGGTGCCTTCGATCTTCACGTCCGGAAATGTGTCGACCGAGATATCGGCGACCTGGCCGACGGCCATGTTGGTGATCTGTGTCTCCTTGAAATTGGCAATGACGTAGACATCAGCGAGCGGAACCAGTGTCATTAGCTGCGTCCCGGTTGAAACGTAAGCGCCCGCATTGACCAGGCGACGGCTCACGACACCCGCGCGCGGTGCGACGAGTTTCGTTTCAGAGAGCGAAATCTGGGCAAGGGTCAGGGCGGCGATTTTACCTGCGACGGCCGCTTTAGCTTCGGCTTCTTGTGATTTCAGAACCTCCAGCTGGGTCGTCTGTTGGCGCAGCTGGGCATTATAGAGGCGAACGGAGGCTTCGGAGTGGCGCTGAGCAGCGGTTGCCTGCTCGACGCGTTGGGAATTACCGGCAAGACCCTCGTGGAGCAGGGTTTGCTGCCGAAGTGCTTCGGCACGATCTCGTGCCAGGTCTGCTTCCGTCGCGTCAATCTGAGCTGCGGCCTGATCGATCAGGGACTGTTGTACCTGGATTTGGTTGCCGATAACGTCGAGTGCGGCTTCGGCGCTATCGACCGCGGCTTCCGCTTGCTGGACATGTGCGCTGTAATCGTCATCCTCGATCTCCGCCAGAACGGTTCCCAGGGCGACAACGCTGAAATCCTCGACTGGGGTCGACCTGACGTAGCCGGGTATCTTTGCGATGATCGGGACGACATCCGCCTGTATATAGGCATCGTCCGTGCTCTGATATCGCCCGGAACTGACGATCCAATTCCAGCGGAAGGCGAAGAACAGCACCAGTGCTGCGGCAAGGAGAATCACCAGTGCCTTGAGCCAAAGTGCGCGAACCGCGGTGAGAATGCGGGCTGACGGTGTCCGGCCGGCCGGCCGAGCCGACGCTTCCGTTTCGGATAGCTCGGTCATCGGGCAGTCCGGAACGTGATTACCGCGAGCAGGCAGCTGCTTTGCTCGTTAATTTTATCCTTCTTCCTCGCCATCGTCGCCCAAATCCAGTCTGGTCCGCCGCGCGAAAGTGTAGCGCTTTTGCTGATGATTTTGATTGTAAAATCACGCTTGGCAATACGAAACAGCGAGGTTTGAACCTCTGTCGCGCCGGTTTGCGCACAGATAGAAAACCCAGGGCATAATTATTCAATGAGGCGATGCCATTATCGATAATTATAATGGGAAACTCTGGGGCGGACACCGCCCCGGCCACGCAATAGGAGACACCCATGTCCGGCCCGGTCCTCTTTCAGGGATTTCGCGTGCGCAATCTCGATTTGGCAAACCGCATCGTTATTGCGCCGATGTGCCAGTATTCCGCCCAGAATGGGTGCATGAACGACTGGCATCTTATCCATCTTGGCCACTTGGCGCTGTCAGGAGCGGCATTGCTCACCATCGAGGCGACTGCCGTCATGCCGGAAGGGCGGATCACCTGGGCGGATGTCGGCCTATGGAACGATGAGACCGAGGCGGCCATTGATCGGACATTGGAGGGCATCCGGCGCTGGTCCGACATCCCGATTGCAATGCAGTTAAGCCATGCCGGCCGCAAGGCATCGACGGAGGTTCCGTGGAAGAAGGCACGCCAGTTTCCCGCTGACGACCCTCATGGATGGGTAACGGAAGCGCCATCTGCCATTCCATTTACCGAAGGCTACCTTGCTCCGCTGTCCCTCGATCGTGATGGACTGCGGCGCGTGCGGGATGCCTTTGCCGCTGCAGCTCGCCGAGCAGCACGCCTTGGGATCGATTTGGTGCAGCTTCACGCGGCTCATGGCTACCTTCTACACCAGTTCTTGTCTCCGCTATCCAATCAGCGTGACGACGAATATGGCGGTTCACTTGCGAACAGGATGCGATTTCCGCTTGAGGTGTTCGATGCGGTACGAGAGGCGTTCCCGCCAGAGCGGGCGGTAACAATCCGGGTGTCGGGTACGGACTGGGTCAAAAATGGTTGGGACATCGATCAGACGATCGCCTTCGCCGAGGCGCTTGAGCTGCGTGGCTGCGACGCAATTCACGTGTCGAGCGGGGGACTGCATCCTGCACAAGCTATTCCTGTTGTGCCAGGTTACCAGGTGCCGCTGGCTCGGGCGGTCAAATCGGCGGTTCACATCCCGGTTATTGCAGTCGGTCTGATTACCGGCTTCGAGCAAGCGGAAGCGATCGTCGCGACCGGCGATGCCGATTTGGTCGCGTTGGCCCGGGCAATACTCTACGATCCGCGCTGGCCATGGCATGCAGCTGCTGCTCTAGGCGCCCAGGTGAAGGCGCCAGATCAATACCTGCGCTGTCAGCCGCGGCTCCTGAAGGATTTGTTCATGACTGAGAAGGACTGATCTCTCCGCTGCCGGATGGCCGTCTTAGTTCGTCGCCTCGGCGGTTTTCATTTTGATGGGCGGTTGCACGCCGGCGTTCATATGCGGCAGTGATAAGGTCGTGTATTGCGGCGTGGCCCAGCGGGCGGGGGTGAAATTCAGTGTCACAACCGGGACTCTAACTTGGTAACCCCACACAGGTGCTTGGCGCGCCTATCGGCGCCCGAATCGCGCGCCATTTATGGAAGTGGTGACAGGGCGGTTACTTCGGCACGAGCCGGTAGTCGCGAGGGCCGAGGATGCGCCCGTCCTTCGCCCGGAGTTGCAATTTCGCGAGCGGCTGGCTGCGACGCTTGTCCACCATCGCGATATTCAGCTCGCCCGGCTCGAAGCAGTTCTCTTCGCCCCATTGCCATAGCGCGATGAGCACGAGGTAGAGCTGCTCGCCCTTTGAAGTAAGTACATAGCGGTGGCTAAGGGCAGAGCCAGGATCGGGTTCGATCGTGAATATCCCTTCGTCGATGAGTTTCTTGAGGCGGCTCGACAGGATGTTCTTGGCAAGCCCCAGGCTCTTCTGGAACTCGCTGAACCGGTGCTTTCCCCCGAACGCTTCTCGCACAATTAGCAGTGACCACCAGTCGCCGATGATCTGGAGGGCACGCGCGATGCCGCAGTTGGCCTGCCCAAGGTCGGTGCGCTTTCCCTTCATCCGGTTCTCCAGCCACGACGATTAATATGGTTGCAAAATTAAACCGTATCGGTCACGATGTCGATGGGTTGCAAAGTTAAACCTTTCGGTGTGCAAGGCTGATTAGCGGACGAGGAACTGGAATGAGCGATCTATTGGAACGCGCAATTGCGGCGCATGGGGGCTGGGACCGCTGGCAAAAGATTAAGACAGTGAACGCACACGTCTCGATTGGCGGAGGCGTGTGGCGCCTGAAGGGTTGGCCGGACGTGTTCAAGGACGCCCACGTCTCGATCGATCCTCGCAAGCAGCACACGGAATATTCGCCTTTCGTTGAGCCAAGCCGCCATACCGTCTTCGAACCAGTACGGACCGCGATCGTGACTCACGGCGGCGAGGTCGTCGAGCAGCGGGAACAGCCGCGGAAGGCATTCGAAGGCCACAACCTGATGACACCGTGGGACGCTCAGCATCTTATCTATTTCACCGGCTATGCAATGTGGACCTACCTGACCACGCCTTTCCTGCTCAAGCTACCGGGAGTGCAGGCCGAAGAAGTCGAGCGGTGGACGGAGGATGGAGAGACGTGGCGCCGGCTGAAGGTAACGTTCCCCTCGACCATCCATACCCACTCGACCGAGCAGACATTCTACTTCGACGCCTCAGGCATTCTTAGGCGCCATGACTACAGTGCAGACGTCCTAGGCGGGACTTCGAGTGCCAATTATGCGACCGCGCCCGAGACGTTCGGGGGCTTCGTCTTCCCGACTAAGCGCCGCGTATATGCGATCGGCGAGAACAACATGCCTCAGCGTGAGCGCGTGGCAGTTGCTATCGATTTCCTCAATATCAACGTGGCGTGAGAGGGGATGCTATGGGCAGCCATTTCCCTGCGTCACCTCGGCAGGGTCGGCCTTGTGTGAGGCCGAAATGGCCACTATGCCGCAGAAAATTCTCGTTCAAGATGGGTCTTGCACTTGCCGACGGTGCCACGTTCTAGCTTCGACGACCCTTGCTTTGACATCGACGCTGATTTCGCTAATTCGGCCTGGCTGAGCTCTTTCTCGTCGTGAAGCCAGGAATCCTCTGTGCCCAATCGTTGAGGTTCAAATCCCTGCTTCTGAGCGTCTTGGATGGCTTTTAGCCATCGAAGGGCGGGTTTTCCCACCGCTTAGGTATCCCAGCAAAAACACCAGCTATTTCGAGCGAATCACGAAGTATTTTTGCTTCCCATCATCAGCTCGAGCTGTCGACATCCATCTGCGACTGCAGGAAGTTCTGCAGGCCTACCTTGTCGATCAGCTCAATGTTGGTCTCGAGCCAGTCGACATGCTCCTCCTCGGATTCGAGGATATCTTCCAGCAATTCGCGGGAGATGTAGTCCTTCACTTCTTCGCAATAGGCGATGCCGCTGCGCAGATCCGCCATTGCCGCCATTTCCAACTTGAGATCGCAGGCCAGCATCTCCGGTACGTTCTCGCCGATCAGCAGCTTGCCGAGATCCTGCAAGTTGGGGAGGCCTTCGAGAAACAGGATGCGCTGCACGAGCTGATCAGCGTGCTTCATCTCGTCGATCGACTCTTCGTATTCGTGTTTGCCGAGTTTGCCGAGGCCCCAATGCTTCAACGTGCGGGCATGCAGGAAGTACTGATTGATCGCCGTCAGCTCGTTCTTCAGCACCTTGTTGAGGATCGCGATGACTTTCTTATCGCCCTTCATATTCGTACTCCCCTTGATCTGTAAGTGCGCTGATTCGCCACGTGGTCGCGTGGGTAGATATAAGGAACCTTACAGCAAGACAGGAGACAATGAAAAGGACGCGCAACGCAAAACACTGCCCGTTTCCCTCAAGGACAAGGACAGATCAGGCGCGGGAGGGCGCGGGCAACGACGGCAAAGGCCGCAATTTTTCGCTTATGATAATGCGAATGAGTTGCATTAGCTAGCCATCTCGGCTATGCCACCTGGGAGATTTGCTGCATCTGCCAGGTGGCGGCGCAAGGCCGGCCGGCTGGGACGGATGCAGGGGAGCTCCGCGGGAGCAAAGCGAGGACAGGATGAAGAAGACTTTGATGGGTATGGCTGCCGCCTTGACGATCGGCACGCTGGAGATGTCGGCGGCTTTGGTATCGCCCGCGCAGGCGGCCGGGCCCAAGGCTGCGGATGTCATCACGCATTATGCCGATATGGGCTATGCCATGTACGGCGACGCTGTCACCACCGCCCAGGCGCTGGACAAGGTGATCGACGCCTTCCTCGCCGATCCCAACGATAAGACGCTGGCGGCGGCACGGGATGCCTGGAAAGCGGCCCGCGTGCCCTATATGCAGACGGAAGCTTTCCGCTTCGGCAATCCGGAAATCGACGATCTCGAAGGCAATGTCAATTCCTGGCCGCTGGACGAAGGCCTGATCGACTATGTCGCCGATTCCTATGGGCAGTCTTCGGATTCCAATCCGTATTATCGCCTCAATATCATCGCCAACAAGGAATTGCAGCTCGGTAAGGACAAGGTCGATGCCTCGGTGATCGACAAGAAGCTGATCCAGTCCATGGAAGAGGTCGGCAACGTCGAAACCAACGTGGCGATTGGCTATCATGCCGTTGAGTTCCTGCTCTGGGGCCAGGATCTGAACGGCACCGGCCCGGGCGCCGGTAATCGCCCGGCCACCGATTACGATCAGAAGAACTGCACGCACGGTAATTGTGATCGCCGCGCCGCCTATCTGAAGGCGGCGACCGACCTGCTGGTCGAGGATCTCGCCGCCATGCGCGATCTCTTCGCCGCGGATGGTGCCGTGCGCAAGCGCTTGACCACTGGCAAGACTGACGACGCGCTGGTTTCCATGTTCACCGGGCTGGGCTCGCTGTCTTACGGCGAATTGGCCGGCGAGCGCACGAAGCTCGGCCTGATGCTGCATGATCCGGAGCAGGAGCATGACTGCTTCAGCGACAATACCCACAATTCCGATTATTACGACCAGCAGGGCATGGTCGACATCTATAACGGCACCTATACCAAGGTGGACGGTACCAAGGTGAAGGGCGCCAGCCTGCATGATTACGTGAAGGCCAATGCCGGCGATGCCGACAAGCGTGTGCTGGCGGCGATGAAGGACACCACCGGCGCGATGACGGTCTTGAAGAAGACTGCCGACAGCGGCAAGTGGGCCTATGACCAGATGATCGGCGCCGACAATCCGGAAGGCAACAAGATCGTCCAGCATGTCGTCGATACGCTGGTCGCCCAGGCCCATGCGGTCGAAGCGGCGGTGACGGCGGTCCATCTCACCATCAAGGTGGAAGGTTCGGACAGCCTCGACAATCCGTCGGCGGTCAAGACCAACTGATCGCTGCGTCAACTGGTCCAGATGCGGGCCGGCGGCCGGTAGTCCTAGACTATCGGCGCCGGCCCGCGGCTTTTAAAGGTTATGCTTTGTCAGCTTGCGGAAAGCGGCAGCTTGCGGTTAATCGATTGCGTGACGTCAATGAGTGGCATGCCATGGTAGCGCGTTTAACACGTCGACGGCTGTTAGCGGGGATCGCGGGTGCGTCCTCGCTCGGACTTTTGCTTGCCGGCCATCGCCGTTTCAATACGGCCATCGCAGCCGACATGTCTGCAGCAGGCAAGGGCTATCCGTCCGCGCCGCAGCCGCCGGCAGGGGCCGACGTGGTCGACGTCGACCTGATCGCGAAAATCCGTCGTCAGCAATTTCTGCCGCCGCCCGCGGGACAAAGCGATCTTGCCACCTACGACGATGCGCCGGGCATCAGGGTGATCCGGCTGCAGCACGGGCAATGGCTGCGGGCGACCCTGCACAATGCCCTCGATGAGCATACCACGGTACATTGGCACGGCATCCGTCTGCCGAATGGCATGGACGGCGTGCCCTACCTCACCCAGGCACCGGTGCGGCCGGGGCAGAGCTTCACCTATGCCTTTCAACCGCCCGATACCGGTACCTTCTTCTTTCACCCGCATTGCGACACAACGACCCAACTGGGGCGCGGGCTCGCCGGCATCCTGATCATCGAAGGGGATGAGACCCGCAAAAGCGATGCCGATCTCATCTGTGCCTATCGCGATTGGCGCCTGAAGCCGGACGGAAGCTTCGATGCTTTCATGACCGATAAGGGTGCCGCCACGGCGGGGACTTTCGGCAAGATCGCCACAATGAACGGGTCGCTGCTTCCGTATCGCGCAGACCTGCCCGGCAACGGTGATATCCGCCTGCGCATCCTCAACATCGATGTCACCCGCATCATGGAAGTGGGAGTGGAGGGGGCCGATGCCTGGGTCATCGCCACCGACGGCAATCCGATCACGCCGGTCAAACTCGATACCTGGAAGCTTGGTCCCGCCATGCGGCTCGATCTGCAACTGCGCGCCCCGGCTGAATCCGGCGCCAAGGTGCGATTGATCAACTATTTCGCCGCCCAGCCAGTCCTGCTCGCGGAATTCAGTGCAGCCGGCAAGCCGCTGGAACGGCCGGCCTTTACTCCCGCCGCCTTGCGGCCAGCGCAGCTGGCGCCGCTCGATCCGGCCAAAGCCGAGCAACAGCCGCTGCGCCTGAGTTCGGCCGGTTCCGCCTCGCAGTCGGGACGGGTGACGATGAAGCAGAACAAGCCCGCCGACATCGTTCTGCCGAATGGCGAGGTATTGCATCTTGCTGACTCGCTCTGCCTGACGCCGAACACCTTTTGGGCATTGAACGGCGAGGCTTGGCCGGATCGCAACCACCAGAACATGCCGCCGCCGCTCTTCACCCTGGCGAAGGGCAAGACCTATGTCATCGAGGTCAACAACACGACTTCACGTCAGCATCCGATCCATCTGCACGGCCACACGTTCAAGGTGCTGGAATCGAATAGCCAGACCATACTGCCGCATCTCGCCGATACGGTGCTGGTGGCGCCGAACGAGCGGGTGAAGATTACCTTCGTCGCCAACAATCCCGGTAACTGGATGGTGCATTGTCATATCATCGAGCATCAGGAAACCGGGATGATGGGATATTTCCGCGTTGCCTAGGATACCCTTCGCCCAGCCTTCATTATTTGTCGCGCTGATGCTTTTCGGTCTCGCCGGGCACTGCGCGAGCGGCCTCGCGGATGAGAGCAATACCGCGCATAGCCAGAATCCGACCCAGCGTCTGGTGACGGCGGATCCCGAAATGCCGCAATCGCTTGGTCTCGATTTTTCAATGGGGGCAGGCGTCTTCAAGACCAACTGGGTGGCCGCACCTGCCTCCACCCAGGCGGCGGACGGCTTGGGACCGATCTACAACGCGCGCTCCTGCAATGCCTGCCATCCCGGCGGCACGCGGTCGCGCGATCTTACTGATCTTCAAGGCGCACCTGTACCAGGCCTGTTGCTGCATGTGTCGCAGCTGATTGCGGGCAAGGCGGGGCCGGATACGGTCTATGGCCAGCAGATACAGACCTCGGCACTGCCGGGCCAGCAGCCGGAGGCACGTCTTTCCGTCAAGCGGATCGAGGGGCCGCGCGTCACGCTGGCGGATGGAACCGTCGTACAGCTCTATCGTACCGAACCGGAACTCACCGATCTCGCTTTCGGTCCGCTGGCGAAAGAGACATCGACCGGCCTGCGGCTTGGTCCGGCCGTCAACGGTCTCGGCCTGCTGGAGCGCATTCCCGAAAAAACCATCCTGGCGGAAATCGGGCATGAAGCCGGTGTCTCCGGCCGCCCCAACCGGGTACTCGATATCAAGAGTGGAGAAATGCGGATCGGCCGCTACGGCTGGAAGGCATCGCAGCCCAGCCTGATGCAGCAGAACGCCCATGCCTTCGCCATCGATATCGGCATGTCGAATCACGACTTCCCCGCCGGCAGCGGCGATTGTACTGCGGCGGAGACCGCCTGCATCGCCGCGCCCAATGGCAACTCCCCGCAATTCGGCAATGTCGAGATTGCCGACAGCCTGCTCGACCTCGTCGATATATTCACGCGCTATGCCCGTCTGCCGAAATCGCCGGTGACGGCGAGCGCCGCTGATATTGCGGCCGGACACAAGCTCTTTGTATCGATCGGCTGCGCCGCCTGTCACCGGCCCAGCTTCAATCTCCCCGCTACGGCGACGGAGCCGGCGCAGCGGATTGCGCCCTATACCGATCTGCTGTTGCACAAGATGGGCCCGGGGCTGGCCGACGGCGTGATCGAAGGGGATGCGGCCGGGCATGAATGGCGCACGGCGCCGCTCTGGGGACTCGGTCGGGCGGTGACGGCGGATGGCGAGGGCGCGCTGCTGCATGACGGCCGCGCCAGCACCATTCTGGAAGCGGTCCTGTGGCATGGCGGTGAGGCATCGGCGGCTCAGCAACGCGTGGTTGCCCTCAGCACCGGCCAGCGTGAGAGCCTGATTGCCTTTTTGCGGTCGCTCTGACATCGATCAGACGATCTGCGATGTGGGCGGCCCGTTGGATAAGAGATCAACAGGGAAGAAGCGATAAGGAAGGAACAGATGCCAACCAGGCGCCAGACATTATTGAGCGCGATCACCGCCGTCCTGTGGCAGATCCTGCCGCGATCGGCGCGGGCCGTGGACCGTCCTTCGACGGCTTTCAATGCAGCGTTCGGCGAGAAGATCGCGCTGCCTATTTTGGCGCAGTTCGAAACTGCCGGTGCCACGCTGGATGGCGCCACGCAAACCCTCAAGAAGGCGCCCAGCGCGGAAAGCTTCGCTGCCGTCGTGCAGGGCTTCAACGGCGTGTCCGATGCCTGGATGGCGGTGCAGCTGCTGCGCTTCGGGCCGCTGACGCAGAACCAGCGCCTCGATCGCATCGCCTATTGGCCGGAACGCAGCAACATCACGGAGAAGCAGATCGCCGCCTTTCTCGCCGCTGCCGATACGAGCAAGCTGGTACCGGCGAGTTTCGCCACTGCCAGCATTGCACTGCAGGGATTGACCGCCCTGGAACGCCTGCTGTTCGACAGCGAGCATGGCACTGACGGCAAAGCAGTGAGCGACAAGGCCATGGCGCAGCTGATGGCGGGAACGCCTGCTGCCGCCTATCGCATTGAGCTGATCGGCGCCATTGCCGGCAATCTGCGGCAGATCGCCAAAGAGGGCCGCGCGGCCTGGCAGGATTTCGCAGTCAAGCTGGGCAAAGGGGATCAGGGCGGCTTCGCTGCCTCGCCGCAGGAGGCGACCAATCAGATCTATGCCGGGTTGGTGACGGTCAGTCAGCTGATCGGCGGCCAGAAACTTGGCCTGGCTCTTGGCAAGAGCCAGGCTGCGGCCAAGCCGCATCAGGCCGAGCAATGGCGTTCAGGCCGGTCGCTGCACAATATCGACCGTAATCTCATGGCGCTGAAGCAGGCGCTGCTGGGCGATCCCACGGGGTCGGCCATCGCTCTCGTGACAGCTCCCGATACCGCGGCGGTACTCTCACAGAAGCTGACGTCGGCCCTCGCGGCCTGTGAACAGGCCTTGGCGGCGGTCAACCTGCCGCTCGATCTTGCGGTCACAGATGACAAGGCGGGGCGCGGCGAGGTGCAGGCGCTGCTGGTCAGGATCAACCAGTTTCGCGACATCTTGACTAATGAGATGCCGAAAGCGGCGGGTATCACCCTGGGCTTCAACGATCTCGACGGCGATAGCGGCTGAGACCGCCTGCTGCGCAGAGAGATCAAAGCGGGAGATCGATGATGGAAAAAGGGCGTTTCTTGTCTCGGCTGGCCCGGAACGTGACAGCTGCTTTCGGCAGCGGCAAAGCGGATGCCGAAAGCGGCTCTGCGCGGACCGGTGGCGATCGCTTCCTCAGTGCCTGCCTCGGCCGCGATCTCACCGGCAGCGGCGGCGGTTTCGGAGCTGCTGTGCTGGAGGCTGACGGGCGGGTCATCAGGCAGACGGTGCTGAAAATGCGGGCGCATGAGATCGCCTTGCATCCAGGCAAATCGATCTGCCTCGCCGCCGGTCGCCAACCCGGCCGCCACAGTACCATGATCGATCTCAGGACCGGCCAGGCGCTGTTCGATCTTGGCCTTGCCGCCGATCACGAATTCAACGGTCACGCGGTGTTTCTCGGTACCGGCGATGAGCTGTTGACGACGGAGGAACATGTCGAGACCAGTCTCGGCCGGTTGAGTTTCTATGAGAGCGCCACGGGCCGCTGGCGGCGGGCCTGGTCCAGTCACGGCATCGAACCCCATGAAGCGCTGGTCGATGCGGCGCGCGGGCGGATCATCATAGCCAATGGCGGCATCCTGCAGCGTCAGGCGGTGGGGGAGGTCGAGAGCAGCCTGGTCGTTCTCGATCTTCGTGACGGCGCGATCCTAAGCAAGACCGTGCTGCCGGAGGAGCTGGCAACCCTCTCGATGCGGCATATGGCGCTGACAGCCACGGGCGAGGTCGCGGTCGCCATGCAGGACCAGGATGCGCAAAGCGATCTGAGGCCATTGGTCGGCGTCATGGATCTTCAAGGAGGCCTGCGCCTCCTTGAGATTCCGCGTGAGATCGCGCTCACCACGCGCGGCTATATCGGCAGCATTGCTGTCGATCGTGCCAGCCGAATCACCTGCGCCACCTCGCCCAAGGGCAATGTGGCCATGTTCTGGTCGCTGGCAGATGACCGCTGGCTGGGCGCCATTGCCGTCGCTGATGGCTGCGGCGTGGCGCCGGGAACCGCGCCGGGTGAATTTCTCCTCACCGGCGGCCGGGGCGATATCCTGCGGGTGCAGGCTCTCGATGTTGCCGGCAAGCCGATGGCGCCGACCGCCAGCATTCTCACCCGCGATTCACGCTGGCAGTGGGATAATCACCTGACGCTATTGACCGCGTGAGGCAGCGCGGCTTTGCCGCGCCACACGCCAGCAGGTGGCCACCAGCGTGATCAGGATCACCAGGCTGCCGACTGCCGCCACGGTAGGATCGATGTTGTCGCGGATGCCGTTCCAGATCGCCTTCGGCAGGGTCATGATGCGCTGGCTGCTGATGAAGAGCGTCACCACGATCTCGTCCCAGGAGGCGAGAAAGGCCAGCACCGCGCCTGAGAGAATACCGGGTTTGATCACCGGTACGATGATGAGCCGCATCGCCGTCCAGGCGCTGGCGCCGAGATTGCGCGCCGCCTGTTCCAGCTTCGGATCGAAATTGCTGAGCGAGGTCGTCACCGTGATGACGACATAGGGCACCGCCAGGATGGCATGGGCGATGACGATGCCGGCATAGGAGTCCAAGAGACCCAGTTTGACCCAGGCCTTGTAGAAGGCGAGGGCGGAGATGATCGGCGGTACGATCAGCGGCAGCAGCATCACGTTGCGCAGGGCGTCGCTGAAGCGGCTGGCAAGACGCCATAGTCCGATGGCGCCCATCGTTCCCGTGACCACCGCCAGCAGCGATGAGAGGATGGCGATCAGCAGGCTCTGGCCGATCGCACCGAGCCAGAGCGGATTGCTGAAGAGATTCCGGTAGTGCTGCAGCGATAAGCCTTCGTCCGGCAGCGAGAGATAATGATGCGTGGTGAAGGAAATCGGGATAATGACGAAGCTCGGCAGCAGCAGGAACAGGGCGCCGAGCCAACCCATGAACCTGGCGGTGCGAAGTGCGCGGCTGCGGCCGAAATCGATCATCTCAGCCTCCACCCAGAATCTTGCGCATATCCATGCTGCGCGACAACAAGCCAATCAGCAGCAGGACGACGGCGAGGAGGACTGTGGCGAGCGCCGCGGCGAGACCCCAGCGTAGGGTCTGCTGCATCTGCACGGTGATGTACTCGGCGATCATCACGGTACGCCCGCCGCCGAGGATGATCGGCGTCACGAAAAAGCCGAGCGTCATGATGAAGACCAGGATTGTCGCCGCGAAAATGCCGGGCTTGGTGAGCGGCAGGAAGACCTTCAGGAAACTCTGTGTCGTGCCGGCGCCAAGGCCACGCGCCGCGGCGACCAGTGCCGGATTGATGCCGTCCATGCTGGCGAGCAGCGGCAGCACGGCATAGGGCGTCATGAAATGGGTCATGCCGATGATGACGCCGAACTCGTTGTTGCTCATGGCGAGCGGGCTGTCGATGATGCCGAAGCTCATCAGGAAGCTGTTGATGACGCCCTCATTGCGCAGCAACGTTACCCAGGCGAAGGCGCGCACCAGCACGGACATCCAGAACGGCACCAGGATGGCGAACATCAGCAGGCTGCGGGTACGGGGCGGCGCCAGCGTCACGGTGAAGGCGATGACATAGCCGATCAGGACGGCAGCGGCCGTGGTAATGGCACAGATCCGCAAGGTGGTTAGCACGACCTTCTGGATCGCCCGGCTTTCCACCAGGCGGACATAATTGTCCGTGCCGATACTGGGGTCGCTGAAACTGATCCAGAAGACCTGCAGCAGCGGCAGCAGGAAGAAGACGAGCAAGGCCAGCAATACCGGCGCCAGGAACAGCCAATAGACCCGTTCCTGTCGGTTGCCGAACAGCATCGTCCCGCGGCTACTATTCCGCTGCATAACGCTGCCGCTGCTGACCTCGCTCGCCATTGTCCGATCGCTTATGAGAAGAGATCGAGATAGTCGTTGAGGACGGTATTGTAGTTCTCCGCATACCACTTCACGTCGAGTGCGATCTCCGTCTTCCAATTGGCGTCATTGCCGGGATCGATGGTGGCAAGGTCGCCCGTTGCGAGCGCTGAGCCGGCCGGGTTTGCCGGGCCATTCGACATGGTTTTCAAGAGTTCGAGCTGCAGTTCCGGTTTCTGCATGAAGGCGATGAACTGCATCGTCTCCTTGAGGTTCTTGGCGCCCTTCGGCACCGCCCAGGAGGAGGGGCCGGCGACGCCCTGGTTGAAGGTCCATTTGACCTCGCCCTTGGTGTCGCGGTTGATCAAGGTCGCGCGGGTATTCCAGATCGAACCCATGGTGACCTCGCCCTCGCGCAGGAAGCGCTGGCTGTCGGCACCGGATTCCCACAGGATAATATGGTCCTTCAGTTCTTCCAGCTTCTTGAAGGCGCGCTTGGTGTCGAGCGGATAGAGCTTGTCGGCCGGCACGCCGTCGGCGATCAGGGCTGCTTCCAGGGCGCCGGACATGTATTTCCAGAACGTGCGCTTGCCCGGGAATTTCTCGACATTCCAGAAATCGGCCCAGGTCTTCGGTGCTTCCGGCAGCTTCTTGGAATTGTAGGCGATCACGTAAGTGTAGATATAGCTGGCGCAGCCATATTTCAGCGCCTGGCCCGGCCGCACCTTGTTGGCATCGACGATCGAATAGTCGATCTCTTCCAAGAGGCCCTTGGAGCCGAGATCCTGCGAGGTGAAGCTGTCGGCATCGCAGAGATTCCAGGTGACATTGCCGCTTTCCACCATGGCCTTGATCTTGCCGTCGGTCGGACCGCTGCCGTCGATCGTCACCTTGATGCCGGTTGCCTTTTCAAAGGGATCGGCGAAGGCAGCCTTGAAATTGGGAATGGCGTCGCCGCCCCAATTGGCCATGACCAGTTCGACCGCGGCGCCGGCGCGGCTGGTATGCAGGATCAGAGGTGCGGCGATGGCGGCGCCGGTGATTGCCAAGGCTCTGCGCCGGGTGATCAAGTGACGCGGCGATGGTGTGATAAGCTTGCTCATGGATGCCCTCCCAGGCTGATGGTCGTTGAGACTGATTTTTGATTGCTTTCCCCGCTGATCCGGTGGTTGATCCCGCCGGCCGATTGTCAATGTGGCCTTCAATCGTCGCTGACGACGACGCCGTCCTGCTCGCGCCAGGCGAGCCAGACGGGTTTGCCTTCCTGTAGAAAAGATTGCCCGTCGGCGGCGGCGATCTCGGCTTTCACGCTGCCGATGCCGGCAACGCCGATTTCAAAACTGAGATGGCCGCCGAGATAGCGCCAGGCGCGCACTTCGCCGGCGAGGCGATTACGGCCATCCGCGGGGGCCTCGGCCAGCAGCGCCAGCTTCTCCGGCCGCAGAGCGATGGTGATTTCGCTGCCTACCGCTGGCTGGCGATGGCCGTTCTGGTGGATCTCGCCGGCCGGTGTGGCAACACGGGCGACACCATTCTCCACGGCCCGCACCTTGCCGGTGAGGAAATCGCTTTCGCCGAGGAAGGAGGCGACGAAGCGTGACGACGGCCGGTCGTAGAGTTCGCTCGGCGTACCGATCTGCGCGACCCGACCCTGGCGGCAGATGGCGATGCGATCCGACATCGACAAGGCCTCTTCCTGGTCATGCGTCACATAGATGAAGGTGGTGCCAAGCTCGTGATGCAGCTTCTTGATCTCCAGCTGTACATCGATGCGAAGCTTGCGGTCGAGCGCACCCAAGGGCTCATCGAGCAGCAGCAGATGCGGATGAAAACTCATGGCGCGCGCCAGGGCTACGCGCTGTTGCTGGCCGCCGGAAAGCTGGCGCGGCAGGCGGTCCCTTAGGTGGGCCATCTGCACGCGGCCGAGCGCCTGGGTCACGGCGGCTTCGATCTCCGCTCTCGGCCGCTTGCGGATGCGCAGAGGAAAGGCGACGTTTTCGGCGACGCTCATATGCGGGAACAGGGCATAGCCCTGGAACACCATGCCGAAATCGCGCTGCTCGGGCGGCAGATGGGTGATGTCGCGCTCGCCCAGCAGGATGCGGCCGGCTTGGGGTTGGGTGAAGCCGGCGATCATCATGAGAAGCGTGGTTTTGCCGGAGCCGGAAGGGCCGAGCAGGGTCAGGAACTCGCCGCGCTTGACCTGTAGCGACACGTCGTCGACGGCGCGGAAGTTGCCATATTGCTTGACGATATGATCAATAACGAGGTCAGCGCCTGTCTCAGGCATGAACTCGCCTTGTCATGGATCGATGCTCCATAACCGTCCCCTGTCGCTAGAACCAATTTGATCCGGTGCCGGGCCTGTTCAGGCTCTCAGCATCGGATCAAGAGAGATTTGTTGTTCCCCGCAGAACTCAGACCGGATCGCGACGCAGCGCCTGGGCCATGCAATGCACGCCGCCGCCGCCCAGGGTGAACATGGTGACATCCGGGTCGTAGACAGTGAAACCGTGGGCGCGCAAGCGCGCATTGAGATCCTTGCTATGCGCCGTCGACAGTACCTTGCTGTCGCCTAGCGACATGACGTTGCAGCCCAGCGCCATGGTATCCTTGTAGTTCACCGGCACGATCTCGATCTTCTTCGACTTCAGCCAGTCGATGATCCAATCGTCGGTGGTCTCTTCGCAGACCGCCGCCAGCTTGTGGCCCAGCATGCAGACCATCAGGTCGATATGGACGTAGTGCTCGGCGATGGGGGCGAGGCGGACTTCCCAGCCTTCCTTCTCCAGCCAGCCCTGGATCTGCTTGGCGGCAGGTTCCTGGGTGCGCTCGCCGCAATAGCCGATCAGCACGCAGCCCGGCTCGATGACGTCGAAATCCCCGCCTTCCATGGCGGAAGCGGTGATGAAGTTCCAGATGGGAATGCCCGTCTGCTGATAGAATTTGACGACCGGGGCGTATTCGCCGCGCCGCCACCATTGATGCATCTGGGTGACGACGGCGCCCCAGGGGGTCATGAAGCTCGAATCGCGGGCGAAGACCTGATAGGGCAGGTTCTCGTCGGCCGGCAGGTAATGCACCTTCACGCCGCCTTCCTCATAGGCCTGCACCATCTCCCGGTGCTGCTTCATGGCGAGTTGGCGGTCGAACTTGGCGCCGCTGGCAAGCGTCGCCTTGGAGATCGAACTGGTCGGCAGCCAACGGAAATTCTCCGCCGAGCACAACAGCACGTCGTGCAGTTTGCCGTATTCCGAATTGACGCCCCATTTCGTCGCCACCGCGCTGTCGGCTGCCATCTTGCCCTCCCTGGCTGGATACGGCTCGCTGGCCGTCCGTTCGGGAAGAATGCTAGACCTATAAAAATTTTGCGCAAACTGGACAAATTCTCCCGGATTTCGTTTAGTAAATCTCATCACTCGGCCCGAGCGGGGGCCGAAATACGGAAATAAGCGGTCTGGTTGCGGTAAATGGCAAAACGGCGGATCCCACCTTTGAACGCGCTGCGGGCTTTCGAAGCGGCGGCGCGAAATCTCAATTTCGGCAAGGCTGCCAGCGAGCTCAATGTCACGCGCGGCGCCATCAGCCATCAGGTCAAGGCATTGGAGGAATGGGTCGGAATCGACCTTCTGCAGCGCAACCAGAACAAGGTGCTGCTGACCGATGCCGGTCGCCATCTGTTGCCGGCCCTGGAACAGGCCTTCGACCTGATCGCCGAGACGGTGGCGGAGATGCATCATCCCGATCTCAAAGGCCATCTTGCGATTCATGCGCCGCCGACCTTCACCTCGCGCTGGCTACTGCCGCGCCTGGGCGCTTTCATCGAGGCCTATCCCCAGATTGAATTGACCTTCTACCACCTCTCGCCATTTCCGAAGGCCTTGCCGGGCGACTATGACGTCGTGATCGACTACGGCGGCGGGCGCTGGGAAAATCGCTGGGTACATCGACTGATACCGGTCGATCTCTTTCCGCTCTGCAGCCCTAAACTGCTGAATGCCAATCCGTATGCCCTCCGCACGGCGAGCGATCTCAAGAATTTCACGCTGATTCACGAAGATGATGGCGCCGCCTGGACCCAATGGCTATCGGCGGCGGGCGCGCGGCAGATCGATGCCGGCCGCGGCCTCCATGTCAGCACCGCCAATCATGCCTTGGAGGCGGCTTTGCTCGGTCTCGGCGTCGCCTTGGGCGATCAGGTGATCATGAGCCAGAATCTGGAGGACGGCACCTTGATTCGGCCCTTCTCGTTTTCCTATCCCAGCCCGGCGCAATATTACGTGGTCTGCGAACGCGACCGGCTGCATATGCCGATCCTGCGCAACTTCATCAAATGGATGTTCGACGAAGTCGGTGCTGAGATCGAATTGTAAGGAGGCGCTTTTCACGTGGGCATGGCTTCATTACCGAGCCGATCAGCCCGGCAGGTCATGATGTCGTTGCTCGTGGCCGGCTGCCGGCGCGCGCGGCGCAGGTATCTGCAATTCGTCGGATCATGGCCGAACAAGCGGGGCCGACCGACCGCGATCTCGCAGACGCCGTCCGTCAATATTGTCCGGAGACGCTCGCGGCACTGAAACCTCATGTCGGCAACGGCAAATACAAAGCCAGGTATTCAAGCAGCGATTAGAACAGGCCCGCGTTTACGGGCTGTGCAATATTTCCGTTACAGACGTAATAAGCTTGAACACCGCCGCCAATCGGCGGGTCCTTCCGAACGGCTGGCCGTCCGAAAGCCGTCACCGATCCCAGGTTCGATGACCCCAAGCAATGCCAGCTTGACAGTCTGCCAAAGCAAGCCGTTAACTTAACGCCATAACGAATGCCAGATTAGCGCGCGTCGTTCGCGCTCTAACAAGAAGGAGTAGGGCCGGCCGCGATCCGGTTCTAACGGGCACAATATCCGGCGGGGCGGTGATCCCGTTGGTGGCAAACGAGGGAGGACCGAATGCCAACCGTGCGTATGACGGTGAATGGACGCGCCGTTTCCGGTGACGTCGAAGGCCGCACACTTCTAGTTCAATTCCTGCGAGAGCAATTGCGGCTGACCGGCACCCATGTCGGCTGCGACACCAGCCAATGCGGTGCCTGCGTGGTGCATGTTGACGGCGTCTCGGTGAAATCCTGCACCTTGCTGGCCGTTCAGGCGGACGGCGCGCAGGTCACCACCATCGAAGGCCTGGCAAAAGGAGACGAGCTGCATCCGATGCAGGCGGCCTTCCGCGAGCATCACGGATTGCAGTGCGGCTATTGCACGCCCGGCATGGTGATGAGCGCTGTGGATCTCGTCAAAAACAACCCCGACCCCACCGAGCAGCAGATCCGCGACGGTCTCGAAGGGAATATCTGCCGCTGCACCGGCTACCATAACATCGTGAAGGCCGTGCAGGCCGGCGCGCAAGCGATGAAGGGGTGAGATCATGTCATCAGCGACAGGCATCGGCGCTGCCGTCAAGCGCCGCGAGGATTTCCGTTTCCTGACCGGCCGCGGCAATTACACCGACGATATCAACCGGCCCGGCCAGACCTATGGCTATATCCTGCGCTCGCCGCATGCGCATGCGCAGATCGCCAAGATCGACGTTTCCAAGGCCAAGGCGGCTCCCGGCGTGGTCGCCGTTTTCACCGGGGCCGATTACGACAAGGGCGGCTTGCCTTGCGGCTGGCAGATCCACAGCAAGGACGGCAGCCCGATGATTGAGCCGGCGCACCCGCCGCTCTGCAAGGATGAAGTTCGCCATGTGGGCGACCAGGTCGCTTTCGTAATCGCGGAAACCTATGCCCAGGCCAAGGACGCGGCCGAGCTGATCGAGGTCGACTACAAGGAACTGCCGGCCATCATCTCCACCGACAAGGCCGATGCAGCTGGATCGCCCCAGGTCTGGGCCGATGCCAAGAACAATGTCTGCTATGACTGGCATATCGGCGACAAGGCGGCGACCGATGCCGCCTTCGCCAAGGCGGCGCATGTGACGAAGATCGATCTCGTCAATCAACGCCTCATTCCCAATGCCATGGAGCCGCGTTCGGCGGTGGGCGATTACGATCGCGCCACCGGGGAATACACGCTCTATACCACCAGCCAGAATCCGCATGTCATCCGCCTCCTGATGGGCGCCTTCGTGCTGCAGATCCCCGAGCATAAATTGCGTGTTGTCGCGCCGGATGTCGGCGGCGGGTTCGGCTCGAAGATCTTCCACTATGCGGAAGAGGCTTTAGTCACCTGGGCGGCCGGCAAGATCGAACGGCCGATCAAATGGACGGCGGAACGCTCGGAAGCCTTCATCACCGATGCGCAAGGCCGCGACCATGTCAGCCACGCCGAACTGGCGATGGACAAGGACGGCAAATTCCTGGGCCTGCGGGTCAGCACCAAGGCCAATATGGGCGCCTATCTTTCGACCTTCGCCCCGGCCGTGCCGACCTATCTCTATGCGACTTTGCTGGCGGGTGTCTATTCGACCCCGGCGATCTATGCCGAGGTGAAGGCGGTCTTCACCCATACCGTGCCGGTCGATGCCTATCGCGGCGCGGGCCGGCCGGAAGCGACCTATCTCCTCGAACGTCTGGTCGAAAAGGCCGCGCGCGAGATGAAGATGGATCAGGTGGCAATCCGCCGGAAGAATTTCATCCCCAACGACGCCTTCCCGTATCAGACGCCGGTCGCCCTGCAATATGATAGCGGCGATTATCCTGCTACCCTGGATATGGCCTTGAAGATGGCCGATTGGGCCGGCTTCGAAGGCCGGCGGCAGGAAGCGGCGAAGCGCGGCCAGCTGCGCGGCATCGGCATCTCGACCTATCTCGAGGCCTGCGGCATCGCGCCCTCGGCGGTGGTAGGGTCCTTGGGCGCCCGTGCCGGCCTCTATGAATGCGGCCAGGTTCGCGTCCATCCGACCGGTTCGGTGACCATCTTCACCGGCACACATAGCCATGGCCAGGGTCATGAGACGACCTTCGCCCAGCTCATTTCCGACGGCCTCGGCATTCCGATCGAGAATGTCGAAGTGGTGCATGGCGACACCAACAAGATCCCCTTCGGCATGGGCACCTATGGCTCGCGTTCGTTGGCGGTCGGCGGCTCTGCCCTGGTCAAGGCGATGGATAAGATCATCGCCAAGGCAACGAAGATTGCCGCGCATCTGATGGAGGCCTCCGCGGCCGACGTCGAATTCAAGGACGGCAACTTTACCGTCAAGGGAACGGATAAGAGCGTGCCCTTCGGCCAGGTCGCGTTGACCGCCTATGTGCCGCATAATTATCCAATCACCGAGCTGGAGCCGGGCCTGGAAGAGACGGCCTTTTATGATCCGCTGAACTTCACCTATCCCGGCGGCACGCATATCTGCGAGGTGGAGATCGATCCCGAGACCGGCGCGACGCAGGTGGTGAATTTCACCGCCGTCGACGATGTCGGGCGGGTGATCAATCCGATGATCGTCGAAGGCCAGGTGCATGGCGGTCTGGCCCAGGGCATCGGCCAGGCGCTGCTGGAACGCTGCGTCTATGACGAGGAGAGCGGCCAGCTGCTGACCGGGTCCTACATGGATTACACCATGCCGCGGGCCGACAATTTGCCGAGCTTCAAAGTTGGCAATCATGTCACCTTGTGCACGCATAATCCGATCGGTGCCAAGGGTGTCGGCGAGGTGGGAGCGATCGGTTCGCCGCCCGCCGTCATCAACGCCGTCATCGACGCGCTGTCGCCGCTCGGCGTCACCGATATCTCGATGCCGGCGACGCCCTTGAAGGTGTGGCAGGCGATCCAATCGGCGCCGAAAAAGCTGGCGGCAGAGTGAGGGGAGGGAAAGATGCATAATTTCAACTATCAACGCCCCGCCAATGTCGCCGATGCGGTGAAGGCTTTGGGCGGAGCCGGCGACGGCAAGATCATCGCCGGCGGCATGACTTTGGTGCCGACGCTGAAGCAGCGTCTGGCGGCACCGTCGGATCTCGTCGATCTCGGCGGCATCGCCGATCTCAAGGGGATCAAGGCGGAAGGTGATGGCCTCATCATCGGCGCCATGACCAAGCATGTCGAGGTGGCGACCTCGTCCCTGGTGAAATCGACCATCCCGGCCTTGGCACAGCTTGCCGAGCTGATCGGCGACCGCCAGGTGCGCAATCGCGGCACCATCGGTGGCTCGCTCGCCAATAACGATCCGGCGGCGGACTACCCTTCGGCCGTCTTGGCCCTCGGCGCCACCATCCGCACCAACAAGCGCGAGATCGCGGCCGATGCTTATTTCCAGGGACTGTTCGACACGGCTTTGGAAGAAGGCGAGATCATCACCGCGGTGCATTTCCCGAAACCGGAAAAGGCCGCCTATCAGAAGTTCGCCCAGCCGGCCTCGCGCTTTGCCCTGATCGGCGTCTTCGTTGCCAAGACCAAGGGCGGCGTACGGGTTGCCGTCACCGGTGGCGGCAATGGCGTGTTCCGGGCGAAGGATATCGAGGCGGCGCTCACGGCGAATTTCACGCCCCAAGCGGCCAAGACGGTAAAGATCAACCCCGGCGATCTCAATGGCGACCTGCACGGCACGCCGGAATACCGCGCGGCCCTGGTTTCGACCCTGGCAGCGCGGGCGGTGGCAGCCTGCTGAAGGCAGAGCGGTTCCGAAATGAAAACGGCGGCAGAAATGCCGCCGTTTTTTGTTTACGGGTGATGGCGGTTATTCCGGCTCGAAGTCCAGCGAGGCGCCATTGATGCAATAGCGCAAACCGGTCGGTTGCGGGCCGTCATCGAAGACATGGCCAAGATGGCCGCCGCATTTGTCGCAATGTACCTCGACCCGGACCATGCCGTGGCTGCGATCCTCCGTCATGCCGACGGCTTTGGCCTCGGCCGGTGCCCAGAAGCTGGGCCAGCCGCTGCCGCTGTCGAATTTGGTATCCGACACAAAAAGTTCGTTGCCGCAGCCGGCGCACCGGTAGGTGCCGGGGCGGTATTCCTTGTTGAGCGGGCTCGAGCCCGGCCGTTCCGTTCCGTGCTGCTTCAGCACCCGTTCCTGCTCCGCGCTCAAGGGCTGGAACGAGCCACAGCTCACTTTTTCCGACATGTGATCTCCTCTTGATGGGTTTCCGGACGGTAACGATCCGGTCCACGCGCTTGCCGGTAAATATGGGATCACGTTACAACAGACGCAAGGTAGGCGTAGCGACCGGTTCAACCACCAGGGAGGCGGCCCCGGCGATGAGCGACCAATTTCTGCATGTCCGTGTCCTGATCGGCATCGTGCTTGGCCTTGGCCTTACCCATCTCCTGGCCGGTCTCGCCGGCTTGATCCAGCATCCTGGACAACGCAGAGGGCGCGAAAAGCTTTATTGGGTGCATCTCGGCTGGGTCTTCTCCATCCTGCTGGGGCTCATTCATTTCTGGTGGTGGCAGTTCCAGCTGCGCAACGTCGCCACCTGGAATTTCGAACTCTACGCCTTCGTCACTTTCTATGTGACGCTCTATTATCTGCTCTGCGCGCTGCTGTTTCCCAAACGCCTCGATGATTATGACGGATATGAAGATTATTTCCTGTCCCGCCGGGCTTGGTTTTTCGGCATTCTCGCCCTCATCTATGCGCTGGATTTTGTCGACACCTGGATCAAGGGCGCCGGCTATTTCGCCAGTCTCGGTATCGAATATCCGCTGCGCAATGCCGTCTATATCGTCCTGTGTCTGGCCGCCGCTGCTTGGCGCGACAAGCGGTTCCAGGCGGTCTTTCTGGTCGTCAACCTGATCTATCAGGTCTCGTGGATTGTCAGGCTGTACAGCAATCTGGGCTGATCCGGCCGCGCGATCGGCCGCAGGTGGCGACCGTTCCGCGGCACCGTGGAATAAGGCGCCTTCATGGACGTCGGACAGAGAGCTGATCTTGAAGAGGCTCCCCATGACCGTAGCGACCAAGCGCCGTCCCGGGCGTCCCGATCTGGTGTCCCGATGGCTCATTGCGCTATTGGCGGGCGCCATTGCCATCCTGTTGAATACCGCCGCGCTGGCTGCGGCGGACCTGGTCCAACTGCCGACGGCGCATGGCGGGCTGCTGCGCCTGCTCCAGGATTTGCTGGGTGGTCTTGTCCGCTTGCCCTCCGGCCGCGCCTTTCAGACCGGCTTTCACATTGTGGTCGGGCTGGGCATGGCGCTCTTCTACGCTTTTGTGCTGGCGCCGATCCTGCCGGGGCGGAGCTGGGTGAAAGGCGCGATCTATGCCCTCGCCGTTTGGCTGGCCAATGCGGTGATCGTTCTTCCCGTGACCGGGGAGGGTTTCGCCGGTAGCCGCTCTCTCTCCCTTGCCGGAATGGCCTGGTTCGCGGCCGTCCATACCCTCTTTTTCGTTGTGCAGGCGGTGCTTTACCATCATCTCTGTCAAATCTGGCTGGCTCGTCGACCGGCCGCATCCTGAGCCGGCGCCCCTATCTCGCACCCCCGGCGACCGCAGACCGCCCTTATCTCGCGCCCCGGGCGGCGCAGACCGCCCCTATCTCGCGCCCCGGGCGGCGCAGACCGCCCCTATCTCGCTGAGTTCGGCTCGGCTGGCCAAATTGCGTGGTGACGCGAACAAGAGGAGAACTTTTGCTGCCTGAGCCGGCACTGCCACCATGCCGCCACACCGGCTGCCGGGGATCAGAGCGCTTTCGTCCCGGTTGTTCTGTTTGCCGAAACTTCCCATTTACCGGTGCGGGGCGCTCTGGTAAAAGCGCTGAAATCGCAGGTTTTTCAAGCCTCGGGGTGTAGCTCAGTCCGGTAGAGTGCCTGCTTTGGGAGCAGGATGTCGCTGGTTCGAATCCAGTCACCCCGACCATATTCAGGACGTGTTTACCCTGGCATAGCTATCATGGCAGGGCAGGCGGGGATCGGGCCCCGCCGCGGTTGAACGGCCAAGGCCGAACGACCAAGGTTAAACAGACGGGACGGGAGATCGGAATGCAGGCGCGGATTTATCAGCCAGCGAAAACGGCGATGCAGTCGGGCAAGGCGCTGACCCATGAATGGGTGTTGGATTTTGCGCCGTCGGCACCGCGTTTCGCCGAGCCGTTGATGGGTTGGACCGGCAGCACGGATACCCAGCGTCAGGTGAAGCTGAAGTTCGAGACCAAGGAAGAAGCGATCGCCTATGCGGAAAAGCATGGCATCGCCTATATCGTCGAGGAGCCGACTCAGCGTAGCCTGCAGATGCGGGCCTATGCCGACAATTTCAAGTTTGACCGCGTCGGCCGCTGGACCCATTGACCCTCGCCAGGGCTTGGCATTCCAGGCCGGCACTGTGCAAGGCCGGATCACGACCCCGTAGCTCAGTTGGATAGAGCAATTGCCTTCTAAGCAATAGGTCACTGGTTCGAATCCAGTCGGGGTCGCCACTTCGGGCTGCGACTGGCGAAATCCTGCCGTATTCGCCTTTAACCCTCGGCACGATGGCGCGATCGCTTGTATTGACCTCATCGCGATCGATGCCCATCATTGCTTGCGGAAACGGGCGGATTCCCTGATGGATGATGGCAGCAGGCAGGTGTCGGCAATCGACGCCGCGACGGGACAGGCGGGTGTGCCCGATCATCATGATCTCAGGCGCCTCCTCGCCTACTGGTCCAATTGCTGCAACGGCCGCCCTTTCCCGCAGCGCCGCGATATCGATGCCGTCGATCTCGTCTTCATGTTGAGCCGTGTCGCACTGACGGAAGTTCATGACGACGATCCGCGCGACCCGCCGACAGCGCAGCCGCGATCCTCGTCCGGCGGCCGCTATTATCGCTTCCGCATCGTCGGCGGTTGGTGGCGCGATGTGGTCGGCCGCGAGATGACAGGCAGCTGGGCCGATGAACTGCCCGAACCGCGCATGACCGATATCACCCTCGACTTTTACGAAAAGATGATCGCGCTGCGCCGGCCGCTCTTTGCCAATCGCAATGCCTGGATCGAGGAACGGCGTCTCAACTATCAGATCATGATTCTACCGCTCTCCGAAGATGGGGCGCGGATTTCCATGATCATGACCGGCATCGGTCCGCATAGCGTCTAGCACGATTATTCGTGCCGGAGCCGACTAGTTGCGCCTCTAGGCGGCGCAGCTCTCGCGCAACTCCCCCAGCAAGCGCTGAAAGCCGGTCAATTCCCGATTGTTGAGCATCGTGAACAAGCGGTTGAGGCGGTCGATATCCAACTGCAGCACGGCCACTCGATCGGCGGCACCGGTGATATCAGCCGCCGAACCGCCATAGGCGGCACCGCGCGGATCGGTGCGGCCGGCGCGCCTGGCGTCGTGGGCAGGCGAGGTCAGGCGCACGGCATTGCGCCCGTCGATCGCCAGAACGATCCGCGCGCCATGGGCGACGAGATCGCGCGGCTCGCGAAACATCTGCATCTGCTGGCGGATGCGCTGCCACAGGGTGGGAAAATCGCGCAGCTCGATCTGCTCGGCTGCCAGCTGTTCGAAGACTTCAGTCAGCAGGCGCAGCCGTGCTTCAAAACCCGGTGCGCTGTAATAGATCGCATAGGCAACCCGGCTGCTGCGCGGCCGGATATCGAGCGCTTCATAGAGCAGCGTGCTGAGGCTGGTCTCGAGATTGCTCCAGGCCTTCAGGAAATGCACGATCGCCGCATCCATGGCGGTACCATCGGCGCTGATCTCCTGCTGCTCGCGCTCCATGCGGCGCATTTCGGTGGTGGAGGGCATTTGCGAGGGCCATTCGGTGGCTCCCATCTCGTCCCGCAGGGCAAGGACGTCCGGATGCTCCTCGGCGACGAATTCCTCGGCAAGGCCAGGCAGCGGATTGGCGAAAAGACCGATGATTTCCAGCTTCGAATTGCGCTGTACATAGGGCATGGGCGGCCTCCCCTGCTGTGCTGCCCGGCCGACAGTCTCCTCTGGACAGCGGCGGGCGGCGATGATCTACCGCTCCAGCCTGCGGGTGCGCGCGGGCGATTGCAAATGAATTAGCGTTCCAGGGGATCGGGGACGCCGGCGCCCGCGGCATTGGCCAGATCAGAACTGCATGCCGACGGTAACCCCGGCGCCGAACAGTGATCCGGGCGGCCGCATATAGGAAAAATAGTAGCCGTCCGGGCTGGTATATTCGAGCGGATCGCTTTGGTTCTGTTGCGCATGGCTGCGCAGATCGGCATCGGCAGCGGTCAGCAGCGGGTCGCGATAGATCTGCTTTGCCGGGCGATCGGTCTGGGAAGCGGATTGATCCTGTGATCCATTCGAAGCCTGGGGTGCGGCTGTCCCCGCCGCCTGTTTGGCTGCGGCCCAGTTGTCCCTGGGCGCGGCACCGGCGCGATTGCCACCGGAGCGATCATTGGCTGGCTGACCGGCGGCGGTCTGCATGTTGGCGGCCTCATCCACCGCCTTGGCGGTGGGCTGACGGCGAATCATAGCAGCGGCGAAATTGGCGGCGCTCACCTGCCGCACGTCGATGACAAGGCGTTTGCTGGCCTTTGTGCCGGCCTGATAATGCGCGCTGGAAATCCGTGCCGGGACGGCAAGATCCAGAACCAGCCGCGCCGCGCCTGATTTCTGCACACCGTGCCGCAGATTGCTGACCGGGCCGTCGCCGATGCTCCTGGGTGGCAGCGCCGCGCGCCAATCCACGGCATCCATGTCGATCACGATGCGATAGGGATTGGCGAGATAGAAGACGTGGAAATCCGGCGCGCCGCTCACTGTCAGTTCCAGCCGCGCATGCGCGCCGTCGTTTGACAAACGTGCCTCGCTCACCCGCGGCGCAGCCAGCGCCGTTCCGGGAACCAGCAGGAAGAGAACCGCCAATAGACGCTTCATCGCGACCCCCCGATTCGTCGTGGCACCCGGTTCGTCACGGGCCGCCAGGGCGACCCACAGCTCATCGCGTTCCGGGTGCCCGCCAGACGCTCTGCGGCACTGCCGTCCTGCCCATCGTCGCTTGAAAGCCGAAGGGAGCCGGGACAAAGTGATTCTAGCTTAACGTGTGGCACATTTCAATACTTTAGATGAGAATTATTTGATAACTAGTTGGTAAAACGCATAAATATATCCACGGCCATGTTGCGCCGCAGCATGATAATGGCCTTTTTCAGCAGCAATACGGGGCCTTGGCGGAGTTTGCCCGGTTCTGCCCCGTGTTCCTCATACGCGGCAAAACAGCCTTGCGCGGGAAAGGCTTATCGAGCCCGGCGCTTTCGCCTATCGTGGCCGCCCATCGGCGTCAGCGGAGTTCGCATCATGTCCAGCAATCCCATCCTGCAACAGCTCGCGGCGGGTCACTGCGTCGGTTGCCATTGGCTAGCTCTGGGATCGCCCGCAGTCGCCGAAATCATGGCGCAGGGTAGGCCCGATGCCATGGTGTTTGATCTTCAGCACGGACTTTGGACACGGGAGACGCTGGAACTCGGCATCGGTCACGTACGGCAGCTGACGACGGTTCTGTGCCGTGTTTCGGCGAATACGCCTTACGCGATCGGCAGTGCGCTCGATGCCGGTGCCCGTGGCGTCATCGTGCCTTTTGTCGAAACCGCGGAAGAAGCGGAGGCGGCGGTGGCTGCCGCCAAATACCCGCCGCGCGGCCAGCGCAGCTTCGGCAATGTGCGGCCCGTGTTCGACGCGCTCTCCTATGTCTCCGGGGCCAATGAAGATACTTTCGTGGCGGTGATGATCGAAACCGCCAAGGGCATGGAGAATGCCGCTGCGATCGCTGCTGTACCGGGAGTCGATATGGTCTTCATCGGTCCCTTCGACCTCGCCTTGTCGATCGGCGCCTTTCCGGATTTCGGTCCGCGCCATCAGCAGGCGGTGGAACGCATCAAGGCGGCGACCCTGGCGGCCGGCAAATATAGCGGCATCTTTACGCCGCATGGCGCCATGGCGGCGGATCGCCGCGCCCAGGGCTTCCAACTGGTGATCCTCGCCAATGATCAGGATCTCGTGCAGGGGCCGTCAAAGGCACAGATCGACCGGTTCCGGCCCGGCAGCGGCCAGGATCCGGTGGCGGGTGCCGTGGCCCTGGTAACCGGTGCCAATCGTGGCCTCGGGCGCGAGATCGTGCAGGCTTTGCTGCAGGCGGGCGCCGGCAAGATCTATTGCGCGGCCCGCGAGCGCGACAGCCTCAAATCCCTGCTGGCAACCACTCCCGATCGCCTGATCGGGGTGCAGCTCGATATCACCAGGCCGGAGGATATCGAGGCGGCCGCGCGGGCCTGTGCGGATGTGACATTGCTCGTCAACAATGCCGGCGACAATCATCTGACGCCGCTCATCGCCAGCAACGATATCGACGCCGCCCGGCATGAGATGGAAGTCAATTACTTCGGTACGCTTGCCATGTGCCGCGCCTTCGCGCCGGTGCTGCGTGCCAATGGCGGTGGCGCCATCGCCAATCTGGTCGCCAGCCATGCCCAGGCCAATCTGCCGCTGATGGGCTCTTTCTGCGCCTCCAAGGCGGCCCTGCTCAGCCTTACCCAGGCCTTGCGTGCGGAGCTGGGACAACAGGGCACCCATGTGCTGGCAGTGCTGCCGGGCCTGATCGAGACCGATTCCGTGCGCTCGCTCGGCCTGCCGAAGACGGCGCCGGCCTATGTCGCGCGGTCGCTGGTGCAGGGCCTCAAGCTGCGGCTGGAAGAAGTCTATCCCGGCGATATGGCGGGCGGCATTGCCTATGGCGCGGTCAATGATCCGAAGGCGGCGGAGAAGCGTTTCGCCGGGCACCTCAGCAAATAGACGCGCGCCATCCTTTGCTGAAAGCGCTCAGCGCGGTGCAGCGAAACCCACCACCTGATGCAACCCGTCCTCGGCGATAATGGGATCGATGTCGAGGCGCCGGCCATGTTCACTGTCGAAGACATGCAGGTGCGCTGCCGGCACGGAGACGAAGAGCCGCTGGCCGGCGACCGGCGCGCTGCCCTTCGGCAGGTGGACGACAATGGTGGCATCGCCCACTTTCCCATGGGCTAATTGCCCCATGCCGAGCTCCTCGACCAGCAGCACGTCGAAGGCGGCGCTGCCGGGGATCGGCTGCTGCGTGACGGCGACGTCTTCCGGGCGGAAGCCAATCTTGAAGGGGCCGTTGGCGATGTGATCGGCGACCGGCAGGCGCCAATCGCGGGCCAAATGCAGGAAACGGTCCTCGCGCACCTCGCTGGCCAGGATGTTCATCGGCGGCGCGCCGATGAATTCGGCGACGAACAGGCTGTTGGGCCGGTGGTAGATCTCGGCCGGGGTTCCCAATTGCTCGATGCGGCCCTTGTTCAGCACGACCAGCTTATCGGCGAGCGTCATGGCTTCGATCTGGTCATGAGTGACGAAGATGCTGGTGGTTTTGAGCCGCTGATGCAGCTGGCGGATCTCCAGCCGCAGCTGCGCCCGCAATTTCGCATCGAGATTGGAGAGCGGTTCGTCGAACAGGAAGACGCGCGGCTCGCGGATCATGGCGCGGCCCATGGCGACGCGCTGGCGCTGGCCGCCCGACAGGGCGGAGGGCTTGCGGGTCAGCATCTCGCCGAGGCCAAGCGTGGCGGCGACGGCGGCGACACGCTGGCTGCGCTCCTCTTTCCTGACGCCGGCTACCTTCAATCCGTAGCCGATATTTTCGGCGACGGTCATATGCGGATAAAGAGCGTAATTCTGGAACACCATGGCGCAGCCGCGTTCGCGCGGCTCCAGCCGGTTGACGACGCGGCCGTCGATTTCGATCTCACCGCCGGTGATCTCCTCAAGGCCGGCGATCATGCGCAGCAGGGTGGATTTGCCGCAGCCGGAGGGACCCAGCACGACGACGAATTCGCCGTCCTCGATGGCGAGGTCGAGGTCGCGCACGATCTCGGTGCGGTGATAGGCTTTGCGCAGATTGCGGATGACGATCCGGCTCATGGCTTGGGTTCCCGTTATCAGATCATTTCTCTGTCGCAATCAGGCCGCGCACGAACCAGCGCTGCATCAGCACGACGACGATGAGAGGCGGCAGCATGACGATCAGCGTGCCGGCCATGGCGACATTCCAGTCGGGAATGCCATAGGTGGAGGGGATCAGTTCCTTCAGTTCCATCACCGCCGTGGCATGCCCGGGATCGGTGGTTACCAGCAGCGGCCAGAGATACTGATTCCAGGCCCAGACGAACATAATGGTGCCGAGCGCCACCATATTGGTGCGTGAAACCGGCAACAGCACATCGATGAAGAAATGGAGCGGACCCGCACCATCCATCTTGGCTGCTTCGACCCACTCCTCCGGCAAGGTGAGGAAGAACTGGCGGTAGAGAAAAGTGCCGGTGGCGGTGGCAACCAGCGGTGCGATGAGGCCGGTATAGGAATTGAGCAGGCCCCATTGCAGCGACACTTGAAGGCCGCTGACCTGCTGGATCAGCCAGGTGATGCCCGTCAGGTCGAGAATTGTCTGATAGGGGCTGAGCACGTTGGCGGCTACCGAATAGGTCGGCACGATGCGCACTTCCAAAGGCAGCATCAGGGTGATGAAGATCAGCCAGAAGATCACCATACGCCCGCGGTAACGGAAATAGACGATGGAGAAGGCGGAGAGGGCGGCGATGAAGACTTTGCCGAGGGCGACGCCGCCGGCGAAGATCAGGCTGTTGATCAGCTTGGTGCCGAGATCGGCGCGCTGCCAAGCTTCGACGACGTTTTTTACGAAATCATGACCCGGCGCCAGCGGCATCGGCACCTTGTTGACGGTCGGCAGATCATGCGAGGCGGCGATTGCCACGATGATAAAGGGCAGCAAGGCGATGATCAGGCCGAGCACCAGGACGGCCTGGGCAATGAGATCGAAGCGGCGGCTGCGTTCAACCATCCCGGCCTCTATTTGTAATGGATGCGCCGCTCGACGAAGCGGAACTGCGCGATGGTGAGAAGAATAACCAGCAGCATCAGGATGATGCTCTGGGCGGCCGCGCCGGAATAGTCGAGACCTTTGAACCCGTCGAAATAGATCTTGAAGACCATCAGCTCGGTGGCTCGGGCCGGCCCGCCGCCGGTCATGATGTCGACGATGCCGAAACTGTCGGTGAAGCTGTCGGTCAGGTTGACGATGATCAGGAAGAACAGCGTCGGGGCCAGCAGCGGCAGCTGGATATCGCGCATGCGCCGGGTGATGCCGGCGCCGTCCATGGCACCTGCTTCCAGCAGCGAGCGCGGGATCGAATGCAAGGCGGCCAGGAAGAAGATGAAGTTGTAGCCGATATATTTCCAGGCATAGGCGATGATGATGGCGATCATCGCATCGGTGCCGTTCAAGGCAGGGTTCCAGAAGCCGGGCCAAGCCTTGTTGAACGTAGCGAGGAAGCCCGCTTCCGGCGCCAGCATGAAGCGAAAGGCAAGGCCAAGGGCAGGGGCGGCGATGGCGTAGGGCCAGACGAGGACGCTGCTATAGACCCGATAGCCGCGCAACTGCCGGTCGGTCAGCAGCGCCAGCAACAGGGCAATGCCCATGGCGACGGCGCTGGCCGCCACGGCAAAAAGAATGCTGATGCCGATCGAATGCCAATAGACCGGATCGGCAAGAATACCGAGGAAATTGCTGAACCCGACCCATTCATTGCCGCCGCCCCAGGGGCGCTGCAACGTAAAGGCCCAATACAAAGCTTCGCCGGCCGGCCAGTAGAAGAAAGTGAAGATCAGCAGCAGCTGCGGCAGGATCAGCAGGATACCGGTGCGATTGCTGGCGAAAGTGGCGCGCTTTTCCATGTCGTCCTGCTGGTCGTCGCAAGGCCGTGTCGCGGATGCGCGACACTTCCTGCACAGTACCCGAAACGACCGCTTCCCCGGTCGAACCAGGGAAGCGGCCTTTTAGCGGTGACGGCCGCATGTCGGCCGTCGGTCTCGTCCCGGCAGAACGATCAGGGGATCGTCTTGCCCTTATAAGTGGCTTCGAAACGGCGCAGGATGGCGTTGCCGCGCTCGACCGTTTCGTCGAGCGCCTGCTGCACCGATTCCTTGTTGGAGAAGATCGCCTGCAGGCCGTTGCCGACTTCGTTGCGGATCTGCAGGAAGCCGCCGAGGCGGATGCCGCGGCTGACATCGGTCGGCTGCGAGGCGGTCAGGCTCTCGATGGCGACCTCGCGGCCCTGATAGGCTGCCTGCTTGTAGAAGCCCTGCTGCACCATGTAGTCGTAGCCGCTCTTGGTCACCGGGATGTAGCCGGTCACGGTTGACCAGAACAGAGCCTGTTCCGGTTGGGCGATGAAGTTCAGGAAGGCTGCTGCCGCCTTGTATTCATCCTTCGACTTGCCGGTAAGGACCCACAGGGAGGCGCCGCCAACCAGCGAGTTCTTGCGCTCGGTGCCGGCATAGACCGGCAGCATGGCGACGCTCCAGTTCATGCCGGGCTTGGCGGTACGGCCAATCGTGCCGTGATCGCCGACGGATGTCAGGATCATCTGGCAATCGCCGCCGGCGAAGGCCTCGACCATGGTCTGGCCGGTTTCCTTGGACTTGATCTTGACGAGACCCTGGTCATACCAGGACTTCAGATCGGTGACGTATTTGACGAACTTGGTCTTGTTGAAAACCAGATCGGCATCGAGACCCTGATAGCCGTTGCTCTTGGTGGCGATCGGTTCGCCATGGATGGCGGAGAACTGCTCCAGAAGCTGCCAGCTTTCATCGGCGCTGATATTGATGCCGAGGGGGCATTCATAGCCGGCGGCCTTCATCGCCTTCATGTCATCGGCGGCTTCTTCCCAGGTCCTCGGCGCTTCCGACTTGCCGATCTTGGCGAAGGCATCCTTGTTCCAATAGAGCAGCGCCGTCGAATTGTTGAACGGCATCGAATAAAGCTCGCCCTTCGAACTGGCGAAGTAGTTGGCGATACCGGGGAAATAGTTGCTCCAGTCGATCTTGTACCCATAATCGGCCATCAGCTTGTAGACCGGGTAATAGGCATCCGAGAGCATCAGGTCGAGCGTGCCGACGTCGAAAACCTGGACGATGGTCGGCTGCTTGCCGGCGCGGAAGGCGGCGATAGTGTTCTGCACGGCCGCGGCATATGAGCCTTGGCTGGTGCAGGTGACTTCGAAATCCTGCTGCGAATCGTTGAAGTGCTGGCAGACTTCCTGCACGCGCTTGCTGATATCGCCGGAATTGCCGTACCAGAAATCGATCTTGGTCTTATCGGCCAAAGCTGGCGCCGCGAGCGCGATGGCTGTCGACATGACACCAATGACGCCTAAGAGCTTGGTCTTCATATTTCCCTCTTCCTGCTGTGTCGCGGGCGATGCGCATCATTCCACAGCATGCAATGACCGCAGCGGAACAACCCCGGCGCAAGGACCCGGCCGCATAGATAGGGCAAGGGGGCAGGCAAAAATAATGAAGTTTTTGTTGAGCAGCTTCGCACAGCGCATGCAACGGAGGTGGTTCGCTTCTATTTTAAATGCAGGCCAATTTGAAACGCGCGCACGGCGAAGCGGCAAAATATCGTGGCAACGGAAGCAGGCGCAGACGAATTATTCGGCGACATGTGTAACGCGCTCTTGCTCAGAGCAGCTCAGCGGCAAGAGATGACAGATCGGTGACGATCGTCGCCGACTGATCGAGTTGATATTCGATCGGCTGCTGGCCGCGATTGACCCAGAAGACACGGAGCCCGGCCTGGGCAGCGCCGCCCGCATCCCAGGCATTGGAGGAAACGAAAGCGCAGCGCGCGGCATCGTCGATGCCGAGATGGTTGAGGCCGAGGCGATAGAGTCGCTGGTCCGGCTTATAGACGCCGAGTTCGGCCACGGAGATATTGGGTTGCAGAAGACCGCCGATGCCGGCATGCGAGACGAGCGCTTCCAGGAGATCCGGGTCGCCGTTCGACAGCAGGGCCAGACGTATCCCGCCGGCGTGTAGTTGCTGCAGCAAAGCAGGAACTTCGCGATAAAGCGAGAGACGCCGATAGTCGCTCAGCAATTGCCGCCGCAACTCGAATTCGCCGGCGAGACCATGGGCTTGCAAGGCATAGTCGAGGGCCTCGGCGGTGAGATCCTCGAAGGGGCGATAGCGGCCGCGCAGGCTGAGTGTCCAGGTGTATTCCAGCTGCTTCTGGCGCCACAGGCGCGAGATTTCACCTGCGACGGGTCCCAGCCGAGTTGTCAGCGCGGCAGCCGGGGCATGCACATCGAACAGCGTTCCATAGGCGTCGAACAGAACAGCCTCGACCTGCCGCATGACATCACCTCTGGGCGCTTGGGAGCACGGCGAAGTTCAGGTGAAAGCGTTGAAGGTAATGATGGTCTGGGTGTCGGTCACATGGCTCAGCATCTGGATCTGGCTGGTGACGAAGCGGCCCACATCCATCTCCGACGGCAGGATGCACTTGATCAGCAGATCGTATTGACCGGAGATCGAATAGACCTCGCTGACCTGTTCGACGGTATCGAGGGCGGTTGCTGCAACGTCATAAGCCGTCCCGGGGGCGCATTTGACCATGATGAAGATGGGGCGCATGGCGGGTCACTCTCATTCTATCAGGATGAAAAAACGGAAGGCCCATGTTGCCCAGTCGGATCGGGAAATGCCAGTCCCATGCAGATACCTGGGCAATGCAAATAGCCGGGCAATGCGAATACCAGGCGCAGAAGCATTACCCGGATTCGCAAACACCTCAATGCACCGGCAACATGCCGGTGTCACGGTTTGCGCGCGGCATTCTCGAGGAGTGCGGCCGGTGCGCTAAAGGCGCGGCATGCTCTTCTCTGGATCTCGCATGGATCGGCCTGCTGGAAGCGGTAATAGTTCGTCGGTCGGAAGTGGCAATCCAGGCAGGTCAGGCGCAGATGGCGTCTTGGCCGGTGCTGATCACTTCAGCATATAAACGTAACCAGCCAGACCACCGATCACCACGACTGCAGCCAGCCACAGCCATATCGACAGTTTGGCGATCCCACTCATCTTCTGCTTTTGCACCGGCTTTGCCGTACGCCCCGCGACGAGATCCAGCGCCTGCTGCTCTAATTTTCGACGGTCCATCTGGTAAGCTCTTCTAGCCCCAAGTGCCCCTATCGTAACACACTCCGACGTTGAAGTAATCTTTTATCTTTTGAAGTTAATTAGCTGAATTTCTTCGGATCCGCAGCCACGGACTTGATCAGGGCGAAGACAGGATCACCTACCTGGAGTTTCAGTTGGTCAGCCGATTTTCGGGTGATCCGGGCCCAGATGAGTGGGCCGATATCAAGCTGAAAGTCGACAAAATGGCCGGTGCCAGGGAGGATCTGTCGCACAACGCCCGGTAGCTGATTTAGGATGCTGATCCCATCCACGAATTGGCGCGCCAGCGCCACATCACGTGCCAGCAGGCGCAGATGCACCGGATCGCCGACTGCCAAGGGCAACCTGCCGATGCGGATGGTCTGCGGCTCGCCGCGGCCCGTGTCCGCGCTGACGCTGTCTTCGAGGCTGCCCCTCCCGGGCAGAGCAAGGACACTCAGCCCGGTCCCGTCATCCACCTCCAGGATGGCGGCCGTGATGACTGCACCGGGTTCGGCGGCATCCGATAGTGCGGGAAGGTCCAGGCGACCGAGCACCGTTTCCATGTCACCCAGGGTCACCAATTTGCCGTCGACGATCAGCGCCACCTGATCGGCGATCCGCAGAATTTCGTCGGGATCATGGCTGATATAGACGATGGGAATCTGCAGCTCGGCATGCAGGCTCTCGATGAAGGGCAGGATTTCCGATTTACGCCGCGCATCCACGGCCGCCAAGGGCTCGTCCATCAGCAGCAGCTGCGGCTGCGCCAGCAGCGCCCTGCCGATGGCGATACGTTGCTGCTCGCCGCCGCTGAGCCCGCCGGCCCGCCGCACCAGCAGATGTTCGATGCCGAGCAGATGCACTACCTGGTCGAGCGTTATTTCCGGCCGCTTGCCGTCCTGCCGGCGATGACGCCAGTGCCAGCCGTAGAGCAGATTGGCTTTCACGCCAAGATGGGGAAACAGCCGCGGTTCCTGAAAAACATAGCCCAGGCCGCGCTGCTCGGGCGGCAGATTGATGCCGGCCTCGCTGTCAAACAGCACCCGGCCATCGATGGCGATGCGGCCGCTATCGGGCCGGTTGAGGCCGGCGATCCAGTTGAGAATCGAGGTCTTGCCGGCACCCGACGGGCCGAACAGAGCGAGGACGCCGCTGGTTTCGACGTGCAGCTCGATATTAAGCTCAAGATCGCCGAGGCGCTGCTTGGCGCGAATGTCGATCATGATGCGGCCTCACCCACGCTGCACCCGCCGCCGCAACCAGACCTCGACCTGATCCGAAAGGATGAGCGCCAGGAAGCCGATGAGGAGCGAGATCCCGGTCAGACGCAGGGCCGCTGGCTCGCCATCGGGAACCTGGATCAGGGAATTGATCGCCAGGGGCAGGGTCTGCGTCTCACCGGCGACGTTGGAGACGAAGGTGATGGTGGCGCCAAATTCGCTCAGCGAGCGGGCAAAGCCGAGAATAGTTCCGGCGAGGATGCCGGGCAGGCTGAGCGGCAGGGTGACGCTCAGGAATACCCGCAACGGCGAGGCGCCGAGGCAGCGCGCCGCCGCCTCCAGCTTGCGATCGGCCGTCTCGAAGGAGACGCGGATGGCGCGCACGAACAGCGGCAGCGCCATCACCGCAGAGGCAATGACGGCGCCCTTCCAGTTGAAGACCAGGGTGATGCCGAGATAATGCTGCAATGCGGCCCCGACCGGACGCTGCGCACCGAAGGTCAGCAGCAGACCGTAACCGACGACGACCGGCGGCAGGACCAACGGCAGATGCACCACGCTGTCGAACAGCACCTTGCCGGTAAACTGCCACCGCGCCAGCGCCCAGGCGCAAAAGATTGCCAAAGGCAGGGTCAGCAGCGAACTCCAGAACGCGACCTTCAGGCTCAACAGCGTCGCGGCGATTTCCTGTTCGCTCAAGCCCATCTGTCAGGCCCCATCTGTCAGGCGCCGTACAGCTTATCGGGGTCGATTTCGACATCGGCGATGATTTCCGCCTTGCCGCCGCGCAAGGCGGTGAAGAAACAGCTGCGCCGGCCGGTATGGCAGGCGACGCCGATCTGATCCACCAGCAGCAGCAGGCAGTCGCGGTCGCAGTCGACCCGGCACTCGACCAGCTTCTGGATCTGGCCGGAGGTATCGCCCTTGCGCCAGAGCTGCTGGCGCGAGCGCGACCAGTAAACGACGCGGCCGCTGGCGAGACTCTCCCGCAGGCTCTCGATAGTCATCCAGGCCATCATCAGCACTTCGCCGGTATCATGCTGCTGGGCGATGGCCGGAATCAGGCCGTCGGCGGTGAGAACAAGCTGTTGCAGCAACGCCTCGATCTCACCGCTAACCATATTTGCATCAGGGTCACTCATGGAGGGGGAATCACTCATCGAGGGTCAATTTCCCCGCAACCGGGCGAAGCCGGCATCGAGATCGGCAACGAGGTCGTCGGGGTCTTCCAGGCCGGCATGCAGGCGCAACGTCGGCCCTTCGGCGTTCCAGGGTTTCACGGTGCGCGCCGCATTGAGATGCGAGGGGATGAGGAGGCTTTCAAAACCGCCCCAGCTGAAACCCTTGCCGAACAGTTGCATGCCGTCCAGCATGGCGGCGACACGTTCCGCGGCAAAAGGCTTCAGAACGAAGGAAAACAGCCCGCTGGCACCCTTGAAATCGCGCTGCCACAGTTTGTGGCCGGGATGATCCGGCAAGGCCGGATGCAGCACGCGTTCGACTTCCGGCCGGGTCTGCAGCCAGCGTGCCAGAGCAAGGCCGGTGTGCTGGTGCTGTGCCAGCCGCACGGCAAGGGTGCGCAGCCCGCGCAAGGTGAGCCAGCAATCTTCCGGCGAGACCGCCATGCCGAGGCCATGCACCTGCTGCTTCACGCGCTTGTAATGCGCCTCCCGCATGGTGATGATGCCCATCATGACGTCGGAATGGCCGCTGATATATTTGGTGGCGGCATGGATCGAGAGGTCGATGCCATGGGCGAAAGGCTTGAAATAAAGCGGTGTTGCCCAGGTATTGTCGATCATGGTGATGCAGCCGCGTGTCTGCGCTGCCGCGATGATGGCCGGCACGTCCTGAATCTCGAAGGTGTGCGAACCCGGGCTTTCCAGATAGACCAGCTTGGTGTTGGGCTGGATCAGCTTGGCGATATCGCCGCCGATCAGCGGATCGTAATAGGTGACGCTGACGCCGAAACGGGCCAGTTGCTGGTCGCAGAAGGCACGCGTCGGCTCGTAGACGCTGTCGACCATCAGCAGGTGATCGCCGGCCTGCAGGAAAGAGAGCAGCGCACCGGTACAGGCGGCAAGCCCGGACGGCAGCGCGACCGCCCGGTCGGCGCCTTCCAGCTCCGCCACGGCCGCTTCCAGCGCGAAGGTGGTAGGCGTACCGTAGCGTCCATAGTAAACGGTATCGAATTTGCTGCGACCGCGTTCATGCATGTCGTGCAAAGTGGGATACAGGATTGTGGAGGCTCGATAAATCGGCGGATTTACCGCGCCGTAATTGGCTTCCGGATCGCTCCCGGCATGGGTGATGATGGTCCGGTCTTTACGGGGTGATGTTGCCATTGTGTCCAGGTCTCGATTGTCTGAGATTACTTGTAGCACCGGGGTTCTTTATGTAAAAGACTAGGAAATCCGCGTCTGCTGATGGCGAAGACCAGATCAGACCAGGGGGCCTCCGGACGCTTTCAAGGCGGACGCCGCGGAGCAAGAAAAAAAACAATTAATCGATAAAATAACACAGGGAAGGACCACAAAATGCGACGGATGAATACAGTTTTAGGCTTGGCGCTTGGCGGCCTGCTGCTGACGGGCCTCGCCGCTTGCGGCGAGAAAAAGGAGGAACAGGCGGCTTCGAATACGGCGCCGGCGGCTGCGCCTGCTGCGGCGCCCGCGGCTCCGGCCGGCGGCAAGACGCTGGATAACGTCAAGACCTATGGCAAGCTGAAATGCGGCGTGAACACCGGCCTCGCCGGTTTCGGCGCGCCGGATGACAAGGGCAATTGGGCCGGTCTCGATATCGATCTCTGCAAGGCGGTTGCCGCTGCGGTATTCGGCGACGCCACCAAGATCGAATACAAGCCGCTCAATGCGGAACAGCGTTTCACGGCCCTGCAGTCGGGTGAAGTCGACATGCTGTCGCGCAACTCGACCTGGACCTTGAGCCGTGACAGCCAGCTTGGCCTCGATTTCGTCGGCGTCAACTATTATGACGGCCAGGGCTTCATGGTGCGCAAATCCTCCGGCATCAAAAGCGCGCTGCAGCTGAAGGGCGCCACCGTCTGCGTGCAGGAAGGCACCACCACGGAGAAGAATCTCGGCGACTATGACAAGGCCAACAATATCGGCATGAACCCGCCGGCCAAGTTCAAGGAAAGCGATCAGGCCCGCGGCGCCTATGACGACGGTCGCTGCGACGCCTATACCACCGACGCTTCGGGCCTCGCCGCCGAACGCCTGGCACTGAAAAACCCGGACGACAACATGATCCTGCCGGAAATCATCTCCAAGGAACCGCTTGGGCCGGCCGTGCGCCAGGGCGACAGCCAGTGGGGCGATGTCGTGCGCTGGTCGTTCTACGCCATGCTGATTGCCGAGGAGAAGGGGATTACCCAGGCCAATGTCGACCAGGTGAAGGCCAGCTCGCAGGATCCGGAAGTCCGTCGGCTGCTCGGCGTGGACGATAAGCTCGGCGAAGGCCTCGGCCTGACCAATGACTGGGCCTTCAACGTCATCAAGTCCGTCGGCAATTACGGTGAATCCTTCGAGCGTAACGTGGGTCAGGGCTCGCCCCTGAAGCTGGATCGCGGCTTGAACGCGCTCTGGAACAAGGGCGGCCTGCAATACGCACCGCCGGCACGCTGACGCGTGACTGACAGGCAACGCCCGGCGCATCAGCGACCGGGCGTTGCCGTCTTTGCCGAGATACTTCGTCCATCTCTGCCGGTGGAGGGACAATGACCGATATCGCCGACCCGCGCCGACGCCGTGCGGAATCCGCTACGCCCTGGTGGCGTGACGAACGCTGGCGTGGCCTTTTCGCCCAGGCTGTGGCCGTGCTGGTCATCATTCTGGTTATGGGCTTCCTGATCACCAATATGATCGCCAACCGAGAGGCGCAAGGACGGCCTTTCAGTTACAGCTTCATGGACAACATCGCCGGCTTCCCCGTGGCGATGTCGATGATCCATCTCGATCTCAACTCGACCATCACGCGGGTGATGGTCTCCGGCATGCTGAACACCATGCTGGCGGGGGTGATCTCGATCATCCTGTCCACCATCATCGGCTTCCTGGTCGGCATCGCGCGGCTCTCGCCCAACTACCTGATGGCGCGGCTGGCGGCGGCCTATATCGAGGTGTTCCGCAACATTCCGCTGCTGGTCCAGCTCTCCTTCTGGTATTTCGGCGTGCTCAAGCTGATGCCGCAGCAGAAGGACAGCATCAACCTCTTCGATGGCGCCTTCCTGAATGTGCGGGGTCTCTTTGTACCGCGGCCTGTCGCCGAACCCAGTTTCATCCTGGTGATCGCAGTCCTGGTGATCGGCATCGGCGCCACCGTCGTCATGCGTCGCTGGGCGGCGAAACGCCAGGAGGCGACCGGCGAACGCTTTCCGGTCTTCAGCGTCTCGGTTCTGTTGATCCTGGGGCTGCCGATCGCAGTCTGGTTGATCCTCGGCCTGCTATTCGGCGCGCCGCTCGGCTGGGAATATCCGGTGCTGCAGGGATTCAATTTCCAGGGCGGCATCGTCGTCCTGCCGGAATTGAATGCGCTCCTCATCGGTCTCAGCATGTATACGGCGGCTTATATCGCCGAGATTGTGCGCGGCGGCATCCAGGCAGTCAGCCACGGTCAGACCGAGGCAGCGCTGGCGCTTGGTCTGCGGCGCAGTTGGACACTGCGCCTCGTCATCGTGCCACAGGCCTTGCGGATCATCGTGCCGCCGTTGACGAGCCAGTATCTCAACATCATCAAGAACTCGACCCTGGCGGTCTTCGTCGGCTTCCCCGATTTCGTCTCGCTCTTCACCGGCACGATCCTCAATCAGACCGGCCGCGAGGTGGAGGTCATGGCCATCACCATGCTGTTCTACCTGGTGATCAGCCTGCTGATCTCGCTCTTCATGAATTGGTACAATAAGCATATCGCCCTGGTGGAACGGTGAGGCCGGCATCATGATGGACACATCCAACATCCCGACCTCCCCGCCCGAGCAGCGCCTGCCGGACGAATCGCCGCCGCTCTCCGTTGTCGGCCCAATCGCTTGGCTGCGCGCCAATCTGTTCTCCAGCCCGCTCAACACGCTGCTGACGCTGGTGTCGCTTTTGCTGCTGGCGCTTGCCATTCCACCCTTGGTGCGATGGGGCCTGCTGCATGCCACCTGGACTTTTCCCCAGGAAGTGGCGGATGGCGCCCGCAATGCCAGCCGCAAGGATTGCGCGCCGGGCGGCGCCTGCTGGATCTTCATCCGGGCCCGTTTCGGCCAATTCATCTTCGGCTTCTATCCTGCGGATGAGCGCTGGCGGCCGATCCTCGCCTTCATTCTGACCTTCGGCGCGGTGGCCGGCATGCTGCTGGACCGCGTCCCCTACAAGCGGGCCAACGCGATCTTCCTCTTCGCCATCCTGCCGTTCCTGGCCTTCTGGCTGCTGTTCGGCGGCCTCGGCCTGGAGATCGTGCCGACGCGGATGTGGGGCGGCTTCATGCTGACCCTGGTAATCGCCGCCGTCGGCATCGTGCTCGCTCTGCCGCTCGGCATCCTGCTCGCCTTGGGGCGGCGCTCCGAACTGCCGGTGGTTCATCTCCTCAGCGTGGTGGTCATCGAATTCGTCCGTGGCGTGCCGCTGATCACCGTCCTCTTCATGGCCAACGTCATGCTGCCGCTGTTCCTGCCGCCGGGAACCACGGTTGACCCGTTGCTGCGCATCCTGGTCGGGTTCACCGTCTTCACCGCCGCCTATCTGGCGGAAGTGGTGCGCGGCGGCCTGCAGGCGATCGGCCGCGGACAATATGAGGGCGCTGCCTCGCTCGGCCTCGGCTACTGGTCGATGATGCGCCTGATCGTGCTGCCCCAGGCGCTGCGGATATCGATCCCGGCCATCGTCAACACCATCAACGGCTCCTTTATGGATACGACGCTGGTGGCAGTGGTGGGGCTCTATGACTTCCTCAATATCGTGCGCACCGGCTCGCGCGATGCCAACTGGATCGGCACCGAGATTGACGGCTTCGTGTTCTGCGCTGCCGTCTATTGGGTCATCTGCTATGGCATGTCGCGTTACAGCGTGCATCTCGAGCGCAAGCTCGATACCGGCCACAAGAAGCATTGATTGCTGTCAGGGAGAAACAAGATGACTGCAACAGCGATGGCAAACAGCCCGGTTCCGGCGACCGCCCCCGAGGTGATGATTTCCCTGACCGAGGTCAATAAATGGTATGGCCAGTTCCACGTCCTGAAGAACATCAACCTCTCGGTCGATAAAGGCGAACGGATCGTGATCTGCGGGCCTTCAGGCTCGGGCAAGTCCACCATGATCCGTTGCATCAACCGGCTCGAGGAGCATCAGCGCGGCAAGATCGTCGTCGACGGCATCGAACTGACGCGCGACTTGAAGAAGATCGAGCTGGTGCGCCGCGAGGTCGGCATGGTGTTTCAGCATTTCAATCTCTTTCCGCATCTGACGGTGCTGGAGAATCTCACTTTGGCGCCGATCTGGGTGCGCAAGATGCCGAAGAAGCAGGCGGAGGAAGCCGCCATGCATTATCTCGATCGCGTCCGCATCCCCGACCAGGCGCTGAAATATCCCGGACAGCTTTCCGGCGGTCAGCAGCAGCGCGTGGCGATCGCCCGGTCACTCTGCATGAACCCGAAGATTATGCTATTCGATGAGCCGACCTCGGCGCTCGATCCGGAAATGATCAAAGAAGTCCTCGACGTGATGGTGGAACTGGCGCAAAGCGGCATGACCATGCTCTGTGTCACCCATGAGATGGGCTTCGCCCGCACCGTGGCGAACCGGGTCATCTTCATGGACCGCGGTGAGATCATCGAGCAGAACGATCCGGAAGAATTCTTCCTGCATCCGAAATCGGAACGGACGCGGCTGTTCCTCAGCCAGATCTTGCACCACTGAGATCTGGAAAGCCACAGAAGCAACGCGCCGTCGGCTTGGGTTTATGGGAAGCCGGGCCGGCATCAACAAGCCGGCTGAGCGCGGCGATGGCGGTCGCGGTTGTGAAGATGCCGCTTTCATCAACAAATATCGGCCCGGCATCGATGACGGCCCAGGGCTGCTCGATATCCGGGTCGGTCAAGCGCAAGAGTGCCGACGGCGCAAAGCCGCCATCGGTGTTCTGCTCCGCAATGAGATCGCGCCCCATCGCCATGGCCGGCAGCCCGAGCCGCAGGCGGCATTCGATGAGCAGCGCCCGTTCAAAACTGCTGGCGGGGTGAAATGTTGTGACCTTCTCGCGGAAGGCGGCCGTCAATCGTGTTTGCGTACCGCAGCCCGTCAGCAGCATGGCTGTCGTGTAAATCGGCGAAGCCCACCAATAAGCGGGGATGAGGTTGCCCTCGGCCATCCATCGCGAGAAAAAAGTGCCAACGGAAGAAGGCGATTTTGCCAAAGCGGCAAGAGCAACGGCGCTGACGCACGGTACCGCGCGGGCCCATCCCGGTGCCGGGCTTGTCGAAGCTGGATAGGTCGCGAAGCCGGAACCGCTCCTGCAGCTTCCTAAAAATCGGATTGCGTCGCGCGGAACGGGACGGCCCCAGCCACGGAGCGCCAAGACTGCCCATGCGGTCGAATCGGCGTCGTCCGGAACGCTGCTGTTGTAACCCCAGCCACCGGTCGCCGCTCCTCGCACGCCACTAAGCCAGTCGAGCGCTTCATCGATTGCCTTATGCCATACGGCGGGCAATGAAGGGTGAACGGCGGAAAGCTTGGCGAGCACGTAGGCGGTCACCCAGGCGTCCGAGGCGCCGACCGGAAGCGAGTAGTCCTGCCAATGATCATCATGGCGCGAGGCCATCAGAGCGTCGAGGCCCCGTTCGATGGAATGCCGAATGAGCGAATTGCCGTTTGCGTGCGGACGGGGCGCCGGCTCAGCAGCCACGCTCAGGGGCGGCTCTACATAGACATTGAGATGACGTGATCCGTCCGGCTCGCAGCCGAAACCGACGAAGCGCATGGCGGAACAGCGGGAGCGATCAGGCGGCCAAGCGTTGACTGCGCGCAGCATCTGCTTCAGCGGTTCGGGGGCGAAGCCTGCCGACGCAAGGAATGCGATGGAGTTTTCGGCGATTGTCGCATCTGAGGCCATCCATTTGGTGACGGCCAGATCGGTTTTGAGCGAAACGGATTGATCCGCGTGGATTTCAAGACTGGTAACGAAGGCGGATTGTGGATAGGGGCGGGCGCCCGTTTTACCCAGCAGGTCGAGTAGCCGGCGCAGGCTCGGCGCGTGTTTATCGAGGCCGAGCGTATCGTACCAGCGCGCGAGCCACGCCGGCGTCACCTCGCCCGAGCGAAAATAGATCTTCACCCGTCCGGGTCCACCATCCGGTCTGATGTCGACGGCGAGCCCGGCCGGCCAAGCGTTGGCGGAACAGCGCGAAGAGAGCGCGCAGAAGCGCTCGAGTGCGTCGTCGCGTCCCAGGTCGCGCAAAATCCACCCCGCCTGCAGCCAGCGTTCTCTGGGGGCACCAGCGGTAAGATTGAAATACGGCTTGATCGCCACGATGCCGCGCTTGACGGCAACGCCGACCCAGGCAGCACTGCGCCAATGCGACGGCCAAGGCTCACCCGGTTCCGGCGTCAAACGCTGGGCGATGTCGCGAAGGAAGTCGGGCCGCCCATTGCATGCCAGCGAACAGGCCTCGTTAATCAGCTGGAGCGTCAGCGCGAGCCGCGCCGACGCCCTCGAGCCCGGTTGCCCGGCTTCGCACAGAAAGCCCCATCCGGAGGCCCCGGCACTGACATTGAACACCCACTGGAATGGCAGCCCGTTCGCGTTGATAAAGGACAGGCCTTCAAAGGGCGGCAGGGCAGGGCGGTTCAGCGACTCTCGCGTGAAGAGCTCGAAAATGCGTTGGACGCACAGGCGCGGCTCCTCCGGCAGGTCACAGACACATGCCAACGACGTGAGCTGAGCATTTACGATCGCTCCAAGAGTGAGCGCGCCAGTGGACAAATCCGCAACACGGCGCCGGTCTTCTCGCATGGGTGGTCCGTCGTGGGCAGGCTGTGTCGTTAAGATGATCGTCAGGCCTGCTGGATGATCGCCACCGAACCGTCGAGGCCATTGCCGCCATTTGCCCCTGTGGCGCCATTTGGTCCTGGGCCCCCATTCGGACCCGTGCGGTCACCATTGGAGCCGCCGTCTCCCCCGGGGCCGAAACCGCCTCCGATCCCTGCACCGCCGCCAAGACCCCCGCGACCACCTTGCGCATTGGCATGGACGGTGCCGGTTGCAATGCTCTTGGCAACAACCGTGATGTTTCCGCCGTTGCCGCCCGGCCCGCCATTGCCGCCATCGCCGCCGCGCACGCCGTTGCCACCCTGACCACCGGCTGCGCGCGTATCGTCGTCGGCGTTTTTGCCGCCGCGGCCGCCGATCCCGCCGGCTCCGCCGGCCCCGCCGGGACCGCCATCACCGCCCTTGCCGCCGCGCGTGTCGATATTCACCCCGACGACAAAATCATCGACCTGGATGGTGATATTGCTACCGAATTCCCCGAATGTGCCGTCCGTGCCGCGGGAACCAGGCTGGCCATCACCGCCGCGGGCCCCTGCTGTCGGTGGATCGTCGCCATTCCAATGATCGACACCATCAACACCCTGCTGGCCAGGCTGGCCACCTTGACCTGCCGATCCGGGATTCCCGTTAGTGCCGTCGGCACCTTTGCCGATAATGTCGGGCATGATGAATCCTCCTCTAGTGCTCCATGGTTCTCAGCGTGGCAGCGGCGGCGGTTATGGGCCCGGTACCGATGATCCGCGGCCGCAATCCTTCGAGAGAAGCAATCTTGAAGGTCGTGGAGCGGCGTACGACGATGCGGCCGGTGCGATGGATGATGATCTTTCTCGCCCGAACGACATGCGTGGAGGCGGAAATCGTCAAGGTCGCGCCGTCCCCCACCTCAATGTCCAGCAACACGGCAATGTTGATAACAGCCTTGTTGAGCGCGAGGTAACGATTGAAAGCCGGCACTAAAGGGGCGAACACCGCAGGATTCGTCCCATATACGTAACTGCTGAAGGCTTGATGCGTGAGGCTAAGGGCCGCTGCGCGCGCCGTTGAATCCGAGGAATCAAGATCCTCGGCGGCCACCGTCGCAGCAGGTGGCTTGGAAGCGCAATTGCATATGCCGGCTTTACGTACGCTCTCAAGCGCATCATCCGAAAGACCGAGCGCGGCGCGCACCTCATCCGCATTGCGAGGATAAATTTGTTGATAGGCTTGCTTGAAGCGTGATGAATCCGGCGAGAGCGTCACGCACTCTCCGGATTCCAACGTTAAAGACTGAGCTTCGCTCATTTGCCCAACTCCTTTGCGCGATGTTAAAGAGTCGTTCACACATGAAGCAAAGCGCAATCCGCGCGCGGTTTGGACGATCTCGCCCATTGCGCAGATTGGCGCAGATTCAATATAATTAATAATGTCGTCGAAAAACGGACAGAATCAATTCTTCGGCGGCTATGCCGCTTTTTTAAACTGATGTCGATGAATTGATTATTACGTCGTAACGTTTCCTAGCTAGAGAAGATACTCTCATTTTTTGCGAGGTCAAGGAAAGCAAGGCGAACAATAATCTTCGTCGCTTACACAAGCGTATGCACTCGGCCACATCGCGGGCGCAGGCGATCATCCTGTTCGGAAGTGGAGGCTCTGGCGGTGGAACTGTCGGGCACCAAGCGAAGTCGCAATGGAATGATTTCTTCGCGTCGTCTGTTTATCGCATCATCAAAGACAAGCAGATTAGGCCGACGACAACTGCAAACATGTTGTTGCCTACGCGAGATCCCGGATCAAACCCGAGGTTGACAGAAGAGGTGAGGGCAATCGCCCGCGACGACATCAAACATCTCAGCTGAGATCGGCGTTAACAGTTCCCCTCTTCTCCGTCACCGCCGCGCGAAAACGTCCGATCGACAGACCGTCGATCGGCGTTTCGCTTCTGCCGTCGACGATCAGTTCGCTGAGCACGGCGCCGACCGCGGGACCCAGCTGGAAGCCGTGACCGCAGAAGCCGAAGGCATGATAGAGGCCGGGATGGGTCTCACTGGCGCCGACGACCGGAGAGCCGTCCGTCGTATCCCCGTCGACGCCGCTCCAGCTGCGGATGACCGCCAGATTGGCGACCATCGGTACCAGTCTCGCTGCTTGCGCCGCCGTGCGCCGGCTGACCTCGGGCAAGGGGCGGGAGCGGTTGATTCCGTCCTTGGCCCGGCCTTCGCCGCCGCCGAAGAGGATGTTGCCGCGCAGGGTCTGGCGCAGATAGAGATCGCCGCCGATCACGCCGATCACCGGCTTGATGCGATAGGCGGTAGGTTCCGTCACCATCACCTGGGGCACTTCCGGTGTCAGTGTCACCGGCTCGTCGAACCAGCCGGCGACGGTGCTTGCCCAGGCACCTGCGGCATTCACCAGCACGGGCGCAGCGAAATATCGGCCATCTCGGCACCGCAAATGAAACTGACTGTTGGCGTACCAGCCTTCCAGGACCTCGGCATAGTCCTGCAAGGCGGCACCTGCAGCCTCGGCAGCGGCGGCGAAAGCCGGCGCCACCAGACGTGGATTGGCGTGGCCGTCTTCGGCGCAGAAGGTCGCCGCGACGACGCTTTCGCCGAGCCAGGGATAAAGGCGGCGCAGCTCGCCGGCGCCGATGAAATCGAGCCTGAGACCCAAAGCCTCGGCCTCGCGACGATGTTCAAGCAGCACGGCGACATCGGCATCGCTGCGGGCGAGGCGAAGATGTCCCGTTTGCACGAATTCGCCGTCGATGCCGATCAGGCTGCTGAGGCTCCCCCAGATGCTGCGCGCGCGGCGCGAGAGGGGAATCTCGGCCGCCGCGCGCCCGTGCTGGCGCACGCCGCCGAAATTGACGCCGCTGGCGCGCAGGCCCGGCTCGTCGCGCTCCAGCAGCACGACCGTCCGGCCGCGCCGGGCAAGATGCAAGGCGGTGGCGCAGCCGGCAATGCCGCCGCCGATCACCAATGCATCGCATTTGATTTCATTGCGGCGGCTCATGCGTCGGCCACGATTGTTTCGGCGGCCACGTTGCCGCTCCAGGCATGATCCTCTGCAGTAAGGACGAGCGGCTCCGGCATCGCCAAAGCGGAGACCGGCACCGGCTTCACCGGCGGCTGTCCGCGAAAGCGGCCGACGCTGTCGACGCTGACGCCGAGCTCGGCCGCCATCACTTCCGCCGCGACCGGTCCGCAAAGGCGCCCCTGGCAACGGCCCATGCCGAGCCGACAAAAGGCCTTGGTCCGATTGAGATCGCGCGCACCCAGCAGCCCTGTGACACCGCGCAATTCGCCGGCGGTGACGCTTTCGCAGCGGCAGAGGATGACGTCGTCGGCGATCTCCGGCGCGGATTCATGGGGAAAGGGAAAGGCGAGTTCCAAGGCAGCCCTGAACTTGCGCCATTTCTGCAACTGCCGCAAAGCCGCATTAGGGTCGAAGCTGCCGAAGCTCTGGTTGAAATCGGACAGGACTGCTGCGGCCGCCAACTGGCCTCGCAGCTCGGCCGCATCCGCGCCGAGAATGCCGGCGCCGTCACCCGCCAGGTATAGGCCGGCGCGATCCTGCGCCCGGCCATAAGCATCTGCCAGCGGCAGCCATTGCCGGTTCACCGCATCGAAGCCGAAGCTCGCCCCCGCGAGATCCGCCAACTGCGTTTCCGCTTTCAACCCGTAGCCGAAAGCCGCGGCGTCGCAATCGACCTCGAGGCGATCGCCGCGATCGGAGATAAATTCCATCATGGCCAGGCGCGGTTCCGATGCATTGCCGGGGCCGGCTTCGGTATCCGCATCGGGCACTGCGGCATGGGCGCGCAGGGGCCGGTAGCCGTGCAGCACCCGGATCTTGTGCCGCCTGAACCAGGAGAGATAATGCAGGCCTTGCGCCACCATCGCCGGCATGGCCGCCAGTTTGCCAAGCTGCGACAGTGCCCCTAAGCGCGGCGCGCTGTTGATGACGGCGGCAATCTTGGCGCCGGCTTTGGCATATTGATAGGCGGTGAGAAACAGCAGCGGGCCGGTGCCGGCGAAAACCACGGAACGGCCGATGGCGCAACCTTGGTGCTTCAACGCAATCTGAGCCCCGCCCAGGCTGTAGATACCGGGCAGGGTCCAGCCGTCGAAAGGCATGACACGGTCCATGGCGCCGGTGGCGAGGATCAGCGCGTCGAATCCGATCTGCTCGGTCTTGCCGAAGCGCAAGACTTCCACCCGGTTATCGACGAGATCGAAGACCAGGCTGGAGGGACGATAATCCACCTTGTCTTGGATGCGTTCGAAGTCCCGGAACAGGGTATGCGCCTTGCGCGCCTGGCTGCCGTAAAGTTGCTGTGCCGAGCGCGTCAGGCCGGCGACATTGGGCGGCAGCCGATAGATCTGGCCGCCGATACGCGGTGCTTCGTCGAGCAGAATGGGGCTGAGGCCGCTATAGGCCAGCAATTCGGCGGCGCGCAGGCCGGCGGGCCCGGCGCCGACGATCACCACGCGCGACGTCATGGCTGCGTCTCATCTGCCGGCGGCTGCACGACCGGCGCTGCTTCGTCGCTGTCGGCGTCATCGCTGCCGGCGTCGTCGGCCCCGTCGATATCGATTGTCGTCATTTTCTGCGCGGCCGGCGCGGACAAGGCGGAAAGCGCCGCTGCAGGGCTGCCGCCGGTCAAATGGCTGCGTCCTGTATCGATCACCAGATGGGGGCTGACATAGGTGGTGCAGGCGCGCAAAGGCCGACCCCAGCCGTCGCTGACCCAGCAGTCCTGGCAGGCGCCCATCAGGCAAAAGCCGCCGCGCTGCTCGTTGCCGATTTCGTCAAGCCGGAGATGCCTTCGATGCAGAAGGATTGCCGTCAACAGCGTGTCGCCTTCCAATATGCGCAATCTGTCACCGTCGACAATGATCTCGACTTCGGCGCGCTGTTGGTCATGCAGACGTTGAAACTGGCCAGCCATGTGTCCCCTAGGCTTCGCTCCCTGGTAAGCGCACGAGTTTCGGTCCGTCGAAGATGGTCTCCGCTGCCGCCGTCTTCTCACCGGGCAGGCGCGGTTCCAGCGTCACCGGGATGAGGCCTTTCAGGCGCGGATCGATGATGCGTTTGCTCACTTGGCGCACCGGCGTGAAGCCGGCCTGCTGATAGGTCGACAGGGCGCGGGGGTGATCAAGGCTGCAGGTATCGACCGTGACCTTTTCGGTGCCGGGATAGGACCAGGCCTGATCGACCGTCCAGTTCATGAAATATTTGCCGAGGCCGCGGCCGATGAAATCCGGCGCCAGGCCGAAATAATTGATTCCCAGCACCGGCAGGTTCTTGCGGTTGAATTCGGCATAGCCGGCAGGCACGCCGCCAGCATGGATGACATAGATGTCGATATCGGCATCCTGGATCAGTGGCGCCAGGGTCGCATCGTCCATTTGCCGGCGTTCCCACCAGAACCAGGGCTCGCCAACGGTGTTGTAGAGATAGCGGTAGTAGCCGACTGGCGGGTTCTCCAGTTTCAGCAAGGCATAGCTGCCGAGCGGCATGGGAATCGTCGGCCGTGTCGGCCGCGTCGTCATCTCGAGATAGGTGATGACGACATCGAGCTTGGCGGCTTCCATCTCTGGCCGGTCGGCATCGAGCCATTTTGCCATGATGCGGCGTGGCGTATCGTCATAGCCGAGCTCGCTGTAGAAGGCTTCCACCGCATCGTTTTCATGGCGGATCATCAACTGGCATTTGACGATGTCGCGCGCCGTCAGCCAGTTCTCCGCCAGTTCCATCAACTCGGCGCCATAGCCTTTGCGGCGCTCGGCTTCGGCGACGGCCAGGCGATAGATCCAGCCGCGATGGCCATCATGGCCGACCATGATGGTGGCGACGACCTTTTCATCGATCGTGCCGAGATAGATCTGGCAATTAGGTGAGGCGCACATCTTGGCGATATCGCGCGCCGGCTCATTATGGGTCTTGTTGAGGCCGGCTTCGTCCCACAAGGCGACCAGAGCGGTGAAATCTTCCGCCGCATAGGGCCTGATCCTGAGCAGGCTCATCTTGCAGCCGCCGGCCCGCCGGAAACGGGCTCCACGGGGGTATCGCCGGGCAGGCCCCATTCGGCCCAGGAACCGTCATAGACCGAGACATCGCGATGGCCGATCAGATGCAGGCCGAAGGCAAGCACGCAGGCCGTGATGCCGGAACCGCAGGTGGTGATGACCGGCTTGTTGAGGTCGATGCCGGCTTTCTGGAATTTGGTGCGCAACTGGTCGGCCGGCAGCAGGGTGCCGTCTTCCGGGCGCAGCAATTGCGTGTAGGGCAGGTTGCAGGAGCCGGGTATATGTCCGGCACGCCGGCCGGGCCAGGTTTCCGGCTCCGTAGCGTTGAAGCGGCCGGCCGAGCGCGCATCCAGCACCTGCTCCTGCTTGGTGGTTAGGTTGCGCAGAATCTGCTCCTTGCTGCGGACCTGCGTATTGTCGAGGCGGGCGGTGAAGTGGCGCTCGCGGCTGGCCGGTTCGCCCTCTTCCACGGCGCGATCTTCCGCCAGCCATTTGGTCAGGCCGCCATCGAGAATGGCGACATCCTTGATGCCGTAGATCCGGCACATCCACCAGACACGGGCGGCACCGAGCAGGCCGGTGCGGTCATAGACCACCACCCGGTTGCCGTCGCCGATGCCGAGCTTGCGCAGCCGCGTGGAGAACTTCTCGGCCGGCGGCAGCATATGCGGCAGATTGATGCTGGTATCGGCAATTTCATCGATCGGAAAGAACACGGCCCCTGGGATATGCGCCGCGAGATAGTCGGTACGGGCGTCCTTGCCCTGCATCGGCAGATAATAGGTCGCATCGATCACGCGCAGATCGGGCTGGTTCAGGTTGTCGTCGAGCCAGTCGGTGGAAACCAGGCTATGGGGATTGCTGTAGCTCGCTGCCATCTTCGTTCCTGTTGATCGCCACTGCGAATCTGATTTGACGCCATCGCGCGGTGTCCGCGGTTTGGCTCAGTTATCCAGCAAGGTGATATTCACCCGGCGGTTCATCTTGCCCTTGTTCTCGATTTTCGAAATCTCCACGCGGCCGATCTCGCCTGTCCGCGCCACATGCGTGCCGCCGCAAGGCTGAAGATCGACGCCGACGATGTCCAGCAATCGTACCTTGCCCTGGCCGCTCGGTGGCTTCACGGACATGGTGCGGACCAAATCGGGCTTTGACGCCATCTCCTCATCGCTGATCCAGCGCGCCAGCACGGGATGATCCCCGGCAATGAGCTGGTTGAGATCAGCGGTCAGCTGTCCCTTGTCGAGCACGCTCTCCGGCAGGTTGAAATCCAGACGCCCCTTGCCGTCGCCGACTTGCCCGCCGGTGACATCGCCTTTGACGAGCGCGCAGAGGAGATGCAGGCAAGTGTGCATACGCATCAGGCGATGCCGCCTTGCCCAATGGATGCGGGCAGTCACGGCGGTGCCGATTGCCGGCAGGTCACTGCCAGGGGCCGGCATATGCCGCACTTCGTTCATCGTCTCGCCCTTCAAGGCATCGACGATCTCGATCATGCGACCATCGGCCATGACCAACTGGCCGGTATCGCCCGGCTGGCCGCCGCCCATCGGGTAGAAGACAGTACGGTCGAGACGGATGCCGCTCTCATCGGCCGCCGTTACCGTGGCGGCACATTCCTGCAAATAGGCATCGTCGCGAAACAGCAGGTCCATGATCCCGATCGCTGAAATTAAGGAGATGAGCGCACTATGTAAGCTGACCCAGACAGGGTCAAGCGACCCGGATGCCGCCGCCGAGTCGCAGACTTACATGGGTTAAGAATGGTTGGTCCGCTTATGACAGCCAATCAGGTGCCGGCAAATTCTTGCTGCGCAGGAATTCCGGGTTGAACAGCTTGCTCTGATAGCGGCTGCCATAGTCGCACAGCACCGTCACGATGGTATGGCCGGGGCCGAGATCCCTGGCGAGACGGATCGCACCGGCGACGTTGATGCCGCTTGAGCCGCCGAGGCACAGGCCCTCATGCTTCAAGAGATCGAAGACGACCGGCAAAGCTTCGCTGTCGGGAACGCAGTAGGCGCGATCGACCGGCGCATCGACCAGATTGGCGGTAATGCGGCCCTGGCCGATGCCTTCGGTGATGGAAGAGCCTTCCGATTTCAGCTCGCCGCTGGTGTAGTAGGAATAGAGGGCGGCGCCTTCCGGATCGGCGAGGCCGATCTGGATCTTCGGATTGCGTTCCTTGAGATACATGCCGACGCCGGCCAGGGTGCCACCGGAACCAACCGCGCAGATGAAGCCGTCGACCTTGTGATCGGTCTGCTCCCAGATTTCCGGACCGGTGGTGCGGAAATGGCCCAGGCGATTGGCGACGTTGTCGAACTGGTTGGCCCAGATGACGCCGTTCGGGTTGCTGTCCTTCAGCTCTTCCGCAAGGCGCCCGGAATAGCGCACGTAGTTGTTGGGATCCTTGTAGGGAGCCGCCGGCACTGCCCGCAATTCCGCGCCGGCGAGACGCAGCATGTCCTTCTTTTCCTGCGATTGCGTCTCGGGAATGACGATCAGCGTCTTGTAGCCGCGGCAATTGCCGACCAAAGCGAGGCCGATGCCGGTATTGCCGGCCGTGCCTTCGACGATCAGGCCGCCCGGGCGGATCAGCCCCTTTTCCTCGGCGTCGCTGATAATGCCGAGCGCCGCGCGATCCTTCACCGAGCCGCCGGGATTAAGAAACTCCGCCTTGCCGAGAATGGTGCAGCCGGTGAGCTCGGATGCCGCCTGTAGCTTGATCAGCGGCGTGTTGCCGATCGCATCAATGAAACCATCGCGGATATTTTTCATGTTTCGCCCGTGAAATAGCTGCCGGTGTGTAAAATAGGCCCGCGGGCGAGACCGATCAAGCCTGCCGGCGACACTCCTGCGACTCGGCGCTGACGGGCCGGCGGCCGGGCCCGGCTCAGCCCGCCGAGAGTGGGTAAAGATGCCGCGGTGCGTGCCGATATCGGTAATGGCGGATATTGGGCGAGGCCGGACCCGGCGCGTCGATCTCGATGATGGCACGGGTCAGCGGGGTAAAAGCGGCGCGGAAATGGTTCTTCGCCTTGACGCAGAGCAGCCCGACCTTGTCGAGATCGATGCCATGTAGGACGAAATAGCCGGGATCGTTCGGCGTCTGGCAGCTCTCGGTGATGATCACCTGGATACCGTCGACCTCCAGCATCGCCGTGCGCCCGAGATTGACGGGCAGGTTGGTCTCCATCGGACCGAGATTACGGAACTGACCGTCGGTCAATTTGACGATCCGGGCCGTCACCTCGACCGGCGCGCCGAAATCCGCCGTTACCCGCCCGCCGAGTTTTGTGCTGATTGTGCTGCCGGCGCCGCTCTGCCAGCAGCGCGCCACCAGCTCAGGGTCCCAGAAAAAGCCGAACACGGTCGGCACATCGGGTTTCAGCCGCAGCAAGCTGCGAAAGAGGTCGGGTGTGTCGCCGATACCGCCCGACAGCGGGTTGTCGGCCGGATCGATCACGGCCACCGGCTTGCCGCCCGTCATCGTCAGGGCTTGGCTCAGACCCTGTGCGGGATCCGGCAGGTGCACATAGAAGCGATCGCGGCGCGCCGACATTTCCTGCAGCAAATCGTCGACCGCTGCTTGCGCCAGCGCCTGATCGTCATCGGCCGCGGCGATGACGCTGGGGCCGGCGAAGGGCGAATCGCCATAGGCGAAGCCGCCGAACAGGCTGACATCGATCATGCCGGGCCTGGCCCGCCAGGCCTCTGCTAGAACCTGCAATTCCGCCATCGGCCCATCGGTCGTGCGCATGTTGAAGCTGGGCAGGATCGCCGGCAGCTTGGCGATGGCCGTTCGCGGCGAAAGGCGCCCGTCGGCCTTCGCGGTGACGGCCTCGAGAACCAGCCTGGCCGTCGCATCCATGTCGATATGCGGATAGGTCTTGTAGCCGGCGGCGATATCGATATGACCCAGCATCTCCGCGGACAGGTTCGCATGCAGATCGAAGCTGACACCGAGCGGCACCGGACCGATCAACTCCCGGATGTCACGCAGCAGTTCCAGTTCCGGTGTCGGATTGCCGGCCACCACGGTGGCGCCGTGCAAAGAGAGATAGACCGCGTCCCACTTGCCCGCCTTCTGTCCCGTCGCCAGATCACCGAGAATGCCGGCGCGAATGGCCGCGAAGGCCTCTGCCGTGACCAGACCGCCCGGCGGCGCCGCCGTGCAAAGAAGGAACTGGCAATCCCAATCCGCATGGGTCTCGGCGAAGGAGACGGCGGCGCCGATCTCCGTTGCCGTGCCCCGGTAGAAATCCTTCGCCGCTTCGCCGCGCACCCATTCACGCGCCTGGAAGACAGCGAGGTCGGTGGTGGCAGGTGAGAAGGAATTACCCTCATACCACAGGCGTGCGATGGCGAGACGGCGGCGTGTCATGAACGCTTGCTCTCAGCGCCATTCCGCGCGCAAACGCGCATGATTGAGCATGAACCATTGCAGCAGCAAGATGAGGATGCCGTTGCCGGTATGACCGGTGGCGAGGATCTGCGGAATCTCCGTCACATCGCGCAAGCCGGCCCGGATATCTTCATGCTCGATCTCGAGGCCATGCACACCGCCTTGCCACTTGCTGCTGTCGAAGCGGCCGACGAAACTATAGATCGTCTCCGTCGTCATGCCGGGGCTCAGCAGATAATGATAGGCGAGCGTCAATTCGCCAAGCGCGCAATTGGCTTCTTCCAGTGCCTCGCGGCGGGCGATATCTTCCGGATTCTCGTTCTTGTCATTGAGGCCGGCGATCACTTCGCATTGCCATCCGGGCAGGCCGGACAAATAGGCGGGAAGCCGGAACTGCTCGATGAGTAGAATTTTCTCCTTAACAGGATCATAGGGCAGTACCGCGACGGCATTCGGTCTCTCGACGAATTCCCGCAGCATGGGGCCGATCCAGCCGCCATTATGGGCGCTATGCCGGATCTTCCAGCGCTCTACCTTAAGATAGCTGTCAAGGATGCGCTCGCGCTGCAGGATTTCGACGTCTTTGGCCATGACGATCCAGACTCGTTACGTTTCTCGAAACCTAGCAAGCCGGCGATGTGAATGCCAGTGACGGCATTGTTATCGCTGACCCTCGGCAGAGGCATGCGTCATGCAGGTTTTGCGGGTTGGTAAGGCGCTGTACACGGCTTGCTGCCTGGACTTGCGCCGATATAGAGTGCGCCCGGTTTCGCGCCGTGCCGAGGCGCGTTCTATTTTGGCCTGGGGAGAGGCGTTATGAGCCGCGATGCACGTTACGACATTCTGTTCGAGCCGGTGAAGATCGGCCCGGTCACCGCCCGGAATCGCTTCTACCAGGTGCCGCATTGCAACGGCATGGGCTATCAGAGCCCGCAGGCACATGCCGCCATGCGCGGCATGAAGGCCGAAGGTGGCTGGGCGGTGGTCTCGACCGAAGAGTGCGAGATCCATTGGACCGGTGATGTGGCGCCCTATATCGAGGGAAGGTTATGGGACGACCACGATATTCCCCATAACGCCATGATGTGCGAGGCGGTGCATCGCCATGGCTCCTTGGCTGCTGTCGAACTCACGCATAACGGCCCCTCGGCCTCGAATCTCCTCAGTCGGGAAACGCTGATCGGGCCGCGCCACGAAATGTCGCGCTACTATCCCTGGCAGGCGCGGCGCATGGATGCCAGCGACATTCGCGATTACCGCCGCTGGCATCGCGACGCGTGTATCCGCGCCAAGAAGGCCGGCTTCGATATTGTCTATGTCTATGCCGGCCACGACCTCAGCCTGCCGATGCATTTCCTGCAGAAACGCCGCAACGATCGCACCGACGAATATGGCGGCTCGCTGGAAAATCGCGTCCGCCTGTTCCGCGAAGTGATCGAGGATGCCAAGGACGCCGTCGGCGACAGCCTGGGCATTGCCGTGCGCTTTGCCGTCGATGAATTGATGGGACCGGACGGCATCACCGCCGCCAGCGAGGGCCATGACGTCGTCGCCATGCTGGCCGAACTGCCCGATCTCTGGGATGTCAATCTCGCCGATTGGAAGAACGATTCCGTCACCTCGCGTTTTGCCGATGAAGGCTATCAGGAACAGCATATCAGCTTCGTGAAGAAGCTGACGACCAAGCCGGTGGTCGGTGTCGGCCGCTATACCTCGCCTGACCATATGGTGAAGCTGATCAAGACCGGCGTCATGGATATGATCGGCGCCGCGCGCCCCTCGATTGCCGATCCCTTCCTGCCGAAGAAGATCGAGGAAGGCCGCATCGAGGACATTCGCGAATGTATCGGCTGCAATATCTGCATCACCGGCGATAATACGATCACGCCGATCCGCTGCACCCAGAACCCCACCATGGCGGAAGAATGGCGCAAGGGCTGGCATCCGGAAGTGATCGCCGTCAAGGAGAGCAATGACCGCGTGCTGGTGGTCGGCGCCGGACCGGCGGGTCTGGAAGCGACGCGGGCACTCGGCCAGCGCGGCTATGAGGTACATCTCGCCGAGGCCGGTACCGAGCTTGGCGGCCGGGTCAGCCGGGAAGCCGGCCTGCCGGGGCTCTCGGCCTGGGGCCGGGTGCGTGATTATCGCCTGTTCCAGATCAACAAGATGGCGAATGTCACCGTCTATCGCGACAGCCGCCTGACGGCTGGGGAGATCCGCGATTTCGGTTTCGAGCATGTGGTGCTGGCAACCGGTGCCACCTGGCGCAAGGATGGCGTCGGTCGTTCGCATCCCTTCGGTATTGACGGCCTGGGCGGGGAGGGCTCCTTCAGCGCGGACGACATCATGTCGGGCAGGTTGCCGATCCACGGGCCGGTGGTGGTCTATGACGACGATCATTTCTATATGGGCGGCGTCATTGCCGAACGCATCCGCCAGCTTGGCCTCGATGTCGTGCTGGTGACGCCGGACAATGTCGCCTCGAGCTGGACCGGCTACAATTTGGAACTCGGCCATATCAACAAGCGCCTGCGCAAGCTCGGCATCCGCGTCGTCACCGCGCAGGAGGCCGTGCGCTTTGCCGACGGTATCTTCGAGACCGCCTGCGCTTATGGCGGCGAAGGGATGCGGATCGAAGCGGCAACCGTGGTGCCGGTGACGTCGCGCCTGCCGAATGAAGACCTGTGGCTGGAACTTGCGGCTGACGAAGCCATGTGGCGGGTCGCCGGCATCAAATCGGTAACACGGATCGGTGACTGCCTGGCGCCCGGCCTGATCGCCCAGGCTGTGTATGGCGGTCATCGCTATGCGCGCGATCTCGATAGGCCGAAGAGCGATGCCGCTCCCTTCCGACGTGCCCAGCCGCTGGTGACCACCTGAGATCGTCACCAGCGGAGGTGGGCCGACTGCGCAAGGGGGCCGCTATCGTCCCAGCCGCGCCAGCGCGTCTTCGGCAAGGTGCCGCGTGAGCTTGCCGGCCGGCAGTTCCCTGGCGAGGCGTGCCGCCTGACCGGACCACATATTGCTGAAATCCGGCGAACCGGATGGCTCGCTCTTGGCGCGCAGCGGCATCAAAGCGCCGCCGGCCAGCGGGAAGGCCGGCGCCAGTTCCGAGATCGGGCCGATCTCGCGCATCAGCCGGTTGGTGATGGCGCGGGCCGGGCGGCCGGTGAAAAGGTTGGTCAGCGCCGTGTCTTCCGCTTCCGCCGTCCTCAGCGCCTGGCGATGGAAGGGCTGGACCTGCGCTTCCGGCGAGAAGAGATAGGCCGTGCCAAGCTGCACGGCCGAGGCACCCAGCATGAAGGCGGCGGCGATGCCGCGGCCATCGGCGATGCCGCCGGTGGCGATGACCGGTACCTTCACCGCGTCCACCACCTGCGGCACGAGAGCAAGGGTGCCGATCTGGCCGGCGATGTTCTCGCGCAGGAAATGCCCTTGATGGCCGCCGGCTTCCGCCCCCATGGCGATGACGGCATCGACGCCGCGCGCCTCTAGCCAGCGTGCTTCGGCGACGGTGGTAGCGGAAGAGATCACTTTAGCGCCGGCTGCCTTGGCCCGCTTCATTAAGGTCTCTGCCGGGAGGCCGAAATGAAAGCTCACCACGGCCGGCTTATAGGCTTCGACCAGACTGCAATAGGCATCGTCGAAGGGTGCACGGTTTGAGACCGGCACCGGTGCTGCCGGGTCGATGTTCTGCTCCGCGTAATAAGGGGCGAGCTTCGCCTTCCAGGCGGCGACCGCCGCATCGTCCAGCTTCGGCGCCGTATGGCAGAAGAAGTTGAGATTGAGCGGCTTGCTGGTCGCCTGGCGGATGATCTCGATTGCCTGGCGAGCCTGATCCGGCGCCATCAACGCGCAGGGCAGCGAACCCAGTCCGCCTGCTTCACAGACCTCGATCGCCATCTGCGCCGTGCTGGCACCTGCCATCGGCGCCTGAATGATCGGCAGATCGATGCCAAAGAGGTCGAGAATGCGGCGATCGGGCCAGCTATCGGATGTATTGACGGTCATGCTTTTTTTCACTCCCTTTGTGGAGCGGCCAACAGAGCCGCATGATGAGGTAGAGGATGGCGCCGATCAACAGGGCGGTCGAGGCGCTGCCGAGCGACCAGGCGAAACCTTCGGCCTGACTGGTGCTGGTCGCCAGCAGATGCGCGGCCAGCGGCGGCCCCGCGATCTGGCCGATCCCGTAAGCCGCTGTCAGCAAACCCATGAAGCGCGCGGCATGATGGGGCCGCAAGCGGCGCACGTCCTGCATGGCGAAGAAGCTGATGGCGGTGAAGGGCAGGCCGACCAGAAGACTGCTGAGAATGAAGCCGATCAGGCTTGGCAGGATCAGGGAAAAAGCTACGCCGAAAGCCTGGACCAGATAGCAGGCGATCAGGAGAAGGCGGGGATCGATATGTACCGCGATACGCGCCGCGACGAGCGCGCCCGTGACGACGCCAAGCCCGAGAATCGGCCAGAAAAGATCCAGCCATACAGAACCCGGCAAGGCGGCGCGCGCGATCACCGGCAGGAAAGTCGCCGTGATGATATAGCCGAAGCCGGCGATGCCGTAGGCCAGGGTGAAGATCGCCATCTCCGCCGTGCTGGCGGCCGGCGGCTCCGCGCGCCTCGGCGCGTTCGGCACGGAAGACGCGGTGCTGGCCACGGATTCTGTCTCGGCCCCGGATGCTGCGCCGGTCGACGGCTGCTGGTCGGGGCCGCGGAATACCCGCCAGACGATGGCGCTGAGCAATAGTGCCAGCAGGGCGAAGACTGCCCAGGCGGTCGTCGCGCTGACTTGAAGGATGACGAGAAGGCTCGCAACCAGGCCGGAGAGGGCGATGCCGGCGCCGGGACCGGTGAAGATCGTCGCCCCCATGCGCGGTTTGCCACGCTGGGCGAGATGCGCCATGCACCAGCCGGAAGTAAAGACGAACACCATGGCACTGGCGATACCGGCGCAGAATCGCAGTCCCGGCCAGACCGCAGGCCAGGGCAGGCTTTGACCCAGCGTGAGCAGGATCGTGCCAGCGAGGCCACAGCGGATCATGGTGGCGCCGGAAGCCAGGCGCGGCAGCACCATGCAAAGCAACGCGCCGATCAGATAGCCGAGATAATTCGCCGTTGCGAGTTTACTGCCATGCGCAAGATCGATCGTGCCGTCATGCAGCATCATGGGGAGCAGTGGCGTGAAGGCGAAGCGGCCGATGCCCACGGCAACTGCCATCGAAATAGTACCGGCCCAGGCGATCCGCGCCGCAGATGTCTCTGCAGGATATGATTGAGCCCTATGCTCTGCGGCCATATCGATGGTGGCGCGGGATTTCATGACGGTCATGACACAGCTTTCGAGAAGACGAAGGAAGCGCGATCGAGGAGTCTCGTTGCGGCTTCCGGGATGTGGCCGGCGAATCGAGCGCCGCGGGTTGAGGTGGCTACCTCGTCGCCAGCTGGCTGGATATTATCCGTTGCTTCTGTGCCGTCGTTGCGCCCGTATTTTGCGCTGACAAAACTCAGGCGTCCACGGCCATTCAACGTGAAACAATCGGACCCTTTCATCGCCATCTCCCTGTCTTATGCTTCAGTTCGCCGGGTTTGCCGGCGCCGCATTGCAAAGAATAAATGAGGTCGCGATCCCTGCCCCTCCGAAGCGCATTTGTTACATTCGTCACATCGGAGGCGGATCAACGTCACCCCTGCGCGGGCAACAGTCGTCTTATGGTTGGTCGCCCGCTTTCTCCACCGCTTGCTGGCGGCGATATTCCTCCACCGGCAAACCGCCGACGCCCCAGCTTTCAAGCTCGACTTCCTCAATAACAACAAATGTCGCGGAAAGCGGCTTGTTCAACACGCGAAGCAGCAGCTCGCTGACACCCTTGATCAGGGCTGCCTTCTGCTCCGGGGTGGTGCGCGATTGACCGGGCAGGGTTCCTTCGCGCGTGACCTGTATATTGACGTAAGGCATCTGTTCATCTCCCTTCGATCTGCCGGATCTCACCACCGGCCGGCATGCTGGCCGCCATCGACATGCAGGATCTCGCCGGTGACGAAGGCGGCCTGGTCGAGATAGAGCACGGCGTCGACGATCTCCCCGATCTCGCCCATGCGGCCCATCGGATGGAGCTTGGCGAGGAAGTCCTGGTTTTCCGGGGCGTGCATCGGCGTCTTGATGATGCCCGGTGCCACCGTGTTCACGCGAATGCCTTTGTCGGCATACTCGATCGCCAGCGAGCGGGTGACCGCGTTGATCGCACCCTTGGAGATGCTGGCCATCGCCGCCGGCACGCCCTTGATCGGCTGGTCGACCAGGCTGGTGCTGACGCTGACGATATGGCCGCTCCCCTGTTTCAGCATCTGTGCGGCTGCCCGCTGGCTGATATGGAAGAAGCCCGCGACGTTGGTGGCGACTACGTTGTTGTAATCCTCCAGCGTGTAGTCGGTGAAGGGCTTCGCCACGAAGATGCCGGCATTATTGACCAGCGTATCGATGCGGCCGAAATGCTCGATCGCCGCTTGCACCACCCGTTCGGCCGTCTTGGGGTCGGCGATGTCGCCGGCGACCGTAACGAAGTCGGCCGAATCGCTGGGCTGGATGGAGCGCGAGGTGGCGACGATCTTGTAGCCGCGATCGCGGAAGGCGGTGGCGAGGCTGGCACCGATACCCTGGGAGGCACCGGTGATGATGGCGACTTTCTGTTCCTTGGACATGATGAACTCCTCTCTACAGGTTGACACCCGGATAAAGCTTCGCCCATGCCGCCTCGGCATCACCGAAGCGGATTAATCGGGCCCAATTCGTCTGCGCGATATAGCTGCCGGACGTTGCCGCCAGCGGGACCATCTCCGTTCGTCCCTTCTGTCCCGGCCTTCTCATGAACCGGTGTGAGGAAGGTATGGATTTACCGATTTCGGGTGAATAATATAAAATTGAAAGTAATTATCCCGAAATTCGGCATAATTCCCGAATGCGGCGAGCTATATTGCGGAAACGGAAGGAAAAAATGGACCGGATCGATGCCATGCGGGTCTTCGTGGCGGCCCTCGATGAAGGCAGCCTGGCCGGTGCGGGGCGCCGCCTGGGCAAATCGCCGACAGCCGTGTCACGCGCTATTGCTCTGCTCGAGGATCATGTGGGCGCCGAGCTCCTGCACCGGACGACGCGTACCATCCGCCTCAGCGAAGCTGGTGAACGTTACGCGGCTGCCTGTCGGCGCATCCTCACCGATCTTGAAGAAGCAGATCTGTTGGCGGCGGGCGAGACGGCGGCGCCCCGCGGTTTGCTGACGCTCACCGGGCCTGCCTTCAGCGGCCGTCAGGTGCTTCGGCCGATCATCGACGATTTTCTCGATCAGTATCCGGCGGTGCGGGCGCGGCTCCTGCTGCTCGACCGCCATATCAGCCTGGTTGAGGAGGGTATCGACATCGCTCTTCGGATCGCCCATCTGCCGGATTCCAGCCTGATCGCCATCCGTGTCGGCCAGGTGGGCCGCGTGGTCTGCGCGGCACCAGATTATCTGCGCCGCCATCCCAAGGTCACCGCACCAGCCGACGTGGCCCAGCATGCCTGTGTCTCGATGACCGTTTCAGGTCAGGACCACTGGACTTTTCCGGTCCAGCAGGGCTCGACCGGGCTGCAGCAGGTCCGCATTCAGCCGCGGCTGCTGGTCAATACGGTGGAGGCGGCGGTGGCCTCGGCCGTTGAGGGACGCGGCCTCACCCGGCTTTTTGCCTATCAGGTGGCGCAGGAGGTGCAGGATGGCCGGCTTGAGATCGTGTTGCGGGACGACGACAGCGCCGCCTTGCCCGTCCATCTGATTACCCCGGAAGGTCGGCTCTCGGTGCCGAAGGTGCGCAGCTTCTTCGACTTTGCCGTTCCGCGCCTGAAGGAGGGTTTCGCCCGCATGGGACGCCAGTAAGGCCCGAAGGCCGGCGGCCGGAGCCGAAAATGGCCGGCGCGGACAACGGGTACCGCCCCGAAAGTTCGCGGTTCTTCCCGTCGCGGTGGCTGCAAACGGCGAGCTGTGATCATTTAGTGATATTGGCGGACTCCCGCGCGGCGAAGGGGATACAGTCCCCCGGACCGGAAAATAAATCGCCTGATTTCAGCAAGTTAATTGTGCGGCATGGGGATGACATCATCCCGTAACTTATTGAATTCGCCGGCTATATTTATCGCCCGTTTATATCGAGAGACTTGTCTAACGGCGTTTCAGGCTTTATATCTTTGACGCATTCGATATTTGGCGCGCCTTGCTAACTGCCCTGCAAAGGGTTCTCCAAGACAACGCTGTCGGATACCCGCCCGGTTCAATGGTGGATTGGGCATAACACGCATAAATGCGTTTTCTCAGGAGGGCCATATGGCCATCGGTACTGTTAAGTTCTTCAACACCCAGAAGGGTTTTGGTTTCATTCAGCCGGCCGACGGCAGCAAGGATGTGTTCGTGCACATCTCCGCCGTGCAGCGCGCTGGCATGCAGACCCTGAACGAAGGTCAGAAGGTCAGCTATGACGTCGTGACCGAGCGCGGCAAGAGCGCCGCCGGCAATCTGCAGCCGGCCTAAGTCTTCTCTCATCTGAGAGTCGGGAAGCCTGGCCCTGAGGGGCCAGGCTTCATTCTTTTGGGCCGGCATTCATTCGGCCTCATGTCATGGATCGGCCCGGTGGTGCAGTCTGTCGCCACAGCTTCGCGGCGCCCCGCACCGCTCACTGCCGATCGCTACAGCACACCGAGGATTTCATGGCCAAGAAAATCAAGGCGCCTGTCGCCACGCTTGTTCCCTTCGACGTCATCTATGAGGATGGCAGTCGCCTCTCCAACCGCAAGCTGAAGAGTACCGATCTTGATGAGCATAACGAGATCGGCAGCGCCAAGGCTTTGCTGGAAGCGCAGGATCGAGAGATCGCTAACCTCTCCGGCCGGGCCCGTCCGAACATCAAGACAGTCATCCGCTCCGGCAAATGATCGCCTGACGAAATAATCGCCGGACAAATGATGAGCCGGCGCTTGCATACAAATAACGGCCGCCTGCGGGCTGCCGATCCAGACTGAACGCCAAGCATTTTGCCCCGAACTGGCAAAGCAGGCGCGGCGGGAATTCCGTAACAACACGGCCGCCGGCCGCGAATATCCGAGCCGCAGAGAGCCTGGCAGGCCAGCTGACCGGCACTCCCGCGGATCTCTTCTTGCGCGGCAGCGTGCTACATCGCGTCTATTCCGTATAGCCGCCCTTCATCGAGGGTGAGGGACCATGCGCCACGACCTCGCTGCGCGGATCGAGTTCCGGCGCGCCGACGGCACCGGGGCCGACGGGCATGGCGACATAGTTGCTCTGTTCGGCAGCCGTCTTGGCGCGGCGGCGGAACACGCGGTAGATACCGAAGAGGGCCACGGCCTCGAAGCCCACGGCGAGGAAATCGAACAGGCCGTCCGGCCCCAGCGGCACCATCAGCCAGCCGACGCTGAAGGGGCCGATCGAGGAGCCGAGGCCCCAGATGAAAAGAAGTCCACTGGAGGCGGCGACGAATTCGCTTTTCTCGACATAGTCGGTGGTCTGGCTGATGCCTAACGCGTAGATCGGCGAACTGAAGGCCGTCAGCAGGAAGAACAACACGAGCAGGGCCGGAAACGGCATCGCCGGCATCAGGGTGAAGCTGCCAGCCAGGATGGCCGACAGCGTCATGGTGCCGATGATGATCGGTCGCCTGCCGTAGTGGTCGGCGACATGGCCGATCGGGTATTGCGCCAGGATAGCGGCGATGGTGCCGATGCTGATCAGGAAGGCAAGCTGCTGCGCATCGCCACCCCGGGCATTGATATAGACGGGCAGCAGCGAATAGAGGGCGCCGTTGAAGATGCCGGCGCCGAAGCAGCAGACGACGCCGAGCGGCGAGATGTTGATCAGGCGCCAGATGCTGAGATGGCTGCGCTGACCGATCTCGGGATTGCCGACCTTGGTCAGGGCCAGCGGAATCATCGAACTGCCGATGGCAATGGTGGCAAGGCAGAAGAGCAGCGTGCCGGCCGGGTCATGGATGTTGAGCGCCAAAGGCGAGACGCCGGAAGCCCCCCAGGCAATCACCGAATAGACGGCAAAGATGCGGCCACGGTTTTCCTCGGTCGCCTTGTCGTTGAGCCAGCTCTCGATCACCACGAAGGCGCCGGCCAAGGTATAGCCGGCCGCTGCGCGCAACAGGATCCAGAGATAAGGCTGGCGCAGGATGATCAGCAGGAGGGTGACATTGGCAGCCATCACGGCGAAGACGCCGAAGGCGCGGATATGGCCCACCCGGTCAATGATCCGGTGGCAGCTCAGTGTGCCCATCAGGAAGCCGAAGAAATAGGCCGAAGCGACGATGCCGATCAGGCCCGAACTGGTGTTGGTCTCCGTCAGCTGGATGCCGATCAGCGGATTGAGGACGCCGAGTGCCGCTTCAATGCAGGCGATCCCGAGGAGGACCGGCACCACCGATTGCACTGACTTCCACATTTGTCCCCCGGCTTCGCTATGGCGGCGTTCGACTGACGGTCAGCCGCTCGTTTTATCGCGGCATTATGCTTTGAAGTGCAGAGCCGGCGCCATGACATTTCTGTCATCTCGCGCCGTGCCTCCCGTCACACGAAACGCTGCCGGCTGATCTTCCAGGCGGCAAACAGGGCGAGTACAAGGCTGCCGACGGCGATCGAGGGAAAGAGCTTGTCGCTGCCGGCATATTGCATCACCTGTCCGACCAGGAAGGGGCCGATACTCGCACCCAGGCCCCAGACGAAGAGCAGGCCGCTACTCATCGCCACCGTCTCGGTCTTCTCGATCTGATCATTTGCCACACTCGCGCCCAGCGGATAAAGCGGCGATTCGATGAAGAGCAGCAAGGAGTAGAGAGCCAGGAAGGTGATGAAGCCGCCCTGCTGCGAGAAATAGATGCCGGTGCAGAAAAGCGCGATGAGCGTGGCTGAGAGCACGATCAAAGCGGGACGATGCGTCATGCGGTCCGAAAGATAGCCGATCGGCACCTGGGCTGCGACCGCCAGCACCGTGCTGAGGCTGAGCAGCAGGGACAGCCGGTCATACCCCCAGCCAAGATGCTCGGTATAGACCGGCAGCATGCCGTGCAAGGCGCCACCCAGCACGCCGACGGCAAAGCAGGTGACGCTGCCGATCGGCGAGGCACGATAGGTGGCGAGAAGGTCGAGGCGCGGCTTCTCTTCCGGCTCCGGGCTGGGTGCCAAGGTGAGCGACATCGGCAGCATGGCGCCGGCCATCACCATTGCCGCCAAAGTGAAGAGCAGTTTGCCGTCGGGGTCGGGAATGTTGAGGGCGAGGGGGGCGATGCCGCTCGCCGACCAGGAAACTGCCGTATAAAGGCCGAGAAAGCGCCCGCGCGTCTCCGGCTCGGCATTGTCGTTGAGCCAGCTTTCAACCACAACCAGGGCACCCGCCAGCGAGAAGCCGGCGGCGAAGCTGAAGCCGAGCCAGAACAGGTTCGATTGCGTGATGGTATGCAACAGCGTGATATTGGCCGCCACCACCACGAACAGGCTCAAAGCGCGCGGATGGCCGGCGCGGTGGATGATGCCATGGCACAGCCAGGTGCCGCCGAGAAAGCCGACGTAATAAAGCGACGAGAGCAGGCCGATCATGGAATCGCTGGCGCCGCGCGCCGTCATCTGCGTCACCTCGACCGGACTGAACAGGCCAAGTGCCGCATCGATGCAGGCAACCGAAATCAGAATCGAGGCAATAGCCCCCATAGACCGGCGCATGTCGCACCTTCCTTCCCCCAAATGCCTTCTTGTTGGTCGCGCGTTTCGCGCGACGGTCACATCACTCGATCAGCGCATCCTGCCCGCGCTTATAGAGACCGTTGGCGATGATCAGGCGCTGGATCTCGCTGGCCCCCTCCCAGATGCGATCGACGCGCAATTCACGGAAGAAACGTTCGGCGACGTTCTCGCGCATATAGCCACGGCCGCCGAAGATCTGCACGGCCCGGTCGGCGACACGGTTGGCCATCTCCGAGGCATAGAGTTTGGCCATGGAGGATTGCGCATGGGTGACCTTCACATCGGTGCCGGCATCGATTTCCTCCGCCGTGCGGAAGGTCATCAGCCGGGCCGCCCAGAGTTCGGTGACGCTGTCAGCCAGCATCGCCTGGATCAGCTGCTGCTGCGCCAGCGGCTCACCGAACACGATGCGGTTCTGCGCGAAAGCGGTGGCTTCCTCGATCAGCCGGGCGGCCGCACCGCAGCAGCGTGCCGCGATCATCAGCCGCTCGTAGCGGAACCAGTCATAGGTGAAGCCCATGCCCGCACCTTCTTCGCCGATGCGGTTGGCAGCCGGTACCCGCACGTCCTTCAGCTCATAGATCGGATGATGTGCCGCATAGGTATGGCTGTAGGCAGGATTGCGCAAAACCGTGATGCCGGGCGTATCCATATTGACGAAGAACAGGCAGTGACGGCCGGCATTGGCGCCTTCGCTGAGCTTTGCCTGGAAGATCATGACATCGGCGAGATTGCCGCTGGTGACATGCCACTTCTCACCATTGAGGACGTATTCGTCGCCATCGGGCCGTGCCGTGGCCTTGATGGCATCGACATCGGAGCCGGCATCGGCCTCGGTGATGGCATAGCATTCATGGGCCTCTCCGGTGATCAGCTTCTTGATCCAGGTCTCGATCTGATAGGGCGAGCAGGCTTTCAGCATCCATTTCTGCGCATTGCTGTAGCACCAGCCGAGCGCATTGGTGACGCGGCCGATCTCTTCGGTCACCGCCACCTGCTCCAGCATGCTGAGGCCTGTGCCACCCTGCTCGACGGGAATATCCATGGCATTGAGGCCGATTTCCCGCGCGAGTTGCTGGTGCCGTGCCGTGATCTCGCCGGGGATCAGGCCCTCATGCATCTCCGCATGTATTTCCCACGGGATCAGTTCCCGCTCGACGAAGTTGCGCGCGGCTTCGCGCATCTCGCGCGCGCGTTTCGGCAATGGATAACTCATGGCACTCTCCCCAATGATCGACTTCTGCGGTCTTGTTTCGGCGACCTGATGCCTTGCTAATACAACACCAGTATGCCGATCGCAGCGCCGCTTTGTCTTGCAGCGTTGCGGTGTCATCCCATTTGTCGCTGTTACTGGTGCGCCTGGCCGGCATAGGCATGCGGACCGCCAGCCTTCTGGCTGGATATCGGCGCGAAGTCAGGCGGCTGAGGCGGACGGGCCTGCAGCCGCCACTCGTTGCCCGAATTCCGTGGGGAACAGGCTGGCGAGGAACAGGCGCACCGTTTGCTTGGTATCGTCGCGATCGATCGGCTTGGGGCTGATCAGGATATCCAGCCACAGCCCGTCGATCATGGCGCAGAAGCCGCGTGCGATCTGTTCGGCATTGAGATGGTGATGACCGCCGTCTTCGATCAACTGGCGGAACATGGCGCTGGTTTCGACCAGGAACTGATTTGAGATATCCTGGCAGAGACGCAGGAACTCCGGGCGCCAGCGCGCCTCTCCCCAGAAGGCGTACCAGACGGTGACGCGCTTCCGGTTGCCGATCAGGCGGTTGAAGTCGTTATCGATCGAGGCCTCGATCTGCGCCACCGGCGAGGCGCCGGCATTGCGGCGCGCCTGGGCGGCGCTCTGGCGGTAATCCTCCACCATGTGGGTGAAGGTGGCGATCAGCAGCGCGTCCTTGCTCTTGAAGTAGAAGTTGACGATGCCGACCGAGAGGCCGGCGGCCTCCGCCACCCGCGCCAGCGTGAGATCGGCAAAGCCGCGCCGGGCGACACAGTCGATCGTTGCTTCGATCAACTGGATCCGGCGTGCTTCCTTGATTCCCTCGCGTGCCATGGCGTTCCTCAGATTTGAATGGAAATGATATTTATGAAATTCATCTAAGTCAATGTTTTTTATATGATAATAAAATCATATTGAACGAACGTTCAATCAATGATAGGAGAGGCGCCGTTGATGACCCAGGGCTGACCCTGTTTCCATCGCGCAACAGAGATGTGACGCTCGCATGGCGCCCGGTGCGACAAAGCTTGCTAGAATAGGAAAATGGGCGGCAACGGACCGACCTGACTATCTGGCCGGTTTGCGCTCTGAAGCGATTGCCGCTCCATCTTGTGCCATCAACGACGCCGGCTCGGCCGGCGCCACGAAGACGGGGAGGTAGTCATGCTGCAGATTGAAAACCACGGTGCGCTGCGTGTGCTGACGATGGATCGGCCGAGCATGCGCAATGCGCTCTGCACCAATCTCTTGAAGGAACTGCGCGCGGCCGTGCATACCGCCAAGGCGGACCGCAATTGCCGGGCATTGATGCTGACCGGCAGCGGCAAGAGCTTCTGTTCCGGTGCCGATGTGCAGGAATGGGCGACGGCGGAAGCGGCAGGCCAGCTTGAAACCTATGGCTGGACCGAAGCCGCCCATGCGCTCTGCCAGGAGATCTACGACTTCGATCGCCCGACCATCGCCTTGCTCAACGGTTCGGCGGTCGGGGCCGGGCTCGATCTTGCCTGCTCCTGCGATTTTCGCCTGGCCGCCGATACGGCGAAATTCTCCTGCGCCTATACCAAGATGGGCTATGCGCCGGATTGCGGCGGGACCTGGTTCCTGCCGCGCCTGATCGGCATCGAAGCCGCCAAGCTCTTCGTCTTTACCGGTGCCTTCTGGTCGGCCGAGGAAGCGCTGCAACGTGGCCTTGTCACGGAAATTCATCCGGGCGACCTGCTCTTCGAGCGTGGGCTCGCCTTCGCGCAACGCCTCGCCAATGGGCCGACCATCGCGCTCGCCGCGGCGAAGCGCCTGATGCGCGAAAGTTTCACCCGCAATCTGGCGGCGCAACTGCTCGCCGAACGCGCTGCTGGCGAGGTCTGCGGCCGCACCCAGGACGCCAAGGAGGCGCTGGCCGCCGCCGTCGCCAGGCGCGACCCGACTTTCAGCGGTCAATAGCGGCGCACTCTCCGTCGGTTCGGCTCAGCTCAGGCATCTTTACCATCCGACTCATCCACCTCATCTGACTGGGCCAAACCCGACAGAGACAGCAACCCGAAAGACCGAATCATGGCGTTCGATTTCTCGCAGACCGACGAGCAGCGCATGCTGCTCGAAACCATCCGTCAATTCATCGAAAAGGAAATCTTCCCGTATGAGCGCGAGGTCGATCGCGCCGGGGTGATGCCGCCCGATCTCGCCAAGCAGATCAAAGCGCGTGCCAAGGAAGTCGGCCTCTATGCCGCCAACATGCCGGAGGAAGTCGGGGGCGGCGGGCTCGATGTCATGTCGCAGATGCTGATGGAGCGCGAGCTTGGCAAGTGCAATTGGGCGCTGCAGAAATTCATCGGCCGCCCCTCGGCGATCCTGATGGCCTGCAAGGACGAGCAGCGCGAGAAATATCTGCTGCCCACCGTGCGCGGCGAGAAGATGGAAGTCTTCGCCCTGACCGAGCCCGGGGCCGGTTCCGACGCCATGTCGATCACCACGCGGGCCGAAGCGGATGGCGACGACTACGTGCTGAAAGGCGGCAAGCACTTCATCTCCGGTGTCGGGGTCCCCGATTTCGCCATCGTTTTTGCCGTCACAGGCGTCGATGAGACCAAACGCGGCCCGCGCAAGCGCATTACCGCCTTCCTGGTCGATCAGGGTACGCCCGGCTTTGAGATCCGCCGGGGTCCCCGCTGCGTCTCCTACCGCGCCTATGACAATTACGAGCTCTTCTTCGACAATGTGCGGCTCAACAAGCGGCAGATCCTCGGCGAAGAAGGCAAGGGTTTCGATCTCGCCAATGAATGGCTGACAGGTGGTCGCGTCTTCATCGCTGCTGCCTGCTGTGGCAAGGCGGAGCGGGCGCTCGACCTCGCCACCGATTGGGCGGCGACCCGCAAGCAGTTCGGCCAGACCATCGGCAAGTTTCAGGGCACCTCCTTCAAGCTCGCCGACATGGCAACGGAACTGCGCGCCGCTGACAGCCTCGTCACGTTCACTTGCTGGAAGCTCGACCAGGGCAGCATGACCAATGCCGATGCCGCCATGGCGAAGCTCTTCGCCAGCGAAATGCTGGGACGGGTGACCGACAATGCCATTCAGATATTCGGCGGCATGGGCCTGATGGATGAACTGCCTTTGGAAATGATGTGGCGCGATGCCCGCATCGAGCGCATCTGGGAAGGCACCTCGGAAATCCAGCGCCACATCATCTCGCGCGAGATGTTGCGCGCAAAAGAGCAATAAGACGGAAGGATCGGATCATCATGTTTCAAGCGGATCTGCTGAAGGGCAAGCGCATCCTCGTCACCGGCGGCGGCACGGGGCTTGGCTACAGTATGGGCCATCGTTTCCTGAAGCTCGGCGCCGAGCTCGTCATCTGCGGCCGTCGCGTCGAGGTGCTCGAGGAAGCGGCCGCCAAGCTGACGGCAGAAACCGGCGGCAAGGTGGAGACCCATGGCTGCGACATTCGCGACGCCGAGGCGGTCGACAAGATGATCGCCGCAATCTGGGAAAACGGCCCGCTGGATTCGCTGGTCAACAATGCCGCCGGCAACTTCATCGCCAAGACGGAGGACCTCAGCCCGCGGGCGATCGATGCCGTGCTCAACATCGTCCTGCATGGCAGCGCCTATATGACCCTCGCTTGCGGCAAGCGCTGGCTGAAGGAAGGCCGCAAAGCCTCGGTGCTGTCGATCGTCACCACCTATGCCTGGACCGGCTCGGCCTATGTGGTGCCCTCGGCCATGGCCAAGGCCGGCGTCCTCGCCATGATCCGCAGCCTGGCGGTGGAATGGGGCGGCCGCGGCGTGCGGCTGAACGCCATCGCGCCTGGCCCGTTCCCGACCAAGGGGGCCTGGGAGCGCCTGGTGCCGAATGAGAAGCTCGCCAAGAAATTCGAAACCAACAATCCCCTGCAGCGGGTCGGCGAACATATCGAACTGGCCAATCTCGCCACCTTCCTGCTCTCCGATTTCGCCGGCTATATCAATGGCGAGGTCGTCACCATCGACGGTGGCGAATGGCTGCAGGGTGCCGGCCAGTTCAACTTCCTGCGCGAGATGAGCGATGCCGACTGGGATGCGCTGAAGCCCAAGAAAAAGTAACCGCCTGCCCCTCTGCACGGCAAACAAAAACCCTCCCGAGTTGCCTCGGGAGGGTTTTGTCTCGGTGGATTGTCTCAGGGGCTATCGCAGGGGTACTCGAATGCAGGTACTCGAAATCAGGGCTATGCGCACTCAGTGATGGCTGGTGCCATCGACATCGAGATCGCCGCTCTCGATCGCATTGCGCAGCGCCATCAGGCCGCGATCGATTTCTTCATACATCTCGCGGGCCCGGCCAAGGTCGCGGATATCGGATTCGGTGATCGGACCGCGCTTCGGATTGCCGAGATCGACCACCTGGGCAAGGTAGCGGCCGCGCAGCTTGGCGGCGAGGCGTACCACGCGCTGCAATTCGGCTGGGGTGGCGCCGATCACCGCATTGGTGGTCTCGGCGCGGGTGAAATTCCGCATGTCGTGGCTCAGATGGCAGAGATACTGGCCGACGGAGGGTGCCGTCGCCAGCAGCTTGGCGCGCCGCTTGGCGTCTTCGCCCATCAGTCGCACCATATTGGTCGGGCTCTCGGCCGGCACCGCTGCAGGTGCCTCCGCGGCGGCCGACTTGGCCGTCGCCGTGAAGGTTCCCGTGAGCCCGGGATTGGCCCGATTCTGCCCGGCAGTTTCTGCCCGGCCGGCCAGGTTGGAGAGCAGTTTGCTCTCGTCACGCACTTCCTTGCCGTCTTCACGGCGCGCAAACATCGACAACATCTGGCCTTTCCTCTCAACAAGTGAAGCCGCCACGGCGGCGACCATCCTTGTCAAAGCAAGAGGCATGCCAGCAGGTAACAATGGTTAACGAAACCTCAAGGCTGGGGCTTCCTGGGGCTTCAAGACGGTAGACTTCAAGAAGGGGGCTTCGAGGCGGACTATACGCCGCAGCGCGGCGAGGCAGGCGGCGCGCTCAATCGTCAAAGCGTGTTAAGGGGTGCTGTGATACCCGCCGTCGGGAGCGCCCGATCAGGCGAAAGCGAAGTCGCTCTGGCCGCGGGTGATGACCTGCTGGACGGCCTCGCTGGCGCGGCTGATCAGTCCCTCCGCGCTGGCGGCGCTGGTGGGGAAGAGGGCGATGCCGACGGCGATATGCAACGCGGTATGATGACCGGACGCCTCATCGGGTTTCGCTAATTCGCTGATGATCTTGGCGGCGACGATCTGCACATCCTCGATACGCGGCATGGATTCCGCCAGAATGGCGAACTGGCGGGAATCGAAACGGGCGATCGTGTCGCTGGCACGCATGATCTGCTGCAAACGCGTCGTCAGCAGGTTGAGCAAACCGTCGGTCGGCGCATCGCTGCCGGCACTGACGGATTTGAAATCGACCAGCATGACGGCGAAGAAATCGCGGTTGCGTTTGGCGCGACGGACGGCGAGGGCGAGAATCTCCCAGAACAGCGGCTGCGCGGCGAGACCGGTTACCGGATCCAGCAATTGCAGACGCGCCAGGTGATTGTCGGCCTCACGCCGCGCGATGGCGTAGCGCAAGGACCGCCGCAACCCGCTGGGTGTCAGTTCCTGGCGATGCAGGACATCGACCACGCCGCAATCGATGAAGGATTGCTCCACATCCATATCGGCGGAATCGGTGATGACGATGACCGGCGCGCTGCGATTGAGCCTGTCGAGCATGGCGATGATCTTGGCATCCGCGCCGGTTTCGCTGAGGCCGAGATCCAGCAGCATGACATTGATCTTATGGCCCGCCAGCACTTGCTCCGCCGCAGCGACATCCGCTGCGCTATGGAAGGTGATATCGCTGGCTGTCCGATCGCAGAGTTGGGCCACCCATTCGATCTCAGCCTGGTTTGGCGATATCATTAAAAGGGAGATCGGTTCGGATGCGCTCATTGCTCGCGGACTTTCCAACAGGCGTGAGGGGAAACTGCCAGTTTGTCATTAATAAAGGCTTAAATGGTGTGCGACGGAGATGCAACCCGGCAGGCGATAGATTGCAGATAACGCGCCTCGATCGGAAATTTGCCTCGGCCGAACAGACTTGCCCATTCTCAACGCCATGGTGTCCCGGGCGATCTTGCATTAGACAGATAAAATGACGATGACCCGACCCGCCGATCTCGATGCCGCGCTAGAAACGATTCCCGCTTTGGCGGACTGGCCGGCCGATGACTGGCAGATCGAACGGATCGGCGGCGTTACCAATCGCAACTACCGCCTGCGCCGCCGGCCGCCATCCGGCGGCGATGCGCCCGCCGACGACTTCGTCCTACGCCTGCCAGGTTCGGGTACCTCCAGTTATCTCAATCGACTGGCCGGGATCCACAATGCCACGCGGGCAGCGGCGGTCGGCATAGCACCGCCGGTTCTTTTCGCCGACGCCGATCGCGGCTGGCAACTCAGCCACTATCTGGCTGGCAGCCGTCCGATCGAAGCTGTTGAGCTGCGCCGGCCCGCAGTCCTTATGGCGATCGGCGATCTGCTCGGACGGTTACAGCGGGAGGGCGGCGTCTTCCAGCACGAACTGCGGCCCTTTGCTATCGCCGACCACTATCTCGATCTCGCACCGCAGCCAGATCTGCTGCGGCTCCGGCATGGGGCACAGGCGATCGAGCAGGAGATTGAGGGTGCTTCGGTTCCGCTGGTTCCGGCTCACATCGATCCCAATCCAAGCAACTTCCTGTTGACGGAAGACAACCGGCTCTATCTGATCGACTGGGAATTCTCCGCCATGGCCGATCCCGCTTGGGATCTTGCCGCGATTGCATTGGAAGGCGATCTGTCCGCATTGGAGATCAATACGCTGCTGAGCGCTGCAGGCTATGAGGCGGACGCCGACACGCTGCGTCGTCTTGATCTCTTTCGTGGCGCCCTGTGCCTGGTGGCGTCGAGCTGGGCCCATGTGGAGATTGCCGCCGGCAACGACAGCGTCGATCTGCGGCGCTTTGCCGAGCACCGCCAGGCTGCCCTTGCGCATTGGTTGCAGGTCCTGAAACGGAATTGACGGCTCAGCCGGCAGTGCCCGGCATGGCCGCCTCCGAGGCAAGGCCGCGCGGCAAAGTGACTGCCACGCGCAGACCGCCCGCCGGCCGATTGATCAAGGTGATCTCGCCGCCATGGGCGAGAATGACATTGCGCGCGATCGAAAGGCCGAGGCCGGAACCGCCCGGCTCGCCGGCGATCTCTCCGACAAATCCGCCGCCGTCATCGCCAAGGCTTCCGCCGCTGACAGGCGCGGCATGGGGCGCTGCGCCGCGTGCCGGATCAAGCCGGAAAAACGGGTCGAAAACCCGGTCGAGGGCGGATGGGGGGATGCCGGGACCCGGATCATCGATCGTGATGCGAACCGCGTCTTCCTTCATCGTCAGATCGATCACGGCCTCGCCGGCATATTTCAGCGCATTGTCGATGATATTGCCAAGCGCGCGGCCGATCGCCAGGGGACGGCAGCGGCAGGTCGCATAAGCGGGGCCGCCGTAACGGATATTGCCGCCGAGCATGGCGGCGTCATCAACGAGGCTGTCGATCAGCGAGCCGAGATCGACCTGCTGCTGGGGCTCGGCCAAGGTGTCGTCGCGCACGAAATCCAGCGTGGCGGTGATCATGCGCTCCATCAGCCGCAGATCGGTGATCATCTTCGAGCGGTCCTCACCGGCCGCCAGGGTGTTGGCGCGCAGCCGCAAGCGGGAGATCGGTGTGCGCAAATCATGCGAGATCGCCGCCAGCATCTGGGTGCGGTCGTCGATGAAGCGCTTCAGCCGCGCCTGCATGCGGTTGAAGGCACGCGTTGCCTGGCGCAACTCTACCGGACCGGTCTCCGGCAGCATCGCCTGATCGAGATCCGTACCCAGCCGCTCCGCCGCCAAGGCGAAGTTATGCAGCGGCCGGGTCACGCGTTTGGCCACCACAAGCGACAGCCAGAGAATGGCGGCCAGGGAAAGCGCCCATGAAGCGATCAAGGGAAGCGGGTTGAACCGCACGAGCTGCGCTTCCGGCATTTCGAGGGTCGCCCAGCTGCCGTCCTGCAGGCGCAGCCAGAGGCGGCACCGCAAATCTGCCGGCGGTCGCGGTGCAAAGATGGGCGGCAGCGGCAAAGGCGGCGGCTCAAAGTGGACGTTGGGGTTCGGAATGGTCTCCAGCAGGATGAGGTCGACCGTGCCGCCAAACTCGCGCCTCAACCGATCGCGCAGGATATGCGCGGGAAAGCGATCGTCGAGGGGGCCCTGCGGCTGATAGATCTCCTGCCAGCCCGGCCGCATGCCGTCATGCCCCAGCGTGATTGCCAGCTCCCGCCGCGCTGCTGCCGGTGCGGCGGCAATCTGTCGGACAGGCGCGGTGATGGCGGCTGTTGTCGCTTCGATGTCGCGCAACGGCAGCAGGAAGGGCCATTTGCCGCCGACGAACAGCAGAAAGCCGATCACCTGTGTCAGCATGATCGCACCGACGATGGTGAGGGCGATGCGGGTGGCCAGCCTGTCGTGGCGGCGCAGCGGCGCACATATCTTCCGGCGGCGCGGCATATCGGGGCGCGGAACAGGCGCATCGCGCATGTCCGAATCCCGCTTCAGGCGCTCGCTCGGCAAATCGGTCTCCGACACGTCAGGCCGGTTGGCATCAGTAATGGCCATCACGCCGATCCAAGAGGCACGACATCCGGTGCGAACAGATAGCCGCCGCTGCGTACCGTCTTGATGATGCGCGGCTCCTTGCTGTTGGGCTCGATCTTTCGCCGCAGGCGGCTGACCAGGATATCGACGCTGCGATCGAAACCGTCGCTGCCGCGGCCGCGGCTCAGTTCCACCAGATGTTCGCGTGTCAGCACGGTTTGTGGGTGTTCGACAAAGGCTACCAGCAGATCGAATTCAGCTGAGGTCAAGGTGATCAGGACCTGATCGGGGGACAGGACCTGGCGCTTGGAGGCGTCAACTGACCAGCCGTCGAAGCGATAGCCGCGCCGCGCCTGAATACCGACCGGTCTGCCGGCGTGGCCGCGCGTGCGCCGCAGGACCGCCCGGATGCGCGCCAGAAGCTCATCCGGATCGAAGGGCTTCGCCACATAATCGTCGGCGCCCATCTCCAGCCCGGCCACCTTATAGGCCCCCTTGCCGAGCGCGGTCAGCATGATGACCGGTATCTCGGAGGTTTCGCGAATGCGCCGGCACAAAGCCAGCCCATCCTCGTCCGGCAGCATCACATCCAGCAGCAGAAGGTCCGGATGATTGCAGGCGAGCAGCTTCATCAGGCCGGCACCATCCTGCGCCAGGGAGACCCGAAAGCCTGACTTTCGCAGCAGGCGCGACAGCAGCAGGCGGTGCTCGCCATCATCGTCAACCACGAGAACCATGGGGGGAACGCCGCTCTCGCCGCTCGCCGCTGGCGCTGCTGTAGGTGCTGTCATGGTCGGAAGCCCGCCCTTCTTCATTGTCGATCGGGCGATGTCTTGAACCCACCGATCCGCTTGATCAAGAAAATACGTGGTCAAGAGACTGCACCGCTGCCCCGAGATGCCGCCATCTTGGCAAGCCGGGATCCTTTCAGCTATTGCTTATCCGGCAAAGCAGCGGAGGAGATCACGCTGCCAAACCGCAGGTCAGCAGCCAAAAATTGTAGCCCGCTCTCGCATATTTGCCTAAGCATTTGACGCAGCCTGATTATACAGCGCGCAGCCTCGCGCCCGATATCGCCGGAAACTGGAATGGCTTCGCAACAAAATGTTTCTGTCGAAGAAAGAGAAATATTCGGACAGAATTGCCGCGCGGCGCCAGGCAGGCGCAGCTTCCGCTCATACTGAATTGGTCGTGTTCTGCTGATCATGCTCTTGCCGTCTCGTCGCTTTTTCACTGCAGGCCTCGCGCTGGCGGTCATGCTGGCTGCGGCGGCGTTCCCACGGCTGGCCAAAGCAGCTGATGCGACGCCGGCGCCGGTCATTGAACAGCAGGGATTTAACAATGGCGATGTCGGTTATGTCCTGGTTGATCTCGCCAGCGGCAAGACCATCACCGATTGGCAGGCTGATCGTCTCTTCGTTCCCGGCTCGGTCCTGAAGCTGGTCACCAGCCTGACGGCCTGGAAAATCCTCGGAGAGGATTTCCGGTTCACGACACGGCTGTGGCAATCGGGTGATGCGCTCTATCTGCAAGGCAGCGGCGATCCCGTGCTCACCGCCACCGATCTGCAGAGCCTCCTGCGCTCACTCCAGGCGACACGGCCAGGCGCGGTTTGGCGACACTTCTATATCGATGCGACCGCGCTCCTTCCCGGATCGATGATCAGCGATCGGCAACCGGTTGCGGCCGACTACAACCCGGGTTTCGGCGCGCTCAATGTGGATTTCAATCGTCTGGCCATCACGCCGGCGCGGACGCAATCCGGCACGCAATCGCCCGGCATATGGCAGGTCAGTAGCCAGGCCTATGGCCTCACCGTGCCGGTCGACTGGGTCCCGATCACGCCTTCACCGGTGCTGCTGCCCCAGGGCGCGCCCTTCGTTCCGGCCAGTCCGGACGATGCCAGTCCCGCCGACAGGTGGTGGTACGCGGCAGGCGCCATGCCGGCCGACAAGGCACCTGCGGAAGAACTGTTCCTGCCGGTGAAGCAGGCCGATCCGACGACGGGAAAAATCTTTCGCACCATTGCGCATGATCTTGGCATCGCGCTGCCGGAACCGCAGCCCGGTCCGGTGCCTGCGGACGCTATTCTTCTGACGCAGCACGACAGCCCCGCATTGCCGGGCGTGTTGCAGGGGTTGCTCCGCTACAGCAACAATCTTAGCGCCGAGCTTATCGGCATGACCGCTGCGAAACGCTTGACCGGTCAGGTGCCGACATTGGCGGCCGCCGCGGCGGCACAGCTGCAGTGGTTGAAAGCCAATTTGCCGGCTGTGGATTGGACGGGCTTGCGCATGGTCAATCATTCCGGTCTGGATGGCGATAACCGGGCTTCTCCCGGGCAGATGGCCGCGGTTCTTGGGGCCATCGCCGCCGACCCGGCCCTGGCGGACTGCCTGCCCGATATAACGGGCAGTCTCGTCGCGGGCGAAAGTGTGAATAGTCCGGCGGGAATACATATCACCGGAAAAAGCGGCACCATGGACTATGCCGCAGGCCTTGCCGGCGTGATGACGATTGCCGACCGACAATACGCCTACGCCATCTTCATTGCAGACGATGCTCAGCGGGCCGCCTTGGCGGCAAAGTTCGATCCGCGCATCCTGCGACCCGCCAAGGACGGCCGTGCCTGGACCCTGCGCGCGCGGCAACTGCAAATGGCTCTGCTGAAAGAATGGCTTTCCCAGGTCGGACGCTGAGGCAGATCACCTCTCCCGTCAAAGCCGCCACGCGACCGGCATGCGCCCGATCCGCCGGATACCGACATGGCCGCGCGGTCTCGGCGCGTCACCGGCCAAGCGTAACTGCGGAATACGCTGGGTCAAGGCCGCGAGGCCTTCCTCCAACTCGATGCGGGCGAGAGCCTCGCCGATGCAACGGTGCGGTCCGCCGCCAAAGACGAGATGCCCGCGCATCTCGACGTTACGGCTGATGTCGAAGACGTCGGGATTGTCATAGATGCGCTCATCGCGCATCGCCGACATCGTCGATAGCCGGACGAAGGTATCCGCAGGCAGGGTGTAGCCGTCGAGATCGACATCCTCGAGGACAAAGCGCGCAAGCGACGCCACGCTCGGTTCATAGCGAAGCGCCTCCGAGACGGCGGCTGGAACAAGGGTTGGCTCGCTGCAGACGGCATCCCATTGTGCCGGGTGCTGCAGCAGCAACGATGCCTGCATCGCGCCGGCAACCCTTGTGGTATCTGTCCCGCCGACGATGAGCGTCACAATCTGCACGATCACTTCGAGAGAGGACAGTTCGTCGTTCTGGTCGGTGGCGGCCAGTACAGCTGAAAGAAAATCGTCTCGCGGCCTGCGGCGGCGGTCCTCGAGGGTTCCTTGAACATAGTCAGCCAGTTTCTGGGCGGCGGCTTGCAGAGCCGGAATCTCGTCCGCTGTGAAAGTAAAACTGAAAACGCGCGAAACCTCGTAAACCAGCTGCGTGAAATGCGGGATATCTGCGTGCGGGAGACCGAGGAGATCGCTGATGGTGCGCGCCGGCAGCAGTGCCGTATAGCCGCCGACCAGATCGGTGGTGCCGTCCTCGTAAAATGCATCGATGAGAGTCTCGGCAGTCTGGCGGATATGCGGACGCATCTCGGCAATAAGCCGGGCAGCGAAGGCACGGGTAAATGGCGCGCGGCGCCGACGGTGGACGACACCGTTCGATGTCAGCATGCTGTTTTCAAAAGTCTCCAGCAAGGGCCCGTCGACAATGCCGCGCAGTCGCGGAAGCTCGGTTTCGGTCGCGCGCAGGCGTATATCTTTTGCCAGCCTTTCGACATCCTTTGCCCGCAGCACGAGATGACCGCCCGCCTCATGGGCGACAATTGGCGTCAGTGGCCGGTGCCGGCGGAAAAGACCGTGGGGATCCGCTTCAAGCTCGTCGATGGAAATAATGGGAACCAGCGGCCGTGCTGCGGATGTTGCCGCTGTCGGTTGGGTCGAATTGAGGTGGGTGGCACTGAGGCGGTCCGCCATTTGTCTCTATCCCTGCCATTTGCAGATATAGATGGCAGCTATACATTACTGCAGGATGTCGCAGCCCAGGAACAATGTTACATCCGTAACAAAAGCGGATCGCAGCCGACCTATCATGGCCTTTCACCGCGCTGCGCGGCCTTCTGTGTTCATGGTGCGGGAGAGGGTCCTGCGCTCTTTCAATGACGATTGTAGCGCGAATACCCGTTCCAGGTTTCGGCCGTAACGCTTCTCCAGGAGGCGCAGATATTCGTATCCTCTATAAGAGCTGATCTTCGCTCGGACGGGTTGCCTGTCCATCGTTGACGTAAATCCCCCGACTTTCCAGCAAGCGGCCTCTCGGCAAATAGCACTGTCCAACAAATAACCTTGTCAACCGATGCTTCTGACCGCCATACCGACCCTATTCGCGGTCTCGATCATACCAGGGCTTTGCATGACATTGGCCCTCACGCTCGGCATGACAGTCGGCATCAGGCGGACCTTGTGGATGATGGTCGGCGAACTCAGCGGCATAGCCCTGGTCGCGAGCTTGTCGATCGTCGGTGTTGCCGCGCTGCTGCTGGTGCACCCTCGGCTTTATCAGCTCGCTGTGTCGATCGGCGGTGTCTATCTCATCTGGATCGGTGTTCGTCTCGCGCTATGCGGCGGCGTCCCCGCCGAAATCGATCATTCCATGGAGCTCCTGACGCGGCGCTCGCTCGCCTTGCGTGGTTTTGTTTCCGCTGTGGCAAATCCGAAAGCCTGGGCGTTCTATGGGGCTCTTCTGCCGCCTTTCATCGCGCCGTCGCAGTCCGTCGTGCCGCAACTGGCTGCCTTGTTGGCGCTGATGCTGGCGATCGAATTCGCCGCTTTGCTGCTCTATGCCGGTGGGGGCCGTGCCTTGAAAGCGCTGCTGCAGCATGCAGCCGCCATGCGCCTAGTACATGTCCTGGCCGGCGGCATGATTCTCGTCTTTGGCATCCGACTGCTGCTGCCGATATAGGTATGCTCTCGCACGCCTTGCAGCGACCGGTGCCATATGCGACATGAAAATAGATCAGCCTCGGCACGATTGATAGAGCGGGGCAAGCGACAGATGATGATCGGCGGGTTCGGTCGAAAAACGGGAGGAACATGCTTATGTCCACCACGATAGAGCAAACGATATCGCGACAGGCGAGCGGCACGCGCATCGCAGCGGCCAGCCTCATCGGCACCACCATCGAATTCTATGATTTCTATATCTATGGCACCGCTGCGGCGCTCATCATCGGGCCTGTGTTCTTTCCCGCGGCGGACGCTTCCTCCCAAGCGCTCAATGCCTTCCTTACCTTCGGCATTGCCTTTCTGGCCCGGCCGCTGGGCTCGGCCTTCTTCGGCCATTTCGGCGACCGCATCGGCCGCAAGGCGACACTCGTTGCCTCATTGCTGGTGATGGGAATCTCAACGACGCTGATCGGCCTCCTGCCGGGGTATGACGCAATCGGCATCGCCGCCGCCATTCTGTTATGCCTGCTGCGTTTCGGCCAGGGCGTCGGCCTCGGTGGCGAATGGGGCGGTGCCGCCTTGCTGGCGACGGAGAACGCGCCGCTCGGACGCAAGGCTTGGTTCGGCATGTTCCCGCAGCTCGGGCCCTCGGTCGGCTTCCTTTGCGCCAATGGGTTGTTTCTGATCCTGCTTTCGGTTCTGTCGGATGAGCAGTTCAAGAGCTGGGGCTGGCGCATCCCTTTTCTGGCCAGCGCCGTTCTCGTGCTTGTCGGTCTCTATGTGCGTATGTCATTGACGGAGACGCCGGCATTCATGCGCGCCATGGCGGCAGCGCAACCAGTGGCGGTTCCGCTCGCCACTGTGGTTCGGCGGCATTGGCTGCCATTGCTGCAGGGTTCGTTGTCGATCGTCGTCTGCTACACGATTTTCTATATCTCGACGGTCTTCGCACTGAGCTATGGCGTCTCGACATTGCACATTCCGCGCAATGCCTTCCTGCAACTGCTCTGTGGCGCCATTCTGTTTATGGCCCTGGCGACACCTATCGCCGCGATCTGTGCCGACCGCTTCGGCCGCCGTCCAGTGCTGCTGGTTGGCGCCCTTGTTGCCGTCCTGTCGAGCTTTCTGCTGCCGGTTGCCTTGACCCAAGGCAGTATTCCGCTGCTCTTCGGCTTTCTGGCGCTGCAGCTCTTCCTGATGGGCGTGACCTTCGCGCCCCTGGGGGCTCTGCTGCCGGAGCTCTTCCCGACGCGGCTGCGTTACACGGGCGCTTCGCTTGCCTATAGTCTCGGTGGCATTCTCGGCGCCTCGCTCGCTCCCTATATCGCGCAGCGCCTGGTCGTCGCCGGCGGTCTTGCCTGGGTCGGCTACTATCTTTCTGCGGCGGCCGCGATCAGTTTCATCAGCGTCTTCACCATGCGTGAGACAATACGCGAGGATCTGGTGCAGTTCGACCTGGCGGGCGACGGCGGAGCGGTGCCTTGAGGCTTGGGTCTAATGCCCGGAAGGTTAATCCGCCTTGGTACAAGCCCGGCCACGCATGAAAGGATTGACGCCCCGTTGGGCCAGCGCCACCCAGGCGGTCGCACCAAGATGCGGCAGGTGAAAATAGAAACGTGGCTGGCCGGGATCCGTGGGAAGCATGAAGCCAGTCGGCAGTCGATCCTGGTCGGTCGCATAGAAGCCGCCTGTCGGCGCATGTAGGGAAGCGATTGCGGCCATCAGGCGATGCGCCGCGGCAGGATCGCCGCGGCAGGAGACGAGCAGCGCCACCTGCGCCATTCCTTCCGTCCACATGCCATGTAGCGCGGCACTATAGGCGTAGCCGTCGTCTTGCCGCAGCCGGGGCAGGCAATCCTGCAATAGGCTGTCCTGGTACTGTTTTACTTCCGGCAAGGCGAGCAGCGGCCAGATCTGCGCATCGAGCGCAACGAATCGGTTTCGGCTTCGGCCGTCCTCGCCGGTGCCGGCGGCGAAGCAGCTTTCCGCGGGTTGCCACATGGCGAGCGCAAAGCGGCGCGCGGCCATTGCATCGCGGCGCCATGAGGCGTCGCCGGTGATTTCCGCCAACCCCTGATAGGCAGCGGCGAGGTCGGTATTGTGCTCGGTCGATTTCCAGCCGACGACCTGCGGTTCCGGTTCGTGGCCGAAGGCGCCGCCGCGAAAGCCGCCGGGATTTGCCGCGTCGGTGCCGCCACTGCCGTCGTCGCGCCACTGCCGCAGCCAGGCGCCGAGGCGGATGGCAGCGTCGCGATAGGCGGGTTCGGATGGGGCGATGCGGTCGAGTGTCAGCAGCGCCAGCATGGCCCAGGCGAGATTGCCGCTGTCGCTGCCGGCCTGGTAGCGGTCCTCCAGCCAGCTTTGGCTCTTGTCGTCCCACCAGCCGGCGAGCTTTACCGGCGCTGTGTCGAGCGGGCCGGCACGATAGGCGTTGCGGAGGCGGCCGTCGTGCCAAAAGCGGTCGTGGGCTTGCGCGTAGACCAAGGCGCGGCCGATGCGTTCGGCATCGGTCTTGTTGCCGCAGCCGGCGAGGGCGATGACGGCGACGGCGTTGTCGTAGAGGAAGGCCGCCTGGTGCAGCGGCCCGGCGGGGGCGGTGGGAAAGCTCGGCAGCAGCAGCGGCGTTTCCGGCACATCCGAGGCGGCGCGGACCGCCGCCGCCAGGTCGCGGCAGGCATCCGGTTCCGCCCCAGCCGAAGGCCTCGGTATCAGCGTGAAAAAAGCGGCAGAAATCAGCATCACGATGCGCAGAGCGGGCACGAAGCTTTCCCTCGATTTTTAGCGAATTGCCGGCAGCTTTTCAGCGATTACCAAGTTCTTGTGATCCCCGTCGGATGACCTACAAAGGACGCGATCATACAGCGTGCAGGCACGCGCGTTGAAAGAAGATCGTCACACCGCTCCGGTTGCGGCGTTACCGCGATTTTAACCTATTGGTCCCTAGGCTCCCGCCGACAAGGACGCGGCCGCAGATGGCCGCAATTTCACGCGTAAGAGGAACGAACATGGTTGTTTTGGTTCAGGTAGGCGGCAGCGGCTACGACGACATGACGAAGCAGCTCGACATCGAGTATCACGACGATGCTTCCGAGCGCGTTGCCGAGATGGCGCAATGCCTGGCGCAGATCGGTCAAGACGGGCCGACGGATGCGCTGCTCGGCAACATCCGCCGCCAGGGCCACAACCTGAAGGGCACTGCCGCGAGCTTCGGCTATCCGGTCGTCACCATGATCGCCCACCGGCTGGAAACCTATCTCAACGACATGCGGCAATGGACGCCGAAGGCGCTGGAGGATCTCTACCGCTTCGTCGACCGCATGGGCGAGATGCTCGACCGGCCACATCAGCCGAGCGACGACGAGATCGCCCAGATCGTACGCGGCCTGCCGGCGCAATCGCTCGACATGGCGGCACCGGCCGGTACCGGCAATCTGGATATCCAGATCAAGGTGGTGGAAATCATGCTGGTGACGCCGACCCGCACCATCGCGAAGCTGCTGTCGCAGCAGATCATCGCCTGCGGCTTTCGCGTCAACAGCGTCGCCGACCCGATCGAGGGCCTGACCATGGCGATCCGCACCCGGCCCGATATGATCATCACCTCCCAGGCGATGAAGGGCATGACCGGCGTCGATTTGATCTGCGCCCTGCGCGCGATCGGCGTCACCGAGCGCATACCGGCCTGCATCCTGACCAGCCAGGAAGCCGGGGCGGCGGTTTTCGACCGCCTGCCGGCTGGAACCATGCTGATGCGCACCGGCGAGCAATTCGCCGATGACTTTGGCGCCGCTATTGCCCAATACGGTTTGGGATGACCTCTTTTTAAGCTTAAATTCCTACGTATACTCTCAGATCGTGTAAAAGTAACTTTCTTTTAACCATACGATCTTGCCCGACCTCCTCGCCTCATGTGAGCATAGCGATGGGGGTCGGCCGGAAAACAACGGCAAGCAACGGGCGCCCGGTTTCAACCGGGGGCGCGTGGCATAATCGTTGCACCGTCGGGTCCCTGTTGGCCTTGTCGCCAACTTCCTAGCAACAGCGTGCGGCGGGCAACTGCGTTTGACGGCGTCTGATTGCCCTGGGCCGTCTTGGCGTAGCTCGTCGACGCCCCAGACGGAGTTTGCCACGCCATGACACGACTGATTCCTTTGCAACCGAGCCGGGTGGACCGCCCGGCCCTCTCGCTCGACATTGTCCTTATCTCCGCCGACCGACGGGTGCTGGAGGTGAGCCATGCAGCCGCTCATTGACAGCTTCCAGGTAACCGCCGGCCCGCGGCGCGAACTGGCCAATATCCTGTTGCGTGCCCACGATGATCTCGCCGAACGCGGTCTTCAATTGATGCGGCTCGATCATGAGGAATTCATGAGCTTCAACCGCGGCAGCGATGCCCGCAACTGGTACCAGCTCCATGACCATTACGGTCATGATCGGTTCCTCGGCATCGCCATTACCAATGCCAGCACCAACCGCATCTGCGCGGTGGTCTGCGCCCGCCCGCTCGACATCGCCCCGGGGCGCTCGCTGGCTGATTCCTTCCAGGATCTCTCCTTTGTCTATCCCAAGGGCGTGCCGATCAAGGCGCGTGACCGTTTCGAGCAGGTGCCGATGCAGGCCTCTGCCTTGCGCGGCAAAGGCTGTCTGGTGGGCGGCTTGTGGATCGATCCGCGCGGTCCGAGCGGCGAGCCCAGTGGCCCGACCCTGGCGGCGGTGGACGGCGAAATGCCAGCCGCCGCAGACCGCCCGGGGGAACGGCCGGGGGCACGGCCGGCCGGCCGATCGGGCGGACGGTCAGGAGGGCGGGCAGCCGGCGCATCCGGGACTTCTGTCCGCTCCGGACTCGGCGGCTCGCTGCTGCTGTCCTATGTCACCCGGACCATGCTGGTCTGCCTCCTGGGCAGCGAGGATCCGGATTTCGTCGCCATCCTGGTCACCGACCGGCTGATCGCCGGCCATGACGAGGGCCGCTCGATGCTCAGGCGCTATGGTTACCACCATGTCGCCAAGGGACCGATCTGGGGCAATCACTATCCCGGCCAGGACTTGCATCTCAATCTGAGCTGGATCGACCGGGCGGGGCAGCTGGATGTCGTGCTGCGGACATCCTGGGCGAGCGATGCGGCTCTGGCACCCTTCGTGCCGGGGGCGGTCGCGGCCTAGCGCGGCAAGGTCAGGGCCATGGCATCTGTGTCAGGCAGTCCGGCTGCGGCGGCGGTTGTCGCCGTGGCCGGACGGCCAGCCCGGCTTGCCGGGCCGGATCGCCAGTGGCCGGCTTGCTACTGGCCGGCGCGTCATGCACGCGGCCGGCTGCCTGAGATTCGACCGCTTGCCGGACCATCGCGGCGGCACAGCCGCGCCTGGTTTGTGCAGGCTGCCGTGCGCCAATGCCGCGCCGGCCAAAGTCGTGGGAGATTCGAGTGAACGGGACAAGACCTTACGGGGGCCGGGCGATGGGCGATGACGGCAGGCGAGCCCTGCTGAAGTTCCAGCATGCCGACCTCGCGCGCCTCTATGATTACTGGCGCGAGCGTTGCCGTGGCGATGGCTTGCCGCTGCGCGACGATATCGATCCGGTCGATCTCGGCTGGATGCTGGACCGCATCTCGCTGTTCGAATGCCATCCGGGTTCCGGCCCGGGGGAAGCGATGCGGTTCCGCTGCCGCGTCGCCGGCACCTGGTACAGCCGGCGTTTCGATTTCGAAGCCAACGGATCGTGGCTCGATGACTGGCCCGATGCCGCCATGCGCGAGTCGGCGCAGGCCTTCTATCGCCTGATCGCGGGCGACGGCGCGGCGCGTCGCGTGGTGCGGTCTTTTGAAACCGATGACGGCGCCGTCGCCTATGAAGGGGCGGGGCTGCCGCTCGCCGCCGGGCAGCAGCCGGGTGTGGCGATGATCCTCATCGGCGCGGCGCCGATCGCCGATCCCGATCTCACCGGCCTGCGTCTCATCCACGCCGCCGGCCCCTATCGCAACTGGTCGAGCTGAACGATGCCCGGCTCCGTCCCGTCATTCCTGACGCGGCTTGACCTGCATCAAGGGCATGGCCGGCCGGTTGCGTCATGCTTGCACGCACAAACAGCGGCCGGTCGATGGAGAAGATGATGACGGGTTTTACCTTTTCCCTGGAGCAATTGCTGGCCGCCCCGCCGGAAGTGCGTCGCTGGGCCGAGCAGCAGATCGGCGCCGCTTTGGCCGAACTCAGCCGGCACCCGGCCTTGCGCGGCGGCGGCACCATCCTGCCTTATCACGCCGCCAGTGAATATCCCCTGCAGCGCATCGCCATGCAGCAGCCGCTGCTGACCAGCGCCGGCCGCGCCATGCCGCCCTTCGAGACGGCGCGCGCGGCCGAGATGGGCCATGCGCCGGCGGCGGGCGAGGCGGACGGGCACACCGGCGGTCAACAGAGTGCTCGCGCGCAAACCGGGCGCGAACCGGCGGGCGGCGAGAAAACGCTGGGCGACGGTGAGCAGCCGGTGGCGCCGTCGATTGCCGCCTGCGGCGCCGACGAGGCAGTCAAGCTCTTCAGCATGCTGCAGGAGGACCTGCCGACCGCCCAGGTCTTTTTCGAACTTGGGCGGGAAACGGCGACGAGCCTGCCGCAGCAGGAACTCTCCGTCTTCAGTATCGGCGATATCATGCGCCATGCGCGGCTCAGCGACGGGCGCCAGCTGCTCGGCTGCCTGAAGCGTATCAACCTCGCCTTCCAGCGGCTGCGCGGAGCCAGCGATCTCTCGCTCTTCGGCATCGATTCCAGCGGCTATCTCTATGTGCATGCGGCCACCCATCGCAGCATCCACCAGCTCTGGACCGATCTCCTGGCGCTGGAAGCGGAAAAGCATCCGGAACCGATCGTTCCCGCCAAGGCTTAACGGGTCGGCGCTGCAGGACGGCCCGGAAATATCGCGGCGGCCGTTGGCATGGATTGCCCGGTCAAGCCCACGGCTGTCCGGTTCAAATGCAGAGCGTTGACATCTTGGCTCGCGCTCGACTGGACAGCAGCACCCGCCGCCCAGGCCTAACGCAAATCAGGCCCAACGCCAACCACGCATCGCGCATTTCAGGCGTAGCGTGCCGGGCGTGCCGTTGCCTGGAAGGATTCCTGCCGGAAGGCGCGGCCGAGTTGGGTTGCCACGCGTTCGGCCTGGGCGGCGGGAATGCCGGCATAGCCTAGCACCAATCCCTGCAGCTGCCGGTGCTTGATGACATAGGCGGCGACGGCGGGGATCTGATGCCCGGCCGCTGACGCCGCGGCCATCAGCTTGCGGTCGTCATCGACGGCGCCGGCGGCGCGCGCTGCCGGCGGCGCCAGTTCCAGGGTCAGATGCAGCCCAGTCTCGACATCGTCCACGGCATGCAGATAGGGCGCGTGTTTTGCCAGCGCCGTTAATATCGCCGCACGGCGCTCGGCATAGCAGTGCCGCATGCGCCGGAGATGCGCGTCGAAATAGCCGCAATCGATGAAGCGCGCGACCGCCAGCTGGTTCAAGGCCGAGGCCGGGCCGTCGATCATGCGCTTGGCCTGGGCAAAGCGTTTCGCCGATCCCGCCGGCACCACCAGATAGCCGACACCGACCGAGGGGAAGAGGCTCAAGCCGAAATGCCCCACATGAATGGTCTTCCGCCCGTGCCGCAGGCGCTGCAGGCAGGGCAACCGCGTGCCGGGATCGAGGAGATCGCCGTCGAACTCGTCCTCGATCACCCAGGCATCGGCGCGGTCGGCCCAATCGGCCAGGGCGCGGCGGCGCGCCAGGCTCATGGCGCGGCCGCTGGGGAACTGGTGATGCGGCGTCGCATAGACGAGGCTCGCCTTGGGCGCCATCTGCCTGCCGTAATCAACATCGAGGCCTTGCGCGTCGACGGGGACGGGGACGATTTCCAGGCCGGCGGAAAGCATGGTGGCGCGCGTCTCGGTGCAGCCGGGATCTTCCATCCAGACCTGGTCGCCGGGATCGCTGATGACGCGGATGGCGAGATCGACCGATTGCAGCCCGCTGGTGGTGATGATCACCTGGCTTGCATCGCAGATGAGGCCGCGCGAAATGGCGAGATGCCGCGCCACGGCCTTGCGCAGATCGGGATGGCCGGCGGGATCGCAGACATCGAAGCCGTCGGCGCGCCGGCTGTTGATGACCTCGTTCATCACCTGCCGCCATTGTCCGCGCGGAAAGAGATCGACGCCCGGCCGCGCCAGCATGCAGATGGGCTCCATCGCCGCGGCGACAAGGCCGGCGGGATCGAAGGCGGTGCCGCGCCGGGAGAAGCCGGGCGGTGTGCCTCCGGTCAAGGCGCTTCCGGGCTGGGTGTTACCGGGCTGGGTGCCTGGGTTGCCCTGCATCATGAAGCCCTGTGCGGTGAAGCTTTGCGCAGCGAGGCCCGGCGCCGTGAGGGATTGGGGCAGGGCGGAAGCGGGCGAGAGCGGCCTGGCCTTGCCGTCGGTATGCGGTCCCGATTTGCCGCCGGTATTGGCCCGAAGCTGCGACGTTCGGCGGCCGCGCGCGACCCGCCCGCCCGCCGCTGCATCCTCGGCGGCGCGGCCGGCGAAATCGGCACTGCCGGAATCCGGCGCCGGATGCCGGCGCCGTTCCGGCGGCAGCGGCGCCACATAGGTGCCGTCGCCGACCCGCTGGTTGAGATAGCCGTCGGCATGCAGCTGGTCGAAGGCGGCGGCGACGGTGTTGCGCGAGACCTTCAGGTCCTGGGCGAGCGTGCGGGTGGAGGGCAGGCGGGTGCCGGCGCCGAGCACGCCGTCCTCGATCGCCTCGCGGAGGCGCAGATAGATGCGGCGATAGAGCGGCTGGTCGCCATGGGCGTCATCCGCCAGCACGAACTGTAATCCCTTGATCAGCCGCATTATCCACCTCGTCGGTCCGCCGGACCCACCGCACCGCCGCTATCTGAACCTCAGCCTGTGCGGCGAAGCCCGATTAACATTGGCACCAGTCTAGCCCTCATCATGGCACCGCCGCATCTCCGATCGCAGGGCCATTTGGGCACGGCCGATGGGGCCATTTGGCGACGGATGCTCGGAGAAGGCCGCCATCGGTCGCCGGCGAAGTCCCCTCTCCCCGACCCTCCCCCGCGAGGGGGGAGGGGGAATAGTGCCAATGCCCAGGGCACAGTCCCTTGCAATATCGCGATCCGCACTTATGTCTCGAATACCGCTGTGCTCCTTCGGGCTATGCCCAGGTGTTGAGCTGGCTTTTTGCAATGCGGCGCTTTCCCAAACTAATTCGGAGAATGCCAATGAGGCTTCTAAAGCTTTGGGCGCGCTTGCGCCTTCATCGAATCGGCCGTGAAACCGTTGAGAGATATGCCGCGACCGGAATGCCGCTGAGTGATCAGGAGTGGAATCGGCTCATCGAGGCAGCTTTGATCGACGCAAAGTTCCGTAGGAAGGCTTAAGCCAAAAAGAAAGCACCCGGAATCCGCCGTGAGGTGCGAAGTTCCGGGTGCCGCGCCACCTGCAGATGGCGAACGCAAATCTAAACGGCGGTCCCCACTCTCAGTTCCGCCGCCTCGCTCTCCCTGCCTTCCGACGCATGTCGGCCTACGCCGACAGGCGGGGGAGAGCGGGTTGAGGGGTTAGCCGTTAGCCGTGCTTTATCCCATCACATACCGGCCGTGACGACGGCCGCACGCCAAGTGGCGCGGAAGCCAAGATACGCGGAGCCGCATCGCCCGGCATTTGAGGGACCCGAACAACGTGAGGGACTGACAACGTCAGTTCAATGGTTCCTGCGCGTATTTCCCGTCATGCCAGATGAACCAGGCGTAATTGACCTTCTTCAGGTCGCCCTTGTCGTCGAAGCCGATATCGCCGATCACCGTCGGATAGTCGTTGGCGTGCAAGGCCGTCGCCACCTTGTCGCCGTCGGTCGAGCCGGCCTTGTTGGCGGCCTGGGCCCAGGCCTGGATCGCCGCATAGGTCGAGAGCGTATAGCCCTCGGGCGAATAGTTGTCGGCCTTGAACTCGGCCACCACCTGCTTTGCCGAATCCAGGTTGATGGCCGAGGCCGCATCGGAGAAGCGCAGGCCTTCGCCGGCAGGGCCGGAGATCGACCAGAACTCCGCCGTGTTCATGGCGTCGGCCGAGACGAAATCGGCCTGGAAGCCCTGTTCGCGCGCCTGGCGCATCATCAGCGCCACGTCGTTGTGATAGCCGCCGATATAGACGACATCGACCTTCGCCTGCTTCATCTTGGAGATGAGGGCGGAGAAATCCTTCTCCTTGGCGGTATAGGTCTCGCGCACGGCGGTGGTGTGGCCGGCCGCCTCCATGTTCTTCTGCGTCTCATCGGCAAGGCCCTGGCCATAGGCCGAGCGGTCGTCGAGGATGGCGACGTTCTTGCCGGCATAGGTGTGGGCCAGCCAGGGGCCGGCGAAGACGCCCTGCTTGTCGTCGCGGCCGCAGGTGCGGAACACCGTCTTGATGCCCTTGGCGGCGGGGGCTTCGGTGAAGGCCGGATTGGTGGAGGCCGGCGTCATCTGCACGATGCCTTCCTCGGCATAGACGTCGGAGGCCGGAATCGACGAGCCGGAGCAGTAATGCCCGGCGATGAAGACGACGCCCTTCTTGACGAGGTCATTGGCGACCTGCACCGCCTGCTTGGGATCGCACTGGTCGTCGCCTACTTCCAGCTTGATCTGCTTGCCAAGGACACCGCCCTGGGCGTTGATGTCCTTCACCGCCATTTCCGAGCCGCGCCGCAGCTGCTCGCCGAAGGCCGCCAATTCGCCGGTCATCGGCCCGGCGACGCCAATGGTGATATCCTCCGCCCTGGCCGCCGTAAGCGGCGCGGCACTGCTGATCGCCATCACGCCGGCGGCGAAGGCCGCCATCAGCGCCGTCTTGCTGACATTGGAAAATCGCATCTCTTCCTCCCGTGTGAGACCGTCGCCGCCGCGCGAAGTCCCCCTGACTGAGCGGCAGCAACGCCATGGCATCAGGGTTAGATCGCAGGCGGGGAGGAGGTAAGGGCCATTCCGGCGGCAGTTTGAGGGCCATTTGGTTTTGCAACTGTCATGCCCCGGACTTGATCCGGGCATCCAGGCCTGAGGCAAAGTGTCGGCGAGGGCCGGCAGCGCGGCGCCCTCGGTCGCGCGCATGGGTTCGCGGGCTTGTGACGGCCGGCCGGGGACCCGCCCCGGCGCCGTGCACGTCCGGCGCGAGCCCGGCGCAGCAAGCCGCCGGAAGCGCCTGTTTTTCCATGAGAAACCGCCGTCGGCGCGTCATATCCGGGAGGCGCGGCCTGGCCTCGCGGGCGGCGCGGCTCGGCATTTTTCGGCGTTTCGCACCGCCGCGAGGCAGCACTTTTCCGTGTGGGGCTTGCGCGCATGGAGCGCCGCGCCGACGTTTAGTGTTAACAGCGGGAGGTTGCCTATCGGCAAGCTCCGTCGCTTGGGCAATGATGCGATCGGCACCATTGCCGCCGCCAGGGATTATGCGGGTGGCGAATTTCTTGAAGGTGGATGAGATGCGACCGAAACAGGCTTCCGTTCTTTTGACGCTCGCTTTGCTGTCTTTCGCGGCCGCAGGTCCCGCCTTCAGCGCTGCCAGCCTGGACGCGCGGATGAACGACGCGCGCGCCACCCATCGCACCATCCTGGCCGATGATCATCATAACAATGACCATGATGACGACAACGATTGGAACAACAAGCACCACAACAACAATAACGACCACAATAACAACAATAGACATGACAACGACGAGTGGCAGAACCGGCGGCGCCAGAACAACGACAACATGATGAGCGACCCGACCAACCACCTCAACAAGGAGCAGTACAACCACTCCGGCGACGGAAGGGACGCCTATGGCCGCCGCGAGGGAGGCAGCAGCTGGTGGGATAACTTCTGGGGGCACCATTAAAGCGTAAGCGCTAGCTATCGCACGCGGCCGGAACGTTTGATGTTCCGATTGGTCAGGCGTACCCAGCGTTTTCGATCATTTCCCTGCGCTCGTCTTCGGTAAATGTCACTGCCAATTGCCCAAGCGTGAGCTGACCCTTGGCAATTGCGATGACGCTGCAGACGAGGATAGGATCCTCAGCGGCTCCCAATTCCCGGAGTTCCAGGTCAACCAGTTTTCGCCAAGCATCCTCGTAGGCATCTCGCAGATTTGCGGGGAGCTCGGGATTTCGACCGTTATGTCGTGCATCCTCAATTGTTGCGACGAGGGCATAGGTGTGCCAGTCAGCGATCCCCCGAGCGTCGTGGATCCGGACGAGATGGGATACCGCAGCATATGAAGCCTCGCCGACGTCACCCTGGTGATAGAGTTCGGTCCACATTTCTTTCCAAGCAGCATCCGTCTCGCGCTCCTGTTCCAAGACGAGGAGTGCCCCTCGAGAGTCGTATGGGACACCTATCCACCGAGAAGATGAGGCCATTGAGCGTCGTCGAAATCCATTCCGTCTCCGGTTTGAAGAGTAAGATGCCCGTGAGATCGGCTCATCTTTCGACAGTCTTGCCAGAGCCGCTTATGCCGCCAGTTTGGTAGCTTGCCCACCCCAATTCCTTGGGAAGAAGCTCGGTCGGCCGATTGATCGGATGCCCTTGGCCATGCGTGAGGAAACGCTGTTAGAATATGACGCGAGCCCCCAGACCTCCGCCATTTTTAGCCCAGAAACCCCCACCCTTGACATCCCCCGGTAAGACTCCCATTCTCGCCGTCGCTCAACGGGGTGCCCCATTGCCATCTATGGCTGCGGGCTGAGAGAGGCCAGATAGCTTCAACCCGATGAACCTGAACCGGTTAATACCGGCGGAGGGATATGAGTCAGCGGGTTGCCACCGATGCATCATCTTTCCTCCGCCGCTCTGTGGAGGATATTGCGATGCGATCCCTTTTCTCTCTGCGGGCGGCGGCTCTCGTCACTTCCATCGTGACGGGGATCGGCCTCTCTGCGAGCCTTTCCTTGACCTTCGGCGCCGGCGCCGCCCAGGCGGCCGACAAGCCTGTCCTCACCATCTATACCTATGACAGCTTCACCGCCGATTGGGGGCCGGGACCGGCCCTCACCAAATCCTTCGAGGCAACCTGCGGCTGCAAGCTGAACTGGGTGGCATTGGAGGATGGCGCCGCTCTGCTCTCTCGCTTGAAGATCGAAGGCCGCAAGACCAAGGCCGATGTCATCCTCGGCCTCGACACCAACCTCACCGCCGAGGCGGCGGCGACCGGCCTCTTCGCGCCGAGCGGCGTCGATACCTCGGCGCTGAAATTGCCGATCGGCTGGGGCGCGGCCGCAGCGGGACAAGGGGCGGGCGACGGCAAGACGCCGCCGCTCTCGGCCGCCGAGGCGGCGGATTTCGTGCCCTATGATTACGGCTATTTCGCCTTCGTCTATGACAGCGAGAAGCTGCCCAATCCGCCGCAGAGCCTGGCCGATCTCGCCAAGCCCGGCGACCAGCCGAAGATGATCCTGATGGACCCCAGGAGTTCGACGCCGGGGCTCGGCCTGCTGCTCTGGGTGAAGGCGGTCTATGGCGACAAGGCGAAGGAGACCTGGACGGCGATCGCGCCGAAGATCCTCACCGTCTCCAAGGGCTGGAGCGAGGGCTATGGCCTCTTCACCAAGGGCGAGGCGCCGCTGGTGCTGAGCTATACCACCTCGCCGGCCTATCACGAGATCAACGACAAGACCGAGAAGTACAAGGCGCTGAACTTCCCCGAGGGCAACTACCTGCAGGTCGAGGTGGCCGGCCGGCTGAAGAGCAGCAGGCAGCAGGAACTCGCTAAGAAGTTCCTCGCCTTCCTGACCACGGCCGAGGTGCAGAAGCTGATCCCCACCACCAACTACATGTTTCCGGTCACGGATATCGGCGCCGACCTGCCGAAGGAGTTCCAGCAGATCCCGGCCCCGGCCAAATCCCTGCTGATCCCCAGTGCCGAGATCGCCAAACACCGTAGCGCCTGGATCAAGGAATGGCTCGACGCCACCAGCAAGTGAGCGGGAATCGGCCGCGCGGAAACGGGCGACGTCGGTCGATGACCGACGCCGGCTCCGTCCCCTCTCTCGCCCCGCTCGCGCGGGGAGAGGGTCGGGGTGAGGGGGTTTTCATCGCTGCTGTATTGCCTGGCTTTTATTCTCTGTCACCCTCGGACATGATCCGAGGGTCCATCGCAGCGACTGCGCCTACGTCAACGAAAAGCCCCCTCTCCCTACCTCTCCTCCGCCCCGTCGGCGCAGGCCGACATTCGTCGGCATGGGAGAGAGGGAATGCTGTTGCAGGAGGTGAGGGGGCTTTTTCCTTTTCTCCTCCGTCATTGCCGGGCTTGACCCGGCGATCCATGGCAACAACACGCCTGATGTCCTCCATGGATGCCCGGATCAAGTCCGGGCATGACAACGCAGATGATGCGGGTGGCTCTCGCGCAGGCCGCACATGACCACCGTCGCCGACACCTCATCGACCCTGCCGCGGAATCGCGCCCATATCGCCCGCCGGGCGGGGCCGCGTCTCGGCATCGTCGCGCTCGGACGGATTGCCGCGGCGGCTTTGATCCTCGGTGCCGTTGCCGTGCTGGCGCGGCTGCTCGGCGAGATGCAGCCGGACGATCTCACTTCGCTCATCGGCGACGAATACCTGCACCGCGTCATCCGCTTCACCCTGGTGCAGGCCGGGCTCTCGACGCTGCTTTCCGTCCTCCTCGCCGTGCCGGTCGCCCGGGCGCTTGCGCGGCAAAGCAGCTTCTCCCTTGGTTGTTTTGCGCTCGGCCGCATTCCGCTGCGCGGCCTGCTGCTGCGGCTGTTCTCGCTGCCGCTGGTCATGCCCTCCCTGGTGGCGATCTTCGGCGTGGTCGATATCTACGGCCAGCAGGGCCTGGTCGCACATCTTGCCGACCCGCTGTCGCAGGCGACCGGCTGGGCCATCGCCTGGCCGTCGATCTACGGCCTTTCCGGCATCCTGATCGCCCATGTCTTCTTCAACCTGCCGCTCGCCGTGCGCCTGCTGCTGCCGGCCTGGGGCGGCATCCCGGCCGAGACCTGGCGCCTCGCGGCTCAGCTCGGCATGAGCGGTGGCCAGGTCTTCCGCCTCATTGAAGTGCCGCTGTTGCGCCGCGCATTGCCGCAGATCGCCGCCACCGTCTTCATGCTGTGCTTCACCAGCTTCGCCATCGTGCTGACCCTGGGCGGCGGCCCGCGCGCCTCCACCATGGAAGTGGCGATCTTCCAGGCGATCCGTTTCGATGCCGACCTGCCGCGTGCCGGTCTGCTGGCGCTGGTCGAACTGGGCCTCTGCCTTGCCGTCGGCCTCGCCTGCCGCGGCCTCGCCCGGCGCATGGATCTCGGCGGCGGTTTCGGCCGGCCGCTGTGGCGCCACGATGCCACGACGCGGATCGCGCGCTGGGGCGACGGCGCCTGGATCGCGTTTGCCGCGCTTTTCATCGTGACGCCGGAGGCGGCCCTGCTGCTGGACGGTCTCGCCGGCTTCACCCAGGCGCTGCCCTGGCGGGCGCTCGTCCAGGCCGCGGCCCTCGGCCTCGGCCTCTCGCTCACGGCCGGCAGCCTCGCGACGCTGACCGGCTTCCTGCTAGCCGGCGCGGCGACGGCGCCTGACGATCCACGCAGCTTCCTGCTGCGCGCGCCGCGCCGCCTGTTGCGGCGTATCGCGCAAAGCGGCCAGGCGCTGGCGGGATTGCTGCCGCTCGCCTTCTCGCCCATGGTGCTCGGCATGGGCCTCTATCTCTGGATCAGCGATGCCGCCAACAGCGCATGGTTGGGCGGCCTCTTCGGCGGCGATGATCCCGACAGCCTTGCCGCCGATCTGTGGCCGGTCGCCGGCATCATTCTCCTCAACGCGGCGATGGCGGTGCCCTATACCATGACCCTGCTGCTGCCCGCCCTCGACCGCGCGCGGAGCCAGCACGACACGCTTTGCCTCGAGCTCGGCATATCCGGCTGGCGCCGCTTCACGCTGATCGACTGGCCGGTGCTGCGGCCGCAGATCGGCACCGCCATGGCGCTCGCCACCAGCCTCGGCCTCGGCGATCTCGTCGGCATCAGCCTCTTCGGCAATCCGGACCTCAAGACCCTCGGCATCCTGCTCTACGAACAGCTCGGCGCCTATCGCCTGAGCGAGGCCGCCACCACGGCGCTGCTGCTGCTGGTGACCGTGCTCATCGTCTATAGCGGCCTGGAGCGCCTGATCGGCGGAAAGGCGGGGCGGTGACCTTCACACCTCTCCAATTGTCATGCACGGACTTGACCGGCCGGCGCAGGCCGACATATGTCGGCGGGGCATCCATGGTTGAGATCACACTGGCGTCTCACATGGACCCTCGGGTCGAGCCCGAGGGTGACAGCGGGTGCGAACGGCTTCCTCCTTTTCTGTCATTGCCGGGCTTGACCCGGCAATCCATGTCGAAAGCCAGGCACGCTGCTGTCATGGATCCTCGGGTCGAGCCCGAGGGTGACAGCGGGTGCGAACGGCTTCCTCCTTTTCTGTCATTGCCGGGCTTGACCCGGCAATCCATGTCGAAGGCCAGGCACGATGCTGTCATGGATCCTCGGATCAAGTCCGCGGGTGACAGGAAAGGTGGCGCAGCCCGGGAGCCCTTCTCATCAACAGTCTTGCGTAACAGCCGAGCCCATCATGCCCTTCCTTGACTGCCGCGCGCTGACCTTCCGTTACGAGGACATGCGGATGCGTTTCGACCTTGCCGAGGAGGCGGGCGGCTGCGTCGCCGTGATCGGGCCGAGCGGCGCCGGCAAGAGCACGCTGCTGGCGCTGATCGGCGGCTTCGAGCGGCCTGATGCGGGCCAGATCCTGGTCGACGGCGTCGACATCACGGATTGGCCCGCGGCGCAGCGGCCGGTGACGACGCTCTTTCAGGATCACAATCTCTTCGCCCATCTGACCGCCGCGCAGAATGTCGGGCTTGGACTCGATCCCGGCCTGCGCCTCGATGCCGAGCAGTGCCGCGACGTGGCCCAGGCCCTGGAGCAGGTGGGCCTCGCCGGCTTCGAAGCGCGATTGCCCGCACAGCTGTCGGGCGGCGAGCGCCAGCGTGTCGCCATCGCCCGCTGCCTGGTACGCCGCCGGCCGATCCTGCTGCTCGATGAGCCTTTCGCGGCTTTGGGTCCGGCGATGCGCCAGGAGATGCTGGATCTCGTCGACGCGCTGCGGCGCGCAGCCGGCCTGACGGTGCTGATGGTGACGCATGATCCTGACGATGCCGCCCGCATCGCCGAGCGCACCGCCTTCATCGCCGCCGGCGAGGTCGTCATGGTCGATGCGACGCAGCGCCTGCTCGCCAGCGACAATCCGGCGATCCGCGCCTATCTAGGTTGAAGCCCAGGTTCGGCTGAGCCCCGCTCTCGGCTGAATGCTTACCCGCCCTGGCTGGCGATCGGGTTCACCTGGTCGCCGGTGTCGATGGCATCGGGCGGGTTGCTGATGATCCGGTCGGTCGGCTTGATCCCCGCGCTGACGTCGAGCTCGGCGCCATGATCCTGCAGGATCTCGATCGGCTTGATCGCGACATGGTTGCTCTGGTCGACGACGGCGACGGCAGTGCCCTCGCTCCTGAACAGTAGGGCGGCCGAGGGAATGCGCAGCGCCTGCGCCGCGCTGGGCTTCGGCAACTTCAGGCTCACCTGGGCATAGCCGCCCGGTTTCAGGGCGTGGTCGGGATTCTCATAGGAAAGCTGAATCAGCATCGCGCCGGATTGCGGATCGACCGCGTTGGAGAAATTGACGACCTGGGCATTGAAGGTCTGGTTCAGATGGTCCGGTACGGAGAATTGCGCCTTCTGGCCGACGAAGATCTGTGACTGATAGGCTTGGGGCACGTTGACGTAGATCCGCAGCTTGTTGATGTCGGATACGGTGAAGAGCGGCTGCGCCTGGGCGTTGCCGGAGACGATCAAGGCGCCGATATCCGTCGCCCGCGAGGTGACCACCCCGTCGAAGGGCGCGATCAGGCGCTTGAAGCTGGTCAGGGCTTGCAGCTGCCGCACATTCGCCTTGGCCTGGGCCAGCTGCGCGTCGCTCGTGGCGAGTTCGCTGCGCTTCTCATCGGCGGCCTGGACCGAAACGTTGTGATCGGCGACGAGGCGGTCCCAGCGCTCGGTTGTAACCGCCGCCAGGTCGCGCTGCGCCTGCGCGACGGAAACCGCCGCCTCCGCCGCGGCGAGCTGTTGGTCCAGATCCGGCGCGTCGATATCCGCCAGCAGCTGGCCGGTTTTCACCTCGGTGCCGATATCGGCGTACCAGTTCTTGATATATCCGTTGGTGCGCGCGAAGACCGGCGCCGAGGACCAGGCCTCGAGCCGCCCGGGCAGGACGAGGTCCGCGGTGGTGCTTTGTTTGGGCAGGACCACGCTGACATTGACGATGGAATCGGCGACCGTCTGCTGGTGCAGGTCCTTCTGCGCGATGGAACGCGAGGTGAAGCCGATCGCCAGGATCGCGGCGAAGATCGCCGCCACGCCGACGCCGGCCCAGCGCAGGGTGCGCCCGCTTGCCTTGGGATGCGGGTTGTCTGACATCACTCAGGTTCCTTTCGGATTTGCCGCTTCGGGATCTGTCTGGCGGCGGGACGTGCGGCCGTGGAAGATCGCGAAGACGGTGGGAACGAAGATCAGCGAGGCGCAGGTGGCGAAGAGCAAGCCGCCGATCACGGCCCGGCCCAGCGGCGCATTCTGCTCGCCGCCATCGCCGAGGCCGAAGGCCATGGGTCCCATGCCGATGATCATGGCAAGCGCGGTCATCAGGACGGGCCGGAAGCGCGTGACGCCGGCCTCGTAGGCGGCCTTGCCGGCATCGCCGGTGGCGTCGAGCCGCTCGCGCGCGAAGCTGACGACGAGGATCGAGTTCGCGGTGGCGACGCCCATGCACATGATGGCACCGGTGAGGGCGGGGACAGACAGCGGCGTATCGGTGGCAAAGAGCATCCAGGCAATGCCGGCAAGTGCCGCGGGCAAGGCCGATATGATGACGAGCGGGTCGGTCCAGGACTGGAAATTGATGACGATCAGCAGATAGATCATCACCACCGCCCCCAGCAGGCCGAAGCCCATGCCGGTAAAGGCGGTGTTCATGGTTTCGACCTGGCCCCGGAAGACGACCTTGATCGTCTCGGGCCGATCCTTGTCCAGACGCCGCAAGATCCTGCTGACATCGGCGGCGACGGCGCCGAGGTCGCGGCCCTGATAGCCGGCATAAACGTCGACCACCGGCTGGATATTGTATTGCGTGATCTCGGCATTGGACGGCCCGCGCGAGAAGGTGCCGAGACCGCCGAGGATCTGCGGCGGGCTGGTCGGGTCATGCGGCGTCACCGGCAGCTCTTCCAGCGCGTCGAAACTGTCGATCATGTATTCGGGCGTCTGCGCCACCAGCGGGTAGGTGACGCCGTTCTGGGTATTCAGCCAGTAGACCGGCGCCGTCTGGGAGGTGCCGGCGATGGCATTGGCAACGCTGGTCGTCACGTCAGCCTCGTTGATCCCCAGGGCGTTGATGCGGGTGCGGTCGGCGGCGAAGCGGATCTCCGGATAATTCGCCGGCTGCTGGATGCGCGCATCGACCAGCCCGTCGACCCCGCGGATGGCGCGCAGGATCTTCTGGGCATAGGCCTGGTCGGCGCCGACGCTGTTGCTGATGACCTGAATATCGATCGGCGCGGGAGAGCCGAAATTCAGGATCTGGCTGACCACGTCCGCAGGCAGAAAGGAGAGCGTGGTCGAGGGGAAGTTCTTCGGCAACTGCTCCCGCAGCAGGCGGATATAGTCGGCCGTCGGATGATGTCCTTCCTTCAGGCTGATCAGGATGTCGCCATCCTGCGGCCCGATTGTGCCGGAAGCGTTATAGGCGACATTGATCTGGCTGACGCTGATGCCGATGTTGTCGGCCATCGCCGCGATTTCGTTGGCGGGGATGATCGTCCTGATTTGCCGTTCCATGCGGTCAAAAGCCGCCGAGGTCTCCTCGATGCGCATGCCCGAAGCGGTGCGCACATGCAGGGCGATCGATCCGGAATCCACCGTCGGGAAGAAGTTCCGGCCGAGCACCGGGATCAAGGCGAGACTGGCCAAGGCGAAGCAGAGAAAGCCGATGGCGAAGATCCGCCGGGATGAAAGCGCGCGGTCCAGCAGGCCGGCATAGGCATCCCGCGCCTGGACCATCTTGTGTTCGAACGCCGTCTGCAGCGCGCCGAGCCAGCCGAAGAGGGAAGCGCGGCCATGGGTTTCCGCCTCCTCGCTGGCATGGGTTTTCAGCAGATACATGGCAAGGGTCGGCACCAAGGTGCGCGACAGCAGGAAAGAAGCCACCATGGCGAAGACGACGGCGAGCGCCATGGGCACGAAGAGGAAGCCGGACACGCCGGGCAGGAAGAACATCGGCACGAAGACGATGCAGATGCACAAGAGCGAGACAAAAGCCGGAATGAGGATCTGTTCCGCGCCGTCGATGATGGCGGTGCGGACATCCTTGCCTTCCTCGAGGTGCCGGTCGATGTTCTCGATGGTCACCGTGGCGTCGTCGACCAGGATGCCGACGGCCAGTGCCAGCCCGCCCAGGGTCATGACATTCAAGGTCTGCCCGAAGGCGGCCAGGGTGGCGACGGCGGCCAGGACCGCCAGCGGGATCGAGGTGGCGATGATGATCGTCGAACGCCATGACCCCAGGAAGAGCAGGATCATCAGCGAGGTGAGCGCCGCCGCCAGGGCGCCTTCGCGGACCACGCCCATGACCGCGGCCTTGACGAAATTCGATTGATCGTTGATGGGATGGATCGCCAGGGCCTTGGGCAGATTGCGCTGCAGATCGGGCAGCATCGCCTTGACGCCGTTGACGATGTCGATGGTGGACGTCGCGCCGGACTTCAGAATCGACATCAGGACCGAGCGCTGCCCCTCGACATGAACGACGTTCTGCTGCGGCGCCGATCCGTCGCGAACATGGGCGACGTCGCCGATGCGGATGGTGGCGCCATTCACCGTCTTGATGGGAAGGTTGCTCAATTGCTCGGGCGTGCCGGGCGCATTGTTCAGCCGGATGTTGTACTGGAACTCGCCGATCTTGACGAAGCCGGCCGGCGTGATCTGGGTCTGGGCGGCGATCGCGTTGCCGATATCCGTGGCCGACAGCCCCTTGGCCTGAAGCGCCACGGGATCGATGTCGATCTGGATCTGCCGGGTCCGTCCCCCGAACGGATAGGGGATCGCGGCACCCGGCACGGTGACGAGAGCGGTGCGGATGAAATTGAAGCCATAGTCATAGAGCTGCTGCTCATTGAGGCCCTTGCCCGATAGTGCCAATTGCACGATCGGAACCGTGGACGCATCATAATTGAGAATGAGCGGCGGCGTGCTTCCGGGCGGCAGCTGGCGCAGCAGCGTCTGCGAGACGGCGGTGATCTGCGCATTGGCGAGGCGGACATCCGCTCCCGGCTGAAAGAAAATCTTGACGATGCCGGTATTCGCCAGCGACATCGCTTCGATATGTTCGATGTTGTTCACTGTCGTCGTCAGCACGCGCTCATAGGGCGTGATGATGCGACCGGCCATGTCGTCCGGGCTGAGCCCGGTAAACTGCCAGGCGACGGCGACGACGGGGATGTTGATGTTGGGAAAGATGTCGACAGGTGTGCGCAACGCCGCCAGCACGCCGACGATCAGGATCATCGCGGCGACGACGATGAAGGTGTAAGGCTTCGATAAGGCAATACCAACGAGGGAGAACATCGCCGATCCGCGCGGTCAATGTCTCTCGGCGCGCAGCACGGCTGCGCGGGCATCCCGGGCACCGTCGCCTGGATAACACTCACCAATCTGTTCCGTGGGCGCAATAGGCCTAACCGCCATGGGATAATTCTCCGAGAGAGCCCTTCCCCTGCGTGACACGGTGCAACTTCGGCTGACACGCCGATCGATCGTGCCGGGGCAGGGGAGGGCTGTGAAAACGGACTTAAAGAAAGCTGCCTGGATGGCTGAGCATGGAATACTGCTCCCGTTGGAGTGATCGATGGACAAAGCCGGCGACCTGGACTGGTCTATTCAAGATATCCGTTGAGCCGGATGAGAGAGACTGAAGAGGTCGGGATACGAAGCTGATCGGACGAGCGTGCATAGGATGCGAGACACGAATGAAGTTAAACTTAGGAAGCGGGCTAGGTCATAACAAGAGATCTCCCGATACCGTTTCGCAGGGACCTTATTGTAGAGTGCGAACCCGTATCTCCTATTCCCACGCAACCTCGCATTGGTTACGGCACATCCGTCGCAGCAGATATGCGTAATCGTCGTGATATCCGTTGCCGAGATAGCCATCGCCGAAATACGGGATTTAGGGCGACTGTGATGCGGACCTGTCTTCTCGCTGACATCGTCGCTTCGGTCTGCGATAGAGGACAGCAACTGTTTCGAACAGTGCGGGGGAGATGAGCGGGTCTATTCGGGTGAGGAAGAACGGACCGTGCGAGATAGGCGAGGGCGAGGATGCGTGGGTCGACTCGCCCGATGTCATTCACGGGAGGAAGCGCCGGTTGTTTGCCGGAGCTGGAGGCCGTGCTGCAGCGGTGGCCTATACCGGAATGGCTAAGCTCAACATGGTGAAGCTCAGGTCGCAATGCGGGAGAGAGCAGTCATCGTCCGGGTCAGGTCAGTTCCCGCAACCCGTTTGGAGTCTCGATGAGCGCTCGATATCGGACTTTGGGAGCTTGAACGATCACAGGCGGATGCTCGATTGCAAGTTCGCGTCGAGGCGTCTGCTCACTCTTGATTGAGAACAGTCGGGGCGTCTGCATCGATCGATTTGACCCGGTCACTCTTGCTGATGAGGACACGGGATGCCAGCGGGTCCGCAGCAGCGGCTGTTGGCAACACCCATGCGTGCCTTCCGGAGCCCAGCCCGGATCAAGGCGGAGGGCTCCGGAAGCGTCGAGACCAGAAGGGCTTTGTCTTCAGCCGAGGACCGATACCTTGCCGTCGGCGAGATTGTAATAGCCGGCGACCACCCTCAGCTTCTTCTCCTTGATGAGGCCGGCGAGGACCGGCGAGGCGGTGGCGAGGAGATTGGCCTGGATCCTGGCATTGGCCTTGATCGCCGCTTCGAGATCGCTGCCCGCCGCATCGACTGCCGGGCGGATATGCGCGTAGAGGGAGCTGATCTGGCCGGGCACCGGCTTGCCGTCGATGGTGGCCTTCACGGCGCCGCAATTGCTGTGGCCGAGCACCATGATCACCTTGGTGCCGAGCACCGCCGCGCCATATTCCAGGCTGGCGATGTTCTCGCCGGTGGCGATATTGCCGGCGACGCGGGCGACGAAGACATGGCCGATGCTCTGGTCGAAAGCGAGTTCGACCGGGACGCGGGAATCCGCGCAGGACAGCACCGCCGCGAAGGGTTCCTGCTTCGCCACGGTGTTCTGTTTCAGGATGTTGAGGTCCTGCTCGAGGAAAGTGAATTTCTTGGCAACGAAGCGCTCGTTGCCTTCGACCAGCGCCTGCAATGCCGCCTCGGGGCTCATCATCCCGTCATCCGCCCAAGCGCGCCGCGAGGCGCCCAGCGCGAGGCCACTGAGCACGCCGGCGGCCATGCCGGCCATCGCGCCGCGCAACACGCCGCGCCGCGAGAAGGACGTGCCCGCCGTGCTCGGCCCGACCCCCTGCACACCGCCGCAGCAGGCGCAGCCGATGGCGTGCATTTTATCAAAATTTTTCAAGTTTTTCATGTGCATACCCCCTGATTGAGAGAAGGGGAAAGCTAACATGAAACGATGAAATTCGGAGGGTGAAAGTGCCGCGCGAACGTAGTTTGGTGTTGCCGTATCGGCCCTTTATTGCGCACCTCACCGCCTGCCCTCAATGGAAGATGAGGTGCGCGGTGCAATAATGCGTCAGGCCCCTTTGCCCTTAGGCAACGGGCTGCGGCGGCTCGGCCGGCGGTGCGACGGGTGGCGGCACCGGCATCGGCGGCGGCGGATCGCCGGGAACCGGCGGACCCGGCGGTGGACCGGGCGGTACCGGATCGCCCGGGATCGGCGGCAGATTGGCCGGCTTCGGTGAATCCGGCTGTGCCAGATCGTAGATAAAAGGGGATCGATACTTGTCCATCATTCCTCATGCTCCCAATAGCATGAGGAGATAACAGAGCCCTTCGTCGTGGGTTCCGATGCAATCGGGATCGGATTTGGCCACGTTCGGATAGTGAGACGGATTCAGCCGTCAGGTCAGCAGCAAAGCACGCCGCGTCACCATGAATTCCTCGATGGCGGCGAGGAAGCCGGTGATTTCCTCATCCACCATGGCGATATTGAGAGCAATATAGCCGCGCCGCGCCAGGAACTGCCCCGCTGCCATCAGATCGAGATGCAGCAGCTTGTGCAGCAGCTTGCGCCGCGCCTCGCCGGCCGGATCGATATCGGCGGCGCTGCGGATCGGGTGGTCGCTGAAATGCAGATTGGCGAAGGAGCCGCAGCCGGTCGCCACCATCGGCACCCCATGCCGGGCGGCAAGAGCGTTGACGCCCTGGCGCAATGCCTCGCCCTTGTCGTTCAGCGTGGCGATCGTTTCCGGTGTGCAGAGATCGCGCAAGCCGGTGAGACCGGCCGCCATGGAGAGCACGTTGTTGTTGAAGGTCCCGGCATGCGGCCATGAGTCCGGCTGTTCGGGATCGAAATGCTGCATCAGGTCGCTGCGCCCGCCGAAGGCGCCGAAGCTCAACCCGCCGCCGAGATACTTGCCGAGCGTCGTCATATCGGGGGTGACGCCGAGCGAGGCCTGCAGGCCGCCACTGGACAGGCGCGAGGTCATCACCTCGTCGAAAATCAGGATGATGTCGTTCTCGGTGCAGGCCTGGCGCAAAGCCAGCAGGAAGGCGGGATCGGCCGGCAGGCAGCCGCCGCTGCCCTGCATCGGTTCGACCAGGATGGCGGCGAGATCGGTGCGGTGCTGGCGGATCAGGGCGAGGCTGGCCTCGATATCGTTATAGGGTGCGATCACCCAGTCCAGCGGCAGGTTGAGCGGCATGCCGCCGCTGCGGAAATAGAAGACGCCGCCGTGATAGGCGCCGCCGAAGACCATCACCTTGTTGCGCCGGCTGACCGCCCGGGCCGTCTGCAACGCGAAGAGGTTGGCCTCGGTGCCGGAATTGCAGAAGCGCACCTTCTGCAGCGAGGGGAAGCGGCGCTTCAGGAGACCCGCCAATTCGGCTTCGTAGCGGTTGGGACCGCCCAGCACGATGCCGTTGGCCAGGGCCGCGCGGATGGCATCGAGGATCAGCGGATGCGAATGGCCATAGAAGCCGGCCGAATATTCACCGAGGAAATCCACGTAACGATGGCCGTCGAGATCCTCCAACACGGTACCTTCGCCGCGCGCCCAGCAGAGCGGGAAGGGATCGTAATGCAGCACGGTCCGGGTATTGCCGCCCGGCATGGCATTGCGGGCGACGGCATGGCGCGAGGCGCTGGCGGGATTGGCGGCGATGAAGCGGGATTCCGCTTCGTTCAAAGCGGCATCGAGGGAAGCGTTCATGGCGTTACTCCCAGCTGAGGTGAGGTTGCCAGCGACGGGTGCTGCACCGGCTTTGTCAGTTATCCGACCACATGCGCAGCAGATTGACGTGGCAGCGGAAGGCAAGGTCGGTGATGGTGTCGTTGGGCGCCACCTTGGCCAGCCTTTCGCCGATCAGGGCGATATCGGCGAGCACCATGCGCTGGCGCTCGTCGCGCACATGCGACTGCACCCAGCCGATCACCACCAGACGTTCACCCTGCGTTACCGGCCGCACTTCATGGAGCGTGCTGGAGGGATAGACGATGGCGCTGCCGGCCGGCAGCTTGATCTGCTGCGGCCCGAAGGGGCTGTTGATGAAGAGCTCGCCGCCTTCATATTCATGCGGCTCGTTGATGAAGACGGTGAAGGAGACGTCGGAACGATAGAGATGATCCGGCGGTCCCATCAAGGCATCGTCGACATGCATGCCGTAATGCATCCCGGGGCGGTAGCGGCTGATGGTCGGGCCGATGATATGCTGCGGCAAGGCGGCATGACGGAAGGAGACGTTGCGATACAAGGCATCGAGGACGAGCTTCTTGATCTGCTCGCGACCCGCCCAGGCGGCCGGGATCTGCTCATTGCGCTTGATGCGCTGGTTGCGTTGCCCCGCCGTTTCCTTGCCGTCGACAAAGGGCGCCGCCTCGATCGCGTTGCGGACGGTCGTTACTTCCGCCGGATCCAGCAGATTAGGTACATTGACGAGCATCGGGTCACCTCAAAGGGTCGTCAGCTTCCAGAGTTCGCCGATCATAGGAACTTGGCCGTGATCTGACGAGCCCCCAGATCCGTGCCGCGACAAATCGTCAGCCCAGGATCTGCCGCACTTTGACCAGCGCCGCGGCCAGCCGGTCGATATCGCCGGAGCCGGTGTAAAGGCCGAAGGAAGCGCGGACGGTGCCGGCGAGGTCGAGATGGTCCATCAGCGGTTGCGCGCAATGGAAGCCGGTGCGGACACAGATCCCCTCGCTGCCGAGCAGCGAGCCGGCATCGTGGGGATGCACCCCCTGCAAGGTGAAGGACAGGATGCCGACCCGGCTTTTCGGGCGCCCGATCAGGGTAAGGCCGGGGATATCGCCGAGCTGCGCGGTCGCATGATCCAGCAGCCGCGCGTCATGTTCCCGGATCGCCCCGGGGGCCAGGCCGCGCAGGAACTCGATCGCCGTCCCCAGCCCGATCGCCGCCCCGATCGGTGGCGTGCCGGCCTCGAACTTCTGCGGCGCCTCGGCAAATTCCGTGCGGTCGATCCGCACCGAGCGGATCATGTCGCCGCCGAATTGCCAGGGCGGCATTGCGTCGAGCAATTCCGCCCTGCCGTAGAGCACGCCGATTCCGTCCGGCCCGTAAAGCTTATGTCCGGTGAAGACCAGGAAATCGCAATCCCAGGCCGGCAGGTCGATCAATCCGTGCGGCGCCGCCTGCGCCGCGTCAACCAGCACCCGGGCGCCGACCTCATGCGCCCAGGGAATGATCTCGCCGAGTGGCGTGATGGTGCCGAGCGTGTTGGACGCGGCGGTCAGGCAAAGCAGCCGGCAGCGCGGCGTGATCATCTGCCGCAGCGCCGCGAGATCGAGATCGCCTTCGGCCGTGATCGGCGCCACCCGCAGCACGAAGCCGTGGCGCTGGGCAATCGCCTGCCAGGGCACGAAATTGGCGTGATGCTCCAGCAGGCTGACGATGATCTCGTCGCCCGGCTGCAGGAACGGCACGGCATAGCTGTTGGCGACCAGATTGATCGCCTCCGTGGCCGAGCGGGTGAAGACGATTTCCCTTGGCTGGGCGCCGAGGAAATCGGCGACGACGGCGCGCGCACCCTCATAGGCCTCGGTGGCGGAGTCGCTCAGCGGATAGACCCCGCGGTGGATGTTGGCATAGCCGGTCTCGTAGAAGTCACGCTGGCGATCGAGCACCACGCGCGGTTTCTGTGCGCTGGCGGCACTGTCGAGATAGACGATCGGCGCGCCGGCGGCATCGCTGCGCGCCAGCAGCGGGAAATCGGCGCGCGGTACTAATGGCGGGATAACGGCGTTGTCAGAATCTGCGCTCATGCGGGGCCTTTGCAATATGAGGCGTCATTTCGATATGCCCCTCCCGCTCTGTCAAGCACCGGTGAGAGGGTGCCGATGCTGAGGCGCGTTCGCCGGGATGATATCGCCCCTCGTTTGCGCAGATCAATTCGAGCGCGAGGCAGGTGCATTTTCCGGGATTGGTCGGTCCGAAGCCAGGGTCCGATCGCCAGCCCATGTCGAGCTGGCGATCGGGCTTCTCGTTGCCGGCGTCAGAGGGCAGGGTGAAGGCCGCGGACCGGGCTCACCTGCTCAAGGCGTGCAGCAACATCGAACATCGTCGTTTCCGCATACCACGAGGAGACGATCTGGACGCCGATCGGGAGGCCATTGCGGCTGGTCCCGAACCGCAACGTCATCGCCGGATTGCCAGTGAGGCTGAAAATCGACGTCGCGTTCATAACCTGGAACGGCGAGAACGCCTGGCCGTCGATCACGACATCCTCGAGACCATGCTTCGTCGCCGGGAACGGGGTCACCGGGCAGAGCAGCGTGTCATAGCGCTGGAAATACGCGGCGAAGCTGTCGCGAAGCCGCTCCTGGGCCGCCTCGGCAGCGACAAAATCATCAATTGACGTGTCAGGCGTATCGAAGATCGCTTTGACGTGACGGAAGACCTCGTGCTCGTGGCCGGCAGTAACTTTCTCGAAGACGGGACGAGTTTCCATCTGCTGAAGCTTCCAGAAGATGCTCACGCCATCGGTTTCCTTCAGGATCGGCAGGTTGACCTCTTCAACCTCGCAGCCGGCGCCGGCCAGGGCGTTCGCGGCTGCCTTCACGGTCGCAGCCACTTCCGGATCGATCGGCCCGAAGAAGCCCGTGGCAAGCCAGCCCACGCGCAGTGGGCGGTTCAACCTGCCTGCGCCAGCGTCAAGACCGGCTGGAATCATGGAAAAGCCGTCGGCGCCGTCGGGGCCGGCAAGCAGAGAATAGGCAAGCGCGATATCGCGAACGCTGCGTGCCAAGGGGCCGATGTGCCAGAAGCGGCGCGGAACGCGCGGCCAGTGCCCCGTCGCCGGCACACGGCCGTGCGTGGCCTTGAGGCCGACGATACCGGTATGCGCTGCCGGACCGCGATTCGAGATAGCGACGTCGCTCGCCAGGCCAAGGGGGGACATCCCGGCGGCGATCGCAGCAGATTCGCCGCCGCTCGACCCGCCCGGGGTGTAGTCGAGGTTCCAGGGATTGTTCGTTCTGCCCGATAGCAGGTTGTCGGTTTCGACCGAATAAGCAAATTCTGGCGCATTCGTCTTTGCGACAAGGATGCCGCCGGCTGCCTTTATCCGCGCGACAGCAGTGGCGTCGGTATCCGGGACGCGTCCCTTGAAGATTGGCGAGCCGCGTTGCGTGAGGACACCCGCTGTGTCGATGCTGTCCTTAACCGTGAACGGAACGCCGTGCAGTGGACCAATCGGATCGCCCGTCCGCACTGCCGCCTCAGCCCGTTCCGCGGCCTTCATCGCGCCGTCGGCCAGCGTCACGATGGCATTCACCTTAGGATCGACCTCGGCGATGCGGTCGAGATGGGCCTGCACGACCTCAACCGGTGAAAGCTCCCGCTTTGCGATGAGATCGGCCATGCCGCTGGCATCCATATAAATGAGTTGATCAGCCATGGGAATTTCTCCTAGCTATCACTTGGTAGGCTGGGAGGTGGGGGTTAACTTTTGATGTTTCAACCCCTATCTAACAATTGGTAGGTTATTCCGAAGTGAGTGCTATGAGAGAAAATGCGAGAGAGCAGATCCTTGCGGTGGCACGCCGGACGGCCCAAGCGCACGGCTATGCCGGCTTGAACTTCCGCGACATCGGCGCCGAAGTCGGCATCAAGGCCGCGAGCATCTACCATCACTTCGCCAGCAAGGCCGATCTCGGAGCGGCAGTGGCGAAGCGCTACTGGGAGGATACGGCGCGGGAACTGGACGCTCTTTTGGCGGCGACGGGTGATCCGCTGACGGCGCTCCGTGCCTATCCAAGACTTTTCCGCAAGACGCTTGAGGCGGACAATCGGATGTGCCTCTGCAGCTTCATGGCGGCTGAGTCCGACGACTTGCCGAACATGGTGAAAAGCGAGGTGCTGGCCTTCGCCGATATCAATGTCGCATGGCTGTCCAAAATGCTGTCGGCGGCGTCGGTTCCGAAAGGCGAAAGCGAAACAAGGGCGCGCGCCATCTACGCCGCCATTGCCGGCGCGCAGCTCATCGCCCGGAGCCGGGCGGATCTCAGTCTTTACGATGCGCTGGTCGAGAGTTTTTTCAAATCCGGTCTCATTCCGACCTGAAGGTCCCGTGGGGTATGCGGGATGTCGCTGTCCTCGTCGCCCAAGACTTTATCTGTCATCGATCGATGTCTGCTTTGGGTCCGAGGTGACAGCACCACCCCCACCCTTAGCCACCCCTCCCGCCGACGCAGGTCGGCCCATGCCGACAAAGGGGGGGAGGGAGTGTGACGATTCAGTTGCTCATGCAGTGTCGTCGCCTGGGGAGAGACGAAAAAAAATCGATGCGATTGGAATCAATTGCCGGGACTGCCGAAACAACGTCCCCCCTTGGAGGGGGACGGTTAGGGTGAGGGGGGTATTGTTCGTACCTTGCCGTGGTCCCGCCAATATCACCCGTGAATCACCCTTGACGGCCGGCGGCAGGCTGTTACTGTTTGTGTACAAACAGTATGCTAATCCAATAAGCCGGCAGAAACGGCACTTGGCCCGCCGATGGGAGCGGGCTATGGGGTCAGGCGACAGATGATGGCTGTTCGGCGAAGAGCAGGCGTTGGGCGAAAAGCGAGGATGGCGGCCGCGGCGAGTGACGCCGACTGTTTTCCTTTCGCGCCCCCGGTCAGATCGCGGATCGCATCGCGACCGCTCATCGACATGGCCAGCCATGGCCGCGGCGGGAACCGCTTCCTGCTCGCACCGGGCTATCGCTTCGCGGCGCTTTTGCTATGGTTGTCGGCCTGCCGATTCTCGCAGCCGGCATGGCTGAAAGCTGACGTGTTGAAGCCCACGTTATCGACGCCCAAAGTCTTGAAGCAGGGGGAGCGCTTCTTTGGCCAATGCGCATGAACGACGCGCGATCCTGTCGCTGACGGCGCCGGCCTATCTCTGGCTGACCGTCACCATTTTCCTGCCGCTGGCGGCGATGCTCTATTGCAGCTTCCTCGACAAGTCGCCGCTGGTGCCGGCGCCGGCCATGGCGACGCTGGCCAACTACGTCGCCTTCTTCACCCGGCCGGTCTATCGCCAGCTGACCTGGTGGTCGCTGGAGCTCGGCCTCTATGTCACCTTCTTCAGCCTGCTGGTCGGCTATCCGGTCGCCTTTGCCCTGGCCAAGCAGATCAAGGGACGCTGGCGCGAGGCGCTGTTCCTGATGGTGATCCTGCCGTTCTGGAGCAATGCCCTGGTGCGGATCTTCTCCTGGACCATGGTGCTGCGGAACGGCGGCCTGATCGACCAGGCGATCCACTGGGTCTCGCCGGATGCGGCGCCGATCGATCTGCTCTATTCCTATCCGGCGGTGGTGATCGGCCTCGTCCACTCCTACCTGCCCTATATGATCCTGACCTGCTATATCTCGCTGCAGGCGATCGACGATTCCGTGGTCGAGGCGGCGGCCAGCCTGGGCGCGCGCAGCGCCACGATCTTCAGCCGCGTGATCTTCCCCATGAGCCTGCCCGGCGTCATCGCCGGCTCGGCGCTGATCTTCGTGCCGGTGATCGGCTCCTTCATGGAGCCGCGCATCCTCGGCGGCACCAAGGGGGTGACGCTGGGCATGTCGATCGAGGAGCAGTTCATGGTGACGGCCAACTGGCCGCTGGGGGCGGCGCTGTCCTTCATGATGCTGGCGATCGTGCTGCTGATCTGCGCCGTTGGCTATCCGCTGGTCCAGCGCCGGATGGACGGTCTGAAATGAGCGCGGAAAAGACCATGCGAAGCGGTGGATTGAAACTGGGCCCGGTGGTCCTGCGCCTGCATCTCGTCCTGGTGCTGCTCTTTCTTTATGTGCCGATCATCGTCATGGCGGCCTTGAGCTTCAACCGCTCGCAGCTCTATGAGCTGCCCTTCACCTTCGATCTCGTCTGGTACCAGTCCCTGGCCGGCGACAGCCGCCTGATCGATGCCGGCATCAACAGCGTGGTGATCGCACTCGTCAATACCGTGGTGGCGACGGTGCTCGGCACCATGGCGGCCCTGGCTTTCGCCCGCTATCAGTTCCGCGGCAAGTCGCTGCTGCAATTGCTGCTGTTCCCGCCGATCACGATTCCCTGGCTGGTGATCGGCACCGCCATGCTGGTGTTCTTCTTCTGGACCGGGATCGGCCGCGGCCTGCATGCGATCCTGCTCGGCCATGTCGCCTTGTCGCTGCCTTATGTGATCGTCGTGGTCGGCGCGCGGCTCGCTAATTTCCCGCGCCAAATGGAAGAGGCAGCGGCGACTTTGGGAGCGACGCCGTGGCAGACCTTCTGGCGGGTGACGGCGCCGATCCTGGCGCCCGGCGTGGTGGCGGCGGCCTTGTTCGCCTTTGCCGTCTCCTTCGACCAGTTCGTCATTTCGTATTTCCTGGCGCCGCCCGGCGTTACCACCTTGCCGGTGGCGATCTATGCCGCCATCCGCAAGGGCTTCACGCCGGAAATAAACGCCATTTCCACCATCATCATTCTCGTGTCGATGGGCATCATGCTGATCACGGCACGCTTCTATCGCTTCGGCGGCGAAAGGTAATCGGCAGATCATGAGCCAGGTCGAGATCATCAACGCAGTCAAAAAATATGGCGAGCTGGCGGCCCTCGACCACGTCTCGATGACCTTCAAGGATGGTGAGTTCTTCGGCCTGCTGGGGCCCAGCGGCAGCGGCAAGACGACGATGCTGCGGGCGATCGCCGGCTTCGTCCTGCTGGACGAGGGCGAGGTGCGGGTCGACGGCAAGGATATCGGTGCGACGCCGGTCTATCAGCGCAATATCGGCATGGTGTTCCAGAACTATGCCCTGTTTCCGCATATGAGCGTCGCCGAGAATGTCGCCTTCGGGCTCGATGTCCGCCGCATACCGGCGGCGGAGCAGCGCAAGCGCGTCGCCGATGCCCTGGCGATGGTGCGGCTGGTCGGGTTCGAGCAGCGCAAGCCGAAGCAGCTTTCCGGCGGCCAGCAGCAACGCGTCGCCTTGGCCCGCGCCCTCGTCACCCGTCCGCGCGTGCTGCTGCTGGACGAGCCGCTGGGCGCGCTCGACAAGCATCTGCGCCAGGAGATGCAGATCGAGCTCAAACGCATTCAGCGCGATGTCGGTATCACCACGGTTTTCGTGACCCATGATCAGGAAGAGGCGCTCACACTTTCCGATCGCATCGCCATCTTCAATGCCGGCCGCATCATCCAGGCCGGCAGTCCCGGCGAGGTCTATGCCCGGCCGATCAATCGCTTTGCCGCCGGCTTCCTCGGCGAAGCGAATTTCCTCGGCGGCAAGGTCGGCGGCGTCACCAATGGCTGGGCCCAGGTGGCGCTGGATGGCGGCGCCATCGCGTCGGTGGAGGGGCAGGGATTGCAGATCGGCCAGCAGGCCCTGCTCGCGGTGCGGCCGGAACGGATGGCGATCCATGCCGGCAGCGCGACGGCGCCCGGCAGCAACCGCCTGGCGGGCACGGTCGGCGAGGTTATCTTCTCCGGCAATAGCACGAGCTATCGCATTCATTGCGGCCCGCAGATCATCAGCGTCTTCCGCCAGAATGACGGCCAGCCGATCCTGGCCAGCGGCACCGCGGTCAGCCTCACCTGGGAACCGGATGACGCCGTGCTGGTTGCCGAATGATGCGACCGGCTGAGGGTGCCGACAGCGGCCGGGGGAAGCGGCAATGAGTGCCGGCCTGCACGCGCAGATCGACGGCCATGCACTGCATGTCGTCATCGACATGCAGGTGCTGTTCGACAGCCATCCCGAATGGGGCGTTGCCGATTTGCGCCGCATCCTGCCGCAGGTGCTGCGGCTGGCGCAGGCGCGGCCGCAGCAAACCGTCTGCACCCGCTTCGTGCCGCCGGCCCGGCCCGAGGATGCCGCCGCCAGCTGGCAGCGCTACTATCACTACTGGCGCAATGCGACGCTCGATCGCGCCGGCGCCGGGGCGATCGACCTAGTCAGCGAACTGGCTGTCTTGCCGATTGCGGGCCTGGTCGACAAATCCGGCTATTCGGCCCATAGCAGCCCGGATTTCGCCCCGCTGCTGCAACAGCGGGGCGTGACGACGCTTATTCTCTCGGGCGTCGAGACCGATGTCTGCATCTGGGCCACCGCACTGTCGGCGATCGACCATGGCCTGCGCGTCATCATTGCCCGGGACGCCGTTACCAGCGGCGATCTCAATGCTCATGAGGTGATCCTGCGGCTTGCCGCGGAACGCTTCGCCCAACAGATCGAGCTTGCCAGCGTCGACGAGATTCTGGCCGGCTGGGTCGCCTAATTCCCTTCCAGTGACGGTTCGACATGTCCCAGCCCAAAACCGAAGATATCCGCGACATCGATCCTGCCCGGCATTGGAATAGCTGGGACAGTGTTTATCCGTTGCAGATGACGCATCTGCCGACGGGCCTGCGCCTGACGCCCTGCGCCTACGCCGCCAGCAAGGCGAGCTTCACCTGCTTTCCCGCGACAGCGCCCGGCCTGACCTTGGGGCCGCGCCGGATCGACGGGTCCCAGATCGATGTGTCGGTCGATCATTGCGGCACCAGGCTCGACTGGCACTACGACAAGCCCGATCCGACCGCGCTTCGTGCCCATTGGTCGGCGAAGAGTTTCGCCGAATGGGGGCTGCGGGTCTGGGTCCTTCTGGTGCTCGACTGGCGCGACGGCGAAAACGACGATCTCGTTCCCTGGGTCTATGATGCCGCGAGCGAAACGCTCTGGGCGCAACGCGGCGATCAATATGCCTGCGTGCGCGGCGACGCCGCGCCCTTGATGGTCACGTTCCACGACAGCATCGAGGCGCTGGAGGCGGAATTCGCCGCGCATGGTTATTTCTATCTGGGCTCGCGCGGCATCACCGGCAAGATCGCGGTTCTTCGTTACAATCTGGACGAGATGCCGGATTTCTCGGTCGCCGTCAGCGTGGCGGCAGCTTCCGAACAGGCCGCGACGAAAGTGTCGGCAGCGCTGACGGCGCCGAAGCCGGCACCATTGCCGCCGCAGCAGACCGGTCAGCATGCAGGATCGCTCGATGCCATTCGCGATCTGGTCGGCTGGAACACGGTCTGGGACGCCATCAATCAGCGGCCCTATACCAGCCTCAGCCGCACCTGGGTGGCGCAGAAGTTCGGCGGCTTCGGCGTCTGGCTCACCGACATCTTCTATCACGCCATGCTGTCGGGCTGTTTCGATACGGCGCTGGTGTGGGAGAATCTCAAGGCGGTCCTGGCGGCAGCCCAGCCGGCCGGCAACCTGCCCTGTCTCGTTACCGGCCGCGATGCCTGGATCGACCGCTCGCAGCCGCCGGTCTGTTCCTTCGTCTTCTGGCTGATGGCGGAACGTGCGGGTGCGCCGGACCTCATCGATCTTGCCTATCCGAAGCTGCTCGCCAATCACGACTGGTGGTTCCGGCATCGCGACGGCAATGGCGACGGGCTTTTCGAATGGGGCACGACGGCAGGTGTCGGCGAGGGGCTCTATCGCAGCACCAAGCTTGGCGCCAAGAACGAATCCAGCATGGACAATTCGCCGCTGCATGACGAGGCGGTGTTCGACAGGGCGAGCGGTACGCTGGACTGCGCCGATGTCGGTTTGAACAGCCTGCTGGTGCTGGATGCGGAAGTGCTGGCGCTGCTGGCGGAACGGCGCGGCGATGCGGCGACCGCGGAACGCCTGCGGAAACGCGGTACCGCGCTGGGCGCGCGTCTGCAGGCGCAGCTCTGGGATGAGGAACGCCAGATCTTCGCCAATCGCAAATGGGACGGCCGCTTCATCCGCGCCTTGGCGCCGACCAGCTTTTATCCGCTGCTGGCGGGCGTTGCCGATAACCGGCAGGTGGCAGCCTTGCTTGGTCACCTTGCCGATCCGCAGAAATTCGGCGGCGGCTGGGGCTTGCCGTCGGTAGCGCGCGACGATCCGGCCTATCACGACAATGTCTACTGGCGCGGCCGCATCTGGCCGCCGCTGAATTTCCTCACCTATTACGGCCTGAAGCGTCTTGGCCTCGATGCCGAGGCAAGCCGGCTGGCCGAGATGAGCTGCCGCCTTTTCGCACAGTCCTGGGAAAAGCGGCAATGTCCGGAGAATTTCAGCGCCGAGACCGGGCTTGCCGACGATCAGCCGGATACCGATACGTTCTACGGCTGGGGCGGGCTGATGCCGATGCTGGGTGTCGCCGAGCTGATCGACGTGACGCCGTGGCATGGCTGGGAGATCACGCACCGGTCCGGCGACTGGTCGCTGGGGCCGCTGATCGCTTTCGGCAAGACGGCCCGTCTGCAGGCCAAGGACGGCTGGCTGTCGCTTGAACTCGAGGGCAGGGAGATCGTACGCACATCCGTGCCTGGCCGGCTGCGCCAGATCGCCTTCACGGCCAACAGTTTTTCCTGCCGCCTGCCCGATCTTTTGCCGGCGGGAGCGGAGATCATTTTGCCGCAGGTGGCGGTTTCCGCCGTCAAAACCGCCGGTTTTGCCTCAACCGATCTTGCGCCGCAGCCAGCCGTCGCGAATAGTGGATCCGCCTTCAGATTGCCGGCCGTCGCCGCCGGCGGGGAATTCCGTGTCGCGTGGTGACGTCATGCGGCGCGGGTGAGTGGGGAAGCAGCGGTGATCGTCGTTTTCGGGTCCATCAATGTCGACATGACCATCCCGGTCGCGGCTCTGCCGGGGCCGGGCGAAACCGTTCTCGGGCCCAGCTATAAACTGGTGCCGGGCGGCAAGGGCGCCAATCAGGCTTTGGCGGCGGCGCGGGCCGGCGCCCAGGTGAAGATGGTCGGCAAGGTCGGGCGCGACAGCATGGCCGATGTCGCCGTGAGCGAGCTCAGGCGCAACGGCGTCGATCTGCAGCTGACCCAGCCGGATGACCAGCCGACCGGCTGCGCCATGATCTGCGTCGACCGTGCCGGCCGCAACATGATCGTCGTTGCCTCTGGCGCCAATCTCAGCGCCATCGAGCATCAGGTGCCGGATAGTCTGCTGGTGCCGGGCACGGTCGTGGTGATGCAGATGGAAGTCTGGCCGTCGCAGAACTGGGCGCTGGTGGCGCGGGCTGCGGCACGCGGTGCGCGCGTGCTCCTTAATGCCGCGCCGGCTGGCCCGATTCCCGGCATTGCCCTCGCCGCCCTCGACTGGCTGATCGTCAACGAGCATGAGGCCGTCACCGTGGCGGCAGCCCTGGGCCTCGGGGCCCTGGAACCGCGCCAGGCGGCGCGGGTGATTTCGCGGGCCGCGGGTATCACCGTCATCGCCACCTTGGGCGGGGCGGGGGCTATTGCCTACAGCCCTGAAGGTGACTGGGAAATCGGCGTGCTGCCGATCGTCCCGGTCGACAGCACGGCGGCGGGCGACGCATTCGTCGGCGCCTTCGCAGCGGCGATCGAGGCCGGCGCCGATCTGCCGACGGCCTTGGCGCAAGCCAGTGTCGCCGGCGGCTTGGCCTGCCTGCAAACGGGAGCGCAGACCAGTTTGCCGGATCGCGCCGCCATCCGGGCGCGTCTCGGCGATCTTGGGGCCGCGCGCCGCTTGCCTGAGGAACAGCGCTGACCGCAGGTTGCAGTTCTTTTGGTATCGGGATTTTTCTGCCGCGCTTCCGCGATAGCATATTGAAATACCATCAATTTTTTCGCGGCGGCCGGCTGGATTGCCACTTATGGTTAATAAAAGGTTATTAAGATAACCTCAACAAACCGTTGCAATAAAAAAAGATGTGACATAAATTTTAGCAAAATACCCAAGATAGGGTGCTTTGTTGCGCGTCAGGACGCCACGAGAATGATTATTGATGATGGAGCACTTTTGCCGATGCCTAGCTATGGGGATGGAGAGGTATTGTCGGCCAAAATGACGCCGGGGACGGCAGCATCGTTGGACGACATGAACATGACCTTGCAGCTGTCCGATATGCTGCCGGATGCCAATGGCGAGATCGTCATCCTGGGTGACGGCGGCGATTCGCAGCTGAATATCGTGACCGAGCTGCGGTTGCTGGAAACCGGGATCGCCTCGCCGCATCTGACGGAAGGCGGCGTTCAGGTGGAAGGGCTGACCTATTGGATCTTCGAGGACGGGACCAAGGTCTACCACTCGCATGACGTGATCCTGCATCTCGATCATCAGGCCGTTTAACCGGCCGCAGCGACGTTCCATCCCATCGCAGGTGGCGAGAATACCGGATGGGCCGCGTTTGCGGCCCGTTTCTTTTATTCGGGTTCTTTTATCCGGCGCAGTTCTGGGGTTTGCTGCGGTCTGGGCGCAGGGCGTGCGGAGGTCCCGGAAATCAGGCGAAGACGAGTTCGTCGGCGAGAATGGCGCCCCGCGACGCCATGACATAGAGGCCGATATGATGCGCCAGTTCCTGGGGATGGCCGGCGGTCGCTGGCAGGCCGAGAGCCAGGGCCTGCTCTTTCGGCAGATCATAGGTGCTGCAGCCGGGGCCGTAGACCAGGACATCGCGCAATGGCGCAACCAGCCCATGATTGCGGGCGGATAGCAGGGTCAGCACGAAATCCAGCACGCAGATATCGGTGCAGATGCCGACCACGACGACCCGTTGCAGGCCGTGCCGGGCGATCCAATCGCGCACGATATTGCGGCCGTCCGCCTGTTCGGCCCCGATATAGCCGTTGATGCAGTCCTTGCGCATGAGCTGCACCTGGCGGCATTCCTCCAGCCAAGCCAAAGCCGGCACGAGATTTTCCTGACCGGTCCCGATTTCGCAATGCGGCGGGTAGGGCGGTTCGGCCTTGCCGGGTTCGTGGCTGTCGAGAAAGGCCAGGATCGGCCAGTCGCGGGCGGCGAAAGCGCGGGCCAGGCGATCGGTCTCGGCCACCATGCGGGTGACGGCGGCGTTCTCGCGCGGCGGTGCCAGGGGACCGGCGCCGACGGTGGCAAAGCCGTTGACCTCATCGACGATCACCAGGCCGGTCCCGGCGTCCAGGCTGGCGCGGCCAGCGGCGACCGGCATGGCCTGGGCGAGGGCGGCGAGCAGCGGCGTGTCGATCGTATCCATGGCGACCTCATGGCTGGCCAATGACAAGCAGGTTGGGTCAAGTGCAGTTCCCGGCAGAGACTCGCTGCAGCTTTGCTCAGGGTCCAGTGCAGGTCAACAGAGCAGGCGTCGACCGCGCCGCGCCGCGACTCGGATCAGATGCGGAAGATGCCTTCCTCGTCCTCGGACGCCAGGGCCTCGGTCAGGCTGCTGAAGGAGGAACGCAGGCGTTTGCGGCGCATCAGCTTTTCCTGGGCCGCCTGGGGGAAATCGGTCAGCACGACCACATGCTTGCTGATCAGAATGTCGACAAGATCTTCATAGACGCGAATCATTTCCAGGTCGGAACTGACCAGATCCTGGACCGGTTCGGCGTGGCTGTGTTCGGTCTGGCCGTTCCCGTTCGCCTCCGGCCGCACAAAATGCTGCACTTCCGGATGGGCAGGGGGCAAATAGTCGCGGGCTTCCGCGCTTTGTTCGCGAAACAGGGCGACGATCTCGCCGGTGGCGTCACGCTTGATGAAAGGCATAGGCTTTCCTTGGCAGCGCAGGGGTTTCGCCACGCCGCAACAATGACTCTATCATGAAATCTAGCCAGGAATTGATTATCACAGTATTAATAAAACGTTGATCTTGGTTCTGTCATCGTGATGCCTTGCCTTCCGCCTAGGGTAAAGTGCACACTGTGATGAAGGTGACCGAGTTCGATCTGGCCGCGGGGCGACCAGTAACGTAATTGGCGATTGATTTCTGCGATTCGAGCGTGATGCGAAGCACAAGTAGCAGCTCATTAGCCCTCACTTCGCCGGCAGCGGCGATCGATTCGGATTTTCTCGCGGCCATTGCCGATGAGCAGCGGGTCGTGCACCGGATCATTCAGTGCAAGGGGCGACGCTATTCCCTGAAGCTTGACCAGGATGTTTGGCAGATCCTGGAACAGGCGGCGGCCCGCCGTAACATCCGCATCAATCAGCTGATCGACATGCTGGCCAATGCCTGCCCGGATGGCGGCAATCTGTCGGCGGCCTTGCGCGCCTACAGCATCGATGAGCTCAAGCGTCAGTTGCGCGGCCTGCAGGACAAGCTGCGCGAACAGGCGATGAATGCCGGGCAGGGGGTGTCGGCGGCGGTCATCGCCGATGCCTGCCCCTCGCCCTGCTTCCTGGTCAATGCCAACAGCCTGGTCCTCAAGGCCAACGCGGCCGCCCAGAAATGGCTGGGCCTGGAAGAGGCGGCGTTGCGCGACCGGCCGCTCGACCAGTATATGCAGGTCAAATCGCCGGTGCCGTTGCCGCAGGTGGTTCTGCAATTCGCCCGCGGCCGGGCGCATTCCTTTCCGGCCCGCATCATCTGCCTGCGTCCCGGCCGGTTGATCATGGCCAAGGCTGTGCTCTGTCCGGCGGTCGTGCGCTCCGAGCAGGATCTCATCTATTTCCTGATGATCGACGCGACCTGACGCGCAAGCCAGGCAAACCGAGATAATCACTGCAGCGGGCCGCGGCGTTTCACGTCGCGGCCCGTTTGCCATTGCCTGTCGCTGGTGTCTGCCGCGCGGGGGCCGGGGCGGGCCTGCCATCGGGCAAATGTCGTCCCGGATCGGCCGTGATCCTGTCAGGTAAATGACAGCGGTAACGTGATTTGGCAATGCCAACCCGCTTTTGTTTGGCTGACAGCTTTTTTTGGCGAATCGGGTGTTTCTACGGACGGCTGTATCGGGGCGAGCGGCGAACTGCAACCTGACGCTGAGAGATCCGATTTAGTTAAATTTGTAATTTAATTTGCCATTCTAACGATATATCACGTTCCAGTCACACCATGATGTGTGTACGTTAACGCCCCCCTCCTTGTGAGCCTTTAATTCCAAGGCTTATTCTACCTCCGAATGTTGGGGACTAAATTTTTCGTTACCACGCCGCCGGGCGCGAACCCGTGTGCGTGGTCAATGAACGACGGTTAAACCGAGGAGACACGCCATGGCTACCGACAACACGCATGTGCCGCAGAGTGAAGATATGGGCAACGCGGCTGCGCAGGAGTTTAATCCGGAGGTTGTGCAGGTAGCGCAGGCGGACGCGGCCGGGACGGGCGGTCAGCCGGCCGGTCAGCAAGCTGGCCCGGGTGCGGGTCCGGTGATCCCGGGGGCGCCGAACGGCGAAGTGCATGTCGAGGTGCCGGCGGGCCAGACGGTGGTGCGGGTGCAGGTGGCGCCGGGCGAGACCATCGACCTGCCGTTTGACGGCAGTCTGGCGGCGCGGTTCGGCCAGCAGGGCAACCTGGCGGTCAAGGTCGGCGACCAGACCATCATCCTGCTGGGCTATGCGGAAGCCAACCAGCAGGAAGGGGTGACGCTGAAGAACGCCAAGGGCGAGGCGATCGACGTTGCCTCGGTCATCGCCCAGACCGACCCCAATCTCGACATCCAGACGGCGGCGGGCCCGGCGGCGGGTCCGGCCGGTACCCAGGGCGGCCATCTGTTCTTCGGCTTCTCGCCCACCGGCGGCCTTGGCGGCCTTGGCGAACTCGGCCTGGTCGATCCGACCGAGCTGCAGTACAAGCTGATCCAGCCGGACGAGAACATCCTGGTGGTCGGCGTCGCGCCGGATTTCACCATCAGCTATGACGTCACCGGCGGGGTGGTGAACGAAGACGACCTGAGCCACATCCATTACACCCATCGCGGCGAAGGCAATGGCGATGGTTCCAGCTCGGAAGTGGTGTTTGCCTTCTCCGATTCCGGCAGCCCGGCGAGCTCGGGTCTCCAGGACCAGCTGAACGCGGCCTTCTCGACCTACAGCTTCAAGAGCCGCGACGGCAACGATCCGTTTGATACCCAGGATAACGAGAATGGCAGCCAGAACACGCCGCCGCTCTCCGACAACAACAACAACAACATCGACCAGGATCGCGAGCCGCTGTCGGCCACCGCGCATGTCGCGGTCAACTTCCACAACGGTCCCGGCGGCACGCTGACCTTCGATCACAACGGCGATACGCCGATCATCGATGCGCTGGTGGCCAAGAACCTGACCTCGCACGGCAATGCCCTGCAATACGAGCTGCTGCCGGCGACGGCGACCCATGGCGAGAGCATCGTCGCCTATTATACCCAGGGCGATTGCACCGTGGTGGTGTTCAGCCTGGAGATCCAGGAACCGAGCGGCGCGGCGCAGAGCAGCTTCGACATCACCTACACGATCTACGGTCCGCTGGATAACACGGCCTCGACCGGCGCCGATGAGTTCGATCTGTCCGCCATCTTCTTCCTGAACGCCAGCGGCAGCGCGGTGTTTACCGAAAGCGGCCCGAACGACCTGGTTTTCCGCGATATCGACGACGTGCCGGCGCTGGGCCATTATCATTACGGCGTGATCGGCGACGGCGAGACCAGCGGCTCCGAGACGCCCTCTTCCTATGGCCCGGTGTATTACGATCCGGCCGACCTGACGATCGGCCTCGACGAGACGCCCGGCCAGCAGCACACCAACTACCAGGCGGATGTCGGCACCCACGACAAGGGCGACATCGATCCGGACGGCGCGCTCGGCCAGCATGCCAACCACTACACCGACGATGCCAGCAATGGCCAGGCCTGGACGATCGAGCACAATGCCGAGACCCAGATCAGCAACATCCTGAACGCCGATCCGAGCGACCCGCTGGTGAGCTACCAGCAGGGCGTGCTCGGCAACATCGACAGCAGCTTCATCTCCGAGGGCAAGTTCTGCGCGCCGGCGATGGGGGCTGCCTGCACCAAGCTGGATATCAGCTTCGGTGCCGACGGCAAGGCCGAGGGCAATGCGCAGGCGGGCCAGACGCTGTTCGACAAGGACGGCGGCGCCAATGCGACGGCGTTCCAGCTCTATATGCAGAACGGCAGCGGCACGCCGAGCGAGAATCCGCCGGTCGACAAGCAGCTGACCAACCTCACCATCACCTATCAGGATGCCGACGGCGCCACGCACGAGCTGCATGTCTATGCCTATCAGCTCGATGCCAACACCATCGTCGGCATCAGCGAGCCGGTGGGCGCTGACACGCCGCCGAGCGAGATCCCCTCGCTCGCCAGCTTTGAATCGCAGAACGGCATCACCGGCGGCATTCCGGTGTTCGAGCTGCAGCTCGACCCGCAGACCGGCGAACTGACCCTCATCCAGTATCACCAGATCGACAATCTGGATCCGACCAACGGCAACGATCCGATCCAGATCCTGAACGCCGACGGCAGCGAACTGCTGCATTTCCGCGCCACCGATTATGACGGCGACTATGTGGACGCGCCGCTGGAAGCCGCCTTCATCGACGACGCGCCGGTCGCCCGGGACGATTATGCGACCCTGGACGAGAGGCTGCCGAGCTGGCTCGACCCGGACCACAATGCGCATATGGTCACCGGCAATGTCGTGCTGGGCAACAGCAACGACCTCAACCCGTTCAACAACACGCAGCCGGACCACGAGAGCGTCGATCATCCCCATACCATCACCGAGATGAAGTATGGCGATACCACGATCGATCTCGACTTCACCAAGAGCGGCGATGCCGCGGTCAAGCTGACCGGCGGCGCCGATGCCAGCAACGTGCATTTCGACAGCGCGACCGGCGTCCTGTCCTTCGACACGCCCTATGGCCATCTCGATATCGTGGTGAAGTCGCCGGAAGCGGATCCCACGCTGGCCGATGCCTTCGACAAGAACGCGCTCGGCTATTACGAATATACCGGCGCCCATAACGCCATCGACACCTATTACGGCATCCATCAGAACGGCGACGGTTCGACCACGCTGCCGGGCGGCGGCAGCGATGCGGCGAATGTGACCGAGCTGCTGACCAGCTTCGGTGCGGTCGGCATCACGAACAACAACGGCAACAGCTGGTCCTATAAGGAAGTCACGGTCGACGGCAAGACCTATGCCGGCCTCGGTGTCGCCGGCGGCCTCGACAACGGCGAGACCGATACCAATAACGGCCCGGCCGAGAAGATCACCCTGGCGCTGCCGAATGCCGTCAACAATGCGACGGTGACCCTGGGTGCCCTGTTCGACGGCGTGCTGTTCGACAGCGGCCATCTCGAAGTGGCGCAGTGGCAGGCGCTGGACTCGCATGGCAACGTCATCGCCTCGGGCGTGGTCACGGGCGATCACGACGGCCTGGTCGACATCCATATCGAGACCGGCGGCCAGAGCTTCTCCTCGATCGTGCTGACGCCGCTCGATGACGGTGCGGGCGCCAACGGCAATAACAGCGACTTCCTGGTGGTGGGCGTCAATACCTGCCAGCCGGTCAATGTCAACGAGCAGTTCAACTACACCCTGACGGATGGCGACGGCGACAGCTCCAGCGCCAACCTCAACATCAACGTCATCGACGACAAGCCGTCGATCGCCGAATACGGCAACAACACCAGCGTCAAGGTCGATGAAGACGGCCTGCCGGGCGGCACCAACAACGACGTGACCTTCCCGAACTCCGACGCCTCGCCGGGCGATATCATCGGCGGTCACAACTCGGCCTCGGAAGCCAGCTATCACGGCGGCACCTTCAAGTACGATGTCGGCGCCGACGGTTTTGGCTCGCTGACCTTGAACTGCACCACCAATGTCCAGACCATCGACGGCAAGAACGTCATCTTCGCCTGGAGCGAGTCGACCCATCAGCTGATCGGCTATGAAGACGGCGATACCTCGAAGGTCGCCATCGAGGTGACCCTGCATCCGCTGAACGGCACCGATTACAGCGGCGGCTTCACCTTCGACGTGGATCTGAAGGAGCCGCTGAAGGATCCGGTGAACTCGGTCGAGGACAGCCTCAAGCTCGACATCCAGGTCCAGATCGAGGATTCGGATTGCGATGTGGCGACCGGCCATATCCAGGTCACGGTCAATGACGACATGCCGGTGGTCGTCACCACGCCGGTGATCGATACCACGGCCAGCTCGGACCCCGCTCCGCGGGGTGAGGGTGCGTGCCTGTCGGAAGCGACCACCAGCGTCACCATCGATACCAGCAACAAGCCGGGCTGGGTGACCATCACGGCGGCCAACGATCTTGGCCAGACCGGCCCGAGCAAGGCCTCGGTCGAGGTGGTGTCGGGCGTCGGCTTCGGCGTCGACAGCAACACCGACGGCGGCAATGGCGGCCGGTTCGACGAGATCAACTACGACGGCAACAACAAGTCGGAGAGCTTGACCTTCAGCTTCAACGGCCATCTGGTGGAATCCGCCACGGTCGAGCTGGCGCGCTTCTACTCCGACGAGAACGGCACCGATGAGGTGGGCCATTGGGAGGCCTTCAAGAACGGCGTCAAGGTGGCGGAAGGCGACTTCACGGCGGACAGCGTCAGCGGCCAGTTCGGCCTGGCGATCCCGACGGTTGCCGGCGGCTTCGACACGCTGGTCTTCACCGCCGAGCCCGATCATCAGCTGCACGGCACCGACAACAGCGACTACCTGGTTCAGGAACTGCACCTGAACCTGCTGCCGACCGATCAGCAGAGCGGCCACTTCACCTACAAGTTCGGTGCCGATGGCGGCGTCCTGCCGAGCGGCAATGCCGGCAGCGAGGCCGGTCTCGGCTTCCAGGCGCATTACACGGGTGCGGCGCTGACCTCGGACGGCCATGCCGTGACGGTGACGGAATCCGTGGTCAACGGCCATATCGTGATCCAGGGCACCGACAGCATCACCCATCTGACCGTCTTCACCATGGACATCAATCCGGGCACCCCGGATGCGAACGGCCTGTCGACGGCGAGCTATACCTACACGCAGTACGGCCCGCTGGATAACAATCCGGCCGGCTCCAACCTGCCGTTCCACGTCTCGATCACCGATCGGGACGGCGACACGGTCGGCACCGATGTCGCGGTCTGCCTGAAGGACGCGACCCCGACCGCCGGCGCGGCCGCGGCCGATGTCTATGAGAAGGGCCTCGACCAGCCGGGCACCAGCCATGACGGCACCGACAAGGGCGACGGTTCCACCACCACCTCGGGCTTCCTGAACTTCAACTATAACGGCGACGGCCCGGGCCATATCACCGTGATCAGCGACGGCGTCCATACCGACACCACCGCGAACGGCGCCGGCCAGCTGGTGATCGACACGCCGCAATACACCCTGACGGTCGACCAGGTGACGGGCTACTACACCTTCACCCTGCACCAGAACCTGCAGCACGCCGATACCCAGGACGACGGCTACACCAATGCCGACGGCACCAATCCGACGGTCAACCTGGCGGACATCATCACCCAGCTCGGCTTCACCTTCACCGTCGCGGATGCCGATGGCAGCACCGCCACTGGCACGCTGAGCGTCAACGTGCATGACGACGGCCCGATCGTGACCGCCTGCTGGAACGACGACGGCCGCACCATCCTCATCACCGAGGATGCGAAGACCATCGGCAACAACTTCGATACGGCGACCGGCCATTTTGGCGCCCTGTTCTCGAGCGACGTCAACTTCGGTGCCGACGGCGCCGGCTCCAGCTCGGTGAACTTCGCGCTGACGCTGCTGACCAGCGCCGGTGCGGATAGCGGCCTCAAGAGCGATGGCCAGCATATCTACCTGTTCAATGTCGGCGGCGTCGTCTACGGCACGACCTCGCAGAGCGGGCAGACCGACCCCAGCCATGTGGTCTTCAAGCTGGCGGTAAACGGCAGCGGCGATGTCACGCTGACCCAGTACCAGGAGCTGGATCATCCGCTGCCGGGTTCCGCGTCGAACTACGACTCGCAGACGGTGGGCCTTGCCAGCGGCCTGGTTGGCCTGGTCGGCACCGTGTCGGCGACCGACAGCGACGGCGACAATGCCACGACCAGCAAGACGCTGGACCTTGGCGGCAACGTCAAGTTCGAGGATGACGGCCCATCGGTGACGATGACCACCAGCAGCGACGCCAACCTCGTCCTGACCACGCATGACCACCTGACCATCGGCAACCCGGGCTTCGACACCGCGACCGCCGACTTCAGCGGCGTCTTCCACACCACCGTGAATTACGGCGCGGATACGCCGGGCAGCACCTCGGTCACCAACTATGCGCTGACCTTCCTCGGCGGCACCCATAACGGCTCCGACAGCGGCCTCAACAGCGACGGCCACAACATCTATCTGTTCAATGTCGGCGGGACGATCTACGGCTCGACCTCGAACTCGTCCTTTGGCGTGAACAGCGGCAACACGGTGTTCACCGTGGCCGTGGACGGCAGCGGCAAGGTGACCGTGACGCAGTACCAGGAGATCGATCATTCGACCCCTGGCGCCAGCTCCAACTACGACACCCAGCTGGCGAGCCTGGCCAACAACCTGGTCGGCCTCACGGCCTCGGTGACCGCCACCGACTACGACCACGATACATCGACGGCAAGCCAGACGATCGATCTCGGCGGCAATATCAAGTTCGCCGATGATGGACCCTCGGCGAATCCGGATACCGGCGCCGTCGTTGCGCTGAATTCGCAGATCACCGGCAATGTACTGACCAATGACAGCGTCGGCGCCGATACGATCGACGGCTACAGCCATGGCAAGGTGGTGACCTACACCGTCGGCGGCAACACCTACAACGCCGACGGCTCGGTCCATACCATTGCCGGTGTCGGCACGATCTCCATGGACGACCATGGCAACTACACCTTCACCCAGACCGGTTCCAGCGGCGGTGCGACGCTGACCGTCAACTACACGATGAAGGACAACGACCAGGATACCTCCTCGTCGCATCTCGACATCTCGCTGAAGGTCGGCCAGCCGCCGAGCTTCCAGGCGTCGACGGTGACGGTCGACGAGGACGGCCTGTCCGGCGGCAACAACCCGAACACCTCGACCGCGCAGGGCGCCGGCGACGAGGTCGGCGGACACACTTCCGGCGGAACGCCCAATCCGGCTTCCGAAGCCATCTGGCACAATACCTTTGCGGTCAACTGGAACGGCGACACGACCAACCAGTCGATCACCTTCAACACCGACACCCTGACCAATCTGAAGGGGCTGGATGGCGTTGCACTGCATTTCACCGGTGACGGCACCTCGGATCTCAAGGGCTACAACTCGCAGAACCAGCTGGTGATCGAGGTCAAGGCCGGCAGCGTGTCCTCGGGCGAATACACCGTCACGCTCTATCAGCCGGTGCAGCATCCGACCTCGTCGACCAGCGAGGACGATGTCAGTGCCAAGGTGCAGGTCAATGTCGGCAACGGTTCCGGCACGACTTCGCATGAGATGACGATCACCATCAACGACGACGTACCGACCGCCACCAACGATGCCCTTGGCAACTATGCCGAAGGCAGCGGCGCTCATAACGTCGGCAATGCCAAGGTCTTGCTGGTGGACAGCAACGATCATCCGGGCGCGGACGGTTATCAGGCCAACAGCCTGTCGATCGTCGGCTCGGGCGACAAGGGCGGCACCTTGACGATCGACGGCCTGGGCAACCTGATCTACACGCCGGCCAGCAGTGTCGCCAATCCGGGCGGTGCGCCGGTCACCGAGACCTTCACCTACCAGTATAAGGACGGTGACGGCGACATCACCTCGGCCCATGTGACCTTCGGCGTGACCGATACCGGCCCGAGCGTGAACGTCGCGCAGGCGTCGCCGACGGTCGACGAGGATGCGCTCACCGGCGGCAATGCCGGCGGCATCGGCGACCATTCGCCCAATCTGACGCATAATGTCCCGACCGAAAACGTCTGGATGGGCCAGATCGACTTCAGCTACGGCAATGACAATGGCGGCGGCTCGAAGAACATCACCCTGTCGGTGGCCGGCAATGATACCGGCCTGACCAAGCTCGACGGCACGGCGATCCATACGGTCTGGGACAACGCGACGCATACGCTGACCGGTTACGGCAGCAGCACGTCCGATGTGGTGTTCACCATCGTGATCGCCGACCAGAACACCGGCGCCTATGTCCTGACGCTGGACCAGCCGGTCAAGCACGCAGCCGGCGGCAACGAGAACGATGCCGGCTTCGATGTCAACATCCAGGTGACCGACAGCGACGGCACGACCGCCAGCGGGTCGATGCATGTCATCGTCAATGACGACACGCCGACGGCGACCAATGACGGCAACTTCGTCGTCAGCAGCCTGCACCAGAACAGCACGCCGGAAATCTCCTATAGCGCCGGCAGCGGACACGGCCTGCTGGACAATGACCACGCCGGCGCCGATGGCGGGAAGATCACCTCGGTCCATTTCGACGGCGATAATTCCGATCATGCGCTGGTAAACGGCACCACAACCTTCAACGTCGACGGCGGCTCGCTGACCGTCAATGCGGATGGCAGCTGGTCCTACGATCAGACCTCGCCGATCCAATCCGCCAAGACGGACAGCTTCTCCTACACCTTGACGGATGGCGACGGCGACACCACGACGGCGAGCTTCTCCATCAACCCGCTGGTCGATGCCAACAAGCCGGTCGCGGTGGATGATGGCGCCCATGTTCCGGCTTCGGTTGCCGGTTCGGCGGCGAATTACAACGTGCTGCTGGTACTCGATCTCTCGTTGAGCATGAATGAAACCGTGCCTAACACGGGCGGTCAGACCCGGCTTGAAGTCGAACAGGCTGCCTTGCAGCAGCTGATCCAGCAGTACCAGGGCCTCTCCGGTCATGTGAATATCCAGATCGAGACCTTCGGGGTCTCGGCCCAGACCAACGGAAAGACCTATAGTTCCGATGGCGCTGCCGGCTTCACCCTGCAAAGTGCGATCGACTACATCAACGGCTTCACCACCGCCAACCTCACCGCCGGCACCAATTACGATGCGGCGATCGGCGGCCCGCACTCCGACTCGAACGCTGCGGGCGGCGCCTACAGCATCGTCAACAGCTGGCCGGCCAGCAGCAGCTCGACCTCGAACACCGTCTACTTCATCAGCGACGGCGTTCCGCAGTCGGGCAGCGGCACCGGCGGCAGCGCCGGCTCGGCCTACCTGATCTCATCGCAGCAGCAGACGGATTGGGACAACCTGCTGACCGGCAAGGGCGCCTCGTCCTATGCCGTCGGCATCGATCTCGGCAACTCCACGACCCAGTATCTGCAGCAGGTCGCGGAACCGAACGATGCAAGCCACGTCATCACGACGGGCAGCGTCAATCTCGGCAGCGTGCTGACCTCGATCGCGCCGGTCACCAACGTTGTGACGGGTAACGTTCTGTACAACGACAAGGATGGCGGTGACGGCTATCACGCCAGCAACCCGATCCTGTCCTATACCCATAACGGGCATGTCTATGCCTGGGACGGCACCAAGTTCACGATCGACGGCTCGGCGGCGGTTGCCGGCGTCAACGGGATCTCGGCGATCAACGGCCACGATCTCACCATCGTGACCGCCGATGGCGGCCTGTTCGAGCTGAACTTCGATACGGGCAGCTACAAGTATACCGCCCCGGCGACGACCAGCAACGAGACCGAGACCTTCACCTACACGATCGAGGACGGTATCGGTAACGACACTTCCAGTGCGACTCTGACGGTCCATGTGACCGGCAGCGGTCCGGTGGCCTATGACAACGTCAACCAGGCAGTGGCGACCACGACGACGGTGCATCACGATCCGACATCGACCACGCTGGCGGATTTCCAGGATACGACGAATTCCAGCAATAGCGGCGCTGGCTACAGTCCCTGGATTTTCGACACCAGCGGAACGGGCCAGAGCGTGACGGCCGTGACGTCCAGCTCGTTGAGCACCTTGGTGGGAACGGCCAGCGACCATTGGGGCGTCCACAACGCGAACGGAACGAATTCCGTCACCGGCGACGTGACCGTCACCGGCGGAGCCCTGCAGATCACCGACGGCAATGGCAGCAACAGCGGCGATGCCTCGGTCGTGACGCCGGCCTTCACCGTCGCGGCAGGCGATCCGACGACGCTCAGCTTCCAGGTCACGGCACTGAGCAACCTGCATAACACCGGCGCTAACCATGACGCCGTTACCTGGACCCTGTATCAGCTGGTCGGCGGTACCTGGACGGCGACGGCCCAGACGGGTTCGATCACCGGCACCGGTACAATCACCACCGGCGCCTTGCCGGCTGGCAGCTACCGGTTGGTGGTGACGGCCCATGATACGTCGGGCAACAGCAGCAGCGACAAGCTGGCGGTTACCATCGACAACGTCCAGACGGTGACCACGCATCCAGACACGCAGCAGACCAATATCACGGCAGCCACGGGCAATGTTCTGACCAATCCGATGAACAACCCGCTGAGCCTTGATCCCTGGGGCGGCGTGGATATCGGTGCGGCCGCCGCGGTGCTGGCGATCTCCCTCGACGGGTCGAGCTTCACGAACGTGGCCTCCGGTCCGGCCGGCACCACGGTGAACGGCACGTATGGTGATCTGACCATCCATACAGATGGCAGCTACACCTACACGCCGCATGACGCCAACTCGGTGGGGCATAGCGATACCTTCACCTACAAGCTGGATGACGGCAGCCACAGCGATACGGCGAGCCTGACGATCTCGACCGGCTCGTCGGGGCTGACCAATCCGACGCCGCATGACGGTAGCTCCGCCAATGACACGTTCAGCACGTCTGACCAGGTCATTCTCGGCCATGGCGGCGACGACACGATCACGGCGACCGGCAGCGGCAGCCACCACATCGAAGGCAATGCCGGCAACGATCATCTGATCGGCGGCTCGGGCAACGACTTCCTCATCGGTGGCGACGGCAACGACATCCTGGAGGGCCATGGCGGCTTCAACCAGTATGACGGCGGCACGGGCAATGACACGATCATCATTGATCCGACCTCTACCGATCTCAGCAGTTCCAGCCGTCACATCGACGGTGGCTCGGGCTACGATACGCTCGACCTCAGCCAGCTGGTGGGTGAGGACTTCACGGGTGCCAACCACACCGGCATCAACAGCATCGAGGCCATCAAGCTCGATGGTGGTTCGGGCACTGCGGTCACGCTCGATGCACAGTCGGTGCTGGATATGAGCAGCAACCAGACCCTGGTGATCTCCGGCGAGAGCAGCGACACGGTGAACCTGAAGGGCAATGCGGGTACCTGGACGGCCGGCGAGACGGGTCTCAAGGTTGACGGCGATACCACGCATACCTACGACGCCTACAACGCCAATGTCGGCGGCTCGCATGTGACGGTGCTGGTCGAGCATGAAACCAACGTTCAGGTTCATCTCAACCAGCCCTGAGCCTGGGGAACGACGTCAGATGAAATCGGGGCGTCCCTTCGGGGGCGCCCTTTTTTCATGTTGGGCCTTTTTCATGTCGGGGTTGTCTGACGGCCTTCGTTTCCGGAATTCTTGCGGCTGAGGCCGGACCGGGAGAGACGTTTATCGACTGAACAAATGTTAGCGCTGTCTCCGCAAGAAAAAAATGATTTACTCGTTTTAGGAGTCGTGCCGCCACCACCGAAACCTTCGCATTGCACGCCGAAATTGTGCAATGCGGCAAAAACAAGAATTTTGCTCAATTACTGGTTTTATTTACCAGGAAAGCAATCTTTCGCGGCCGACCTACATCCCGGTGTGCCGATTTCATTGAAGCGTCTGTTGTAGCGGGCCTGGCACGGCCGTAATCTGCACATCAATGTTGGGGAACAGACAATCCGATGCCCGACCGGCCGCTGGCCGGTTGCGTTTTGGCTTGCTCGACGGTGCAGGGAACGAGGAGACACGCCATGGCTACCGACAACACGCATGTGCCGCAGAGTGAAGATATGGGCAACGCGGCTGCGCAGGAGTTTAATCCGGAGGTTGTGCAGGTAGCGCAGGCGGACGCGGCCGGGACGGGCGGTCAGCCGGCCGGTCAGCAAGCTGGCCCGGGTGCGGGTCCGGTGATCCCGGGGGCGCCGAACGGCGAAGTGCATGTCGAGGTGCCGGCGGGCCAGACGGTGGTGCGGGTGCAGGTGGCGCCGGGCGAGACCATCGACCTGCCGTTTGACGGCAGTCTGGCGGCGCGGTTCGGCCAGCAGGGCAACCTGGCGGTCAAGGTCGGCGACCAGACCATCATCCTGCTGGGCTATGCGGAAGCCAACCAGCAGGAAGGGGTGACGCTGAAGAACGCCAAGGGCGAGGCGATCGACGTTGCCTCGGTCATCGCCCAGACCGACCCCAATCTCGACATCCAGACGGCGGCGGGCCCGGCGGCGGGTCCGGCCGGTACCCAGGGCGGCCATCTGTTCTTCGGCTTCTCGCCCACCGGCGGCCTTGGCGGCCTTGGCGAACTCGGCCTGGTCGATCCGACCGAGCTGCAGTACAAGCTGATCCAGCCGGACGAGAACATCCTGGTGGTCGGCGTCGCGCCGGATTTCACCATCAGCTATGACGTCACCGGCGGGGTGGTGAACGAAGACGACCTGAGCCACATCCATTACACCCATCGCGGCGAAGGCAATGGCGATGGTTCCAGCTCGGAAGTGGTGTTTGCCTTCTCCGATTCCGGCAGCCCGGCGAGCTCGGGTCTCCAGGACCAGCTGAACGCGGCCTTCTCGACCTACAGCTTCAAGAGCCGCGACGGCAACGATCCGTTTGATACCCAGGATAACGAGAATGGCAGCCAGAACACGCCGCCGCTCTCCGACAACAACAACAACAACATCGACCAGGATCGCGAGCCGCTGTCGGCCACCGCGCATGTCGCGGTCAACTTCCACAACGGTCCCGGCGGCACGCTGACCTTCGATCACAACGGCGATACGCCGATCATCGATGCGCTGGTGGCCAAGAACCTGACCTCGCACGGCAATGCCCTGCAATACGAGCTGCTGCCGGCGACGGCGACCCATGGCGAGAGCATCGTCGCCTATTATACCCAGGGCGATTGCACCGTGGTGGTGTTCAGCCTGGAGATCCAGGAACCGAGCGGCGCGGCGCAGAGCAGCTTCGACATCACCTACACGATCTACGGTCCGCTGGATAACACGGCCTCGACCGGCGCCGATGAGTTCGATCTGTCCGCCATCTTCTTCCTGAACGCCAGCGGCAGCGCGGTGTTTACCGAAAGCGGCCCGAACGACCTGGTTTTCCGCGATATCGACGACGTGCCGGCGCTGGGCCATTATCATTACGGCGTGATCGGCGACGGCGAGACCAGCGGCTCCGAGACGCCCTCTTCCTATGGCCCGGTGTATTACGATCCGGCCGACCTGACGATCGGCCTCGACGAGACGCCCGGCCAGCAGCACACCAACTACCAGGCGGATGTCGGCACCCACGACAAGGGCGACATCGATCCGGACGGCGCGCTCGGCCAGCATGCCAACCACTACACCGACGATGCCAGCAATGGCCAGGCCTGGACGATCGAGCACAATGCCGAGACCCAGATCAGCAACATCCTGAACGCCGATCCGAGCGACCCGCTGGTGAGCTACCAGCAGGGCGTGCTCGGCAACATCGACAGCAGCTTCATCTCCGAGGGCAAGTTCTGCGCGCCGGCGATGGGGGCTGCCTGCACCAAGCTGGATATCAGCTTCGGTGCCGACGGCAAGGCCGAGGGCAATGCGCAGGCGGGCCAGACGCTGTTCGACAAGGACGGCGGCGCCAATGCGACGGCGTTCCAGCTCTATATGCAGAACGGCAGCGGCACGCCGAGCGAGAATCCGCCGGTCGACAAGCAGCTGACCAACCTCACCATCACCTATCAGGATGCCGACGGCGCCACGCACGAGCTGCATGTCTATGCCTATCAGCTCGATGCCAACACCATCGTCGGCATCAGCGAGCCGGTGGGCGCTGACACGCCGCCGAGCGAGATCCCCTCGCTCGCCAGCTTTGAATCGCAGAACGGCATCACCGGCGGCATTCCGGTGTTCGAGCTGCAGCTCGACCCGCAGACCGGCGAACTGACCCTCATCCAGTATCACCAGATCGACAATCTGGATCCGACCAACGGCAACGATCCGATCCAGATCCTGAACGCCGACGGCAGCGAACTGCTGCATTTCCGCGCCACCGATTATGACGGCGACTATGTGGACGCGCCGCTGGAAGCCGCCTTCATCGACGACGCGCCGGTCGCCCGGGACGATTATGCGACCCTGGACGAGAGGCTGCCGAGCTGGCTCGACCCGGACCACAATGCGCATATGGTCACCGGCAATGTCGTGCTGGGCAACAGCAACGACCTCAACCCGTTCAACAACACGCAGCCGGACCACGAGAGCGTCGATCATCCCCATACCATCACCGAGATGAAGTATGGCGATACCACGATCGATCTCGACTTCACCAAGAGCGGCGATGCCGCGGTCAAGCTGACCGGCGGCGCCGATGCCAGCAACGTGCATTTCGACAGCGCGACCGGCGTCCTGTCCTTCGACACGCCCTATGGCCATCTCGATATCGTGGTGAAGTCGCCGGAAGCGGATCCCACGCTGGCCGATGCCTTCGACAAGAACGCGCTCGGCTATTACGAATATACCGGCGCCCATAACGCCATCGACACCTATTACGGCATCCATCAGAACGGCGACGGTTCGACCACGCTGCCGGGCGGCGGCAGCGATGCGGCGAATGTGACCGAGCTGCTGACCAGCTTCGGTGCGGTCGGCATCACGAACAACAACGGCAACAGCTGGTCCTATAAGGAAGTCACGGTCGACGGCAAGACCTATGCCGGCCTCGGTGTCGCCGGCGGCCTCGACAACGGCGAGACCGATACCAATAACGGCCCGGCCGAGAAGATCACCCTGGCGCTGCCGAATGCCGTCAACAATGCGACGGTGACCCTGGGTGCCCTGTTCGACGGCGTGCTGTTCGACAGCGGCCATCTCGAAGTGGCGCAGTGGCAGGCGCTGGACTCGCATGGCAACGTCATCGCCTCGGGCGTGGTCACGGGCGATCACGACGGCCTGGTCGACATCCATATCGAGACCGGCGGCCAGAGCTTCTCCTCGATCGTGCTGACGCCGCTCGATGACGGTGCGGGCGCCAACGGCAATAACAGCGACTTCCTGGTGGTGGGCGTCAATACCTGCCAGCCGGTCAATGTCAACGAGCAGTTCAACTACACCCTGACGGATGGCGACGGCGACAGCTCCAGCGCCAACCTCAACATCAACGTCATCGACGACAAGCCGTCGATCGCCGAATACGGCAACAACACCAGCGTCAAGGTCGATGAAGACGGCCTGCCGGGCGGCACCAACAACGACGTGACCTTCCCGAACTCCGACGCCTCGCCGGGCGATATCATCGGCGGTCACAACTCGGCCTCGGAAGCCAGCTATCACGGCGGCACCTTCAAGTACGATGTCGGCGCCGACGGTTTTGGCTCGCTGACCTTGAACTGCACCACCAATGTCCAGACCATCGACGGCAAGAACGTCATCTTCGCCTGGAGCGAGTCGACCCATCAGCTGATCGGCTATGAAGACGGCGATACCTCGAAGGTCGCCATCGAGGTGACCCTGCATCCGCTGAACGGCACCGATTACAGCGGCGGCTTCACCTTCGACGTGGATCTGAAGGAGCCGCTGAAGGATCCGGTGAACTCGGTCGAGGACAGCCTCAAGCTCGACATCCAGGTCCAGATCGAGGATTCGGATTGCGATGTGGCGACCGGCCATATCCAGGTCACGGTCAATGACGACATGCCGGTGGTCGTCACCACGCCGGTGATCGATACCACGGCCAGCTCGGACCCCGCTCCGCGGGGTGAGGGTGCGTGCCTGTCGGAAGCGACCACCAGCGTCACCATCGATACCAGCAACAAGCCGGGCTGGGTGACCATCACGGCGGCCAACGATCTTGGCCAGACCGGCCCGAGCAAGGCCTCGGTCGAGGTGGTGTCGGGCGTCGGCTTCGGCGTCGACAGCAACACCGACGGCGGCAATGGCGGCCGGTTCGACGAGATCAACTACGACGGCAACAACAAGTCGGAGAGCTTGACCTTCAGCTTCAACGGCCATCTGGTGGAATCCGCCACGGTCGAGCTGGCGCGCTTCTACTCCGACGAGAACGGCACCGATGAGGTGGGCCATTGGGAGGCCTTCAAGAACGGCGTCAAGGTGGCGGAAGGCGACTTCACGGCGGACAGCGTCAGCGGCCAGTTCGGCCTGGCGATCCCGACGGTTGCCGGCGGCTTCGACACGCTGGTCTTCACCGCCGAGCCCGATCATCAGCTGCACGGCACCGACAACAGCGACTACCTGGTTCAGGAACTGCACCTGAACCTGCTGCCGACCGATCAGCAGAGCGGCCACTTCACCTACAAGTTCGGTGCCGATGGCGGCGTCCTGCCGAGCGGCAATGCCGGCAGCGAGGCCGGTCTCGGCTTCCAGGCGCATTACACGGGTGCGGCGCTGACCTCGGACGGCCATGCCGTGACGGTGACGGAATCCGTGGTCAACGGCCATATCGTGATCCAGGGCACCGACAGCATCACCCATCTGACCGTCTTCACCATGGACATCAATCCGGGCACCCCGGATGCGAACGGCCTGTCGACGGCGAGCTATACCTACACGCAGTACGGCCCGCTGGATAACAATCCGGCCGGCTCCAACCTGCCGTTCCACGTCTCGATCACCGATCGGGACGGCGACACGGTCGGCACCGATGTCGCGGTCTGCCTGAAGGACGCGACCCCGACCGCCGGCGCGGCCGCGGCCGATGTCTATGAGAAGGGCCTCGACCAGCCGGGCACCAGCCATGACGGCACCGACAAGGGCGACGGTTCCACCACCACCTCGGGCTTCCTGAACTTCAACTATAACGGCGACGGCCCGGGCCATATCACCGTGATCAGCGACGGCGTCCATACCGACACCACCGCGAACGGCGCCGGCCAGCTGGTGATCGACACGCCGCAATACACCCTGACGGTCGACCAGGTGACGGGCTACTACACCTTCACCCTGCACCAGAACCTGCAGCACGCCGATACCCAGGACGACGGCTACACCAATGCCGACGGCACCAATCCGACGGTCAACCTGGCGGACATCATCACCCAGCTCGGCTTCACCTTCACCGTCGCGGATGCCGATGGCAGCACCGCCACTGGCACGCTGAGCGTCAACGTGCATGACGACGGCCCGATCGTGACCGCCTGCTGGAACGACGACGGCCGCACCATCCTCATCACCGAGGATGCGAAGACCATCGGCAACAACTTCGATACGGCGACCGGCCATTTTGGCGCCCTGTTCTCGAGCGACGTCAACTTCGGTGCCGACGGCGCCGGCTCCAGCTCGGTGAACTTCGCGCTGACGCTGCTGACCAGCGCCGGTGCGGATAGCGGCCTCAAGAGCGATGGCCAGCATATCTACCTGTTCAATGTCGGCGGCGTCGTCTACGGCACGACCTCGCAGAGCGGGCAGACCGACCCCAGCCATGTGGTCTTCAAGCTGGCGGTAAACGGCAGCGGCGATGTCACGCTGACCCAGTACCAGGAGCTGGATCATCCGCTGCCGGGTTCCGCGTCGAACTACGACTCGCAGACGGTGGGCCTTGCCAGCGGCCTGGTTGGCCTGGTCGGCACCGTGTCGGCGACCGACAGCGACGGCGACAATGCCACGACCAGCAAGACGCTGGACCTTGGCGGCAACGTCAAGTTCGAGGATGACGGCCCATCGGTGACGATGACCACCAGCAGCGACGCCAACCTCGTCCTGACCACGCATGACCACCTGACCATCGGCAACCCGGGCTTCGACACCGCGACCGCCGACTTCAGCGGCGTCTTCCACACCACCGTGAATTACGGCGCGGATACGCCGGGCAGCACCTCGGTCACCAACTATGCGCTGACCTTCCTCGGCGGCACCCATAACGGCTCCGACAGCGGCCTCAACAGCGACGGCCACAACATCTATCTGTTCAATGTCGGCGGGACGATCTACGGCTCGACCTCGAACTCGTCCTTTGGCGTGAACAGCGGCAACACGGTGTTCACCGTGGCCGTGGACGGCAGCGGCAAGGTGACCGTGACGCAGTACCAGGAGATCGATCATTCGACCCCTGGCGCCAGCTCCAACTACGACACCCAGCTGGCGAGCCTGGCCAACAACCTGGTCGGCCTCACGGCCTCGGTGACCGCCACCGACTACGACCACGATACATCGACGGCAAGCCAGACGATCGATCTCGGCGGCAATATCAAGTTCGCCGATGATGGACCCTCGGTGGCGCTTGCCGTCGCCGATGACAGCCAGGTCACGATGATCACCCATGATCATCAGACGATCGGTAGCGGCTTCGACACGGCGACGGCGAATTTCGGCTCGCTCTTCACGGCTACGCCGAGCTATGGCGCGGATACGCCCGGCTCGACCTCGATGAGCTACGCGCTGACCTTCCTCGGCGGCACCCATAACGGCTCGGACAGCGGCCTCAATAGCGACGGACAGCACATCTACCTGTTCAGCTCGGGCGGAGTGATGTACGGCACGACCTCGGCAGGGGGGCAAACCGACTCCAGCCATCTGGTCTTCAAGGTGGCCGTGGACGGCACCGGCCATGTGACCCTGACGCAGTATCAGGAGATCGATCACGCAACGCCGGGCGACAGCGCCAACTACAGCAATCAGCTAGCATCCCTTGCCGATGGCTTGATCGGCCTGACCGGCACGGCGACGGCCACGGATTACGACCACGATACCGCAACGGCGAGTCAGACCATCGATCTTGGCGGCAATATCAAGTTCGCCGATGACGGCCCCTCGGTCGCCATCTCGGTGGACAGCGATGCCAATACCCTGGCGACCACGCATGACGCCCTGACGATCGGTCCGGCAAGCGATACCGCGGTCGCGCATTTCGGTGCCTTGTTCCATGTGACGCCGAGCTATGGCGCGGACGGTCCCGGCACCACGGGCATGACCTACGCTTTGAACGTCACCAGCGACGGTGTCGACAGCCATCTGACGTCGCAAGGACAGCATATCTATCTGTTCAATGGCAGCGGGACGATCTACGGCACGACCTCACCGACCCCCGATAGCGATCCCAGCAAGGTTGTCTTCACCTTGACGGTCAATGGCAGCGGCGACGTCACGTTGACCCAGTACCAGCAGATCGATCATGCGACGCCGGGCGACAGCTCGAACTTCAGCAACCAGCTGGCGACGCTGGATAACGGCCTGGTGACCTTGACCGGTTCCGCCACCGCCTGGGATTACGATGGCGACACCGCGACCAACAGCAAGACCATCGATCTCGGCGGCAATATCCGCTTCGCCGATGACGGCCCCCAGGCGCAAGCCGATAGCGACAGCACTGTCGAGGGCCAGTCGGCCACCGGCAATGTGCTGACCGGCATGGATCATGTCGGCGGCGACGCCAACAACACCGACGGCACCAAGGACGGTTCCGGCGCGGATACGCCGATCACGGTCGTGCAGGTGGCCGGCCAGACCACCGACAGCAACGGCGCGGACGGCTTCTCGGTCACCGGCCTCTACGGCACGCTGACCATGTCGGCGAATGGCGACTATACCTATGTCGCCAATACCAACCTGAACAACGCGAACGGTGTCACCGATACGTTCAGCTATACGATCAAGGATGCCGATGGCGACACCTCGACCACGACGCTGACGATCCAGGTGACGGATGGCGAGGGGCCGAAGATCACCGGCCCGGACGATCGCGACTTGACGCTGACGGTCAACGAAGCGGCCCTGAGCGATGGCTCCAACCCGGCATCGACCAACGAGATCGCCGGCGGTCACCTGACCATCACCGCCGGCTCGGATAATGTCGTCTCGGCCGGTTTCTCCGGCGACCTCACCCATCTGGTCGTGGATGTGAACGGCAACGCCGTTCAGGATCTTTTCTGGGTGCGGGTAAGCGACACGCAGATCGTCGGCCATATCGGTGCCATCGACGGTCCGGCGGCGATCCAGCTTGACCTGATCAATCAGATCCTGCCGACCGCCGGTAATACCGGTGGCGTCGATGTCAAGGTGACCCTGCTCGACAACCTTATCGATCCCAACGGCAACGGTACGCAGACCATATCGGTCGGCAATATCGGCGTGGTGGTGACGGATATCGATGGCGACACGGCGACCAGCCCGGTCACCGTGAAGGTGATCGACGATGTGCCGCAGGCACGCAACGACGAAGACAATGTCTTCAGCCAGAGCCAGGGGCACTGGACTGCCGACGGCAATGTCGTCACCGGAACCGGCACGCTCAATCCAGTCGCCGGCAAGGACACGCCCGGTGCCGATGGCGCCAAGGTGACCAATGTTGACGGTACGCCGGTTGGCGATAACGGCGGTACGATCGACCACAGCTATGGTTCGCTGCAGATCGGCCCGGACGGCAGCTATATCTACACGGTCAATTCCGGCGTCGTAATCCCCTCGGGCGCGAAGGATGTCTTTACCTACACGTTAACCGACGCCGACGGCGATACCTCGACTGCTACCCTGACCATCGACTTCCCGACGGTCGGCATCCCGACGACCAGTGTCGTCGTGACATCGGCGGCGGGCGATGGCTTCTTGAAGGAAGATGTGCCCGGCGACCTGAAGCTGACGGCGACGCCGACCGAGGTCAACGACACGATCACGCAGATCAAGCTGACGAATATCCCGGGCAATCTGACCATCGACGGCGACCCGAGCCATATCTCGCTGTCCAACGGCACGGTCGGCAGCGCAACCCTGGTTGGCGGCGTGCTGACGATCACCGTGATCGGCGCGACGGCCGGCGCCGCAGTCGTGGCCACGGTTCATGTCGCATCGCAGGCTGATTCCGATGTGGACGGCAATGGGCTGGTCGTCACGGCCACGGCCAGCGATGGCCCGGTCTCGGCGAATTCTTCGCCTAATACCTTCAATGTCGTTGTCGATGCGGTGCTTGACGAATACCTCGATGTGTCGGGTGCGACGAAGACCGGCACTGAATCGAACAGCGTGCAGAGCATTGGGCTTGGCCTGGGCGCGAGCCTCTCGGGTGCGGGCTTCACCTATTCGGGCCAGGGCGGCTCGGATACGGATGGCAGCGAGCATCGCTCGGTGACCCTGGTGCTGAATTCTGCCCTGCCGTCCGGTGCGACGCTGAGCGTCGATGCCAACCTCGGCACGGTGACGATGGTGGATGCGACCCATTACACGGTGACGCCTGCCGCGGGCCACAGCTATGACGACGTGGCGGCGGCGATCCAGGTGAACCTGCCGGCCAACTACCAGGGCACGATCAGCGGCTCGATCCAGAGCACGTCGGTTGAAGTGACCAGCGGTGGTGAGCCGGATACGAGCGACAACTCGAAGTCTGACAGCGCCGCGTTCAGTGTGACGGTCAATCCGCATGTGACGGCGCCGACGGTGGGTGCCGCGATCGAGGGGATCGGCTACTTCAAGGAAGACGTCTCGAACAAGGTTGACTTCACGGCGACGCCGCAGGAGCCGACGGACCACATCACGCAGATCGTGGTGAGCGGCCTGACGGGTTGGACGGTCGATACGGCCGCCGGCCACATCACGCTCAGCAACGGCACGGTCGGCAACGCGACGTTCAACGCGGTGACGGGCACGCTGACGATCGACGTGACGGGTGCGACCGACGGGACGGCGGTGACGGCGGCGGTGACGATGACGCCGCCCGCGGACAGCGACGCCGATGCGGCGATCTCGGTGACGGCGACGGCGATGGACCATGCGCTGTCGGCGACCAGTTCGGCGGCTGCCGGCACGCTGGTGGTGGATGCAGTGCTGGACGAGTATCTGGACGTGTCGGGTGCGACGAAGACCGGGACTGAATCGAACAGCGTGCAGAGCATCAATCTCGGCCTGGGCGCGAACCTCACGGGTGCTGGCTTCACCTATTCGGGCCAGGGCGGCTCGGATACGGATGGCAGCGAGCATCGCTCGGTGACCCTGGTACTGAATTCTGCCCTGCCGTCCGGTGCGACGCTGAGCGTCGATGCCGGCCTCGGCACGGTGACGGTGGTGGATGCGACGCATTACACGGTGACGCCGGCGGCGGGTCACAGCTACAACGACGTTGTGTCGGGCATCCAGGTGAACCTGCCGGCGAACTATGAAGGGACGATCAGCGGCTCGATCCAGAGCACGTCGTCTGAGACGACGAGCGGGCTCGAGTTTGACCCCAGCGACAATGCGAAGAACGACAGCGCGAACTTCAGCGTGACGGTCAACCCGCATGCCTCGGCGCCGACGGTCGGCGTGGCTGTCGAGGGAGCCGGGTATTTCAAGGAAGACGTGGCCAGCGTCGTCGATTTTACAGTTACACCGGTGGAATCGACTGACCACATCACGCAGGTCGTTATCAGCGGTCTGCTCGGCTGGAGTGTCAATGCGGCCAGTATATCCCCCAATGTAAGTTCTGCAGGGACATTCGATTATCAGACCGGCGTTTGGACGATCAACATATTCAACGCGCCGGATGGCGTGCCCCTCACGGTCAAGTTGACGATTACGCCGCTTGAGGATAGCGATGTCGATGGTTCGGTCTCGGTCAGCGCGACGGCGATGGACCACACGGCAACGGCGACAAATGCAGTGGTCAGCACGCTGGTCGTGGACGCCGTGCTGGACGATTACCTGGATGTGAGCGGTTCGAGCCAGACGGAGACAAACTCGAATTCCGCGCAGACCTTCGGGCTGGGGCTGCATGCGGTCCTGACGAACGCGGGCTTCGCGCATTCGGAGGCTGGCGGCCAGGATACCGATGGCAGCGAGCATCGCAGCGTGACGCTGGTGCTGGACAATGCCTTGCCGACTGGCGCAAGCCTGTCGGTGGATGCGTCGATCGGCACGATCACGAAGGTGGACGATACCCACTACACGCTGACGCCGGCCGGTACGCACAGCTACGACGATGTGGCGGCGGCGGTGCAGGTGACGGTGCCCGGCAGCTATGTGGGAACCATCAGCGGCTCGATCCAGAGCACGTCGGTTGAAGTGACCAGCGGTGGTGAACCGGATACGAGCGACAACTCGAAGTCTGACAGCGCCGCGTTCAGTGTGACGGTCAATCCGCATGTAACGGCGCCGACGGTGGGTGCCGCGATCGAGGGGATCGGCTACTTCAAGGAAGACGTCTCGAACAAGGTTGACTTCACGGCGACGCCGCAGGAGCCGACGGACCACATCACGCAGATCGTGGTGAGCGGCCTGACGGGTTGGACGGTCGATACGGCCGCCGGCCACATCACGCTCAGCAACGGCACGGTCGGCAACGCGACGTTCAACGCGGTGACGGGCACGCTGACGATCGACGTGACGGGTGCGACCGACGGGACGGCGGTGACGGCGGCGGTGACGATGACGCCGCCCGCGGACAGCGACGCCGATGCGGCGATCTCGGTGACGGCGACGGCGATGGACCATGCGCTGCTGGCGACCAGTTCGGCGGCTGCCGGCACGCTGGTGGTGGATGCAGTGCTGGACGAATACCTGGACGTGTCGGGTACGACGCAGAGCGGGACTGAATCGAATGCCGGCCAGAGCCTTGGCCTTGGCCTGCATGCGGTGCTGGCGAATGCGGGCTTCACCTATTCGGGCCAGGGTGGCGCGGATACGGATGGCAGCGAGCATCGCAGCGTGACGCTGGTGCTGAACGCGGCCCTGCCGGGCGGCGCGAGCTTCAGCGTGGTGGGCGGTGCCGCGATCGGCACCGTGACCATGGTGGATGCGACGCATTACACGATCACCCCGGCTGCGGGCCACAGCTATGACGACGTGGCGGCAGCGATCCAGGTGAACCTGCCGGCCAACTACCAGGGCACGATCAGCGGCTCGATCCAGAGCACGTCGTCTGAGACGACGAGCGGGCTCGAGTTTGACTCCAGCGACAATGCGAAGAGCGACAGCGCGAACTTCTCGCTGACGGTGAACCCGCATGTGACGGCGCCGACGGTGGGTGCTACGGTCGAGGGGATCGGCTACTTCAAGGAAGACGTCGCCAATACGGTGGACTTCACGGCGACGCCGCAAGAGCCGACCGACCATATCACCACGATCGTGGTGAGCGGTCTGAGCAACTGGACGGTGAACAGCGGGACGATCACGCTGAGCAACGGCACGGTTGGCTCGACGAGCTTTGCCGGCGGCGTGCTGACGATCAATGTGTCGGGTGCGACGGACGGAACGCCGGTAACGGCGCATGTGACGATGACGCCGCCGGCGGACAGCGATGCCGATGCGGCGATCTCGGTGACGGCGACGGCGGCGGACCATGCGCTGCTGGCGACCAGTTCCGCGGTTGCCGGCACGCTGGTGGTGGATGCAGTCCTGGACGAATACCTGGACGTGTCGGGCACGACGCAGACCGTCAATGGCTCCGGCTCGGTGCAGCATATCGGCCTTGGCCTCGGGGCGAACCTCACGGGTGCGGGCTTCACCTATTCGGGCCAGGGCGGCTCGGATACGGATGGCAGCGAGCATCGCAGCGTCACGCTGACGCTGAGCAGCGCGCTGCCGTCAGGTGCCACATTGTCGGTCGACAGCCAGTACGGCACGGTGACAACGAGCGACAACATCCACTTCACGCTGACGCCGGCCGCGGGCCACAGCTACAACGACGTGGCGTCGCATATCGTGGCAGATGTTCCGGGCGGCTTTGTCGGATCGATCAGCGGCTCGATCCAGAGCACGTCAGCGGAAGCGACGACTGGGGTCGAAAACGACACCAGCGACAACTCGAAGTCGGACAGCGCGGCTTTCAGTGTGACCGTCAATTCGGCCAATGTGCCGGTCGCCCATGACGACGGTGCCACGGTGCCGTCCTCGGTCTCCGGCGTGTCGCCGAACTACAACGTCCTGCTGGTGCTCGATCTTTCGACGAGTATGGACGCGACCGTGGCCGGCACGGGCGGTCTCAGCCGCCTGGAGGTCGAACAGCAGGCCCTGGTACAGTTGCTGCAGCAGTATCAGAGCCTGTCCGGCAACGTGAAAATCCAGATCGAGACCTTCGGCATTACCGCCCAGACCAACGGGATCACTTACAGCTCGAACGGGTCAAGCGGCCATACGCTGCAGGATGCGATCACCTACGTTAACGGTTTCACCAACAGCAGCCTCAGCTCCGGCACCAACTATGATGCGGCGATCGGCGGGCCAAACTCGGATTCGGGGACGACCGGGTCGGCCTACAACATCGTCAACAGCTGGCCGGCGAGCAGCAGCTCGACGCTGAACACCGTCTACTTCATCAGTGACGGCGTGCCGCAATCCGGCAGCGGCTCGGGCGGCAGCGCGGGCTCCGGCTATCTGATCTCGTCGCAGCAGCAGACGGCGTGGGAAACCTTGCTGACCAGCAAGGGGGCCTCGTCCTATGCCATCGGCATCGATCTCGGTGCCAACCCCACGACCTATCTGCAGCAGGTCTCGGATCCGGATGACTCCAGCCATCTGATCACCACCGGCAGCGTCAATCTGGCGTCGGTCCTGGCCGGCATCGCGCCGGTGACCAACACGGTCACGGGGAATGTGCTGTTCAACGACAAGGATGGGGGCGACGGATACCACACCACCAACCCGATCCTCTCCTTTACCCATAACGGCCATACCTATGCCTGGGATGGCACCAAGTTCACGGTGGATGGTGTGACGGCGGCGGTCGGTTCCGGCGGCGTCACCGGCATCAGCGGCCATGATCTCGTCATCACCACGGCCGACGGCGGCAACTTCGACTTCAACTTCGACACCGGCGACTACAAGTACACGGCCCCGGTGACGGCGACGGATGAGAGCGAAACCTTCATCTACAAGATCGCGGACAATGTCGGTGGCGACACTTCCACCGCCGCGCTTACGATCAATGTGACAGGCAACGCACCCTCGGCCTATGACAACCTGGCCCAGGCGGGCGTGACGACAACCACCGTTCACGGCACGCCAGCAACGGTCACGCTGGCCGATTTCGGCAACACGGCCAATACCGCGAGCAGTGGTGCAGGATACAACCCGTGGGTCTACGATACGAAGGATGACAGTGGTGTCGCCGGTAACGAGACAAGTGTCGTTGCCGTTACCGGTAATACCCTTGCCAACCTCCTGGCGGTCGCGGACAATCACTGGGGCGTGCATAACGCCAATAGCGCGAACTCGATCACACAGGACGTCACCGTTTCGGGCGGGACGCTGCAGATCACGGACGGGAATGACAACACGGCCGGCGGCACCCAGGTGGCGACGCCCGTCTTCACTGTCACCGGAACTGATACTGCTACCGTCAGTTTCGACGTTACGCGGTCGGGTTCCAATTCAAGCGACAGCACAACCTGGGTACTGGAACAGCGCGTCAGCGGTGTCTGGAGCCAGGTCCAGAACGGCTCGATTACCGGCACTGCGACGATTACGACACCGACCGCTCTTACGGCTGGGGACTACCGTATCGTCTTCTCGGTCACGGACAATAGCTCGAGTGGAAACAATCTGCTTGTAACTGTCGACAACATCAAGTTGACGACGACGCCCGCGGATACGCAGCAGACCACTGTTGCCGACGCAACCGGCAACGTGTTGACCAATCCGATGAACAAAGCGTCCAGCCTCGACCCATGGAACGCTATCGACAACGTCGCCGGCGGCAAGCTGGAGATCTGGAACGGCTCGGCCTTCGTCGATGCCGCCGCCGCCGGTACCTCGGTCGTCGGCCTGTATGGGACGCTGACGATCAACGACGCTGGCGACTATACGTATCACCCGGCTGCCAATGTCGCGAATGTCGGTCAGGTCGACACCTTCACCTATGAGCTGGTCCAGCCGGATGGCGGGCACGATACGGCGACGCTCTCGATCCAGATCGGTTCGAGCAACTCGCTGACGGCAGCCGCGGTCCATACCGGCAGCGATATCGCCGACAACTATACGGCGATCGCCGGAGACCATGTGGTTCTCGGGAATGGCGGTGACGACACGCTCGACGGCCATAACGTGACGACCAGCCTCCATCTGGAGGGCAATGCCGGCAACGATCACCTGATCGGCGGCACCAGCAATGACTTCCTGATCGGCGGCGACGGCAACGACACGCTGGAAGGCGGCGCAGGCTTCGACAAATATGACGGCGGGACGGGCAATGACACGATCAAGCTCGACCTGGCCGACCTGTCGAGCACGGATCGCCATATCGACGGTGGCTCGGGTTATGACACCATCGATCTCAGCGCAGTCTCGAGCTGGGACTTCAGCGGCTCGGGCGCCAATGCGGGCCATGCCGGCATCACCAGCGTCGAAGCGGTAAACCTGACCGGCGGGGTCGCCAATACGGTCACGCTCGATATCCAGTCGGTGCTGGATATGAGCAGCAACCATACGCTGGTCGTCAGTGGCGACAGCGCCGATACGGTGAACCTGAAGGGCTCCGCGGGCACTTGGACGGCCGGCGAAACCGGCATCGCGGCGGGCGGCCACACCTATGACGCCTATATCGCGTCGAGTGGCGGCAACACGGCGACCGTGCTGGTCGAGCACGACACCAATGTGCAGGTGCATCTGAACCAGCCTTGAGCCGGAACGATCATCTAACGCGAGATCTGGGGCGCCCCCGCGGGGGCGCCCTTTTTCTTGCCCCTCCTGCTGTCGTGACGCGTAACCAGCCGGCTGGCTCTGTGAGTGCGGTCATTGGCCGGCGGCACCGCGCTTCCGGCGCGTCCAGCCTTCGTTTAGAGCGTGAATCCGCCTCTCTCAATCAGATAGAGGGCGATTCACGGATCAGAAGGAGCCTGCAGGCTTCCTCCCGATACGATCGCGCTCTAGAGTAGGCGGCAGATTGGACAGTTTCGTGCGGGGGAAAGAATGTCGGACGGCTCAGACTGGGCACAGGGTTATGTGACGGATGTGCTCTATACCGATAACACCTACCGGGAACTCTCGCCCGCCTGGCTCAACTATGTGGCCGCCCTGAAAGGCTGCCAGCCCCGGCCGCTCGACCGGCCCTTTACCTATGTCGAACTCGGCTGCGGTCTGGGGCGCACGGTTGCCCATCTTGCAGCCGCTTTTCCCCAGGCGCAGTTCATCGGCGTCGACTTCAATCCCGCCCATATCGATTCCGCCCAGCGCTATGCGGCATCGCTGGGGCTCGAGAATGTGCGCTTCCTGGAACGCGGCTTCGAAGATCTGGTGGGCGAGGCGAATGCCCGCAAGCTCGACTTGCCGGAAGTCGATTTCATCGCCCTGCACGGGGTCTATTCTTGGATCTCTCGGGCCGCGCGGCAGGCGGTGCAGCGCTTCATCTACGAACGGCTGAAGCCCGGCGGCCTAGTCTATAACAGCTATAACTGTCTGCCGGGCTGGACGCCGGAGGCGCCTTTGCGCCGGTTGCTGGTGGAACTGGCCGGTCCGGGCGGCGGATCGACAGAAGGGCGCGTTGCCCAGGCGCTCGATCAGCTGGATGCCTTCGGGAAATTCGATATCGGCTATCTCAATCGTCAACCGGCCGCCAAGCAGGCGATGCAGCAATATCGCGGCCGGCCGGCCAATTATCTGGCGCATGAGATGTTCAATGCCGATTGGAATCCGTTCTACTCGGCCGATGTCGCCGATGAGATGGCGGCCGCCAAGCTGGATTTCGTGGGCGCGGCGACATTGTCGGAAAATCACCTCGATCTCCTGTTTGTCGACGAGGCGGCGGCTTTCATCAACAACCAGCCAAGCCAGCGGCTGCGTCAGCTGATGCAGGATTTCCTCGCCAACCAGCGCTTCCGCCGCGATGTTTTCGTGCGCGGCCATGCCCATCTGCCGGCGGCGCAGGTCAAGCGTCATCGCGAAAACCAGGTGGTGCTGGCGACGAGGCCGCTGGCCAAGGTGGATCCCAAGATCAAGGTGCCGCGTGGTTCCGCCACCCTCGACCCGAAACTGCTCATGGACCTGGATGGGGTTTTGAAAAAGGGCAGTGCAACGGTGCGGGAATTGGCGCAGAGTGTCGTCAAGGGCCGTCCCGGCGACGATCTGCTGCGCATTACCAGCATGTTGCTTGCCGCCAATGTTCTGATGCCGGCGGCCGGCGTGTTTCGTATCGGCAAGGCCTTCGATGGCGGCGGCAAGCTGCGTGTCATCGGCAAAACCAATCAGCGGCTGCTCAATCTTGCCGCCTCGCGCGAGCACGCGGAGGCGAAATCCCGCCCGCTGGTCTCGCCGGTCCTGGGCGGCATCATGCCGATCAGCCTGGTCAGCGCCGTGCTGCTGCAAAGCTTTGGCGAAGGCGGCGGACTGGAACGCGCCGTTACGCGAGGCTTGGCCGTCCTCGACAGCTATGGCCTGGCCCTGCGCAAGGGTGACCAGACGATTGCCGAACCGGCGGCGAAGCGCGACTACCTGATTGAGCTCGGCCAGATTTTCGTGGCCCAGGAACTGCCCGTGCTGATGGCGAGCGGGATCGTGGAAGCGGCCTGAATGCCGCAATAGTCGTAGTGTCACAAGGCCGAATGCGACGGCGACCCTGTGACGTAACGCTTTGACGACAAAGGGCTCGCCGGTATATTAAGGTTAATAACAAAGGACCAACGGGAGCGATGGATCGACGTCCGGCCATTTCTCCGCAATCGTTCGGGAGCGTCAGACGCGAGCCTTGCCGTTGCGACCGGCAAGGCAAAGTTTGTGGGGGGACGCCGCAGCAGGTAAGAGATAAATGGATGCGACCGGCGACGGATGCGTTCTCAGCGCCGCTGAGCGAAGGGCGTGTGTCATGGTGACAGACGGCAGGAACAAACCCATTGACGGCGTATTGTCTTGGCGCGTTCTCTCCCCGCTCGACAGGAAAAACCAATCAAGAAGATCCCAATCAAGAAGATCAATGTCTCATGGCCAGGCGACGCCACACTCCCGTCTGCATCATCGTGCAATCAGAACGTGAACTGGATGGCGCCCCGTTCAAAATCCTCTGATTTAACCAGACGCTAACGCTTTTTCTTCAATAAACGAAGCATCTCTAAGAACGGATCAGGGGCAATGGAAGCTTCCAAGGCAGCGGCTAACCCGGCCCAGCAAACGACTGCTGGTTCCGGCACCAACAATCCAGCTGCCGGTACAGCAGGGGTAGCCCCGCGACCGAGCCAGCCGATGCAGGGCCAACCGGTCCAAGGCCAATCGGCTGTTGCGGCGACGGGCCAGCCCGCGGGACCTGTACCTCATCCGCCGCATCCAGCACAGCCGGCTGCCGGTTCCCCAACGGGCTCAGCAGCAGATAGTTCCGCTGCGGCCGGTGCCGCTGCGGCCGACAGCCAGGCGGCGATCCAGCAGATGATTGCCAAAGCCATGCAGGGCGGGGGCGCCGGCGGGGCGGCTGGTGCACCGGCGGGCAGCGCTGCCGCCGGTTCCGATCCCAATGCCGCGGCTGCCGCCCATCAGCAGGTGGCGATGGCGCCCGGCCCGAACACGCCGCCGGTTGAGTATTCCGGCCCCACCATGCGCGAGGACGCGCTCCTCTCCTGCCTCGTCATTCTCACGCGCCTCTTCGGCAATCCGAAGTCGCCGGCTGCCTTGTCCGCTTCGCTGCCGATCGCCGAAGAGGGCATGACGCCGGATCTCTTTCTGCGCGCAGCCGACCGTGCCGGCCTGTCGGCCAACAAGGTGCGCCGCCCGTTCGAAAAAATTCAGGCGATGAATCTGCCGGCGGTGCTGCTGCTGACGGAAAAGCGTGCCGTCGTCATGCTCTCGGCACCCAAGAAGGGCATGGTGGAGATCGCGACGCCCGACAACCTCGACGGGTCGCAGACCGTGCCGATCGAGCTCGTGTCGCAGCTCTATACCGGCCAGATCCTGCTGGTGCGGCCGAAGATCCGGCTCGACACCCGCTCTTCTGACCTCACCGAGGCGCCGCCGCGCAACTGGTTCTGGAGCGAGGTGATGAAATTCACCCCGCTTTATCTTGAAGTCTTTCTCTCGGCGTTGCTGATCAATCTCTTCACCATCGCCTCGTCGATCTTCTCGATGCAGGTCTATGACCGCGTCGTGCCGAACAAGGCGGAAGAGACATTGTGGATGCTGGCGATCGGCATCCTGCTGATCTACGGCTTCGACTTCATGCTGCGCACATTGCGCGCGCATTTCCTCGACAAGGCGGGCAAAGCGCTGGATCGCAAGATCTCGTCGGCCATCTTCGAACATATCCTGTCGATCCGCATGGCGGCGGGTCCGCAATCCGCGGGCGCCTTCGCCAGTAATGTCCAGTCCTATGAGACGCTGCGCGACTTCTTCACTTCGGCGACCCTGTCGGCAATGGTCGATCTGCCTTTCGTGCTGGTCTTCCTGCTGATCATCTGGCTGGTGGCCGGGCCGGTCGTTGCCGTGCCCGCGGTGATGATCCCGGTCGTCATCCTGGTCAGCATCCTGGTGCAATTCCCGATGAAGAAGGCGGTCGAGCGCAGCTACCGGGAATCGGCGCAGAAGCACGCGACCCTGGTCGAATCAATCAACGGCCTCGATGCCATCAAGGCGGCCTCGGCCGAAGGCCAGATGCAGCGGGACTGGGACGGCTATGTGGCCGCCTCGTCATCCTCGTCGGAGAAGTCGAAGTTCTGGTCGACGCTCGGCATCAATTTCGTGATGTTCGCGTCGAATTTTGCGACGACCGCAGTCATCCTCTGGGGCTGCTATCGCATTTTCGACTCAACGCCGACCGGTGACATTCATATGACGACCGGTGCCCTGGTGGCAGCCTCGATGCTGACCGGCCGTTCCATGGCGCCCTTGGGGCAGATCGCCGGCCTCATCATCCGCTTCCATCAGTCCTGGACCTCGCTCAAGGGCCTCAACCGGCTCATGTCGCTGCCGATCGAACGGCCGCGCGGGAAGGTGTTCCTGCGCCGCCCGCGGATCGACGGCGGCATCGAATTCCGCAATGTCAGCTTCAAATATCCCGGCTCGCAGACCAACGCGCTGGACGGCGTTTCCTTCCGTATCACGCCGGGTGAGCGGGTCGGCATCGTCGGTCGCATCGGCTCGGGCAAGACCACGATCGAACGCCTGGTTCTGGGGCTCTTCGAGCCGTCCGACGGCGCGGTGCTGGTCGACGGCACCGATATCCGCCAGCTCGATCCCACCGATCTCCGCCAGAATATCGGCTGCGTGCTGCAGGATGCGCATCTCTTCTTCGGCTCGGTGAAGGACAATATCAGCCTCGGCGCGCCGTATGTGGACGAGGAATCGGTGCTGCGTGCCGCGACACTGGCGGGCGTCGACCAATTCGTGCGGCAGCATCCTCTGGGCTATGACATGCCGGTAGGCGAGAACGGGCGTATGCTCTCCGGCGGCCAGCGCCAATCGGTCGCAGTTGCCCGCGCCATGCTGCTCAACCCGCCCATCCTGCTGCTCGATGAGCCGACCAGCTCGATGGATAACAGCACGGAAAACGCCTTCAAGAGCCGGTTGGGCGAGATCATCCAGGGCAAGACAGTGATCCTGGTCACACATCGAAACTCGATGCTGGCACTGGTTGATCGCCTGATCGTGCTGGATCGTGGTAAGGTGGTTGCCGACGGACCGAAGGCCGGCGTGCTTGATGCCCTGATGAAGGGGCGCATCCGCGCCAATGAAGGTTGAACAGGCGCATCCACGCCGATGAGGGTCAAGCAGGCGCCTGTGCGCCGGTGAAGATGAATACGCGCATCCGCGCCGGTGGGGGCTGACGGGTCGGGTTGAAGGAATTCTGGAATGTCATTGACCAATCGCGATCTCTGGATCGATCCGTCGCATGCCGAAAAGGAAGGCACCAGGCTTTTCGGCCATATCCTGCTCTTTGCCGTCGCCGTCGTCATCATCGCGGCGCTGATCTGGGCGAATTTCGCCGTCCTTGACCAGGTGACGCGGGGCGAGGCGAAAGTGGTGCCCTCCAGCGCCACGCAGCTGATCCAAAGTGCCGAGGGCGGTATCATCAAGGATATGAAAGTCAAGGAAGGCGATATCGTCGAGCCGGGTCAAGAACTGGTGGAGATGGACAACACCACCGTGGCCACCGACGTCAATGAGTTGCAGCAGCGTTACTGGACAGGGATTGCCGCGACCGCCCGGCTGCAGGCCGAACTCGACGGCAAAGGCCCCGACGATATCCAGTTCGACAAGGAATTGCTCGACAAGGCGCCGGAAGTCGCCGATGCCGAACGTGCCCAGGCCCATATCCGGCAGCAGCAATTGCAGTCGCAGATCGCGACGCTGCAGGACACCATCACCCAGCGCGAACAGGAATTGCGCTCGATCGACGTGAAGGTCAATTCCTCGCGCATCAGCCTCGGCTTGGCGCAGCGCCGTTCCGACCTGCAGCAGAAGGTGTTTGCCTCCGGCGCGGGATCGGAAGCCGAATATATTTCGGCGCAGCAGGAAGTTCAGCGCATCGCCACCGATATCGCCAATGCCCAGGCCTCCCGCCCGCCCGCCCAGGCGGCGCTGCAGGAAGCGCAGAGCAAGGCACGTGAGGCGGTTGCCACATTCCGTGCCGATGCCGCCACCGAACTTGCCAAGCATCGCGCCGACCTGGCTTCCGTCACTCAGCTGCTGGCCGGCGGCACCACCAAGCTTGGCCATCAGGTACTGCGCTCGCCCGTGCATGGCACGGTCAAGGAAATCAAGATGCGTACGGTGGGCGGCGTCGCGCAGCCGGCGCAGGAAATCATGGAGATCGTGCCGATCGAAGACACCTTGCTGATCGAGGCCCAGATCCGTCCGCAGGATCGCGGGTTCATCGCTCCCGATCAGCACGCCAAAATAAAGATCACGGCATACGATTATTCAATTTATGGTGGTTTGGATGCCAAGGTCGAACAGATCAGCGCCGACGCCATCGAGAACGACAAAAAAGAGACTTTCTTCCGCGTGCGGCTGCGCACCGATAGGAATTATCTTATTGGCAAACAAGGCGAACAACTGCCGATTATTCCTGGTATGACGGCCACTGTCGACATCCTCACCGGTAAGCGCACAGTGCTCGAATATCTGCTCAAGCCGATCCTGAAAGCGCGTCAAACGGCTTTCACGGAACGCTAAAAATTTGATGCAAGTTACGGGTGAAGCTGATACAAGAAACCCGGGACGGTCAAGGTTAACACTCTGTTAATGCCCGGCAAGGCACGATCGAACTTTGCCGCGATGCCAATAACGATTAGAATACGTTTGACGTTCGATCGCAGTTACTTGGGGGATTGCTAAAATGAATCGTCACAACCTTTCGCGCGGCCGCAAGGCGGCTTTCCTTAACGCGATCTTGGCTGGAGCCTGCGTCGTCGCCATCATGCCGCAAGCGGCTTCCGCGATGTCTCTGAAAGAAGCCGTCTCACTGGTCATGCAGACCAATCCGGACATCAATGGTGCAATGCGCGACCGGCGCGCGACCGACTATGAATTGCGCCAGGCCCGCGGTCTCTATTATCCGCAGATCGACTTCCATGCTGCCGGTGGTCCGGAATGGACGGAAAGCAGCTCGGTTGACGAGGGCGATCCGAATCTCACCCAGGCACCGCATGACAACGGCATCGGCATGATGCGCGGTGACGCGGATATCACGCTGCAGCAGCGTATTTTCGACGGCTTCGATGCTTCGAACGAGGTCGACCGGCAGAAGGCGCGTGTGGCTTCAAGTGCCAATTCGGTGCAGGATAAGAGCCAGATCAACGGCCTCGACACGGTCCGTTTCTATCTCGAAGTGCTGCGTAACCAGGCGCGCGTCGACAATGCGGCTGCCAACGTGAAGGCGCATGAAGATACGCTGGCTCTGGTGCAAAAGCGGGCCGATCTCGGCGGCGGCAACGTTGCCGACGTCCGTCAGGCGGAAGCCCGCCTCGCCACGGCGCGCACGCAGCTGAAGACCATCCAGGGCGATCTGCGCGACGCGCAGACGAACTTCCAGCGCATCGTCGGCCAGGCGCCGGCGGATCTCGAGCCGGTCAGCTTCACTTACGACTCGCTGGTGCCGGAAGATGTCGAGAAGTCGGTCGCGCATGCGATCGAGGTCAGCCCGAAGGTGCAGGGCGCCAAGTACGACGTGGTGGCAGCCGAACATCTGCTCGGCCGTCAGGAAGCGGCGATGTATCCGACGCTCAACCTGAACGCGACGGCGGCGGTCAATCACCACGACAACGGCATCGAGCAGACCGGCCATAGCGCCAATGCCCTGCTGGTCGTCGACTACAATCTCTATCGTGGCGGTGCCGATCTCGCGCGTATCCGCGAGTTCAAGTGGCGCAAGCAGGAAGCGATCGACGCCGTGCGCAACCAGGAACGCGTGGTGGCGAAGGACGTCCGTGACTCGTGGAGCCAGCGCCAGACGCAGCGCGATACGGTCGAGACTCTCACCGAGGAATACGACAAGAACGTTCAGACCCAGAAGCTCTATGAGCAGCAGTTCGATATCGGCCAGCGCAGCCTGCTCGATCTGCTGAACTCGCGTAACGAAGTATTCCAGTCGCAGGATGCATTGATCACCGCGCAGTCCAACGAGGTACTGGCCAACTTCAAGATCCTCGCGGCGCAGGGCGAATTGGTGCAGGCGATCGGCGTGGCGCTGCCGCGCGAAGCGACGCCCAAGGAAGTCGACTACGACAGCAACTGAGTTGCAGGCCGGCTCGCCGGTAGGACTACTAAAATGCAAGGCCCCGGTTCGTCCGGGGCCTTTGCTTTTGCGCAGCAGGGATTTCTGAGGGCAGATTCCGCCACTGCTGTCGGGTTGCGGCAGCCAAGGCAAGAGCGCAGCTCTCCGGCATGGACGTTCGGATCAGGACGCTGGTGGAAAAGCTGAGGCGGAAAGGCTGCTGCGCGGCGTCAACGTCAGTCCCCTGACACGACCGGGGCTAAGCGACAGCCGGTCAGTCCAGTTTCACGGAGATGCCAAGCTTTCGATGAGATGCCGCGCCGAAGGGCGGCGGGCTGTTGGAGGCCCGGGCCGGAATCGAACCGACGTACGAGGATTTGCAGTCCTCTGCATGGCCACTCTGCCACCGGGCCAACTTGCCGCTTGCGGCTGACGATTTGGCGCTGCGACGTATAGAGCCATCACCGGCCAGGGTCAAGCGGGCTGCGGCGCAGAAATGTATGAGGATTTTCATCCAATTTTCACCGTAAAAGCGCTTCATCAGGTCGCTGGATGACCTTGCGGATGGCCTCGTCGACATGTCCTCCGTCGCGGCTGCCGGGTCTGGCGCGAGGCCACGTATAAGCTAGAGTGGAGGGCCTTCATTCTTGCCGGGAGCTGACAGCGCCGGTGCGGTTTCCGTCTCGGAAGGATTGTCACTGTTTGGAATAGGCATTATAAAACCCCCCGAAAAGGTTAAAGCCCCGTTCGGGACGAGTCTCAGCCGCACCCACCGGTGCCGCCTTCTTCGCAATGCTCAGGTCAGGTCATTTTGTTCGCCTCTCTCATTGCTGCGCGGCGGACAATACGGCAAGCTGTCTGGACCTTGCGAAAGGCCGGATTTGCCGAAAAGGATTGAAGAATGCAGATGTCGTTTGCCACCGCCCGCCAGCACATGATCGAAAGCCAGATCCGCACCAACAAGGTGCTGGACGAACGGCTGATCCAGGCGATGAGCGAACTGCCGCGCGAGCTCTTCGTGCCGGAGAATCTGCATGCGCGCGCCTATATCGATGACGACCTGCCGCTCGGCGCCGGGCGCTATCTGACGGAGCCGATGGTGATCGCCCGCCTGCTGCAGGCCGCCGATGTGCGGGCCACCGACAATACCTTGGTGGCCGCGGCGGGAGCCGGCTATGCGGTGGCACTCCTGGCCAAGCTGGCGAGCTCGGTGGTGGCCGTGGAAGCGGAGACGCCGCTGGGCGATCGCGGGATCGCCGCCCTGGCGCATCTCGGCATCGCCAATGTGGTCTGGCAGAGCGGCAATCCCGCAGCGGGTGCGCCCAAGCAGGCGCCTTATGACGTCATCCTGATCGACGGCGGTGTCGAGCAGGTACCGCAGGCCTTGCTGGATCAGCTGGCCGAAGGCGGCCGTCTGGTGACCGTTCTGCGGGACGACCGGCTTGGCCGGGCGATCCTGATGCAGAAGGATCGCGGTTTGATCGGCCAGCGCGTTCTCTTCGATGCCAATGTGCCGCTGCTGGCGGCCTTCGCCAAGCCGCAGGCCTTCACGTTCTAGGTGCCGGATGTCGCAGCAAGCAATGCCCGAACACGGCGACGGTATCCAGATTGAACCGCGGGCGCTGCAGGAACGCTTGGTGCGCGGCGAAGCGGTGACCCTGGTCGATATACGACAGGTTTGGGAACATAACATCTGCCAGATTCCTGGCAGCAAGCTGATTCCGATGGACGAGTTGCCGCAGCGGCTCGGCGAGTTGCCGGAAGACCGGCCGCTGGTCATCGTCTGTCATCACGGGATGCGCAGCTTCCATGCAACTTTGTGGCTGCGGCAGAATGGCTTTCCTCAGGCGGTCAACCTTGCCGGCGGTGTTGACGGCTGGGCAAGAGAGGTCGATGGCGCGCTCGCCAGATATTGATGAGGTTCACGCATCGCTACATGCTAAGTCAGGACGGCGATAGGGCGAGCGCGGATCATCAGCAGCATCTGCCGCCCGTCGGACAGGATGCATGGTGGCAGGCCGCAAGCCGGCGCAGTCCGGTCAGGCACAGGCCCGGCGGTCACAGACGAGGCGGTTACAGGCGCGGCGGGCATCTATCAGCGATCTGGGGCAGGGGAAGTGCCCGATACGACGAGGCAGCCGATGATGAGTTGGGAATTGAATGGTCGTGATCGGAAGGGGTTTGCAATGACGATGCGGCAGGGATTGTTGATGGCAGGTACCGCGCTGACGCTGGCTGCGTCGCCGCTGGGCCATGTCGCCTCCGCCACGGATCTGAATGACGCCTTGGCGCTGGCCTATGGCGGCAACCCGACGCTGGACGCCGAGCGCGCCCAGTTGCGGTCAACCGATGAAAACGTGCCGCAGGCCCTGTCAGGCTGGCGGCCCACCGTCACTGCGACCGGGCAGGCTTCGCATAACTGGGTCACCCAGACCAAGCCGACCAGCGACAGCAGCAACTTTTCCCCGCAGACCTACGGCGTCACCGTGACCCAGCCGGTCTTTCGCGGCTTTCGCACCGTGAAGGGGACCTCGGAAGCCGAGAATCAGGTCCAGGCCGAACGGCAGCGCCTGACCAGCACGGAACAGGGCATCCTGTTGCAGGCGGTGCAGGCCTATATGGGCGTGGTGCGTGACGAAGCCGTGCTGGTGCTCAACCAGAACAACGTCAAGGTGCTGCAGGCGCAGTTGGAATCGACCCAGGATCAGTTCCAGGTCGGCGAATTGACGCGTACCGACGTGGCCCAGGCCAAGTCCAGCTTGCAGGGCGCCATTGCCCAGCAGATTCAGGCGGAAGGCAATCTGAAGACCTCGCGCGCGACCTATGTCCAGGTGATCGGCGCCGACCCCGTCGATGTTAAAATGCCGAAGCCGCAGCTGCAGCTGCCGGCGACCCGGGACGAGACAATCGAAATGGCGCGCAGCGTTCCCGACGTCAATGCGGCCAGCTATGACCAGAAAGCCGCACGCGACCAGGTCGACGTGACGTTCGGCCAGATGCTGCCGGAAGTCTCGATCCAAGGCAGCTTCCAGCGCAACGTTCAGCAGAGTTTCGGCCAGAGCAGCTTCAACGAAGGCGTGATACTCGGCGTCGTCACCGTCCCTCTCTATCAGGCGGGCAACGTCGAATCACAGGTCCGCCAGTCGAAGCAGCAATATTTCCGCAGCCGGCGCCTCGTTGACGAGGCCTTGCGGGCGGCGGAGCAGCAGGGCATCGCGGCCTGGCAGGCGCTCGACACGGCGAACGCGCAGATCTCCGCTTTCGAGGAGCAGGTGAAAGCTGCCAAAGTGGCCTTGGACGGCATCCGCCAGGAACAACAGGTGGGTGCCCGCACCATCATCGACGTCCTCGATCAGGAACAGAGCTATCTCAATGCCGAGGTTTCGCTGGTCAGCGCCCAGACGGATCAGGTGGTAGCGCAGTACCAGTTGCTGTCGGCGATCGGCCGTTTGACCGCCCGAGACCTGGCGCTGAAGACGGATCTTTATGACCCGACCAAGCATTACAATCAGGTGCGAGACAAGTTTATCGGCATCGGACCTTCCATCGAATAAAGCTAAATAGCTCTATATCTTGTGGCGTGATTAAAAGGTTTTCCAATTCCTTGAGAAACCATGCTGAAACGGTTAGGATATTGGCAATACCGGCGACTCAGGGGTTAGTACCGGCCGTGAGCAGGAGTTGCAGCAGTGTCGGGTTCGATAATCTCTCGCCGATCCATCGAGGATCCGGGAATGAGTGAAGCGACAGCCAGCCAAGAACCGTCGATGGAAGAAATTCTCGCTTCCATCCGGCGCATCATCTCCGAGGAAGGGCAGGAGCAGCCCGGCGGGGATGCGCTCTCGGCGGAAGCGCTGCCGGCGGATATCGCGCCAATTCCGGCCGCACCAGCCCCCGCTGCGCCAGTCCCGGCCGCGGCAGCCCCCAAAGCCCAGCCGCCGAAGCCAGTCCCGCAGCCGATGCCCGTCATCCCGCAGGACGAGGATGACGATGACGACGAATTGGTGCTGACCGAGGTCGTCACCACGGCAGCCGATGCCGGGAACAATGTCGTTCCGCTGAAACCCGAAGCCAAGATCGACACGCAATTCGATCTGCCTGAGGAACATGACGCCGTCGAAGACGACATCGAGTTGGCGTTGGACGAACCTGATATGTCGGAACCAGCGGCGATGCCGGAACCGGTTGCGCCTAAGGCAGCAGCGGGAACGCGGGTTGAGCCCCAGGGTTTCGATGAGGACGACTTCGAGGCCAAGCCGGCGGAACGATCGGCTCCGGAACCACGCGGTTGGGCGGATCCCTCGCCCCAGCCGGTGTCCAACCCCGCAGCGGATGAGTTCGCACGAATGACCGAAGAATTACCGGATCTGGTTGCCCCGGAAGTCGCCCAGGCGGCGACGGCCAGCTTTGCCCAGCTTCTCCAGCCGAACCGGCGCAACGAAGCGCCGGAACGCCCCACCGGGGACGGTCTGCTGGTTGAAACCCTGGTGCGGCAGGCGGTTGAGCCGATGCTCAAGGCTTGGCTGGATGCCCATCTGGAGCCGATCGTCGAAAAGATCGTGCGCCGTGAGGTCGAGCGCCTGGCGCGCAAAGCCGAATTGACCTGATCTCGGCGCTTTTTCTTTGCGCATCAGCTTTAACCCGCCGGCTTTCGCCTGCGGGTTTTTGCTTGCCGCGGTGACCCGGCCCTTTCGCGGGGTACGGTATTGATCGCCGGCCCGGATCGGCCAGCCGGGGTCTTCGGAAGCCGGGATCTTCGCTAGGCGGGCTCTGCGCAAGGGGGGTGCGGCGGTTTCAGGGCCGGGTCCGGTTGACGGCCGAAGCTGGGCCGCTATAACTCCGCTCAAGATGTCACGCCATTGAAGGAACCAGCGATGCTGGACAAGACCTTTCAACCCCAAGAGGTTGAGAAGAAACATTATGCCGATTGGGAAAAATCGGGCGCCTTTGCCGCCCGGCCGGACTCCAATCTGACGCCCTATACCATCATGATGCCGCCGCCGAACGTCACCGGCAGCCTGCATATGGGCCATGCCTTGACCTTCACCCTGCAGGACGTGCTGATCCGCTATCAGCGCATGCGCGGGCGGGACACGCTGTGGCAGCCGGGCACCGACCATGCCGGCATCGCGACTCAGATGGTGGTTGAACGCCAGCTCGATGCCCAGGGCATCAAGCGCACCGATCTCGGCCGCGAGAAGTTCCTGGAGAAGGTCTGGGCCTGGAAGGCCGAATCCGGCGGCATGATCACCCAGCAGCTGCGTAGGCTGGGCGCCTCGCCCGACTGGCCGCGCGAGCGCTTCACCATGGATGAGGGGCTGAGCCTCGCCGTCCGCAAGGTTTTCGTCGACCTGCATCGCCAGAAACTGATCTATCGCGACAAGCGCCTGGTCAATTGGGACCCGAAGCTGCACACCGCCATCTCCGACCTGGAAGTGGTGCAGAAGGAACACAAGGGACATCTCTGGCACTTCAAATATCCGGTCGAAGGGCAGGAAGGCCGTTTCCTGACGGTGGCGACCACGCGTCCGGAAACCATGCTGGGCGATACCGCCGTCGCCGTGAATCCGGAGGACGAGCGCTACAAGGATCTGATCGGCAAGTTCCTGATCCTGCCGCTGGTCGGCCGCCGCATCCCGGTGGTGGCGGATGAGCATGCCGATCCGGAAACCGGCAGTGGTGCCGTGAAGATCACCCCGGCGCACGACTTCAACGATTTCGAGGTCGGCCGCCGGCACGATCTCGAGATGATCAACATCTTCGATCGCAACGCGCATCTCAATGAGAATGTGCCGGAGGCTTATCGCGGCCTCTATCGCTACGAAGCGCGCAAGAAGGTGGTCGAGGATCTGGAGACATTGGGCCTGGTCGAGAAGATCGACGATCACACGCTGATGCTGCCCTATGGCGACCGCTCCGGCGTGGTGATCGAACCCTGGTTGACCGATCAATGGTATTGCGACGCCAAGACCCTGGCGCAACCGGCGATCAAGGCGGTCGAGGACGGCCGCACCACCTTCGTGCCGAAGCAATGGGAGAAAACCTATTTCGACTGGATGCGCAACATCCAGCCGTGGTGCATCTCGCGCCAGCTGTGGTGGGGGCATCAGATCCCGGCATGGTACGGGCCCGACGAGCAGGTCTTCGTCGAGATGGACGAGGCTGCGGCCAAGGCTGCGGCGGAAAAGCATTACGGCAAGGCGGTCGAGCTGCGGCGCGATGCCGACGTGCTCGATACCTGGTTCTCTTCGGCGCTGTGGCCGTTCTCGACCCTCGGCTGGCCGGAAAAGACCCCCGAACTGGCGCGCTACTATCCCGGCGATGTGCTGGTCACCGGCTTCGACATCATCTTCTTCTGGGTCGCCCGGATGATGATGATGGGCATCCATTTCATGGGCGATGTGCCGTTCCGCACGGTCTACATCCATGCGCTGGTGCGCGACGAGCACGGCCAGAAGATGTCGAAGTCGAAGGGCAACGTGATCGATCCCTTGGATCTGATCGACAAGTTCGGCTGCGACGCCTTGCGCTTCACCCTGACCGCCCTGGCGGCGCAGGGGCGCGACATCAAGATGTCGGAGAACCGCGTCGAGGGCTATCGCAACTTCGCCACGAAGCTGTGGAACGCGACCCGTTTCTGCCAGATGAACGAGTGCAAGCCGGTCGAGGGTTTCGACCCGGTAACACTGAAGAACGGCGTCAATCGCTGGATGGTCGGGCGTCTTGCCGCCACCATCCAGGCGGTCGAGCAGGCGATGGCCGCCTATCGTTTCAACGATGCCGCCAACGCGCTCTATCACTGCGTCTGGGGCGAGTTCTGCGACTGGTACCTGGAATTCACCAAGCCGATCTTCCAGTCGGGCGACGAGGCGACCAAGGCCGAGACACGCGCCACCACGGCCTGGGTGCTGGGTCAGCTGTTGCATCTGCTGCATCCCTTCATGCCCTTCCTGACGGAAGAGCTGTGGGAGCAGGTGGGCCTGGCCGGCAGCGGCCGGCTGATCTCCGCCGACTGGCCGGTGATCGATCCGAAGGCGATCGATGCCGAAGCGACCGCCGATCTCGACTGGGTCATCCGCCTGGTCGGCGAGGTCCGCGCGCTGCGCATCGAGATGAACGTGCCGCCGGCGGCACAGGTGGCGCTGATCCTGCGCGATGCGAATGCCAGGACGGCGGACCGCCTGGCGCGCTTCAACGATCTCATCTGCCGCCTGGCACGCGCGGCCAGCGTCAAGCCGCTGAGCGGCGAGGCGCCGAAGGGAGCCGCCCAGATCGTCATCGATGAGGCGACGGTCCTGATGCCGCTGGGCGGCGTCATCGATGTGGCCCAGGAGACCGCCCGCCTGAAGAAGGAATATGACAAGGCGGCAGCGGAGGCCGACAAGCTCGCGAAGAAGCTCGGCAACGAGCAGTTCGTGGCCAAGGCGAAGCCGGAAGTGGTTGAGGAGCAGCGTCAGCGCCTGGCGGAAATGGAGCAGGCCCGCAGCAAGTTGCAGCTGGCGATGGACCGCCTGGCGACACTCTGAACTTCCCTGTGTGTTGATGACCGAGCGGCTGGCTGCTTTTGCAGCTAGCCGCTTGACGTTTGCGCTTATTCCGTCTCCAGTGGAAGCAGGCGTGTTTGCGTAATTGGGGGCATCTGCCAGGTCCGATGGCGCGGTCGTTGCTGCGACCGGATTCCGGACCGTCAGGGGGCCGAGAAGGCTTGCGAAAGATAAAAGTATTTTCGTCAAATACTGGTAACTGACTGTCTCATCCCTGGTGGTGGAGGCTGAAGGCCAATGCAGGATCAGGTCGAGCTGTTCGAAGCCGCCGAGGCCCAGGATAAGCGCCTGCAGCGCCTTTATCATTATTGGAAAGGCAAATGTGCCGACCGCCTGTTTCCCGACCGCGCCGATATTGATCCGCTCGATTTCCATTTCATCCTGGGCTATGTGACGCTGGTCGATGTGGTCGACGTCGATCTGCCCGTTGCCAATGCGCCGGGGGCCAATGTACCGCCGGGGGGCAGTGTGGCGCCGGCAGCTGAGCGCGGCCAACAGCGGCATCGCTATTACTTCCGCCTCGATGGATCGCGGTTGGCGGAACTCTCCGGTGCCGACTATACCGGCCGCTATCTCGACGAATTGCCGTGGCCGGATTATGTCGATTTCGTCCGCTGGACCTATGACGAGGTGCTGCGCAAGAAACGCCCGCTCGGCTATCGCCGACAGGGTAATCTCGATGAGCATACGTTCGACGAGGAAACGCTGATTTTCCCGCTGGGCGCGGGCCATGGGCGGGTCGAGAAACTGATGGTGGCCGTGATTCCGGGCGAGATCGACCCGGCAATCACTCCCGTCATTCTCTAAATCGTGCTTTCCGCATCACATTGCGTTGTCTTGCCGCAGCGGAATGCGCATCTGGCAGGCATCGGCTCGAGAGCCGGATCGTTTTGATCACGCAATGCTTCGATCTAAAACGTGAATCCGGCTCTCTTCAACATGATAGAGGGCGTTTCATGTTTGGCGGAGGCCAATCCGCTTCCACTTAAAACGATCGCGCTCTAGGTTTGTTGGGCCTGGATCACTAGATTAAAGAGATCGGACCGATCTCCTGAGGGGTAAAGATGAATGTTCGCCGCTTCCTGACGCGCTTGCTGGCAGCCATGATGCTGTTGTCGCTGACTGCCTGCGGCGTCAACAACATCCCGACCTATGAGGAGCAGGCCAAGGCTGCCTGGTCCAACGTCCTCAACCAGTATCAGCGCCGGGCCGACTTGGTGCCGAATCTGGTGGCGACGGTTAAAGGTGCTGCCGATTTCGAGAAGAGCACCCTGGAAGCGGTGGTCAACGCGCGGGCCAAGGTGGGAACCATGCAATTGCCGAGCGACATCCTGACCAATCCCCAGGCGATGCAGCAGTTCCAGGCCAATCAGGCGGGGCTGACCTCCGCGCTGTCGCGCCTGATGGTGGTGTCGGAACAATACCCGACCTTGAAGGCGAACGAGAACTTCCAGACCTTGCAGGCGCAGCTTGAGGGTACCGAGAACCGCATTGCGGTGGCGCGGCGCGATTTCATCGAAGCGGTGCGGGTCTATAACACGGAGCTGCGCACCATTCCCGGTCGATGGTGGAAATCGATGTTCTACCCCGACGCCAAAGAGATGGCGCAGTTCCAGGCGGAGGAATCGGCTTTAACCGTGCCGAAAGTCGATTTCGGCACCGGTGGCAACAGCAATCCCTGATCAACCCAATGGAGCCAATCGCGGGTATGCGTCCCTTCATGTTCCGGCTGATCCGCCTCTCGCTTCTGCTCGCCCTGCTGCTTGGCATCGCGGGCGCGGCGGCGCGGCCCGGCTTCGCCGATCCGCCGTTGCCGGCTTTGACCGGTCGCGTGGTCGATCAGGCCGGTGTCCTCGACCAGGGGACGGCGCAACGTCTGACCGACCAGCTCGCCCAATATGAGGCCAAGACCAGCACGCAGATCGTGGTCGTGACATTGCCCGACCTCCAGGGCTATCCGATCGAAGATTGGGGTGTTGCCTTGCTGCGCGGTTGGCAGATCGGGCAGAAGGGCAAGAATAACGGCGTGGTCCTGGTGGTGGCGCCCAAGGAGCGGGAGCTTCGCATCGAGACCGGCTATGGCGCGGAGGGACCGCTGCCGGATGCCACCGCGGATGCCATCATCCGCCACGTCATCGTGCCGCGTTTCAAGCAACAGGACTATGCGGGCGGCATCGTCGCCGGTGTCCAGTCGATCGAAGCCGCACTTGACGGATCATTCACGGCGCCCGCCGAAGGCGTCGCCGGCACGGTGTCGAACCTGCCCTGGCCGGCCTTTCTCTTCGTCGGTCTCTGGTGTCTCATCATTATCGTCAATCTCCTGCGCAACCGCGGTTCCGGCGGCACGCGGCTCTATGGCGGGCGGCGACGCGACAGCTATTGGGGCGGCGGCGGCTGGGGCAGCGGCGGCGGCTTCGGCGGTGGTGGTTTCGGCGGTGGCGGCGGCAGTGGCGGCGGCGGCGGCGCCTCCGGGCGCTGGTAGCATCGGCAGCAGAGAGTACAACGAGTTCGCTTGGCGGAAATGACCCAGCAATCTGACGTTCAAGAACAATCAGAAGAGATGATCGCCGCAGCCATCGCGGCGGCGGAAACCCGCAGCGCTGCCGAGATCGCGGTCGCACTCGTCGCGCGGGCCGATCGCTATCGCCTCACGGCCGTGATCGCCGCCCTTGCCGTCTTCGCCCTGATCGACATGATCTATGGCTGGAAGGCCGATGGCGTGGCTGCATGGACCGCAACGCTTCTCGGTCCCGACATTGCACAATGGTTCGGCTCTGCTCTGGCGGTCGGGCTTGCCCTGGTTGCTTTCCTGCTTTGCGAACACAGTGCACTCGGCGTTCTGCTGACCCCGCTCAGCCGGCGGCGGCAGGCCTGCCTGACGCAGTCGCGCAAGATTTTTTTCGAACATGGAATCGATGCGACCCAGGACCGGCTCGGCCTGCTGATCTGTCTGTGCGAAGCGGAGCGGCATGTCGACATCCTGCCGGACCGCGGCATCGCCGCCATCATTCCGGCCGAGCGCTGGGCGGCGCTGATCGAGGCCTTTCGCCGGCAGAAGTCAGGTGCCTCATTGGAGACGGCCGTGGCGGCACTGGTCTCCGCGGTGGCCGACGAACTGGCGCAGCATTTCCCGCCTTGGCCCGGCCAGACCAATGAATTGCCGGATCGTCCCGTCAGACTCTGATCGTTTGAAAGGGTCTCACGCCGCTTCGGCTACCACCCGGTTGCGGCCGTCTCCCTTTGCCCTGTAGAGCGCGACATCGGCGCGCGCGATGAAATCTTCCAATTGTTCCTGAGGGCGGAAGCGCGACACGCCGATGCTGACGGTGATCTTGCCGAAATTGTCGCCGGTCGCCTTGTTGCGCAGATACTGATTGGCGAGCTCTTCGCGAATCTGGTTGGCGCGCACGGTTGCCGCCTCCAGTGACATGCCGGGCAGGATCATGGCGAATTCTTCTCCGCCGTAGCGCACCGGCAGATCGCCCGGCCGCGCCGCCGCCTTCAGCCGGTTGGCCACGACCCGCAGCACCTTGTCGCCGACCCGGTGGCCGTAACTGTCGTTGAAGCGCTTGAAATGATCGATGTCGAGCATCAGCAGGCACAGCTCGCCGTTTCTGCTATTGGCCTCATTGGCACGATTGAGCACGGTGAGATCGAACAGCTTGCGATTGCCGATGCCAGTCAGGCTGTCGGTCAGCACCTCGATGCGCAGCTGCTCCAGATTTTGCTGCAGATGGGAAACGCGATCAGCGGAATTATGCAGTTCGTTTTCCAGCGCCTTGTTCTTGGCGCTCATCGCCTCGGTTGCGGAAATGAGCCCGGCCACGACTTCCTTCAAATCGATCTCGTCGCCGTTCCGACGCAGGCTGCCGCTGACACTTTGCAGGCGGTGATCGAAGGCGGCGGTTTCCTGTCCCGCGGCACTCAGCTGCGCCATGACGGTGCCGATCGTCGCATTCAGCGACTGGCCGATATCGTTGAGAACCACCGCTTCGCGATCGGTGCCGAAATATTTGTTGAAGAGGGCGATGCTGACCTGCATGGAAAAAATCGCACCATTTTCCAGCAGCGCGTCGATCTCCTTGGTCAGGCCCGGCACTTCATTGGCGAAATAGGCGTACCAGATGGAATAGTTCGCCGGGGTTGGCGCGACGCGCAAGGCGGTCATGCGCGCCAAGGCCTCGGCGGCGATCTGTTGACTTTGCGCCAGATCGTCGGACTTTTTTGTCCCCGGACTCGTCGGGCTTCCCACGATCATCCCCATGATTGCAGCAGTTGCCGTTGTCACATCCCCGATGTGAGGGTTGATGATTGAAGATTTTAGCTTAAAAATACCTTAAACCTGCCTGATAACGCGTGCTTTTTGGCGCCATTGCAATTCCGAAAGGGGCGGGCAAGATGCCATCTGGCGTGCTGCGGCGCAGATTTCAGCCAGTTTCGACCTCACAGGATATGTGCACATGCGTATCGTCATCGGCGGTTTTCAACACGAAACCAATACCTTCGCGCCGGTGAAGGCGAGCTTCAGGGATTTCGAGCAGGCCGATGGTTGGCCTGGACTGACGCGCGGACCGGACATCCTCACGACCTTTGCCGGCATCAACCTGCCGATTGCCGGCTTCATCGAAGCGGCGCCGTCGCACGGCTTCGACCTGCTGCCAAGCCTGTGGTGCTCCGCCTCGCCCTCGGCCCAGGTAGAGCGTGTCGCCTATGAGGATATCGCCGGCGAGTTGCTGCAGCGCATCAGCGCCTTTGCCGCGGCGCCCGGGGGCATCGACGGCATCTATCTCGACTTGCACGGCGCCATGGTGACCGAGCATCTCGAAGACGGCGAAGGAGAATTGCTGGCGCGGTTGCGCCGCATCGTCGGCCCCGATCTGCCGATCGTCGTCAGTCTCGATCTCCATGCCAATGTCACGCGGCGCATTGTCGAGCAGGCCTCGGCCCTGATATCCTGCCGCACTTATCCGCATGTCGATCTGGCGGAAAGCGGCATGGCATCGGCGGAGATCCTGGCCCGCCTGCTGCGCGAGGGCAAACTCGCCAAGGCGATGCGCCGCGCCGACTATCTGGTACCGCTGACTTGGCAATGCACCCTGATCGATCCGGCGCAATCGCTCTATCGCGACGTCGCCGAGCAGCAGCGCAAGCGGCATCTTGCCAGTGCTTCCTTCACCTTCGGTTTTCCGCCCGCCGATATCGCCGAATGCGGCCCGGCGATCGTCACCTATGGCGCCGATCAGGCGAAGGCTGAGGCTGCCGCCGATTATCTCATCGATGCCGTCAACGCCGCCGAGGCCGCTTTCGCCGGACGGGTCTGGCTGCCGGATGAGGCGGTCGCCTATGCCGCAGCCCAGGCCCCGAAGACGCAGCGGCCGATCATCCTCGCCGACACCCAGGACAATCCCGGCGCCGGCGGCAATTCCGATACGGTTGGCCTGCTGGAAGCCCTGGTGGCGGGCAGGGCGGAAAGCGCGGTCCTGGCCAATCTCTTCGATCCGAAGACCGCCGAGATTGCCCACCAGGCCGGGATCGGCGCCGAGATCACGCTGGGCATAGGCGCCTGGAGCGGCATGGCCGGGCATCGGCCGTTCGAGGCGACGTTCAAGGTGGTTGCCTTGGGCGATGGGGTCTTCGATGCGACCGGGCCCTTCTATCGCGGCAACCGCATGCAACTGGGACCGATGGCCCTGCTGAAGATCGGCGGGGTGGAGATCGTCGTTACCAGCCGCAAGCAGCAGGCGGCGGACCAGGCGATGCTGACGCATCTCGGCATCGCGCCGGCGAGACGCAAGATTCTGGCGCTTAAAAGCTCCGTCCACTTCCGCGCCGATTTCCAGCCGATCGCCGAGGAGATTTTGATCGTCGCCGCACCCGGCGCCAATCCGGTCGACAACTACGCCTTGCCCTATCGCCGTCTGCGCAAGGGGCTGCGCATCATGCCGCTGGGCCAGGCTTTCGCGGGATAGAGCGCGATCGCTTCAGATCGAAGAGCTTCGTGATTCGATCTGAAACGGTCCGGCTCTGGAAGGTCAGGCCGGCATCCGGCCCATCACGGCATTGGCAAACGCCTCATAGGCGATGCTGCCGTCCGCGCCAATGGGGAGCTGTTCTTGCAGCGCCTGGCGCAGGCGGGCTTTCATGTCGGGCGACATGTCGGCGAGCAGTTTTCCGAGCGGACCGATCGGCACGATATTCGAGGTCCAGAAATCCTCGAAATCGGCATAGACGACCGGAATAGAGATGACGCGCGTCTCGACCGAGACAAGCCCGGCCGCTCCCCAAAATTCCTGCAGAGCCTCCAGCTTCGAGGCTGTCGGGTTCGGCGGCAGCGCCGGTTCGAGGCCTAGTGATTTCACGGCCCTTTGGAGCGGGCGCAGCGGCGCCCCTTCCGGCATGTCCCACATATAGGCCGCGACCCATCCGCCCGGCCGCACGACGCGGGCCATTTCCGCAACCGCCTTTGCCGCATCGGGAACGAAGGCGATGACCAGCGCCATGACCGCGACGTCGAAGCCATTGGCGTCGAACGGCAGCACCTGCGCATCCGCCTCGTGGTACACCGCCATCCTGGTGCCGGCGCGGTCGCGGGCATAAGAAAGCTGTTCGGGGGAAGGATCGACCGCCTCGACAGCGGTCGGGTGGCAGCGGGCGATGATCTCTTCGGTGAAGGCGCCATTGCCGCAGCCGACATCGAGCCAGCGCAGGTTGTCCGGGATCTTGAGCCAGTCGAGAAAGATATCGCCGACCCGGCGGCTCCAGCGGCCCATCATCCGCTCATAGGCCTTGCCATCTGTGAACATCTGATTGGCATCGGTCATCGCGACATCCTCTCTCAAAGATCGACGTCTTAAAGGTTCGGCTTTAAATATCCAGGCGGCACCAGATCGGCGTGTGATCGGAGGGCTTTTCCAGGCCACGCGGCTGGCGGTCGATCTGGCAATCGGCAAGGCAGTCGGCGGCCTGGGGCGAGAGCAGCAGATGGTCGATGCGCAGCCCTTCGTCGCGCTGCCAGCGCCCGGCCTGGTAGTCCCAGAAGGTATAGCGATGGCCTTCGCTGCAACAGGCGCGGAAGGCGTCAGTATAGCCCAGATTGACGATGGCGCGGAAATGCGCCCGGCTTTCCGGCCGGCACAAGGCATCTTCCGACCAGCCGATCGGATCATAGACGTCGAGATCGGTCGGGCAGACATTATAATCGCCGCCGAGCACCACCGGCAGCTCGGTCTTCAGCAGCTCGGCGGCACGCTGGCGCAGGCGCTTCATCCAGGCGAGTTTATAGGGATATTTCTCGCTTTCGACCGGATTGCCGTTCGGCAGGTAGATGGTGGCGACGCGCAGTTTCGGCCAAAGCTGGCCATCCGGCAGTTCGATATCGGCTTCCATATAGCGGGCATGGTCGTCACCGTCATCGCCGGGCAGGCCGCGTTGCACGATCTCGAATTTGTGCCGCGAGAGAATGGCGACGCCGTTGTAGCTCTTCTGGCCGAGTGCGGCGCAGTTGTAGCCGAGGCTCTGGAACTCGAGCAGCGGGAATTCGTGTTCCTGGCATTTGATTTCCTGCAGCAGGGCGACATCGGGTTTCGCCAGGCGCAGCCAGTCCTGCACATTGGCAAGGCGGGCGCGCAGGGAATTGACATTGAAGCTGGCGATGGTGATTGGCACGCTGTTCCGCCCCGCTGAAATTATCGCTGAAAGTGACGATGGAGATCAGGGGCGAAGATATCGAGCCGCGCGCCTTTGGCGCAACCGCCAAGTGGCTGCCCGATAGCAAAAGCCGCCGGGCGGAGCCTCGGCGGCCTCGAGTTTCGGTTTTTATAGACGGTCAGCCGACGGAGAAGGAACTGCCGCAGCCGCAGGAGGAGACGGCATTGGGGTTGCGCACCTGGAAGGCGGCTCCCACCAGATCCTCGACGAAATCGATTTCTGCACCGGCCAGGAGATCGAGCGAGGTGTCGTCGACCACAACCTTGACCCCGTCACGCTCGAACAGGTGATCATCGACCTGATGCGACTTGTCGAAGGAGAAGCCGTATTGGAAGCCGGAACAGCCGCCGCCGGAAACGCTGAGGCGCAGCATCAGCGCCGCATCGCCTTCCTGCTGCATCAGCCAGGCAATCCGCTTGGCGGCGCTTTCGGTGATACCGACCTGACGGGCAGCACCGGTCGAACTGGGCGACATATCGTTCATCGGTTATTCCCAATGGCAAAGGTCAACTATTCAAGTGTTAATGTAGGGTGTTGTGGCCAAGAGTCAAACCCGCAAGTCGCATGCGGGGCCTGCAATTGCCGGACAGCCGGGGCCGCAGTGATAGCCGGAATCCGGCGGAAAGGCTCAGTTTTCCGGTTTCCCGTGGCGCGGCAGGTGATCGTCGAACTGTAGCCAGGGAATCTGTTCGTCCACATGATAGTGATGCGCCGGCGGAAGTGCCGCCGGATTATCCATGCTGCCGACAAGGATATGTGTCTCATCCGGCCAGCGGGTGCTGCGATAGGCGATCGGTGTGCCGCAATGCGGGCAGAAGCTGCGGGTCACGCCCGGCGAGGAAGCGTATTCCGCCACCGGCCCCTCGATCTCCACGAGATCCTGGACGAAACCGGCATAGACGACGCCGACCGAGCCGGTCGCCCGCCGGCAGCTTTCGCAATGGCAATAGCCGGTCCAGCGCGGCGGTCCCAGCAGCCGGTAATGCACCTTGCCGCACAGGCAATGGCCGGCGAGGGGGAAGCTGGCTGTTGCGTCCTGATTTTCCGTCATTCCGGCATTCTGCGTTCGGCCGCCGCTCCTGGCAATGCCGGGGACAAGTGTCTGCAATAAAACCGACCATCAAACCTGCGTGCGGTGCGGGGACAGCTTTGCAATCGGGCGGTGCGGGACAAGGTGCAAGCTGTTAATCTGCGCCGCATGGAAGCCTTTGCCAGTGATCCGCATCAGTCGCGCGGCCGCCTTGTGGCCGAACCGGAAAGTCCCAGCCGCTCGCTGTTCCAGCGCGACCGCGACCGCATCATCCACAGTGCCGCCTTTCGCCGCCTGAAGCATAAGACCCAGGTCTTCGTCTATCACGAGGGCGATCACTATCGCACGCGGCTGACCCACAGTATCGAAGTGGCGCAGATCGCCCGCTCGCTGGCGCGTGCGCTGGGCCTCAACGAAGATCTCGCCGAAGCGGTGGCTTTGGCGCATGACCTCGGCCATCCGCCTTTCGGCCATGCCGGCGAGGACGCGCTGGATCACTGCCTGCCGCATCACGGCGGCTTCGATCATAACGAACAGACGTTTCGCGTGCTCACGCATCTGGAGCGGCGCTACGCGGCTTTCGACGGGCTCAACCTCTGCTGGGAGACGCTGGAAGGCATCGTCAAGCATAACGGGCCGCTGATCGGGCCGCATGCCGATGCCAAGGCGCTGGCGAAACGCGTGCCTTATACGATCGCGGCGTATAATGAGCAGCGCGATCTCGACCTCGCCGGCTTTGCCAGCGCCGAGGCGCAGGTGGCGGCGCTGAGCGACGACATCGCCTATAACAATCACGATATCGATGACGGTTTGCGGGCCGGTCTCTTCACCATCGAAGACCTGCATGACGTGCCGCTGGCGGGACCGATCTTTGCCGCCGTGTCGCGCGAATATCCGGGGCTGGAGCAGAGCCGGCTGATCGGCGAATCGATCCGCCGCATGATCGACCAGATGGTGACCGACGTGCTGGCGGAAACGCGGCGGCGCCTGGCCGCGGCGAAGATTCGCAGTCTCGATGACATCCGCCGGCTAGACCGGCCGGTGGTCGCCTTCTCGGCGGAGATGCGGGCCAATGATCTCGGTCTGCGGCAGTTCCTGTTCCGGCGCATGTACCGCCACCATCGCGTGGTACAGATGACGCAGAAGGCGAAACGCGTGGTGGTCGATCTCTACAGCCTGCTGGTCGCCCAGCCGACCTGCCTGCCGTCGGAATGGCAGCAGGACGTCGATGCGCCCAGCACCGCGGCGACGGCCCGTCTGGTGGCCGATTACATCGCCGGCATGACTGACAAATATGCGCTGGAGATGCACCGGCGGCTTTTCGACCCTTATGAGCGCATGTAGCGCGCGGGCAGGAATGCCTGCCCGCGCGGGACCCAGGCCGGCGGCGGTCACAAAAATGCCTGAAAAACGCTGTCAAATCCGCCTGTTAACGGATTCAACACGGGTCTTCATGCTTGACCGACTCGGGCGATTCTTGGTCTGATAGGCAAATTTCTCAAACATTCCCGATGCTTGCTGGCGACTCGAGAGGTTTCTGGTGAACTGGGCGGGAAGGAAGGTAGCTCCTCATGTCGTCTGACAACCCCAATCCCGAACAGGCCCAGGCCAAGATCGCCACAGCCCTCGGCCGCCTGCGGGGCGATGTCATGCCGCCGATCACCTCCCAGGCAGCGCCCCGCCTGCCCGAGCAGCGTCTTCCGGAACAGCGTCTCGCCGACCAGATCGGGAACGCGCCGCTGCCGACCGCCTCGGCGCTGCGGGCCGAGCCGACGCTGGGATCAGCCGCCGGCAACGCGCCTTTCGGTCAGGCCGGCACGGCGCCCGCCAATGCCAATCCGGCCGCCGGTAATCCGATGAGCAGTAATCCCCTGGGTAATCCTCCCCTGGGTAATCCTCCCCTGGGTAATCCTCCCCTGGGTAATAATCCGATGAGCAGCGGACCCGCCGGTTTCGGCAATGCCGCCGGCGTAACGCCGCCGAGCCCGATTTCCGCGGGCAGCCTCGGCAACAATGCCAGCGGCACCGCCAGCAGCTATCTCGGCAGCGCCCCGGCGGCGGCCACGAGCCAGCCCGATCTCCTCGCCGGCGTCGATATGGGGCCGCCGCCGCTTGGCAGCGACTATCCGCGCGTCGAAGAGGATGACGGCCGGCGCAAGCGCAACCGCCGCATGGTGCTGATCGCCGGCGCGGTCGCGGCCATCGTCATCGTCGGCTTCTGGATCGGCACCCGTCACAGCGGCGACGTGCCGGTCATTGCCGCCGATTCAACGCCGGAAAAGGTCAAGCCGACCGACCAGGGTGGCCTGCAGGTGCCCAATCAGAACGTCCAGGTGCTGGAGAACATGAACGGCCAGCCGAAGACGCAAGGGGGCGAAACCGTGCTGCCGCCGCCGGAACAGCCGGTGGCACCGCCGGCACCCGCCGCGGAAGGAACGCCGGCGGCGAACGGCCAGGCGACGAATGAAGCGGGCCAGGGCACGCAGCAGCCCAGCGGCCAGGAAGCAGCGAGTACCGCTGCGCCAGCCGTCCCCGCGCCAGCCGTGCCGGCACCGGCAACCGCGACCGGCACTGCGACGACGACACCCGCCGCGCCGGCGGTGCCTGCCGTTCCCGCCGTGCCCAATGCCGGCTCCAGTGCCATGAGCGCTAGCCCGGCGGTTCCCGCCGCGCCGGCCACGACATCATCGACGGCGACATCACCGACGATAACGGCGTCGGCCGCCACCAGCCCGTCGGCCCCTGCCGCGACGCCGGGCACGGCTGCCGCAACCGCGCAGCCGGCGGCAAAATCGGCAACGACAACGCCTGCCGCCGCGCCGAGCGGCAAGCTCCGCGTCCAGCTGGCGGCGGTGAAGACTGAGGCGGCGGCGAAGGCGACCTGGGCCAAGCTGCAAAAGGCCCATCCGAGCCAGCTCGGCAATCTCAGCCTGATGGTGGAAAAGGTCGACAAGGGTGCCGAAGGCGTTTTCTATCGCGTCCAGGCGGGGCCTTTCGCCGACAAGGCAGCGGCCAAATCGGTCTGCACCGCGCTGGCGGCGCAGGGCCAGGCCTGTATCCTCGCGCACTGAGCCTCTGCCCGAGCGCCGATGACACCTGATTGCCGATGACCCCGGATCGCTGATGACGAATGCCGTCATTTTTGGCTGTGCCGGGCCACAGCTTGAGGCCGCCGAGGCTGCGTTCTTCCGCGCGACGCAGCCGCTGGGCTTCATCCTGTTTGCCCGCAATGTCGTCGATCCCGCGCAGCTGCGCCGCCTGACGACTGATCTGCGCGCCGCGATCGGCAAGCCGGATGCGCCGGTGCTGATCGACCAAGAAGGCGGGCGCGTAAGGCGCTTGAAGCCGCCGCATTGGCGCGACGTGCCGGCGCCGGGCGTGTTCGGCGCATTGGCGCAGCGCGACCGCGCGGCGGCGGAGCGTGCGGTCCATCTCAATCACCGCCTGGTGGCGGCCGAGCTGATCGATCTTGGCATCACGGTGGATTGCGCACCTTTGCTCGATCTGCGTTTTCCCGGCGCGCATGACGTGGTCGGCGACCGTTCGTTCGGCGGCGATCCTGATCTGGTTGCCGATCTCGGCCGCATCGCCGCGGAGGCGCTGCTGGCCGGCGGCGTCATGCCGGTGATCAAGCACATTCCCGGCCATGGCCGCGCTCTGGTCGACAGTCATCTCGCTCTGCCGCGTGTGGCGGCCGATCGGGCGACGCTGGCGGCTGCCGATTTCCGCCCCTTCGTCGCGCTCAAAGACCTGCCCTGGGGCATGACGGCGCATCTCGTCTATGAGGCGATCGATGCCACGCATCCGGCGACGCTCTCCAAGGCCGTGATCGGCGAGGCCATCCGCGGCGAGATCGGCTTCGACGGCCTGCTGCTCACCGATGACCTCAGCATGAAGGCGCTGGGCGGCAGTTTTACCGATCGCGCGGCCGGGTCCCTGGCGGCCGGCTGCGACATCGTTTTGCATTGTAATGGCGATATGGACGAGATGCGTCAGGTGGCTGCCGGGCTCAGCCCCTTGTCGCCGGCGGCAAAAGCCCGATATGAACGGGGGCAGGCGCGGTTGCGCACTGCGGCCGGTTCCGCTATCGATCCGGTCGAAACGCGTGCGGAGCTGGACCGGTTGATCGGCTGAGTCGCTCGCTGCGCAGTGACAGGAGCGAATTTTGGGCGGTCACGACATTTCGGCAACGATCCAAGCTGCGACCACCTGGGTCCTGCCGATCCTCTTCGCCATTCCGCTGCATGAGGCGGCGCATGGCTTCGTCGCCTTTCTGTGCGGCGACCGCACCGCCTATATGCTGGGCCGGGTCACGGCCAATCCGCTGAAGCATATCGACCCGATGGGCACCATCCTGCTGCCGGCTATCATGTGGCTGGCGGGCGGATTCCTGTTTGGCTATGCCAAGCCGGTTCCGGTCAACTACCGCAATCTGCGGCATCCGCGGCGCGACAGCGTCCTGGTCGCCGCTGCCGGTCCCGGCGCCAATTTCATCATCGCCACAATTTCCGCGCTACTGTTCCATCTGGCCATCTTCCTGCCCGGCGCCTATCAGGATTTCGCGGTGCTGACCTTGTGGAATTCGATGCAGCTCAATGTCTGGCTGGCTTTGTTCAATCTGATCCCGATTCCGCCGCTCGACGGCGGCCGCGTGGCGGTCGGGATTCTGCCGAGATCCCTGGCGATGCCCCTGGCGCGCCTGGAACGTCACGGCATGTTGATCCTGATGGGCCTCATTTTCCTCGGCATCGCCGTGCCGCAGCTCAGCATTTTAGGCTGGATTCTCCGTCCGGCTTCCAGCTATGTGCTGACAGGGATCGCCCATCTGACCGGAATCGCGTCATATCTCGGATTCTAGGCAGTAGCCGTTCCATTTCTGTTCCAGCTGCCAGGTAGTAACCGACCGCATGACCGCTATGGATGATCAGGACGAAATCGGCAGCACGCCGGCCGACCCCGTTTCCGCCGCGCCGGAAGCGGGCGAGGGCGGCCCTGCCGAGCCAGCCCAGACCGGCCCAGCGCAAGTCGAACCCGGAGAGATCGAGCCCGGAGAGATCGAGCCGGGAGAGGTCGAACCAGGGCAGGCGGTGGCCGAAGACAGCGACGCCGAGGCGGCGGCCGAGAGTGGTCCGGCAGCAGACGAAGCGGCGACCGAGCCGACCGAGCGCACCGCTGAAGCAGAGCCGGCCGAAGCAAAGCCGGCAGACGCCGCGGCGGGCTTCGATGAACCGGTCAAGAAATCGCCCGACGACAATGGCGATCTGGTGCTCGATCTCGACGGCTATGAAGGCCCGATCGACGTTCTGCTGACCCTGGCCCGCGATCAGAAGGTCGATCTGAAGAAGATCTCGATCCTGGAACTGGCCGATCAGTATCTCGCTTTCGTGGCGCGCGCCCGGCGCCTGCGCCTGGAACTCGCCGCCGATTATCTCGTCATGGCGGCGTGGCTCGCCTATTTGAAGTCGCGCCTGCTGCTGCCCGAACCGCCCAAGGATGGCGAACCGTCGGGCGCCGAAATGGCGGCGGCTCTTGCCTTCCAGCTGCAGCGCCTGGCGGCGATGCAGAAGGCGGGGCAGGCCCTGCTGGCCTTGCCGCAGCTCAACCGCGACTTCTTCCGCCGCGGCGAACCCGAGCCGGTGCGCCTCATCCAGGTGCCGGTCTACAACCTGACGCTCTATGAGCTGCTGAAAGCCTATGGCACCCATCCGGGGCGCAAGCGCGAAGGCATTCTGCATATCGAGCCGCTGCGCCTGTTCTCGATGGATGACGCGCTGCATCGCATCGGCGATCTGATCGGCCAGAAGCTGGATTGGACCATCCTGCGCGACTTCCTGCCGGAGGACCTGCTGCTCAATCCGCTGCAGCGGCGCGCGGCCCTGGCGGCCACCTTCGCCGCCTCGCTGGAGCTCGCGCGTTCCGGCCGCGTGCAACTGCGCCAGGACGGCACCTTCGGCCCGATCTATCTCAAGCCCGGCATCCCGCGCGACTGGGACAAGCTTGAGGACACCGATGGTTCGGACGATGGCGGGGACGATTCCGGCGGCGGCGGGCCGGGCAGTAGCGGGCCGGATATGAGCGGCTCAGGCGACAATGGCCCCAACGGCAACCTGCCCGGGCAAGATACTGCCGCAGCGGACGTCTTCGATGACGAAGCGGATCGCGGCACCGATGGTGGTGCAGCCGATAGCGACAGCGAACAGAGCCAGGATTTCAATCAAGGCAACCATGCGTGATGAGTGACGATCGCTTTCAATTGCAGCGCCTCCTGGAGGCCATTCTCTTCGCTTCTTCGGAGCCGCTCAGCGTCGATGCGCTGAAGGCGCGCATGCCGGAGGATGCCGATATTCCCGGCCTGTTGCAGGAATTGCGGGATATCTATGCCAATCGCGGCGTGCAGCTTTCGATGGTCGAAGACCGCTGGTGCTTCCGCACGGCGGGCGATCTCAGCTCGAAATTCCATATCGAGCAGAAGGTCGAACGCAAATTGACCCGCGCCGCCGTCGAGACCATGGCGATCGTGGCCTATCACCAGCCGGTGACGCGGGCGGAGATCGAAGAGATCCGCGGTGTCGCCATCTCCAAGGGCACGCTCGATAATCTGCTGGAGGCGGGCTGGATCAAGCCTAAGGGCCGCCGCCAGACGCCGGGCCGCCCGGTGACCTGGGTGACGACCGAGGCCTTCCTGGAACATTTCGGCCTGGAAAGCTGCGACGCGCTGCCGGGCGTCGAGGAACTGCGCGCGGCCGGCCTCCTCGATACCCGCACCAATGTGGCGACGCTGGGCGTGCAGGGCACCTTGCCGCCGAATGGCGACGTGGGCGACGAGGACGAGGCGGATGAGCACGACGAGGTCGACGACGACCGCTCACCCGCCCCTGGCGAAGCCGCCGATGACGCCTATGAGGCGAGCGTTCTGGCGCGGCTGGAAGGTGCCGAGGCCGAGGAGGACGTGCCTGCCGGAGATACCGAGGGCGATGTCGCACTCGACGATGCGCTGACCGGCGAGGAACTGCCGGAAGCCGACCAGGCCGCCCGGGCGGAAGCCGCGGCCGATCTGGCGGAAGAACTGGAAGATCCGGACCTGGCCGATATCGAGACCGAAAGCCTGCCCGACGAATTGCTGGACGATCCGGCGGTGTTCGAGGAAGGCCTCGACGAGGAACGCACCGACCAGCAGCGTTCCGATGGCGGCCCGGCCGCGGAACCGGAAGAAGACGAGGATGAGGCCGAACGCAAAGGCGACTGACAGCGCCAAAGCGACGATGCTTCCTGATAGCTGCACGACTGCCGGCACTTGCGCGTGATGGTCGCTAAATTAAGGCGGCGCCGGGACAACGAATTAACCAAGGTGCTGCAAAAAGCGGTTGTCGACAGCCTTTGACCCCACCAGATGAGGGTTAGGCTGGGACTGCAGATTCATTTGCAGGGGCGCAGTGATTTTGCCATAGTCCCGGCAACGGCTTAACGAACAGAATAACAGGGAGTATCCCGTAATGGGCAGTTTTAGCATTTGGCATTGGCTGATCGTCTTGGCGATCGTGCTGATTTTCTTCGGCGGCCGTGGCAAGATTCCCAATCTGATGAAGGATCTGGGCCAGGGCGTCACGGCCTTCAAGAAGGGCCTGAAGGAAGAGAAGCCGGCCGAAGGCCAGGCGAACACCAGCGACGACAAACAAGGCATGATCGATCGCTCCTAAGCGACGATTGCGGGAAGCGGCCGCCGGAGGGGTCCGGTTGCGCCGCCGCCTGATAGAAGGATCACAGGATGTTCGATCTTGGCTGGGACGAGATGGCGCTCATCGCCGTTGTCGCCTTGGTGGTGCTTGGCCCCAAGGAACTCCCGAACGCCCTGCGGACGGTTTCCGGCCTGATGCGACAGGCGCGCAAGCTGGCCAATGAATTTCAGAGCGGCGTGCATCAAATCATTCGCGAAGCCGAACTCGAAGACGCCAAGAAGGCGATCGCCGATCTCAACAAGGGCACCATCTCCGATGCCATCGAGAAGCATCTCGACGCCGATGGCGAGATCAAGTCGGCGCTGACGCCGCCCGTCGACGAGCCGGTCAATCCGGCGGCGATCAATGAAAAGCCAGCGGCCGAGATCGCCGGCCCCGCTCTTCCCGAAACCCCCGCGCTCCCCACAACCGAAATCAATCCCGCCGTGGCTGCCTTTGCGCCGGGCGGTTCGGCGACACGGCTGCCGGGAGTGGACGAGGCGGGTGTTGCGCCGGTTGCCGAACTGATCGGCGAGGCTGCGCCGCTGATCGAGGGGGACCCGCGCGAGACACCGGTAGAGGGTGGGCCGGGAAACCGGCACGATGACGATCTGCGCCAGGCGGCGGCCTCGACCCTCGCGGTCGAAGGCGATGAGGCAATCAAGAAAATCAAGCTCGATCAGGAAGTGAGTAAGACCTCGTGACTGGCGCCGAAGAAGACAAGAAGATGCCGCTGATGGCGCATCTGATCGAATTGCGGACGCGCCTGCTCTGGTCCCTGGTTGGCTTCGTCATCGCCTTTCTGATCTGCTTCTATTTCGCCCAGCCGATTTTCGATTTCCTGGCGGCACCTTTGGCCAAGGCCTTGAAGGAGAATCAGGTTTCCGACCAGCAGGTGCTGCGCGTCATCTATACCGATGTGACCGAGGTGTTCTTCACCCAGGTCAAGGTGGCGGCCTTCGGCGCCCTCTGCATCGCCTTCCCGATCATTGCCACGCAGATCTGGCTGTTCGTCGCCCCCGGCCTCTACAAGCATGAGAAAGGGGCTTTCCTGCCTTTCCTCCTGGCGACGCCCGTCATGTTCCTGGTCGGCGCCTCCTTCATGTTCGAAGTCATCCTGCCGCTGGCGCTGAAATTCTTCCTGCATTATCAGCGGGCCGGCGGCAACGGCACGCTGTCGGTGCAATTGGAAGCGAAGGTCGGCGAATATATCTCGCTGATCATGCGCCTCATCATCGCCTTCGGCGCCTGCTTCGAACTGCCGGTGCTGCTGACGCTGCTGGCCAAGGTCGGCATCGTCAGTTCCGGCGCCCTGAAGCGCAAGCGCCGCTATGCCATCGTCTTCGTCTTCATCGCCGCCGCGGTGGTGACCCCGCCCGACGTCTTCAGCCAGGTCAGCCTGGCGGTGCCGCTGCTGATCCTCTATGAGGCCTCCATCTGGCTGGCCGTCATGGTCGAGAAGAAGCGCGACAAGGCCGATCCGGGCAGCGGCGACGAGGGCGAAACCGGTGGCGGCGCGGTGACGCCTGCCTGAACCGGCAGGCCTGCCGTTCCCCCGCGATATGGGCGAGCCGCCTGAAAGCGGCGATTTTCGCGCCCTGCGATGTCTCGCTCTGCTTTACGGAATCAGCCCGTCGCCCTATAAGTGATCGCAGGGTTTCTTATCGGGCGAAAAGACGTAAATGTTTGACGTTAAATGGATTCGCGACAATCCGGCGGCTTTCGATCAGGGGCGCGCCCGGCGCGGCCTGCCGGCCTTGTCGGCCGAGGTAATCGCGCTTGATGCCAAGCGCCGCACGGCGCAGACCGCCTGGCAGGAAATGCAGGCGAAGCGCAATGATCTCTCCAAGCAGATCGGCCAGGTCAAGGCCAAGGGCGGCGATGCCGCGGCGGTGATGGCCGAGGTGGCGGCGCTCAAGGATCGCATGGCTGAAATCGAGGCCGAGGAGCAGAAGCTGGCGGCTGCCCTCGACGAATTGCTGCTGACCCAGCCCAACCTGCCGGTCGCCGATGTGCCGGACGGGCCGGACGAGACCGCCAATCGGGTCGAACGCACGGTGGGTGCCCCACGCAATTACAGTTTCGCCCCGAAGCAGCATTTCGAATTGGGCGAGGCGCTCGGCCTGATGGATTTCGAGGCCGCGGCCAAGATGTCGGGCGCCCGTTTCGTGGTGCTGAAGGGTGCCCTGGCGCGGCTCGAGCGGGCGCTTGCCCAGTTCATGCTCGACCTCCATACCGGCGAGAACGGCTATACCGAGGTGGCGCCGCCGTTCCTGGTGCGTGACAACGCGCTCTATGGGACGGGGCAATTGCCGAAATTCGCCGAGGACCTGTTCGTCACCAAGCAGGATCTCTGGCTCATTCCCACCTCGGAAGTGCCGCTCACCAATCTCGCCAATGACGTGATCCTGGATGAGGCGCAGCTGCCGCAGCGCTATACCGCATTGACGCCGTGCTTCCGCTCGGAAGCGGGGGCGGCCGGGCGCGATACCCGGGGCATGATCCGCCAGCACCAGTTCCACAAGGTCGAACTGGTGTCGATCGCCCATCCGGATCAGTCCGAGGCCGAGCACCAGCGCATGACCGGTTGCGCCGAGGAGGTGCTGAAGCGCCTCGGCCTGCCTTATCGCGTGATGGCGCTGTCGACCGGCGACATGGGTTTCTCAGCGCAGAAGACCTATGACATCGAGGTCTGGCTGCCGGGACAGAACGCCTATCGCGAAATCTCCAGCTGCTCGAATTGCGGCGACTTCCAGGCCCGCCGCATGAAGGCGCGCTGGCGCAAGGCGGGCGAGAAGGGAACGCGCTTCGTTCACACGCTGAACGGTTCCGGCCTCGCCGTCGGTCGGACCCTGGTGGCGGTTCTGGAAAATTATCAGCAGGAAGATGGCTCGATCGCCGTGCCAGAGGTACTGCGTCCCTATATGGGCAAGATCGAGGTCATCACCCGTGCTTAAAGCTCCGCTCAATCTGAAGAAAGCCCGCATTCTCGTCAGCAACGACGATGGCATCCATGCCCCGGGCCTGAAGGTGCTGGAGAAGGTCGCCCGCGCCCTCAGCGATGATGTCTGGGTGGTGGCGCCGGAAAGCGACAATAGCGGCGCCTCGCATTCCTTCACCGTGCGCCGCCCCCTGCAGGTGCATAAGCTGGGCGGGCAGCGTTTCGCCATTTCCGGCACGCCGACCGATTGCGCGCTGGTCGGCATCAATCATCTGATGGGCGACCGCCGGCCCGATCTCGTTCTTTCCGGCGTCAATCGCGGCGCCAACCAGGGCGAGGACGTGATCTATTCCGGCACCGTGGCCGTGGCCATGGAAGCGGCAATGTTCGACATCCCCGCCATCGCCATGAGCCAGATCCGCCATGGCGACAACGTGCCCTGGCAAACGGCGGCAGCCTATGCCGAGACCGTCATCCGCAAGCTGGTCACGGTCGATTGGCCGCGTGGCGTGCTGATGAACGTCAATTTCCCCTGTGTCGCACCGGAAGAGGTGAAGGGGCTGGAAATCGGCGGCCAGGGTCGGCGCATCTCCAATCTGCAGGTCATGCCGGGCAAGGACCCCTTTGGCCGCGCGGTGCTGTGGATCGGCGATTTTCCCAATGACGATACCGACCGCGACGATACCGACCTGGCCTTGACGGCGGCCGGCAAGATCGCGGTGACGCCGCTGCATTTCGATCTCACCCATAAGGCCACGGCAAAGAAGCTGTCGGCGATCGCCGGTGCGCTGGGTAAGCCGAAGACGCAACGCGGCGGACGGCGATGATCGCCGCGTATCAGCCACGGCCGGCAGCGGAGCGCGTCCCCACGCCATGAGCCTCGCTGCCCGCAAAATCCGGCTGATCATGAATTTGCGCCGTGCCGGCATCACCGATACGGCGGTGCTGGCGGCGATCGAGCGCATCCCGCGCGAGGCCTTCGTTCTGCCGCATTTCCATGATCAGGCTTACGAGGATCAGGCGCTGCCGATCGCGCAGGGCCAGACCATCAGCCAACCGCATATCGTAGCGATGATGACCGAGGCGCTGCAGCTGAAGAAGACGCATAAGGTGCTGGAGATCGGCACTGGCTCCGGTTATCAGGCGGCGGTGCTCGCCAAGCTGGCGCGACGCGTTTACACGATCGAGCGCTTCCGTTCGCTGCTGAAGGATGCCGAGGCGCGCTTCCATCATCTGCGCCTGCACAACATCACCAGCAAGGTGGCGGATGGATCGAAGGGCTGGCCCGAACAGGCGCCGTTCGATCGCATTATCGTCACCGCTGCCGCCGAGGATATTCCGCAAGCACTGGTCGACCAGCTGGCGGTTGGCGGTGTCATGGTCTTGCCGGTCGGGCCCGACAAGGGCGACCAGGTTCTGATCCGGTTGCGCAAGACCGAGGACGGAGTCGAGTTCGATCATCTGGCGGATGTCCGCTTCGTGCCGATGGTGGCGGGCGCTCTGCCGGAAGGCGATGTGAAAATGGCCGGCGCCGGCGGCCGCTGATGGCGCTGCGGCTGAACCGGCCGGCATGTCGCGGCTTTGATCGACCGGTTGGACGGGAGTGCGTTTCGCGGGTCGGCGTTGTCGCGGCTGCAGCAAGCGCGGGAGGTAGGAAATGAATCGACGCAAGACGTTATCCATGACGGGCCTTGTCGCCTTGCTGGCCCTCGCGGGGTGCAATGAATCCGGTCGCCCGGTGAGCGACGGAACGGCGGGGCCGGCCTTTAGCGGGCAGGCGCCGATCATGGGTGTCGAGCAGGGTAACACTTATGTGGTCGCCGCCGGCGATACGGTAGCGACCATTGCCGATCGCACCCATACGCCGGTGCGCACGCTGATCGACCTCAATAATCTGCAGCCGCCTTATGTACTGAAATCCGGCCAGCGCCTGGCATTGCAAGCGGGGGCCAATACCGGCGGCACCAATGTCGCCGTGGGCCAGAGCGTGGTCATTCCGGAGGCGAGTTCGAATGGCGCGGCCGTGCCGACCGTCGCCCCCAGCGGCGGCGTCACCAAGGCGGCCTTGCCGCCGCTCACCCCCGTCCCGACGGCGCAGGCGGCGGGTCAGACCGCGACAGCAACGGCGCAGCAGGCCGCGACCGCCGCGCCGCAGGTATTGCAGCCCGTCCAGGGTCAAGTGCAGCAGTCAAAGACCATCGCCACGCAGTCGATGACGGCGGCAAACGCGGCTGCCACCACGGCGGCGCAGAACGCCGCCGGCTCGGCCAATGCGGCGGCGACCCAGGCGACCAATCAGGCGACCTCGGCGGTCAACAAGGCGACCACCACGGCGGGCGCGACAGCCACCAATGCGGTCAACAAGGCCACCACCTTGCCGAACGGCGAGCCGAGCGTCTCGATCCCCGATTTTCCCGATGCGACGGCGAAGACGAATGCCGTCGCCACGACTGCGGCATCCCAGGTTGCGGCGGTGACGCCGCCCGCGACCACCGCAACCGGCAGCGGGCAGTTCGGCTGGCCGGTTCAGGGCAAGGTGATTTCCAAGTTCGGCGCGACCGCCGACGGGTTGCGCAATGACGGCATCAATATCTCCGCCTCCGCCGGTGCGCCGGTGGTGGCCGCGGCGGACGGCGTTGTCGCCTATGCCGGCAATGAGTTGCGGGGCTTCGGCAATATGATCCTGATCCGCCATGCGGATGGCTGGGTGACGGCCTATGCCCATAACGAGTCACTTGCGGTGAAGAAGGGTGACACGGTCAAACGTGGCCAGACCATTGCCCGCGTCGGGCAGACCGGCAACGTGACGTCGCCGCAGCTGCATTTCGAGATCCGCAAGGGCACATCGGCCCAGGATCCGATGAAATATCTCGGTAGCTAATCCCCGGCACGGGGTGAGATCATCGCAGCGGCGACCGCGATTTGCCGGCAGGGCGAATCGGATGGCCAATCATGCGACCGGCAACCGTTGCTGCGGTTGGGTGAGGGTGGGGGATTGCGATGCGTCTGCTGCGAATGCTGCTCTTGACGTTATCGGCCTGGCTGGCTCTGCTGCCGGCCCTTGACGTGTCGGTCCTTGCCGGGTCGGCCATGGCCCAGCAAAACGCGGCTGCCCCGACGACCGCTTCATCGCCATCCGCCGCCGAGCCTCAAGCCGATCCGGCGAAGCTGCGCCAGCTTCTCGACCTCCTGAACGATCCAGGGATCAAGGCCTGGCTGGCGCAAGGCCAACAGCAGGCCACCACTGGCAAGGCGCCGGGTGACAAGACAGCGGGCTCCGGCGGAGCCATGACGGCCATGGGCATGCCGGGGATCGACCTCGAACAGAGCGTCGATGCAAATATTGCCGCCACGCGCAGCTTTCTTCGCGAGCTTGCCGCCTCAGCGCCGAGCTTGCCCGGCGAGTTGGAGAAAGCCTGGCTGGTGCTGTCGATCGACCTGGAGCATCAGGGAATGATCGGCGTTGTCCTCGCTCTTGTCCTTTTTGCTGCCCTGGGCTTCGGGGTGGAGAAATTGTTCTGGCGCGCGACCGCCGGCTTTCGCCATCGCATGATCGCCATCGACCTCAATTCGGCCAGAACCCGCTTCCGGGCCGCCGGATATCGCCTGATCTACGGCCTCGGGATGGTCCTGGCGTTTGCCATCGGCAGCATCGGCGCTTTTTTGCTGCTCGAATGGCAGCCGCTCCTCCAATACATCGTTCTCTCTTATCTCCAGGTCATTCTCATCGTCCGCATCGTGCTGGTGCTGGGCCGCTTCTTGCTGGCACCGAGTGTCGAGCGTTTCCGACTGGTGCCCATGACCAGTGCGGCGGCGCGTTTCTGGCATCTTTGGGCGGGGGTGATTACCTGCTGGTTCTTCCTCGTCCAGCACACCCTGCGCATCCTTGTCGAACTTGGCGTGGCGCATCATGCGGTCGTATTGATCGGCCTGCCGAGCGGCCTGGTGCTTCTCGGTATCGCCCTCTACGTTGTCTGGGCCAGTCCGGAAAAGGACGGCATTGCCCGCGTCAGACGATCGCATCGCATCGCGCCGTGGCTGGTTTCTCTCTACCTCGTTGCCGTCTGGCTGATGCTCTTCACCGGGTCGGTCAAGCCCTTCTATATCGGTGTCGTCTTGCTGCTCCTGCCGATCGCTATTCGCGGCGTCAACCAGATGATGGAAAATCTGCTGCAGCCGGGTGCGGAAACGACGGCTGAGGACCAGGTTGCGCCGCTGATCGCGGTGTCGCTGGAACGCGGCCTGAGGGCGGTGCTCCTGATCGGAGCGGCCTGGGTGATCGCCTCCCTGCTGGGCATAGATCTCAGTTCCCTGCCGGAGCGGGATACGCTGCCGATGCGTCTGCTGCGCGGCGGCATCAATGCCGCAATCGTCATCCTGCTGGCGAATTTCTGCTGGCATTTGCTGCGCAGCTGGATCGACCAGCAAGTGGTGATCGCCAGCGCCCTGTCGGGAGGACCCCACGGCGGCGAGGGCGACGAGGCACGCCGCTACGCCCGGCTGCGCACCTTGTTTCCCATTCTCAAGAACGTGCTGTTCGTGGTCATCCTCGTCCTCACCATCATGATCGCCCTGTCGGCCCTGGGCTTCGAGATCGGCCCGCTGGTGGCCGGCGCCGGCGTGGTCGGCGTTGCCGTCGGCTTCGGCGCTCAGACTTTGGTCAAAGACATCATTTCCGGCATCTTCTTCCTGCTCGACGATGCCTTCCGGGTGGGCGAATACATCGAAAGCGGCAGCATTCGCGGCACGGTGGAATCCTTCTCGCTGCGGTCGATGAAGCTGCGCCACCATCGCGGCGCCCTGCATACCATCCCCTTCGGCTCGATCGAGAAGATCACCAACTATTCCCGCGATTGGGTCATCGACAAGATAACGGTCAGCGTCACCTACGAGACCGACCTCGATCTGGTGAAGAAGGTGATCAAGGATATCGGCAAGAAGCTGCAGGCCGATCCGGAATTCGCGCCGCATATCCTCGAGACCTTGAAGATGCAGGGTGTCGAGCAGTTCGGCGATTTCGCCATCCAGATCCGCATGAAGATGATGACCAAGCCGGGCGAGCAGTTCGTCATCCGGCGTCGCGCCTATGCCCTGATCAAGCAGTCCTTCGACGCCAACGGCATCAATTTCGCTTTCCCGACGGTAACCGTATCGGGCAGCGGCGCATCAAATGGCGCAATTGCCAAGGCCGCACTGGATATCCTTCACCCTGTCCCGACGGAATAGGCGGTCCCCGGCTCCGATCGTGGTGTCACGTCAGGCCGAGGCTGTTGCGAACCAGCAGGTCGATCTGGGCTGACATCTGCAGGGCCTGCTTCAGGCGCTGCCTCTCGATCATATGCAGCCGGCCGGTTTCGACCTTGCTGCTGGGAGCAATGCCGCGCTCGATATCGGCCAGCTGCTGTTCCAGCACCAGATCGAGCAGCAGGGTGAAGGCATCCTCGATGCGGATGAGATCGCTTTCCGAAACCAGTTGCGCGGCCCGCGCGGCGCGCCAGCGGGCGAGCGTGCCGGTTTCCCGGACACCGAGCTCCAAGGCGAGGACACGGGCACCCGATACCAGCGGATGCAGGCCCCTGGCCTTCAGGTCGACGCGGCCCTCGCGGGTCTTGAAATGGCCGAGCAGGCTGAGCGCCGATCCCTTGCTGCCGATGGCGCGTGCCAGAAGCGCATGGAAGACGCGGTGTCCGCGCGCACTGGTGGTTGCCTCGGCCCGCAAGGTGGCGGCTAGCGCCATGTCGCCGGCGACCGGCCGGAAATCATAGAAGATGTCGGCATTGAGCAGCGCTTCCGGCGTTGCCGCTTCCAGCCAGGCGGAGATGCAGCGGCGCCAGCCGCGCAGGTTGTGCCGCAGCTCGCGATTGGCGGCCATGACGCCGCCGCGGCAATAGGGAATGCCCGCACCATCCAGCAGATCGGCGACGCGCTTGCCGAATTCGGCGAACCAGGGCAGATCGTCGCTCTCCCCGTCATGAATGAGCGCATTGTCCTGGTCGGCCGCCAGCAGGCTTTCGCTGCGGCCCGCCGAGCCGAGGATGAGCAGCGTCCAGCGGGCCGGCGCCGGTCCGCGGCCGGCCGCTTCCATTTCGGCCAGGGCCAGCTCGGCCGCCCGCTTGGTGGCCTCGCGGATGACGGTGCTGATCACCCCGGCGATCTGGTCCGGTTGCAAGGCCTCGCGCCGCAATGCCGCGGCCAGCTTCGGCAGATGCATGATGATGGCATGCAGGTCGGCGGCGGAACGGGCGGCGGCGATGTCGCCTTGCACCATCAGCGCTTCTTCCGCCCGCTGGCGCAACAGGGTCGCCATCCGCAGGACACCCAGCAGTTTTCCGTCGATCGGATCGGTGATGGCGAGATGGCGGATACCCAGGCGATACATGCGGGCGATCGCCGCGAACAGGAAAGCATCCGGCAGCATCGACGCGACCGGCGTCGTCATCAGTTTCTCGGCGGGCATGGCCATGGCCTCCGGGCCGTGGCGCGCCAGCGCTTCGATGACGTCATGTTCGGTAATGATGCCGATCGGTCTATGGTTTCTATCGACGGCGATCAGGCAGGAGGTATGCTGGCGCGCCAATTCGGCGATGACGGCGGCGATGGCATCCTGCGGCTGGAAGCCGGTGGCGGCCGGGCTCATGACATCGCTGAGGCGATGCTGGAAGGGATAGAGATCAATGCGTTCGAGGCTGGCGGAAGCGACTGCTGCCGCTCCTTCCTGCTCTACGGATGTCGGTACCGCTTCCTGCATCTCGGCTATCCGTTGCGGCGATGCCGCTCCCGCAGATTGTTCAGGGTTTCCCGGCTCGCGGTCTGCGCCTGAGCCAAGGTGACGATGCCGCGTTCTGCCAGCAAAGGCAGCAGGCGATAGAAAAGGTCGAGCGCGATCAGCACATCGCCCAGGGCGGTATGCCGCCCGGCAAGCGAAACCCGCAATTTGCGCGCCGCCAGATCGAGGCCGTAGCTGCGCGCCCGCGGTTGCACGGTCGCATAGAGCAGCATGGTATCGAGGAATGGCGGCGCCTGCCAATTCTCTTCAACCCGGCACATCTCCTGCTGCAGGATCATGGCATCGAAAATGATGTTGTGGCCGAGCAGCACATGGTTGCGCAGCAGCGTCGCAACCTCGGCGGCGCGGCTGGCAAAAGGCGGCAGGCCGGCGACGTGATGGTCGGCGATGCCGTGAATGGCCGTGGTGGCGATCGGGATGGTGCATGCCGGGTTGATCAGAAAGTTGGTCGCCTGATGCAGATAGAGGCGCGCGCCCATGAGGGGTGCCGCCGCGAGTGAAACGATGCGGTCGTGTTCCGGATCGAGACCCGTGGTCTCGGTATCAAGGGCGAGCAAGGGAAGGTCGATCAGCGGGGTCGCCCCGTCAAAAGGGGCAGGGGCGGGAACGGCTTCCCCCTTGTCGGCCAGTTGCCAATGCGAGCGGCGGTGGCCCGGGCGGGTGGCATCGGTGGTGGCGATCAGGAACAGCGGATGCGAAAACAGCCGCCGCGCTCTTGCCGCCAAATTCAACATGCCGCGCAATCCATCTGCCGTGAGGTGTCTCAGTCTAAGGCGGTGGCAGGACCGAAGCCAGCCGTATGCCGGCTGGCGGTCGGGTTCGATTACGGTCGCATTTGATTGCCGGGCATTCCCGCATGTAACCTGGCCAGAGCCCTCGATTTTCCAGGGTTTCCGCAAGTGGTATAATAATACCTCTATAGAGGTATTATTATAAGGCATCACTAAGATATTGATTTATAATGATCTAATTTGTTTGACGCTGGCCTTTGCCTCCTTTATATCCAGCCGCGATCAGCCGGGTATTGGAGGAGGGTTCCTCTTGCGCCGGCCGAACCCGGAAAAGTAAGCGAGCGAACAATGAAGACCTATTCCGCTAAGCCGTCCGAGGTGGTCAAGAAGTGGGTCCTGATCGATGCCGAAGGCGTCGTTCTCGGCCGTCTGGCGTCGATCATCGCCAACCACCTGCGCGGCAAGCACAAGCCGACTTTCACGCCGCATATCGATTGCGGCGACAACATCATCGTCATCAATGCCGCGAAGGTGAAGGTCACCGGCAACAAGCTGGCCGACAAGGTGTTCTACTACCACACCGGCCATCCCGGCGGCATCAAGGAGCGTCCGTGGGGCAAGATCCTCGGCGGCGCGCATCCGGAACGCCTGATCATCAAGGCGGTGGAACGTATGGTTCCGCGTGGCCCGCTCGGCCGCGTGCAGATGAAGAATCTGCGCGTCTATGCCGGTGCCGACCATCCGCATGAAGCGCAGCAGCCGGCGACGCTGGACGTCGCTGCCATGAACCCGAAGAACAAGCGGAGCGCCTAAGATGAGCAATGAACCACAGCGCCTGAGCGATCTCAAGGATCTCGGCGCCGCCACCAAGGCCGCGACGCTGGCCGCCACGCCGGCCGCGCCGAAGCATGAGCGCAAGGTCGACGCCCAGGGCCGTTCCTATGCCACCGGCAAGCGCAAGGACGCCATCGCCCGCGTCTGGATCAAGCCGGGCAGCGGCAAGATCACCGTCAACGGCCGTGACGTCGCGACCTATTTCGCCCGTCCGGTGCTGCGCATGGTCGTCAACCAGCCCTTTGGCATCGTCAACCGCGTCGGCCAGTTCGACGTCGTGGCGACGGTGGTCGGCGGCGGTCTCTCCGGCCAGGCCGGTGCGGTCCGTCACGGCATCAGCAAGGCGCTGACCTATTACGAGCCGGGCCTGCGCGGCGCCCTGAAGCATGAAGGCTTCCTGACCCGCGACAGCCGTACCGTCGAGCGTAAGAAGTACGGCCGCGCGAAAGCCCGCCGCAGCTTCCAGTTCTCGAAGCGCTAAGCGCCTCGGTACCGAAACTGGAAAAGGGCCGCGGTCTCCGCGGCCCTTTTTCTTTGCCGCCGATGTGTGTTGTCGCGGTATTGTCGTTTGAACCGGATGACGGCATCAATTAGCTGTCGCCGGAGTTGATTTGTGGGGCAGCATGCAGTTGCCTCGAAAGGGAGAGTGACATGGCCAAGGTTTTCATCGATGGGGAAGCGGGCACGACCGGCCTCGGCATTCGCGAGCGCTTGGTCGATGTTGCCGGCGTGGAGCTGCGCAGCCTGACCGGCGACAGGCGCAAGGACCCTGCCGCCCGTCGTGACCTGATGGCCGAGGTCGATCTCGTCGTGCTGTGCCTGCCCGATGACGCGGCGAAGGAATCCGTGGCCCTGGCCGACAGCCTGGGCGCCAAGGCACCGAAGATCCTCGATGCCAGCACGGCGCATCGCGTGGCCGAAGGCTGGGCCTATGGTTTCGCGGAGCTGGCGGTGGAACAGGCGGAAGCCATCCGCAAGGCTCGTCACGTGAGCAATCCCGGCTGCTATCCGACCGGCGCCATCGCTTTGCTGCGGCCGCTCGTGGAGCACGGCATCATTGCTGCCGACCATCCCATTACCATCAATGCCGTCAGCGGCTATTCCGGCGGCGGCAAGTCGATGATCGAGGCGCATGAACGCGATCACGGCCCGGCCTTCGAACTCTACGCCCTCGGTCTCGAGCACAAGCATGTGCCGGAACTGATGCGCTACGGCCTGCTGACGCGGCGGCCGATTTTCGTGCCTTCGGTGGCACATTGCCGCCAGGGCATGCTGGTCTCGATCCCGCTCCATCTCGACACGCTGGCGCAGAAGGTGAGCGGCCACGATCTGCACCATATCCTGGCGCGCTACTATCACGGCGCCGACCTGGTGCAGGTGATGGAGCCGACGGCCAACGGCAAACTCGAGCCGGAGGCGCTCAACAACACCGACGAACTGGAATTGCGGGTCTATGCCAACGAAGCCCAGCGCCAGGCGGTGCTGGTGGCGCGGCTCGACAACCTGGGCAAGGGGGCTTCCGGTGCCGCCGTCCAGAATATCAAGCTGATGCTGGGCTTGGCGGGTTAAGGAGGCGGGCATGGCGGGTTTGATCAGGGCCTTTGGCGGCCAACTGCCGCGGATCGCCGCCGATACCTTCATCGCGGAAACCGCGACGGTGATCGGCCAGGTGGAGATCGGCGCCAGGAGCTCGGTCTGGTACGGCTGCATCCTGCGCGGCGACAGCAATGTGATCCGCATCGGCGCCCGCACCAATGTCCAGGACGGTACCGTCATTCACGTCAATCACGAGCGGGAAGGTGCTCTCGGCACCAAGACGACGATCGGCGACGACATCACCATCGGGCATATGGCGCTGCTGCATGCCTGCACGCTTGAAGACGGCTGCTTCATCGGCATGAAGGCCTGCGTCATGGACGGCGTGGTGGTGGAAAGCGGCGCCATGGTGGCGGCCGGCGCCTTGGTGACCCCCGGCAAGCGGGTCAAACGCGGCGAGCTCTGGGCCGGCAGCCCGGCCAAGTTCATGCGCGCGCTGACGGATAAGGAGATGGCCTATTTCGGTTATTCAGCGGCGCATTACGCCGAACTCGCTGCCAGCTATCGCCAGGAAGGCGCGTAGCTGGCAGCGGCTCGCCCCCACTAACTGACGTCAACCGGCGCGCAGATCCATCAGGAAATTATCGACCTCGGTCTGCAGGCCATGCGACTGGCGGGTGAGGTCTTCCGCCGCCGCCAGCATCTTCATCGCCGCCGAGCCGGTCTGGCCGGCCGATTGCCGCACATTGCCGATGCTGCGGGCGACTTCGCTGGTGCCGGATGCCGCGCTTTCGACATTGCGGCCGATCTCCTGCGTGGCGGCGCCTTGCTCCTCGACGGCGGCTGCGACCGCCGTGGTGATCTGGTTGATCTCCTCGATGGTCTTGGCGATGGCCTGGATGGCATCGACAGCCAGGGTCGTTTCCGACTGGATGGCGCTGATCTGCTGCGAGATCTCATCGGTCGCCTTGGCCGTCTGGTTGGCCAGGCTCTTCACCTCGGAGGCCACAACCGCAAAGCCTTTGCCGGCCTCGCCGGCGCGCGCCGCCTCGATCGTGGCATTGAGCGCCAGCAGGTTGGTCTGGTTGGCAATATCGGTGATCAGCTTGACGACATCGCCGATGCGTTGTGCCGCGGTAGCGAGACCTTGCACCTGATCATTGGTGGTGCGCGCCTGGTCGGCGGCCTGGGCGGCGATGGTGGAGGAACGGGAGGTCTGGCGGCCGATCTCGGTAACGGAACTCGCAAGCTGTTCAGCGGCGGCGGCGACGGCATTGACATTGTCGGCTGCCAGTTCAGAAGCGCTGGAGACGCTCTGCGCCTCGCCGACCGTCGTCTCGGCCGTCTGCGACATGCTCTGCGCCATGGTCTGGACGTCGGTCGCCGCGTTGAGCACCAGATCGGCGACCGTCTTCACATGGCTTTCGAAATTCGCCGCCGCGGTCATTTCCCGCGTCACCGAGCGCCAGCTCAGCATGGTGGAGACGTAGAGTCCATCTGCATCGAACAGTGCGCCGCATTGGACGTCGATATATTGCGTGCCCAGGGTGATCAAGGCACGGTAAGGCAGCCGTTCCGGGTCGCTCAGGATCGCCCGGGCCTCTTCCTGATCGTTGAAGAAATTCAGCAATGACACGTCCGGCGCCTCTTCCACGGCCAGCTGCGCCAAAGCCGGCGACAGATCGCCCGCCGGCATTTCACCGAGACTGGTCTTGCCCGAACGGTTGAGATAGGTGATGCGGAAATCCGCCTGCGGATCGGCCAGCGCTACCTGCAGCGGCATGTCTTCGATGACGCGCTGCAATTTGAAGGCTTCGCCCACCTGGCCGCGCAGGGTGGTGAAGGCGCGCAGCATGTCGCCGACTTCGTCGCCGCGTTTCAGGCTGAGGCCGTGCTGGAAGGTGGTGTCGCCCTCGGCCAGGGCGCTGATCGCCTGCGCGGTCTTGCGCACGCCGCCGGAAACATTGCGGGCGATGAAAAAGGTGATGACGCCTGCTACCAGCAGCGCGATGCCGAAGGCAGCCAGCGAAGTCTTCAAGCTCTTGCTGGTCATCGCGGCCAAGGAATCCATGGAATCCTGCTGGGCGCTGCTGACGCTGTCTTCGGCTGTGCTGATGGCATCGAGAATCTGATTGGTCTTGTCCTCGATCGAGGCATCGAGATCGACGAAGGTCTTGGCATCGGCCTTGCTTTCGACCGCATCCATCAAGGCCTTCTTATCCTTGCCGAGCGCCGCCAGAATGTCGTTGAGCGGCTCCAACGCCTTCTTCGCGTCTTCCGGCAGGTCACTCTTGCCGGCCTTCATGATGCTCATCTGGATCTTGTACGGGAGCGAGGTCAGCGCCGCGCGATGGTCCATATCGACCTCGCCGGAATCCTTGTTGACCATCAGCGAGACCTCGGCCAATGCCAGCTCGAGCGCCGATTCACGCGCCTCCGACAGGGCGGTCAGCTGATCGGTGGCGGCACCGCTGGTCTCGGTCTGCTTCTGCACCGCCTTGGAGCTGTACCAGGTCGCCGCCTCGATGACGACCATGCCGAGTATCAGACTGGTCGCGACGATGAAGAACTTGCCAGCAATACGCAAACGCACGTTACTCTCCGTTTCTTGGCAACCGCTTATTCTCCCCGGGTGGCCGCGTGGCCGTTCCCAGAGGCTTGTCTGCTCAGATGGCGCGAACCGCACCGAGGAATTGTTCGACCTGGCCGCGCAGTTCCGCGGTCTGGCTGTTGAGGGCAGTGCTGACGCTCAGCAGCCGCGAGGCGGCGGAGCGGGAATTGCCGGCGGCGCCGGCGACGGTATCGATGCTGCTGGAGACGGTGCGCGCACCGTCCGCCGCCTGCTCGACGCTGCGCGCGATTTCCCGCGTCGCCGCACCCTGTTCCTCGACCGCTGCCGCGACCGAGGTGGTGATCTGGTTGATATCGTCGATGGTCGAGCTGATGCCGCGGATGGCCTGGACGGCCTGCTGGGTTTCCGCTTGGATGGCGCCGATCTGGGCGGAAATGTCCTCGGTCGCTTTCGAGGTCTGGGTCGCCAGATTCTTCACCTCCGAGGCGACCACCGCGAAGCCGCGCCCGGCCTCGCCGGCACGCGCCGCTTCGATCGTCGCATTCAGCGCCAGCAGGTTGGTCTGGCTGGCGATGTCGCTGATCAGCTGAACGATGGCGCCGATCCGGTCGGCCGCATTGGCGAGCCCTTCGATATCGCCATTGGTCTTGCGGGCCTCGTCGGCGGCATGGGTGGCGATTTCGGTCGAGCGCGAGACCTGCCGGCTGATTTCGGTGATGGAACTCGACAACTCCTCGGTCGCCGCCGCAACCGATCCGACATGGGTTGCTGTTTCGCTCGACGCCGAGGTCGCGTTGGTGGCTTCGGTCGAGGTCTGGTCGGCGAGATGGGTCATCGACTGCACGGCATTCTGCATTTCCTGCAGCGAGGCCGCGACGGAGCCGAGCACTTTGGTGATCTGCGAATCGAAATTCTGGCAGAGCTCGTTGATCGTCGCCGCGCGTTTCTCGCGCCGCTGCTGCGACGCTTCGCGGTCGAGGGCCGCCTGCTGCGCATCGAGCGCATTCTTGCGGAAGACGTGCAGGGTCTCGGCCATGGTGCCGACTTCATCCTTGCGTCCCGCCCCATCCAATTCGAAATCGGTATCGCCGCCGGCAAGACGCTGCATCGCCTGGGTCATTCTGGCGAGCGGATTGGTGATGGACCGGCCGATCAGCATGAGGGAGGCCGTCAATATGAGGACAGCGAGGACGCCGACGGCGGCGATGACGATTTCCAGCTTGCGCATCAGCCCTCCGACACTGCTTTCAGTATCGTTGGACGTGTTTTGCAGCAGGTCGCTGACATTCCCCATCTTGGTTTCCAGATCCTCGAATATCTTCTGGAACTTCGGATAGTTGCTCTGCGCCGCGTAATTGTCGCTGAAAGCCTTGTCGACCTGGTCCTTGGCGGCGTCCAGGTAGGTTTTCATGGCCGGCTTGACGTCGTCCATCGCCTTGCGGACGCTGTCCGGCAGATCCAGCGATTCATTGGCGGCGAATTCGTCGACGAAGGTCTTGATATGGGCCGCGGCGGCATCCGTCAGATCCTTCTGAACCGCCCGGTTGCCGTTGCGTCCTTCGCGCAGGGCCACCAGAACATCCGCGCGCAAGGCATCATGGACCATGTCGGCTTCCATCTGGTGCCGGATCGCGGAGGCCATGATATTGAGATCGCTGGCGCTGTCGCTGCCGAGCTTGATGCCCCAAAAACCGATCCCGCTGACGGCGGCCACGACGATTGCCGTAAACACGCAGGACAATAAAAGCCTAAGCCGAATGGTCATCCCTTACCCCTAGTTCACGAAGGCAAGACGGCCTCCGCCTTCACGCGGTAGGACAGCATGCTCGCCGGATTGCCATGGCCGAAATGTTGGCCGGCAAATGGTTAAGGTCGGGATAACAAAACCGGCGGATAGAAGGCATATGAAGATGTTCATAATTGCCGGGGACCGCCATTTGCGGCGCGGCCAGGCATTTTTGGTCGCTGAAGCGATAAAAAGAGCCAAATCCTGGCAATTTCCGGTTTTACGTTAGGCTTAGATGTCGCGCCCGCGGCCGGCAACTCTTCGACCAGTAGAGGGCGTTTCACCTCGCGAGTTGAAGCCGCTTTGCTTCAACCCGAAAGCCTGGCTCTAGGATTCGAGAGCGCTACCGAGATCGGCGATGAGATCGTCGCAGTTTTCGATTCCGACCGAAAGGCGCAGCAAACCGGGTGGCACCGGGGAATCCGCCCCTTCGATCGAGGCGCGGTGCTCGATCAGGCTTTCGACCCCGCCCAGGGAGGTGGCTCGTTTCCACAATTGCACCTTGGCGGCGCAGGCGATGGCCGCCTGCTGGGCCTCGGCATCCGTCCCGGCCAGGCGGATCGACAGCATGCCGCCGAAGCCGCCTGTCATCTGCCGCTGGGCAACCGCATGATCGGGATGATCGGGCAGGCCGGGATAGAGCACCTCGGCCAGTTTCGGATGATGCTGGAAGTGGTGGGCGATGCGCAGGGCGGAGGCGCTGGCCTCGCGGACGCGGAGGAACAGGGTCCGCATGCCCCGCTGCAGCAGCCACGCTTCGAAAGGCCCGACCACGCCGCCGCTTTGCGTGCGGATGGCGGCGATGCGCTGCCAGAACGCATCCTGGACGGCAGTCGTCACCGTGCCGGCGATGACGTCGGAATGGCCGTTGAGGTATTTGGTGGCGGAATGCATGACGATATCCGCGCCATGTTCCAGCGGCCGGGTCAGCACCGGCGTGGCACAGGTTGAATCGACCGCCAGTTTGGCGCCGGCGGCATGCGCCAGCTTGGCGACCGCGGCGATATCGGTCACCCGCCAGAGCGGATTGGCCGGCGTCTCGACCCAGACCAGTTTAGTGCAGCCAGGCCGGACGGCTTTCTCCACGGCGGACAGGTCGGTCATATCCACCAGTTCGACGGCGAGGCCCCATTCGACGGCGGGACCCAGCAGCCAGTTGCGCAGCGACCAGTACATCACGCTCGGAGCGACGATATGGTCGCCGGGTCGCAGTGCCATGACGACCGCCGTCGCCGCGGCCAGGCCGGAGGCGAAGAGCAGCGTTTCGGTGCCCCCCTCCAGCGCGGTCAGCAAGGCCTCGGCCGGCTGATAGCTGGGGTTACCGGAGCGCGAATAGCTCCAGCCCTTGCGATATTCGTTATCGGGATCGCGTTCATAGGTGGTGGCGGTATGGATCGGCGGGATGAGGGCGCCGGTCGTGGAATCGATTTCGCCCAAAGCTTGAGCCGCCAAAGTGGCCGGCGACCAGGCGTCGTTCTTCCGTGTCATGGCACCATCCCTTGCAAGCGAATCGCAGTTCCCGGCGATTGTGTCGTCATGGCGGCGAAGATCAAGTCCACCTCTGTGCGTAGCGGATCTGCGTGGCACGCGGATAGGCCGCGATCTAAAACGTGAATCCGTCTCCAGAGGTCGCGCTGAATAAGAAAAGGCCCGCCTGGCTTTACGGCCAGGCGGGCCCAAGCAGTTACTTGGGGAAGTAACCTACTTACGAGGAGTAGTACATCTGGAATTCGATCGGGTGCGGCGTGTGCTCGAGGGCATACACGTCTTCCCACTTCAATTCGCTGTAGGCTTCGATGAAGTCCTTGCTGAAGACTTCGCCCTTCAGCAGGAATTCATGGTCGGCTTCCAGCGCCTGCAGCGCTTCGCGCAGGCTGCCGCAGACGGTCGGCACATTGGCCAGCTCTTCCGGCGGCAGGTCATAGAGGTTCTTGTCCATCGGGTCGCCCGGATGGATCTTGTTCTGGATGCCGTCGAGGCCGGCCATCACCATCGCCGCGAAGGCGAGATACGGATTGGCGAGCGGATCGGGGAACCGCACCTCGACGCGCTTGCCCTTCGGGCTGGCGGTGTAGGGGATGCGGCAGGAAGCCGACCGGTTGCGCGACGAATAGGCCAGCAGCACCGGCGCTTCGAAGCCGGGGATCAGGCGCTTGTAGCTGTTGGTGGTCGGGTTGGTGAAGGCGTTCAGCGCCTTGGCATGCTTGATGATGCCGCCGATGTAGTAGAGCGCCGTCTCGCTGAGATCGGCATAGCCGTTGCCGGCGAACAGCGGCTTGCCGCCCTTCCAGATCGACTGGTGCACATGCATGCCCGAGCCGTTATCGCCCTTGACCGGCTTCGGCATGAAGGTCGCGGTCTTGCCATAGGCGTGGGCGACGTTCTTGACGACATACTTATACTTCTGCATGGCGTCGGCGCAGGTGGTCAGGGTGCCGAACTTGACGCCCAGCTCATGCTGGCTGGGGGCGACTTCGTGGTGATGCTTTTCGACTTCGACGCCCATGGAGGCCAGGGTGGTCAGCATCTCGGCGCGCAGGTCGCCGGCCTGATCCAACGGCGCCACCGGGAAGTAGCCGCCCTTGACCTTCATGCGATGGCCATGGCTGCCTTCCGGATTGGCCTTGCCGGTGGAATACGGCGCTTCTTCGGAATCGAATTCGACGAAGGTGCGGTTCATGCTGACTTCATAACGCATGTCGTCGAACACGAAGAATTCCGCTTCCGGGCCGACATAGATGGTGTCGCCGATGCCCGAGCTCTTCACATAGGCTTCGGCGCGCTTGGCGATCGAACGCGGGTCGCGGCTGTAGGCCTGGCCGGTCAGCGGTTCGGCGATGTCGCAATAGATGATCAGCGACTTCTGGGCGGCGAAGGGATCGAGGACGGCGGTATCGCAATCCGGGATCAGGGTCATGTCCGATTCATTGATCGCCTTCCAGCCGGCGATCGAGGAGCCGTCGAACATGACGCCTTCGGTCAGCAGGTCTTCATTGACCGTGCTGATGTGATGGGCCAGGTGCTGCCACTGGCCCGCCGGGTCAGTGAAACGGAAGTCGACGTACTGGACGTCCTCTTTCTTGATCAGGTCCAGGACCTTGCTCACGCTCGACATGATTGGTGTCTTCCTATCGCTTGTCTTTGGTGTATGGCCCGCGCCACAAACCCGATGCGCTTGCGCCACATCGGATTCCATGGTCGTAGGCCTTCGAATGAATACCGTCCGAACCAGCGCTACCCGGATGGGGAAGGACTGCGCCGAGGGTATCCGTCAGGCCGCTATATTATAGATGATAACGCCCTGTGCTCAGATAGCATCCGGTCCGCGTTCGCCGGTCCGGATGCGAATTGCTTCTTCTACATTGATGACGAAGATCTTGCCGTCGCCGATGCGACCGGTTGCCGCCGCCTGGCGAATGGCTTCGATCGCACGTTCCACCAGGTGGTCCTCAAGTACCACTTCCAGCTTCATCTTCGGCAGGAAATCGACGACATATTCGGCGCCGCGGTAGAGCTCGGTATGGCCCTTCTGACGGCCGAAGCCCTTCGCTTCGGTCACGGTGATACCTTGGATGCCGACCTCATGCAGGGCGTCTTTAACTTCGTCCAGCTTGAACGGCTTAATGATGGCTTCGATCTTTTTCATGCCTGGCATCCTTTAACTGTCTCATAACCCTAAACAGCAAATGCCATGCCAGAGAGGAGGTTCGCGGAATCCTGGACTTTTTTGCATGTTTGACCTTTTGGCCAAGCAGCATCCCACTAATTGCCTATTTATTGGGCAATGGCGCGCTCAAATAACAGGCGCTATCTCGGAGGATCTGCCTCGTTTCGCCGGGCATCACGCGTCATCATCCTGACGGTTCGGAGCGGATCGGATCCGGTGCCGAGGGCTCAGGCAGCGCTCAATAGATCGAGCGCGGCTTCTTCACGTCGCCTTCGGCGAAGCGGCTGAAGCGGAAGGCCCTGAGGTCGAGACGGCTTTGTCCGCGGGCGATCAGTTCCGTCATCAACTGGCCGGTGATCGGCCCCATGGCAAAGCCATGGCCGCAATAGCCGGTGGCGACCAACAGGCCCTCGATGCCCGGCATCGGGCCGATGACCGGAATCCCATCGGGAATGCAGTCGATATGGCAGGCCCAGCTTTCGACCGCCTGCACCGAGGCGGCGGCCGGGAAACGATAGCGCAGATTGGCGATGGCGCGATGCACCCGCGTGGCATTGGCCGGGATCTGCGGATCGCGGTCGTGAATCCAGGGCTGCTGCGCCTCCGGTCGCCAGGGCAGGCGATGCAGCAGGTCGCGCCCCGTGAAGCCGTTTATGTGGAAGGTGAACAGGCCGGCCATCTGCAGCATCGGCGGCAGGAACCAGCGCAGAGCGCGCAGATGTCCCAGCGTCAGATCGATATCGGTCGAGACCTCATCCGCCAAGGTCAGGCTGCCATCCTTGCGCTGGCGAAAACCGATCTGGTGACCGTAAAAGGCGGCGGCAGTCAAAGGCGGAACCCGGTTGGTGCGCAAGGCGGTAGAGCGCACATGCTGCTGCGGCAGGTTGCGGCCGAGCGTCTTCAGGATGCGCCACGAACTTGCGCCAGCGGCAACCAGCACCGCCTTGGTGCGGATCGGCCCGGCCTCGGTCAGCACGGTGTCGACCTTGCCGTTCGCAAGCTCCAGGCCGGTCGCGCCGCAGCCCTCGAAGATCAGCGCGCCCAGTTCGGCGGCGCGCTGGGCGAAGGCCGGCGCCACCTTGCGCGGCTCGGCATGACCGTCGGTGGGGCTCCAGAGCCCGCCCAGGGCCGGATCGCGCAGCCCCGGCATCATCTGCCCCGCCTCGTTACCGGTGATGAGGCGCGTGTCGAGGCCGTATTGCCGCGCGACCGGCAGCCATTCTTCATAGCCCTGCAGCTCACGGCTGTCGGTCGCCATGAAGAGACAGCCTTCCTGGCGCCAGTCGAGATCGCTCTGCAGCTCGGTCTCGAGCTGTGGCCAGATCTTCATCGCCTCCATCATCAGCGGCACTTCCGCCTCGTCGCGGCTCATGATCCGGACGAAGCCCCAGGCGCGGGTCGACTGCGCGCCGGCAATGCGCGACTTGTCGATCAGCACCGCCTTGATCCCGCGCTTCGCCAGATAATAGGCGGTGGCGCAGCCCATGATCCCGGCACCGATGATGACGACATCGGCCCGGTCCGGCAGCGGCGCGCCGGTGAAGGCGGAATAGATGGTCATGGCCGAGGGTCCCCTGAAACGATGCCGAATTTAACCAAGCCGCAGATCGTTGCGCAATTCGGCGCCGTTGCGCCAGCGTTCGAGATTCTCGGCGAAGAAATCGGCAAACAGGATCTGCCAGTTGCTAACTGAGTCCGAGACATGCGGCGTGATCAGCACATTGGGAATGGTCCACAGCGGACTTTCCGGCGGCAAGGGCTCGGTCGCGAAGACATCGAGATAGGCGCCGCCGAGGTGGCCAGCCTGCAAGGCGCCGATGAGGGCCGGCTCATCGACGACACCGCCGCGCGAGGTATTGACCAGCAGGGCGCCGGGCTTGAACAGCGCGAGGGTCTTGCGGTTGATCAGATGCCGGGTGTCGTCCGCCAGCCGGACATGCAGCGATACCACATCTGCCTGCGGGAGCAGGTCGGGCAAGCTCTCCGGCGCATAGACACGGTCGACCGCGGCATGCGGTTCCGGCCGCCGCCGGGTCGCCAGCACGCGCATGCCGAGAGCCTTGGCGAACGTGGCGAGATGCCCGCCGATGGCGCCGAGGCCGACGATGAGCAGGGTCTGCTCGGAGAGCGAGCGGAAGGTGTGCTGCCGCCAGAGACCTTGCCGCTGCTGGTCGAGATAGGTGAGAAAGCGGCCGTTCAGGGCGAGGATGCCACCGATCACCGTTTCCGCCAGATATTGGGCGAGCACCCCGGCGCTGTGGCTGACATGCAGGTCCTGGCGCGGCCAGGGGAGGAACTGCTCATAGCCGGAGCCGCCGATATGCAGCCATTCGACACTGGGATGGGCGGCGGCAACGCGCTGCGGCCGGCCGGCGAAATGCGGCTGGGTGACCGAAAAGACCACCTGCGGATTGACCGCCGCCAGGCGCGCCGGCAGCTGATCGAGATCTGAAACGTAGGTGAAGGCGATATCCGGAAAGCGTCCCGCCAGCATGTCGCGGAAATCGTCCGGCTGATCATGGATGACCAGAACCGAGTTTACCTGGCGATCGGTCATCAGCTGCTCCTGCCTTGCTGCATCCATTACCCGTTGTGGTCTCTTAACACGTGGGCGGCGGGAGACAAATCAGGGCTGCGCATGGAGGCCATGCAAAATAGCCGTCATGCAAAGAGAAAGGCCCGCAAGCTGCCTTGCGGGCCTTTCATCATTCACCTGCGACAGGGGATCAGGCGGCCTTGCGGTTCGCCGCCAGCCACTTGCCGATACGCTGCATCGCCTCGCCGATATTCTCGATCGAGTTGGCATAGGAGATACGGAGATAGCCCTCGCCATATTTGCCGAAGCTGGTGCCGGCGATCGAGGCGACGCCGGCCTCGTCGAGCAGCTTCAGTTCCAGTTCCTTCGACTTGAAGCCGGTGCCGCTGATATTCGGGAACGCATAGAACGCGCCGTACGGGGTGATGCAGCTGACACCCGGCAGCTTGTTCAGCTCGCCGACGACGAAGCGGCGGCGCTCGTCGAAGGCCACCATCATCTTGGCGACTTCGTCCTTCGGGCCGGTCAAGGCGGCGACGCCGGCCCACTGGGCGGCGGCATTGACGCAGGAATGGCAGTTGATGGCGAGGCGCGTGGCCTGGTCGATCAGGTGCTTCGGCCACACGGAATAGCCCATGCGCCAGCCGGTCATGGCATAGGTCTTCGACCAGCCGTCCAGCATGATCAGGCGATCGGCCAGCTGCGGGTACTTCAGCAGGCTGGTGTGGATCTTGCCGTCATAGAGCATCTCCGAATAGATCTCGTCGCTCATGATGGCGACGTCGGGGAACTTCTCCAGGCCGGCCACCAACTTGTCGATTTCCGCCTTCTCGACGATGCCACCGGTCGGGTTGGCCGGGCTGTTGATGATGATGAGGCGGGTCTTCGGCGTGATCAGCGACAGCACGTCCTCGGCCTTGAAGCCGAAGCCGTTCTTTTCCAGGAGCGGCATCGGCACCGGGGTCGCACCGGTGAACTTGATGGCCGATTCATAGATCGGGAAGCCCGGATTGGGATAGATGATCTCCGCGCCCGGCTCGCCGAACATCAGGATGGCGAAGAACATGGTGACCTTGCCGCCCGGCACGATCAGCACATTGCCCGGATCGACATTGACGCCATGGCGCTTGTTGAGATCGGCGGCCACCGCCTCGCGCACCTGCGGGATGCCGTTGGCGGGGGTGTAGCCGTGATGGCCGTCGCGCAGCGCCTTGATGGCGGCCTCGACGATATGGCCCGGGGTCTGGAAATCGGGCTGGCCGATGGACAGCGAGACGATGCTCTTGCCCTGCGCTTCCAAGGCCTTGGCGCGCGCCAGGACTTCGAAGGCCGATTCCGTTCCCAGGCGGCCCATGCCGCTTGCCAGATGAAGCATTGACAGATCCCTTATCTTTGAGAGGTCGTGGCCGGCTCTTCCCGCTCAGTCCCTGAGGTAGTTTCCCCCACGGTGCTTTTACCCAAGGGACCCCTGGGGCGGGCAGTAACCGGATCGGCGGTGAGTGTACTTAGAATCAAGCCGGATTTGCTGCGGCCACCGACCTGATTTTGCGAAATGACGACCTGCCGGCCCGGTTGATCCCTCATTGTCCCGTCCGCCCCACGCTCTTGCCGCGCCAGCAGGTGTCGGGGCAAGGCGTTGATTGCCCAGGGAATCGGGCAAATTCCTTGGGCTTTCGCCCGAGCCGGAGCAGAGTCCGCGCGGAGTCTGGCCGGGCCGCCGGCTTATCGCTTGACGGCACACGGCCGCTTCAGTTACACCCACCCCGCTTATGGCGGGTGTAGCTCAGTTGGTTAGAGCGCGAGATTGTGGCTCTCGAGGTCGCCGGTTCGAGACCGGTCACTCGCCCCATATCCCTTCAGGTCTCGTTTAGAGACCGCGATCCCCAGATCAAATCCGTCAAACCACCTGTACTGCCGCAGGCTCGTGGCCTGCCGTTGTAGGGCGGGTTCTAAACGGTCGCGATTCCAGGCCCCGATTCCGGTCGCCCTTCAGCGGCAATTGGCTTTTCCCGCCGGCTCTGTTAGCGCCGACACCAATTGTCTATCTGCGCCGCACCGCGCGAAAACATGTCGCAGATTCAGTAATAATTCAGTCATTAAATGAAATATCAATGTATCACAGTAGTTTATCCTGTGGATAAGAACTGTCCAACTGGTCAAATTACGCAATCGTTTATTCCGTAAAGACCTTGAAACAGCATACGGTTATGTATTTGCCGCGTGACTGACATCCGCGCGTTACGTTAGGCTCCCTACATCGACGTCAAGTCGAGCCGAGTGGCGATAAGCCACGGTCCAAGTTCTGGGAAGACGTGTGGCTCCGTGGTTGGCCGGTTCCAGCTGTGGAGTGGGGATGAATCGGCAGAAAAGGCAAGCGCGTGGAGGCTTGCCTTTTTTGCTGCGCGAAATCCAAAAACGGTTCGTTCCTGAACCCAGCCATACGCGCCGGCATGCACCGCGCACTCGATCCGAGTGGCTACGGTGGAGGCCGCCCGCCCGGCCCTCAGAAATTATAGTTCATGCCTTTGCGCTCGGCCTGCATCCAGGGCGGGCTCAGCTTCTTGATCTTCTTATAGACCGGACAATCGGCGGCATGGGCGCCAGGCAGATAGCCGATGCTCATCAGGAATTCGCCGACGATCTCGCCGCCGGTGAAGACGAAGGTCTTCTTGAAGAGCTTGACCCATTCCGGCTTGGTCAAGGGATGATGCGCCGCGATCCATCTGCCGAAGCTGCCGTGGCTCTTCTGCAGGTTCTGTATGCGGCGGGCATTCTCGATGGCGGCATCGACCTTCAACCGGTTGCGGATGATGCGCTCATCGGCCAGCAGGCGGGCGCGATCCTTCTCGCCATACTTCGCCACCTTGGCGATGACAAAGCCGCTATAGGCTTTGCGAAAGCCCTCCTGGCGCTTGAGGATGGTGAGCCAGCTCAAGCCGGCCTGGTTGATTTCCAGAATCAGGCGTTCGAACAACTCGTCATCATTGTCGATCGGAAAGCCGTAATGCTGGTTATGATAGGGCTCGTGCCAAGGATGGTCGATGGCACTCCGACAATAGCCGCTCATGCGATCACCGGAAGAATTGTTGCAAGGTCAGGCCGCGAATTTCCGTGGCGTAGAAATAGCCGCCCCACAGCACCAAAGCGAGCAGGCTGGTGGCGATGAACCGCTTCAGCAAGGCCGGATTGGCGGGCGCACCCGCGTCATGGCCGGGCTCCGGATTCTCTTCGCGCTTGATGCCGAACGGCAGCACGATGAAGAGGCAGAAGAACCAGCAGAGAAAATAGACGACGAACTGCGCCGAGATCTGCCCCGCGGTCATGCCTGCTCCAGTTCGATGAGCGTGCCGACGAAATCCTTGGGATGCAGGAAGAGGACCGGCTTGTCATGCGCGCCGATCTTCGGCTCGCCGTCGCCCAGTACGCGGGCGCCCTTGGCTTTCAGATGGTCGCGGGCAGCAAGGATGTCATCCACCTCATAGCAGACATGGTGGATGCCGCCGCTGGGGTTGCGCTCAAGGAAGCTGGCGATCGGTGAAGCATCGCCCAGTGGGTGCAGCAATTCGATCTTGGTATTGGGCAGTTCAACGAAGACCACCGTCACGCCGTGTTTCGGCTGCGGGATGGCCTGCGAGACGCGTGCACCCAACGTGTCCCGGTAAAGCGCCGTCGCCGCGGCCAGATCCGGGACCGCGATGGCGACATGGTTCAGACGTCCAATCATGTTCTTCTCCTGTTCGGGCCGCATGGTGCAGAGGCTGCAGGCGAAAGGCAAGTCACGGCAACGCCCCGGGTCACGCATTGAGACGACGCGACGCAGTCAACTGCCAGATACTGACGGACAGCGATCCCGCTAGCCCGACGTTTCCGCCAAAGGGTTCCGGCCCAGAGTTCTGCCCCGGGTTCAGCCTCCGGTTCAGCCCCTCGGTTTAACCAGGGGGGGCAGCCTCCGTGGCGACAATCACCCCCTAGAATATGGCAGCTTCCATTAGTTGTCTGTCATGGGGCTTCCGTGGATAACTCCTGCGTGGTTGCCAATCCGGATGCTGCCATGCCGGACCAAGCGCCGCTGCGGCGCCAGGACTTCATCAACAAACGGCCGCCACATCGCGAGCACAAAGAGAAAAGCCGGGGTAGGTCGGGTTGACGGGCGGCACGAGCCCTGGCACTTGCCCGACGCCGATCCGGCTCGCATCCGACAGCCAAGCGGCTGACAGATGGTTAGGGCTCGGTTAACTTTACGCTGTCATCATCATGTGGAGGTCGTCGGGACCATGTCGGATCTCGATCTCATCGGCTTTGCCAATGAAGCGTTCTATCGTGCTTTTGCCAGTCTGGATCTTGAGCTGATGGCCGATGTCTGGGCTCGGGAGACGGAAGTCAGATGCCTGCATCCGGGAGCGCATCCGATTCTCGGCCGGGATCAGGTATTGGCCAGCTGGCGCGAGATTTTTGCCAATAGTGAGAGCGGTAGCATCAGCTTTCACGTGCGCGAGGCGGCGATGGCCGGCGGTCTTGGCATTGTCTGTTGCTTTGAGGCGGTGAATGGCCATTTCGGCATTGCAACCAACCTTTTTGTGCGCGAGGGCAGCTTGTGGCGGATGATTCATCATCAGGCGGGTCCGCTCGCCAATCCGCCGAAGCTGCAGGCCGAAGAGGCGCCGCCGCGGCCGAATTGACGACGGGGTTTCAAGGCTGGCGATACGATGACTGACGAGATGGTGAGCGGCGGAAATGACGATTGAAACCGATGGTTTTTGACGAAAATGCGCGAGATCGACCGCCGGCCGCAGGCGCGGCTTTTACTTTGCGAAGGTTAAGACAGATCGGCATAGTTGCGGCATGAAAACGACTCGCCAGTTGTTCCCAGCGGGACTGAACGACCATTTATTGAAATCCGGCTCATATCTCGGCAGCCGGATTATCGCACCGGCTTTGCTCGCGGCCGCATTGCTGACGCATCCCGCCCGGGCGGATTACGATGCGGGTTTGCGCGCCTATAGCGCCGAGGACTACAAGACCGCCTTCGGCGAATGGGAGCCGGCGGCGAAAGCGGGCGATGCGCGGGCCGAACATGGCCTCGGCGTGCTCTATGAACGTGGCTTGATCGGCGGAAAAGTGGATATGCCGGCGGCCATCCGCTGGTACCAGGCGGCCGCCAAGCAAGGCTTCGCCGATGCCGAGAATAACCTCGCGATGATCTATCTGGATGGGCGCGGCGTCGCACGCAATCCACGGCAGGCGATCGTGCTGTGGACGCAGGCGGCGGAAGGCGGCAATTCCCTCGCCCTTTTCAATCTCGGCATTCAATATCTGAGCGGCGGTGCCGTCGCCAAGAACGAGAAGAAGGCTGCCGAGCTTATCGCCCGTGCCGCCGAGGGCAATTTGTCGCAGGCGCAATTCATCCTCGGTATTCTCTACCGCGAAGGAACTGGCGTTCCGCAGGACGGCGCCCGATCGACCACTTGGTTGAAACGGGCAGCCGAAAACGGCAATGCCATGGCCAAATCCGAACTCGCTCAAAACATCGCCGCCAACGGATCGGCGCAGCCAGGTACGGCGGCGCAGAATGCGCCGTCCGGTAGCTCAGGCGGCGGCGCGGCCAATACCGGCGCGGCGGCCAATACCGCCAGCGCAAGCGAAACGGCGCCAAAGGCCGATAAGCCGGCGGCTGGCAAATCCGACACCGCAAAGGCGGAGACAGCGAAAACAGACGCGGCGAAAGCTGACACGGCGAAAGCGGACGCCGCCAAACCGGATGCAACGGCGGCCACTGCCGGAGCGACCGGAAAGCCGGCAACGGGCACAGTCGATAGCAAAGGCGCAGAGGCCAAAACGACAGAAACCAAACTGGCATCGGTAACGACGCCGGATGCCAAGCCGGCTGGATCGGCAAGCGCAACGGCACCGGCGAAGGATACCGCGGCTGCCGGCACGGATGGCAAAGCCGCCGTGACAACCGGCAATTCCAGCGAATCATCCGCTGCCGGCAGCAATACGCCGGGCGCCGCTGACAATCAGGCGCCGCAGCAGGCGGCGAGCGCTCAGCAGTCGCCGGCCGATCAGAAACCGGCGCCCGTCGGCGATGCGACGAAGCTGCCGAGCGAAACGGCAAAGCCCGCTGGCGAAGCGGCAAAACAGTCCGGCGAAACGGCAAAGCCGGCGGCCGAAACCGCACCGGCGCCAAACCCCGCTACCCCCAAGCCGGGCGATGCGGCAGGCGCCAAATCCGACAACGCTGAAAATATCCCCGCCTCTGCCGGCACCGATGACAAAGATCTGGTGACAAAAGGGCTGAAGAGGTCGGTCACCGGCACGCCTGCTTTCGCCACGCTGGCAAATGCCACTGCGCCGGCCGGGGAAGCGGAGGCTGCCAAGGTGCCTGATCCGGCGAAACCGGAAGGTGCTGCGCCGGACAATGCCAAGCCGGAAGGTGCAACCTCAGGCGATGCAGCCAAGCCCGCGGCCGAGGATCCCGCCAAGGGAGGCGACTCTTCTGCCGATACCAAGCCTGCCGATGCGGCGAAGCCGGAGGCAGCGGGGGAAGGCGGCGCGTTGACCGGTCAATCGTCAAGCGGGACCAAGGAAAAGCTGCCCAGCAATATTCCGGTCGCCGAATCGCTCAATGGCGCAGAGCGCGTCTATCGCATCTGGCTGGCCAGCAAGGGCACGCAGGAATCGGCCCAGTCGGAATGGGATCGCCTGCTGCAGAAATATCCGAATATTTTGAAGAAGCTTTCGCCGGACATTCGGCGCTATTATTTCAACGAGCAGCAGGGCGCGATCTACCGCCTGTTCGCGGGGCCCTTCACCTCATTGGAAGCGGCGCAGAAGATCTGCGGCGATATTCACGAGCGCTATCAGCAAGAACTCTGCCGGACCGTGATCAACTGAACCCGTCGCGGTTCTTGGCTCATCTTCGGTAATGTGGATGGGAGCCGGATTTGGTCGAATCATCGGTCGATATTGAATGCGGGGCGCGTGAGCGGCATAGGCGTCTGGTGACGGCGGCGCAGATGCGCGCCAGCGAACAAGCGGCCTTTGCCGCCGGGCTCGACAGTTTCGAGGCCATGCGCAGGGCCGGGCAGGCCGTTGCCGCCGCCATCAGGCAGCGCTGGACGCCGCGTCCCGTCCTCGTGTTGTGCGGCCCTGGCAACAATGGCGGCGATGGCTATATCGTTGCGCGGGAGCTGCAGCTGTCGGGTTGGCCGGTCGGTGTGGTGGCCAGTGCGGCGGCCGGCAGCACCGATGCGACACGCGCGGCTGCGGCCTGGAACGGCCCCGTCTTGCCGGCGGCATCCGGTGCCGAAACGAATATCCCGTGGCCGCCAGCGGAAGGCCTTGTCGTCGACGGCCTGTTCGGCACCGGCCTTGCGCGTCCCATCGCCGGCATCGCCGCATCCCTCATTGCCGCTGCCAATGCCGGCGCGGCGCCGATCGTCGCCATCGATATCCCGAGCGGTGTTCATACCGATAGCGGCGAAGCGCTCGGCGGTGTCGCCATCCGGGCGGCCTTGACCGTGACCTTTGCCTGGCCAAAGCCCGGCCATCTGCTGCTGCCGGGCCGCCGCCTTGCCGGCGAGTTGTTGATCGCCGATATCGGCCTGCCGGCGACGCCGTTATCCGGGGAAGGACCCGAACTCTTAGCCAATGCCGGCTGCTGGTGGCGTTCGCAACTGCCGGTGCCGGGCGAGGCCGCCCATAAGTTCATCCGCGGTCATCTGGTCGCCGTCGGCGGGGCGGTGATGACGGGGGCGGTGCGCCTGGCGACCAGGGCCGCCCGGCGGGCGGGCGTCGGCCTTGCGACCATCCTGGCGCCGCAATCTGCCGTACCGATCTACACGGCCGATCAGCCCGGCGTGATTGTTCGGGCGCGCGCAGATTCCGAGACGGCATCGCGCGAAAACGCGGTGACGCTGGCGCAGATCCTGGCGGATGACCGTATTTCCGCCGTCCTCATCGGCAGCGGATTGACGCCAGATCAGGTGACGACCGGGCTGTTGCGCAATGCCCTGGCGAGCGCGCGGCCCCTGGTCATCGATGGCGGCGGACTGGACGCCCTCGCTGGCCTGGCGCGGACCGAGCCAGCGTCCTTGGGTACCGCGTCCGTGCGCACGGCGACACGCATCCTGACGCCGCATGAGGGTGAATTTCACCGTCTTTGCCCCGATCTTGCCGGCGGCAGCAAGCTCGACCGCGCCCTGGCTGCCGCCCGTCGCTTTGCCGCGGTGGTCGTGTTGAAGGGGCCGGATACGGTCATTGCCGCGCCTGACAACCGGGCGGCGATCAACGGGGCGGCGCCGGCCTATCTGGCGACCGCCGGTTCCGGCGATGTGCTGGCCGGCATCATTGCCGGGTTGCTCGCCCAGGGCATGCCGCCCTTTGCCGCCGCTTGCGCCGCCGTCTGGCTGCATGCCAAGGCCGCTGCCCTGTTCGGACCGGGCCTGGTGGCGGAAGACCTGCCGGATCTGCTGCCGCGCGCCCTGGCCAGCTTGTCCAACTCTTTTTCTCCAGGCGCCTCTTAAGCGCAGAACCGCCCCAAAGAATTGAAATAATGTCAACATTTCCATGAGGCCGCACGGCAGGCCCGGTCGCCCGTCCGCCGGCGGATTGGCAGGCCGGGCGACCTGGCTGGCCTGGAGTGCGATCGTTTTAAGTGGCAGCGGATAGACTTCCACCCAAAACGTGAATCGCCCTCTATCATATTGAGTGGAGGCGGATTCAGGCTTTACGCGGGACCGCGAAGCGATTCCCTGTAAAGCGATCCGGCTCCAGGGGAAAGCCGATTTTCTCTTGTGCCGCTGGCACGGCTGAGATACACCGCCCCCCTGATAATAAGACGTGCGTTCCAGGACGGGATGTGCGGCATCCGTCCAGGGCGCGGGCGTGGCGGAATTGGCAGACGCGCTGGATTTAGGTTCCAGTGACGCAAGTCGTGTGGGTTCAAGTCCCTCCGCCCGCACCATTGGACGATGCGCGCAGCTTCCGCGGATCGGCGCAGCAACGAGCTTTTTCTTCTGACGAACGGACAGAGTCATTCCATGCAGGTCACGCAAACCAATACCGACGGCTTGAAGCGCGAATTCAAGATCGTTATCTCCGCGCAGCAGGTGCAAAGCCAGGTCAATGATCGCCTGCGTGAACTCGGCGATCAGGTGAAGCTGCCCGGCTTCCGTCCCGGCAAGGTGCCGCTCGCCCTCCTGAAGCAGCGCTACGAGCAGTCGGTGCGCGGCGAGGTTCTGGAGCGCGCCGTGCATGACAGCCAGCACAAGCTGCTGGACGAGCATAAGATCCGCCCGGCCGGTCAGCCGAAGATCGACAACGTGAAGTTCGAAGACGGCAGCGACCTGGAATTCTCGGTCGAGCTGGAAGTCATTCCGGAAATCACGCCGATCGACTTCAAGACCGTCAGCCTGGAGAAGGTGACCATCGAGGTGCCGGAAAGCGCCGTGACGGAAAGCCTGGAGCGCATCGCCAAGCGCCAGCGCCAGTCGGCGCCGATCGAGGGCGATCGCGCGGCGGCCAATGGCGACGTAGTGGTGATTGATTTCGTCGGCCGTGTCGACGGCGTCGAATTCCAGGGCGGCAAGGCCGAGGGCCAGTATCTGGAACTCGGTTCCGGCATGTTCATCCCCGGTTTCGAGGACCAGCTGGTCGGCGCCAAGAAGGGCGACAAGAAGCTGGTGAAGGTGACCTTCCCGGAAGATTACGGCAATGCCGAACTGGCCGGTAAGGCGGCCGAGTTCGATGTCACCGTGAACGAAATCCGCGAGATGAAGGACGTGCCGGTTGACGACGAACTGGCGAAGTCGCTCGGCCTCGACGATCTTGATGCGCTGAAGAAGTCGGCGCGCGAGCAGATCGAGAAGGAATATGGTTCGGTGGCCCGCGCCCGCACCAAGCGCAAGCTGCTGGACGTGCTTGCCGACAAGCATGAATTCGCCCTGCCGGAAGGCCTGGTGGAGGCGGAGTTCGCCGCCATCTGGCAGCAGATCGAGCAGGATATGAAGGCCGACCGGCTGGACGAAGAAGACAAGGGCAAGAGCGAAGAGACGCTGAAGGCGGAATACAGGGACATCGCCAAGCGCCGCGTGAAGCTCGGCCTGCTGCTCTCGGAAGTGGGCCGCATCAATAATATCCAGGTTCCTAATGAGGATTTGAGCCGCGCGGTGATGGCCGAGGCGCGCCGCTATCCGGGCCAGGAAAAGCAGGTCATCGAGTATTTCCAGAAGACGCCGGAGGCGCTCAACCAGCTGCGCGCGCCGATCTATGAGGAAAAGGTCGTCGACTTCATTCTCGACCTGGCCAAGCTCAACGAGCGTAAGGTTTCGCCCGAGGACTTCGCCAAGGAAGAGGAAGCGGCTGCCAAGGCCTGAAGCCGGGACCGGCGGGTCCTTGCAAATCGGCCGGTTGATACCGATATCGGTATCTGAGGCGCGCAAAGCTCCGGCATCAGTACCGCCGGGTGATAGTCTGTCGGGACCGGGTCAATAATCGGTACCGTTAAATCGGTCGACGAGATTGCGCTCCGATATCAGGCTTCTATGATCAACGGCGGTCGCGAGTCGTCGCGGCCGCCGATTTGATGTGCGGATGGCGCATCGGTTGCATATGTTGATTTGGCGGGCGTGAGCCTGTTCCAGGAAGGGCTCGGGAGAAGATGATGAGAGATCGCGATCCGATTGAGATTTATGACAACCTGCTGGTGCCGATGGTGGTCGAACAGACCAATCGCGGCGAGCGGGCTTATGACATCTACTCGCGCCTCCTGAAGGAGCGGATCATCTTCATCGTCGGCCCGGTCAATGACGGCATGTCGAGCCTGGTCTGCGCGCAGCTGCTGTTCCTGGAATCGGAAAATCCGAACAAGGAAATCTCGCTCTACATCAATTCGCCGGGCGGCGTCGTCAGCTCGGGCCTCGCGATGTACGACACCATGCAGTATATCCGTCCCGAAGTATCGACGGTCTGCATCGGCATGGCGGCCTCGATGGGTTCGCTGCTGCTGACCGCGGGTGCCAAGGGCAAGCGTTACAGCCTGCCCAATTCCAAGATCATGATCCACCAGCCGTCGGGCGGCTTCCAGGGCCAGGCATCGGACATCGAAATTCATGCCCGCGAGATCCTCAAGACGCGCGACCGGCTGAACAAGATCTATGTCCATCATACCGGCCAGGATATCTCTAAGGTTGAAGCGGCCATGGACCGCGACAACTTCATGGATCCTGACGAGGCGTTGAGTTTCGGCCTGATCGACCAGGTTGTGTCGGAGCGCCCGAAGGCGGCCGACGACAAGAACGGCGACAAATAGGCGCAGAGGATAGCGGGGCAGCTCTTAACGATTTTACAGGAGTTTGCCCCTAGACTGTGACAGTGGCCCAGCCGTGTCCGGACTGTTTTCGCCGCATCGGCCTTGTCGATCACGACGAAAGTTACTGGACTCGGCACGGCGGGGCGGCTGGACTCGGAAAAAGCCGTTGTGTTCCCGAATTTACCGGGGCTAACATGACAAAATGGCTGCGGTCGGAGGCGACCGCCGGCAGCTCGGATGGATCAGGATGACCAACAAAGCCAGTGGCGGCGATTCGAAAAACACCCTCTATTGCTCCTTCTGCGGCAAGAGCCAGCACGAAGTTCGCAAGCTGATCGCCGGTCCCACCGTCTTCATTTGCGACGAATGCGTCGAGCTCTGCATGGATATCATCCGTGAAGAGCACAAGACGACGCTGGTCAAATCCCGCGACGGTGTGCCGAGCCCCAAGGACATCTGCAAGGTTCTGGACGATTACGTGATCGGCCAGGACCATGCGAAAAAGGTCCTGTCGGTGGCGGTGCATAACCACTACAAGCGCCTTTCGCATGCCGGCAAGAACAACGACGTCGAGCTGTCGAAGTCGAATATCCTGCTGATCGGCCCGACCGGCTGCGGCAAGACCTTGCTGGCGCAGACCCTGGCGCGCATCATCGACGTGCCCTTCACCATGGCCGATGCGACGACGCTGACCGAAGCCGGCTATGTCGGCGAGGACGTCGAGAATATCATCCTGAAGCTGCTGCAATCCGCCGATTACAATGTCGAGCGCGCGCAGCGCGGCATCGTCTATATCGACGAAGTCGACAAGATCAGCCGCAAGTCGGACAACCCCTCGATCACCCGTGACGTTTCGGGCGAGGGTGTGCAGCAGGCTTTGCTGAAGATCATGGAAGGCACGGTTGCCTCGGTGCCGCCCCAGGGTGGCCGCAAGCATCCGCAGCAGGAATTCCTGCAGGTCGATACCACCAATATCCTGTTCATCTGCGGCGGCGCTTTCGCCGGCCTGGAGAAGATCATCGGCACCCGCAGCCGCGGCGGTTCGGCGATCGGCTTCGGCGCCGAAGTGCGCGGCCCGGACGAGCGCCGCGCCGGCCAGGTGCTGCGCGAAGTGGAACCGGAAGATCTGCTGAAGTTCGGCCTCATCCCGGAATTCGTCGGCCGCCTGCCGGTCGTGGCGACGCTGGACGACCTTGACGAGCCGGCCTTGGTGCAGATCCTGACCGAGCCGAAAAACGCGCTGGTGAAGCAGTATCAGCGCCTGTTCGAGATGGAAGATGTCCGCCTCGAATTCGCCGAGGATGCGCTGAGCGCCATCGCCCGCAAGGCGATTGCCCGCAAGACCGGCGCCCGCGGCCTGCGTTCCATCATGGAAGCGATCCTGCTGGAGCCGATGTTCGAATTGCCGGGCCTTGACGGTGTCGAAGGTATCGTCATCAGCCGCGAAGTGGTCGAGGGCGGCGCCAAGCCGCTTTATATCTATACCGATCGCCGGGGCGATGTCGGCGCGGGCGCTTAAGCTCTCGCCGCTGCGGGTCTGAACCGGCAGCGCTTTCTTCCCGGAATTTTTTGCAGACCGGTAGCGTTTCGACGCTACCGGTTTTGCATTTCCTGCATGGTCAAGCTTCAGCCGAAGACGCGGCAACGCGGGCGACATGCCGATCCGCGCGCCTGTCATCGCATGCAGAACGGGCGCCAAGCGCTTGATCGGGGCCGGATCCGCATCGATCGAGAGCTTGCCGGCGCGCCGCATCGGTGCGCAGCATAAACGCACCCTTAACCATGTTGCTTGCCCGGATACCCGCGGCAATCTGGCCTGAAGATTGCGTAACTCCGGGGTGCACCTTGAAGGAAGGCGGCTCGGCGCCAACATGTTAACGGTGCTGCCAGGGCGGCGGATCCGGAAAAGATCGGCTCCGCTGCGAGAGAAATGAAGCGGGCGTTCTGCCTCATGCTGGCTCGGTCCATTCTGACCGCTGCTATTTACGACATTTTCGGCCGAAATCCGACAGCCTCTCATCACAATCACCGGGATGATGAGGTCCGAAGGTTGCGGTCTTGGATAACGAGGGGGTAGACTCCCCCTGACTTTTAACGATTGGAAGAATCATGCAGGAATCGCAAACATCGACGCAATATCCGGTTCTGCCGCTGCGTGACATCGTCGTGTTCCCGCACATGATCGTGCCGCTGTTCGTCGGCCGCGAGAAGTCTGTGCGGGCGCTGGAAGACGTGATGAAGGATGATAAGCAGATCCTGCTCGTCACCCAGAAGAATGCTGCGCAGGACGATCCGACGTCTGCCGACATTTATACCGTCGGCACGGTCGGTACCGTGCTGCAGCTGCTGAAGCTGCCCGACGGCACCGTCAAGGTGCTGGTCGAAGGCGGCCACCGCGCGGTCATCCAGCGTTTTGTCGACAGCGATACGTTCTTCATTGCCGAAGCCGTGCCGATGGCCGACAGCGTCAATGAAGGCAAGGAAGTCGAAGCCCTGGCGCGTTCGGTGATCTCGCAGTTCGAGCAGTATATCAAGCTCAACAAGAAGATCCCGCCGGAGGTGCTGGTCTCGGTCAACCAGATCGACGATCCGTCGAAGCTTGCCGATACGGTCGCTTCGCATCTCGGTCTCAAGATCAACGACAAGCAGGAACTGCTGGAGGTCCAGTCGGTCTCCGAGCGCCTGGAACGCGTCTATGCCTTCATGGAAGGCGAGATCGGCGTCCTGCAGGTCGAGAAGCGCATCCGCAGCCGCGTCAAGCGGCAGATGGAGAAGACCCAGCGCGAGTACTACCTGAATGAGCAGATGAAGGCCATTCAGAAGGAGCTCGGCGAGGGCGAGGACGGCAAGGACGAAGTCGCCGAAATCGAAGAGCGCATCAAGAAGACCAAGCTCAGCAAGGAAGCCCGCGAAAAGGCTCAGGCCGAGGCGAAGAAGCTGCGCACCATGAGCCCGATGTCGGCGGAAGCCACGGTCGTGCGCAACTATCTCGATTGGCTGCTGTCGATTCCCTGGTCGAAGCCGAGCAAGGTCAAGAAGGACATCAAGCTCGCCGAGAAGGTGCTCAACGACGACCACTACGGTCTTGAGAAGGTCAAGGAACGTATCCTTGAATATCTCGCCGTGCAGCTGCGCCAGAAGAAGCTGAAGGGCCCGATCTTGTGCCTCGTCGGCCCGCCGGGTGTGGGTAAGACTTCGCTCGGCAAGTCGATCGCCAAGGCGACCGGCCGCAGCTTCGTGCGCATCAGCCTCGGCGGCGTGCGTGACGAAGCCGAGATCCGCGGTCACCGCCGGACCTATATCGGCTCGATGCCGGGCAAGATCATCCAGGCGATGAAGAAGGCCAAGACGTCGAATCCGATGTTCCTGCTGGACGAGATCGACAAGCTCGGCGCCGATTGGCGGGGCGACCCGTCATCCGCTTTGCTTGAGGTCCTTGATCCGGAGCAGAACGTCAACTTCAACGACCACTATCTCGAGGTCGATTACGATCTCAGCGATGTGATGTTCGTGACGACCGCCAACAGCCTGCGGATGCCGCAGCCGTTGCTCGATCGTATGGAGATCATCCGCCTTTCGGGTTACACCGAAGACGAGAAGGTGGAGATCGCCAAGCGGCATCTCATCGACAAGCAGATGAAGGATCATGGCCTGAAGAAGAGCGAATGGGTGCTCTCTGAAGACGCGATCCGCGACCTCGTGCGCTACTATACGCGTGAGGCCGGCGTCCGCAGCCTCGAGCGTGAGATCGCCAATCTGGCGCGCAAGTCGCTGAAGGAGATTCTGCTGAAGAATCTCAAGAAGGTGACGATCAATCGTCGCAACCTCGCCAAATATGCCGGCGTGCGGAAGTTCCGCTACGGTGAGACGGAAACCAAGGATATGGTCGGTGTTGTCACCGGCCTGGCTTGGACGGAAGTCGGCGGCGAGATCCTGACGATCGAAGCGGTGACGGTGCCCGGCAAGGGCCGCGTGATCGCCACCGGCAAGCTTGGCGATGTGATGAAGGAATCGGTGCAGGCGGCGGAATCCTACGTGAAGTCCCGCAGCGTCGAATTCGGCATCAAGCCGACGATCTTCAACAAGAAGGACATCCATGTGCACGTGCCGGAAGGTGCGACGCCCAAGGACGGTCCCTCGGCCGGTATCGCCATGGTGACCACCATCGTCTCGGTTCTCACCGGCATTCCGGTGAAGCGCGATGTAGCGATGACCGGTGAAGTGACCTTGCGCGGCCGCGTCTTGCCGATCGGCGGGTTGAAGGAGAAATTGCTGGCGGCCTTGCGGGCCGGCATCAAGACAGCCTTGATCCCGTCGGAGAACGAGAAGGATCTCGCGGAGATTCCGGAGAATGTGAAGCGTGGTCTGGATATCATTCCCGTGTCATCGGTCGACGAGGTGTTGAAGCACGCCTTGGCCGGTCCGTTGACGCCGATCGAATGGATCGAGCCGGCGGATGTGGAACCTGTTGCGGCAACGGGACAGGAAGATGATCGCGGCATCGTCACGCATTGAGATATTGTTCACTGAAAGGTGATGGCGATATCGAGATATGGCCGAGGTTGCGTAACGCTAAAGGTATGAGTAGGCCGATCAGGCAAGCATCGTTTCCGGTGTCGTTGTCTTAAATTTGGCGAAGCTTCTAGCGAACCATTACTAACACTGTCAGAACCGCGATTATCCTGGGGATAATCGCGGTTCTTTCATTGACGGCGTTTTATACCGGGCACTAAAATCCGGCCTTCATCGCGTCCCAAAGCGTGGTTAATTTATTTCCTGATAGGGGGTTTCCGTGAATAAGAATGATCTCGTGGCCGAAGTTGCGGAAGATACCGGTTTGTCCAAAACTGATGCCGCGCGCGCCGTCGATGCCGTTTTCGATGCCGTGACCAAGGCTTTGAAGAAAGATCACGAAGTGCGCCTGGTCGGCTTTGGTACCTTCAGCGTGTCGAAGCGCGAGAAATCCAAGGGCCGCAACCCGCGCACCGGGGAAGAGATCATCATCCCCGCTTCCAAGCAGCCGAAATTCAAGGCCGGCAAGGGCCTCAAGGACGCGGTTAATTGATCGCTTCTTGACCCACGGGTCTTATTATGATGATCTCCGGCCGTCCCCAGGGGCGGCCGATTTCATTTGGCCGATATGCGATTGCATATCCTCCGCGATCCCTGGCTTACGACACGGATCGGGCGATTAGCTCAGTTGGTAGAGCGCTTCGTTTACACCGAAGATGTCGGCGGTTCGAGTCCGTCATCGCCCACCATTCCCGCCGTTCACTGCCCTACCGCAGCTGCGTGCCGAACGGAGAAACCTGGCGGATGCCGGGCAGAAGCAGGCCGACCCATCCCGGGCCATGACCCTCGGCCCATCGCGCGCCGGTGAACAATCGCGGCGTGCGGCCAGGCCCGACCTCAACAACCGTCTCAAGTGAATGTGATGCTTCGCCCCTGTAGGAAGCACGGCGCGGCAACGTGTCATTGTCAGGTGTCGATCGTGACGCCCTGATAAAGAGGCACATCATGCTTACCTTGTTACGTCGCTTAGGTCTTCCCGTCGCCGCGATGTCTCTGCTCATCGGCTTGGCGGGCTGCGTCGTCTACCCCGTCGGCGGCGGCTATTACGGCCACCCGCATGGCGGCTATTGGGGCCATCCCTATTACGGCGGACATTATCGGTGACAGCCTGGGACGGTGAGGCGTCCCCGAACCTGCCGCGTCGACGCTTTGGACGCTCTTGACGCTGTCGCCGTGATCAGGCGCAATGCGGCGGATCAGAGTCCGGGCTGGTTGCGATCGCCTTGATCGCAACCGCCGAGCAGAACAGAGACGTCATGACCATCCTCTATGCCGGCGATGCCGACGAAGCCGAGCAATGGCTGAGCGCGATACGCGAGATCGATGCCGGCCTCAGCTTCCGCCGCTGGCCGGAATGCGGCGCCACCGACGAGATCGAATTCATGATCGTCGGCGGGCGCCTGCCGGGGGAGTTCCCGCGCTTCACCAATCTCCGGGCGATCCAATCGACCTGGGCGGGGGTCAATCATTTGCTGCAGAGCGGCAGCTTGCCGGCCGGTGTGCCGATTGCGCGCATGGTCGATGACGGCTTGACCTGCAGCATGACGGAGTACCTTGTCTTTCAGGTGCTGGATCATCTGCGCCGCGGCCCCGAACTGCGTCAGGCGCAGCGCGACGGTCGCTGGCTCGAGGGCGCGGCCGCCATGCCCCGGCGCGGCACGATCGGCATCATGGGATTGGGCGCCTTGGGCCTTGACGCGGTGCGCCAGTTTACCGCCCTGGGATTGCGGCTGCGTGGCTGGAGCCGTACGGCCAAGACGGTGCCGGAGGTCGACTGCTATGCGGGCGCTGCTCAACTGCCGGCCTTCCTCGCCGGCTGCGATATCCTCATTTGCCTGCTGCCGCTGACACCTGAGACGCGCGGCATTCTGTCGGCATCGCTCTTGGCGCATCTGCCTGCCGGCGCCTGCCTGATCAATGCGGCACGCGGTCCGCATCTGGTCGAAGCCGATCTTCTGGCCGCCCTCGACAGTGGACATCTGTCGCGCGCCGTTCTCGATGTTTTCCATGTCGAGCCGTTGCCCGCCGAACACGCCTTCTGGCGGCATCGGCGCATCACGCTGACGCCGCATATCGCTGCCATAACGCGCGCCGGCACCGGAGCCGCCTTGATCGTCGAGAATTATCGCCGGGCGCTGGCCGGGCAAGATCTCATTAACCAAGTCGATCGCCAGCTCGGTTATTGACGGCCGGCCCATAACGGTCCGGATAGCTGCGCCTAGAGTGTGATATTTGCGAAAAGAGCGCATTATTGGGTTCGTTGTCCTGCGATCGCCCGCTTCCCTTAACTGCTGTTTAAGGCACGATTTTTAGACTAGAGCGCGATTAAGCCTTTAGGTGCCGACATCTGCGCGCGACCTGCGGCGCGCCAGCACTCGAACGGGATAACGCGATCGCTTCTGATCAAGCCCCTTGGCCATGGGCCGAAATGACCGAAGCCATCAAGGAGACGATGCCGGGTGATCAGGCGACATCATCTGATCGAGGAAGCCAAGGCGGAACTCGACCTCGCTTATGAGGAAGTCAAGCGGGCCGAGAAGAGCGTGATGGATCTCGAATTTCAATATAACGAGCGCATGAAGGACATTCCTTCCGGCTCGCCGATCTTCTTCGAGCTCAATCAGGAGAAGGAAGCGAAGCAGGAACAGCACATGCTGGATATGCTCTATGACGTGCAGAACCAGAGCGCCCAGCGTTTCGCCATGGTCAGTGCGAGCTTTGCGATCGTCAGTTCGGTCAATGACGAGCAGATGAGCGTCGATCTCATCCGTCGCATCATGTTTCGTGAAGATTTCCTGCGCCGGCACAAGGTCGAGATTGAAAAGGCCATCCGCGAGTTTCATCGCGGCCTGCGCGACTATATGCGCAAGGAAAGCAATGAGAGCGCCGATAAGCGGGTGCGGCTGAACTGGGGCAAGTTGGAGGAACTGACGGCGCGGCAGTCGGGCGAGGTCGAGGCAATCGCTTCGTGACCGGCTGAAACAGGCGATCAGCCCGCGCCGTTACCTTTCGCCAAGCCGCGACGATAGGTTTCCATCCGTTCCAGCATCATTGCGATATGTTGGCTGCGAATGGCGCCGACGGCCTTGTAATCGTCGTGCTCCAGCGCCCGCAGGGTCTCGTCCACTTCCTGATAGAGATATTCGACTTCGCGCCGCAGGTCTTCCGACTGCATCCAGCTGTACCAGTAGCGGTCCGTCTGATGGTACATGACGTCGATGAAATGCCGGAGGAAGGCATTGCCGATGACGCGGTTGACGACGGCATAGAACTGATCGCAGAGCTGGGTGTAGGCGCTGATAGCCGGCTCCGTGGTGGCATCGCGCATGCTCTTGATACTGTCCCTGATCTGCTTCACGGCTTCGATATCGGCCGGCGAAAGAGACTGCGGCGACAATTCGCCGATCAGCCCCACCAGATGCAGTCGCAGGCGATACATGTCTTCCAGTTCGCGATCGGCGATCTCCGTCACGCGCACGCCGACGCCGTTCTTGACCTCGATCAGGCCCTCGGCGCCGAGGCGATGCAGGGCCTGGCGCACCGGTGTGCGGCTGACGCCGAATTCCTTGGCGATCTCAACTTCTGTGAGCCGGCTGCCGGGTGCATAGACGCTTGTGCCGATGCGCTGGCGAAGGGCTTCATAGACGGCATTGGCATTGTTTCCATGGGCTACAGCGGCGCGTCCGTTGGTTTGCGTCGGCTGGCGGGATGCGGCTTCCCGCCCGTGATCATTGTTTCTTGTCGACATGCTTCCTCATGTTTTCACCGGCAGCCGGCGGCAGCTCTCATTTCTATCTGTAGGGGCTTGTTGCAATTGTAACAAGCGTTCAACAAATCCGACCATCGATATCATCGCCGGTTGGCGGGGTGGCTAAAATTGTAGCAATCATGGCCTAAAGCACAGGTGTGAAGGGCAAGGCTCGCGCGTCATGCGAAGAAGGCGGCGGTTCCTTCTTCGCTTGTGCTCGGCCTGGTTGCGGGCAGGCGAGACGGCGCGCCCTTGGGTGACATATCTCACTGCCACTGGGGCCTTTCTTTCTCTATATTCGCCGGGTACGTGGATTTCCGGCGGGATTGCCACTGCGACAACCGGTCCCGGTCTGGCGGGAATTGAAGGTGTGGCGACGACCGGGGTCCGGCTATAATCATGCTGGTGATTGGTCGGCTTGGCCGCGGTGCTTTTCCGGCGGCGCCGACCTAGGAAAGGGGTGCAAAATGAAACGGTTAGGTGTGGTTCTGGTGGCCAGCCTGGGATTAGTGGGATGTGCGCAAAGCTATCAGCCGGTGGTCGACACCAAGGGCGTTGATTCGGCGCGCTACCAGCAGGATCTCTATGAGTGCCGCCAATATGCCGAGCAGGTGAGCCCGGCCGGCGATGCGGCCATCGGTGGCCTCGGCGCCGCGGCGGGCGGTGCGGCTCTCGGCGCCATCACGGGCGCCATTCTGCCCGGCGTCAGTGCCGGTTCCGGTGCCGCACTCGGTGCGGCGACGGGCGGCGCCGTCGGTGTTGCCGGCGGGACGGCCAAGGGTATCACCGACCAGCAGCGGATCATCGACAATTGCCTGCGCGGGCGCGGTTATAACGTGCTGAACTAAGCACCGCCGCTCCGCCCGTTTATAACCCGCTCGCAGCATTGACGCTGCGGGCGGGTTTTTTGCCGCCGCTTTCCCGCATCGATGGCGAACGAAACGGCTGCACCGAACCCCAGCCCGCCGATAACCTGAGGCCGTTTTATCCCGGCGCAGATTTTCAATTGCGACGTGGGCACCGGCGCGGCAAGGTGGGGCGGAGCCATCTCAGCGGGTAAACATGTTGGACAGCAACCCTTTCGACCTCAGCCAAGACGTCGCCATTGTCACCGGCGCCTCCAGCGGGCTCGGCTGGCATTTTGCCAAGACCCTGGTGGCCGCCGGTGCGCGTGTCGCTCTGGTGGCGCGGCGCCATGAAAGGCTGGAGGAACTGGTGGGAGAGTTGCCGGCCGGCAGCGCCACGGCGATCGCCGCAAACATCGCCGAGCGATCGACCATCGTCGATCTCGTTGCCACGGTGACGCGCGAATTGAGCGCGCCGACTTTGCTCATCAACAATGCCGGCATCGCCGACGACCAGGCCGCCCTCGACCTGACCGAGGCCGACTGGCATGGCGTGCTCGACACCAATCTGACGGGGGCCTGGGAACTGGCCCAACTCTGTGCGACGGCGTGGGTAGCCGAGAAGCGGCCCGGCAACATCATCAACATCGCCTCGATCCTCGGCTTGCGGGTAGCGGGGCGCAGCCTGCCTTACGCCGTTTCCAAGGCCGGGCTTATCCAGATGACCAAGGCGCTGTCGCTGGAATGGGCGCGGTATCAGATTCGCGTCAACGCCATCGCTCCCGGCTATATCGAGACCGATCTCAACCGCGATTTTTTTGCCAGCGACGCGGGTGCGGCCTTGATCAAGCGCATTCCCCAGCGCCGCCTCGGCGCGCCCGCTGATCTCGATGGCGCCTTGCTGCTGCTTGCGTCGCAGGCTTCCAGCTATATGACCGGCAGCGTCATCACGGTTGACGGCGGTCATCTCAATTCCAGCCTGTGAGCACTCAGATGGATTTTTCACTCTCTGCCGAAACGCACGATCTTTGCCGCCGCATCAACGCCTTTCTCGAGGCGCATGTCCTGCCGCTGGAACAGGATGCGGCCAGTTTTGGCGAGGGCGAGCATATTCGCGAGGATCTGCTGCAGGAACTGCGCGCCAAGGCCCGGGCGGAAGGACTGTGGTGTTTTCAGATGCCGCGCGCCTTGGGCGGGCTCGGCCAATCCGTTGTTGGCATGGCGGCCTGCTATGAAGCGGCCGGCCGCTCGATCTTCGGCCCGGCCATCTTCAACATCGCGGCGCCCGATGACGGCAACATGTATCTGCTGAACAAGGTGGCGACGCCGGCGCAGAAGGAACGCTGGCTGCTGCCGATCATCCGCGGCGAAAAGCGCTCGGCCCTGGCCATGACCGAGCCGCATCCCGGCGCCGGTTCCGATCCCGCCGGCATGATGCGGACGCGGGCGGAGAAGCGCGGCGACCGCTGGGTGGTGCATGGCCACAAGTGGTTCATCACCGGGGCGGATGCGGCGCAGATATTCATCCTGCTGGCGCGCACCTCCGACGATCCGCGCCGCGGACTTACCGCCTTCCTCTTCGACCGCGACCAGCCGGGCTGGCGCATCGACCGGCGCATCCCCATCATGGGGCCGGAAGAGCATGGCGGCCATTGCGAGCTGCTGTTCGAAGGGCTGGAAATCCCCGACGAGAACCGCCTGATGGGCGAGGGCGAGGGCATGAAGGCCGTGCAGATCCGGCTCGGCACCGCGCGCCTCACCCATTGCATGCGCTGGCTCGGCATGGCGAAGCGCGCCTTGGAGATTGCCGGCGACTATGTCGGTGAACGTCAGAGCTTCGGCCGCAGGTTGATCGAGCGGGAAGGGGTGCAGTGGATGCTGGCCGAGGCGGCGATGGCGATCGAAACCGGCCGCCTGCTCACCATGCAGGCTGCCTGGAAGCTCGATCAGGGCGAGCAGGCGCGCAAGGAAGTCTCGATGGCGAAGATCGTCGTGGCTGATACGCTGCACAAGGCGGTGGATACGGCGATCCAGCTCTGCGGCGCGCGCGGCTATTCCCGCGATACGCTCCTGGAATGGATGTATCGCTATGCGCGGCAGGCGCGGCTGGTCGACGGCGCCTCGGAGGTGCATAAGATGGTGCTGGCCCGCACCTTGGTTGAAGAAGGCCGCGATTTCTGGTCCTGGTCCTAGCGGATCGTGTCCTAGCGAGTTCCGACCTAGCGAATCCTGGTCCTGGCGCATTCCGGTTTCGCGCGAACCGGCAGCTTGGACAGAGAGTATCAAACGGGGAGTATCGGCTTGAGCATTCTGCAGCATCGCACCGCCCTGATCGATTTCATCGCCGCGCAAAGCGGCGCGAAAGTCATCAGCCTGGAAATCGAGGGCAAGCTCGGCGGCGGCGCCATTCAGGAAAACTGGGCATTGACGCTGCAACTCGATGGCGGCGCGCAGCATGGGCGGCATCAACTGGTGTTGCGGACCGATGCGGCCACCGGCATCGCCGAGAGCCGATCGCGAACGCAGGAATTTGCCCTGATCAAGGCCGCGCATGATGCCGGCATGACGGTGCCGGAGCCGCTGTGGATGGATGACAACGGCAAGGTGATCGGCAAGCCTTTCACCCTGCTGCGGCGTCTCTCCGGTATTGCGGAGCCGCGGCTGGTGCTTGGTCAGATCGGCGATCTGACCGATAGCGGCGAGATCGAGGAACCGGGCGAGGTCCTCGTGCGGCATCTGGGGCAGGAGATCGCCCGCCTGCACAAGGTGGTGCCGGGCCAGGCGCCGGCAAATCTCGGCTTTTTGCCGCCGGCGGGCAGCGATCTCATCCAGCAGCGCGTCGCCGCCTACCGGCATTGGCTCGACCGGCTGCCGGAGGCACAGCCGGTTCTGGAATGGGCGCTCAACTGGATCGAAGACCATGCACCGGCCGTGGAGCGGATCACGCTTTGTCATCGCGACTTCCGGCTCGGCAATATCATGATCGAGGATGGCGGATTGAGCGGCATCCTCGATTTCGAGTTTGCCGGCTGGAGCGATCCCGACGAGGACCTCGGGTGGTTCTGCGCGCGCTGCTGGCGCTTCGGCGCCTATGACAAGGAGGCAGGCGGGCTCGGCAGCAAGGAGACCTTCTTCGCCGGTTATGCGGATGTTTCCGGGCGGCAGCCCGATCCGCAGCGGGTGCGGTTCTGGGAAATCGTCGCCGCCTTGCGCTGGGCGCTGATCGCGCTCGATCAGGGGGAGCGCTGCTTCGCCGGCGGTGAGCGCAAGATCGAACTGGCGCTGACGGCGTTGCGGGCGATCGAATGCGAATATGATCTCCTGCTGGAGACCGAGGCCTACGACGCGCCGCCGCGACCGTCGCGCCATAAGGCCCATAGCGAAACTGCAGGAGAAGCCTGATGCTCGATCGTCCCGGCACCGCCGATCTTCTCGCCCTCGCCGTTGAAACGCTGCAGGAGCGCTTGCTGCCGCATCTCAAGGGCGAGGACAAGCTGACCGCCCTGCTGATTGCCCGGGCCCTGACCATCGCCCAGGCCGATGGCAGCGACGACCACGCGCGCCAGCACAGCATCGCCGATATTGCGCGGCTGCTCGCCATACCGCCGGCCGACGACCTGCCGGTGGCAAAAAAGCAGCTGGCGGCCGCCATCCGCGCGCGCAAGTTTGCGTCGGGGACGCCGGAAGCGGTCCGCTTGCGCGACCATCTGTTGAGCGATACGGCGGCCCGGCTGCGCCTCGTCAATTTGAAGTATATGGCGGCGCGGCAACGGCGCGCGGAATCTTCCGTCTAGCGGCGGCTTTTCAGGACACAGGGCCGCATGAGGAGGCATCGGACCCGGACCTATGTGCCGGGCCGGAACCTTCGGCAATAGCCCGCGTTTTATCTGCAACCGGCCGACGGCAGGTGTCGGAGCAGGAGGCTGCGCGCGCGGCTGAGGATTGGCCGCCTCGCGCGACGGAGCGGCTGTCCGGGAGCGGGAGGGCCAGCGCCGGAACATCCTCCTGAGGAAATCTCATTGCGGGAAAATCCATGTCACTTACATTTGATCGCAAGGTCTATGGCTATAACGATCTCTCCCGCTCGATCCTGTTCGGTGCGACCGAGGGTGACGACGATATCCAGTTCGCGCTGCCCCGCATCAGCCTGGAGGCGCATGTCGGGCAGAACTTCAACTCCGACAACGAGATGTGGAACGCGTTCCATGCCAGCCGCGATCGGATAGAGGCGGCCGCCGAGGCCTATTGGCAAGCCGTCCGCGACCAGCATCGGCGCGAAGGCACGGCCCCGCCTTTGGGAACCCCGCTGGTTCTCCTGAACCTGGATCAGTAACGAACTCGATCACTAACGAAGCGGGCAAGTAGCAGCGGGCTCAACGACAAGGCGGGCAACTAAACCCGTGCTGGATTCTTCTCCCCATCATTCGTGTCGCATGATGGAGGCAGCAATGGCAGCGAAGCGCAAATGGTCGGCGGAGGTTACCGAGCACAGCGATGCGCTTGATGTGAGGGCGCATGTCTTCGAATCGACAGATCCCAAGGCCATCGCCAGATCGCTGAAAAAATCAGCCGAGCAAAGTCACCGCCGCAAGGCGGAGCCGTTCCGCTCGGCGATGTCGATGCTGACCTTCTACATCAATCGCGCCGGGAAGAACCTCCCTGCGCGCCAGCGGCATGTGCTGGAGGCGGCGAAAGACGAATTACGTACGGCTTTTCACCGCAAATAGCTGTGGCTAATCCAGCTGTTTCTGCCCGCGATCAAGCACCAGATCGGCCGCTTCGACAATCTTGATATAGGCATGCCGCAAGTTGTCGGCGCGCAGATGCGCCGCCTGCCGCAGCATCATGCCGATGCCGGTATGGGCGGCATAGAATTGCACCAGGTCGACGCCGGTATCGCGCGGCAGGCGGTAAAGCTGGCCGGCATTGGCGGCATAGATCAAGGCAGGCGGCAATCCCATCAAAGCCAGCTGCGCCGCTGGAACCGGATTTTCCGCCGGCAGGCTGGCGATGTGGCCGATCTGTTCGGCGGCGGCTTCGCGAATGGTCAGCACCTCGGCCAGGATCTGCGCCAGCAGCGAGGTGGAATTGAGGCGGAGCTGACGCCGCTCCTCGCGCCCTTGCCGGCCGCGCGCACGGGCGTAGAGCGCCATCGCCAGCAGTGCGATCAGCAGAATCGGCGCCGCGACGATCCAGCTTTGTATCATCGGCCGCGTGATCCACGGTTCCGGTAACGGCTTCGGGGCTTCGGCCGCCGCATCCGGCTTTGTGGGGAGCGCCCAGAGCCCGATATGCTGCACGCGGGCCTTGGCCTCGGCAATGTCGTAGCGCTTGGCGAGGTCGAGTTCCTGCTGTGTCGGATTGATCTGGCTGCGATAGACGGCGGCATATCCCGTCAGCAGCATCTGTTCGCCGAGATCGGCATCATCGGCCTTGCAACTGGCGATGACCACGCTGTCCTTGGTGCGGTCAAGCTCTGTGCATTGTATGCGGCGTTGGGCAATCAGCTGATCGAGGGCCAGGCGCGCATCGGCGCCGTGCTCGGCGCGGATATCGGGCGCGGCTATCCCATAGAGTCGAACGGTCTTGTCGCCGATCTGCAGGGTGTCGCCGTTGACGACGACGGGCGTGCCCTCGGTGGTGGTGGCGCCGACGGGCAGGAGCGGGGCGGCGTCGACGGCCTGCACCGGCACGGCCTTGGGCGGCGCCGGTTCGTCACCGAGGGGCTTCTGCTGCTTCGCGCCGGCGGCCGGGGCCAGGACGAGGCTGGCGAGGAGAGCGGCGGCGCAAGCACTCACCAATGGGCGGGCACCCGCTCCGCCGCATTGGGCGGTTGTACCGCCGCTCCGCCGCAATGCCGCGTTCCTTAACAGATTCTGCAATAATCGCATGGCCTTAGGCTCTCCCTGCTCGCGCGTTGCAGTGGTACCGGCGGATCCGTCGCAAGTCAAATAGCGATCTTGTGTCCAGTCGCACAAACCGGCGCGTCCTGCAGCCAGCGCCGAGGCTGGACAGGGCGCAGAATCTTCTGCATAAATTGAATAGTCATTCAGTTTTTGAATGGATATTCAGTCGCTGCCCGGCAGGCACGCTTACCGACGCAATGGAAGCGCAGCGCGGCCAAGCGGCAAGGACGATGACGGGGAGGGCCGGCGATGCCTGAGACTTATGATGCGATCGTGATCGGCGGCGGCCATAACGGCCTGGTCACCGCCGCCTATCTCGCCAAGGGAGGCGAGAAGGACGGCAAGAACAAGCTGAAAGTGCTGGTCCTGGAGCGCTATCACAAGGTCGGCGGTGCGGCCATGTCGGAAGAGATCTATCCCGGCTTCACCTATTCGACCTGTTCCTACGTTTGCAGCCTGCTGCGGCCGGAGATCATGCGCTTTCTCGATCTGCCGCGTCACGGCCTGCAGGTCATCCCCTATGAGATCAATTCCTCGCCCAATCCCCATGGCGAGGGCCTCGTCACCTATTCGGATCACGACCGCACGCGCGAATCCCTGCGCCGCCATTCGCTGAAGGATGCCGAGGCCTATGATCACTATGCGGCGGAGATCAGCCGGCAATGCCGCTTCATCAAGCCGCTGCTGATGGTGACGCCACCTGACCCTACCCGGCTCAATCCCTTCGCACAGAACCGCATCAATCCCTGGGGCAAGCGTGAGGATCTGGACGGCTTGTTGAAAATCGCCGCCGAATTCGGCCGCATGGGCGACAAGCAGATGTATGAGATCATCCGCTTCTGGACCATGTCGATCGGCGATTTCCTCGACGAGTATTTCGAGCATCCACGCTGGAAAGGGTTTGCCGCCGCCTCGTCGATCATCGGCACAGCCTTGGGACCCTATTCGCCGGGCACCGCCTATGTGCTGCTGCATCATTACATGGGCGAGGTCGACGGCCAGATCGGCGCCTGGGGCTTCGCGCGCGGCGGCATGGGCTCGGTCTCGAAAGCAATCGCGTCGGCCGCCACCGAGGCCGGCGTCGAGATCCGCACCAATGCCGAGGTCGACAAGGTCATCATCAGGAACGGCAAGGCGGTCGGCGTCGCGTTGAAAAGCGGCGAGGAGATCTATAGCCGGACGGTTGTCTCCAATGCCGATCCCAAGCGCACCTACCTGAAACTGATCGAGAAATCCGAGCTCGACAGGATCGATCCGGATATCCACAGCTATGCCTCGAATTTCAAGATCCGCGGCTCGTCGGGAAAGTTGAACATCGCGCTCGATGGCTTGCCGCAATTCGCCGGCCTGCCGAAGGAATCGGCCTGGGGCACGATCGATATCGGCGGCGATTTCGATTACATCGAACACGCCTTCGACGACTACAAATACGGCAGCTGGTCGAAGCGCCCCTTCCTCGATTGCGTCATCCCGACCACGGTCGACCCGACCATGGCGCCGCCTGGCAAGCATTTCATGTCGGTCTTCGTGCAGTACGTGCCCTATAAGCTCGGCCAGCAACCCTGGACGCCGGAGATGAAGGCGGCCTTCGAAAAGGACGTGCTCGACACCATCGAGGAGAACGCGCCCGGCTTCCGTAACCTCATCCTGCATTGCCAGACGCGCACCCCCTGGGACATCGAGAACGAGGTCGGCCTCACCGAGGGCAACATCTTCCAGGGCGAATTGACGCTCGATCAGATGCTGTTCAACCGGCCGTTCCCCGGCCTCGGCCAGTATCGCGGACCCTTCGACAACTTCTATATGTGCGGATCGGGCACCCATCCCGGCGGCGGGGTCATGGGGGCTCCCGGCGCCAATGCCGCGCGCGAGATGCTGAAGGACTTCAAGAACGGAGCGGTGAAATGAGCGCTGCTACTTATGATGCCGCTGGCTATGATGTGATCGTCATCGGTGGCGGCCACAACGGCTTGGTGACGGCGACCTACCTCGCCAAGGCGGGCCAGAAGGTACTGGTGCTGGAAGCCAATGAGCAGCCGGGCGGCGCCGCGGTGACGCGGGAATTTGCCCCCGGCTACCGTGTATCCGCCGTCGCCCATATCCTGCATGCCTTGCATCCGAAGATCGTCGGCGATCTCAACCTGACGGGTCATGGCCTGAAGGCGACCACGCATCGCCTGGGCACCACGGCGCTGGCACCGGGTGGCGCGCGCATCGACATTACCGAGGACAAGGCCGCGACGCAGGCCTCGATCGCCCGCGTCTCGGTCAATGACGCCGCCGCCTACCACCCGCGCATGGAACGCCTGGCCCGTCTCGCCGGGGCGCTCGGCAGTTTCATCTTGCGCACGCCGCCCAGTCCGTCGCCCAAGGAAAATGATTTCCAAACCAAGCTGGCACTCGGCATGTTCGCTTTGCAGCTCCGCATGATGGGCAAGAAGGACATGCTGGAGATGAGCCGCATCCTCACCATCAATGTGGCGGATCTGGCGACCGATTTCTTCGAGAGCGATCTGCTGCGCGGCCTGTTGAGTTTCGAGGCGACGCTCGGCGTCTATCTCGGGCCGCGCTCGCCCAACACGGTCTTCAACCTGCTTTATCGTCTGTCGTCGCTCGGCAAGTACGGCCAGGGTGGCCTGTTCCTGCCGCAGGGCGGCATGGGGGCAGTCGTCGATGCGCTGGTGAAGGCCGCCCAGGCGGCGGGAGTCACCATTCGCGCCAATGCCCCGGTCGCCCATGTGCTGATCGAAAAGGAGCAGGCGACCGGCGTCGTGCTTGCCAATGGCGACGTGATCCGAGCACCTGTCATCGCTTCCAGCGCCGATCCGCAGCGCACCCTGCTGAAGCTGGTCGAGCCCGGCAATCTCGATGTCGAGTTCATGAAGCGCATCCGACATCTGCGCATGAACGGCTGCGTCGCCAAGATGCACCTGGCGCTCGATGATCTGCCGGAGACCTTGCGCAACAGCGCCGGCCGCGTTGTCGTGGCGCCGTCGATCAACGATGTCGAGCGCGCCTTCGATTGTGCGAAATATGGCCGTGTCTCCGATAAGCCAGCTTTGGAAATCGTCATCCCGACGCTGAGCGACCCCAGCCTGGCCCCGTCCGGCAAGCATGTCGCCTCGGTGCTCTATCAGTATGCGCCCTACCGTCTGCGGGAAACCTTGCCGGACCTGGCCCGCCAGCAGGTATTGGAGCGCGGCCTCGACATGCTGGAGCAGGTAGCGCCGGGGATCAGAGCGCGGGTCACGGCCAGCGAGGTGCTGACGCCGCATGATCTGGAAAGCCAGTTCGGCCTTTCCGGCGGGCAATGGCACCAGGGCGAGGTGACGCTGGACCAGGTCTTCTTCCTGCGCCCTGCCGCCAGCTTCCAGCAATACCGCATGCCGCTACCGGGTCTCTGGCTCTGCGGAGCAGGGGCTCATCCCGGCGGCAATGTCTCGGGTGCCGCAGGCGCCAATGCGGCGCGTGAGATCCTCAAGGATATTAAGAAGAGGAGGGCCGCCTGATGACCCATGTTCAGCATCTGAAGCCGTTCCTCAAGAAGACGCCGTTCCATCACCGCATCGAGCCGCTGATGACGGGAAATGGCTGGATCCGCTGGCAGGGCTATTACTCGCCGGCTTTCTATGACTCGCCGCAATCCGAATATTTCGCGGTCCGCAACGGGGCCTCGGTCTATGACGTCTCGCCGCTGATCAAATATGCGATCAAGGGCAAGGATGCCGCACGCTTTGCCAATTATCTCGTCACCCGCGACCTCGCCAAGGTGAAGCCGATGACGGCCGCCTATACCGCCTGGTGCGACGACGACGGCAAGATGATCGAGGAAGGCACGATCTTCCGCCTGGGCGAGAACGACTTTCTGCTGAACGCAGCCCTGCATCAGCTGCACTGGCTGGGCGAGGCCGCCTACGGTTTCGATGTCGATATCGCCGAGGTTTCCGAAGATATCTGCGGATTGTCACTGCAGGGGCCGACCAGCCGTGACATCCTCAGGGTGATGGGTGTACCCGGCATCGAGAAGCTGGCGCATTTCGGCATCATGGAGACCACGGTCGACGGCCACTGGCTGCGCATCGACCGCGCCGGCTTCACCGGCGATCTCGGCTACGAACTCTGGGTCAAGCCGCAGGACGCCGACTGGCTGTGGGAAACGTTGTTCCGGATCGGTGATCCCTACAAGATCGCGCCGATGGGCTCGCAGGCCCTCGACATGACGCGGATCGAGGCCGGCTTCATCCTGGTCGATGCCGATTATACCGGCGCCCATCATGCGGTGCGCCCGACCAACCGCGTCTCGCCGATCGAGGCCGGTATCGGCTGGGCGGTCGCTCTGAAGAAGGACGCCTATTTCGTCGGCAAGCGGGCGCTGCAGAAGGAAAAGACGGAGAATCTGTCGCGCCATCTCCTGATCGGCATCGAGATCGAGGGCCGCAAGCCGGCCCCCGGCGCTTTCCTCTATGCCGACGAGGCGGCGAAGCACGAGCTTGGCCTCACCACCTCGGCCATGTGGTCGCCGCTCTTGAAGAAGAATATCGCCTTCGCCAAGGTGCCGCCGAGCTTCGCGAAAGCCGGCACACAGATGTGGATCGAGATCTGGTATCCCAAGGAACACAAGATCGAACGCAGCATGGTCAAATGCTGGGCCACTAATCGCATGTTCTTCGATCCGCCACGCAAGAAGGCATGAGATGCCAATAACGAGTGCGATAAAACGCCCCTCCCCCCGACCCTCTCCCCACCTTGCGGGGCGAGGGAGTGGGGGAATCAGCCAAGAAGCTCCCTCGCCCCGCTTGCGGGGAGAGGGCTGGGGTGAGGGGTATGTTACGGTCATCCCGACACCGCAAGCATGACAAAAGAGAACACGAATATCCGCCGGCAGCGGCGCCAGGACCTGATCGAGGCGACCATCACCGTCATCGCCGCCCATGGCTATGCCGGGACGACGGTCAGCCGGGTCGCCGAGCAGGCGCAGGTCTCGGCCGGGCTGATGAATTTCCATTTCTCCAGCAAGGATCTGCTGTTCCAGGCCGTCTTCGAATATCTCTCCGATGAATATGAGGTGATCTGGCGGCAATGCCTGGCGGCGGCCGGGACATCGCCGCTTGAGCGATTGCAGGCGATGATCGGCGCCTATTTCCACCCCCAGATCTTCACGGCGGAGAAGCTGGCGGTCTGGTTCACCTTCTGGTCCGACGCCAATCTGCGCGATCACTATCGCGCGGCCGCTACTCGGGTCGAGGAGCATTACAGCAAGGAGATCGTCTCGCAGCTGCGCACTCATCTCGCGGGCCAGCCGGATGCCGCGCGGCAGGCGCGTGAAATCGCGGCACCTCTGATCGCCATGATCGACGGCTACTGGCTGCAGGCGATCATCTATCCAGCCCGCTTCAAGCCGAAGGCGGCAATCAAGGATTGCGAGAGTTATCTCGCCCTGAGGCTCGCTCTAATTCGGGGCTGAGCGGGAAATTCAATAGAAGCTGACAACGCCGGAGCCCCTCGCGAAGTGGCGTTGTTTTTATCTTGATTATTGTGATATACTCAATGAAATGCGAGATTCTTCGCTAAAACCCCGTTTTTCCGAAGGGAAGGGCAATGAGTGACCTGAACGTTGATAAAATATCAATGAACGTAGATTTGTCGGAACCACCGGCTTCGGAACGAGCCGAAACTTCGTGGGATGAGGCAGCGAAAGGCGTAGGGACGGCGAATGCGCCGACATCGATGACACAGGATTCCGCCAAGACCGTCACGCCGAGTTTCAACCCATGGCATGACGGGCCGACACCCCCCTTGTTGGAGCCGCGTCTCGCTGAAGTTGCGAAGATCGCCGATCCGCATTTGCGTCAGCAGGTAGAGGCGAACGTTCGGTTGCAGACGCAGCGCGAGATCGCGGACTTCACTGACGGTCAGCGCCAAGCCAAATCCCAGGCCAAAGCGATCATCGACCAAGGCGGCGATCTCAGTAGCATTCCAGGCAAATTGATGCTGCAGATCGATGTCCCGGGTCGGCAAGCGTTGCATGCATATGCGGCGGCTAGCGCCAATCCCGCGACGGATCCTGTCACTTATTATCGTCTCAAGAACCAGGCGCTGGACGACCCGGCGGGCTTTCGGGCCGCGGATATCGCCAATCATATGGCGAAGCTCGCTGCCGGAGATTATCGCGAATTGCTGCAGTTGCAGATGGCGCTGAAAAGCGGGCAGCTCCCCGCGGATTTGCCGCTGCTGCAGGCCTATAAAGCCTCCACGGACCACCAGCTACAGCTACTGGGTTTGCCGATCGCTGCCGATAACAACGACCAAGCGCCAGCAATGTCGGCCCCGCAGGAACGCGCGGCGCGATTCAGGCGACAAGTTGATCTTTATGCCGCTGCCGATGAGATCGCATCGGGCCGGCGTCTCACCATCGATCAACATCGTGCTCTGCTCGAACAAATAGCCGGCTCAGACCAGTTCAGGGATCCGGCTGATTCAATTCAGTATAGCGCGCCATCCCTGGTGGCCGACAGCGAGGCACCGCATTCATCTTCCGGGTCGCCAGAGCATGAGAAGGAAGCTGCTGCGGCGTCATCGCCGACAGATGCGCCTGATGATAGTGGCAAGGCACGCAGACGCGATATCCTTAACGGCGGCGGCGGAAACTTCATCGTCACCGATAATCCAAAGGCAAACGATGAAGCATCCTTTATAGAGTGGCCAAAGGAATCAAGAGTACATCTGTATGGCAAGGAGATCGATCGCGCGGCAAAGGAGACGGGTATTGATGCCGATTTGATTCGGGCGATCATGTTTATGGAGACGACACATGGCTATTATGACGGCGCTCTGGATATGATTGGTAAGAACAAGTCGATTTTGCCCATGAATATTAATGTGGACTATTGGGGCGACTTTTTCGGTACGCGCGAGCAGCTCCATGATCCATATTTGAACATCCTGGCCGGAGCGCGGATGTTGCAGGCAATCGAAAATAATATGCCGCCGGATACGTCCATCGCCAAAATTGCCACAATTTATCAGAATCATCGCGCCAGGTCGGTTTCAGACTATGGAGCCCGTGTCAGCAGGATTTATCGCGAGCGTCTGTGGGAGAAGAGGCCGGCCATCATCCGGGAAACACCAGACCCGGTGCCGGGACTAGGGCTGTAGCAAGCCCAGCTTCGGTCAGAGCACCCGCTGACGGCTGCAGGAGAGTTATGGCGAGGATTGTGACATACCTTATGGCAAGGCCGCCGCAATTGGTGTCGGTTTGGATTTAGCGAAGCTTGGAACATATATCCATGTCGAAGAAGCTTACGTGTCGTTTGATCATCATCGCCGGAGCCGCGGCGGTCGCGCATATGTGCTTCATCATTGCCTATGCCGCTGCCGACGGTTACGACGTGAATGGCAACTGGATCTGGCCGGATGCGACGTCCTTAGCCGCGACGACGGCTGTTACTTTTTTTTCCGCGTTTGGGCTCGGTTTTGTCCGATTCGGCAAGCTGTTGCCGGCCGCTGTTTTCAACGGCGCTTTCGTCGGCTGCATCATTCTTGGCCTTCTGTTTGCCTGCATCATTTCCTTTTTCATTGTCGCGGGTAACCTTGACCGATATTGGGATCACGACGCTGATCATGTGAATCTGATCAGCGTACTGTCCTTGTTCTATGTGGTCTTTTTCACTGTTTTTGTGCCGGCGCTCTACTTTGTTTTTCCGCTGCTCGTCGCCTTGTCTTGGCGAATGGGTGGCTGGAGGACCGCACGTAGAATCGCCAGGTGAATCGTTCCAGGGATGCTACCGGAGATCGTGTCATGGCTGCGGGGATTGTCCGGACCTGCTGTGAAAGCAAAACGGCGCCGTCATTTCTGACGGCGCCGTCTTTATTCCAGTCCTGATCGGACCGATCAGCCGCTGATGCCGGGCATCAGCTTCTTGCCGTCGCTGTCGCGGCCCAGGGTCAGTTCTTCCAGCGTGAGGTCGACCGCTTCCTCGAACTTCGAGAGCGTCTCCTGCAGGCATTTCTCATCGTGGGCCGAGGAGATGAACCAGGGCTCGCGGCTATCGGGCTCGCACATGATGCCCATGTCGATCAGGATGCCCGCCATCGTGTCGTAGAAGGTGTAGTCGCTGAGCTTCCAGTTGCGATAGGTGGTCGGCGCCTCGGCGCTGAAGAAGAGGCCCGACATGCTGTGGTGGCCGGTGAAGCTGTGCGGAATGCCGCGCTTCGCCAGCACCTTGTGCATGCCCTCCTGCATCGACTTGCCATAGGCGGCGATGCGGTCGAGCGCGTCGGTATCCTTGAGGATGGTCAGGGTCGCTTCGGCGGCGGCCAGGCTCATCGCCTGGGCGGTATAGGTGCCGCCATGGGCGACGCCCTTGCCGTATTTGCGCAGGATCTCTTCCTTGCCGCCGATCGCCGAGATCGGATAGCCGTTGGCCACGGCTTTGGCGACGGTGAAGATATCGGCCTCGATGCCATAGAGCGCCTGGGCGCCGCCCTTGCCGACGCGGAAACCGGTCTTGACCTCGTCGACGATCATCAGCACGCCATACTTGGTGCAGAGCTCGCGCACGGCCTTGATGAATTCCGGTTTCGAGGGGATGCCGCAGCAATTGCCGAGGATCGGTTCGATGAGCACGGCGGCGATGGTGTCGTGATTCTTCTTCAGCACCTCTTCGAGGCGGTTGGCGTCGTTATACGGCACCTGCCAGAAGAGCTGGCGGACGATCTGCGGAATGCCCTGGCCATAGGCGATGACCTTGGGATCTTTCGTCTGGTCCTTCATGTCGTCGGGATCGGCCGTCCACATGGTGGCGTCGAACAAGCCGTGATAGGAGCCTTCGAAGGTGACGTAATTGTCCTTGCCGGTATAGCCGCGGGCGAGGCGGAGGGCCGCCATCACCGCTTCGGTGCCGGAATTGGAGAAGCGCACCAGTTCGGCCGCCGGCATCATTTCCTTGATCAGCTTGGCGACGGTGACTTCCTTCTCGGTGCCAAGCGCAAAGACGGTGCCGATCGACTGCGCCTCGCGCGCCGCGGCGTCAACCTCCGGATGGCAATGGCCGAGAATGGCCGGGCCGTAGCCCAGGCGGTAATCGATATATTCGTTGCCATCGATGTCCCAGAGGCGCGCGCCCTTGCCGTGCTTCACGAACACGGTTTCTTCGTCGCCCCAATAACGGAAATTGGAGCTCACCCCGAGCGGCATATGCTTCACCGCCTCCTGGTAATGGGCCCGCGATTTCGTCAGGTTGCGGCGCTGGGTTTTGATCGTTGTCATGATGAAGTGCTCCCGTAGGTCATCCCTAGTTTGCGTCGAAATCTCTATCTCGCCGGCACCGAGGCGCCGTTAGTATTAAATAAAGATATAATGATAGTACGGAAAACCGGGCTGAGTGTCCACATCATTAAATGATCATTTAATACCGCAACGCAGCAAAACGAAACGGGTCAATGCGTTATCTCGCGAATCCTGATAGATTACGCGACGCCTGAATCGGGCTTTAAGAGGGTGAAATGGCCAAAATCGAGGCCGCCAAAGAGCTGCGTCGCAAGCAGCTGATCGATGCCACGATCCGCGCCATCGGCCGTTTCGGCTATGCCAATGCGACCCTGACCCAGGTCGCAAATGAGGCAGGGCTGTCGCCCGGGATCGTTAATTTCTATTTCAAATCAAAGGAACAGCTGCTGGTTGCCACGCTGGAGCAGATTGCCGACGAATATTCGGCACTGTGGCAGGCGGCGATCGCCAAGGGCAAAGTCTCGCCCGCGGCCGGGCTTGAGGCCATCATCGAGGCCGACTTCCTGCCCTCGGTCTGCAATTTCGAGAAAGTGTCGATCTGGTATGCCTTCTGGGCCGAAGCACGCAGCAACATCGCCTATCACGACGTGGTGCTGCGCCTGGAGGGCGATTATTTCCAGCAGACCGAAATTCTCTGCAACCGCATCATTGCCGAAGGCGGTTATCAGGAGATCGACGGGCGGGAGATCGCCACCGGTCTCAATGCCATGATCGACGGGCTGTGGTTCGACTGCCTGATCGATCCCAAATCCTTCAACAGGGCGGAAGCCAAGCGGGTCTGCCGCACCTATCTCGCCGCCGTTTTCCCGGCGCATTTTGCCGGCGGGGCGGCGCCGGAAGGCGGACGGCGCCATCGCGGCGAGCCCGAGGCGACTCTCGGCATGGCGCTGGACCACTCGACCCAGGGCCGCGACGCCCATCGCGCGCGCCTGGCCGCCGCCTTGCGCCGCCGCCTGGAGCCGGTCGGCCCCTTGAAGCGCGAGGTGCTGGCGGCCTCGGTCGGCGTTTCGGTGAAGACATTGGAAAGCTGGCTCGACGGCCGCGGCGAGCCCAGCTCCTGGCAGATGGGCCGCCTCATCCCCGCGACGGATGCCCAGATGTGGTTCGACGTCTATGGTCCGGTGCATGAGGAGGCGCAGCGTCTTTTCGAAGCGCGTCTCGCACAGCAGCAGGAACAGGCCTTGCGCGAACGGGCGGCTTTGCAGGCCTTGCGTGGCAAAGGGCCAGGTAATCCGGGAACGGGTAATCCGGGAACGGGCAATCCGGCGCCGGACGCCGCCGGCGGCTCCCCGGAACAGGAATGAGCGGCATATCCGTCATGACCGATCTAGCGACATATCCCGCTCCCGACAGCAGCGGCTTCGTCGACGTCCCCGGCGGGCGCGTCTGGTATCGCAGCAACGGCGACCGGCACCAGGACCGCCTGCCGCTGCTGATCGTGCATGGCGGGCCGGGGATGCAGCATGACTACCTGCTGCCGCTGACGGCCCTGGCGGAAGAGCGCCGGGTGATCCTTTACGACCAGCTCGATTGCGGCCGCTCGGACCGCCCCGGCGATTCCGCCAATTGGACCTTCGAGCGCTATCTTGCCGAGATCGAATATCTGCGCCTGGCGCTGGGCCTGGAACGCTGTCATCTCTTCGGCAATTCCTGGGGCGGCAGCCTCGCCGCGGTCTATGCCGGCGCCGGTTCCAGCGGTCTTGCCAGCCTGATCCTCGCCGGTCCGCTGATCGAGACCGATCGCTGGCTGGCCGACAATGCCGCCTATTGCCGGGCGATGCCGGAGCCGCATCGCAGCCTGCTGTTGGGCGAGGCGAAGCTCGACGACGCGGATTATCTCGCCGCGGTTGACGCCTTCTATCGCCGCCATCTCTGTCGCTTCGATCCCTGGCCCGAGATCGTCCAGCATACCCTCGACAATGCCAATATGGCGGTCTATCAGGCGATGTGGGGACCGGCCGAATTCACCTCGACCGGCACCTTGCGGCATTTCAATGCGACGTCGTTGCTGGAGCGGATCGCCGTGCCGACGCTTTTCATCTGCGGCGAATATGACGAAAGCACGCCCGATGCCTGCGCCGATTTCGCCAGTTTCGTGCCCCAGGCCGAGGTGGCGGTGATCGCTGGGGCCTCGCATCTGGCGCCGGTGGAGCAGCCAGATGCCTATATCGCGCGGCTGAGGGCATTTCTCGATCCGATCGGGTGAGTGCCAAATTAGCGGAACTGTCCGAGGCAATGCTGGCCGTCGATCACATCCGCAATGTCACCCTCGGACTTGATCCGAGGGTCCATGGGAGAGCCAGCGCGCAGTGGCTGCCATGGATTGCCGGGTCAAGCCCGGCAATGACAGAAAAAGGAAGCAATCGCTGCGCGCCAAGCGCTTCCGCAACTGTCACCGTCGGATTTGATCCGAGGGTCCATGGAAGAGGCGGCGCGGTGAGGGTCATGGATGGCCGGGTGAAGTCCGGCAATGACAAGTGAGTTCGGAGATAGAGATTAGCCCGCTCACTCCGCTACCAGATGGCCACCGCCGAGATCGCGGTAGGTGACATAGCTCGGCTGGTAATCGACCGGGCGGAAGGGACTCGGCACTTCGCCTTCCAGGCGCTGGCGCACCATGTTGCGGCGAGTGGGGTCGGGGATCGGCACGGCGGCGAGCAGCTTCTTCGTATAAGCGTGCTGCGGGTTGGAGAGCACCGCCGCGGTCGGTCCGGTCTCGACGATCTGGCCGAGATACATGACGGCGATGCGGTGGCTGATCTCCTCCACCACCGCCATGTCATGCGAGATGAAGAGATAGGAGAGGCCGAATTCCGCCTGCAGCTCGCGCAGGAGGTCGAGGATCTGCGCCTGGATCGAGACATCGAGGGCGGAGACGCTCTCATCCGCGATAATGATCTTGGGGTTCAGGGCGAGCGCCCGGGCGATACAGATGCGCTGGCGCTGGCCGCCGGAGAATTCGTGCGGGAAGCGGGTTGCCTGTTCGGCGGTGAGGCCCACGCGGCGGAAGAGATAGGCAACGCGGTCCTTGAGGTCGCTGCCGCTGGCGGTGCCATGGATGATCATCGGTTCGGCAACGAGATCGCCCACCGTCATGCGCGGATCGAGCGAGGCGAAGGGATCCTGGAAGACCATCTGCATCTGCCGGCGCAGGCGCTGCAATTCGCGGCCGCCGAGGCTGGCCACCTCGCGGTTCTCGACGATGACCTGACCGCTCGAGGGAACCAGGCGCAGGATCGCCTTGGCGGCGGTGGATTTGCCGCAACCGGATTCGCCGACCAGCGCCAGGGTCTCCTGCGGCTTCAGATGGAACGAGGCTTTCTCGACCGCATGGACGCGCTGCTGCGTCCGGTGCAGCAGTCCGCCCTTGATGTCGAAGCGGACGATGAGATCGCGCACCTCCAGCACCGGCCTGGCAGCGGCATTGCTGGCGGGCAGTGAAGGCGCGCGGACGCCGGCGCTGAATTTCGGCACGGCATCGAGCAGCGCCTTGGTGTAATCATGCTGCGGCCGCTTGAAGATCGCCTCGACATCGCCTTCTTCGACCATCTTGCCGTGGCGCATGACGATGACGCGGTCGGCCATCTCGGCGACGACGCCCATGTCGTGGGTGATCATGATGATGGCGGTGCCGGTCTCGCGGCGCAGGTCGGCCATCAGTTCCAGGATCTGCGCCTGGATGGTGACGTCGAGCGCCGTGGTCGGCTCGTCGGCGATCAGCACCTTGGGATTGCAGGACATCGCCATGGCGATCATCACCCGCTGGCGCATGCCGCCCGACATTTCATGCGGATATTGCGTCAGGCGCTTGGTCGCTTCCGGAATGCGCACCGCCTGCAGCGCCTCGACCGCGCGCTTGCGGGCCGCCGCATCGCTCAAGCCGAGATGGCGGCGCACGCTTTCGCTCATCTGCGTGCCGATGCTCAGGACCGGATTGAGCGAGGTCATCGGCTCCTGGAAGATCATGGCGATCTCATTGCCGCGGATATCCTGCATCGCCGTGTCGTCGAGATTGAAGAGATCGCGACCGCCGAACATCGCGGCGCCGCGCGCGATGCGGCCGCCGGGCTTCGGCAGCAGCCCCATCAGCGCCAGCGAACTTACCGACTTGCCGGAACCGGATTCGCCGGCGATGCAGAGCGTCTCGCCCTGACGCAGAGCGAAACCGAGGCCGTCCACCACCACGAGCGGTCCCGCGGGCGTCGCGAATTGCACGGCGAGGTCCTTCACGTCGAGAACGATCTCGCCGATCTGGCGCGCCGCAGTGAGGTCGCCCGACGCGCCGGCAGGAGGGGTGGTGGAGGCCAAAGCAGTCATTCTATCGCAATCCGGATACAGTTCAGAAAACGGCCCGTCGGTCGCTGCTCAATCGAGGACGACGCGCGGGAAATAGAACGACACCACCCAGTTCGGCAGGTCGACGATCTCGCTGATCCGCAAGTCGCCGCAGACCGAGCAGAGCATGTATGCATCCACGGGCGCGATCTTGTGGCGCGTCGCCAGCAGGTCGACCATGGCGGCAACGGCATCGCGGGCGCCGGTCATGAGGTCGGGACCGATGCCGGTGGTGACGTCATAGCCCTTCTCGTCGAGGTGGCGCGAGACGGGCCCCGCCGTGCGGAAACGCGGCATCTTGAGATTGGCGCTCTTGACCAGCTCCAGCTTGACGGTCACGTCGAGCTGGCTCTCGATCGCCGTGCCACAAACCTCGCCATCGCCCTGTGCCGCATGCGGGTCGCCGAGCGAGAACAGGGCGCCCTTGACCTCTACCGGCAAATAGAGCTCCGAGCCGAGGCCGAGATCGCGGATATCCATGTTGCCGCCGACGCGCCGCGGCGGCACCACGGAATGCAGCCCCGGTTCCGCCGGCGCTACGCCGATGGTGCCGGCGAAAGGCTTCAGGGGAACTTTCGCGAGACTGCCGAACATGCTGGGGGCCAGCGTGTCCGGATCATATTTCCAGATATGCAGGGCCGGTTCCTTGAACTGGTCGGCCAGCAGGCCGAAGCCCGGGATATTGGCCGTCCAGCCCCAGCCGCAGGGCTTGTAGCCCAGCATGGTGATCTTCAAGGCATCGCCCGGCTCGGCACCGTCGACTTCGATCGGCCCCAGCGTCGGGTTGATCCGGCTGAAGTCGAGGCGGGGGATGTCCCCCGCCGTCCACTCCTTGGTAATCTGCCCGCAAGAGGAATCCTTGCATTGCAATTCGACGACATCGCCGGAGCCGACCTTGAAGACCGGCTTCAGCGAATTGTCCCAGCCGATATGATGCTGATGATCGTGAATGGTGCAGGCTACTGCATGCGGGCCGTGCGTCATTGCTTCACCCAGACGTCTTCATAAGGAGCCGGCTGATGGATGACATCGACGAAGAGCGCCTTGTCGCCCTGCAGACGCTCCGACCGCAGCGTGTAGCGCTTCGGGTTGAAGAGCGGCACCCAGGGCGCATCCTTGTCGAGGATCTCGGCGAAGATCTTCGCCCAGGCGGCGTTGCGTTCCGCGGCCTTGGCCGGATCGGCGATGGCATTGGCGGCCTGCGCCTCGGCATCGACCGCCTTGTTGCAATAGTGGGCGTAGTTGTAGCCGCCTTCCGCTGCCCCGGCGCAGCCCAGGATCGCCGTATAGAAATTGCTGGGATCCGGGAAGTCGGCATACCATTCGGTGAGGCTCATCGGGGCACCGGTCATCTTGCCGGCGATACCGTTGAAGGCGGCGTTATCGAGACCCTTCAAGTTCAGCGTGATGCCGATCGCCTTGAGGTCGGTCTGGATCGACTGAGCCAAACGCGGCCAGGGCTCGACATTTTGAAAATAGATCTCGGTCTCGAAACCCTTCTCCAAGCCGGCTTCCTTCATCAACTCCTTGGCCTTGGCGACGTCGAAGGCGTAACCCTTGTAGCTCGCATCGTAGCCGGCCATGGCGGGCGGCAGGACCTGGTTGGTGGCGGTGCCGCGGTTATTGACGATCTTCACCAGGCGCGCCTTGTTGATGGCGTAGTTGACGGCCTGGCGCACCTTGACGTTGTCGAACGGCTTCACATTGACGTTCATCGTCATGTAGTTGGTGTTGAGCTGCTCGGCGGTATAGAAGCGGTCCTTGTATTTCGGATTCTGCGAAACCTCGAGGAACTTGGCCGGCGAGAAGATATCGCCGGTCAGGTCCGCCTCGTTGTTCTCCACCTTGAGCGCCTGGGTGATGGCTTCGAGGCCGAACTGGATCACCACCTGATCGGCATGCGGCAGGCCGGCATGATGGCTGTAGGGCGAGCGCACCAGCGTGATGTTCTGGCCCTTGGCCCAATCCTTCATCATGTAATCGCCGGTACCGACCGGATGATGGCCAAAATCGTCGCCATACTTCTCCACTTCTTCCTTCGGCACGACGAAGGAGAAGTTGAGGGCGAAGACATGCAGCATGGTGGCATCCGGCTGGATCAGCTGGAAGACGACGGTGTAATCGTCCGGCGTGGTGATGCCGCTGAGATCTGTGGTCTTGCCGTTGACGACATCGTCATAGCCCTTGATCGGCGTGAAATAGCCGGCGCCCGGGCTCTGGGTCTTCGGATTGACGGCGCGCTCGATCGAATACTTGACGTCGGCCGCCTTCATCTCGCGGCCGTTCTGGAACTTGATGCCATGGCGCAGCTTGAAGGTATAGGTCGTGCCGTCCGGCGAGATCGTGTAGCTCTCGGCGAGATCGGGAATGAGGTCGTTGGTGCCGTGCTTGTAATCCATCAATCCGTCGAAGATCGCCTTGATGGTCGACCAGTTCTGGAAATCGTAACCGATGGCGGGATCCAGCGTGTTGAGATCGTCCTTGTAGACGATGGTGTAGCTGCCGCCGTTTTTCGCTTCTTCGGCCTTGCTGGCGCCGATGCTGCCGGCAAGGGCCGTGCCGGCCATCAAGGCCAAGGCGAAGCGGGCTCCCAGTGTCGCTTTTCTCATTGAATTCCCCTCTGTCAAATATGTGCAAATGCGTGCGGGTGGTCAGTCGTTCGGGCCCGCATTCCGCGCGCGGCTGCGATCGGAATGCGGGGACCCGGTCATATATCTGCCGGCTTACTGCGCGTCCTTGGCGAAGAGGACGTCGTAATTCACCGGGATGTGGATCGGATCGATGAAGACGCTGTTGTCCTTGCCGGCGATGCGCTTCGAATGGATGACATAGGCCTTCTCGTTGAAGATCGGCGCCCAGGGCGCGTCCTTCATGACCTCCTCGAAGATCTTGCCCCATTCGGCATTGCGTTCCGCCTGCTTGGCCGGATCGGTGATGCTGTTGGCGGCCGAGGCCCGGTCGTCCAGCGCCTTGTTGCAATACCATGACCAGTTCCAGCCACCATCGGTGGCGCCGCCGCAGCCGAGAATGGCGGTGTAGAAGTTGCTGGGATCGGGGAAGTCGGCGATCCAGGCCATGCCGCCCGACCAGATCATCGGCGCACCGTCCTTCTTCCCGCCGGCGGCGATCACCGTGCCCATGTCCTGCGATTTGATATTGGCCTTGATGCCGATTGCCTTGAGGTCGGCCTGGATGGCCTGGGCGATCTTCGGCTGCGGGTCGGTATTCATGACATAGAGATCGGTTTCGACGCCATCGGCATAGCCGGCCTGCTTCATCAGCTCCTTGGCCTTGGCGACGTCGTATTTATAGCCCTGGTAATCCTTCTCATAGCCCGGCATGGCCGGCGGCAGCGGCTGATTGGCGACCGTCGCGCGGCCGTTGATCAGCTTGACGATACGCGCCTTGTTGATGGCCATGTTGACGGCCTGGCGGACCGCCGGATTATCGAACGGCTTGATATTGACGTTCATCGCCACGTAGCCGGTCTGCAACTGATCGGCGGCGATGATCTGATCCTTCAGGCTGGCATCCTTGGTGACCTCGACGAACTTCGCCGGCGGAATGCCGTCACCGGGGATATCGATCTCACCCTTCTGCATCCGCGTCAGGGCGACCGCCGGATCCTGGCCAAGCTCGAAGGTGATCTTGTCGAGATAGGGAATGCCGGCCTTGTAGTAGTCCTTGTTGCGTTCGAAGACGATCTTCTGGCCAGGGGTCCATTCGGTCATCTTGAAGGCGCCGGTGCCGACCGGGTGATGGCCGAAATCCGCGCCGTATTTGTCGACTTCTTCCTTCGGCACGACATAGGAGAAATTGAGCGCCATCAGATGCAGCATGGTGGCGTCGGGATGGCTGAGCTCGATCTTCACCGTGTAGTCGTCCGGCACGGTCACGCCGGAAAGATCCGTGGTCTTGCCCGCCGCCACGTCGTCATAGCCTTTCAGGGAGGCGTAGTAGCTGGCGCCGGGGCTCTGGGTCTTCGGATTGCAGGTGCGTTCCAGCGAATACTTGACGTCGGCCGCCTTCATCTCGCGCCCATTCTGGAATTTGACGCCGTGGCGCAATTTGAAGGTGTAGGTGAGGCCGTCGCTGGAAACGTCATAGCTCTCGGCAAGGTCGGGGACGATTTCCGTGGTGCCGGGCTTGTAGTCGAGCAGGCCGTCGAACACCGACTTGATCATCGACCAGTTCTTCCAGTCATAGCCGATCGCCGGATCCAATGTCGGAATGTCGTCGTGGAACGTGACGGTCATCGCGCCACCTTGCTTCGGCTCCGCGGCGCTGGCGCCTTGAAAAGCCGCAGCCCCCACTGCCAACATCGCTGCCATGGATGCCGAAATCATCAGACGCTTCATTTCATCCTCCTCTATGCCGCTCCCGGCGGCTTTTTCAGACGGTAATCTTTTATTTTTGGCTCATCGTAATTTGATCCGCGGATCGACGAAGGGCGCCACCAGATCGGCGATCAGGCTGCCCATGGCGACGGCAAAGGCGACGATCAGCATGACGCCCATGATGATGGGGATGTCGAGCTGTTGAATCGCCTGCCAAGTCAACTGACCGATGCCGGGCCAGCCATAGACCGCCTCGACCAGCACTGCGCCGCCCATGAAATAGCCGATATCGAGGCCGATCATGGCGATGATCGGCAGCAGCGCATTTGGTACGATATGAAGGCCGAGAATACGTGCGCGGCTGAGCCCCTTGGCGCGCGCCGTGCGCACATAATCCTGGCGCAGCACTTCGATCACCGTCGAGCGCATCTGCTGGGCGTACCAGCCGGCACCGAGCAGACCCAGGGACAGGCTCGGCAGAATGAGATGCTTGAACTCGCCATAGCCGCCGATCGGAAACCAGCCGAGATAGACGGCGAAGAAATAGAGCAGCAGCAGGCCGAGCAGGAAGGCCGGCATGGAAACGAACACGAAGGTCATCGCCATGATCGCCTGATCCAATGCGGAATTGCGCCGCAGGGCCGCGACCAGGCCGAAGGTCAAGCCAAGAGTGAGTTCGAAGAAGATCGCGCCGCACATCAGCAGGGCGGTGGCCGGCAGGCGCGGGAAGACCAGGTCGGTGACCTGGCTGCGCTGCAGGTAGGAGCGCCCGAGATCGCCCTGCAGCAGATGCCAGAGATAGCGGCCATATTGCTGCCAGATCGGCAGATTGAGGCCGAGCTGCTCGCGCACGCGCTGCACCTGTTCGATATTCGCGGTGCGGCCGGCAACCTGGCGCGCGGGATCGGCCGGCAGCAGGTAAAGCAGGACGAAAGTGATGATGCTGACCCCAAGCAGGATCAGCAAGGCCTGGATGAAACGGCGCAGGATGTAGGCTGGCATCAGTGTCGTCCCCGCAAGGTTGGATCGAGGATGTCGCGCAGGGCATTCCCGAGCAGATTGAAGGACAGGGCCAGGACCGCAATGACGATGCCGGGATAGAAGACCAGCCAGGGGAAGCTTTGGAAATAGCTCTGGTTCTCGTTGATCATGCCGCCCCAGCTGGGGGTCGGCGGCTGCACCCCGACGCCGAGAAAGGAAAGGGCCGCTTCCAGCAGCACCGTGGTCGCGATCCCGAGGGTCGCCCAGCAGGTGATGGTGGGAATGAGATGCGGCAGGATGTGCCGGAAGAGAATGCGCATCGTGCCGGCGCCGATGCTGCGTTCAGCCGTCACATATTCGCGTTCGGCCAGCGATGTCGTCTCCGTATAGAGGACGCGGGCGATCTGCACCCAGTTCACCATGGAAATGACGATCACCACGATCCACAGGCTGGGGCGGAAAATCGCCGCCAGGACGATCGCCAGCAGCAGCGAGGGGAAGGCCATCATCAGATCGGTGAAACGCATCAGCGCGGCGCCGAACCAGCCACGCAGAAAGCCGGCGGTCACGCCGATCGCGGCGCCGATGCCAATGGCGATACCATTGGCAAGAATTCCGATGATGAGCGAGGCGCGGGCGCCATAGATCAGGCGGGAGAACAGGTCGCGGCCAAGCAGGTCGGTGCCGAGCCAGAAATGGCCACTGGGCGCCAAAGGCTCACCGATATCAGTGAGGCCGTCGGTCAATATATCTTCAGGAGAATAAGGCGCCAGCCAGGGCGCAAAGATGGCCGCCAGCACGATGACGGCGATAATCAATAACCCAAGCAGCGCCAGCTTGCGCTTCAGCAATTCCCTGAGGATGTACATGTAACGTCCGAACCCCCGCGAAAGCTGGGCTGCCAGGAGGGCGCCAAGCGATCACGACCCATAAGCGATTGATACCGAGCCACACGGGATGGGTAGCGGGCGACTGGTATTATGTCGATCGAGCGGCAGCATAAAAGCAATTGTAGCCGGTATCAACGTGACTCGACACGAAACGGTATTATTCCGCAACTGGGCGCAACTGGAACGGTCGCCGGACGCGTGACTGCGATGGCTTCATCATGCTGGCGGCCCGAAGCCGGCCGTTCGAAGCCAGTCGCCCGAAGTCAGGCGCAGGCTTCGACGGTCACCGACCCTGGGGCTGGCCGGATGCCGAGATGGGTTCTGCTGCGTGGCTGCCCGGGCTAGCGGGCGTTGGGGAGCCGCACCGGTCGCATCAGGAAGGCCGGCATGTGGTCGCCGAAGGCAAGGACCGGCCGGTCATCGTCATGGTCCCGGTGATGGTCTCGGCCGGCAGCGCGGCGCTCATGGCGGTTCTGCTGACGCACCGGTTCCAGCGGTGCCGGCTTTACCGGCGCTGCGACTGTGGTCGCGGTCGTCGATTCCAGCTGCTCGTGGCGGTGCAAGGCGTTGCTGGGATGCGGGATGACGGCCTCGATGATCGCCGCGGCATGGGCCTGGCCGGTCTCGGCCTCCGGCCGCTTCCTGCCCCGGCGGCGACGGGACCCGTCGCTCTTTTCCATCGGCGCTTTTTCCACCGCGGCCTGGACGCTTGCTTCCGGCGCCTGCTGGGGTGCCAGGACGGCATTGACGGGGGCGCGATCGTCGCCCCGATGCTCGGCGCTTCGATGGTCACCGCCCCGGTCGCGTTTAGAGGGCGTACGCTTGCGGTCATGACGACCGCGGCGGCGCTTGCCGTCGCCTTCTTCGAAGGGCAGCTGCTCGATACCCTCGATGGTCAGGGACGGAATTGCCTTGCCGATCAGCTTTTCGATCGCCGCGACATGCTTGCCGTCGTCGGGTGTCGCCAGCATGTAAGCGCGACCTTCGCGGCCGGCGCGCCCGGTACGGCCGATGCGGTGGACATAGTCCTCCGCATGGATCGGCACGTCGAAATTGAAGACATGGCTGAGGCTGGAAATATCGATGCCGCGGGCGGCGACATCGCTGCAGACCATCAGGCCGGCATCACCGCGCTTGAATTTCTCGAGCGTTTCCGTCCGCTTCGATTGCGGCATGTCGCCATGCAACTGAACGGCGTTGAAACCATGCTTGGTCAGCGAGCGATAGAGGATATCGACATCGCGTTTGCGATTGCAGAAGACCAGCGCATTGGTGACTGTCTCGGCCCGGATCAGACGGCGCAGCGCCTCGCGCTTGTCCATCTCATCGACGATGGCCATGCCCTGAATGACCGTGGCCGCCGTGGTCGCCGGCGGCGCCACGGTGATTTCCTTCGGATTCATCAGGAAGGCATCGGCCAGACGGCGGATTTCCGGCGCCATGGTGGCGGAGAAGAACAGGGTCTGGCGCAGTTTCGGGATCAGGCTGACGATCCGCTCGACATCGGGGATGAAGCCCATGTCCAGCATGCGGTCGGCTTCGTCGATCACCAGGATCTTGACGTCGCTCATCAGGATCTTGCCGCGCTCGTAGAGATCGAGCAGGCGGCCAGGCGTGGCGATCAGCACGTCGACGCCCCGGTCGAGCTTCTTTTCCTGGTCGGCAAAGCTCTCGCCGCCGATCAGGAGTGCCATCGTCAGGCTGATATGCTTGCCGTATTTTTCGAAGTTTTCCGCCACCTGGGCCGCCAGCTCGCGGGTCGGCTCGATGATGAGCGATCGCGGCATGCGGGCCTTGGCGCGGCCATTATGCAGGATTTCCAGCATCGGCAGGGTGAAGGAAGCTGTCTTGCCGGTGCCGGTCTGGGCACAACCGAGAACATCACGGCCCATGAGGACGAAGGGTATCGCCTGGGCTTGGATGGGGGTTGGTACGGTGTAGCCGGCTTCGGAGATCGCCTGCAGGATTTCGGGGCTGAGCCCCAGCTCTTCAAATGTCATGTCGCTCGAAATGGGCGCCGTGGCGGGCCTGATCGGCAGGCCGTCCGAAGCAGCTGGGACCCATCGGACTGCTTCCAAAAAACGGCGGAACTATAGGGAATATGCGGCTTTTGTCAATCAAACCCAGGGGGTATAACGCGTCTGACGCTACCGAACGTTGAAAGGGTGCCATGCTAATTGAGCATGCCAGATCGCAATTGGTGCTGATCGATGTCCAGGAAAAGCTCCTGCCGGCCATGGCGGATCCTGCCGCCGTCACGCGCCAGATGGGCATTTTGCTGGCGGCGGCGCGGGCAATGAAGGTGCCGATAATCGCTTCCGAACAATACCCTGCCGGGCTTGGCCCTACGGTCCCGGAAATCGCGGCGCAGTTGCAGCGGGACGAGATCGTGACCAAGACCGAGTTCTCCTGCTACGCCAATCCGGCGCTGGGCTCACGGTTGGAGACGGGGCCGGGGCAGCTGATTCTCGCGGGCATCGAGGCGCATGTCTGTGTCCTGCAAACGGCGCTGGATCTGCTGAAAGCCGATCGCACGGTCTTTATCGTCGCCGACGCGATATCGTCGCGGCATCCGGACAGCAAGACAATCGCGTTACAGCGTCTCGCCGGCGCCGGCGCGATCATCGTGACAGCCGAAATGGTCCTGTTCGAGTGGCTAAGGCGGTCGGACCGGCCGGAATTCAAAGCCGTCAGCCGCCTCATCCGCTAGCCGCCCGTCTGCCGCCGGGAGCCAGGCCGGAGGGGCGATCCCGTCAAATGAATGCTGCCTTCGCCGCGTGACGGCCCTCAGCAGAGGGCGGCTCAGCAGAGCGTGAACATGCAGCCGTCATTGACGCCCGTCGGCAAGGGGAACAGCTGGGTCGTCACCATGCGCAGGAATTGCTGAAGACGCGGATCATTCGGCCCCGTCACATCGGCCACCGAGCCCTGGAGGAAGGTCATGGTGTCCGAACCACGGCAATAGGCGGCGGAAATGGTGATTTTGTCCCCATTGCTATGGCCGGGCGCGCTGCCTGTTTGTCCCGTTTCGCCGCAGATATAATTGCCGTTGGTCGGCTGGCCGTTGAAGATCATCCGGATCCGATAGGCGCTGGCTGCGGAGGGCTGGAAGCCGTTGGGCTGGATGGCTGCGTTGACGATCTTGTTGAAATCGTCCTGGGGAATCGGAAATGGATTGCCGGTGACATCCGCCCGCAGAGAGCTGTTATAGGGCGCCCAGTGGTCCTGCATCGCGTCGTAGGGTGATTCGATGTGCACATAATCGATGCGGCCCGGTGTGCAAGCGGCGAGCAGCCCCGCAAGGGAAAACGCGGCAAAGGCGCGAGCACGGGAAAGAACGCGATTGGACATGGTTGGACTCCGATGATGACCTTCGGCGGTCGGAACTGGATCAAGCGGTAGGGGTGAGGTACGTAATTTCCACTAAAGATGATGCGGTGCGGGGTAGAACTCAAGACGGCTGATCGTCCCCCTCAGCATATCATCTTCCAGGCATCGCAAGAGAACTCGGGCTGACATGACCGTCCATTTACAAAAATTGTGCGTTGGCATCGGCACCATCCAGGAGCTGGTGCAATACCGGGATGATCTCGCAAAGCGACTGAAAAAGGGCGGCCGGCCGTTGGAGGACCAGCACTGGACGCGCCATCGCCCGAAGCGGGACGAAGAAATCCTCGATGGCGGCTCGCTGTTCTGGATCATCAAGGGGTCGCTGTGCGTGCGCCAGCGCATCTTGCGCCTGGAGGATGTCGAGGACGAGGCGGGCAAGCCGTATTGCGCCATCGTCTACGATCCGACGGTGATCTTGACCGAGCCGCGGCCGCGGCGCGCCTTCCAAGGATGGCGTTATCTGGAAGCGGCCGATGCGCCGCCGGATTTGCCCGATCAAAAGTCGGCGCTGCGCAGCGCCGCCGATGCTGCGGAAATGCCGGAAGAGATGGCGCGGGAGCTGCGGGTGCTGGGATTGCTCTGACGCCCGCCGGTTTTCGTCTCGCCGATTGTTACAGCCGACAATGTGGCCGCGATGTCCGTGCGGCGATTCGGACTTTCCAAATCGCCGATCCTGCGCCGCAGCATGGCTGGAATAGCGATAGACTGGCACGCGGAGCGGGATGGCAAGCATGCATCAGTGTGCCGGTGATCCGGTGGCGGCGGATGAGTCGCGGTGCGATCGATGCGGAAGAGGGACGGGAAAGGCGCGGATTCCCTGGTTTTGTTAAAAAAGTAGGGGCGGCCGATTTTTTCTTCTGGACAGTTCAGATCGACTCGCCTAAAACCCGCCCCACCAGACGACGCCGAACTGAAACGAACGGCGGCGGCGGGATGCGGAAGGCGATCAGCCGACCGCTCTGAGAGCGAAAAGCCTCACTGATCTAACAAGATCATTTCGAGTGCTTGTATCGCTGCTTCGGCATCGCTATATTGCGAGTTTGTGCCGGGCCGAATCAGGGTCCGGGGCGGCGCGTGTGCGGTGTCTGCTATTTGACAAGTTGATCGGAAGAGAAGGGATACGCGGGCGGCGGATCTGAGGCTGGGTTTATACCTGGAATTGATCTTTGCCGAATGCGTGTCTTTAGAACAGGCTGGTTCTGTTATCTGGGTTGTGGGGCTTTGGCTCTGTGATCGGGTGATTGGCGCTGGTCTGGACAGTAATGAGAAACGTGTTTGTGTAAGGA